>OFDC01000005.1_pt1 | contig 393072 bp, 409 predicted proteins | sample 1520941 | NCBI WGS metagenome assembly OFDC01 (sample SAMEA94258168, study PRJEB24077) | hot springs metagenome | biome: Aquatic biome; feature: Water | place: India | collected 2012-12-06 | depth 5 m
CCTTGAACTCCTCGAAGATCACCTCGTCCATCTTCGAGCCGGTCTCGACGAGCGCGGTGGCGATGATCGTCAGTGAGCCACCCTCCTCGATGTTGCGCGCGGCACCGAAGAAGCGCTTCGGCGGGTAGAGCGCCGACGAGTCGACACCGCCCGAGAGCACCCGACCCGACGCGGGAGCGGACAGGTTGTATGCGCGGCCGAGGCGCGTGATCGAGTCGAGCAGTACGACAACGTCGTGTCCGAGTTCGACAAGGCGCTTGGCGCGCTCAATCGCGAGCTCGGCGACCGTCGTGTGATCCTCAGCGGGACGATCGAAGGTCGAGGCGATGACCTCACCCTTGACCGTGCGCTGCATGTCGGTGACTTCCTCGGGGCGCTCGTCGACGAGCACGACCATGAGGTGGACCTCGGGGTTGTTCTTCGAGATCGCGTTAGCGATCGCCTGCAGTACGAGCGTCTTGCCCGCCTTGGGGGGCGAGACGATGAGGCCGCGCTGGCCCTTGCCGATCGGCGACACGAGGTCGATGATGCGGGTCGAGAGCTTCGTCGGCTCGGTCTCGAGACGCAGGCGCTCCTGCGGGTAGAGCGGGGTGAGCTTGCCGAACTCGACGCGGTTCGCCGCCTCCTCGACCGCGAGGCCGTTGATGGAGTCGATGCGCACGATCGCGTTGTACTTCTGGCGTCCCTGGTTGTTGTCGCCCTCACGCGGCTGGCGGATAGCGCCGACGACGGCGTCGCCCTTGCGGAGGTTGTACTTCTTTACCTGGCCGAGCGAGACGTAGACGTCGTTGTTACCCGGGAGGTAGCCGCTGGTGCGCACGAAGGCGTAGTTGTCGAGGACATCGAGGATGCCCGCGACCGGGATGAGCACGTCGTCCTCGGTAATTTCGGGCTCAAAATCGTCGCCCAGGTTGCCGCGACCGCGCTTACGGTCGCGATAGCGACCGCGACCGCTGCGCTCGCCCTCGGGCTGGTCATCGTCGCGCGACTGCTGCCCACGCCCGGCACCACCCTCGGCGTTCTGGTTCTGGTTCTGGTTCTGGCGACCGTTCTGCTGGCGCTGGTTGTTGCTGCCGTTGGCGTTCTCCCCGGCCTGACGATCACGGTTGCGATTGCGGCTACGCGAGCGGCCGGATCCGCCCTCGGACTGCTCGGCCTGCTCAGACTCGACGGCGGGCTCGCCTTCGACCGCGTCGACGGCGACGTCGGCGGGCGTGGGGTCCTCCACGGGCGCGTCCAGCCCGGACTCGGCCCGAGCGACGTGCGATCCGGCGGAGCGCGGCGCGGTTGCATCATGCGAGGTCTCGACGACGGGAGCGCCCGCAGGCAACTCCGCTGCGGCGATGACGTCGGTGTCAGCGCTCGTCACGCGGCGCGACGTGCGCTTGCGGATGGGCGTCTCGACGGGGGCGACCGTCGCAGCATCCGCCTCGATCGTCACAACGTCGGTGGACTGGCCGGAATCGGCGTTGCCCTGGTTCTCGGTGATAGCGTCCACGAGCTCTCCTTTACGAAGTTTGGATGCGCCGGGGATGCCCAGCGAGCCCGCGAGAGCCTGGAGCTCGGCAAGCTTGAGGACGCCCAGATCGGCGCGGTTGTTGACATCAGTCACTAGGTATTCCTTTCCCCTACCGCGACAGATACTGCGGAGGAGATGTTGATCGGTCTGTCCACCTGCGTAGGTACGCAGTCTGCGCGGATGCGCAGGAATCGGGTGAACTAGACGAGGTGATTCGCAACCGGGAAGCGCTGGGCTAGGCCGAAGCTTCTACCTGGTGCTCGTTCACTGTATCACCTTTGACGGTGGCGCCCTTGAAGTCGACGGCGAGCAGGAGCGACTCCCACGAGTTCTGCGAATTGGCCGCCACCAGGTCGGCGGCGACGAGGCGCTGGGAAGGATCACTAGCAAGCACGAGGATCGATGGCCCCGCGCCGGACACCACGGCCGCGAGTCCGTTTCGCCGGAGTACCTGGATGAGTTCGCTCGTCTCCGGCATGGCGCTTGCGCGATAGTCCTGGTGCAGCCGGTCTTCGGTTGCCTCGAGCAGTAGCTCGGGGCTCTGGATGAGTGCCGCGATCAGCAGCGCGCTGCGGGAGACGTTGAATACGGCGTCCGCGTGCGGGACGCTCGCGGGCTGCAGGCTACGAGCGAGCGCCGTCGACATCGTCGCGGCGGGAACGCACACGACGGGAGAGACCCCGCGGTGCACGATGAGCTTCTTCGCGCGCGGACCTTCTGGCGTCGTCCACGCAATCGTCAGTCCACCGAACAGGGCGGGAGCAACGTTGTCGGGGTGCCCCTCGAGCTCGGTCGCGAGCGTGAGCAGAACATCCGAGTCCATCTCGACAATGCCCTCGAGAAGACCCTTGGCCGCCATGATGCCCGAGACGATGGCTGCACCGGATGATCCGAGCCCCCGACCATGCGGGATCGAGTTGTGCGCCTCGAGCGAGAGGCCCGGCATCGCGATTGCGAAGTGATCAAACGCGTGCTTGATCGAACGCACCACGAGGTTGGTCTCGTCGGTGGGCACCTCGCCCTCGCCGACCCCGTGCACGTCAACGGTGACGCCTGACTCGGTGGCAGTGACGGTGAGTTCGTCGTAGAGCGCGAGAGCGAGTCCCAGGGTGTCGAAGCCGGGTCCCAGGTTGGCACTCGTCGCGGGAACTCGAACGGTGACCGTGCGGCCGATCACCGAGGTCATGCCGAAGCCAAACCCAAGACGCTCGCGACTTCGGCTACGTCCACGGGGACAACGGTCGGGGTGACCGCGCTGCCGTCGGCGGCCTTGAGCGCCCAATCGGGGTCCTTGAGACCGTGACCCGTGACCGTGAGGACGACCGTCGAACCCTCGGGGATTACTCCGGCCTCGGAACGCTCGAGAAGGCCCGCGACACTGATAGCCGATGCGGGCTCGACGAAGATGCCGACCTCGGACGAGAGGATGCGGTGCGCCTCGAGAATGAGCTTGTCGCTGATCGCGCCGAAGTACCCGTCGCTGTTCTCTCGGGCCGCGAGTGCGAGCTCCCAGGAGGCGGGGTTGCCGATACGAATGGCACTCGCGATCGTGTCGGGGTTTTTGACGATCGCGCCGGTGACGAGCGGGGCGCTGCCTGCCGCCTGGAAGCCGAACATTCGCGGCATTCGCTGCGTGGCACCGAGCGCGAGTTCCTCGCCATAGCCTCGGTGATAGGCGGTGTAGTTGCCTGCGTTTCCGACCGGGACCATGTGAAAGTCGGGGGCGTCACCCAGTACCTCCACGACTTCGAACGCCGCCGTCTTCTGGCCCTCGATGCGGTCGTTATTGACCGAGTTGACGAGGTGGACGGGGTAATTTTCGGCGAGCTCGCGGGCGATCTCGAGACAATCGTCGAAGTTGCCCTGCACCTGCAGCAGCTCCGCCCCGTGCGCAATTGCCTGGGCGAGCTTGCCCATCGCGATCTTGCCCTCGGGCACGAGAACGGCGGCCGTGATTCCCGCGTGTGCGGCGTACGCGGCCGCGGAGGCTGACGTGTTGCCGGTGGAGGCGCAGATGACCGCCTTGGCTCCGTGCTGGACGGCCTTCGACACGGCCATGGTCATACCGCGGTCCTTGAACGACCCGGTGGGGTTCATCCCCTCGAACTTGACCCATACACGTGCGCCGGTGCGGTGGGAGAGTGCGTCCGCGGCGACGAGCGGCGTGCCGCCCTCGCCGAGGGTGATGACGGGAGTCGCCTCTGAGACGTCGAGTCGGTCGGCATACTCGCGGATAACTCCGCGCCACTGGTGGGCCACAGCTACAGTCCTTCAACTCTCAAGACGGAAACGACGCTCGACACAACCGGGTTGGCGGCGAGCGCTGCCACCGTGTCGGCGAGAGCGGACTCCGGCGCCTGATGGGTGACAGTGACAAGGGTAGCGGTGGGCGGCACATCCGACTGTCCATCTGCAACGGACTGCGACACCGCCTCGACCGACACACCGTGATCGCTGAAGAGACTGGCGATCGTGGCGAGCACACCGGGCTCATCGAGCACCGCGAGGGTGATCTGGTAGCGCGTGAGTACGCTCGCCATGGGGAGCACGGGGAGGTTGGCGTGCGTGGACTCCGCGACACCCGGTCCGCCCGCGACGTGGCGACGGGCAGCCGAGACCAGATCGCCGAGCACGGCAGAGGCCGTTTCGACGCCGCCCGCGCCGGCGCCGTAGAACATGAGGGACCCGGCGGCCTCGGCCTCGACGAACACCGCGTTGTTGGCCCCGTGCACGGCCGCGAGGGGGTGCTCGAGCGGCACGAGCGCGGGATGCACGCGGGCGGAGACGCCCTCGACACCGGTTTCGGCATCCGTCAGTCGCTCGCAAATCGCGAGGAGCTTGACGACGTAACCCGCCTTGCGCGCCGAGCGCACCTGCTCGCGCGTGATCGTCGACATGCCTTCGCGGTGAACCGCATCGAGGGGCACGGTTGTATGGAAGGCGAGGCTCGCGAGGATGGCTGCCTTCTGCGCCGCATCGAAACCCTCGATGTCAGCGGTGGGGTCGGCTTCCGCGTATCCCAGTCGCGTCGCCTCTGCGAGCGCCTCATCCATGTCGTCGCCGAGAGAGTCCATGCGGTCGAGGATGTAGTTCGTCGTGCCGTTGACGATTCCGAGAATGCGGCGCACCCGGTCACCCGCGAGGCTGTCGCGCAGAGGGCGGATAATCGGGATCGCGCCGCCGACTGCTGCCTCGTAGTACAGCTGCGCGCCCACCTGCTCGGCCGCGGCGAAGAGTTCGGGACCGTGGGTCGCTAGTACCGCCTTGTTCGCCGTGATGACGTCGGCTCCCGAGTTGAGGGCCTGCAAGATGTAGGTGCGCGCGGGCTCCACTCCCCCGATGAGTTCCACCACGATGTCGGCTCCCAGAATGAGGGCTTCCGCATCCGTGGTGATGAGGTGGCTGGGGATATCGGTGTCGCGCTTCGCGGTCGCATCACGGACGGCGACGCCGACGAGCTCGAGCCCTGCACCCGAACGTGCAGCGAGTTCCGCGCCGTGCTGAAGGAGCAGCGCCGCCACCTGGGATCCCACCGAGCCACCACCGAGGATGGCGACACGCAAGTTGCGGTACTCGATCATGCGTTTACTCCAGCGTCACGTGAAAGTAGGTCTTGTTCGGTCTCGCCCCGCACGATAACCCGGGCGGTGCCATCGAGCACCGCAACGACGGGCGGTCGCGCCACGTAGTTGTAGTTGCTCGCCATCGCCCAGCCGTACGCCCCTGTTGCGGGGACCGCCACGATGTCACCGGGGGCGACATCGGCCGGCAGGTAGTCAGCGTGCACGATGATGTCACCGGACTCGCAGTGCTTGCCGGCGATGCGCACGAGAGCGGGCTGCGCATCGGACGAGCGTCCCGCTATGCGCACCGAGTAGTTGGCGGCGTAGAGAGCAGGGCGGATGTTGTCGGACATGCCCCCGTCGACGGAGACGTACTTGCGCACGGCGCTACCCTCGACGAGCACGTCTTTGACGGTGCCAACTGCATAGAGGGTGGTGGTCGACGGTCCGACTACCGAACGGCCGGGTTCGATGGCAATCACGGGAACGGGGATGCCGAGCTCGCCCGCCCGCTCCGAGACGATCGCGGCAAAGCGTCGCGCGATCTCTTCGACCGGAAGCGCAGTGTCGACGCTCGTGTAGGCGATGCCGAAACCGCCGCCGAGGTTGAGCTCCGGGACCGGTCCGCTCGCCAGCAGTTCGGCGTGCACCTCGAAGAGTCGACGGGCGGCCTCCGCGAAACCGTCCGACTCGAAAATTTGCGACCCGATGTGTGAGTGGAGCCCGAGGAAATCGAGGGAGGTCTCAGCGCGGATGAGTGCCGCGACTGCGACAGCGTCGGCGAGCGGGATCCCGAATTTCTGATCCTCCCTCGCCGTCGCGAGGTACTCGTGAGTGGAGGCGTGAACCCCGCTGTTGATGCGCAGACGCACCGGCTGGGTTCGACCGTGCCGTGTGGCGGCCTCGGCGACGCGACCGATCTCGACGACGCTGTCGATGACGATCGCTCCGACGCCCGCGCCCACGGCACGGTCGATCTCGGAAAGACTCTTGTTGTTTCCATGGAAGCCCAGGCGCGCCCCATCGACACCCGCCGCGAGGGCGACGGCGAGCTCGCCCCCGCTGCACACATCGATGTTCAGGCCCTCCTGCGTCACCCACCGGGCCACCTCGGTCGACAGGAATGCCTTGCCCGCGTAATAGACCCGAGCGTGCGAGCCGACGGCAGAGAACTCGCGCTCGAAGGACGCCCGGATCGAGCGTGCGCGATTACGGACATCAGCCTCGTCGACGACATACAGCGGGGTACCGAATCGTTCGACGAGCTCGCTCGTCGTCACCCCGGCGATCGTCACCTGACCGTCATCCGATCGAGACGAATTCTGAGACCACACCGACTCGGGAAGCTCGTTGGCGTCTCGGGGAACGAGTAGCCACGAGGGCGCGAGCGGGTTGCCGCGGGACGGGCTGGTCTCAGGCACAGTAAGCACCTCACGGGATATGGGACAAGTGAGGCGAGCGAACCCGGATTGGTCCCTGAAGCCGTCTATATCTTACCGAAGGTAAGAGGCGGCCCCGATTCGTGTTACGCGCCTACTGCGCGCACACGCCGTTCGTCGAGAGCCCCGGGTCTGCGAGCGGCGTACCGTCACCATTGATGGTGAGCACGAGCTGCTTATCCGCGACCTCCACGTCGGTCAGGGTGAGGGCCTTCGGCAGGTACTCGGCGACGCAGAACTGGCGCGAGTTGAGGAGGTCACCCGCGAGCGCGCGGAACTCCGGGCTCGCGCGTAGGTCGTCAACCGAAATCTCCTGCTCGCCCAGGATGATCGTGCGCGGGTCGAAGTTGATGCCGCCGTCTCGAGCTGTGGGAAGCAGATCCACCGAGACCGGGAGGGTGATGAAGAGCAACGAGAATTCGGTGCCCACGCGGATCACGTCGTCCTCGAGCGAAATCGTCTTCAGGTCGATGCCGCTCAAGAACGATCGCAGCTTCTGCACGTTGTCCTCGTCGACCGACACGACGATGCCGAGCGTGTCAACGGGCTTCGCACTATCGAGGGGAACCCCCGTTGCGGTAATTCGCGCGTCACCCGTGATGTCGCCGAAGGTGATCCCGTTCGCGTGGATCGTTACCTCGTTGAGGCCGCCTGCGAGTGCCTGCAGGATGACGGACCCGCTCCCGAGATCAACGTCGACATCTGAGTCGGGCTCGAGGTGAAGAACCCGGATGATCTGCTCGCGCACGTACTGAGTGGCGTACTGCTTCGCGAACGCGTCGCCCACGAAGAAACCGATGACGAGCACGATCAGAAGGATGACGGCCGCGATGACCCACCCGATCCACCGGCGCCGCTTGCGAGGGGCTGGTTCCTCGACGACAACTACGTCTCTCCCCGACTCGTCGGTCTCAGTCGGGGTCTCGGCGCTCTCTCGCGGCTGGATGGGCTCGGCCATGGTCACATCCTCTCGGGAGCGGTGACTCCCAGCAAGGAGAGGCTCCTGCGCAGTACTTGACCAACGGCGTCGTTGAGCCACAGTCTCGTGCGATGCACGTCGGTGACGGGCTCGTCACCGAGTGGCGTGACTCTGCAGGAGTCGTACCAGCGGTGGTAGGCACCAGCCAATTCCTCGGCGTAGCGCGCAACACGGTGCGGTTCCCGCAGCTCGGCGGCCTGGCGAACGACGCGCGGGAATTCGGCGAGAACCCCGAGGAGGATGCTCTCGGTCTCGTGCGACAACAGGCTCGCGTCGAAGGCGCTGCGGTCGACCCCTGAGGAGGCCGCGTTGCGCGCGACGCTGTGGGTACGCGCATGGGCGTATTGCACGTAGAAGACCGGGTTGTCGTTGGTGCGCTTGCCCCACAGCCCGAGATCGATGTCGACCTGAGAGTCAATGGAGCTGCGCACGAGTGCGTAGCGACCAGCATCCACCCCGACCGCTTCGACGAGGTCCTCGAGCGTGACCACCGTGCCGGCACGCTTGGACATACGCAGCGGCTCACCGTCGCGCACGAGGTTAACGAGCTGCCCGATGAGGATCTCGAGGTTCACATACGGCTCGTCGCCGAACGCCTTGGTCATGGCCATAAGCCGACGCACGTAACCATGGTGGTCGGCACCGAGCATGATGAGGTTGCGCTCGAACCCGCGCTCACGCTTGTTCAAGTAGTACGCGAGATCGCCCGAGATGTATCCGGCCTCGCCGTCGCTCTTGATGACGACCCGGTCTTTGTCGTCGTCGTAGTCCGTCGAACGAAACCATGTTGCGCCGTCCGACTCGTAGATCGCGTCGACGTCGCGAAGCCGCTGAATGGCCCGTTCCACGGCACCGGACTCGTGCAGTTCGTTCTCGTGGAAGTACACGTCGAAGTCGACGCCGAAGTCGTGGAGGCTCTTCTTGATGTCGCCGAACATGAGCTCGACTCCCACAGCTCGGAACACCTCCTGCTGATCGTCGCGTGACAGGTGGAACAGGTCTCCCGGGTAATTGGCGATAACGCGAGCCGCGATGTCGGAGATGTAGTCGCCGCCGTACCCGTCCTCGGGAGCAGGCTCCCCGAGATAGGAGGCCAGCAGACTCCGCGCAAAGCGGTCGATCTGCGCCCCGTGGTCGTTGAAGTAGTACTCACGCGTGACGATCCCGCCCTGTGCCTGGAAGATTCGGGCAAGGCTGTCACCCACCGCGGCCCAACGGACGCCCCCGATGTGGATGGGACCTGTCGGGTTTGCCGAGACGAATTCAAGGTTGATCGTCACACCCGCGTAGAGGTCGCCCGAGCCGTACGCGTCGCCTGCCTCGACGATGGTGCGAGCGAGCGCGCCGGCGGCGGCGGCGGCGAGGGTGATGTTGATGAAACCGGGGCCAGCGACATCCACCTTCGCGATGCCATCGAGCTCGGCGGTGTCGGTCGCGATCTCCTCGGCGAGCTCGCGCGGTGGCACACCGAGTGGTTTCGCGAGCTTCATGGCGATGTTGGATGCCCAGTCGCCATGCTCCCGGTTGCGGGGGCGCTCGAGCGGAACATCGTCGATCCCGATCTCTACCGAACCCCCGCGTCGCTGCACGATCGCGCGCACGACGGAGAGGAGGGCGGCTGACAGATCGGCGGGATTCACGAGAGCCAAGCTTAGCGGCGGGGCTGACGGCCAACTCTCGGGTGGAGCGGTAAGGATGGGCACATGCGAACGACGCCCGTGATCATGGCCGTGCCCGCAGCGGTACTGCTTCTCCTTCTCGCTGGCTGCGTGCCCGGAAACGAACCCACATTCGTGTCATCAGATCCCCCGACCTCGCGGCCTACGGCGACCGGCACACCCTCGCCCTCGGCGACTCCGGTCGACTCGGCAACGCCTATCACCATCGACTGCAACGTGCTCATCACGCCCCAGGAGATGATCGACTACAACGCCAACTTCACGCTCAAGTCTGACTACTCGCCCGCGCCCGGCAGCCTCGGCGACCAGGCCGTCGCCGCCAAGGGACTTGCGTGCGCGTGGGTCAACGGAACGAGCGGCGAACTCATCGAGGTTTCCGCGGCGGACCTGCCCGAGGCGGAGTACACCGCGAAGATGAACGAGCTCGTCACGACGAGCAATCCGGTGCCGACCTTCGGTGTCGAGGGGTACTTCCGCGCTGATGGAGGCACCGGTGTCGCGCAAGCGGGAACCGGGCGATTCTGGATCGCCGCGATCTCTCCCGCATTCTTCGAGCCGGGGGATGCGGCGCCGCTCATGAAGGCGGCAATAGCCGCACTCGGCTAGCCGAGTCTCACCCTGCCGAGCTAACCCAGCTGCACGAGTTGTGTTCCGTCGTCTGATGGAAGGTCGTCGACGATCGCAAGCACGTCGAGCTTCGACAGCACGAGGTCTGCCCAGTGGTTTGTGAGGAATGCGGTATCCGCGGCATCACGACCCGTGGAGATGCGAAGCATGCTGTTGCGGGGAGCGAGCCTGGTCGCGTCGACGACCCACCACGCGCCATCGACGTAGGCCTCGGCGACGGCGTGGAAATCCATGGGTGACAGACCTGGCGCGTAGACAGCGACCAGGCGCGCGGGTACGTCGAGTGCACGCAGGAGGGCGATGACGAGGTGGGCGTAGTCGCGGCACACACCACGACGGGCAAGCAGAGTCTGCTCGGCGCCATCGGTGCCGAGGCTGGATCCAGGAACGTATCGAAGTCGTTCGCCGACCCAGAGCGTCACCGCTGCAAGGAGATCGTGGCCCGCTAGTCCGTGGAACTCCGATCGCGCAGTCGGCGTGAGGCTGTCGGATTCGCAATACCGGCTCGGTCGGAGGTAGGTCACGAGGTCGAGCTCGACGACCGGGGCTGGATCGGCGCGGCCCGCGACTTCTGCCGCGTAGTCCACGACCATCCGTCCCGGCGCACTCACGAATTGATGCAGACGCGTGCCGTGGCGATCGGTGAGCTCGGTCGACGGCTGCTCCACGCCGTCGAGCACGAACGAGAGTGACTCGGATGTGACATGCGCGCCCTGTGCCGTGGTGATCCCGAACACCATGTTCGTGGTCCCCCGGATGTCGAGCTCGAGGTGTGAGGTCACGGTACGCAGCATCTCTCGATACTGTCACGACCGCACCACGACGAAGTTGCGGTGCCCCCAGCAGGATTCGAACCTGCGCCCCTGCCTCCGGAGGGCAGTGCTCTATCCCCTGAGCTATGGGGGCCAGGAGTGCAGCTCCCAGGCTACCAGCGCCGGGAAGCTGCGCTCGCCCCTATTCCTTCGTGAAGCGCGCCTTGACGAACGGCAGCACCAGAATCACGCCGCTCACGATGGCCGTGATGCCGCCGAGCTGACGCAGCACCGAGAGTTCCAGCAACCCGAAGCCCCGGATGAACGCGTACGCCGCCAGCAGAAGCAGTACGACCGCGATGACTCGCGCTTGACCGCGAGTGACCCCTGACCAGAGGTAGACCGCGAGCGCCACCGCGATGCCCCCCACGAAGACACCATCGGCGACGGCGGGAGTGGTCGATCCGAACACGAGGAAGAGTCCAATGACGATTGCCGCGATCGAAACGACGAGCTTGATGACGGTTGCGGTGCGCGGCGCGCGCGCCTCGCTCATGCCGCGTCCTTCTTGATGACGCGTCCCACCGTGATGAGCAGCGCGATGTCGAGCACGGCCACCGCGATCAGGGTGATCCCGAAGAAGATCGCGTAGGCGACGGTGACCCCATCGGCGAAGAGCACGACGAGCACGCCCGCGAGTGCGATGAGGATTCCGATAATCGTCGATGCCGCGTTGCCGCGCCCCCGGGCGGTATCGATGAGAGTCGCGATGCCCTCGAATATCCAAGAGATACCGACGAGCAACACGATGAATACCGCTGTCTCGAACGGGTTGCGAACAACAACAACTCCCGCGGCGAGGATGAGGCCCCCGATGATGAGGTTGGCGACGCGTCCCCCGCCGTTGAGCTCCTTGTCAGTGACACCCTGAACGATGCGGATGATTCCGAGAATCACGAAGTAGATACCGAGAAGCACCGCGAGGATTCCGACGGTCGACTGCGGCCATACGAGTACGAGGATGCCGATCACGAGCGCGGCAACGGCGCGAAGCGCCCACACGAGCCGGTTCTGGCGGAAGATGCTCGAGAGGTCGGTTGTCTGGGAGTTAGCTGTCATGCACGTGAAGATATCGCCAGCCCGGCCACATTTGCGTGACATGTCGCAAGTGTTACGTGCGCGTGGCGCGCTGCTACCCTCGCGGAATGACCGATGGAGTTCAGGAGATACCCGCTGCCGATGGGGCATGCGTAGAGACCCCTCTTCTGGCACGCATTCGCGAATCCGTGATCGGAGACGACCAGGTGATGGTCGGTCCATTCGGCGAGCGTCGGGTCACGTATGCCGACTACACAGCGAGCGGACGCTCGCTTTCCTTCATCGAGCAGTTCGTGCGAGATGAGGTACTTCCGCGCTATGCGAATACGCACACCGAATCGAGCGGCACCGGCCTGCAGACAACCCGGCTACGCGAGGACGCGCGCTCCATCATCCACCGCGCTGTGGGGGGTACCGACGACACCGTCGTGATCTTCGCGGGCAGCGGCTCGACTGCGGCGATCGACAAACTCATCGGGATTCTCGGGTTGCGCATTCCTGCCGACCTCGATGCGCGGTACGGCCTGCGCGAGAGCATCCCGCCAGAAGATCGGCCCGTCGTCTTCATCGGCCCCTACGAGCACCACAGCAACGAATTGCCGTGGCGCGAGTCCATCGCCGACGTTGTGACGATTCCCGAAGATCGGGATGGGCATGTGGACGCCGATGCCCTGCGTGCCGAGCTCACGAAATATGCAGATCGCCCGCTCAAGATCGGGTCGTTCAGCGCTGCGAGCAATGTCACGGGCATCCTCACCGACACCAGCCTGATCACTGGAGTACTGCACGACCACGGCGCGCTCGCATTCTGGGACTATGCCGCGGCGGCACCGTATGTGCGTATCGACGCGTCGCAAGCCGATGCGCTCTTCATCTCGCCACACAAATTCATCGGTGGACCCGGTACGCCGGGGGTGCTTGTCGTCAGCCGCAGGCTGCTTACCAACACGGTGCCCGACATGGTGGGCGGTGGCACAGTCGCCTACGTCAACCCGCTTGAACACAGGTATGTCACCGACGCCGCCCACCGGGAGGAGGCGGGAACTCCCGCCATTATCGAGTCGATCCGGGCTGGACTCGTCTTCGGTCTCAAGGAAGCCGTAGGCGTCGAGACTATCCACGCGCTCGAGCGCGACTTCCTGCGTCGTGCGATGGCGGCGTGGAACGCCAACCCGCACATCCAGGTGCTCGGAAACCCCGACGCGGAACGCCTGTCGATCGTCTCGTTCGTCGTCAAGCGGCCGGGCGGCCGCTACCTCCACCACAACGTGGTCGTGGCCATACTCAACGACCTGTTTGGCATCCAGTCGAGGGGTGGATGCTCCTGCGCGGGCCCCTACGGTCACCGGTTGCTCGGAATCGACATCGACCGCTCGCACGAGTTCGAGCGCGAGATCGCGAGCGGGTGTGAGGGCATCAAGCCGGGCTGGGTGCGTGTGAGTTTCAACTACTTCATCAGCGACGCGGTGTTCCGCTATATCGTCTCGGCCGTCTCGATGGTGGCCGAACACGGTTTCAAACTCGTGCCGTTGTACCGCTTCGAGCCCGCGACGGGACTCTGGCGTCACGAAGCGGGTCCGGTTGAGCCACCGCTGCGGTTGGCTCAGCTCTCGTATGACGCCGACGGAGTGCTGCAGTTTCCGCGGCACGACGACACTGCCCCCGAGTCGGCGCTCGCCGGGTACCTCACCGAAGCCGCCGCGCTCTTCGACAGCCTCCCCGACCCCTACGCGAACGGCCAGCCCGATCACGTCGCGGACTCGCGATTGAGCGCAGACTTCGAGCACCTGCGCTGGTTTGACCTCCCCGCGGAGTCCCTTCGCTAGGTACGATCACGGCGTGCCCACCGTCGTCATAGCCCCGGACTCATTCAAAGGTTCGCTCTCGGCCCGCGAAGTCGCGCAGGCCCTGGCCGACGGCTGGAAATCCGAAAGACCCCACGACACGATCGTGCTCATCCCGCAGGCCGACGGGGGTGAGGGAACGCTCGACGCCATCGAGGCGGCGGTTCCCGACGCCCGCCGACGCAGCGCGGGAGAGGTGACCGGTCCCGACGGGCGGGGCGTGCCTGGGTACTGGCTGGAACTCGACGGCGGGGTTGGCGTAGTCGAGCTCGCGGTGTCTAGCGGGCTGCCGCTCATGGGCATGCTCGATCCACTGCGGGCGACCACTCGCGGAGTAGGTGAGGTCATCGCTGCCGCTCTCGATGCTGGCGCACGGCGCATCATCATCGGCCTGGGAGGTTCAGCGTCGACCGATGGCGGGGCCGGCGCCCTTGCCGCACTCGGGTTGACGATGGTGGATGAGCAGGGCGATCTCGTCCCGGACGGCGGGCGAGCCTTGCTCGACATCGTCGGCGTCGATCCCACGAACCTGCGCCCCGCACCTGCCGATGGTGTGGTGCTCCTCAGCGACGTGACCGCTCCCCTGCTCGGTTCGCACGGCGCCGCAGCGGTCTTCGGACCTCAAAAGGGCGCGACGCCCGAGGACATCGTCGAACTGGATGCCGCGCTCGCGCACTTCAGTCGGTTGCTCGGCGGGGATCCCACGGCGCCCGGGAGCGGAGCGGCGGGCGGCGCCGGGTACGGCTTCGCGGCGGGTTGGGGTGCGACGATCACCGCCGGGTCGGAATTCCTCGCCGAACTCAGCGGCCTTCCGGCGGCCATCGCGAGCGCCGACGTGCTTCTGACCGGCGAGGGGCGTTTCGACTCCCAGTCGCTCGGCGGGAAGGTCGTCGGTCAGCTTCTCGAACTCGCGCACCGACACGGACTCGGGATCGGAGTGATCGCAGGTCAGGTCACGGTCGATACCGACGTCTGGACGGCTTCACTGACCGAACTCGCGGGCTCGGTAGACGCCGCCATCGCCGACACGCGAACCTGGCTTGTCGCAGCGGGTGCACGGGCGGCCGCCGAGCTCGTCTAGTCGGCGTGAGACTCGAGGAACTCGTAGAGCTCGCGATCGTCGACGCCCGGGAAGGTTCCGGACGGCAGCGGCGACAGGATGTGCGCGTGCAGCTTTGCGCTCGACCAGGCCTTGCCGGACCAGCGCTCCGCCAGTTCTTCCGAGGGACGCCTACAGCAGTTCTCGTCGGGGCACGTCGACGAGGTTCTCGTCATCGTCTCGCGACCGCGGAACCACTTCGAGTGCGCGAACGGAACCCCGATCGTGATCGAAAACTCCTCGGCTGCCGTCGTTCCTGTCTGCGTCGAGTCGAAGAAGGTGCCTTCGGGAGTGTCGGTGTACTGGTAGAACTCCGTTGTGCGGTTGGTGCGGGTGAAGGCAGTGCGAGCGCTCCAGTGGCGACAAACGATCTGCCCCTCGGTCGAGCCGGTGACATCGACCGGCAGACGCAAACCGTCGTTCTCATAGGCCTTCGCGACCGCCCCGTCATCGCTCACGCGGAGGAAGTGCAACTCGAGGTCGAGATGCACGGTCGCGAGATTCGTGAAGCGCAGTGCGGCAGCCTCGTGGGTGACCCCGAACGCGTCACGAAAGTCCTCAACGGCGATGTTTCGATCTGCTTTCGCCTGGCTGAGGAATTCGACCGATTGACGCTGCGGCATAAGTACTGCCGCGGCGAAGTAGTTGATCTCGAGGCGCTGGCGCAGAAAATCCGCATAGTCGACGGGCTGTTCGTGACCGAGCACCCGGTGCCCCATGGCCTGCAGTGCCATGCCGCGCAGCCCATGTCCCCCCGGGATCGAGGCGGGCGGGAGGTAGATGCGGCCGTTCTCGAGGTCGGTGACGGATCGCGCCGAGTGGGGAAGGTCGTTGACGTGGACGAGCTCGAACCCGAGCTTCTCTGCAATGCGTGTCACGGAGCGATGAGTGAGGGCACCCGAGACGTGGCCCACCTCGGCAAGTAGCTTCTCTGCGACGACGTCGATGTCGGGTAGGTAGTTGTCGAGAGTGCGCATGCGCTGGCGCAACTCGGTGTTGGCGCGACGTGCCTCTTCGGGCGTCGCGATCGCCTCGCGGGCTAGTCGGCTGAGCTCGCGATGCATGCCGACGAGCGACTCGAGCGTCTCATCCGACGTGCCTTTCGACGGTCGGATCGTCGGCAGCCCGAGCGACGCGTAGACGCTCGAGCGCTGCGCGCGATCCAGTTCGATCTCCAGGGCAGCGCGCTTGGAGGGCGGGCTGTCGTCGAGCAGGTCGGCGAGTTGGATGCCCACCGCCGACGCAATCCCGGAGAGCAGCGTGAGGCGGGGCTCGCGTCGTCCGTTCTCCATGAGGGAGAGCTGACTGCCCGCGATTCCGACGCGCTCGCCCAGTTGATCGAGGGTGAGACCGGCGCCGGTTCGGAAGTGACGGATTCTCTGACCCAGCGTTGCAAGATCGTTCACGGCTTGAGAATAGCGAAAGAAGCGTCAATCTTTCCACTCAGATTTATCGTCTTGCGCCTTGCGAATGAACGAGAGTGGAATAACACCACATTCTTGCATCGGAAGGACGACATGAGCATCGCCGAAGTGGCTCGCACGCAGTCCCCCGCCCCCGAGGGCGCCAATGCGGCAGTCGTGGCCTGGGTCGACGAGATCGCCGCCCTGACCCTGCCCGACTCCGTGGTGTGGTGCGACGGCTCGCCCGCCGAGTGGGACGCGCTCGCTCGCGAGATGGTCGCGAGCGGCACCCTCACGAAGCTCAATGCTGAGCACCGCCCCTACAGTTTCCTCGCGCGAAGCGACCCCAACGATGTCGCACGCGTCGAGGACCGCACGTTCATCTGCTCTGAGAAGCAGGAAGACGCAGGCCCTACGAACAACTGGGTCGATCCGGCGCAGATGCGCTCAACACTCGGAGGGCTCTTCGACGGCTCGATGCGCGGCCGCACGATGTACGTTGTGCCCTTCTCGATGGGCCCCCTGGGATCGCCGCTCTCCAAGCTCGGCGTGCAGGTCACCGACTCTCCGTACGTCGTCGCGAGCATGGGAATCATGACACGTATGGGGAGCGCCGCTCTCAAGCTCATCACGGACCGCACGCAGTGGGTACGCGCAGTTCACAGCGTCGGCGCGCCCCTCGCTCCGGGTCAGGCCGACGTGCCCTGGCCCTGCAACGAAACCAAGTACATCACTCACTTCCCCGAGACCCGTGAAATCTGGTCGTTCGGTTCCGCGTACGGCGGAAACGCCCTTCTCGCGAAGAAGGCGTTCGCCCTTCGCATCGCCTCGGTGATGGCCCGCGACGAAGGCTGGCTCGCCGAGCACATGCTCATCATCAAGGTGACCAACCCGCGCGGACGCGTCTTCCACGTCGCCGCTGCCTTCCCGAGCGCCTGCGGCAAGACGAATCTCGCGATGCTGCAGCCGACGATTCCGGGCTGGAAAGTCGAGACCGTGGGTGACGACATCGCGTGGCTGGGTCGCGGTGAGGACGGTCGTCTGCGGGCGATCAACCCGGAGGCCGGATTCTTCGGGGTGGCGCCGGGCACCGGGGCATCCACCAACGCCACAGCGATGGAAACCATCTGGGGCAACACGATCTTCACCAATGTCGCCCTACGCGACGACGGCGATGTGTGGTGGGAGGGGATGACCGACACTCCCCCCGCGCACCTCACCGACTGGGAGGGGAACAGCTGGACACCCGCATCGGGTCGTGCGGCAGCCCACCCCAACTCCCGTTTTACTGTGGCCGCCCGTCAGTGCCCGAGCATCTCGGACACCTGGGAGGACCCGCAGGGCGTCGTCATCGACGCCATAATCTTCGGCGGTCGCCGCGCGACCAACGTGCCGCTAGTGGTGGAGGCACGGGATTGGGAGCATGGCGTCTACCTGGGCGCCACGATCTCATCCGAGCGGACGGCGGCCGCCGAAGGCACACTCGGCGAATTGCGACGCGACCCCTTCGCCATGGCACCCTTCTGTGGCTACAACATGGCCGACCACTGGGCGCACTGGCTCTCGGTGGGTCAGAAGCTTCGCACGTCGGGCACGGTGCCGCGCGTATTCCAGGTCAACTGGTTCCGCAAGGGCGACGATGGCCGCTTCCTGTGGCCCGGGTTCGGCGAGAACTCGCGCGTGCTCGAATGGATTCTCGAGCGCGTTGACGCCCAGGTCGCGGCGAAGGACTCGCCGCTCGGCCTACTCCCCCTCGACGGGGATCTCAATGTCGAGGGACTCGACATTGACGAGAAGGACATGTCCGAACTGTTCGCAATCGACCGTGACTCTTGGCTCGCCGAGGCCGACTCGACGCAGGCCTTCTTCGACACTTTCGAGGGCAGGGTTCCCGAAGCGATCGTCAAGCAGCTCGGAGTCCTGCGCGACAAGCTGGGCTAGCGCCGCGCCACAACGTTTTGCGCCCGTCGTGCGTCTACAACTGTAGAAGGCAAACGACGAGAGGAACCCGTGGCACGAGCTGCTAACGCACCCGCGCGCTGGGAAGAAGTGGTGACGCGTCTGGTCACCGAGCGCGGCGACGCCCTCACGAGGTACGCCTTCCTGATCTCAGGAAGCAGGGATGATGCATCCGACCTCGTTCAGGACGCGCTCGTGAAGACCTTCGGACGGCTGCGCAACGGCTTCACTGTTGCGAGCGCCGAAGCATACGTGCGGCGCGCCATCCTCAACACCTATCTCGATTCAGGTCGGCGTTCGAGTAGGTGGCGCAAGATCGCACACCTGCAGGCGGTGCCCGAGTTCGACGAGCCCAAGGACGCCGAGACCCAGTCGCGCATCGACCTTCGGGGCGAACTCATGAAGCTCACGCCGCGCGAGCGCGCTTGCCTCGTGCTGCGGTACTACGAAGACCTGAAGGTCGACGACATCGCAGAGTGGCTCGCGATCAGCCCAGGCGCCGTCAAACGCTACCTGAGCGACGGACTGGCCAAAATGGCGGTCTCACTGCGCGACGACGAGAACGACGAAGAGACGACGGGAGCGGCTCATGCCCAGTGAAGATGACCTCCGCAGGATGTTCGAGGGCGCGAGCGCCCCTAACTCCCTCGACCCGGCACGCATCATCGCGCGCAGCCGGGCGCGACGCATTCCCCAGCAGATCGGCGCCGGTGCGGTCGGCACGCTCGCCGTGGCGGGGATCTCGGTCATCGGCGTGCAGTCGCTGCAGGTGGCGACGCCCACGATGTCGAGCCTTGAGCAGTATGAGGCGCCCGTCGAGGGGAATAGCAGCATGGATACGGAGGCGGCCAAGCGACTACCTGCGGAGCAGATCAACCAGTGCGGGGCAACCGTCTCGCCGGTTGAACCGAGCTACTACGGACTCATAGTGGAACCCGTGTTCCCCGCGGCCGTGCCGTCTGGGACCGCGCCCGTGGTCGGTGCAGTGCGACTCACCAACACGAGCGACATTCGAGTAGTCGGAACAACCAACCCCGCCGCGGCGATCACCCTCGCCAAGGACGGCCTCGTGCTCTGGCACAGCAGCGGGGTCATGGTGCGCTCGATCATGGTCGTCGACCTCGCACCCGGGGAGTCGCTCGAGTACCCCGCGACGTTCGTTCCCGTGCAGTGCTCGAGCGAGGCCGACCTCGAGAGCGCGAACGCCGACAGCCTCACGCCAGCTCCCGCGGGGGTCTACCAGCTCTCAGCACTCATCTATTTCGCGCCGGACGACTCCATGCCGCCCACACCGACGACAGAGCTCGATCTCGTTTCCGGGCCGAGCACGACGGTGATGGTGGAGTAAATGGAGCGAGCCGCCCCCACGCCATTGTGGGAGCGGCTCTTTTTCTCGCGTCAGACTCTAGCCGATCCGTCGACTACCCGATGTCCCTGCGGTTGAGCAGGTAGAGCAGTCCGGTCACCAGGAACGCCAGTGCAAGCAAGGCAGGCAGCCACCAGTGTGTGATGACCACCCACCCGAGCGCGGAGATGACGAACAGGATGCTCAGCACCACCGGCACCGCAAGGACCCAGCGTGCCGCGCCTCGCGCGACGGCGCGCTGCCAGATCGCAAAGGTCGAGAGGATACCTCCCACCACGACCAGCACGCCCGCGATGAGCAGCACGACCTGAGGCGCGGAAACGCCTACCGCCGCGAGCAACCAGACGAGGCCGAAGACGATCCAGCCGAGTCCGAACGCCACGAGCACGGCCTTCCCGAACAGGGATGCTCCGACCGCGCCGTTCGACCCGGTCTCGCCGAACGCGACGAGGAACAGCGCCACGCCGATCACGAGCACCCCGATGATGGCGATCCAGGCGGCAATGGCCGAACCCGCTGCGGCGATCCCCACAATGACGGCGATGAGCCACAACAGTCCGCCGACGAGAAGCCCGCCGCCGCCGAATAGACGCCAGTTCGCCGAATCCTTGTCCACCGTTGCCATGTGAATCCTTCTCCTGTTGGTCGCGCGTCGGCGCTCGAACGGCTGCCGATCGCGCTCATTGTGGCAGATAGACTCCGAATCACAGCAGGTTAGAACAGCAGTTGAAGAGGGGAATTAGCCCTATGTGGTCACGACTCGGCGCTGGCACGCTTCTGCTTGCCGGTGCTCTCGCGCTCACCGCGCCCGGCATTGCTCACGCCCAGGATCCCGTCGACCTGGATGGTGCGTACGTGCTCGACACGGTCGGTGCGCTCTCGGGGGAAGAAGGCCGGGTGCAGGACGCGCTCGACACGCTGTACGAGCGCGCGGGCATCCAGATGTTCGTCGTCTATGTCGACACGTTCACGGGCGCGGGCGATGCGGTCGCGTGGGCTGACACGACGGCCATCGACAATGGGCTCGGACGCAACGACCTGTTGCTTGCAGTTGCGATCGATGAGCGCAATTACGCACTCTCGATCGACCAGAACTTTCCGCTGACGGATGCCCAGCTCGACCGCGTCGAGGCGGCCATCGAATCGGAGCTCGTCGACGACAAGTGGGCGGATGCCGTGGTGATGGGTGCGCAGGCGATCGAGGCTGAGGCCACGGGAGTCGTCGGACCCAACAACCCGGAGACACCCACAGCGCCCGTCGGGGATGGAGGGACGAGCAACCTCGCACTCCCGATCGTGGGTGGGGTCGCCGTCGTAGGCGTCGGCGTCTTCATCTACTCGCGCATCCGCAAGCGCAACACAGACGGGTCCGTTACGTCGGCGCCCGAGCGGATGACGCAGAAGCAGCTCGATCAGCGGGCGGGCACCCTGCTCGTGCAACTCGACGACTCACTCAAGACGAGCGAGCAAGAACTCGGTTTCGCGGTCGCCCAGTTTGGGGACGACGCGACAAAGGACTTCACGACGGCGCTCGATGTTGCAAAAAAGAAGGTCGCGGAGGCCTTCGCGCTCAAACAGAAGCTCGACGACGCGGTTCCGGACTCCGATGAGCAGAAGCGCGCCTGGACGACCGAGATCATCCAACTCTGCGAGGCCGCAGACTCCGAGCTGGATGCTCAGGCCGATGCCTTTGACGAACTGCGACAGCTCGAACAGAATGCCCCATCCGCTCTCGCGGATGTGCGTGCTCTCGCGGAGGCCGCGAAGGAACGCATCGATCACGCCACCTCGACTCTCGCGACGCTCGAGGAAACGTACGCGGCGTCGGCCATCAAGCCCGTCGCGACCAATGTCGACCAGGCGAACAAGCTCTTGGTCTTCGCGGACGGCGCAGCCGACAAGGCCGAGAAAGCCATCGCCGCCGGAGAGGCAAGCGAGGCGGCGATCGCCGTGCGCACAGCTCAGGCGAGCGTCGGTCAGGCCAATCGACTGTTCGACGGCCTCGAGTCCCTTGCCGCGGATCTCGCGACCGCGAACGACAAACTCGAGGCTGCTCTGGCCGACATGACCCAGGACGTCGCGGCCGCCAAGGCACTCCCCCGCGACTCCACGAGCGCACCGCTCGAACCCCTCGTCGCTGCAGCCGAGGCCGCCCTCGCCGGAGTGAGCGCGAAACCCGACCCACTCGCGAGCCTCGCGCAAGTCGAGAAGGCCAACCTCGAACTCGACCGCGCGTTCGAGGGCGTGCGTGACCAGCAGGAGAAGATCTCACGAGCGCGGTCACAGCTCGACGGATCGATCACCGCAGCGCAAGCACAGATCGCGAGCGCGAACGAGTTCATCACGACACGTCGTGGCGGCGTGGGATCGATTGCGCGCACCCGCCTGGCGGAGGCCGAGCGGCGTCTCGCCCAGGCTGCGGCACTCGCCGCGGGCGACCCGGTCGCCGCCCTCGTCGAGGCGCAGCAAGCGGGATCGCTGGCGGCCACGGCCATCAGCATGGCGCGGGCAGACGTCGACAGCTTCACCCAACGGGAGCGCTACGACTCGGGTTACATCGACGGTTCGGACGGCGCCGACCTCGGGGGAATCCTTGGTGGGCTCTTCGGCGGGGGCGGCGGATCGAGCTACAGCGGTGGTTCTCGCGGTGGAGGCTTGTTCGGCGGCAGTGGCGGATCGAGCTACCGTCCCTCGCGCAGCTCGCGGTCCGGCTCGTTCGGCGGCAGTTCCCGCAGTTCCTCCCGCAGCGGTGGTAGCCGCAGCAGTGGTGGGGGCCGCAGTCGCGGCGGTAGGTTCTAAAAGTGCACTCCACCCTCATGAAAGGCATGTGAATGGCTAAGCAATCAATCCTCGGACGTATCACCCAGCTGCTGAAGGCGAACATCAACTCGCTCATCGACCAGGCCGAGGACCCCCAGCTCATGCTCGACCAGCTCGTGCGTGACTTCACGAACAGCATCGCCGAGGCAGAGAGCGCCGTTGCGCAGACGATCGGCAACCTGCGCCTCATGGAACAGGACCACAAGGAGGACGTGGAGGCCGCCGCCGACTGGGGCCGCAAGGCACTCGCCGCAAGCTCCAAGGCCGACGAGCTGCGCGCCGCAGGCAACGCCGCCGACGCCGACAAGTTCGACAACCTCGCCAAGATCGCCCTCGGCAAGCAGGTCTCCGCAGAGACCGAGGCAAAGGACGCCGAGCCGACCATCGCCCAGCAGACGGTGACGGTGGATGCCCTCAAGAAGGGGCTCGACGGAATGCACGCCAAGCTCGCGCAGCTCACCTCCAAGCGAGACGAACTCATCGCGCGCTCGAAGACCGCCGAGGCACAGGGGCAGGTGCAGGACGCCATCAAGTCGATCGATCTCATGGACCCGACCAGCGAGCTCGGACGTTTCGAGGAGAAGATCCGCCGCGAGGAGGCGAAGGTCGCCGGTCAGCAGGAGCTCGCCGCATCCCGCCTCGACGCACAGTTCGAGAGCCTCGACGACCTCAGCCGCCAGGCGGAGGTGGATGCCCGTCTCGCCGCTCTCAAGGCCGGGGGTTCGCCCAAGGCAGTGGAGCAGTAACACTCCTCATCGAGAGGCGGTCGGCTGCGGTCGGCCGCCTCTCGCATTGTCGGGAACAGTTTTCGACGGACGGCGGTTGCACCCGACATGACCACCATAGGAATCATCGGAGCAGGACACATCGGTAGCCAGGTCGCGCGCCTGGCCGTGGCGAACGGATACGACGTCGTCATCAGTAACTCACGAGGCCCGGAGACCCTCGCGAGTCTCGTTGACGAGCTGGGACCGCGTGCACGCGCCGCGACGCCAGAGGAGGCTGGTGCTGCCGGTGACCTCGTGCTCGTCACGGTTCCCTTCGGCAAGTACCGCGACGTGCCTGTCGAACCTCTCGCGGGCAAGATCGTCATGGACACCAACAACTACTACTTCGAGCGCGACGGCCACTTCGCCGAACTCGACAACGGCAGCACGACGACGTCGGCGATGCTGCAGGCCCACCTCCCCACCAGCCGCGTCGTCAAGGCCTTCAACCACATCGGGGCACCCGACCTCACGACCGACGGCTCCCCCGCCGGAACACCGAACCGTCGCGCCATCGCAATCGCTGGTGACGATGAAGAGGCGAAGCAGACCGTCACGGCCCTCTACGACCAGTTCGGGTTCGACACTGTCGACATCGGTCCACTCGCCGAGAGCTGGCGTGTTGAACGGGACCGCCCCGCATACGGTTTTCGACAGAACGCGGAAGAGCTGCGGGAGAACCTCGCCAAAGCCTCGCGCTGACCACGAGCGGGTCTAGGGTTTCAGCGTGGCCGCAACTTTCCTCGTCGTCCCGCAGTGGCAGGGCTCGGCGTCCTCCCGGGCGATGCGCCTCGTGGACGGCGCTGACGCTATCCGCGGCGACCTCCCGTCAGCCTCCACGCGCATCGTGGAGATTCCCCTCGAGGCGGGCGACGACCAGGGAACAGGTGTCGCGCGCCTGAGCTCGCTGGCGATGGTGCGTGCACGAATGGCCGAGCAGCTGCTGAGCGTCACAGGACCCGTCATCACGATCGGCGGCGACTGCGGCGTCGAACTCGCGGCGATCGAGCACGCCCTCGGCACGCACCCCGACCTCGCGGTTGTCTGGTTCGACGCCCACCCCGACCTCAACACTCCCGCGACTAGCCCGTCACACGCCTTCACGGGGATGGTGCTGCGCACGCTTCTCGGGGAGGGTGCCGAACCTCTGGTGCCCGCGACTCCGCTGGACGTGGACCGTGTCGTGTTGGCGGGCTCTCGTGCGTACGACGCCGCCGAAGAGGAGTACATTGCGGCGAATCGCATCGCGACCGTCACGGCGGCAGACGTCAGCGGGGAGGTGCTCGTCGCGGCCGTGAAGGCTACGGGCGCATCATCCGTCTACGTGCATATCGACTTGGATGTTCACGATCCCGCCGACTTCGCGGGGCTCGGCGCGCCCGAGCCGTTCGGCGTGAGCGCGGGTGCCCTCGTCGAGACCGTCAAAGCCCTCATCGCCGAGTTCACACTCGCGGGAGCGGGAATCACCGAGTTCGCGCCAGCGAGCCCAACAGAGGCCGTCGACGACATGCCGGTGATCCTGAGGTTGGTCGGTGCGCTCGCGCGCGGCACGACCTAGCTACGGCGTGATCGGGCTCTGAGCCACGCGCACGCTGATCGAGTACTCGGTTCCCTCGACCTTGGCGATCGTCACGGGCGCCTCGAAGTTCTCGCCGGTCTCAGGGTCGGTCAGGATGCAGTCGACCGTCTCCCCCTTGCGCAGTTCTACATCGTCGGTTCCGCAGTCCATGGTGGGGCGCGATCCGATCTGCTGCTCGAGAGCCGTCTCGGCGGTGTCCGCGATCTCCGCGGCGGTCACCGTGAGGACTGGGGCCTGAACGCAGCCGGCGAGCAGCGCCACGGCGACCAGGGCAGGAAACAGGGCGCAGGCGGCACGCATTCTCATGCCCCCACTGTAGGCCGATCTCGTAGTCTGAACTGATGAGCGACACTGGCGACGCACCATCCAGAATTACCGTTGACCGTGACGGGCACGTGCTTCTCATCGGGCTGGATCGTGCCGACAAGCGCAACGCCGCCGATCACGCCATGCTCTCCCAACTCGCCGCCGCGTATGGCCAACTGGAACGTGATCCCACTCTCCGCGCCGGCTTCGTCTTTGCGCACGGCGACCATTTCACCGGTGGGCTCGATTTGCCCGACGTCGCGCCCCGGATCGGTGACAACGGACTCGACCTCGTGCCCGAGGGGGGCATCCATCCGTGGCAGGTCGATGGCGAGCAGCTGTCGAAGCCTGTCGTCATCGCCGTACAGGGCACGTGTCTGACTCTGGGTATCGAATTGCTGCTCGCGAGCGATATCGCGGTCGCCGCAGACTCGACGACGTTCGCCCAGATTGAGGTCGCGCGCGGCATTCTGCCCTTCGGCGGGGCGACCATTCGCTTCCCGCGGGCCGTCGGGTGGGGCAACGCGATGCGGTGGATCCTCACGGGCGACACCTTCGACGCGACCGAGGCCCTGCGAATCGGTCTCGTGCAGGAGATCGTGCCGCACGGCGAGCAGTACGCGCGCGGACTCGAGTTGGCGCACCGAATCGCGGCACAGGCGCCTCTCGCCGTGCAGGCCGCCCTCCGCAACGCCCGCCTGGCCGTGCGCGAGTCGGATGCCGCGGCCGAGGCAGCGCTGCAACCCGAACTGGTGCGACTTGCCCGATCGCGAGACGCCGCCATCGGAATGCAGGCCTTCCTCACCCGCACACCGGCCGAATTCGTCGGGGAGTGACCATGAGCGAGTACGACGTCGTCATTATCGGGGCCGGGGCGGTGGCAGAGAACGTCGCCGACCGAGTCGTGCAGGGCGGCCTGACCGCGGTGCTCATCGAGAGTGAGCTTGTCGGCGGGGAGTGCTCATACTGGGCCTGCATGCCCTCCAAGGCCCTCATCCGCAGTGGAATCGCGCTGCGCGCGGCCCAACGGGTCGCGGGTGCACGTGAGGCCGCCACAGGGTCGGTCGATGTCGCGGCCGTGCTCGCCCGCCGCAACTCGTTCACACATGATTGGGACGACTCGAGCCAGGTCGAGTGGGTTCACGGTGCGGGCATCGACCTCGTCCGCGGGCACGGCCGGATCACCGGCGAGCGCGAGGTGACGGTCTCTGCCGACGACGGAACCACTACCACGCTGAGGGCACGCCACGCCGTCGTCGTCAGCACGGGGTCCGATCCTCTCCTGCCTGACATCCCGGGTCTCCGGGAATCGAGCCCGTGGACACCGCGCGATGCGACGAGCGCCCAGGTCGCGCCGTCGAGTCTCGCGATCATCGGGGGCGGTGTCGTCGGAGTCGAGATGGCGACCGCGTACGCGAGTTTCGGCACGACCGTGACCCTGTTCGCGCGCAGCGGTCTCTTGGCCGGTCAGGAGGAATTCGCCGGGGACGCGGTCGCCGCGGGTCTGCGTGACCTCGGCGTGGACATCCGCCGCGAGTCCCCCGACCGCGTCGAGCGCAGTGAGGACGGCATCGCGATCTACGCGGGCTCCGACACCGTCATCGCCGAGCACGTGCTCGTGGCGACGGGCCGCACGCCGCGCACGACCGACATCGGCGTCGAGGTCGCGGGGCTGAAGCCTGGCGACTGGATCGATGTCGATGACACCCTCCGAGCCGTGGGGTCGGACTGGCTCTATGCGACCGGCGACGTCAATCACCGGGCGCTGCTTACCCATCAGGGCAAATATCAGGCGCGCGCAGCGGGAGACGTCATCGTCGCTCGCGCGACGGGGGCACGCGTGGATGATGCTCCCTGGGGCGCCCACGTCGCCTCCGCTGACCACCGCGCCGTACCCCAGGTCACCTTTAGTGAACCCGAGGTTGCGTCTGTGGGACTCACCGCCTCCGCCGCGCACGCGCAGGGATTCGACGTGCGCACGGTCGATTACGAGATCGGCAATGTCGCGGGCGCGAGCCTTCAGGCCGACGGCTATTCCGGTCACGCACGTCTCGTCGTGGACGAGAAGCGCCAGGTCATCATCGGCGCAACGTTCGTCGGGCAAGACGTGGCCGAGCTCATCCACGCCGCCACAATCGCGGTCGTCGGTGAGGTTGCACTCGATCGGCTCTGGCACGCGGTGCCGGCGTACCCCACTATGAACGAGGTGTGGCTGCGCTTGCTCGAGGCCTACGGTCGCCCGGCCCCCGAGTAGACACCCAGGAGACTCGTCGCCGCCGCGGCCCACGTGAACCGCTGGGCGTGCTCACGGCCCGTGATCGCGTAGCGCTCGCGACGTTCCTCGTCTTCGAGAATGATTGCGACTTCGGTGGCCCAATACCGCGGGTCGCGGGTGCCGAGCACGATTCCCGACCGGCCTTCCTCGACCGACTCCGTGAGCCCTCCCGCACGGTACGCGACGACGGGCGTGCCGCACGCCGCGGACTCGAGCGCGACAAGTCCGAAGGTTTCCGAATAACTCGGCACGAGGGTGACGCTCGCCGCCGACAGAAGATCGGCGAGAGTCTCGCGGTTGAGTGCGCCCACGAAGCGCACGTCAGGCTCGACACCGAGCTCGCCCGCGAGTTCGCGTAGCGCCGCGACGAACGGAGCATCCCCCGGTGTGACCTCCCCCGCTATGACGAGCACGGGAGCCCACCCACGCATGATGGCGATCTCAGCGAGCACGCGCACCGCGAGGTCGTGCCCTTTGAGCGGCTGCACTCTCCCCGCGATGACGATGAGCGGCCGATCGGGTTCGAGACCGAGCGCCGCGCGCACGCGCTCGTGCTCGGTGTTCTGACGCGGCGCGAAGAGCGCGAGATCTACCCCAGGCGGAATGATCCAGGTGCGCTCGGCGGGCGCCCCGGCGAGGTCGATCGCGGCACTGGCTTCGGCGGAGCTCGAGGCGATGACGGCGGACGCCTGGGCGGCGAGGAAGGCCTCCGACCGTTCCCGGATGAGAGGTTCGCGTGGCGCATCCGGAACGCCGGCCGCGTTCTTCATCGCCGCGAGCGTGTGGAAGCTCTGCACGAACGGGATCTGCATCTCGAGCGCTGCCGGCAGACTCGCGATTCCACTCAGCCAGTAGTGGGCGTGGATGATGTCGTAGCCTGCGTCCGGGCGGCGCGCCAGGGCCGCGACGGCTTCGCCGAACTCGTCAGAAACCCGAGGCAGGTCGTGTTTGGCGATGGTGCCACCGCCGCCCGCGGCGAGCTCGTGCAGCCTGACACCGGGGAGTACCAGGCGCGACGACGGCGTGCCTACCGCGCGCGTGAGGAGGTCGACCTCGGTGCCGCGCGCCGCGAGTTCCTCGGCGACACCCATCACCGAGACATTCATGCCGCCCGCGTCTGCAGTGCCCGGCGCGGACACCGGCGACGTGTGCATGGACACCATCGCGACGCGCGAGACCACCATGACTCTCACTGTATTGTGCGGAGTATGGAGCGGGTCAGTCCACACGGCGAACGCGGCGTGGTGAATCGACTGCGCCGCGTCGGCTGGCTGCGCACCGTGCTGCTGCACCCCGTCGTCGCACGCCCCGGATATTGGTTCGCAACCGCGTGCGCGTTCCTCTGGGGCGCCGTGCTCGGCCGCAGTATCTCGCGTCAGGGCGGAGTCGTGGTCGCACGCAACATGCCGAAGTGGGCGTTCGGACGCGGGGGAACAACGATTGGTGCGATTTACCTCACCAGCGTGAACGTGGCTCCGAACATCCTGGAGCACGAAGCCGTGCATCGGGCCCAGTGGAAAAAGTACGGGCTCGCGTTCATCCCGCTGTACGTCTCGGCGGGCCAGAACGCACTGAGAAACCGCTTCGAAATCGAAGCCGGACTGCACAAGGGTGGATATCTATGACGCGCACGATCGTGATCACGGGCGCAAGCTCGGGCATCGGAGCCAACGCCGCCGGTCGGCTCGCCGCGGCGGGGTGGGAGGTCGCGGTGGTAGGGCGGAATCCGGAGCGCACGGCATCGGTGGCCGATGCCGTCGGCGGCGCGCCATTTCTCGCCGACTACGACCGACTCGAGGACGTACGCAGGCTCGCCGTGCAGCTCGAACAACGATATGAACGCATCGATGTTCTCGCGAACAACGCGGGAGGGCTCATCCACGAGCGTGGAGTCTCGGCCGATGGGCACGAGCGCACGCTGCAGCACAATCACCTTGCGCCGTTTCTGCTGACCGCGCTTCTGCGCGATCGGCTCGAGTCGAGCTGGGCCACCGTCATCGGCACGGCGAGCGTGGCGAACACTTTCGGTAACCTGCGCCTCGATGATCTGGAGTGGACGAGGCGACCGTGGCAGGGTGGCTGGCGCGCGTACGGCACCTCGAAGATCGCCACCATTCTCTTCATGGAGGAACTCGCGAGGCGCTCGGGACTCACGGCGTACTCATTCCACCCCGGGTACGTCGCGACGAGTTTCGGGGCCGAGTCGCGGCTCGTCAAATTCGCCAACCTCGTCTCGCGCAACCGTCTCGGCATTTCGGCCGAGCAGGGAGCCACACCTCTCGTGCAGCTGGCAACAACCGAGGTGGATGTGCCGAACGGCACCTACTTCGATGGCCTCAAGCCGTTCGGTCGCGTGCACCGCAGCGGACGTCTGCCGGGAGTCGCCGCGGAGCTGTGGGAGGCGACGGAACGCCTCATCGGTGTCGACCTACTCGCGTCGAGGTGAGGCTCAGTTCGAGCTGAGAAGGCGCGCGGGGCCGCTCTCGGCGATCCACGCGTAGACGGTGCTCTCCTCGAACGCGGAGGTGGGCAACATCTCGCTCAGCCAGGCGTCTACCGAGCGAGCGAGCCGCTGGCCGCGATCGCGCACAAGCCAGGACACCGAGAACCGACCCGGTGCGTCGAGGAGTTCGACGTCGGACTCCGACTGCACCTCGATGAAGACCTGGCCCTTCGCGGCGCGTGGCAGCGCCGTGACGATCTCCCGGATCGTTTCGAGGGCGCGCTCGTCCCCCGCGAGCAGCAGCCGATCGTGGGTCGACGGATTCCACGCGATGGTCGAGGTGAGGTTGTCGGGTGTCATTGCGCACCCAGTATAGGCATGCCTTACCTAACTGCGACAGGGGGCATGTCCCAGACTCAGCCGATTCCCTACCTGCGCACGCGCACCCCTGCCGGTACGGTTGCGGCATGACTGCGCACCGCGTTCTGCCCGTAGCCGTGACCGTGCTTACCCTGGGGCTCGCGGCTGGCCTGAGCGCGTGTGGGGGCACCCCGATGCCTACTCCTTCGACGTCAGCGTCGTCGGCGAGCACGTCCACCGCGACCCCCGCGGCGACCCCCACTCCGACCCCCACGGCAGCAGCCTTCGCGGTGTCGTGCGACACTGTGCTCTCTCCCGGACGCGTGGCCGCGCTGAGCGCCGCCGGCTCGCTCGTTGCGCCGGCAGACTTCTTCGCCAAAGTCGCCTCGAACGGGATGCCTAGCCCCTACACGATCTTCGAGGCCAACGGCGGTGTCGTGTGTGCGTACTCCGCAGGATCGGAGGTCAGTGCCGTCTACGGGTATACGAAGCTCAATCCCGGCCAGTCGGGCGAGATCGGCTCACTCATTTCCGGCTCGGACCCGTACTCCAGCACTCCCTATGCAGGTGGCACGCTGTATTCGACACAGATGGACGGCAACCCGTTCGCGCTCTTCCTGGTGCTGGAGTCAGCTACCTATCTCGCGTCTAGCCAGGAGATCCTCGACGACCTACTCGCGACGGTTCCGCTCACCTGAGTCGGCACTCCGGTAATCACCAGCAGGCCGGGTGTCGATCCTGCCAGCGCAGGCGACGCTCGAGTTGTGCACCGATCGACAGCAACACGTCTTCCCGCCCCGGACGTGCGATGAGCTGCACCCCCATGGGCAAGCCATCCGCTGTCTGCGTAACGGGAAGAGTGATCGCCGGTAGACCGCTCACATTCACGAAACTGGTCCACGGCGTGTACTGCACCTGCTGCTGAAAGTTTCGTTCCGGGTCGACGGCGTCGTACCACCCGACAGCGCGCGGCGTCAGGGCGAGCGCGGGGGTCATGACGGCATCGAACGGCGAGAACTGGCGGATGATGCTGCGCTCGTACCTCGCGAGCGTCGTGAGGGCCGCGCCGAGGTCGCGTGCGCCGAGCGCTCGCCCCTGCGTCACCAGCCAGCGGGTGAGGGGTTCGAGTAGTTCGAGCTGATCCCCCTCGGCGGGGATGGACGCCGCTCCCGCCTGCCAGATGGTTCGAAACGCCGGCCCGTAGGTCGCGTCCGGCTCAAGAGCGGTCTGCTCGATGCCGTGACCAATCGAGTCGAGTTCACGGATCGCACGGTCAAGGGCAGCGTGCGCCTCCGTCGCGACATCGACCTGGTAGGTCTCGTCCCACGGAGAGGTCGTCATCACGCCGATCTGGAAGCGTCCCTCGCCGCGCACAGCGGCGTTGAGGTATGCGCCACCATCCCACGTGGGCGGGCCGACAGCCCACTGGCGGGGGCCGATCATGGCGTCGAGCAGGAGCGCGGCGTCGCCCACCGTGCGGGCGATGGATCCCGCGGTCACGAGTCCGCCGAGCGTGAGGTATCCCGACATCGCGGCCACTCGACCGCGCGACGGTTTGAGGCCCACGAGACCCGATGCCGCCGCGGGTATACGGATCGAACCGCCGCCGTCCGACCCGGGTGCGATCGGAAGCAGTCCCGCGCTCACCGCAACCGCAGCTCCTCCGCTGCTGCCGCCGACGCCGAGTTCGGTGTCCCAGGGCAGGCGTGCGGGCGGTGCGACGAGGGACTCCGTGTAGGACGGCATGCCGAATTCGGGAGCGTTGGTCTTGCCGAGACTGACGCCACCTGCCCCGTCGAGCACCGTCACGATCTCGTCTGAGTAGTCGGGCACGAGGTCGCCCATGAGTCGCGAACCGAACGTGGTGCGCACACCCGCTCTGTGCCACAGGTCTTTGTCTCCGCTCGGCAGCCCCCACAGGGCAGACGACGACGGGAGTGCCGACTCGACGAGCGCAGCACGCTTGCGCGCGGCATCCGCCGTCACGGTCGTGAATGCGCCCAACAGCGGGTTGAGGCGCTCGACCCGCTCGAGGTAATGCTCAGTGAGTTCACGCGGCGAGAACTCGCCGCGCCGCATCCGGTCGAGTTGCTCGAGGGCCGTGAGGTGATGCAGCTCGCTCATGAAGGGATCCTATCGAGCGCTTGACTCCACTTCATTGGTTAGTTACTGTACTAACTAACCAGATAACCGGAAGGAGGGTTTCCATGGACGAGTCACGACCGATCTTCGTGCAGATCGCAGAACAGATCGAGAACGACATCATCAGTGGCCAGATGGCAGAGGAGACCCAGGTTCCCTCGACCAACGAGTTCGCTGCGTTCTATCGCATCAACCCCGCGACGGCGCTCAAGGGCGTCTCGCTGCTCGTCGACGACGGGATCCTCTACAAGAAGAGAGGGATCGGCATGTTCGTCAGCACGGGCGCCCGCGACCAGATCATCGGAAAGCGAACCGACCAGTTCCAGTCCGAATTTATTCGACCGCTCGTCGCGGAGGCAGCCAAGCTCGGCATCACCTCCACGCAGCTCGCTGACATGATCCGAAAGGAAGAGAAAAAATGAACCCCGTGATCCAGGTGACCGGGCTCACCAAGAGCTTCGGCTCCGTGACCGCAGTCGACAACGTGAGCTTTACTGTCGAGGAGAACAAGATCTACGGCCTGCTCGGTCGCAATGGTGCGGGCAAGACCACGCTCATGCAACTGCTGACCGGACAGGACTTCGCGTCGAGCGGCTCGATCAGCGTCTTCGGGGAGTCCCCCGTCGAAAACGCCCACGTGCTCGAGAGAATCTCGTTCATCAAAGAGAGCCAGCGCTACCCGGAAGACTTTTGCGTCAAGCACGTGTTCCGCAGCGCCCCGTGGTTCTTCGCCAACTGGGATTCCGCCTTCGCCGAGCAACTCATCGAAGAGTTTCGACTCCCCCTGAATCGCCGCATCAAGAAACTCTCGCGCGGCCAGCTCTCCTCGATCGGAGTCATCGTCGGACTCGCCTCGCGGGCACCGCTCACGTTCTTCGACGAGCCGTACCTGGGGCTCGACGCGGTCGCCCGACAGCTGTTCTACGACCGCCTGCTCGAGGACTACGCGCAGCACCCGCGCACCGTCATCCTCTCGACCCACCTGATCGACGAGGTGTCGAACCTGCTCGAGCACGTGCTGGTCATCGACCAGGGCCGCATCATCATCGACGAGGATGCCGAGAGCCTGCGCGGCTCGGCGACCGCCGTCGTCGGCACCACCGCGACCGTCGAGAAGTTCGTCGGGGCGCGCCCAGTGCTTCACCGCGACGGGATCGGCGGACTCGTCTCGGTCACCGTGCCGGGACTCGACGCGAAGGAGCGCGCGGCAGCCGCCGCCGCGGGCCTTGAGCTGAGCCCCGTCTCACTTCAGCAGCTCATCATCCGCAGGACAAACACCTCCGAGAAGGAATTCGAGGCAACGGCATGACCACCGCAACAACAGCCCCACGTCACGCGAGCCCGGTCTCGCGCGTCGTCAACGTCATGAAGCTCCACTTCGCGAACCCGCAGACCACCATTGTGTTCCCGTGGATGATCATGGGCTTCATCTTCCTCGTCAATCTGGCCATCTGGTCGATCCTGTTCGCGGCGTTGCCGCCCGCAGACCGCGCGGACACGGCCGACGGTCTTCAGTACAGCGGCGCGGCATCCTTCATATTCGTGTACATGATGGTCGTCGCGATCCAGGCGATCAGCATCACGTTTCCGTTCGCCCAGGGCTACGGGGTGACACGGCGCGACTTCTATCTCGGGAGCGCACTGACCTTTGTGGTCCTCGCGGCGATGTACACGGCCGGACTGACGATCCTCTCCGTCATCGAAGAGGCAACCGGCGGGTGGGGATTCGGTGGACGAATGTTCACGGCAATCTACTTCGGCGATTCGACTGCGCAGCGCGTGTTCATCTACTTCGTCGCATTCCTGTTCTTCTTCTTCGTCGGGTCCGTGATCGCGACGATGTGGGTGCGCTGGAAGGCGACGGGCGTCACGATCTTCTTCGCGGTGCTCACCCTGCTGCTCGTCGCGGCGGCCGCCCTCATCACCTTCACGGGCAACTGGCCGTTGATCGGACAGTTCTTCGTGACGGCGGGGCTCGTGGGCTCCTACGCGTGGAGCCTCGTGCTCACCGCGATCGCAGCCGTTACCGGATTCTTCATCCTGCGGCGCGCGACACCGCGAGCGGCCTAGCTCGCCGCACCAGCCGATTCGACAGAGCAGCGCCCGGAAGCCCCGGGCGCTGCTCTGTCACATGCGGATGCTCATGGTGTCGGTCGCAGGTCACGGCGGGTGTGCGCCCACGCTCTCTACGGGAGCGCCGGCTCCGCGACCTGAACGAGCACCTCGTTGCGACGCAAGAACCACGGCGTATACGGCGGGTCGAAGCGCGCAAACCACGGCTCGCCCACGGGAGTGAGGGAGGCCCCGGCGAGCGCCGACATGAGCTCGGAACGATGTTTGTCGTAGGTCGCTGCAGTCCACCGGCCGGTGTACCGCAGGGCCGCCACAACCCTGGCTGGCACCGTGCGTAGCGACACTTCGCTGCGCGTCGGCAGGGGCGCCGAGGCCTCGCTGAAGTCGGTCGGGAGCACAAAGGCCACCGTGAAGTCGGCGCCCGCTGCCGACTGCGTCACGGGCGCGGTCATCGCGATGGATCGCGAAGCGGATTGCACGACGGGGGAGGTCATCTCAATCGAGCGCCGGTCCGCGTTCTGGCCGCTGATGTAGCCGAAGAGGTAGCGAAACGCTCGGTTGCCCGCGGACTCGAAGTCCCCAGACACGGTCGTCTCTGCGACAACGTGGGCGGGGTATCGCCGCACCTCGAACCTGCCGTCACTGCGAAACACATCGTACGGCTGCTGTTCGGTCATGGGGGTGATCGTACGCTCCCCCGTCGGTTGGTGAGCTACGCGAACGGGTCGAAGGTGGCCGCCGGGTGAGCGAACATGTGCAACCCGTGCTCCGACGACAGCAACTCGAGCGCCGCTATGCCGCGCGTGCTGTTGCCGCGGGCATCGAGTCGAGGGCTGTAGGCGCCGAAACCGAAGTAACCCGGATCAATGGCTGCGATACCCCCGCTTACTCCACTTTTCGCGGGAAGTCCGACGCGCGTGAGCCACTCACCCGATGCGTCGTACATGCCGCTGCCGGCCATGACCCCCATCGTCCAGCGCGCGGTCGCCTCACTCACGACCTGCCGACCGGTGAGCGGATTACGCCCCGCGCTCGCGAGCGTCGCGCTCATGACGGCAATGTCGCGTGCGGTCACGGTCACCGAACACTGACGGAAGTAGGCCTCGACCGCGATGTCGGCACTCGAGCCGAGCACTCCCGCGCCGTGAGCAAGATGGGCGAGGGCGCGATTGCGGTCACCCGTCTCGAGCTCGGAGGCAAAGACGGCGGTGTCGACTTCGAGCTCGCGGCCCGCGAAGGAAGCGAGCATGGCGGTGATCGACTCGAACTTCGCCATCGCCGTGTCGCCCTCGATGAGCGATGACACGACGATCGCCCCCGCGTTGATCATGGGGTTCATCGGTCGCCCGGTCTCCTCGTCGAGACTGATCGCGTTGAACGGTTCGCCGCTCGGCTCGAGCCCGACTCGTTTCGTGACCTCGGACACCCCGAGCTGCTGCAGTGCAAGGGCATAGACGAACGGCTTCGATACCGATTGAATGCTGAACAACACGCCCGAGTCCCCGGCTTCATACACCGCCCCCGCGGTGCTGACCGCGGCGATGCCGAACGCGTCGGGATCGGCGAGCGCGAGCTGTGGGATGTAGTTCGCGACCTCACCACCGGTGATCGGGCGAACGCGATCGAGTACATCAGCGAGCACGGCTCGCGCGGGAGACATGAACCAACGGTACCCTCGGGAGCACGACCTGGGGAGGCGAGATGGCACGGGAGACCGCCGCGCAGCTACGCGAGCGCGTGGAAGCGCTCGAGGCGGAGAACGCCGCCCTCAAGCAGACACCGCCGAGCGGTGATGCGCGGCGGGCATGGGGCCGAGTGATGCTCTCGTCGGTGCTCATCGTCATCGGAGCGCTCCTGGCACCCGTCGCTCTCGTCGGATCCTGGGTCACCGTCTCGCTCACCGACACCGAGAGATTCGTTGCGTCCTACGCCTCGCTCGCCGACGATCCCCACGTGCAACAGTTCGTGAGCGAACAGGTGACCTCGGTCATCCTCGAGCAATCGGATGCGGCGTCCCTCACCGACAACGTCATCGACGGGATCATCGAGCTCGGCACGGGGCCGCTCGCCACGCGGGCGCTCGAGGCGCTCAAGGGGCCGGCGGCAGCGGGCATCCAGTCACTCGTGCAGTCGGTGGTGACGAACTTCGTCGAATCCGACGCGTTCTCGACCGTGTGGGCGCAAGCGCTGCGAGTCAGTCACTCCCAACTCATCGACGCCCTGAGCGGAAGCTCCACGGGTGCGCTCGTGCTGTCGGGCGACGAGATCGGCGTGCAACTCGGGCCCATTATCGACAGCGTTAAATCGGCGCTCGTCACACAGGGGCTCACCTTCGCGGCGGCGATACCCGCGATTGACCGCACGATCGTGATTGCGCACTCGTCGACCCTGCCCACGATCCAACTCGCCTACCAGCTCGCCGTGGGTCTCGGGCCGTGGCTGCCCCTCATTGCCCTGCTGTTCCTCGTTGGCGGCGTCGTTGTTGCGGCGCGGCGTGCTGTCGCGCGGCTCTGGGTCACGGTCGCCGTCGCCGTCTCGATGGTGATCGTGCTCGCGGCGCTCGCGATCGGAAACGCGGTATTCCTCGCGGGTGCGGCTCCCGCGGTTCCCAACGACGTGGCTGGCGTGCTCTTCACGAGCGTCGCAGCCCCAATTCGATCGACCGCGATCGCGATGCTCGTGCTCGCCGTCGTGGGCGCAGTGGCCACCTGGGCCGTGGCTCGGTTCATTCTGCCCGCGCGGCAGGCGGACGGCTGGGCCCGAGTTCCTGGAACGCCGTAATCTGCATCCCACCCGGTGCTTCCAGGCGCGCGTTGAGCGAGCGCCAGGGGGTCTCGGTGGGAGGCGCGATGAGTGTCGCGCCGCCGGCCACGAGCGTGTCGGCGGTGGCCGCAGCATCCTCCACCTCGAAGGCGATGCGCACGGTGAGCGGGAAGGTGTGGGCGACCGGCCGGCCGACCTCCACATCGTCGATCATGCGCACCTGGGCAGGATTGGCAAGCTCGAGCGTCGCCGAGTCCACGGAGAGTATCGCCACCCGCGCTCCCCCGTCGCCCTCGAAGGATTCGAGCTCGGGTAGGCCGACCGTGTCTCGGTAGAAGGCGAGCGCCTGTTCGAAGTCCTCGGTCTCGACCACGATGCGCATCTGTCGTATGGAGCTCGTCATGACCTCAGCCTAGAAAGTCCACGGCACTAGCGCGATTGCCCGTCTGCCAACTTTCTTGTACATTTGTACATGAAATTTAGGAGCACGATCATGGGATACCTCTTCCTGGCACTCGCCATCGTCGGTGAAGTCATCGCCACGACCTTCCTCAAGTACACGTCCGGGGAGAAAGCCGTCTGGTGGGCCTACCCCATCGTCGTCGTGGGATACATCTTCGCCTTCACGATGCTCTCCCAGAGCCTCTCCCGCGGGGTTCCGCTCGGCATCGCCTACGCCATCTGGGCGGGCGTCGGCGTCGTGCTCGTGGTGATCATCAGCTGGCTCGTCTTCCACGAGTCCCTCACCTGGCAACAGCTCGTCGGCATGGCGCTTGTCGTGGGCGGTGTCGTGCTGCTCGAGGTCGGCGGCAAACACGAATGAGTGCCACGCCGAAAGACCTCACCCCGAAGGGCCAGGCCCGACACGACGCCCTGCTGGATGCCGTGCTCAGGGTGCTCGAACGTGACGGCGCGAGCGCCGTCACCCACCGCGCCGTCGCCGCCGAGGCGGGCGTCCCCGTCGCGAGCGCGACCTACTACTTCGCCACGATCGACGACCTGCTCGTGAGTGCCCTGCGCCGGGGGACCGCGCAGCTGACCGCCATGTTTGGGGGGTTGGAGGACACCGACGTCGCGGGCTGGGCTCGCATCATCCATCGCTACACGCATCGCAATCGCGCTGCGACCGTCGCCCAGTACGAACTCATGTTTCTCGCGATGCGGCGCGAGTCGCTGCGGGCGGATGCCCAGGCCTGGTACGGCGCCCTCGAACGCGCCATCGACCCGCAGAACCTCCACCCCGAGCGCACGCGCGTGACGGCCCTCGCGATAGACGGACTCCTACTCAAGATGCTCTGGCTCGGTACGCCATCCACGGTCGAGGGGACCGAGCAAGCGCTGCGCGAGATCGTCGGGCGATAGCCCCTCTGCGTTGAGTCGCTACTTGAGACTCTTCTGCATGAGCACGGTGCCGAGCCACCGGTCGAACTTGAACCCGACCTTGCCCATGTGCCCGATCTCCTTGAAGCCGAACCGCTTGTGCATCTCGATGGATGCGTCGGCCCCCCGGTCGGCGATCACGGCGATCATCTCCTTGAGTCCCGCTGCCTTCGACCGATCGATGAGCTCGGCGAAGAGGGCGGTGCCGAGACCCTTGCCTGTCGCCGCCGGGCCGAGATAGATCGAGTTCTCGACGGTGAAGCGGTAGGCGGCCTTCTCTTTCCACGGGTACACGTAGGCGTACCCGAGGATCTCGCCGCCCCCGCTCTCGGCGACGATGAAGGGCATGCGTCTCTCCGTCATGCGGGAGAACTTGCGCTTGAGCTCGGCGAGGGTGATGGGCCTCTCGTCAAAGGTGACGGTGGAGTTGCGCACGTAGTGGTTGTAGATCTCGCGCACGCTGGGAAGATCGGCGGGTCGCGCCTCACGGATCGTGAACTCGAACGGCGCCTCGGGCACCGGCGCGGGCTTGAGGTGGGCCGGCAGCTGCCGACGCGGCTGGTATTCCTCCTCGAGCATGCGGCGAGCCTACCCCTCGACTCGCCAGTCGACGGGGGCCGCTCCCTGCTCTGCCAGCAGCGCGTTGGCCCGGCTGAACGGCTTGGATCCGAAGAAGCCGTTGTGCGCCGAGAGGGGGCTCGGGTGGGCGCTGCGGATGATCGGGGTCGAGCCCAGCAGAGGACTCAGACTCGCGGCATCCCTCCCCCACAGGATTGCGACGAGCGCTCCGCCGCGGGCAACGAGGGCGCGGATCGCAGCCTCGGTCACCGCCTCCCAGCCCTTGCCGCGATGCGATCCGCTCACACCCGCCTGCACCGTGAGCACGCGGTTGAGCAACATGATGCCGTGGGCGGACCACCGGGTCAGGTCGCCGTGCTGCGGCACCGGCATCCCGAGATCGTCGTGAAGCTCACGGTAGATGTTCTGCAGGCTGCGAGGCACCGGGCGCACGTCTCGCTCGACCGAAAACGACAAGCCGACCGGATGCCCGGGGGTCGGGTACGGGTCCTGACCGACGATCAGCACCCGCACGTCGGCGAGTGGGTACCCGAACGCGCGCAACACGTTCTCTCCCGCCGGGAGGTAGCGCCGACCCGCTGCCGTCTCGGCACGCAGAAAGTCACCCATCGCGGCGATCTGCGGCGCTACCGGTGCCAGTGCCTCAGCCCAGTCTGGGGAGACGAGGTCGGCGAGTAGCTGCGGGGTCACGCGCCGAGTGTGCCGACGAGCACGCCGTTGTCGTCGGGCGTGACGCGCCAGACGCTGCCCGATCCGATTACCTGCAGTTCACCGTCGCCCACGATCAGCGCCGTGAACTCGTCGATCGCGACTCCCCCGTCGACGAGTCCGGCCTCGGTCGCCGCGATGAGCCGCGAGAGCGTGCCCCACTGGGCGGCGTGCACGTCGATCGCGAGGTCGACGAGGCCGAGACCCTCGACGATGGTGAGCTCGTCGAGATCCTCTCCCGTGTCCTCGGGCGCTATGGCGACGCCGCCGATATGCCAGCCACCGATGATGGCGCGGTCGGCGGCGATCGCGGCACCCGCCGAGAAGCCTGCGTAGGGCAGGCCGTCAGAGACGAGCAGCCGAATCTCGTTCGTCACGGGCGCCACGGCCTCGAGGTACGACGGTGTATGCCCACCACCGATGAGAAGGCCGTCGATGTTCGACAGGGCCGAAGACTCGAGGATGCCCCCCAACGCCACCGTCGTCACGACGGGGTCGCACGCCGCGACGCGGCCCAGCTGTGCGCGGTAGGCCTCCGAGAGCGACTCGGTCTCCGCGGGATCGCCCACGAGTACGACACCGATCCGCGCGAGCGGCCGTCCACTGGCAGCAGCACGCGACGTGGCCTCCTCGATGAAGGCGGCGTAGACCTCGCCCGAGTAGTCGTCGCTGCGTCCGCCGCCGATCAGGTGAATGCTCATCGTTCCACCGTAACCGGCGGCAGGGCCGACCAGGGGAAGGTGATCCACAGTGGAGTGCGGCGCCAGGTGTAGGTCGGTTCGTGCACAGTGCCCGGCTTGGTGTACAGCACGACCGTGCGCACCTCGGCACCGGTCGCTTCCAGCAGCTGCACGACCATCGCGAGAGTGCGTCCCGAGTCAGAGACGTCGTCGACGAGCAGAACGCGCTGACCCGCCAACGACGGCGCATCGAGCAGGGGCGGCAGCACGACGGGTGCGGGTAGCCGCTCACCGACGCCCGTGTAGAACTCGACGTTGAGCGCACCACAACTCTTCACACCGAGCGCGTAGGCGATGCTGCCCGCGAGAAGAAGACCACCTCGTGCGATCGCGACGATCGTCTCCGGCACGTAGCCGTCGTCGGCGATGGTGTGCGCCAGGTCCCGCGACGCCTCCCCGAACTGAGCCCACTCGAGAACCTCACGCTCATCAGTCATGTCGACACGGTACCCGGTACTGATTGCGGGAATGTTGCGCGGTAGCATCCGTTCATGTCGCTGCTGCGTGGGAAGTCTGGAGCCATCACCTTCGGGCTCGTGGGATACCTGTTTCTCGTCGAGATGGTCAGTGGAATTCTGCAGGGGTTCTACGTTCCCCTCATCCCTGACCTCGTCGAGCACCTCGGCATCCGAGACGCCGACTTCAACTGGTTCGAGGCCGCGCAGCTTCTGCTGAGCGCGATCGTCGTGCCGATCCTCGCGAAGCTCGGGGACATGTACGGACACAAGCGCATCCTGCTCGTGTCGACCGTACTGACCGCGGCCGCCACGTGGGCGCTTGCCTTCACGGGTGACTTCACGACCTTCCTCATCGCGTGGGCGCTGCAGGGGTTCTACGTGGTGTGGCTTCCGCTCGAGGTCGCGCTGATCTTCGACCGTGGTCGCGTGACCGGAACCGGTGCCTCGCAGACGCGCCGCGCCGCCGGCTACCTCGTGGTCGCGCTCGAGGCGGGCGCGATACTCGGCGCCCTCGGCGGTGGGCGCATCTTTACGGCGCTCGGCGGTGACGTGCGCACGACGCTCATGGTGCCCGCGATCGCTGTGACCCTCGTCTTCTTCGCGATCCTCTTCGGCGTGCCCGAATCCAAGCCCCTGCCGGGCCGCACGCTCGATCTCGGGGGCTTCATCATGCTCACCCTCGCGCTGCTGCTCATCACCTCGGGCCTGACCTTCCTGCGGATCAACGGTCCGGCAACATGGTGGGTCTACGTGCTCATGCTCGCGGGTGTGCTCGCCTTCATCCCCTGGGGCAAATACGAACTCAAACAGAAAGACCCCGCGATCGACCTGCGAGTGCTGCGGCAGCCGAACATGTGGCCCGTGCAGCTCACCGCAGGACTTGTCGGCATCAGCCTCTTGGGCGCCCAGGCACCGCTCGCCACCTTCGCGGGTACCGACCCGGTCAACGGATACGGGCTCGGGATGGCCGCCGACGAGATCTCGTACATCATCGGCGCCTACCTCGTCTCGATGATCATCGGTGCCCTTCTATTCCCGAGGGTGTCGAAGTGGACGAGCCCGCGCATCGCCCTCATCATCGCAACGTTTTTTGTTGCGACGGGGTATCTGCTGTTCCTCGTCAATCACACGACCATCGCGGGCACCTTCGTCAATATGGCGATCGCCGGCATCGGCTCGGGTGCGCTCGTCGGAGCGCTGCCTGCCGCAGCCGCTGCTGCCGCGCCACGAGGTCAGACCGGTGTCGGCACTGCCCTGACCAATACGACGAAGACGATCGGCGGGTCATTCGCTTCGGCGATATTCGCGATCGTGCTCGCCGCGGGGGCGGCGACCGCAGTCACATCGACCGCCTCCAGCCTGCTCGGGTACATGACCGTCTTCGCCATCTGCGGCATCGGTGCGCTCCTCGCGGCCGTGCTTCTGTTCCTCGTTCCCAAGCTCGCGTTCGCCGACACCGACGATCTCGAGGGCGAGGTCGTTGCTAGCGAGTCGTCAATTCTCCCCTGACGAGCTTGTGCGGCGCGGCCTGCGCGACCGGTTTGACGGTGACGAGGTCGATGTTGACGAACGGCGGCAATTCGAGCGAGTGCACGATTGCTTCGGCGATGTCCTCGGCATACAACGGATCGGGGACGTTGTCATAGACGGCGTCTGCTTTCTCCCGATCGCCGCCGAAGCGCACGAGCGAGAATTCATCGGTCTTGACGAGCCCGGGGGCAACCTCGATGACCCGGATCGGCTCGCCCGCGAGCTCGAGCCTCAGCACGGTCACGAGCGCGGCCTCCGCAAACTTTGCCGCGTTGTAGCCGCCACCGCCCTCGTAGGCGACGTGTCCGGCGAGCGACGTGACGGTCAGAATGCTCGCCGAGTTGCCGGGCTCGACGCTCGCGCGCAACAGCGGGAGAAGGGCGCTCGTGATGCGCTTGGTTCCGACGACGTTGACGTCGAACATCCGCGTCCAATCATCGGGGTCGCTGGTTTCCACGCTCGCGAGTCCAAACGCACCTCCCGCGTTGTTGACGAGGGCGTGGATCGGGCCGAGGTCGGCGAGGTAGTCACGCAGGGCATCCACGTCGTCTTGCTTCGTGACGTCGGCGACGAAGACGTGCGCCCCCGTCTCGACGGCGAGCTGCTCGAGGCGGTCTGCACGCCGGGCTACACCCACGACGTCCCACCCGTGCTCGCGGAGCAGACGCACGGTGGCCGCCCCGATTCCCGAACTCGCGCCCGTCACCACTGCTCGCCTCGCATGCGTCATGACTCAAAAGTAGCGCGGCTAGGGTGGAGACGATGACGACGACCGGCCCGCTGCAGACCGCCCCCGCTAGCCCCAAGGTGCGTGTGCCCTTCTGGGACAACGCCCGGTTCCTCTGCGTCGTGCTCGTCGTGGTGGGTCACGCCATCCAGCGCCTCACCTACGACTCGAACAACGCGCTCATCCTCTACCTATTCATCTACGCCTTCCACATGCCGGCGTTCGCGCTCATCAGCGGCTACTTCTCCAAGGCCACCCCTCCCGGGGCCCGGCAGATGAAGAAGGTGCTCACCGACATCCTCTTGCCGTACTTCATCATGGAGACGATCTGGACGTTCGTTCAGTTTCTCGTCGAAGGCAAACGGGAGTTCAACCCGTCGCAGCCCAGCTGGACCCTGTGGTTTTTGCTCGCCCTCGGCATCTTCCGGCTCGTGCTGCCCTATCTCGCTCTCGTCAAGTGGCCGCTCGCGTGGGCGGTGCTGTTTTCGGTGGGCGTCGGATATCTGTCCAACGTCGACAGCACCTTTTCGTTGTCGAGGGCGATCGGCATCCTCCCGTTCTTCGTACTCGGGTGGAAGGTGCGGCAGTGGGGGCTCGTCGACCGATGGCGCGCGGCCGAACGCGTGACGTGGTGGGTGCGCGGTGGAGCGATCCTCGTGCTTGGCGGCTGGCTCGCGGTCGTCATCGCGAACGCCCCCGCGTTCGACGGGTTCGACCTGCAGCACTGGTTCTTCTATGACGACTCCTATACCCAACTCGGAGAACCCGCGTGGTGGGCGGGCCTACTGAGGCTCGGGCTCATCCTGCTCGCCGTCGTACTCAGCACGGCCTTCTTCGCCCTCGTGCCACGATCGACCACGTGGATGACCGGCTTCGGCCAATCGACGATGTACGTCTACCTGCTGCACAGTTTCGTGCTCTACCCCATTCGCGAGACCGGAATCCTGCGCGACGAGAACTCCTCGGCTATGTGGCTCGTCGGCATGGTGCTCGCGAGCATCGCGATCTCCATCGCGCTGTCGAGTCCACTCGTGCGCAAGGTCTTCCGGCCGCTCATTGAGCCCAAACCACGCTGGCTTTTCCGGGACATCGACGATCGACCAGTGGGACCCTCCCGGCGCGACCCCACGGGATCACGCCGGGACTAGAAGCCCGCGCTAGTGCAGGGCCACGCGCTTCGGCAGGGTGAAGACGAGCGCGAGGGCGGCGAGGGCGAAGGCCGCGCTCACGGCAAGAGCGGGTGTGGCGGCGGCACCGAACGCGGCGGGCAGGTCACCCGGTCCCGCGATGGCGCCGATGTTGCCGAAGAAGACGCTACCGACGACGGCGATGCCGATCGCCGCGCCGATGCGCTGCATTGTGCCGATGACCCCGCTCGCCGCACCAGCCTCCGAGCGATCGACCGTGGCGACGATGAATCGCGCATTGGGAGCGATGAAGAGCCCCGCACCGAATCCGGCGATCGCGAGCGGCGCGAGCAATTCCCAGTTGGTGAGCTCGGCCGTAGGCACGAGCAGAAGGATGAGGAAGAGCGCGATGAGCCCTACCGATAGCAGGGCGTTACCCATCACGAGCACCGTGCGGCCGAGCCGCTGGGCGAGCCGGTCGCTCTGGGACGCTCCGATGATGTTGCCGATCGCGAAGGGCACGGAGACGAGTCCCGATTCGAGCGCGGTGTGGCCGAGCCCCGCCTGCCAGAGGATCGAGATGGTGAAGAAGATGCTGGTGAAGGCGGCGAAGAACACGAGAGCGAGAATCGTCCCTCCCGTAAAGGCGGGGTGGGAGAACAAGTGGGGCGGCACGAGCGGCTCAACCCCGCGTGCGGCGACGCGTCGCTCCCACAGCGCGAACAGCACGAGCAGCACGACGCCACCACCGAGCGAGAGGTAGGTCCAGAGCGGCCAGCCCTCGTCCTGTCCCTGGATGAGTGGGACGAGCAGCGCGACTAGCGAGCCCGCGAGCAGCAGAAGGCCAACCACATCGGTCGACAGTTTCTTTCCCTCGGAGCCCGCGGGCAGCAGGAATGCCGCGGCAATGAGCGCAAGGATGCCGATGGGAACGTTGACCGCGAAGATCCACCGCCACCCCGTCTCTTCGCCGAACGCTTCGATGAGAAGTCCGCCGACGATGGGTCCGAGCGCGGACGACACCCCGATGACCGCACCCATGATCCCGAACGCCTTGCCGCGCATCTGCGGCGGGAATAGCAGCTGGATGAACGCCGTCACGGGCGGGAAGAAGATGCCGCCGCCGAGACCCTGGACGACACGCGCCACGATGAGTTGCGTGTCGTCCTGGGCCAGCCCGCAGGCGATGCTCGCCGCCGTAAAGATCGCAAGCCCGGTGAAGAACACCCACTTGTGACCGAACCGGTCACCGATTCGCCCAGCCGGGATGAGCGCGAGCCCGAACGCGAGCGCGTAACCCGAGATGATCCACGAGAGTGTCGCCTCCGAGGCATCCAGGCTCGTTCGGATGGTCGGCAGGGCGACGTTGACGATCGTCGTGTCGAGCAGGGACGTGAAGGTTCCAGCGAGCAACACGACGAGCGCGAGCCACGTCTTCCTGGTCACAGGCGCGAAACCCTCGTGGGCTGGTCGAGTGTCGGTCATGGTCGTGCCTTTCTGGCTTTCTCATCGGCGATGATCTCGGGCAGAGCCGCGAGAAGTTCTTCGAGCCATGCGATCTCGGCCTGCGCGCGGTGCAGGTCGTGCCGCATGACGTGCTTCTCAGTGAGCGTCAGATACGTGCCGATGCGCTCGATCGTGGTGGCCTCGGCCGCCTCGCGCTCGCGGTACCGCGCGAGACGCGTCTCGAGCGTCTCCTGCAACGAGTCGAGGTCGTCGACCCCGAGTCTCGCCATCGCGAGGTCGAAGGGGTCGGATCGGTAGACGATGGTGTCGAGGGCGTGTCGCCGGATCTGAAAGAGCGAACGAATGCCGGCGTCGGTGATCGCGTAGACCTGCCGTTCGGGGTAGTTACCGTCTCGCTCGACGCGCGCGGTCTGGATGAGACCTTCGGCGGCGAGACGTTTGATCGCACCGTAGATCGCCCCGGGGCTCACCTCGGCCCACTCGTCGACATGCTCCTCCTCGGCGAGCAGCCGCAGTGCGTGCCCGTGCATGGGTCCACGCTCGTCGAGGGATCCGAGGATGAAGAGACGGATGGACGACACGCGAGTACTCTCGCATGACTAGTTATTCGGCGCAAGTTGCACCCGACGAGGGTTACGTCATATTTCGTGCGGCATTGTGGCGCATGATCCGCATTCCTAAGCTCGGACCACCACGATCTAGGAGCCACAATGAGCGACAACTGGAAGTTCGAGACCAAGCAGGTTCACTCGGGTGCACAGGCCGACCCGACCACGAACGCTCGCGCAACCCCCATCTACAAGACGACCTCGTACGTCTTCAACTCGACCCAGCACGCGCAGAATCTGTTTGCGCTGGCCGAATTCGGCAACATCTACACGCGCCTCATGAACCCGACGACCGACGTGCTGGAGCAGCGCGTCGCCGCGCTCGAAGGCGGAACCGCGGCCCTCGCTGTCGCATCCGGTTCTTCGGCAATCACCTACGCCATCCTCAACATCGCCAGCTCGGGTGACCACATCGTCTCGTCCTCGTCGATCTACGGCGGAACGTACAACCTCTTCAAGTACACGCTTGCGAAGCTGGGTATCGAGGTCACCTTCGTCGAAGACCAGGATGACGCCGCTGAATGGGCCGCCGCCGTGCGCCCCAACACGAAGGCATTCTTCGCGGAAACGATCGGAAACCCGAAGATCAACATCCTCGACATCGAGAAGGTCGCTGAGGTCGCTCACAAGAACGACCTCCCCCTCATCGTCGACAACACAATCGCGACGCCCTACCTCATCCGTCCGTTCGAGCACGGCGCCGATATCGTCGTGCACTCGGCCACGAAGTTCTTGGGTGGCCACGGAACCGTCATCGCGGGCGTTATCGTCGACGGCGGAAAGTTCCCGTGGGCCAAGCTCGCCGCCAAGTTCCCGGGACTCACCGACCCCGACCCGAGCTACCACGGCGCGAGCTACACGGGGGTGCTCGGTGATGCGATCGCATACGTCATCAAGATCCGCGTGCAGCTGCTGCGCGACACCGGCGCCGCCCTCTCCCCCGACAGCGCGTTTGCTCTCATCCAGGGCATCGAGACGCTGAGCCTGCGCATCGAGCGTCACGTGCAGAATACGCAGGAGATCGCCGAGTGGCTCGAGAACCACCCCGACGTCGCCTCCGTCAACTACTCGGGTCTGCCCTCCAGCCCCTGGTACGCGGCCGCCAACAAGTACGCCCCGAAGGGCGTCGGCGCCGTCGTCTCGTTCGAGCTCAAGGGCGGTGTGGATGCCGGACGCGCGCTCGTCGAGAACGTGACGCTCTTCAGCCACCTCGCCAACATCGGTGATGTGCGCAGCCTCATCATTCACCCCGCCTCGACAACGCACTCGCAGCTCACTCCGGAGCAGCAGCTCACGACGGGTGTCACGCCGGGTCTCGTCCGACTCTCGGTCGGTATCGAGAACGTCGACGACCTGAAGGCCGACCTCGACGCAGGCTTCGCCGCCGCTCGCGCCGTCGCGAAGGCGAACTCCGAGGGCGCCTAGTTCGATAGCGCGAGGGGGCTCGTCCGTAACACACGGGCGAGCCCCCTCGTTATTCGGGGATACTGGACCAGACATGGACTGGCAGACTCCCGAGGACACGGTTCCCTCCGCGTTCATCACCGAGGCGAACGCGCGTTCGGTGCTCGGCAAGCCGCCAGCCTCGGGGGCGTGGCGCGAGGGCGACCCTGCGGGCGATCGGCTGTTCGAGTCCATAGGCTCGCTCCCGCTCGAGCGCGGCGGTGAAATCCCCTCCGTTCGCATCGCGTACGAGACGCACGGCACTCTCAACGCGGACCGCTCCAACGCCGTGCTCGTGGTGCACGCGCTCACGGGCGACAGCCACGTCGTGGGCAGCCCCGGCCCTGGGCATCCCACGGGCGGCTGGTGGGGCGGGCTCATCGGCCCCGGCCGCGCGATCGACACCGACCGCTGGTTCGTGGTCGCCCCCAACATGCTCGGTGGATGCCAGGGCTCGACTGGCCCGTCCTCCTACGCCCCCGATGGGCAGGAGTGGGGGTCCCGCTTCCCGTTCCTGACGATCCGCGACCAGGTCGCAGCTCAAGTGGCGTTCTCGGATGTGATCGGAATCGACCGCTGGGCGGCGGTCATCGGCGGATCGATGGGCGGTATGCAGTCGCTCGAATGGGCGGTCGGATACCCGGATCGGCTCGAACGCGTCGCCATTCTTGCCGCGCCCGCGATCTCGAACGCGGATCAGATCGCGCTCAACTCCGTGCAGCTCGAGGCGATTCGCATGGATCCGGCATTCAACGGCGGCGACTACTACGAGGCCGCGGACGGCGAAGGTCCGCACCAGGGACTCGCGCTAGCCCGACGTATGGCGCTGCTCAACTACCGTTCCCCGAGCGAGCTCAACGACCGGTTCGAGCGCAGTTGGCAGAGCGGCATGAGCCCCATGGGCGGCGGCGGTCGCTACGCGGTAGAGAGCTACCTCGACTTTCACGGCAATAAGTTCACGCGCCGCTTCGACGCCAACAGCTACATCAGGCTCGTGGAGGCCATGAGCTCGCACGACGTGGGTCGCGGTCGCGGTGGCACGACTCAAGCGCTCGCACGCGTGACGGCGCGGGCGCTCATTCTCGGCATCGATAGTGACCGCCTTTTCCCGGTCGCCGATCAGCGCGTCATCGCCGCGCACGCGCCCGGCAACATCGACGGCAGTGTGCCGCACGTCATCAGCTCGCCGTTCGGTCACGACGGCTTCCTCATCGAAGATGACCTCGTGGGCGGTCAGATTCGGCGTCTGCTCGCAGAGTAGACGTCGGCACGGCACCGGTGGGGAAAGGATCGATATACTCGCGAGCCTATGAACCCCACGAGCACCACCATCCGGGTCGCCGTACTCGATGATCACCGCCTCGTCGCCGATGGACTGGCCGCGGTGCTCGAGGGGCACGGCTTCGAGATTGTCGTGGTCGCCTCAAGCTGGGAAGAGCTACTCGCGAGTGACGTCGGCTCCGCAGACGTCACGATCATCGATCTTCATCTCGGTGACGGCATCCTGATCGAGAGTAAGGTGAGGGCGCTCGCCACCATGGGCACCTCGACCGTTGTCGTGAGCCGCCACGCCGACCGCGTCACGATCGGCTCTGTCATGCGTGCGGGGGCGAGTGGCTTCGTCGCCAAGAGCGACCCCGTGGATGAACTCGTGGCGGCGATTCGCTCGGCCGCCGAGGGCTCGATTCACCTGGCGTCTCATCGCGCGGAGGTACTCGAGCAGGCCCCGCGGCTGCGGACGGAGTTGGGCGACCGCGAGCAACGTGCACTCGTGCTGTACGCGGGTGGTCGGTCAATCCGCGAGGTCGCGGCCGACATGCTCACAACCGAGGAGACGGTCAAGTCGTACATCAAGCGCGGGCGACGTAAGTTTCGCGAGTCCGGTGTTGACCTGGGTACACGCATCCTGCTGCGCACGTACGCCATCCGCGAGGGCTGGCTGAGCCCGGAATGATCCGAAGGATGCTACGCCTCGCGAGTCTCGTTCTCGTGACCGTCGCTCTGACCGTGGGGTGCTCTCCCGCGGTGGCCACGCTACCGACAGAAGTCACCGTGAGCGTGTTCCAAAACCGCTTCGACTACAGCCTGCGCCAACTCGAGCTCAAGGTTTCCAACGGCACGGATGCCCCCCTCACCGTCACGCGGGCTGCGCTCGATTCGTCCCGATTCGCGACCCCCGCCGTGTGGGACCGCCCGCAGGTCGTCCCCGCGGGGGCCGCGCGGGACCTTCGCGTGCAGCTGACCGAGCCCGTGTGCGGGGAACCGGTCGAGGACTCGGTGGTGCTCGAGTTCACCCTCGACGACGGACGCACGGGGACCGCGACCCTCGTGCCGAGCGACGAAAGCGGACGCCTCGATGCCATCAACGCCGAGGACTGCCTCGGGGAGGCGGTCGCAGCAATCGCGACGATCGCGGCCGCCGACGCCGTTGAGTGGATGCCGGGCGCACGCGCACCGGCCACACTCGACCTCATAGTGACGCCAACGGGCGCTCCGGGCACGCTGACCGTCAACTTCGCCAAGGGAACCGTGCTTCTCTCACTCGTCGACGCGACGGGAGTCGAGGTGTACGACCTGCCGGTCGACGAACTGTTCGACTCCGGATCGGGCCCGGGCGTCATACGCCTCTCGATCATCCCCGCGCGATGTGACCCGCATGCCGTGGCCGAAGATAAGCGGGGCACGTTTTTCCCACTCGAGGTGGAAACCTCGCTCGGTGCCGCCGGGCGTATTTATGTGCCGGTAAGTGATGAGGTTCGCTCAAGCTTGTACGAGTTCTTTGGGGACTACTGCGGCCTGCCCTGACACGCTGCACATTCTGTACCCCAAATGCCGCGAGGCACCCCCATTTGCGTTACACCTTGTGCCACGATTCATCACAAATGGACCTCATAGCCAAGGAGCGCGATCGGCTGCTCCAGCGCACCGCGCGCGTCTACGGCCTGAGTTTCACGATCGTGTCGCTCGTGTGCCTCACCATCCCGGGCGCTGTCGACAACCTCGCCTACTTCCTCTGCCTCCCTCTCTACCTCGCCATCGGGTTCTGCCAGTACCGCCTCGGCGTGAGCCGCTCCCTCACCTGGGTGCTGCCGCCCGTCGCACTCGGGATTGCGATCACCTCGATCGCGACCCTCCTCGGTGATGGGCCGAGCGCGGCAGGCGTCTCCGCTGTGGGACAGCTAGCGGCCGCCTCGATCGCCTCGATGGCGATCGTGCTCACCAACTCTGCCGTGCGCCGCACCATCCTGGTAGGCGCCTTCGTGAGCGTCGGTGGAGTCGCCGTCGTTCTCCTTTCCCCGCACCAAACGGTTCTGCGCACCACTGCGCTCGTCGTACTCGGGTGGGTGCTCGCAACTGTCATCGGATTCTGGATCAGCGCGGGCGTTCCCCAGGCGGCGCGGCGCATCGCGAGTATCGGTCGAGCGCACCGCGCCGAGCGACAGGCCAGCGAGACCGAAGCGCAGCGTCGGCAGGGGGCACGGCTGCTTCACGACACCGTGCTTGCTACCCTCACTCTTCTCGCACACTCGGGAGTGGGAGTCGCACCCGAAGCCATGCGTCAGCAGGCCGCCGACGACGCACGACTGCTGCGGCAGCTCCGGCTCGGCGCAACGCCGACGCCCCAATCATCCGGTGTCTACAACCTCGAGGGCGTCGAAGAGACCGTGCTCGGTACGACGCTCGAGTCGGTCAAGCAACGCTTCGGCCGCATGGGTCTCGAGGTCACCTGGCACGGCACCGGTCAGGTGCTGTTGCCCAGCGAGGTGCTCGACGCGTTTCTTCTCGCCCTCGCCGAGTGCCTCGAGAACGTGCGGCGCCACTCCGGCGTCACCGAGGCGCACGTGACGATCACCGACGACGAGTCGACGGTGCGCGCAATGATCACCGACGCGGGAGTTGGGTTCAATCTCGACGACGTCGACTCCGCACGGTTGGGCTTCAAAGAGTCCGTGGTCGGCAGACTCAAGGAGGTGGGAGGCAAGGCCCGCCTCTTCTCCTCGCCAGGCTCCGGAACGACTGTCGTACTGGAGGTGCCGCGATGAGTGCGGTCGAGGAGAACACGCTCGGCGTCATCGTCGGCAGCAAGAGGCGCCAGGGTGAATCGGATGCGACGCGTCGCGTCATCCGTGCCGCAACGCCTCGCCGCGCGAGCCTCGGCACCGGATTCATCGGAATCGGGGCTGCCGTCGTCTTTGGTCTGCGCGCCATCTACGGCTTCGTCTGGTTCCTCGGGCTGTGGGAGAAGTACCCGGATCCGATGCTCGCGCTCGCGTCCTGGATCGTTCTGCTGACGGTCGTCGTGATGGCCTTCATTGTCGCCAGAGTCATCGGCGACTACCTGCCGGACTGGGTCTTCGCCGTCTTCCTTCTCGGGCTCGGAGCATCCATCGCCCTCGACTTCATGGCAATCTGGCCGCTTCACGACATCGGGCGTAACGCGACAGCCTCGGTCACCGCCGGAATGGCGCTCATCGTCGTCGTAACGCTGCGGCGCACCGTCGACATGATCGTGGCCGTCTCGCTCGTGGGGGTCGCGTTCGTCACGGCAATCGCTCTCAACTCTCGACTCACCCCCGAGGACCTGGCCCCCCAGGTGACGACGCTCGCGTTCGCGGTGCTGCCTGTCGTAATCGGCATTGTCGTCGTGAGCGGGTTTCGTCGGCTGGTGCAGGTCGAACTCGACCGCGTGCTCGTGCAGAGCACGGTATCCGCCCCGCGGTTCGCGGTCGGGATGCTCGCGTCTGAGGAGCTCGCGCGCCTCGACCTCGCCGCGGAGGAACTGCTCGACTCCGTTGCAACCGGAAAGGTCGCTCTCCCGCTCGACCCCAAGACCGCCTCGACTGCGGCCTCCCTCGCGACCGAACTGCGGCTACACCTCATCGAGGGCCGTCGGGAGACCTGGCTGTATCACGCCATCACCGAATCAGACCTCCTCGGCAAATCCGTGACCCTCACCGACAAGGGGAGCCTTGCGGGTCTCCTCGGCGACCAGCAACGCGACGGCCTCCTGTCCACCGCCTGGCTCCTGCTCTCCGATTCGGGCAGCAAAGTGCCGCGGACCGTTCAGCTCACCGTGGGACCCGCCACGACGTCGATCGAGACGGATGATGGTCGCAAGATCACCATTCCCATCGTCATCACCACCACCGGGGTGCAACGCAATCGTGTCGACCCGGCGACGTGGGACGCCATCAGAAAGGTGGGGCAGTACAGTGACTCCACCCAGAATTCGAGCTTGAGGGTCGAGATCGAGTGCCTGGTCGACAACCCGGCTGACCAATGACAACCGAAACAAAAAGGATCAACCGTGAACGACACTGACCGCATCAGGCTCGCCCTTGTCGACGACCACCGCATGCTGCTGGGTGCCCTGACGGAGTGGATACGCAATGCGGCTACCGACATCAGCATGGTCGCGGCCGTCCCCACCTGGCCCGAGCTCATCACCCACCCGGAGTTCCCCGTCGACGTGGTTCTGCTGGACCTCGACCTCAAAGACAACATCCCGATCTCCCTCAAGATCAACACCCTCAAGACCACGGGCGTGAAGGTCGTGCTCATGAGCACCTACTCGGAACCCAACGTCGTGCGTGAGGCACTCGCCTCGGGAGCTCTCGGCTACCTCGTCAAGAGCGAAGACGCCGGAATGATCGTTGAGGCGATCCGTGCGGCGGCCAAGGGCGAGTCGTTCGTGTCCGCCGAACTCGACCTCGCGATCAACGCCGGCGAGGTCGGCGGCTCTCCCAAGCTCAGCGCACAGGAACGTCGAGTCATGGCGCTCTACGGCGGCGGCGAGCCGGTCAAGGCGGTCGCATACCAGCTGAGCATCTCCGAGGAGACGGCGAAGAGCTACCTCAAGCGCATTCGTGAGAAGTACCGCGTTGCCGGCTTCGACGTCGGCACCAAGGTCGCGCTACGCAAGCGGGCGATCGAAGACGGCATCCTCATCGAGTCCGACCTGCCTCGCGGCCTCTGACGCTGAGCTGACGCGGGTCTCGAGTCCCCGTGTGCCGCGGTGCGGCGGAAGATCGACAGCGGCCGGCTCGGCAAGCGGCCAGACTGTCGCTTCCACATCGTCCTCACTGTCGACCGTCGAGCGACTGATCACGCTGACAACCGCGTGCACCGCCCATGCGAGCAACACGAACAGCAGCAGGTTGCGAATCGTCAGCACGATGAGCATGAGTGGCTGCACATACAGCAGTTCGAGATACAGGTAGGGATAAATCACCTGGGTCAGCGCGGCGATAGCAAGCACAAGAATCGCCGGTGTTCGAAACGACCGTCCGCGGCCATCGAGGTGGGTCGCCACACCGAGGATGACGGGTACGGCGAGCCAGCTAATGAACTGCGGCGACCCGACCTTGTTGAACGCGATCAGCGCTACCACGAAGGCGAGGGCGAGGGGAGCAAACAGCTCCCCCTCTGTGGCACCTCCACGCAGGGCGCGCCAGCCGAGGGCGGCGATGATCGCGACGGCGATCGCGAGCAAGGGCGTCATTACCGCGGCAGCAAGTTCGACCCCGTGCCCCTGTACTTGGTAGGTGAGGATCTCGTTGTCGTAGTACACGAACGTGTCAGGCACGCCGGCAAGCGCCTGCCACAACCAGATCGTCGCGACAGGCGACTCGATCTGCAGGCCGCGACCGGTCTGCTCAGTGATGAAGCTGAACACGTTCGCGCCGCTGCCGATGACGAACGCGGTGACGAGGATGACCGCGCTCGAGACGACCGCGGCTGCGAGTACGCGCAACCGTCCACGCACCGCCATGATGGCCGCGAGCACGAGAGCGGCGGGCCACACCTTGATCCAGGTCGCGATGGCCAGCACTACCCCCGCAGCGCCCGGGCGGGTGGCGATAAGGAGCACGCCCACGATTGCCAGCGGCACGGTCACGGCGTCGATTCGCCCCATGGCGATGGGCCCGAGCAGCAGCAGGAAGCCAACCCACCACCATCCGAGGCGTACGCGATCGCGGCGACGCCCCCAGCCCGTGATGAACCCGAAGGCTACAGCGTTGAGCACCATGATCATCGTGAGCCACGTGCTCGCGAACTGCTCGGGACCAAACACGCGCGCGACGACCATGGGCACGAGGGCGACGATCGGATACACCCAGGCGCTGTCGATGCCGACCCAGAAGTTCTGCAGGAGCGCCTGATCCATCCAGAACTTGTAGACGATCGTGACGTCGCCCAGCGGAAGCCCGGGTGCATAGAGGTTCAGCAGGCCGAGCCACAGATGCACGACCACGAACGCGATCCACACCGACAGTGGGGCAGCAGCTACGAGTCGTACGACGGAGAGAGCGCGGTCCACCGGTCGATCCTCGCGCGTCATGCCTCCACAGTAGCTGTGGTAACAATTCGACCCCGTTTCGTCTCGATCGGCTGCGCTACGCCAGGATGGTCACCATGATTCGCACAGCTACCCTTCTCCGTTCCGCAGCGGCCCTCGGCGCCGCGACCCTCGCGCTCAGCCTCGCGGCATGCGCGCCCTCGACCGGTGATTCCGGCGCTCCGGCGAGCGACTACGTCACCGACGGAAAGCTCACGATCGGCACGGGTGAGCCCGCCTACTACCCCTGGGTGATCGATGACGCCCCCGAGTCCGGCGAGGGCTTCGAGGCCGCGATCGGTTACGCGGTCGCCGAGGAACTCGGCTTCGCCCCCGAGGATGTCGTCTGGGTTCGCACCACCTTCGACGAGGCCATCGCCCCCGGCCCTAAGGACTTCGACTTCAACCTGCAGCAGTTCTCCATCACCGACGAGCGCAAGCAGAACGTCGACTTCTCGTCCCCGTACTACGAGACCACGCAGGTCGTGATCACCACCGAGAACTCAGCGGCCGCCGGCGCTCAGACGATCGCCGACCTTCAGGGATTCCTCATCGGCGCCCAGACGGGCACGACGAGCTTTGACGCGATCGAGCAGCAGATCAAGCCCACCGCCGGTGCGCAGGTCTTCAATACCAACGACGATGCCAAGCTCGCGCTCGAGAGCGGCACTGTCGACGCCATCGTCGTTGACCTCCCCACCGCGTTCTACCTCACGGGAGTAGAGCTCACCGGTGGCCTCATCATCGGTCAGCTCCCCCAGGCCGACGGCAAGAGCGGTGACGAATTCGGTCTCGTGCTGCCCAAGGGAAGCCCACTGACCGCGACGGTCACCTCCGCGGTTGATGCGCTTCGCGACAGCGGAAAGCTGCAGGCGATCGCCGACGAGTGGCTCGCCGATGCAGCCAACGCTCCCGTGCTCCAGTAGTTTCAACGGGTGAGCATTCCGTTCGACTCCGAGGCCCGGCAGCCCAGCTCGATTGAGCTGGGTCGCCGGGCCTTCCGGCGTCGCCAGGGCATCCGCTCTGTTCTCATCAGCATCGCGTCGACCCTCGTGCTCGCGATCGTCGCGTGGCTCACGATCATCAACACGCCAGGCTGGGCACGAGTCCAGGAGACCTTCTTCAACCCGGTCGTGTTCTGGGAGGCGCTCCCGCGAGTCTGGGACGGCTTCCTGCTCAATCTGCGGGTCCTGTTCTTCGCCGTCATCGGCGTGCTCGTACTGAGCATGACGATCGCGGCGATCCGCACGGTGCGTGGGGCGGTGTTCTTTCCGCTGCGCGCGCTGGCGACCGGGTACACCGACCTGTTTCGGGGGCTCCCGCTCATCATCGTGCTGTATCTCGTCGGCTTCGGAATCCCCGGTCTGCAGGGCCCGACCGGCACACGCATTCCCGCCGAGGTGCTCGGAACGATCGCCCTCATACTGACCTATTCGGCGTACGTTTCCGAAGTGTTCCGGGCAGGCATCGAGGCCGTGCATCCTTCTCAACGCCTTGCCGCGCGATCCCTTGGCCTCAGCCACAACAAGGCGATGCGACTCGTCATCGTGCCGCAAGCGGTGCGTAAGGTCACGCCCGCCCTCATGAACGACTTCATTGCGATGCAGAAGGACGTCGGCCTCATATCCGTGCTCGGTGCCGTTGACGCCGTTCGCGCCGCCCAGATCGAAACGGCGCATGCCTTCAACTTCACGCCGTACGTCGTCGCGGGCTTGCTCTTCGTACTGCTTGCGCTGCCCATGATCCGATTCACCGACTGGTACAGCGCGCGACTGCGCTCGCGCGAACAGATCGGAGGCATCGTATGAGCGAGACAGTCCTCGAGCTACGAAATATCGTGAAGCGCTTCGGCGAGACAGAGGTGCTGCGTGGCATCGATCTGTCAGTCGATACCCATGAGGTCGTCGCGCTCATTGGTGCAAGTGGCTCGGGCAAGTCGACCCTCCTGCGCACCATCAACCTTCTCGAGCGCATCGACGACGGTCAAGTGGTCCTCCGCGGCGTCGACATTAGCGACCCCGCGGTCAAGGCCGACGAGGTACGCGCGCGCATCGGAATCGTCTTTCAGCATTTCAACCTGTTCCCCCACATGTCGGTGCTCGATAACGTCACGCTCGCGTCGCGGCACGTGCTGAGAATCGGCAAGGATGAGGCGGAGCACCGTGGCCTCGAGTTGCTTGAGCGCATCGGCCTCGGTGATCACGCGCGCGCCTTCCCTGATCGCCTCTCGGGCGGGCAGCAGCAGCGCGCCGCCATCGTGCGCGCAATTGCGACCAACCCCGAGCTGCTACTGCTCGATGAAGTCACGAGTGCACTCGACCCGGAACTCGTGACCGAGGTGCTCGACCTGGTCCGCGATCTCAAGGCAGACGGCACGACGATCGTCATGGCGACGCACGAGATGGCGTTCGCGCGAGATGTCGCCGATCGAGTCGTCTTCCTCGACCAGGGCGTCGTCGCGGAGCAGGGTCCGCCCGAGCAGATATTCGGGGCGCCGACCCAGGCACGTACCGCGCAGTTCGTCGGTCGATTTACGGGCTGACAATCTCCGCGACCGTGGCTGGGATCGCGGAGCACAGATCGAGGATCGTGAGCGGTCCCCCCGATGATGCTCGCGCAGCCGCTCGACCGTGTACGAACGCAGCCGTCGCAGCGAGTCGTGCCATGAGAGCAGCATCAGCGACGATGTCACTCGAGTGGGTCGCCACGAGCGCTCCGAGGATGCCCGCGAGCGCATCTCCCGCGCCGGCCGTCGCGAGCCAGCTGGGTGCCTCGCTCACGGTCAGGCAGGTGTCCAGACCGGCGACGTACGTGACGTGACCTTTGAGCAGCACGGTCGCGTGGAGTTCCCCGGCGGCGCGCCGAGCCCATGCCGCCGGATCCGCGGCGATTTCGCCAGCGTCCACTCCCATGAGTCGGCCGAGCTCGCGAAAGTGCGGGGTCACGACTACCGGCCCGGTCGCCCGATCGACGAAGTCGAGGGTGCCGCCATCGAGAACGACGGGAACGTCCTGCTCCAACGCCGTGCCGAGAAAGGCGAGAACTTCGGCATCCCTGTCCTCGTGGTCCATTCCCGACCCCGCGAGCCACGCCTGCACCCGCCCGTTCGAGGTAACGACCTCGGGGCGCCGCTGAAGCACGAGATCGGTCGCCCGTTCGGGGCCGAGATAGCGCACCATGCCGAGTCCAGTGCGCAGGGCTGCCTCCACCCCGAGTACCGCCGCCCCGGGGTAGCGATCGGAGCCCGTGACGATACCAAGCACCCCCCGTGAATACTTGTCGTCGAATTCGCGCGGCACCGCGATGTGCGCCCCCGCGTCGGCGGGCGTCCATGGCGTGAAGTCACTCATACGACTCACGATAGTTTGGGTGGCATGTCGTTGAGCATCCCCGATCGTGTTGTTGTCTTCGATTACGGGGAGGTCATCTCTCGAGCGCCGTCCGAAGCAGACAAGGCCGTCGTGTTGTCGATCGCCGACGCCCCCGCCGAGGCGTTCTGGCAGAGCTACTGGCGTCACCGCGAGGCGCTCGACCAGGGAACCGTGAGTATTCCCGAGTACTGGGCGGCAGTTGCGGCCGACCTGGGTACGAGCTGGGGGCCTGGAACAGTGCACGCCCTGTGGGTCGCGGACTTCCGCAGCTGGTGGTCGGTCGAGCCCGGCACACTCGATGTCATTGCCCGCCTGTCCGAGGGGGGTACGCGGCTCGCGATCCTCTCGAATGCGGGTTTCGACTTCTCGAGCCCGTTCCGACGCTCCCCCATGGCGAGCTTCTTCGAGCGCATTTTCGTGAGCGCCGAGATGGATGCCGTCAAGCCCGATCCCGCGATCTACAGCGAGGTCGCCGCCGAGTTGGGCATCCCGCTCGAGCGCATGATCTTCGTGGACAACAAGTCGGAGAACACGGATTCCGCGGCCGCCCTCGGCATCACCGTGCACCACTACACGGGGCCGCAGGGGCTACTCGCCTTCTTCGAGGAGCTCGCACAGTGAGCGCGCTATTTACGCCGCTCACCGTCCGCACGACGACGTTCCGTAACCGACTGTGGGTCGCTCCGCTGTGCCAGTACTCGGTGGAGAAGCGAGACGGCGTGCCCCACGACTGGCACCTCGTGCACCTCGGGGCGTTCGCCATGGGCGGTGCGGGCCTCGTGATGACCGAAGCGACCGCGGTCACCCCCGTCGGGCGCATCTCGCCCCAGGACACGGGTATCTGGAACGACGAGCAGGCGACCGCCTGGGCGCGCATCGTGGGTTTCATCCGATCGCAGGGTGCCGTGGCCGGCATCCAGTTGGCTCACGCGGGTCGAAAGGCGTCCACCTGGCGACACTGGCCTGGCGAGCTCGTCGGCACCGTCCCCGCGGACCAGGGCGGGTGGATGCCCGTCGCTCCGTCCGCGATCGCCTTCGAGGGTTACGTGACGCCGCACGAACTCACCACGCGCGAAATCGACGCCACCGTCGACGATTTCGCAGCAGCAGCCCGGCGCGCGCTCGGCGCAGGGTTCCAGTTGCTCGAAATCCACGCAGCACACGGATACCTCCTGCACGAGTTTCTGTCACCCCTATCCAACACCCGCGTCGACGAGTACGGCGGCTCACTCGAGAACCGCGCACGATTGCTGCTGCGCGTTGTCGCCGCTGTGCGGGAGGCCGCGGGAGCGGACGTCCCCGTGCTTGTTCGCTTCTCTGCGACCGACTGGGTAGACGCTGGCTGGGACCCCGACCAGACCGCGACGGTCGCGGGGTGGGCCCAGGCGGCGGGAGCCGATCTCTTCGACATCTCGACCGGTGGATTGACGGTGACCCAGCGAATCCCACTGTCGCCCGGGTACCAGGTTCCCTTCGCCGAGCAGGTTCGAGAACAGGCTGATGTACCGGTGAGCGCGGTCGGCCTCATCACGACGGCGGCGCAGGCCGAGGAGGTCGTGGCCTCGGGTCGAGCAGACGCCGTCATGATGGGTCGCCAGATGATGCGCGATCCACACTTCGCGTGGCGTGCTGCCCACGAACTCGGCGTGCACGTCGACTACCCGCCCGCGTACGAGCGAGCACGCTACCGCGACTAGCAGAAACGTCGGCTACGGCTGACGACGCGTCGCGTCCTGAACCTCACCGACGAGTTCCTCGATGATGTCCTCGAGAAACAGCACACCCTTCGTTGCGCCGTTCTCGTCGAATGCTCGGGCCACGTGCACACCGGAGCGGCGCATGGTCGCGAGGGCATCCTCGAGGTCGGTGCCGCGGAAGATCGAGATGAGCTGGCGGATGCGCTTTGGCGGTACCGGCTCGGTGAACTCGTTCTCGTCATCGAGGTCGATAACGTCCTTGAGGTGCAAATAGCCGGTGGGCTCGCCCGCGTCGTTGACGAGGATGTAGCGCGAGAATCCGCGCTGGGCTACAGCCTTCTCGACATCCGCGGGTGTCGCGTCCTCGGGCAGTGTCACGAGCGCCGCCATCCCGACAGCAACATCGCGCACTTTCTTCTCGCTGAACTCGAAGGCGGCGTTGAGCGTGCCCGTCGTGTCAGAGAGCACACCCTCCTTGGTCGACTGCGCGACGATAGTGGCGACCTCGTCGAGCGTGAATACGCTGTTCGCCTCGTTCTTTGGCGTCACGCGAAACAGCCGCAGAACGCCGTTGGCGGTCGCGTTGAGCGCGACGATGATCGGGCGAAAAACCGTCGCGACGAATACGAGTGGCGGGGCGAGGATGAGCACGGCGCGATCGGGCAACGAGAAGGAGATGTTCTTGGGGACCATCTCGCCAAAGACCACGTGCAGGAACGAGACGAGCACGAGCGTGATGATGAACGCGACCGTGCCGACAACCTCCTCAGGCCACCCCGTGAACGCGATCGGAACCTCGAGGAGGTGGTGGATCGCCGGTTCTGACACGTTCAGGATGAGCAACGAACACACCGTGATGCCCAGCTGACACGTAGCGAGCATGAGGGTCGCGTGTTCCATGGCCCACAGCGCGGTGCGCGCTGCGCGTGATCCGGCCTCAGCGCGCGGCTCGATCTGTGAGCGGCGTGCCGAGATGACGGCGAACTCGGCGCCGACGAAGAAGGCATTGATGGCAAGCAGGATGAACAGCCACACGATTCCCCAGACATCCATCAGGCATCACCCCCCGTAGCCTCGACGCGCGGGGTGTAGCGCACCCGGTCGATTCGGCGACCGTCCAGGCGCTCGATGCGAAACACGCCCGCCTCGATCTCGACGATGTCGCCGACCTTGGGCAACCGCCCCAACTCACTCATGAGCCAGCCCGCGACCGTTTCGTACGGGCCCTCCTCGGGCACGACCACTCCCGTGCGCTCAAGCAGTTCGTCGGGCCTCAGGATGCCCGGAAAGGTGAACCAATCCCGAGACCGTACGACGTCGGCCTTGGTGCGATCGTGCTCGTCAGAGACTTCACCGACGAGCTCTTCGACGAGGTCCTCGAGGGTCGCCACACCGGCGGTTCCGCCGTACTCATCGACGACGACCGCCATTTGATAACCCTTGCCTCGGAGTTCAGCGAGGAGCATGTCGAGCTTCATCGTTTCCGGCACGCGAAGGGCGTCTGACTGGAGGGCCGAGGCGGGAACGTCGGCCCGCTTTTCGCGGGGCACGGCGACGGCCTGTTTGATGTGGACGATACCCACGACATCGTCCACGGAGTCATCGATGACGGGGAATCGCGAGAGTCCGGTGCGACGCGCGAGGTCGATGACGTCTTGCGCGGAATCAGTGCGATCGACACTCGCGAGCCGGGGGCGCGGGGTCATGACGTCTTGCGCAGTGAGGTCAGCGAACGCGAGAGTGCGGGCGAGGAGCGTTGCGGTGTCGCGGTCGAGGCTGCCCTCACTCGCGGAACGTCGCACCAGGGACGTGAGCTCCTCAGCGGTGCGGGCTCCGGAGAGTTCTTCTTTGGGCTCGATGCCCATCGCCCGAAGGATCGCGTTCGCGGTGTTGTTGAGTAGAACGACCGCCGGGCGGAAGACCGTCGTGAACACGACCTGAAACGGGATGACGATCTTGGCCGTCGCACGCGGCAACGCGAGCGCGAAGTTCTTGGGGACCAGCTCGCCGACGATCATCGAGAGCAGGGTGGCGAGTGTGACCGCGAGCAGAGTCGCAATGACCCGCACAACCGAGTCGGGAAGGCCGAGGCCCGCCAGCGGCGGCGCAAGCCATGTGCTGAGGGCGGGCTCGAGCGTATACCCGGCAAGCAGCGTGGTCAGGGTGATGCCGAGCTGCGCACTGGAGAGGTGGGTCGAGGTGATCTTGAGGGCGCCAATCACGGGGGCGAGACCCCGCTCGCCTCGCTCTTGACGCACTTCGAGATCTGAGCGATCGAGGTTGACGAGCGCGAACTCGCTCGCGACGAAGAATCCGGTTCCGATCGTCAGCAGGATTCCGATGCCCAGCATGATGAACTCATACATCGGCTCTGCCCCCCAGAAGGTGGGAGTTCACTGGGCGGTAAACAGTCGGGCGGCTATGCGGAGGGTCGTCCATTATTCGCCCGAGTTTAGCTCATTCGCTATGGGCTACTCGCGAGTTGCTCACCACGAGACGGGGAGCGCCTTTCCCTCCTCATACCCGGCAGCAGACTGGATGCCCACGAGCGCCCGCTCCCGGAACTCGGGGAGCGAGCGGGCTCCCGCATAGCTCAATGAGCTCCGAACGCCTGACGTGATCATGTCGAGCAGATCTTCGAGGGACGGACGCAGCGGATCGAGGTAGATCCGCGAACTCGAGATTCCCTCCGCGAAGAGGGTCTTGCGCGCGAGTTCGTAGGCGTCGAGTCCATCGAAACGCTCGTTGACCGCCTTGGTGGAAGCCATTCCCCAGCTCTCCTTGTAGGCGCGCCCCGCCTCATCCATGGCGAGAGTTCCCGGCGCCTCGATCGTGCCCGCAAACCAGGATCCGATCATGACGGATGCTGCGCCCGCCGCGAGCGCGAGAGCCACATCCCGGGGATAGCGCACTCCCCCGTCTGCCCAGACGTGCGCGCCGAGAGCTCTCGCGGTCTCGGCGGTCTCGAGAACCGCGCTGAACTGTGGGCGTCCGACCGCGGTCATCATTCGCGTCGTGCACATCGCTCCTGGCCCCACGCCGACTTTGATGATCGTTGCCCCCGCGCCGACCAGATCGGTCACGGCATCTGACGTCACGACATTGCCGGCCACGATGGGCAGGCCGAGTCCTAGTTCGGCGACGGTGCCGATTGCGCGGATCATCCCGTCCTGGTGCCCGTGAGCCGTGTCGATGACGATCACGTCGACACCGGCCGCCGCGATCGCGCGAGCCTTCGCGGCAACGTCTCCGTTGATCCCGATAGCCGCCGCGACGCGCAGGCGCCCTTCGCCGTCCACGGCGGGGTCGTAGAGCGTCGAACGCAACGCGGCCTTACGGCTGAGGGTGCCGACGACCCGCCCCTCGGTCATCACCGGCGCGAACTGCAGGTCTGCCGCGACCATGAGGTCGAACGCGGCGCGGGCTCCGGTCAGGTCGTCAAGCTCGATCGCGGGGAGCGTGGTCCCCACGAGGTCGGCGAGCGGAGCATCCGCCATGGCGGTTGCCAGGCGCTCGGCCGCAATAGCGCCCAGATAGTTCCCATCGGAGTCGTGCACGACGATGCCGTGTCCCTCGAGCGGCGGAAGTTGCGCCCGGGCCGCCGCCACGGTGTCTGAGGGACGCATGTCGAGGGCCGCGTCAAATCCCACGGGTTGCTCTTTGACCCAGCGGATGGCCGCCGTCAGGTCATCCGCGTGCATGTCTTGCGGCAGCACACCGAGGCCGCCGCGACGCGCGAGGGTTGCAGCAAGACGCGGTCCGGTCACCGAGTTCATGTTCGCCGACACGATGGGGATCGTCGCCCCCGTACCGTCATCAGGCGCGAGTGACACGTCGAGGCGACTCGTCACCCCGGATCGGGAGGGCACGAGGAACACATCAGAGTACGTGAGGTCGTGCGTGGGGCTCGTCTCGTAAAAGCGCATGAATTTAACGCTATCGCCGGATTCTCGTTGGAGCACTCGTCCAGGAAAACCGATTAAGATTATCTCCGGTGTGCCCGGGCCGGGCGCACGCGCACCGTGGCCGTGAGAGCCACGACACCGAGATACGTGAAAGTGGGCGGTCGGCTGTGTCGAGCCAAGTGACCGGAATGGCTCCCGAAGGGGATTCTGCAGGAGAGTTCGGAGCCAACGAGTGGCTCGTCGACGAGATGTACGAGAGGTACGTCGTCGACAAGAACTCCGTCGACCAGTCGTGGTGGCCGGTGCTCGAGAACTACCACCGCACTGACGACCCGACACCGACGGCTGCGGTAACCCTCCCGGTTGATGCGCCTGAGTCCGCGAAGGAACAGGCGACCGGCGGCGAGCCCCAGATCCCTCAGGAGGTCGCAGTAGCTTCCGCTGAGACCGCAGCACCCACGACGCAGACGGGCAGTCAGCCGGTGGCGCGCACCACCTCCGTGCAGGCCAAGCCGCAGCCGATCCCGGCCGATGCTCCCGCGACGACCCCGGTCGTTATCGATGCAGCGACCGAGCCGACAGAGGCAGAAGACACCGTCGCGGCCCTCAAGGGACCGGCGAAGAGCCTTGCCGCGAACATGGATGCGAGCCTCACGGTTCCCACCGCGACGAGCGTGCGCACCATCCCCGCCAAGCTCATGATCGACAACCGCATCGTGATCAACAACCACCTCAAGCGTGCGCGTGGCGGCAAGGTATCGTTCACTCACCTCATCGCGTGGGCGATCGTTCAGACCCTCAAGGAGTTCCCGAGTCAGAACGTCTTCTACGACGAGATCGACGGAAAGCCGTCGGTCGTCACACCGGCTCACATCAACCTCGGCATCGCCATCGACATCCCGAAGCCCGACGGCACCCGCGCCCTCGTGGTTCCCGGCATCAAGCGTGCCGACACCATGGGCTTCGGCGAGTTCCTCGCCGCCTACGAAGACGTCGTGGCGCGCGGTCGCACCAACAAACTCACGGCCGCCGACTTCCAGGGCAACACGATCTCGCTCACCAACCCGGGCGGGATCGGCACCGAGCACTCGGTGCCGCGTCTCATGCGTGGCGCTGGCTGCATCGTCGGTGCGGGCGCCCTCGAGTATCCGGCTGAGTTTCAGGGAGCGAGCCCGCGCACTCTCGCGGAGCTCGCGATCGGCAAGACCATCACCCTCACGAGCACCTACGACCACCGCGTCATCCAGGGTGCTGGTTCGGGTGAGTTCCTCAAGAAGATCCACGAACGCCTGATCGGCGAGCACCACTTCTACGAGGACATCTTCGCGGCCCTGCGCATCCCCTACGACCCCATCCATTGGGCCGCCGACATCAGCGTCGACCTTGCCGACAACGTCGACAAGGCCGCCCGCGTTCAAGAACTCATCAATGCCTTCCGCGTGCGCGGTCACCTCATGGCGGATGTCGATCCCCTCGAATATCGCCAGCGTTCGCACCCCGACCTCGACATCTCGAGCCACGGCCTTACCTTCTGGGACCTCGACCGCGAGTTCGTCACTGGCGGGTTCGGTGGCAAGCGCACAATGCTCCTGCGCGAGATCCTGGGCGTGCTGCGCGACTCCTACTGCCGCACGATCGGCATCGAGTACATGCACATCCAGGACCCGGAGCAGCGGCGCTGGTTCCAGGAGCACGTGGAGCAGAAGTACACGAAGCCCGGCCACGACGAGCAAATGCGAATCCTCGGCAAGCTCAATGAGGCCGAGGCGTTCGAGACCTTCCTGCAGACCAAGTACGTAGGCCAGAAGCGCTTCAGCCTCGAGGGTGGCGAATCCACGATCGCCCTGCTCGATGCCGTCATCCAGGAGGCCGCTGAGGAGAACCTCGAAGAGGTGGCCATCGGCATGGCCCACCGCGGGCGCCTCAGTGTGCTCACCAACATCGCCGGCAAGACCTATGGCCAGATTTTCCGCGAGTTCGAGGGAACGCAAGACCCGAAGACGGTTCAGGGCTCCGGGGATGTCAAGTACCACCTGGGAACCGAGGGCACGTTCACTGCGGCCGGCGGACAGCAGATTCCCGTCTACCTCGCCGCGAACCCGTCGCACCTCGAGGCGGTGGACGGTGTTCTCGAGGGCATCGTGCGCGCCAAGCAGGACCGCCGCCCGATCGGATCGTTCACCGTGCTGCCGATCATGGTGCACGGTGACGCCGCCATGGCCGGGCAGGGGATCGTGGTCGAGATCCTCCAGATGTCGCAACTGCGCGCGTACCGCACCGGTGGAACCGTACACATCAACATCAACAACCAGGTCGGCTTCACGACCCCTCCCGGCGAGGGTCGTACGTCGACCTATTCGACGGATGTTGCGAAGACGATCCAGGCCCCCATCTTCCACGTCAACGGAGACGACCCCGAGGCGGTCGTGCGTGTGGGCGAGCTCGCATTCGCCTACCGTCAGCGGTTCCACCGCGATGTCGTCATCGACCTCATCTGCTACCGCCGCCGCGGTCACAACGAGGGCGACGACCCGTCGATGACTCAGCCGCTCATGTACAACCTCATCGAGGCCAAGCGTTCCGTGCGCACCCTGTACACCGAGGCCCTCGTGGGTCGCGGCGACATCACACAGGAGGAGTACGAGGCAAGTCACCGCGACTTCCAGGACAGCCTCGAGCGCGCCTTCGCCGAGACCCACGCCGCGCAGACCGGTTCCATGCCCATCGTCACGGCCGACGCGGTCGCCGATCTCGAGAAGCCGGGATCGCAGCAGGACGGCAGTGTCGGCGAGCCCGCGACGACCGGGGTGGATGAGGCGATCGTCCGCCTCATCGGAGACGCACATGACAACCCGCCCGCGGGCTTCTCGGTGCACCCCAAGTTGCAGGCCCTCCTCAAGAAGCGCGTCGATATGAGCCGCAACGGCGGCATCGACTGGGGCTTCGGAGAACTGCTCGCCCTCGGGTCCGTCTTGCTCGAGGGAACTCCCGTGCGCATGGCCGGGCAGGACACGCGCCGCGGCACGTTCGTTCAGCGTCACGCCGTTCTCCACGATCGCGAGAACGGCCAGGAGTGGCTGCCGCTCGCGAACCTCGCCGAGAACCAGGCTCGCTTCTGGATCTACGACTCGCTGCTGAGCGAGTACGCCGCGATGGGCTTCGAATATGGCTACTCGGTCGAGCGCGCTGATGCACTCGTGCTGTGGGAGGCCCAGTTCGGAGACTTCGCCAACGGCGCGCAGTCGGTCATCGACGAGTTCATCTCGAGCGCCGAGCAGAAGTGGGGTCAGCGATCGAGCGTCGTGCTGCTTCTTCCGCACGGCTACGAGGGACAGGGACCCGACCACTCCTCGGCGCGCATCGAGCGCTACCTGCAGTTGTGCGCGGAGAACAACATGACAGTTGCGCGCCCCTCGACGCCCGCGTCGTACTTCCACCTGTTGCGTCGCCAGGCATACGCGCGTCCCCGCCGTCCCCTCGTGGTGTTCACCCCCAAGGCGATGCTGCGCCTGCGTGGTGCCACGAGCGAGATTTCGGACTTCACGAGTGGCCGCTTCGAGCCGGTGATCGATGACAAGCGCATCCAGGACAAGGCAGGCGTGAAGCGCGTGCTGCTCACCTCCGGCAAGATCTACTACGACATCGTCGGGGAGCTCGACAAGCGGGAGGACAAGTCGATCGCGGTCGTGCGCCTCGAGCAGTACTACCCCCTGCCGATCTCAGAGGTGAACGCAGCGCTCGAGCAGTACCCGAATGCCGACATCGTGTGGACGCAGGACGAGCCCGAGAACCAGGGCGCGTGGCCGTTCATCTGCCTCGAACTCGCACGACACCTGCGCGGACGCACGATCAAGGTCGCATCTCGTCCGGCATCGGCGTCGCCCGCCACCGGGTCGTCGAAGCGCAGCGCCCAGGAGCAGGCCGACCTCATCGAGAAGGCCCTCACGCTTCCTTAGAGAGCAGTCGGATGATGCGGTGGCGACCTTAGCGGGTCGCCACCGTTGTCTGTGGCGGAGTAATCGTGCGTCCACCGGTCTCGATGATCTGCTTGCCGAGCGGCGCGAGCGAGATGGGGATCATCTTGAAATCGGCGATTGCCAGAGGGATACCGACAATCGTGATCGCGAGGGCGACGCCCGACACGACGTGTCCGATGGCGAGCCAGAGGCCCGCGAAGATGAACCAGATCACGTTGCCGATGAACGAAAATGCACCCGCTGTGGGCGTCGAGACGACAGTTCGACCGAACGGCCAGAGGGCGTAACGCGCGATTCGAAACGACGCGATGCCCCACGGGATCGTGATGATGAGGATGCAGCAAATCACCCCGGCGAGCACGTAACCCAGAAAGAGCCAGATCCCCGAAAGCACCAGCCAGATGATGTTGAGGATCGTGTTCAGCACGTTCATGCGTTTTCGAGCTTCGCGAGGATGGCCGCGCGCAGGTCTTCCGGCGCCTTCTCCTGGCACGCCTTCTGCATCTTCTGCGTCAGCGTGAGTCCCACGAGGTGCTCGCCCGTGCAGTCGTCACAGTGCGCAAGGTGATCCGTGATGTCTGCAAAGTCCTGCTCGCTCAGTTCACGGTGCAGGTATTCCTCGAGTTCGGCCTTGGCCTTCTCGCATCCGCAGTCGGTCATTTCGTGCTCCTGGAGGTGACGGGCGCGACGGGGATACCGCGACCGCGCGCGTAATCGGCAAGAAGGTCGCGCAGCATTCGGCGACCACGGTGTAGTCGGCTCATGACAGTGCCGACGGGGGTCTTCATGATGTCGGCGATCTCTTGGTAGGAGAATCCTTCGACATCGGCGAAGTAGACGGCGAGACGGAAGTCTTCGGGGATCGACTGCAGGGCATCCTTCACCGCGCTGTCGGGTAGGTGATCGATGGCCTCCGCCTCGGCGGAGCGCGTCGAGAGCGACTGCGTGATTGATTCGGCCCCGCCGAGCTGCCAGTCCTCGAGCTCGTCGATCGTTCCCTGGTAGGGGTCACGCTGCTTCTTGCGATACGAGTTGATGAAGGTATTGGTCTGAATGCGGTACAGCCATGCTTTGAGGTTGGTGCCCTGCTGGAATTGGCCGAACGCCTGAAACGCCTTGACGAAGGTCTCCTGCACCAGATCGGCAGCATCGGAGGGGTTGCGCGTCATACGCATCGCCGCCGCGTAGAGCTGGTCCATGTACGGCAACGCCTGTTCCTCGAAGAGCGCTCTCTTCTCGGCGGCGGCCTGCTCGTCCTCGTTGGTAGTCATCGAGGCCAATTCTAGGTCGGCCGACAGTGCTGCCGGACGATCCTGGATGGTCATGGTCATGCAGCGTTCAACATCGACTGGACTCCTGCTATTCCGCGACCACGCGTGGGGGTGTCGTACTCTGGTTGCCGATGCCCATCTCGAAGGCCGCAGAGCCCCAGTTCAATCCCTACGGCGACGACGACCCGTTGACGGTCGGCGAGCCCGGCCACTGGTCGGCCCCGCTCGCGACCGGCCCGCTCGGTGCCGCCCTCACCCTGCCCGGGTCTAAGAGCCTCACTAACCGCGAGCTCGTCCTGTCGGCCCTCGCCGACGGCCCGTCTCTGCTGCGTGCTCCACTGCACTCGCGCGACACCGCGCTCATGATCGAGGCGCTGCGCACGCTCGGAACCTCGATCGAGGAGGTGCCCGGCGCAGGCGAGTTCGGACCAGACTTGCTCGTCACCCCCGGCGAGCTCGGCGGGGGCTCGATCGACTGCGGCCTAGCCGGAACGGTCATGCGCTTCCTCCCTCCGGTCGCGGCCCTCGCTCTCGGGCCGGTCGCGTTCGATGGTGACGAGTACGCCCGTAAACGCCCCATGCGCACGACGATCGATTCTCTCCGCGCCCTCGGCGTCGACGTGAGCGACGATGGTCGAGGTGCCCTTCCCTTCAGTCTGTACGGCACGGGGGGGGTCCAGGGTGGGGAGCTCTCGATCGACGCATCGGCGTCGAGTCAATTCGTTTCGGGCCTGCTTCTTACCGCGCCCCGCTTCACGAACGGTTTGCGGCTTCGGCACACCGGAGCCACCCTCCCGAGCCAACCGCACATCGAGATGACGATCGCGTCGCTCGCGGCTCGAGGTGTGACGGTGGAGACCCCCGAAGCCGGTGTGTGGATCGTTGCACCCAGTGCGATCCGTGCCCTCGACGTCGACATCGAACCCGACCTCTCCAATGCCGGTCCGTTCCTCGCAGCGGCGGTCGTCGCCGGCGGCTCAGTGACGATCGGCGGATGGCCGGAGCACACGACGCAGGTCGGGGCGCGTGTGCCGAGCATCCTCGAGTCGATGGGTGCGACGATCTCGCTCGAAGGCGACCGAATGACGGTCACGGGCACAGGCCGCGTCACCGGAATCGACCTGGATGAGGCGAGCGAACTGGCCCCCACGGTCGCCGCCGTCGCCGCTCTCGCCGACTCCCCCACGACCCTCACCGGTATCGCCCACCTCCGCGGGCACGAGACTGACCGCCTCGCCGCGCTCGCCACCGAGATCACGAGCCTCGGCGGAGACGTCACCGAGACCGCCGACGGGCTCGTCGTGCGCCCTGCCCCACTGCACGGCGGGCTATGGCATGCCTACGACGATCATCGAATCGCGACAGCTGGCGCCCTCATCGGTCTTGTGACCGAGGGCGTGCACGTGGACGACATCGCCTCGACCGCGAAGACGCTCCCGCAGTTCGTCGAACTATGGGAGGCCATGGTGCGGGGAGGCACCGGGTCGAACAGCACCGGGTCGATCGAGCTCTCGTGAGCTGGTTGACCGACGACGGGGACGACGGCGAGTACGCCGAGTACGACGAGTCCGCGGCCAAGGTCAGGCCCAATCCGAAGGGCAACAAGCCGCGCTCGAAGATCCGACCGGATCATGCCGACGCAATCCCCGGGCGCGTGTTCAGCGTCGACCGCGGCCGTTATGGGGTGTGGGTCGACGAGAACACCCCGCAGGAACGCCAGATCATCGCGACGAGAGCGCGGGAGCTGCCGACGAAGTCAATAGTCACCGGAGACTACGTCGATCTCGTGGGCGACACCACGGGCGACGAGGGCTCGCTCTCTCGAGTGGTGCGGGTGCACGAACGAACCACGCTGCTGCGGCGCAGCGCCGACGACACCGATTCGGTCGAACGAATCATCGTCGCCAACGCCGATCAGATGCTCATCGTCGTTGCGGCGGCACATCCGGAGCCGCGACCACGGCTCGTCGACCGGTATCTTGTCGCGGCCTACGACGCGGGCATCGTCCCCATCCTGTGCATAACCAAGACCGATCTTCAGGATCCCGAAGAGTTCTTGGCCAACTTCGCTGGGCTGGGACTAGAGATCATCGAGAGTCGCTCGGACTCATTTGCGCTCGAGACCATCCGCGACCGGCTCGAGGGCCACACGACGGTCGCGGTTGGGCATTCCGGCGTCGGCAAGTCGACACTCGTGAATGCGCTCGTTCCCGACGCCAATCGTGCCGTGGGGCGGGTCAATGACGTCACGGGTCGCGGGCGTCACACCTCGTCGTCGACGATCTCCTACCGGATCGGCACGGCGGGATCCCGTTCCGGGTGGATTGTGGACACCCCCGGTGTACGGTCCTTCGGGTTGGGTCACGTCGATCCCGCAAACATCCTGCGATCTTTCACCGATCTCGACGCGATCGCCGCGGATTGCCCCCGCGGATGCACCCATCTGCCCGATTCCCCTGACTGCGCCATCATTGAGGCCGTCGAGGCTGGGGACCTCGGCGACGTCGGCCGCCTGCGGCTCGATTCGTTCCAGCGGCTCATAGCTACGCTGGGATCGTGACGGACTTCTCCCCCAGCGACGACCTCGCCCTCGCCCTCGCCCTCGCGGGCGACGCCGACCTCATCTCGTTCGACCGCTTCACATCGGGTGGGCTCGACGTGAGCGTTAAGGCCGACAGCACGTTCGTGACGGATGCCGACACTGCGGTGGAGCGAAGCATCCGTGCCGGGATCGAAGCTTCTCGACCGCGGGACTCGATCTTCGGTGAGGAGTACGGAACGCAGGGAACCTCCGCACGGCAGTGGATCATCGATCCGATCGACGGCACGTCCAATTTCCTCCGAGGAGTGCCGATCTGGGGAACTCTCATCGCCCTCGCGGTCGACGGTGTCCCCGTCGTCGGAGTCGTGAGTGCGCCGGCGCTAGGTCGCCGGTGGTGGGCCGCCCGCGGACACGGGGCGTGGCTGGGAATGCCGGGGGCGCCGGACCGCCGACTGCGTGTGAGCGCCGTGGACACGCTCGATCGCGCAAGCCTGGGGTACAACCGCATACAGGGCTGGGACGAGGCCGGACGACTCGACGACCTGCTCGGCCTCACCCGCACGGTCTGGAAGGCGTCGGGGATCGGCGACATGTTCTCGTACATGCTGCTCGCCGAGGGCGCGATCGATGTCGTCGCCGAGCTCGACCTCAAGCCGTACGATATGGCCGCGCTCGTTCCCATCGTCGAAGAAGCCGGCGGCACGTTCACCGACCTCAAGGGAACCCCTGGCCCCTGGGGTGGCACCGCACTGGCGACCAATTCTGTGCTTCACACAGCAGTTCTCGACCGCCTCGATCGAAAGTGACGATTCCGCAACGCAGGGCCCATGTACCCCGTATTGGGGTCAGCACCTTCGATAGAGTCGAAAACAAGCCCCGCGCCCGCAGCACGCAGGCGCTGAAAGAGAGCGAGAACACCAATGTCTATTACTTCGGAGAAGGTGTGGAAGCGTTCGCTTACCCTCCTCACGGTCGGCGCAGCCGGCTTCCTGCTCGCGGGCTGTAGCCTGCTCGGCAATGTCACCAACGGTGGCACAGGCGGCGACACCGGAACCGACGAAGGTCAGGACGTCTTCAGCATCAAGGTGGGCGACTGCCTCAATGACGCTGACGTTACCGGCGAGGTCAGCGCTGTGCCGATCGTCGACTGCAGTGAGCCGCACGACAGCGAGGCGTTCTATGCTGAGGACCTCGCCGACGGCGACTTCCCCGGTTCAGACGAGATCAACGCGCAGGCAGACGCGATGTGCAACCAGCCGTTCATCGACTTCGTGGGCAAGTCCTACGAGGAGTCGGCATACGACTACACGTGGTACTCCCCCACCGAGCAGAGCTGGGGTAGCGGCGACCGCGAGATCCTGTGCGTCGCCTACGCCGACTCGCTCGAGAAGATGACCGGCAGCATCGAAGGAATTGAGAAGTAGTTCGATGAGCACCCTGACTCGTATCCGAACCGTCGGTGTCGCGACCATCATGGTCGCGGGGCTGGCGCTCTCGGGGTGCAGCCTGCTCGGCCCCGTCACCAACCAGGACCCCGCTCCCACCTCGTCGAATGATGGTGCGTCCCCCGCCACGGAGGAGGACATCAGCACGCAAGACATGCGCGTCGGTGATTGCCTCAACGACGCGACCGTGGGCGACGTGGTCAATACGGTGCCGCGCGTCAGCTGCGATGGTCCACACGACAGCGAAGTGTTCTTCGTCGGCGATCTGCCCGACGGGGACTACCCCGGTGACGACGAGAGTTCGGCCGCGGCCGACGCCCTGTGTTACCAGCCGTTCATCGACTTCGTGGGCCTGCCCTACGAAGAGTCGGCGTACGACTACACCTGGTACTCGCCCACGCAGCAGAGTTGGGAGAGCGGCAGCCGTGCAGTGCGCTGCGTCGCCATCACCGATAGCGGTGAGCAGCTTCCTGCCGGGACGCTCGCGGGGATCGAAAAGGGCTAGCCAAAAAACGAGAAGGAAGGGCCCGCAACATGTTGTTGCGGGCCCTTCTTCTGTGCGACACAGCGCGATAGCGACCGATGGTGGAGATGGGGGGAATTGAACCCCCGTCCACTGCTGTAATTCCACGCCTTCTACGGGTGTAGCTCGTGCAAGCGTTCTGCTCGGCCCTGACCTTTGCCACGAGCATCCAGGTCAACGGGCCCAGCCCCAGTGAAAGTCCCCCGCACCCCTGGAACACAAGTGCGAAGCAATCTCCCTAGATAACGCCAGTAACCGGATCGGGAGCATCTCCGGGCTGACGGACCTTTAAGTCGCTAGCTGCTAGGCAGCAAGAGCGAGGTCAGTGCGCTTAACATTGGCACTTATTTTTTGCACGGATCGTTTACGAGATAACCGTGCGTCCTCGACCCGCTTCTCGTAGTTTTGCAGGCAATGTCGAAACCGATCATCCCCCTGACGGGCCGCTATCGCGCTGTGGAGTTGTCAATCGATGCCGTGTGTAGGCAGCCTTCAATAATACGCCGGATCGTGCGGCCGCGCCACCGTGGGGCGAGCCATCGGGCGCACTAGCGTAGTCGCATGACCGCAGACTCTCGCCATGTGCGATCTCTCCTCTCGGCAGAAGCGACCTACTCCGGCGAACTCGGAACCATCACCCGCCTCACCGCCGACTCGTTTCCCGTGCTCGAGCGCATGTCGATCAAGCGGCTCGTGCTGGAGCCGGGAGCGATCCGTGAACCCCATTGGCACGCCAACGCCAACGAGCTGACCTACTGCATCTCGGGATCGGCCCTGGTGACGGTCTTTGACACCGCCGACGAGTTCTCGTCATTCACGATCACTGCCGGCCAGATGTTCCACGTCGATTCGGGAGGACTCCATCACATCGAGAACATCGGCGAGACCGCGGCGGAGTTCATCGTGGTGTTCTCCCACGAACGGCCCGAGGACTTCTCCCTGCGCGACTCATTCGGCGCGATGTCGAATGCGGTACTCGGCAACACCTTCGACCTCCCGTCATCGGCATTTGCCGGATTCCCTCGGGAGACGTCGTCCCCGCTCATTGTGAAGAGAGTCGGTGCTGCGTCGATCCCCGACACCGCGGGGTGGGCCAACCGTCACAAGTTCGACGTCGAGGGGCAACTCGCTCCGTTGAAGGCGGCCGTCGGTTCGGCGCATCTCGCCCGATCCCAGTATTGGCCCGCGCTCAAGAACCTCTCGATGTACTCGTTGCGCATCGAGGAAGACGGGATGCGCGAGCCGCACTGGCACCCCGTCACGGCCGAACTCGGATATGTGCACGAGGGACAGGCCCGAATGTCCATCCTCGCGCCAGACGGGTCGGTCGACACTTACACTCTCGACGCCGGTGACGTGTACTTCGTGCCTCGGGCGTACCCGCACCAGATCGAGGTGCTCAGCGATGGACCCATCCACTTCCTCGTGTTCTTCGACCAGCCGACTCCGGGCGATATCGGCTTTCGCGCGTCGGGGTCCGCCTTTTCCCGCGAGGTGCTTGCGGCGAGCTTCGGGATCGCCGAAGCAGATCTACCGCAGTTGCCGTTCACGTCCATCGACCCGCTCATCGTCAATCGAACCAACCCCCTCGATCCCGTGGTTGGCCGTTAGACAGCGTCACAACGTCGGATGACACAATGGTCGCGATCCCGAACGCGACCGAGAACGAGGAGAACCCATGGTAGACACGATCATCACCGTCCAGGGCGAGTACTCCGCCTGGTACCCCGCCGAACGTGCGACGGTGCGCGCCGGAGTGCATACCGACGGGCCGAAGCGGGATGCAGTATTCGAGCGGGCACTCGCCTCGGCAGAGGCGCTGCGAGCATCCATCGAAGCTCTCTACGACAAGGATGCCGGGCCCATCACGTGGTGGACCGCGGACAGTGTGCGCGTGTGGTCTGAGCGCCCCTGGAATAACGAGGGCAAGCAACTGGCTCCCGTCTTTCACGCCGCCCTCGATGTGACCGCCAAGTTCAAGGACTTCAGCGTGCTCGCACGCTGGGTCGAGGATGCCGCTGCAATCGATGCCGTGACCGTGGGCAGCATCTCATGGGACCTCACCGACGCCACCAAGACGTCGGCGACCGTGGAAGTGAGGTCGCGAGCGGTCAAGGACGCAGTCGCGAAGGCTCAGGTGTTCGCGCAAAGCATCGGACTCGCGTCCGTGACGGCAATCGCTCTCGCCGACCCCGGGATGCTCGGAGATCCGTCGTCTGCGAGCGGTGCCATGCCGGCACCCATGTTCCGGGGAGCCATGAAGGCTCAGGCCTTCGACGGCGCTGGGGCACCGAGTCTTGCGCTCAAGCCAGAAGAAATCGCAGTCGAATCCGTCGTGGACGCTCGCTTCGTCGCGAGCTGAGGGTCACGCAGCCAGCAGCACAACGAGAACCCCCGCGAGGAACGCGAGGGCCGCTCCCCCAATGAGCCAGGCTGCGAGTCGCCACGACGTCGTGACGCCCGCGACACCGAGCAGAAAGAGCGCGATCGCGAACACGATCGCCGCTACGGTCACACCGTCAGACTTATCGCCGACGATGTCGCCCGCACGGTCGGCCACATACGAGACGTACTGCAGCGACTGGGGGGTTGCGAAGATCGCGGCCTCATACGCCGCGCTCGTGATCGGGATGTACTCGGGGGCGAATCTCGATGCCTCGAACGGTTCCCACCCGGCAACGAATTCGGGCGACGTCGACTGCAGAATCGCCTGCTGGGTGATCGCGATCTGCTCGGCACGGTCCGGATAGAGCTGAGCCTCGAAGGTGAGTCGAGTGAGTTCTATCATCTTGCCGCTGTCGTCGGCGTACACGAGCTGCGTCGTGAGTCCCTCAGTGAGATTGAGATCGCGCGCCTGCTGAGAGATCGAGGCGAGCTCCGCCGCCTGCGTCGACCACACGGATGCCTGGTAGGCCCCGAACGCGGTCGCGACTGACACAAGGCCGAGCAGGATGGCCGAGATGACCTCGAACACGTCTCGAACGCTGCGCACCATCATCCACTCTCACAGGGCCATCGAGGAGATGACGAGACCGCCGATGAAGACTGCAATGCCGAGAGCGACGATGCCACCGCGCACCGCGCGCAAACGGTTGAGGCTGGAGATGCCCAAGAGGAAAAGCGAGAGGGAGTAAATGAGTGCGGCCTGCGCGAGCACGCCGGCCTTGGCCTTCATGGTCTTGCTCGCCTCATTCATGACGACGGCGGCTTGTGCGTACGAGGCACCGAGTCCGTCGCGCTGCACGAGATAGTCGGCATCTTCGAGTGGATTCGCGGCTGGGTCGAAACCGCCAGCGGCCCAGGCTTCCCACGCGTCGGCGAATCCTGATGTCGTCCGCGCCAGCGCGGAGGTGCGGCTGAACTGGTAAAACAGCACATCCTCGAAAGCACTCGCCGACTGCTCAAGCTGGAAGTACGCGAGCGCCTGCGCACTCGCCTCCTGATCGATTCGCAAAGAATTGTTCGCCGCGACGGCCTGGCTCACGCTGACGTCTCGCGCGTCGGATGCGTCGCCCGCGAATTCGTCGGCGACGCGAGTCCACTGCGCGGCCTGCCAGGCGCCGAGCGCGGTGACGACGGACGCGAGACCCAACATGATTGCCGTCACGATCTCGATCCCGCGGCTGGACCCCTCCCTCTGCATGCCGCTACGGTATCGCTGTGAGCGACTCCGTGGCGACCCCCGACCCGCACGCCGCGCTGTCTGACACGGCACCCGCCGCACCGCCGCGTCAGACTCGATGGGCACTCATCGGCATCGTCGCAGCGATAACGATCGTCGTCGCACTCGTCGTGCTCGTCTCCGTGCGGGCCCTCATCTCAGTGCCATATCCCGAGCCGGGCGTGGTCGACGCTGACAAACTCATCCTCGGCTCGTGCCTGGCCGAAGACTCTGTGGATGCTGCGCAATACACCGTCGTCGACTGCAGCCAGGCGCACCCTCAGCAAGTCGTCGCCGACATCGACCTCACGATCTCCACGGCCGATTACACGCACTTCGAGTCGCGCGCCCTGTACGCGCAGGAGGTGTGCGATCGTTTCCTCGAGTACGGACTCTTCGTGCCCGACCGCATCGCCGACGTGTTCGTGCGCGACTCCTACGAGTTGCGGCTCATCTCGATGCCCAGCCAGGAGCAGCTCGAGGCGGGACGCACGACAACCTTCTGCGCGATCCGCGCAGTCGACGGGTCACTGCTCACAGAGAATCTGTACGAGCCGCTCCCGCACTAGCCCTCCAGCTTGTTGCGACGGCGCGCCTCGGTGGCGAACACCGCCACGAGTTCATCTAGAAATGCGATGTAGGTGTCTCGATCTGCGAAGTACGCCTTCTCGAGGCCCGTCGCGAGCATCTCGCGCGCACGATCTAGTGCAGGGTTGCCTTCGGTATCGGGAACGATCAGATCGAGTCTGCGAATCGCGTCCGCGAGTCGGAGGCTCGCGGTGTAGGTGCCCTCTTCGAGCGCACCGCGCGCGCTTGAGGCAAGAAAGGACGCGTACTCGAATAGTCCGTCGGGATCCTCACGAGAGGTCATAGGTCACCCCAAACTGATTGTGATGCACTGTGTTGCCGCTGCGGGGGGAGGTCACGGAGGATTCTCGAGCGACCGGCACGCCCAGCGGCATGATGAGGTCTACTCGGCAGTGATCGGGAAGCCCCAGCACGACGCGGATGCCCGCCTGATGGCTAATCATCGTGAACTGCGAGCCGAGCCCGAGCGCGGTCGCCGCGAGGAGTACGTTCTCGCCTGCTGCTCCCGCATCGATGAGGGAACTGAGCTCGCCCACGGGACCCGTACGCGCCGTCGCGACCGTGACATCCGTGAAGATGACAAGGAGCACGGGAGCATTCGCGAGCAACGCGGGATGCACCTGATGAATCGCCTTGATGACGCGCGGATCGTCCACGAGGATCACATGGCGGTAGGGCCGATTCGACGCTGTTGGCGCTCGCGAGAATGCGTAGAGCACCTTGTCGATCGCCTCACGAGGCACGGAATCCGGAAGATAGTTGCGGTGCGCTCGCCGTCGTTTGAGCGCCTCGAACAGTTGCATGGCACCCCTTCGTCGACCGTGTGTCCCACTGTAGGGTCATCCGACAGAGTGGTCAATTATCGGACGTTGCGTTCACCTTGCGAACTATTCGTTGAGGTTGCGGCGCGTCGCCATGGCACGGTCGGCCTCGCGCTTGTCCTGTCGCTCTCGTAGTGTCTGACGCTTGTCATACTCGCGCTTGCCTTTAGCGACGGCGAGCTCGACCTTGGCGTTGCCGTCGGAGAAGTAGATGCTCAAGGGCACGAGCGTGTACCCGCCCTCCTTGACCTTGTTGTGGATCTTCAGGATTTGAGCCTTGTGCAGCAGCATCTTGCGCTTGCGCCTGGGCGGATGATTGTTCCAGGACCCCTGATTGAACTCCGGAATGTGAACGGCATCAAGCCATGCCTCGCCGCCGTCGATGAAGCCGTACCCGTCCACGAGACTCGCCCGACCAGCGCGTAGCGACTTGACCTCGGTGCCGGTCAGCACAAGGCCAGCCTCGTAGGTGTCCTCGATGAGGTAGTCATGGCGCGCTTTGCGGTTGCTCGCGACAACCTTCTGGCCGCGTTCCCTGGGCATGATGCCCTTCCTTGTGTACTCGCCGTTCAGTGCGCGACGGGCGCCGCGCAGCCTGACAGTCTAACCGGCGGCGACAACGATCGCCATGACGGTCACGATCACCACCCCAGCGAGAGCGCCTGGCGCGACCGTCACCGCGAGCTCTCCCAGGTGAGAACGGCGGATGTCACGACTCGTCCACCCCATGGCGGTGAGCGCGGCATCCTGCTCGATACGACGCGCGAGGGTCATGCGTCGCGAGAGTACGGCGAGGGTTAGCCCTGACCCGAGCGTTACGGCGGCCAGGATGCCCTGCGGCACCCACGCGCGAGCCGAGGCAAGCGCGCCCAGGGCGCTCGGCCCCGCGAGGTCGCGTCCCTGCACGAAAACCGTCGCGGCAAGCGCGACACCCACCACGACGACGAGCGCCGCGAGTCCCAGCGAGACGGACCCGGCGAGGTGAGTGCGCGCGCGTCGAAGCCCGAGGCGCTCGGGTCCCGCGATTGTCGGTGGCTTGCTGTGAGCGCGCGCACGCTGCCGCCACACCGTGTGCCGCGGCGCTCGGGCACCCATGACGACCGCCGCGAGCGACGTGCCCAGAACGAGAGCGAGAGCAAGGCCCACGGATACTGCCGCGATGAGTTGCACGGTTGCCACCAGCACCGCGGCCAGGCCGACGGTCGCAATCGCCAGGAGTCCGATGCCTTCCTCCGCGACGTACCACCCGGTGATGCGTCTGCGTCTCCAACCGAGCTGCCGTAATACTCCCGCCTGTGCTCGCCGAGCCGGCACCGACGCGAACTGCACGACGGCGAGCAACACGCCGACCGAGAGCACGCTCACCGCGAGAAGCGCGACACTCGTCGCCGAGACCGCGGAGTTCACCTCCGTCACGGCGCCGAGCCGGGACCAGCGTTGGGTAACGACTCCCAGGTCACCAATCTGCTGAGAGCCGTCCGGATTCCGGTCGGCTAGCGCATAGCCCGCGACCTGCACCTCGAGCGGCTGTGGCGACGAGCCGGCGACGACAGTCGCCTCGAATCCGAGGCGCTCGAGCGCGCTCGCCGCCGACAGGAGCCGGGCTTGCGCCTGCGGCGTATATTCACTGGCCCCCACGACTCGAATACGAATGGCGGAGATGGGCCGCTCGACGTTCCACGCCTCGAGGATGTCGAATCCGCCGATAGCTAACTCGTTCGTACCGGGAACACCGAACCCCGACAAGGACGTCGCGAGTACCGTACCGTCGGCGAGAATCGGTGGGGGCACGTCATAGCCGCCGAGGGGCATGAATCGCGCCTCCCCCACCAGCTCGCGCACCTCGTCGACATCGAAGGTGCCCACGACCTCGGCGCGCGCCGAGAGAGGCAGCGTGCTGGCACGCCCCGAGCCGACCGAGCCGTACAGCTTCGAATACTCCGTGACCGCGCCGGTGGGTGCGCCCGCAGAGATGGGAGCCTCCACAAAACGGCCGTAGCTGGCGTAGCCGCGGGGAGAGAGCGTGACCGGCGCGGGATCGAGTGCGCGAGCCGCGTCATCCGGTACCGCGTATCGGGGACCGAGCACACTGCGCGGCGATGCACCCGCGCGCGCGGGCGAGAGCGCGAGGGTCTCGGTGACGAGACGCGGGTCCAGGGCACCGAGAAGCACAGCCTCATCGCTGTACGGTGAGAGCGATCCCGAGGCGTCGAAAGCGTAGGTGCTGACGACGGTGGTGGGGGCATCCGGAGCAATGCGAGGCGCGATCTGCCCGTTCTGCAGAAAGCCGACACCCTGAGCCTGCTCAACGGCCTCAGCGCCGGCAGCGCCGGGCGTCACCTCATCGAAGCGCTCGACGGTGACGGTGACCTGCAGCGCGGGCGGTGCACGATCGAGCACGACGAGGGGCGCGCGAGCGCTCGAGGTCTCGAGAAGCGGGTCGAGAAAGGCACCGGCATCGCCGAGCAGGGCGCGTTCTGCCTCTGGGTCGACGAGCACGATGGTGGCGCCGGGACGCGGTGCGAGCGTAAGACCGAGCGGGATGGCACCCGACTCCTCGTCCCAGTTGCCGCTCGTGAAACTCACGCGGGAGTCGCCGGAGAGCAACCGTGGGCTGTCGGCGAGGTCGGTCGTCGCGTACACGGTGCGTCCCTCGGCGTCGACGAGTGGGGCGCCAGACGAGTCGAAGACAACCTGCGAGTAGCTCGGCTGATACGCGAACGCGATCACCTGGCGAGAGGAGAGCGCGCGTTCTCCCGTGCCGTCGTCGGTCGTCGACGCGACCGAGATGCGGAAGGCCTCCGGCGACTCCAGACTCGCGTCCTCCCGTACCAGCACGGGAAGCCACACGACGGGCGCGCCGAGTAGGTCCGCGTCCGCGAAGGAGACGAGCGTGACGGGTGCAGCGACCTCGACACCGGGGAGACCTCGGATGAGCTCCAGGTCGGCGAGGCTCAGTCGCCCCGTCGTGGCATCGACGAGCGAATCCGAACTGAGCAGCCCGGCCGTTACCGGATCCTTGCCGCGCTGCGTCACGAGAATGTCATAGGTGCCTCGCCAGTTCTCGTCGAGGGTCTGCTGCAGCACGACCGCCGACGTCGATTGCATCGCGGATGCCGCGAGCGCCGTGACCCCGAGCAACGCCAACGCCCCCAGCCGCGGTCGATCGCGCCAGAGCCGTCGCGCTGCGCCCGGAACGCTCACGCGAGCTCCGTCACCGAGTCGGCCGCCCGCACGAGGTGTTCGTCGTGCGCGGCGACGAGCACCGTCGTACCCTTCACCGTGAGTGTACCGAGCAGCGCGATGACACCGTCGGCGCTCTCGCGATCGAGAGAGGCGGTGGGCTCGTCGATCATGAGCACAGCAGGTTCGAGGAGCAATGAACGGGCGAGCGCAACCCGCTGGCGCTCTCCCACGCTCAACTGATCAGGCCTGTGGGACACGCGATGACCGACATCGAGGCTAGTGAGGAGATCCCGCGCGCGGGTCTCGAGACTACGCACCTCGCGCATCGGGACGGCCGGCATGAGCACGTTCTCGAGGGCGGTCAGACCCGCGAGCAGCACCCCGCCCTGATCGAGGTATCCCACAAAGCCGCGCCTGTGCGCCGTGATGGCATCGTCGCGGAGGGCGGCGAGCGACATGTCGTCCCATCGCACGTCACCAGAAGTCGGTCGGGTCAGACCGGCGGCGACCCGCAGGATCGATGTCTTGCCCGACCCGCTACGACCCGCGAGGCAGTGCATAGTGCCAGCCTCGAGAACCAGCGAGTAGTTCTCGACTATTGTCAGAGGCTCAGTGCCGGCGCGATCGTACGCGATTGTGATGTCCGAGAGCTCGACGAGGCCCATGATCGAGCGTAACCGGCTGACCCCGGTCGAGGGAAAGGCCCCCCGCGATCAGACCTTCAGGTACCGGCTGATTGCAACGCCCGCCGACGCGGCCGCGAGGGCAGCTCCAAGCACAATGAGGATCGGAACCACGATGAGCGCATCGCTGAGTCCCACGAGGGTCGTGGTGGTCTGCAGTGAGTTCACCAGGTAGCCCTGCACGAAGAACTGCACGATTGCGACAATCGCGCCACCCGCAAGAAGCGAACCGATGAGCGCAGCGAACACGCCCTCGAGGATGAACGGGGTTTGGATGAACCGGTTTGACGCACCCACGAGCCGCATGATCCCCAGCTCACGCCGTCGGCTGAACGCGCTGAGACGGATCGTCGTGGCGATGAGCAGCACTGCCGCAATGAGCATGAGCGCGGCGAGACCGATGGCGGTGATACTGGCGGCGTTGAGCACGGCGAAGATCTGGTCGAGAAGGCCACGCTGGTCGGCGACGTCCTGAACGCCCGCAGCGCCCGACAACGACTCGATGAGGATGTCGGCCTCGTTCGGATCGACCAGATTGACCCGGAAGCTCTCGTTGAGGGTCTCGGGCGTCACGAATCCCGCAATGGGGCTGTCAGAGAACTGGGCCTGGAAATTCTCGTACGCCTGCTGGTGGGTTTCGTACTCGTATTTCTCGATGTAGGGCGCGAGTGCGGGCGAGTTGAGCTGGTCTTCCACCGCGTCGATCTGCGCCTGGGTCGCCTCGGTCTGCGTGCAGTTGCCGGTCGTGTCCACGTCGGTGCACATGAAGATGGCGACCTGTGCACGGTCATACCAGTACCCCTTCATCTGCTGAATCTGAAACTGCAGCAGGATCGCGGCACCCACGAAGGTAAGCGAGATGAAGGTCACGAGGATGACCGAAATGACCATCGAGACGTTGCGGCGAAGGCCGTTGGCGACCTCGCCGAGGATGAGACCCAGTCTCATGGCGCGACCTCCTCAGCGAAGCGGCCGAAGCCCTGCGGTGTGCCGAAGCCATGTTGCACGGGGACGGCCTGAGTCTGGTACCCGCCCTGGCGCTCATCACGCACGATTTGACCGCTGATGAGCTCGATGACGCGGCGCTTCATCTGGTCGACAATGCCGGCGTCGTGGGTGGCCATGATGACGGTCGTGCCGCCGAGGTTGATTCGCTCGAGGAGCGTCATGATGCCCGCAGAGGTAGCGGGGTCGAGGTTACCCGTGGGCTCGTCGGCGAGCAGGATGGCGGGCTTGTTGACGACGGCGCGCGCGATCGCGACGCGCTGCTGCTCACCGCCGGACAGTTCGTGCGGGAAGCGGTTGGCCTTACCTGCAAGTCCGACCATCTTGAGAGCGTCGGGAACGGCCTCCTGAATGAATCCGCGGCTCTTGCCAATGACCTGCAGGGTGAACGCGACGTTGTCGAACACCGTCTTGTTGGGCAGCAGGCGGAAGTCCTGGAACACAACCCCGAGGCTGCGGCGAAAATAAGGAACTTTGCGACTCTGCAGCGTGTTGAGGTGCTGCCCGAGAACGTGGATCGCGCCCTTCGTCGGGTTCTCTTCCTTCAGGATGAGCCGCAGGAAGCTCGACTTGCCGGAGCCCGAAGCCCCGACGAGGAACACGAATTCGCCCTTGAGAATCTCAAGGTTGACGGCATTGAGCGCCGGGCGAGAGGTTCCCGGGTACGCCTTGGTTACGGAGTCGAAGCGAATCATCGGGGACAGCTTAAGTAGACAGGTCAGGTATCCCTTGCACGACACCCGAGGAGCAGCATTTCCCAGCTAATCCATAGAGATGGGGCGTTACGCCTCGATGTCGCGCTTGCGCCAGCGGATACCCGCCGAGATAAAGCCGTCCAGGTCACCGTCGAAAACATTCGATGGATTGTTGACCTCGTACTCCGTGCGAAGATCTTTGACCATCTGATAGGGCGCGAGCACATAGCTGCGCATCTGGTCACCCCAGCTCGCGGTGATGTTCCCCGCGAGCTCCTTCTTCGCGGCGGCTTCCTGCTCGCGCTGCATGATGAGCAGTCGCGACTGCAGCACGCGCATGGCGGCCGCGCGATTCTGAATCTGGCTCTTCTCGTTCTGCATCGAGACCACGATCCCCGTGGGAAGGTGCGTTATCCGCACAGCCGAGTCGGTCGTGTTGACCGACTGACCACCCGGTCCACTCGAGCGGAAGACGTCGACGCGAATGTCCGACTCCGGCACCTCGATGGCCCCTGCCTCTTCGATGAGCGGGATCACCTCGACCGCCGCGAAACTCGTCTGACGCTTGCCAGCGGAGTTGAACGGGCTCATCCGCACGAGCCGATGGGTTCCCGCCTCGACGCTCAGCGTGCCGAATGCGTACGGGGCGTCCACCTCGAACGTCGTCGACTTGATCCCCGCTTCTTCCGCGTAGCTCGTGTCCATGACCGTCGTCGGGTAGCCGTGCTGCTCAGCCCAACGCAGGTACATGCGTTGCAGCATCTCGGCGAAGTCGGCGGCGTCGACGCCTCCAGCTCCCGCGCGGATCGTAATGACGGCGGGGTGCGAGTCCCACTCCCCGTTGAGCAGCGTCTGTACCTCAAGCTCGCCGAGAAGCTTCTGGATGCCCGCGAGTTCGGCACGGGCATCCGCCGCCGCCGACTCGTCTGACTCCTCGTTGGCGAGCTGCACCATGATCTCGAGGTCGTCGAGACGACTCGCGATTGAGGTGATTCGGGCGAGCTCTGCCTGCCGGTGACTCAGCGCACTCGTGACTTTCTGAGCCTTCTCGGTGTCGTCCCAGAGGTCGGGGGCACCCGCCTGCTCGCTGAGTTCGGCGATGTCCGCCTCAAGCCGCTCGACCCCGACGACGGAGCGGATGTCCGCGAAGGTCGAGCGAAGGGCCGTGATGTCCTCAGAGAAATCGAGCTCGTCCATGTCGGCAGCAAGCCTACGCGAAGTAGCATCGGGAGGATGTCCGCCATCGAGCCGCCCTTCCGCTGGCGTTCGATCGCACTGCCCGCGCTACTGCCGACGCTGCTGTTCTCGACGGGCGAGGGCGCCATCATCCCCATCATCCCGATCGTCGCCGATGACCTCGGTGCCTCCCTCGCGGTCGCGGGATTCGTTGCCGCCGTGCTGACACTGGGAGAGCTCTTCGGCAACATCCCGAGCGGGTGGCTCATCGCCCGCATCGGCGAGCGTCCCGCGATGATCGGCGCTGCAGCGCTCTCTCTCGTCGGCCTCGTCATCTGCCTCATCTCGCCGCACCCCATCGCCCTCGCGTTCGGGGTGCTACTCGTCGGACTCTCGGGAGCGGTGTTCGCGCTCGCTCGTCACGCATTCCTGACGAGCTTCGTGCCCCTCGCCTACCGGGCTCGCGCGCTCTCGACGCTCGGTGGCACCTTTCGACTCGGCTTTTTCGTGGGACCGTTCATCACGGCGGGCGTCGTGCATCTGACGGGCAGTCCCGCGAGCGCATTCTGGATCGGCATTGCCATGGCCATCGGATCCGCGATCGTGCTCGTGACCCTGCCCGACCCCGAGAAGTCCTTTGGACAGGTCGCCACGGTGCGACTTGCCGGTCGAGACATGCGCGAGGGTGAGGCGCTTGTCGAACAGGAGTCAGCGGGGCTGTTTCGCACCATGTGGGTCAATCGCGCGGTACTGTCCCGGCTAGGCACGGGAGCGGCCCTCATCGGTGCGCTGCGAGCGAGCCGACAAGTCATTCTGCCGCTCTGGGCCGTGAGTATCGGCGTGAGTGCTCCCAACACCGCGCTCATCATCGGCATCGCGGGAGCGGTCGACTTCGCGCTGTTCTACACGGGCGGCCAGATCATGGATCGCTTCGGTCGCCTGTGGACCGCACTCCCTTCGATGATCGGACTCGGGATCGGGCACCTCGTGCTCGCGTTCACCCACGACCTCGACGCGCGAGCGAGCTGGTTCATTGCGGCGGCGATGGTGCTCGCCGTCGCCAACGGCATCGGGAGCGGCATCCTCATGACCCTCGGGGCCGATCTCGCCGATCGCCGCAATCCCGCGCCATTCCTCGGGGCGTGGCGTTTCACCGGAAACCTCGGTGGAGCCACCGCTCCACTGGCAATCGCGGGAATCACGGCGGCCGCCTCGCTCGCCCTCGCGGCGGGCGTGATGGGCGTGCTGGGGCTTGTCGGCGCGATCGTCGTCCTGCGCTACCTCCCGCGGTTCTCGCCCAAGCCCGGGCGCGAGTAGCATTCGGACATGATCCCCGCCGCGAACCTCCTCGCATTCGTGCTCGTCGCGACGCCACTCATCCTCGCGCCGGGTCCGAGCGTGCTTTTCATCATCGGGCGATCGTTGTCGCTTGGCCGTGTGGGCGGATTATTGAGCGTCGTCGGCAACGCCCTCGGCGCCCTCGTGGTCGTCGTGGCCGTGGCGTTCGGGGTGGGCATCCTCATCGCACAATCGATCGTCATCTTCACGATCGTCAAGATTGTGGGCGCGGCGTACCTGATCTACCTCGGTGTTCAGGCCATCCGTCACCGAAAGGCGACGTCGACCACCGCGGCCACCACAGCGCCCCGCGCCAAGGGGCGCATCTTGCTCGAAGCATTTTTCGTGGGGGTGACCAACCCCAAGACTTTTGTGTTCTTCATCGCTGTGCTTCCCCAGTTCATCGATTACGCGGCGCCATCGATCCCCGTTCAGATGCTTGAGCTCGGCGGGATATTCCTTCTCATGGCCCTTGCCTGTGACAGCGCCTGGGCGCTAGCGGCAGGTATCGCACGCGACTGGTTCGCCCGCTCGCCCCGTCGCATCTCCACCCTGGGCGCCGCGGGCGGAGTCATGATGATCGGGCTAGGCGTCGGCTCGCTGTTCGTCGGTCACGCCAAGGACTGAGTCCGCCACTAGGAGAACACCGACCTCGCCCGCACGATCACCTCGACGCGAACCCCCTCAGGCACGAACAGAGTGAGTACCGGGGGACGCCACTGACTCGACAGCGTGACTGTGGCACTGCGCCCATCCAGGCTCTCCGCACGAACGAGCTGAAGCCCCTCAAAGCTGTCGTCGGGAAACGCGGCGAGATAGTCCTCCGCGGCTTTCGCGACCTGCACGGTCGTCAGAACCGGGCGATAGCCCGAGGGCGTGCGAGTGACAGCGTCTAGCTCGAAGGACTCTGCCGCGACGAGCGCGGTGCCATCGGCGAGGGTGAAGAGCCTCTTGCGTTCGAGATACAGCGACGTCGCCGCGACCACGAGCAGCACCAGCAGAAGCGAAAGCGCGGCGAAGAATGCGGTCAGCGGAAGGGTTGAGCCCTCGTCGTCTCGTACCTTTGTGATCACCCCGCACCTGCGAATCGGGAAACCTGCTGCGTCGCGGTCGCCGCCAGTGGGATGGTGAGGGGAAACGCGTCCCCGAGGAAGGCCGGGGCGAGCGGGAGAGGCACGGTCAGCTCGAGCGTGATCGTGACGAAGCCCCTGCGCGTGAGACAGTTCTGCGGCGCCGGGGCGCAGACGACAGACACTCGCGAGGAATCCGCCGTGACGGAGTGGTCGGCGAGGGCAAACATGATCGCGCGGGATGCCGCAGCTTGGGCATCCCGTACGTCCGCGCCCTGCACGAAGACACGAGCCGCCTGTCGCGCCGCGCCCTCGACAGCGAGCGCGGCGCCCTGAATCGCCGCCATCGCGACCACCAAATACACGACGGGAACAAGCAGGAGCAGGCCCAGCCCGATGAACTCGATCGCTGCCGAGCCCTCGTCGTCAGTCCAGCGATTCGAGCGAAGCATGACCGCTCACCTCCAACGCGTCGGGGATGCCCACAAGCCCGAACGCGGGAAGGGGCGCGCGCACCGTCACCACGATCGCCGGATGCCCGAGGTAGCTGCCCTCCGTGACCGAGATCTCCTGAGCGTAGGTTGGCCCGATCGTCGCGGTAATCAGATCGCGGGTGAGCGCGCGCCCGTCTGAGGCTGTGTTGTCTGCGAGCGAGCCATAGCGCGCACCCTCGGCAGCAGCATCCAACAGGGTGTTGCGCACGAGTAGCGCCAGCCCCAATTGCAGCACGCCGAGCGTGAGGACGGTCAAGAGCGCGGAGACCATCACGAACTCGGCAACAGCCGACCCCTCGTCGCTGCCGTGACGCACCATCAGAAGCCGGTGACCCTCTCGATCGCCTGCTGAAAGACCGCACTCAGCGCGGGACCTGCCAGGCCCCAGATGATGATGACGAGTCCCGCGGTCATGAGTGTGATGAGCACCCAGCCGGGTACGTCCCCGCGTTCGTCGTTCAACACTGCACGCCAGTTACCTCGCATGTTCTGACCCCTTCCGTCCGTTGGCAGAGCCATCGTGGCGTGAAGTGGTCAGCGTGCGCGCAAGTAGTCCACACCCGATCAGGCAAATGGATCCCGAGCGGGGTCTGCGAGGAGCTCCCGATAGTCGTGGATGCGCTCGAGACGGTCGGTTGTCGGCGAGATCCACGAGCCCACCACCACGACGCGCGCCTCCGCGGCAGTGCCCGCCTGCAGCCCGGCCTCGGCATCCTCGAATACGACGCTGTCGGCGGCTCTGACCCCGAGCTGTTCGGCAGCCAGGAGGTAGCCGTCGGGCGCGGGCTTTCCCCGAGAGACGTGGTGAGCGGCGACCAATACTTCGGGAAGACGGATGCCCGCGGCAGCGAACCGCGCGTGAGCGAGCGCTTCACTCGCCGACGTCACGACCGCGACCGGCACAGCTAGGTCCTCAAGCCGCGAGAGGTACTCGACGGCACCTGGCATCGGCACGATGCCGTCCAGGAAGCCGAGTTCCCATTCTTCAAGAAGGCCGACCGCGACGAGCACCTCCGACTCGGGGAGGTATTTGCGCACCGTATCGACCGCGCGAACGCCGTGGGACACACGCACGATCTCGACGGGATCGAGGCCGTAGTGGAGTGCCACTTCGGTCCAGCAGTGGGCCACGGATGCAGTGGAATCGACGAGCGTGCCGTCCATGTCGAAGAGGGCGGCGGCGGGACGCGGCGAGTTCACCCTGTCGAGAGTAGTCAGAATCCCATCTGGAGCACGAAGACCCCCGGGAAGACGGCGAAGAGAATCGTCACGGGGAGGATGAGGAAAACTAGCGGCACCACAAATGTGAAAAGGTACTACTCACCTCGATCGAGCTCGGGCTCGGGCTACGGGCTCGGGCTGCGGCAATTTTCCCGCGGGGCAGGCACACGTTCCACCCAGACACTGTGGGCAGCACCTGGACGGCCTAGGAGAGAGGAACCGCTACTTCCAAGCAATGAAGGCGTATTCTGCAACGTCTCGCCCGCCACGCCCCCGCCCCGTCCCCCTGAGGATGACAGTTAGTAGTGTCCGGACCACAATCCGTTGGGTTTGGATCGGCAACCTACTCCAGTTCTCACCGACCGTGCCCGCACCGTCGATGATGGGCGACACGACCGCGAGCGTGTCGGAGGCGATGAGCTTGTTCTCCAAGACGCGAATACGCTGAGCCGTTTCTCCGAGTGCTCGGGTAGCCTCCCGCATCGTCGTTGAGCCCTGAGCGACCAGCCTAAGTATTCGCTGCCTTGAGTCACCAAGCACTAGCAACTCCCGTTCGACGTCGGGGCTCTGTCGCTTGGCCAAGTCCCGCCGAACGTTTGGTTCAGACAGACGTGTGACGATGATCTCGGAGACATAGGCGTCGATCTTGGAGGCGCGAATCTGGATATGTCCCGCGAAGCAGCGGTAGGTCGGCTCTGTGCCGGAGTTATTTCCCGATCCGAGCTTGCCTCCGCACACCGCACAGAGCGCCGAGCCAATGAGCAGCTTCTTATTCGCGTCCGATCTTTTGCGCACGCGGGTCGGGTCGAGCAGGTAGCGCCGCGCTGCTAGCCATAGTTCGAACGGAACCAGGGGCTCCCATGATCCCTCCGTAAATTTCAGCGGGTCGTATCTAGCCGGGTGGGCACCTGCATCCCGCTCGCGCGGGTCAGGTATTTTCCCCGCGTATCTCGGGTTGGAGAGAATACCCCGCACAGCTTGCTGCCGCCATGGAGCGCTTCGAGTGTTCGTAAGCCCTTGTGCGTTCCAGTCGCGCGCGATTTGCCCCATCGACATCGACGCTATCTTCGTGAAGGCCTCGCGGACGGCAGTTGCCTCTGGCTCGAAAGGCAGGTGGCCTTCAGGCTGCGATGTGTAGCCAAACACGCGAGGACCGGGAGCTGGTCTGCCGTCAGCCCGATTCTTTTCGATAGCGCGCTTTTGTCGCTCGCTCTTTCGCTGCACCTCAAATCTCGCAAGCGCAGTAGCGAGGGTGGCTCGAAACGTTCCTTCTGCCGTCGTTAGGTCAATATCCCCGTCGACCGTTACCACCTTCAGACCAAGGTCGATCAGAGTCAGAAGGTCTCGCTGAGTTCGAATGAGTCGGTCCAGGTCCACAGCGACCACTGTGTCGATTCGCCGGGCCTTGGCATCCTCAATCAGCGAATGCCATTCCGTCTTAGCTCCCCGCGGTTTCGAAGCCGATACATCGTTGTCGATGTATTCGCGCACCCTTGTCCAGCCGCGCGCTTGGATCAGGGCCCTGCATCGGTCCAGTTGCCTGTCGATGCCAAGCTGTAGCGATAAGGACTGCCTGACGTACACGCCCGCTCTCATTGCCTCACCCTAGGCGTGCGGGTTAGAAGTGTGACTCCCAAATTTGCCTCAAGGGTGCCCTTCGGGCAATCCCCGGCGCGGACTGGCCCCGATGGTCGTACGAGCACCACAATTGAGAGCACGAATCGAGCCCGGCCCAGCAGGTCTCCCGGCGCACGTCGTGGGCTCGAGTTAAGCTGCGTTCGTACCGCAACGAGAATCCCGAGATAAGAGGCCGAGTGAGCGCTGCAACCGCACCAGGGCATGCGTCCAAGCCGACCGGCAAGGTCGGCGGAGCGAAGCTCGGAGTAGTCGGCACAAGCTCGCTCGACACATGGGCGGCGGAACTCGCAGCACCCGAGTACAGGATCGTTCAGGGTGACGCGCGGAACACCGGACTGGAAGACGAGTCAGCAGACCTGATAGTGACGTCGCCGCCGTATTGGGCGAAACGCGACTATGGCCACGACGACCAGATCGGTCAGGAGTCCACGCCTGACGGGTATGTCGGGGCAATCCTCGAATGCCTTGAGGAGTGGAAGCGCGTACTGCGCCCGACTGCTTCGATCTTCCTGAACGTAGGCGACACGTACCACAAGCACTCCCTCGTCGGGATCCCGGCGCGCATCGAGTACGAGGCCATCAAACAAGGCTGGCGGATTCGCAACCGGATCATCTGGGCGAAGACGCAGGGCATGCCCGACCCCGTAAAGAATCGGCTCGTCAACCGGCATGAGTACATCATTCACTTGACGATGCGCGAGTCCTACTACTACGACCTGCAGGGTTACTCCGACCGATTCGGAAATGGCACCAACCCAGGGGACGTCTGGACCATCAACCCCGAGCGCAACATGGGCAAGCACCTTGCGCCGTTCCCGCAAGAGATCGTGGAGCGTGCCGTTGTCCTAGCTGCGCCCGAGCAGGTCTGTAGCGTCTGCCACACGCCGCGCCGCCGAGTTCTCGAGCGCACTCGTGAGCTCGATCCGACTCGTTCGCAGGCGAAGCGCGCGATGGAGCTCGCGGAACAGCACGGTCTGACCGACGACCACATCCGCGCTATCCAGGCAACTGGTGTCTCGGACGCGGGCAAGGCGCTGAAGGTTCAGACGGGCACGGGCAGGAACTCGTTGGAAGTGCAGAAGCTCGCGGCTGAGGCGAAGGAAGCGCTCGGCGGGTACTTCCGCGAGTTCACCTTCGCAAAGAAGCGCACTGTGGGGTGGACAGACTGCGGGCACGATGCTCCGGCTCGCGGCGTTGTGCTCGACCCATTCATGGGGACCGGGACGACGCTCAAGACCGCAACCCGACTCGGACGGGACGCGATCGGCGTCGACCTCGTTCCGCTCATGGAAGAGCCGGACATTCAGCCCGAGCGTAGCTAGACGATGCCCGCCAGCTCGCCGAGCGACATTGCCATGTCTACGAGCGCCGCGTCGATTCCGTCGTCGGTAGATAGGTCGAGCTTGTAGTCCCACACGTCAACCGAGTTGATGCGCCCGATGTAGGCGAGGCCCGGCTGCCCTGCTACCCACGGATGGATAAGCACCGTGAAGCTCAGTCCGTATCGCAGGGCGTAAGTCACCGCCTGATTGACCTCGGACCGCTCGGGCACAGGCGAGTTCTTGCCCTTGTCAGTGTTCTTGATCTCAGCGATGAGCGGCACTTTGCCGTCGACGGTTCGAAACACAACATCGGGTTGCGCGTAGCCGTTTTTGCTGGCCGCGACGACGTCCATCTCGGCACCGCGAAATGTAGGAGCCGGCTGAGGCACGTCGTACAGGTCGACCTTGCCTGCCCCGTTGCCGTCGAGCACGCTGACCGGCCACTGGGAGGCGGTTGCATGCTTGGCCAGGCTCACCCGAATGAAGTTCTCGAACAGCGTGTTGGTGTCGATCAGCAGCGAACCCATTGCCACGTCGGCACCGCCTAGGTCCAGAGCGAGTCCGGTCCCACGGACGATGACCAGCGCCAGGTCGAGCGCCGGACGGTAATACGCGCGCGAATCCGGCAATGGTGTCGAACCGATGACCTCGGGGTCGTTCAGGAACCGCAAGTCCGGGTCCACGGCGACCTCGTCAAACGCGAGCAGCTGCCCAGACAGCCGCGCGAGCCGCTTTCTATCGTCGTTGGTCCGATCGCCGGGTCGGCTCACCAGGAATTCGTGAACCCGCTCCATTGCCGCTCGAATGCAGCGATTGATCGGGTTGTCGGTCGTCCGCTCGTGCCAGGAGTACACCGCTTTGTTCGGGACACCGCGAGCCGCGAAACGCTGCATAGTTCGAGTCGTATCGAATCGACCGTGCGGGAAGTGGCCCCCGTCCTCGCGCCGCACGTACGTCCGCAAGAGACCCTCATCGAGGAGCCCATCGACGTACCCGAGCAGCGCGCTCGCATACAAGTCCATAGCCCAGTCATCAGCGGTTCCCTTGCCGGAGTACTCGCGCAGAGCCTGCAGCGCGAACAGATCGTGCTGCGTGTCAACGACCATCCGCGTCAGGTTCGCTAGCGGAACGCGCGGGCGCACTCTGACGACCACCCGGTCGTTGATTGGAATGACGCCGACGTAGGACGTTGCCTGTATCTGCAGAACACCCTTCCTGAAGCTCGGCAAGAGGACGTTGCGCTTGCCGATCTCGGTGTTCAGCACAGGCTTGTGCCCTGCGCCAACCCACAGGCTCGTGTCGATCTCTACGAACCCGTACTCTTCAACCTCGAAGACTTCGACGTTGTCGTCCGCGGAAGTCATGACGACGGGGTTGTGGCGCCGTTCGCCGAAACCTCGTCTTCGGGCGCGGGAGGCGTGACGACAAAGATCTGATCCCAGGCCGCCTCGATCTCCTGTCGCAGCGTCATGTCCCTGCGGAACGCGCGTCGGACCAGGAACTGGAGCTGATATCGCCAGATGTTGCGCAACGTGGCTTCGTCGCGAGCGTCCCACAGATAGGCATGGCCCACCGACGCGGCAGGGTTCTGGAGGGCCTGTTCGTTGATGAGCTTGAACCAGCCGACGATGCGTGCCCGGAGCGCCGCGTCCACCTCGTTCTCGATGAGCCGCTGTTCCAGGAGCACGGGGTCAGGGTCCATTGCGATCTTCGCAAACCGTCGCTCGAATGCCGCGTCGACCTCGTCAACGCCACGGTCGTAGGGGTTCATGGTTGCGATCAGGACGAGGTTCCTAGGCACCCGGATCGTCTCTCCGCTCGCGATCGTGAACGGGAGTTCTCGCTTGCTGCGCTCGATGTAGGTCAGTGCCTCACCGAACACCCGACCCACGTCGGCCCGCGAAAGCTCGTCAATGACGATGACATAGAGATTCTCGCGGTCGTCGTCGGCAGCGCGGAGCGCTTCGAGGAATGGACCATCCTTCCGCTCGAAGCTCGTCTCGGTCGGCGCGAACCCGAGCATGAAATCCTCGTACTGGTAGCTGCCGTGAAACTGCACATACCAGCGCCGGTCCTCGTCGCCACCGACGATAACCTCGGCAGCTGCGGCCGCGTAGTACGACTTAGACGTTCCAGGGGGGCCGGTGAGAATCACGCCGCCATACTTCTGCGCCTGATCTGCGATCTCTTGCACTCGGGGGTCGGAAGCCGTCACGACCGGGGCTTCTGGAGATGAAGATGCGTGACCCGCAGCAGCAGCAGCGAGCACACCGATGCCGAGGTCGTCAGCGTTGAGGTGGCGCGGTCTCCGGTAGGTAGGCAGGTCAGCCAATGAGACCCTCCACAACGTCCGCAGGAGCCTGCTCGAACCAGTCGTCCGGAGCCGGCAACTTCGGCGGCTCTGGGTCGAACAGTGTCAGGAAGTCATCTTCATCTGACGGCGTGAAGTCGAAACGGGCACGGAACGTGTCGATCAGGTCTGCGACCGTCGGGACGTTGTCCTTCAGGAACACCTCGTCTCGCAGGAAGAATCCACCCATGGCGGCAGCGGGTACACGCTGACCGAACAGCAGCCGGTCCAGGGCCTGCTGGGCGTTGTCCGAGGGCATGACATATCCGTCGGGGTCTGCGAGCCAATTGAGTGTCGGCGAACGCCTGAGTGTCGCTGGCGACCATGAGCCCGAGATGTTGTCCGCGTGCCAGAACGACGGGTGAAGTCCACCACTGCGATCCGCCCGATCGAGCATCGGCAGGTAGTACGGCTTCTCTGGGTTGCCCGGCAGGCGCATGAGCGCTCGCAACTCTTCGGATGACGGCGACGCGTCCTTCAACTCCCCTTGGCGCGCCTTCATCCGGAGGTACAGGTACATCAGCAATGTCGAGTGGATCTTCTGCGCACCAAGCGTCTCGATGCTCCACCGAATCGCAGGCACGCGGATAGTCCAGAGCGTGTTCGGGTTCGGGTTCGCCACGATGCCTAGAGTATCTACAGTAAGAGCCGGAAGGGCCCCTTTCAGGCCTAAGTCTCTGGCTCGTGCTGTACCCGAGGCCCTAGTGTTCAATCGTGCCCAGTGACATTGACACAGCGGAGTGGAGGCGGCATCCCACGTTCTGGGACCGGGGCAACACCATGTCCAACGAGTGGCACGGCCCGGTCTGGCATTACACGAGTGAGGAAGGCCTGCGCGGCATCCTCGAATCCTCGGTCCTCTGGGCTACCGAGTCAGGACAGCTCAACGACCGCCAGGAAGTGGCCTTCGGGATCGGCGAGTGCGAGCGCATCTGGCGCGAAGTAAGAGGACAGGTCATCGACCAAGGGATGGTCCCAGGCGTTGACGACTGGCTGGCGAGCATCGCGACCCGCGCAGCGCGTAGGAAGGTGTTCGTCGTCGCCGCGAGCTACGACGGCGACAGCCTGAACCACTGGGGTCGCTATTGCCCGCCCGAGGGAGGCTTCGCAATTGCGTTCAATCGGGAGCAGCCGTTTCGGGTGCTCGCCCCTCCGAGGCGGCAGCCGGTGTATATCCCGAACGACGTGCCTGCGACGATCTGGCATGACGTCGAATATGGACGTCGCAACGTTGCGTGGGATTGGCCCAGTGACGATCCGACACGGTCGTTGTTTGACTCGGCCATCGACGTGCACTTCCAGCACCGGGAAGGGTTGAGCCGCGCCAGCCTGGAAGACATGCGGGGCATGCTCGACCAGCGATTTCTCGCACTCGTGTACATGTTCAAGGCGGAACCCTGGCGGTCCGAGCAGGAGGTCCGACTGGTAGCTGTCGCGCCCCCGATCGTTGGCGCGGTGCACACACGAGTGGTTCACGGCTACCGGACTCGCTACATGGAACTGACCGCGGCAGCTGACGACGCCGACGACTCGCACTACCTGACTGACCGGCGCGAGTCGCTACCAATTCAGGCGGTTCGGATCGGTCCGCGGCCCGTCATTGGCGACGTCGTGAACCGAGTTCGCCGCATGTTGAATAATGCGGGGTATCGGTACATGCAGTTACTCAGGAGCGAAGCGCGGGTGCGGTTCTCACGCACGGCCGCGGAGGAGTGAGCTTGAGCAGGCGAAAGAAGACGAACTCGCGCAAGCCATCCTCCCTGCCTGAGGGGATGGGGCAAATCAAGGACCCGTCCAAGCCCCTTCGACCGCTAATCGTCGTGCTCGATGAGGTCTGCGCTTCGACTCGGAAGATCATGACCGAGGCGGGGGTTGCGCCGATCGGATACGCAAGCTTCGACCGGGCGATTCTGAACCGCGGCTTGAACATCTTGGAAGCCGTGCGAGCGCTTTCTCCCGGTCTGCATTGGGAAGCGGCGTCGTCTAGCGCTCGACAGCTATTCGAACTCATCCTGAACATGGAAGCGCTCGCCGCCCTTCCTAGCCGCGAGGAAGGTTCTCTTCGCTTCGGCATGTACGCGCTGTTGCAAAAGGCACGCATGCGCTTAACAGAGTTCGACTACAACCGATCAGTCGGACGCCAGGTTGATGAGGCCAAGGCTGCTGAGACGAGTGCATTCCTCGAGAATCCTGGGCTCGACGTTTTCAAGGAGCGGGTGAAACCGGACGGGACCGTCATCTGGGCAAGGTCGTGGACTGGGAAGCAGCCCTGGGACCTCGCCAAGGGCTCCCCCAACCCTCACCGCACGGATCAGTACAACCAGCTCTTCGTGGCTTGGTCCGAAGAAACCCACGCGGCCCCAGTTGCGCTGATGGGGGCGATGATGCGTGCCGGAGGACCTGGCTGGGCGGAGGACTACCTCCAGAACGAACTCCGCGAGATGGCTCAGATCCTTCTCATGGTCATCCATCAGTACTTGGAACTGTGGACTCTTCTAGTCAACATCCCTGACCCAGATCACGCAGCGTGGCAGGACTGGTTCAAACGCATGAACGAGTACACGTTCGCTCGCTGGGGTGTGGGTTCCGACGTCATTGCGAACTACGAGGACGGCAACTCGACCTAGTCAGGTCGCAGCGCTCTAGGCGGCACGCAGTCGGGCATGCGCCTTCGCGACGGTGTTAGCGGACCACGGTGCGCCGGTGGCCGTGGTGTGGCCTTCCCTGTTGAGCGCGGCGGCTGTACCTGCGAGCGTGTGCCGACGACGGAGCGTCAGGAGGCGCTTGCCGGTCGCCTCGGGCAACGCCGACACCCGACCCATGTGCCTGCCCTGACGCTTGGCCGCTTGCATGGCAGCCGAAGTGCGCTCCCCGATCACCTCCCGCTCCCACTCGGCAACGGACATCATCACGTTGGCGATCAGCTTGCCGGTGGGGGTGCTCGTATCTACGCCTAGGTCGATGGCCACCAGCGCCCACTTGCGCGTCGCGGCGAGCTTCAGCAGCCCAGAGAAGTCGTGCACGCTGCGACTGAGGCGGTCGAGCTTGGCCACAACGATGCCGTCAACGGCGCGACGCTTAGGGATGACGTGCAGCCGAGCGAGGGCGTCCTGCAGTTGAGGGCGTGCGAGCGACTTGGCCGACAACCCCTCGTCGACGTGCCAGATCACGTCCCAGCCATGCGCATCGGCGTAGCGCTGGATGGTGTCGCGCTGGGCCTCCAAGCCGAGCCCGCTGTTGGCCTGTTCTTCGGTCGACACCCGCAGGTATCCGATCATCGTTGTCATCGGTTCTCCTGCCGAATGACGAGACCCCCTGCCACCAGCGAGTCAGGTAGCACGGGTCAGGTCGGTCAGCGAGCGGCGCCGCTCCGCGGCGTGGTGGACTTCGCCGGCGAAGGCTTGCTCACGCTCTTGCTCGGCGGCGCGATCTCCCAGCCAGCGGGCAGCTTTTCGACGTTCTTGATCGTCGCGGAGACGAGCAGGTCAAACGTGCCCGCCTCGACCGCCTGGGCGAACGCCTGCCAAGCGATGGCACGCATCGCCTTATAGCGGTTCTTCTGCGCGTCGATGTTGTGGGCCTGGATGACGCGCACGATGCCGTCGTTGACGACCTGCTGCGTTGTGGGCTTGGCGGCTTCGGTCGCGGTGGTGGTGTTCTTGGTGGCCATGACTCGCTCCTTGATGGGCCGGGTGGACTATCGAACATTTGTTCGATCACAGTTGAACTATTGCCCGAAGGGGACCCTTATGGCAAGTTATCCTCATTTTTAGATGCAGCGAACGGCAGGTACGCCAAAGCGGCCCCCTCGCTAGAGAGAGCCGCTCTGGTTGCCGGGCACCCACCCCGGCGGACGCGGCGAAAGGAGTCAACAACCGCGCCCAGTCTGTGATTAGTCAGACGGCGGCGAGAACGTCATCGAGTTGCTGACGTTGAACGCCATGTCACCGCTCAGCCCCTCGATGTGGGCGAGCGCCTCCGCCGAGTCAGCAGTCCCGGGGAACGCGGCCTTGTACGCCTCGGCCACATCGAACATGCCGGTGGCGCGTGCGCGTGTGCCCAAGGCGTGAGCCAAGGTCTGGTCACCGTTCGCGATCGCGTCGTTCAGCAGTTCCATGGCCTCCCGCTTGTCGGTCAGCTTTCGAGTTCTGTCGGCGGCATCCCGGCGCAGCAGCACAGCACTGGCATCGGCGGGCTGGTCGCCGCGCAGTTCACGCTCCACCTTGTCGCGGAGGCCCTTGATGTAGTCCTGCTGTTCGGACTTCAGCGCGGCGAGCTTGCTGCTGGTCTGCTGCCGCAGCGCTTCCAGCTTTTCCTTCTTGCCGAGGTCGGACGTCTTCACGTCTTCCTTGATCGCCTTGCGCGCGGTGTCGTGGTCCTTCTTGACGGCGCTGGCCTGCTCCTTGAAACTCTTCAGCGCCGAGTCGAGGCCCTGCTCGACGGACAGTGCAGTGCTCTTCATGGTGTTCCTTCTTCTGTTGGTAGGTGCCGTGGAACCGCCCCGGCGTCGGTGGTCTTCTTCTTGCTCTTGCTCGGTGGGTGGTTGCGCCCGGCCCAGTAACCGGCGCTCACCCTTGCTGCCGAGGCGTACGAGCCACACAGTTCAAGGACCGGGCACCTGGCGCAGATTGATGAACACTCCGCCCGTTGCTCGTCGGTCCTGGAATCCGCGGTAAATAGCGCACATCCCTCGCACGCTGGCCTGGTGTCCTCAAGCGCTTTGTTCAGCGCGTCCCACGCATCGTTCGCGTTCACAGCTGTCCCCTCCTGCGGCCCGTGTGAAATGTGTCCACAGCCCAGACCCTCGTTGTCGGGCACGGCAAAGTAACGCCTCGCGCGTAGGGGGTTAGAGAGTTACCTGTGTTACCTCTGTTACCTTCCCGAGGGGCTGAGGCAACACAGGTAACACGTAGGGGGCCTACGCAAGGTGTGTTGCCTTTGCGGCTGCGCTGCGCGGAGAGCATCACTTCACCGCCTTTTTGGCGCGCTCGGCGCGAAGGTCTATACCGGCGAGCGAGTGGTACGCGCCACGCGCAGCCTTGGTGATCTGCCCCGACTTCCACGCGCGGTCGAGGTACACCTTCACCTTCCGCACGTCTTCGCCTAGGGCCTCGGCCACCTCGGACGGCGACAGCGTTACCCGCTGGTTGTCGATGTAGTGGACAATCGCCTGCCTCAGCTCGCCGTTGCTGCTGACCAGGTCTGTCTGCTTCGCCAGCACGTCGTGAGCCGTGACTGCGGATCGCTGCAGGTTGACCACACGCGCGGTCCTGATCGGCTTCCCCTTACCAGTGGGGTTCGGGTAAACCACCTCCTCCGTCTCAAACGAGAACGACAGCCGCGCCCCGGTGTAGTTGCCCTTCTCGACGGTGGCGTACCGCACCCCGGTCTCTTCGTCCTTGACCACGAAAATGTGCGACCGGGCGATATCCCTCCAGGCGTGTGCGCCCGACAGCTTCTCGGCTGCGGTGCCCGCTCCCTTCCTGTGGTGGAGGATGCAGATGATCGAGATGTTGAGCTCGGTCGCCAGGTCGCGAACCGGGTCCATAGCGATTCGCACGTCCTTGGGCTTGTTAGGGTCGCCGCCGACGTACGAGATGACCGGGTCAAGGATCACCACGCGCGCCCGTGAACCGATCACCGCCTGCCGGATAGCGTCGAGGTCTTCCTGGATTTGCAACCCCGTATCGCGCCCCTCACTGGTGACGGTGATGACCTTGAAGCGCCCGGAGGACAGATCAGCACCAGCAGCCCGCATGCGCGGCTTGAGCACCCGCCCCAGGTCGTCCTCCCCCACGGCAGTCAGTACGGTGGTTGGCCCCTCGAGATCGCCCTCAGCGGTGCCCTCCATAATTTGCTTCGCCCAGGTCGCCAGCAGCGTGCTCTTACCGACGTCAGCTGTGCCCGACATGATCGAGAGCGTCCCGAGCGGGAACACGTCTTCGAGCGCCCAGTAGATGGGCTCTTCATCGACGTCGTTCAGATCAACCAGGATTAGTTCCCGGCCGCTGCCCTGCCCTGCGCGCTTCGCCTTCGCCGTCGCCGGCACGGTGGCCGCTCGTGGTTTCCGCCCATCGGCCTCAACCCGCGTGATCGCCTTGGCCCACGCGCGGTCGAACGCGATCAGGTACTTCGGGTCGGGGTAGTCGTTGGTGTACCGTGCCCGCGCAGCCTCGTACGCCTCCCGGCGACCGCTGCCCCATGTCAGCCCCGACACGAGCGGGGTGATCCGCCGCAGCAAGTCGCCGTTATCGACACCGTCCTCGGGGAACACGGTCGCCATCCGGCGCGCCTTGGCGGCACGCAGCGTCAGGCTCGGGTCAGGGGTGTTGCCCTCGCCGTCGAGCCACGTCTCCAGGTCGGCCATGTCGTAGTCCCAGCCGTCCTTCTTGTGGACGAGCGCCCACTCGGGAGCCGGTGCCAGCCGGGGCTTCGTGGTCAGCGTCGGCCCGGCGTATACGACGAGACCGATGCCGGAACGGATATCCACACCGGGCATTCCCTTGAGGTCACGGTCGATCGTGAGTTGTTCGCCCGCGGGCGCACGGAATATGTGGTGCTCGCCGTTGCCGCTACGGCTGATGTAGTTGAAGGTGCGTGGAAGGTCGAAGCCAGCGTCCGCCAGGCTGGCGAAGCCGTCCTTGCCGTTCTTGCGATCCAAGTCCACGGTCACAAGGCCGCTTCGCCCACAGTGGATGCCGATGCGCCGCCGGGGGTCGCTGGCCCACCACTCACGGATCTGCTTCGGGGACCGGGACGCGCCCCTGTCCCAGCCGAGCCCCTTGACGAACGTGCCGCTAGCGCTGAGCGGGAACACATAGAATCCCGCGCGGGCCAGACTGAGGGCGGTGTCGAGGCTGCTCATCGGTTTGGCTCCGACTCGTAGTCCTCAGGTCGGTTGCTGCTGCCCTGTACGCGATCGTTTGGGTTCTCGCGACGCCATTTGCGAGCACCCTCGAGATCAGCTTGTGTCGGCTGAGCACGGCCCAACTCGGACGCGGGCGTCATCTCGAACGCGCTCATCTCTGACCGCCTTTGAGCAGTCCCGACAGACGCTTGACCTGTGTCGGCGTGAGCGGAGGCGCAGTGGCGAGCGCCCGTTCGATTGCCGCCTCGATGTTGGCGACTTTCAGTTCTTGCTTAGCTGCGGCTATCTCCTCAGGAGTGCCGCGTTGCGATACACGCGCCACCTTCATGGCAGCGTGTTGCTTCGTGGAAGACATCAGGGAATCCCCTAGGACTGAGCCCCGGAGGAACCCCGCTACAAGGGGTCGAGCATCCGGAGTGATTCGACATGGGAAAGCTCTGCTTCAACTGGGGGCATTTCGCCCGCACCAGCGTTGGTCAGTGCTGTACTACCGCTCCGCCTCTTCGGTCGGAACAGCTTTGTCGAGGTGTCCCTCGACCAGTAACGCTCTTCGCGTTACTGCCATGTGCCGAATCACTCGGCCGCTTGCTTCGCCACTCTTCGCGGCGACTGCTTCTGACGAAGTACTCGTGTGTGCAGCTAGGGGCTCTCCGCCCGGGCATTTCGCCTTGGCCGCTGCACAAACTTTGAACGTCGTGTAACCGGAGGCGTTTCGCCCCAGGGCATTGCCCGGCAGTTACAAAAACAAGTATTACACCCGCTGCCTCCCCGGCACCAAACCCACAGCAAAACCCCAGGTCAGCGGCCTGTTGGCCTTTTGCGGCCCCCTGCTCTCCGCTACGGCGCTGGGGCTCGTGGGGGTACCCCAGTACCGAGCCGAGCCGCTAGGAGCGCCACGGACGAGTTGAGAGACGCTGAGAGGGACAGGGGGCTATACGCGCCAGGCCACCCGCACCGTGTCCGGGTCGAACGCCTTGCCGCTCCCGCTCGGCAGGATGGTGACCGTGACCAGCGCCACCAGGACGGCGCGCTTGCTGTCCATGCTGAGCGCGGCCCACGCCTCGGCTGCGGCACCCCCCACCAACTCGGCAGGCACGGCAGCGGGTAGCGCAGCTTCCACAGCAGCGGAGGCCTGGGCGCGGTCGGCGCGAAGCCGCTCGGTGATGCGGGTCAACTGACCGGCGTCAATGCCACCCGTGGCGAACATGTCCGCAGCGTTGGCCAGCCGGGCATCCACCGCCTCGATCGTGTCGTGTGCCTCTTGCAGCGCGGCAGGGTCTCCCTGGGCAAACAACTGCGCGGCATCGGGCATCTGCAACCGGCCCACCACGATGCCCTCCACCAGAGCATCCACGTCTGTCTGCTTGCGGCGCACGCGGTGGCACTCGCTGCACACGTAGCTCGGTGGCTGTCGCTTGACCCCGCCCCGCTTGGTGGTCGTCATCCGCCCGACGGCCCGCGCCATGACGCCCCCGCATAGTCCACACCTTGCGATGCCGCCGAGCAGGTACTTCGGTGATCTGCCTGCCGGGGCAGTGCGCCGTCGTGGGTCTGTCAGCACGGCCTTGATCCGTTCGTGGGTGTCCTCGTCGATGACGCGCGGGGAGTCAGCCGGGGCGCGGCCCGCCACGCGGCCTCGGTGGACTGTGAGCCCAGCCAGACTCGGCCGAAGGAGTAGCTGCTTGAGGGTGGTCGAGTTCCAACGTGCGCCCCGGCCTGGAGTTGGAATGTGCTGGGCGTCGAAGTCCTTGCAGATCGCCCGCAGTGACTCCCCAGCGAGCACGCGCCGCATCGCATCGCGTATGGTCGCGGCTTCGGTCAGGTGCAGGGCGACTGCAGCACCCTCGCGCCGGTAGCCGTAGCCCACGCGCCCCTGATGCACCCCGTTCGCTGCCCGCTGCAAGTTCGCGGCAACTTGCCGTGTGGCCTTCTGCTCGCCCTCGTACTGGCTCCATGCGGCCACGGTGCGCGCCACTGCGCGGCCTGCCGGTGTGGTTAGGTCTAGGGTGCCCGCCGTCACGGTGTAGACGGGCACGTTGAGCGCAATTACCCGTTCCAGGTCTCGGGTTAGTCGTAGGAGCCGGTCCTGATGCCAGGCGACGATGGCCAGTGGCTTGGCGTCGAGCATGGCCTCAAAGCCAGGACGCCGCTTGCCGCTAGTGGCGCTGATGTCGTTATCGGTGTACACCTTGTCCACATGCAGCCCTAACGACTTGGCTAGCGCCCGGCAGTCCTCCTCCTGGCGCGCAACGGCCAACGCCTCACCAGTGCGATCGAGGCTGACACGGGTGTAGATAACGCAATTCATGAAGGTATGTTAGCGCCATGGTGGCGGGGACCATCATCGCGATCTCTTTTTTGCCCGCTACCTCGAGCAGCTCCCGCTTGGAATCCTCCCGCGCATCCTGAGCCTGTGCCCGAAGCACCTCCGCGAGCGGCGTTCCACGTTCTAGCGCACCAACGAGCTGATCAACACACCGGGAGAACGCGGGAAGATCAAGCTCCCGAGCGAGAGCCGTCAGCGTTTCGCCAAACGGAAGGCCGGTGCTCACCGCGGAGACCACCGAGGACAGCTCCCGAGCAAGCTCGCCTCGACTCACTCTCCCGACGCGACGGATGGCGTCGAGTATCCCCTCGCCCGCCGAGAGGCTCAGGGTCAAGAACTCCAGGATGAGCGGAAGCTCACTCGCGATGCGACGGGAACGACGACGTGCCGACCGCTGAAGCAGGTAGTCACGCAAGATCACCCCACCCGCAAGCATGACTACGGCGGTGACGCCGTACATCACGACCGGGATTGTCTGAACGCGTGAGGCGACGACACTGACGGCGACCCCGGCCGCGGCTCCCGCGACACCCCACATGAGCTGTTGGGAGCGGAAGGCCTCAACCGTGAGATCGGAGCCAGACTGTCGGAGACGCTTGATCGTCTCCTCGGGACCGCCGACAAGACCCGTGAGGACGGCTCGAGCGCGAGCCGCGATCGGCTCGAGTAGTGCACCGAGCACGGGAAGCGGACCCGGCGGCGGGGGCGCGAGCATATCGCGAGCACCCTGGGACACATCAAGCAGGTAGGGCGCGATTCGTCTCGCGAGACGAGGTCGGTTGAGGGCAGGAACGAGGCTGACGATGCTCCATAGTCCGAGGCCAAGCCCGAGGCCGCACAGCACTGCCCACGTCACGGTTGAGTTCACGCGAACCACCGCCGATCCTCGGGCAGTCGCCCGAGTCCGATCATGAGGCGGTAGGCGACAGCTGTGGCGGCCAGCCCCGCGACGATGAGTGTGGCCCCTGCGGGCGAGTTGTAGGCCGCGGCCGCTTCCGGTCGGGAAGCGAGCAGGATGAGCACTATCCACGGGGCCGCGACGCCCAGCCGAGCCGCGTTGACGACCCACGACTGTCGAGCCTCCACCTCGGATCGGATCGCGGTCTCCTGGCGCAGATATGCGCCAAGGTTACGCAGCACCGTCGTCAGCTCCGTTCCGCCAACCTCGCGCGACATTCTGAGGGTTTCAATGATGCGGTCTGCTACGGGGTCTGCGAGGCGGGACTTGAGAGCATCCGCGGCGAGCGCGAAGTTGCCCGTGGATCTATAGTCGGCCTCGAATTGTTCGAAGGCTTGTCGAACGACGGGAGGCCCCGTTCGCGCGAGGGTGACAACAGCATCGGGCAGCGCCAGCCCCGACCGGACCGCGGAGACGAGTTGGTCCACGACGTCCGGCCACACCACACGCGTCGAGCGCCGCCTCGCTCGCGCTCGCCAGCCGATGACCACGACCGGGAGCGCGCCAGCGACAAGGGCGGCGATCACCGCGAGCACCACAACCGAGAGCAGGGCGAGCACGAGCGCTCCCCCGGCGACTCCGAGAAACGCCGAAACCGCGACCACCGTGCCGACGCTCACTCGTTCCAGCCCGGCCTGCGCCAGTCGCGATCGCCATCGGCCCTCGGAGCCAGCCCGAGTGGCAGCGTCGGGTCGCCGGGGCCACATCCACGGCGAGATGACGAGCAGTAGCCCCATGCCCAGCACGGCGCCGATGATCGTTGCGCTCACGATCGCGCCCCTAGTACGAGTGCCGGGTCGAGGCCCGCCGCGCGGAATTTTCCCATGCGCGGTGGATAGCCACCTGTGGCGACAAGCGAACCATTGTGAAGGGCGAAAATCGTACTCGCCTCGATGACACCCGCCGTCACGGCGCCGCTTGGCGCCACAATCTCGACGACACGCCGCCTCCCGTCGCGACCGAGCTCACAATGCACGACGACATCGATACTCGACGCGACGGCGGGAACGACGAAGCCCGAGTCGATGTTTCGCCCCGCCAGGAGCGGGAGGGTCGAGAGCTTCACGAGCGCGTCGCGCGCGCTGTTGGCGTGGATGCTCGACATGCCCGGCAGCCCCGAAATAGTTTGTAGACACTCACCCAGCCGGGCGTGCTGCGAGAGGTGAGGCGCGGACACGCTCCCCGTTAGAGATCTCCGATGACCTACCAATGACGCGCGGCAGCGGCGTCGCGCACCCTCGGGTTCGGGTCCTTGGCCATAATCGGCAGGAGTGGATCGTCTGCGGTCGTCTCCCGCACGTAGTCCAAGCGAGCGTCAACGCCCCTCAGCCCGATCGTCGAGAGAAGTTGAGGAGTGCCCCCGGGTCCAGTTGGGGTCCAGTAAGGTCGCACGCCGAAGATCGGAACGCTTGGGTCACTGTCGTGTGCTTTCAACCACAGACGAGCATTGGCGGCGAGCATCCCCTCGCCGCGCGCCCACTCCATGGCGACCTTTCGGTTGTTGTCCTTCGCCGCCAGGTCCTCGCCGGTGCCCCTGCCCGGACTTCCACTCCCGCCCGCGCCGCCAGCTCGAGGCGGCGGCTCCAAGCCCTTTGAGATCCAATACGCCACCAAGCTGAGTGCAAGAAGGGCGATCCCCCAGCCGAAGAACGTCGCCAGCTCGTCAGATGTATCGCCACCGATGAGTCCGGACCCAATGACGAGAGCCAGGAAAATCACTGCCGTCATAGCCAGGCCGGCGATCGTTTCTAGAAACGTCTTCACGTGAACAACCTATTGCCAACATCAGCGGGATGATCGTTGCAATCAGACACCTCGCGCCCGTCGACTCAAGCCCGGCTTACCCTGCCTGCTCGCTAGTGTGGTGCCATGACTCGGATGAGGGGCGTGATGCTCCGCAGGCTCGAACTGTCGGCGGCTTTTGCCGACGACCTGGCTGCCGCAGATGTACCAGGCGGCCTCATGATAGTTTCCGCGGGCGAGGGAACAGCGTGGTCCGAGACTGAGGGACAGATCTCCATTTTGAACAGTGACAGAGGCACGATGACTCGAGTGCTCGTGGCCGCTGTCCGCCCGGCCATGACCGGCCCACTTGTCGACCTCGCGGACTTCATTCCTGCATCGTCTTTACCCAATGGTCATGACAGTGCATTCGAGAATGTCTACCGCTGGCTCACACACAATTAACCACCAATCGCCAGCGGGCTAGACAATCAAGTCGCACACCTTTCTATGGCCGGTATAGTTCCGGCCATGGGCCTCGTTGAGTCGGTGAGAAAGATACGCGAGGCGTTAGGCCAGGGCGTCCGAGAGGCGCGGCACGAACGCCAAGTAGCGGCGTATGAGAGTTCGAAGCAGACTGACGAATACGTGACTATGACGATCATGGGTGCCGGGGAGCTGGAGCGAATGACGCGAGCCGGGTGGGAGCTAGTGCGAGAAGTGCCACCGAACGAACACAACCTCCTCAAGAACATCGCGCCCGCCGAGTTTCTAATCCGACGGGCGCGCGAGGAGCTTCGACGATCGTTGGGCCTCTAGACAAACTTCCTCGTTGGCATGCAACGTCGACCGGTTCGCGGTCAGGCCACCGGCTTGAACTTCAGGGCGAGGTCTCGATACCACCCGTCGCTGCCGCGGAGCGGATAAGAGTGAACGATGTTCGCGTGGGCTGCGTCGCGCTTGTGACCGCCGGGGCCGTAGGGATAAGGAGCTTCAACCACCGAGAAGGGATTCGGATCCTTGACGCTCGCGCGAACGAACGTGGTGATCTCGCCGACGTTCGCGAGAGCGACTGTCCAGTGGGGATTGTCTTCCTCAACGCACACCGCGACCTCGAGCCCGGCTCCGCGGATCTTCGACTCCTGATAGACCGAGCACTCCTTTCGCGTGGGAGGAGTTGCGGCATCTGGGTCCCATTTGAGCGCGAACGCTTTCAGCCGTGAAGGCTTGCCCGCCTCATCGAATGTGCAGCGCTTCTCGTCAGTCGGGTCGAATCGCCGAATGACGTTGTCACCGACCGGCAGCTCGTCGCCCTCAGCCACGCCCGGCCCAGGACGGCGGGCGCTGCACGATTTTTGTGCTCATCTCCTCAAGGATCTCGGCGAGAGTCGTTCGGATGTCATCGGGAAGGTCGCCGCTCGAGAGCTCGTCGTCAACTAGGACCTCGTCATCGGCGTTGACGGCATAGACGTTGAAATCGCCCGACTCGTCGAAGAGAGCCGAGACGAGAGTGCCGTCGGCGAGCCATTGGACCTCCACAGACCCGCTCGGCGTGGCGCCTACCTGCGGCGTCGGGCCGTTGTCCGACACGAGGGCACGAATGACGTTATCGAGACTGATGAGAGCGGCGCGTGTCGGATTAGCATCCCCATCAGCGCGCACGGTCGCCAGGCATTTCGTCGCATGCCACTGGAGCTCGAAAGCGGATGCTTGGGTGGAAGTCCAGATGATGCTGGTAGCCGGCCGGATGATGGGCTCGCGGTCCATCATCGGCAGAGCCTGCAACGCGATCCGCTGCTGAAGCTCCCGGACTGCGCCGGTGACAGCTGGTGCGAAACCTTGCATGAGCGGCGGGAAGGACCACCCGCGGTGCTCGCCCGCATGGATGGCATTGCTCACTTTGTCTGCCCCCACTCTTTCTTCTTGTCCTCAGAGATCATTCGAGCGAACGTATGGGATGCCAGAGCATGCGCGGCGTCGAGACCAGCCAAAGGGGCTTCGTCTGCCGCACCCAGGACCGCGCGACCAATGATGGTGAATACGAGTGCTTGGCTGCCATCGGGCTGGGGTTGCGGCTCCCCCATGATGTGGATTTGGCCGGTAAAGGGGTCCTCGTCCGATGCCGAGACATCCCTGATCAGCTGGAAGCGAGTGAACCGATCCCGACCCGGAAGGCTCACGTCAGGGGATCGAACAATCGTGAGCACGTCTTGTAGTCGCTCATCCGGCTGCAAAGGCACAACGTTGATGTACGTGAACTCGGCAAGGGTGGGGATCGGGAGAGGCAGACCGATGCGCTCGAGCTCGCCAGTGAAGAGTGCCCAGAGCCGCTCGTACTCACCGCGGAGGTGGGCGTGGTAGCCGGGGTAGGGGGTCTGCGATTCGTTCTTCCGCCAGTTCAAGATCAGCCGGTCGGACTGCGTCTGTAGCAGCTGACCGTTCGACAGCGCGGCGGCCCAAATACGCTTCGGCGGCTGACCCATGAAGAACAGGGGCTCACCAGTGCTCTCAAGTGGCGTAGGCGGAGCCCCTGGAACGTCGGAGATCGTGGGGTACTCGTCCGCCCAGAGCTCTTGCAGCTTGGTCAGCCGGTAGAAATCGAGGCCCGTCACAGGTCCAAATTCCACGGCGAGCGCCGTCTCAAACACCGGAGGGCGATCAAATCTCGGGAGTTGGTCGGGGTCGTACCACGGGGCCGGCATGCCCTGATTCTAGGTCGAAAACAGAGGTGACAAACACCCCGCACAGGGGCGCGTCGAAACACTGACCAGACTTGCTGAGCCGATAATAGCCGATCGGGAAGCGCCCGCTGACAGATGCGTCGCACTGACCATGTGGCGTCGAATGAGGGACCTGCAGGCGCGACACGTCGTGGGATCGATGGACGACGTGTCGCGCCTGGCGGCCGCATCACGCGGCGGGGAATGCCACCGTGCCGTTGAGCTTGACCATCGCGAGCGCCCCAGGGGTGGCCACTCCGAACGCGGCGCGCATTTCTGCACGGGCGACGAAAAGGTTGCGCTTGAAGTCGTCCTCGTTCGTCTCGGTGATCGTGACCTGCAGGTTCTCACGAATCCACAGGTGAGCCTGAGTGAGGTCTCCGAGCATGGCGAGGCCGAGCGGGGCGGACGGGACGGATGCCACCGGCACGCCCCAGACGGTGCGCGGGCCGGCGTCGGCGGGTGCCGCGTGATTGCGGTAGTCGCCGGCGGTGTTGAGCTCGAGCTCGAGCTCCGCGTAGTCAACCGGGTTGAGCACGATCGCGGTGTTCTCGTAGCCGGCGGTCTCGACCTTCGCCATCGCGCGACGGATCGACGCGCTGGCGCTGGTGGCGTACGACTGCGCGAGCACGCCGTCCTGGTAGTAGAGCCCTTCCAGCTCGCCCACGCCGTCGCCGAGCAGCATCTGCTGGTCGAGCGTGGAGAGCACGTCGCCCTTGAGCTCGAAGTCGATCCAGCGGATCAGATCGGCGTAGTCGTCGAGGTCCTGCTTCTTGATGTCGTCCAGGAGCACGGCGATCGTCTCGGCCGGCGCCTCGACCTTCTCAAGTGTGAGGTTCTTGGACGGCTTCAGCGATCCGTGCGGCACAACCGTGGATGCGCGCGTGCGGTTGATGGAGCGGAGGTAGGTCACACCCGGCCCCTTCAGCTCGCCGACGGTGATGACGTCCAGGAGGTGCCCGAATGGGATGTTCGAGGCGATCACGGGACCAGGAGCCGGCACGATGAACGATGTCACGGGCGGCAGGGTGAGGGCCTTTCCGCTGTGGCCGATGTTCGGGTGCTGCTCGGCGAGCGCGGCGGACCAGTCGTTGCCGCCGCGCGCCTTGAACGTCGGCCGGTCGCCGTCGATACCGCGCGAGCCCAACGCGATCTCGGTCATGAAGCTTTCGACCTCGGCGTTGAGCTTGCGGCTCTTCTCGGCCCGGTTGACCGACTCTCGGATTGACGCGGCCTCGTCGAGCAGGGAGCGGACGCGGGTCTGCTCCTCTGACGTGAAGTCTCGATTCTCGGAGAGCGCCTTGGCGGCGATGGGGTTGAGCTCGCTCCGGATCTGAGCGAGGCGTTCTTTCGGTGTCATGATTCATTCCTTCGTGAGGCGTCGCTAAGCGACGCGCGGGAGAGAGAACCGACGACGGGCAACTGGCGGGCGGCAGAACGCACGCTGGCCGTTGATGCGCGGCGGGAATGAACCGGGGCTGACGGGCGGCGCGCTGGCGGCCGGTCGCCTCATGCTCGGGCGGTCCTACCCCTCACGCTCGCTCACGCTGTGGGGCTCCGCCAGGAGGGCACGCTGGCCCTTCGTGGAGATCATACGTCGCCGCTCTGACTTCGCAATTCGTCGATCAGGCGAGTCAGCCAATCGGCCGGCTCCCGGCCGCCGGTTCCCTGGAGCGCGAGGCTGCACAGGGTGATGAGCTGCACGATCGCCGCCGTGCTTTCGTCGGCGCTGAGCTGCGGCAGGAGGTGTGCGAGGGCCTCGCCGCCGTCCAGCTCGAACGCGCGCACCCATGCGGCCGCGTCAGCGAGGCCGTCGAACTGCGACTCTCCGCGCCCGCTCATGACTCGTCTCCCGGGTCCGCCGTGCTCGTGGCCCAGGGGTCGAATGCGTAGTCGTAGCCGAGCCCGACGACACGGCTGATGAAGAGCGCGGCGTCCATCTTCGGCGGTTTCAGCTCGAGCAGGCCGATGACCTGGATGAGCCGGCCGACGAGCTGGCGGACCTCGCGATCTTCGAGCTCGTCGAGCAGTCCGAGCAGTTCTGATCGATCGGCGACGACCCGGCGCGCCCAGTCGAGCGCGCCCTCGACGCTGAGCGCGTCAGATGCGAACGGAAAGGCGCCCGTTCGAGCGTTTTTTGTCATTTCGGGCATTGTCTAGGGCTCCTAGTTTGTTGATTTTGCTGGGCTTTTGACCAAACCAAGGGGGGTCTACATTCTGAGATTTTGTGTGCCGAGCTAACCGCGACGGCCCCCTCGCAAGAGGCCGTGCAAGCTGTGACTCCCCTACCCCCGGCGGTCGCTGATCGGGTCACGATGCGTCCCTCAATCCCCGGTTATCCACAGCCATCGCGTCGCTCTCTTGTGGTCGCGCTGGGCGGTGATGTTGTGCTGCGGTCCCTGTATTAACTGCTGTTCCTGTTAGGGGGACCGGTGAGCGGTCCCGGCTGGGACCGGTGAGCGGTCCACGTGCGGACCGGTGAGCGGTCCCTCGTGGGGACCGGTGAGCGGCCTCCATCGGACCAGAATCGGGCTCGACCTGTGGAGAGATGAGCGGGCCGAGAAGTGTGGCGTCGACGACGGTGACGGTCACCTCGAACTCGGCGTTGAAGCCGGGCCGGCCGGCGCTGACTCGACGAACGGCGGCGGAAGCCTCCAGCGCCTCTAGGGCACGCTTGACGCGCGAGTTGCCCGTCGTCCATCGGTTGCGTTCCTCGGCCGACGACGATGCACCTGGACGCTGGGCGGGCACATCGGCGACGCCCATCGCGGCAGCCATGTCTGCTCGAGAGCGGAAGTAGCGTCGCGGCGGGATCCCGGACGGATTCTCGTCGTCGTAAGCCTCGATCGCCATGTGCAGGAGAAGGCGCGTTGCCGCATGGTCGAGGCCGGTGCGGGCGGCGTGGTGCAGAGCTAGCCTGGCGAGCTGGATACCCATCAGCCGGCCTTGCTGAGAGCGCCAGTGTCGGTCGAGGTGGGTAGCATCCTCACGTCCCTTCGTGGGATCTCATTTCGAGGATGAGCGAGCCCCTGAGCGTCGAGCTCGGGGGCTCCGTCGTTCGGGGCGGCGGACAGCAGGGCCGCGCGGAGCATCACGGCTTGGTCGGGTTTGAGCGCGGGCGCTTCCGCAACAATTGCCCTGATCAGTGCCTGGCGCTCGGCGGCGCTCATCGACTGACCTGCCGCTTTAGAGAGTGCCGGCGGACGACTGCGAATATGCGATCGCATTGCTCCTGCGTCAAGGGTGGTGCCGTGGCGAGGCGATCGTCGAGATAGTCGGCGAGCGCGGATGCGGTGAACTCGCCTCGGAGGCGTGCGAGGTCTTCCGGTGTTGCCGAGGTGCTGGCGGCGGCGAGGCGTGCTCGCAGGCGTCGGGACCCCTCAGAGAGGTATGCCATGTCACTGGCTTTCTATTCGCTGCGCTTCTGAGGGGGTCTAGTTTGCGCGTGGGCGTCTCCGCCGATGTCGACGCTAGAGCTCGTTGCGGTAGCTCGCAACTGGCAAGTTCACCTAGACACTTTGGCTTAGGTGTCGTCGCTCTCGAGCGCGACAGCTACGTTGTGGGCACGCCACAAAGAACGACTAATGCCAGGTGAATTCGACCGTCGACGGGTCGAAGAATCGTCCTGCCTTGCGGTCGGTTCGGAGTAGGCGGACGGCGACGAGGGCCTGCACAACAGCGCGCTGCTTCTCGATGCCGAGGGCCTTCCAGATCTCTGCCGGGTCGGTGTTGCCAGCGAGGAAGGGCGCGAGGGACGCGTCGCGGGAGCGCACGGTCATCTGGCCCTCGACGGCGCGGAGCCGGTCGCCGACCTGCTGGCTGATCTGCTGAAGCTGCGCTCTAGTCAGTTCGTCACCGGCGTACATGGTCGCGGCCTCCGTGAGGCGCTCGCGCAGACGGTCGGCCTCCTGGCGCAGGTCAGCATTGTCGATGCGCTCACCGGCCGCCAGGAGTGCGCGGATGTCCGGCTGGCGGAGGCGCTCGACGATAACGTCTGACACGAGGTCGTCGACCATCTGCGCACGGCGACCAACGTGACCGCCGCCCTGGATGCGGCAGCGGTAGACCACCACCTTCGTGCCGTCCCGCTTGGCGACCGTGCCCGAGCGCAATGGCTCCCCGCACTCACAAGCGCCGATCCCGGACATCAGCCACTTGACCCGGTTGGACGCCGATGTGCGGCGGACGGGATCCTCGAGAAGAGCCACAACAGATCGCCAGGTGGACTCGTCGACGATCGCCGGCCAGGTGGTGCTATTCACGACGTCGCCGGCGTACGTGAGCAGGCCGGCATTCCGCGAGCGCACCAGCGTTTGACGGAGGGTCGCGTAGCTCCACGTCCCGCCGACCGTGGTCAGGATGCCGCGGGTGTTGAGGTCGCGGATGATCGAGCCGAGCGAGACGCCCTCGAGTACTCGCATGCACGCGTCCCTGAGCACCGCGGCCTCGAACTCATCGACGGCCGCGAGGCCCGCGGAGTTGATCTGCCATCCGAACGGTCGAGTGCCGCCGATCCACAGCCCGGCTTGACTCTTCTGGAGTTGAGCGCGGCGGATGCGCTCGGCCTTGTGCTCGGACTCGTGCTCGGCGATCGCTCCGAGCATCTTGGCCATCATGCGGCCGCTGGCGCTGCCCAGGTCGACGGGACCGGCGGTGACGGTGTGCGTCGCGACGCGGTGCGGCTCGCAGGCCTCCATGTAGCCGAGCAGCTCGGAGAGCGAGCGGTGGAGTCGGTCGGTGTGCCAGGCGATCACGACATCGATGACGCCGGCGCTGATCTGCTCGAGGAGGGCAACGTAGCCTGGGCGCTTCTTGCGACCCTGGAATGCGGAGATGTCGTTATCGACGAGCACCTCGACGACTTCCCACCCGTTGCGTTCGGCGAGCGCCCGACAGTCAGCTTCCTGGCGGTCGACGCCGAGGCCGGCGCCTGCGCGGTCTTGGCTGATGCGGCAGTAGATCGCGGCCTTCAGTGTGTCGGTCATGTGTGTATTGTGCCATGACATTATCGGGCAAGCCCGAGTTGAGGGCGATCAGCAGATCGAGGGACTCCGCCTCGCGCACCTCCCCGACCACGAGGCGGTCGGGGCGCATGCGCAGAGATTCCTTGATGAGCCGACGTAGGGTCACCTCGCCCGTGCCCTCGAGGCTCGGCTGCCTGCACTGCATCGCAATGGTGTCGCGCGTACCCTGCGCGAGTTCGAAGGTCTCCTCGACCGTGACGACTCGATCGGTCGGTCGCGAGGCAGCGAGCAGCGCTCCGATCATCGTCGTCTTGCCGCTCTGGGTCGCCCCGCACACGAGAATGTTCGAGCCCGCCAGAACGCACATGCGCAGGTAGTCCGCTGCCTGTTGGCTGAGGCTGCCGCTCACGACGAGGTGGTGCAGATCGCGCACCCGCCGGCTGAACTTACGCACGTTGACCGCCCAATGTCGTCGGGTGATGTCCGGGATCACGACGTGCAGTCGCGAACCATCCGGGAGTGACGCGTCGACAAACGGTGAACTGAGGTCGACTCGTCGACCTGAGGACTGCAGCATCCGCTCGACGAGGTCTCGCACCTCGATATCGGTGAGATGGATGCCGGTGAGCTCAGAGATCCCGCCGCGTGCGGCGAATACCTCCTGCGGCCCGTTGATCCAGATCTCCTCGACGTCTGGGTCGTCGAACAGCACCTGAAGCGGACCGTATCCCGTGAGCGTGGCAACGATCTCGCGGGTCGCCTGCGCCTCATCCGCGAGCAGGGGGACGGACCCGCCGAGCGCTCGTTCGCTGTAGCGACGAACCTCGTCGTGCACATACCTCGCGGTGAGTTCCCGGTCGGTGGCGAGGTCTACTCCGTCAAGTCGAACCCGTTCGCGCACGCGCTCTGCGATCGTGGTGAGGGCGCTGGTCACGGCTCACATGATGGTGAACCGTCAACGTTGGCGCCGCGAACTGTCCACAGGGCGGCGACGGATGCCCATGAGCAACAGGCCGTAGATGGGGGCGACGAGCACGAGCATCCCGACGAGCCCGCCGAATGTAACGAAGGCGAGGGTAACGATCAGCGTGAGACCGATCGCCACGCACGCCACGATGAGCCACTGTCTTGCGCCCGTGATGGCATAGGCGACGAGGCTGCCAATGAGCACAAGGTACCGAACGATGGGTTCGACGAGGCCAAGCGGCAGGTCGTTGCGAAAGGTCGCGACGAAGACACCCACAAGGAAGACTCCGACCCACGTGAGGATCAGGCGGCTCGACGGCTTCGCAGGCACGCGGCGCGGCGGCTCGACGATGATCGCGTTCAGCAGGGTCGCGCGCGCGGCCGAGATGCGGATGAACGCGTCATCCGTCCCCGAGCGATCTGGATGCGTCTCACGCGCCCGACGCCGATAGGCCGTTTCGACCTCAGCGGGCGATGCGTCGACGCTCACGCCGAGTTCACGCGCAGCCTCGTCGAGTGTCATGCCTGATGGTAACTCCGCCGAGTGTGCGCTCCACTTGTAGAATCGAAGCTCCGCGGGAGTGGTGAAATTGGCAGACACGCAGGATTTAGGTTCCTGTGCTTTCGAGCGTGCGGGTTCAAGTCCCGCCTTCCGCACCGTCATGGTAGGTCGCCCCCACAGCGCCAGAGGGAATTCACCTAGTACCCTTACGTCAACGACGACTAGGAGCACCCTTGGTACCAGCCGCCCTCATACCTTTCCTCGACCCCGAGAATCTCATCGACGGGTTCGGGGCGTTCGCGCTGCTGGGCATCTGCTTCATCGTCTTCGCCGAAACGGGTCTACTCGTCGGTTTCCTCTTGCCTGGCGACACCCTGCTCATCATCACCGGCGTGCTGACGTTCAGCGGCGTGCTCGACTATCCGATCTGGCTTGTGTGTTTGAGCATCAGCGTCGCGGCGTTCCTCGGTGGTGAAGTGGGGTACCTCATCGGCCACAAGGTGGGCCCGCGCATCTTCGAACGCAAAGAATCGGGCCTCTTCTCCATCGAGAACGTCAAGCGCACCAACGGTTTCTTTGAGCGCTTCGGTGGCCTCGCCGTCATCGTCGCGCGGTTTGTACCCATCGTGCGCACCTTCACGCCGGTAGCTGCCGGTGTCGGTCACATGAACTACAAGAAGTACTCGCTATACAACGCGATCGGCGCGATCATCTGGGGCTCCGGCCTCACCTTCGCCGGCTTCTTGCTGGGGTACATTCCGCCGCTTCGCGACTTCGTCACCGAGTACATCGACATCATCCTTCTCGCAGCCGTCGCAATCACCCTGATCCCGACGATCTATCACTACGTGCAGTCAATGCTCAAGGCACGCAAAGCGAAGGCCGCCGGTCCCATCTCTGACGATGAAGCCGAAGCACTCGTGCTCCCGCCAGAGAAGTTCGACCAGAAGCTCGGCGACTAGTTCGGCGACGTCGCTGTCGATTGCGGATGCCGCGATCGCAGCGCGTCGAGTCCTTGCTGCGCCCCGCGGCGAACGTCGATCTCCGGATCCTTGAGCAGAGCGCGCAGGGTGTCGGCGTGCTCCGCAAATCCCACGGCGCCGAGAGCTCGCGCCGACGCTGCTCGCACGCGCACCACGTCGTCTTTCGACAGCTGCACAAGGTCGGCGGCGACGGGCAGCCCTCGCAGGGCGGCGACGCGCGCACCCATTTCCCGCACCCGCCAGGCTTGGTTATGGAGGGCGGCGCCAATCGCCTCGGCCGCAGAGTCGTTCCAGACGTATAGCAGCGCTCTAGTGCCCCACAGCTCGGGCCAGTACAGCGCGGGCGCGCCGTCGAGGATACCCTGCGCGTGCTCGCCCCCGACGTAGAGCAAGAAGTCTTCGCCCTCGTTGTTTCCCGCGAGGAGAGAGCACGCACGAAGGACCACGGCGTCCTCGCCGTAGCGCTCGATTGCTGCCGCGAGACGTTGCTCGATCGGCAGCGATACGGGGACGGTCGGGGAGTTCGCGGGGTCGGACACGTATTCAATCTAGGTGCTGGCAACCCAGATGGAGTTCACTGCCTCGGGCACGAGGTGCGCGTTCGCAAGCCGACATCCCTCATTCGTGCGAGTGACGACGGCATCGAGTGTGACACCCTCGGCGTCGAGGTGACGCAAAAGTAGCGGATCACGATCGCTGATACGCACGACCGAGCCGCTCTCACCGGTCTCCAGCATGGCAAGCAGACGAGCGTCGGGGATAAACACCCCGCCGTCACGATCGGGGATGGGGTCACCGTGCGGGTCACGGCTGGGTCGCCCGAGCTGATCGTCGATCGCATCGAGCAGCCGGTCGCTCATCGTGTGCTCGAGCACCTCTGCCTCGTCGTGCACCTCGTCCCAGCTGTACCCGATGGTGTCGACGAGCCAGGTCTCGATCAGTCGGTGTCGTCGCACCATCCGCAGGGCCTCTGCCGTGCCCTCGTCAGTGAGCTCGATGGCGCCGTACGGCTGGTGGCTTACTAGGCCGAGCGCGACAAGCTTCTTGACCATCTCTGTGACGGATGATGCCGCGAGCCCCAGTCGAGCCGCGAGCCCGGTCGTCGAGATCGGCTGGGCCTGCCACTCCGTATGTGTGTAGATGACCTTGAGATAGTCTTCGGCCGCGGTCGGCAAAGCCGCCATCTCAGCCTCCCATCACCACGAGGATGATGAGGAGCACGTTGAGCAGCGAGATCGCGCCCGCCGAAATCCAGCCGGCCCACCGCAGCCACGGGGCATTCGCGAAATCTCCCATAATCGTTCGGGAGCTGGCGTACCTCACGAGCGGGATGAGGGCGAATGGTATGCCGAAGCTCAGGACGACTTGACTGAGCACGAGCGCCTGAGTCGGGTCGAACCCGATCGCGAGAAGGGCCAGAGCAGGGACGAGGGTAATCGCGCGTCGCACCATGAGCGGCACCTTCAGCGTGAGTAACCCCCCCATGATCGCGGATCCCGCGTAGGTGCCCACGCTCGTCGAGGCGAGACCGGAGGCCAGCAGACCGACCGCGAAGATCACACCCACCGCGGGTCCGAGGGTCGCAACCACGGCCGCGTGGGCGCCCTCGATGGTGTCGGTCCCGTCGAGTCCGCGCAGGCTCGCGGCGGCCAGAAGCAACATCGAGATATTGACGGCTCCGGCGACGAAGAGGGCGGCGGCGACGTCCCATCGGGTGACGCGAAGCAGGGTGCGGATGCGATCGGGATCGTCAGAGATGCCGTGACGGTCTCGCGCGAGGGCCGAATGCAGGTAGATGACGTGGGGCATGACTGTCGCGCCGAGCATCGAGGTGGCGAGGAGCACGGAGTCGGCCCCCTCGAACCGCGGCACGATCCCCGCCACCGCCTCTGCGGGATCGAGGCCTGAAACGATCAGCCCAGACATAAATCCGACGACGATGACCGCGAGTAGGGTGACGATGACGACCTCGAACGGCCGCTGCCCGTGACGGGATTGAACGACGAGTAGGGCCATGGACGCGACTCCGACGATGATGCCCCCGAGCAGCAGCGGCACGCCGAAGAGCAGGTGTAGTGCGATCGCCCCGCCCAACACCTCGGCGATGTCGGTCGCGGCGGCGACGAGCTCCGCCTGTATCCAATAGACACGACGCGGACCGGTCCGCAGCCTCGTTCCCAGCAGCTCGGGGAGGCTCTGCCCCGTGACGAGGCCCAGCTTGGCCGACTGATATTGCACGAGTACCGCGATCGCGTTCGCGACTATGAGCACCCAGAGCAGAAGATAGCCATAGCGCGCCCCCGCGGTGAGGTTGGCGGCGACGTTGCCAGGGTCGACGTAGGCGATCGCCGCAACGAAAGCGGGACCGATCGCGAGGAGGGTTGCACGCGCTCTGCCCCGACCTTCTGTCGGTTTATGAGGCGATTTCGGCACACCGAAACTTTAGCTGAGCAACTGCTCACGCACCACAGGCATGATGGCGGCGAAGGCACGAGCGCGGTGGCTCATCGAGTTCTTCTCGTCGGGCGTCAATTCGGCCGAGCTCACGGTGAGACCATCCGGCCGGAATACCGGGTCGTACCCAAAGCCGCCGGACCCGGCTGGCGCGTCGAGAACTGTGCCGTGCCACGTGCCGAGCTCGACGAACTCACGGTCTCCCACCACGAAAGCGGCCGCACAGGCGAAGTGAGCCGCTCGGTCGGATCGGCCCGAAAGCTTCTCAAGCAGCAGTGCGACGTTGTCTGCATCATCCCTCGTGCCAGCGAAACGTGCCGAGTTGATGCCCGGCGCTCCCCCAAGCGCGTCGACACATATCCCTGAATCGTCAGCAAGCGCCGGAAGAGCGGTGTGTGCGGCAGCGGCGCGAGCCTTGATGAGGGCGTTTTCCTGGAACGTCTCGCCATCTTCGATCGGTTCGGGTCCGTCGTACCCGATGAGCTCGATACCCGCGAGTCGGTCCCCCAAAATTCGGCGGAGCTCGCCCACCTTGTGCGCGTTGTGAGTCGCGAGCACGAGCTGGATCATCCGGCCAGCGCCTCGGCCTGGAGGCGAGTGAGGTCGGCCGCACCGGCTACTGCGAGGTCGAGCAAGGCGTCGAGCTCACGACGGTCGAACGGAGCACCCTCGGCAGTCCCCTGCACCTCGACGAAGAGCCCACGGCCAGTCACCACAACGTTCATGTCGGTCTCGGCGCGCACGTCTTCGACGTAGGCAAGATCAAGCATCGGCTCGCCGTCGATAATCCCCACACTTACGGCGGCGACGCTGTCGTGCAGCGCCTTCGCGTTCTTGCCGATGAATCCTTTCGACCGACCCCACTCGATCGCATCCACGAGCGCGATGTAGGCGCCGGTGATCGCGGCCGTGCGCGTACCGCCGTCGGCCTGCAGCACGTCGCAGTCGATGACAATGGTGTTTTCGCCAAGCGCCTTCGTGTCGATGATGGAACGCAGACTCCGACCGATGAGACGGGAGATCTCGTGCGTACGGCCGCCGATCTTTCCCTTCACTGATTCGCGATCCATGCGTTCGTTGGTCGAACGCGGCAGCATCGAATATTCGGCCGTAACCCAGCCCTTGCCTTTGCCGGTCAGCCAGCGCGGCACTCCGTTGGTGAACGACGCCGTGCACAGAACCTTCGTGCGGCCGAAGGAGATGAGTGCAGACCCTTCAGCCTGTTCGCTCCACCCGCGTTCGATGGTGATGGGGCGTAGTTCGCCTGCCTGTCGGCCGTCCGATCGGGTCATTGCTGGTCCTGTCTAGGTAGGGGGATGGTACCGGTGTCGAAGCTGTCGACCCGCACGACCTCAGGCCCCAGGAATCGGGTCGCGAGTGACTTGAATCCGTGCGGGTCATCTCCCGTGGCCTCGAACGTGTACGTCGCGGGGCCGGGCGCAGTCCGTTCGATTCCGTGGCGAACGAGAGTGCGGTACACGTCGAACGCGGTCTCCTCGGCGCTCGAGACGAGCGCCACATCGTCACCCATGACGTATTGGATGGCCGCAGACATGAGCGGGTAGTGCGTGCACCCCAGCACGAGCGTGTCGATCTCCGCACGCTTCAGGGGTGCGAGGTATTCCTCGGCGACACCGAAGAGTTCCGCTCCGCTCGTGACTCCGGCCTCGACGAATTCGACGAAACGCGGGCAGGCCTGGGTCACGAGCTCGAGGTCGGATGCTGCGGCAAAAGCATCCTCGTAGGCCTTCGACTTGATGGTTCCCGCCGTTCCGATGACCCCGACGCGATTATTGCGGGTCTGCCGCACCGCGGCCCGCACCGCCGGCTGGATCACTTCGAGCACGGGGATGCCGTAGCCCTCCGTGAAGCGCTCTCGAGCATCCCGCAACATGGCTGCCGAGGCCGTGTTGCAGGCGATGACGAGAACCTTCACGCCCTGTGCGACGAGGTCATCCATGACGGCCAGCGCGTACCCGCGCACGTCGGCGATGGGCTTCGGGCCGTAGGGAGAGTGGGCGGTGTCGCCCACGTAGAGTACGGACTCGCGCGGCAGTTGGTCGATGATCGCCCGAGCCACAGTGAGACCCCCGACACCACTGTCGAATACTCCGATGGGCGCGTCAGTCACGGGACACGACTTTACTAGGCTCGTCGCATGAGCACCGCGCTGCTGACCGACCGGTATGAACTCACGATGATCGACGCCGCGATGCGCAGCGGCACCGCCGATCGGGCTTGCGTCTTCGAGGTGTTCGCCCGTCGACTGCCCGAGGGTCGGCGCTACGGCGTCGTTGCAGGCACGGGGCGCCTACTCGAAGCCATCGCCGGTTTTCGATTCGCGGATGCCGAACTCGAGTACTTGCGCGACACGGGGGTCGTCGACTCCCGCACCCTCGAGTGGCTTGCGGACTATCGATTCAGCGGCAACATCTGGGGTTACCAGGAGGGCGACGCGTACTTTCCCGGGTCCCCACTTCTCGTTCTCGAAGGCACCTTCGCCGAGGCGGTCATCCTCGAGACCCTCACTTTGAGCGTGCTCAACTACGACTCGGCGGTCGCGAGTGCTGCCGCGCGTATAGTCTCGGCAGCAGACGGCCGCCCCCTCGCCGAAATGGGGTCGCGCCGTGCGAGCGAGTACTCGGCAGTCGCGGCGGCTCGTGCTGCATTCATCGCGGGCTTCGGAGCGACGAGCAACCTCGAAGCTGGCCGTCGATGGGGCATTCCGACAATGGGCACGGCAGCGCACTCCTTCACCTTGCTCCACGACAGCGAGGAGGCGGCGTTCCGCGCCCAGGTCGATGCGCTGGGACCGGGCACCACGTTGCTCGTCGACACCTACGACATTCCCGCGGCGGTCGAACTCGCCGTCAGAGTTGCGGGCACGGGGCTCGGGGCGGTGCGCATCGACTCGGGCGACCTGCCAGCCCAGGTGGCCGCCGTGCGCAAACAGCTCGACTCGCTCGGCGCCACCGAGACCAAGATCACCGTCACCAACGACCTCGACGAATACACGATCGCAGCACTACGCGCGGCACCGGTTGACTCCTACGGCGTGGGCACCTCCGTCGTCACGGGCTCCGGTTTTCCCGCCGCCGGACTGGTGTACAAACTCGTCGCGCACCAGAACGACTCACACGAATGGATTAATGTCGCGAAGAAGTCGGCGGCGAAGGCAACTGTCGGGGGACGCAAATTCCCCGTGCGCAGTCTGAACAGTTCGGGAAGCGCGAGCGCGGAAACGATCTACGTCGACGAGCCCTCGACCGCATCATCCGGCGAGCGAACGCTGCTCGTTCCGCTGATCACCGACGGAGTGGCTGACGAACGCTTCACCGGCCCAGACGGCACGGCACTGGCGCGCGAACACCATGTGCACGCGATGCACGAACTTCCGGATGATGCTTTCCGGCTGGGACGAGGAGACCCTGCGATCCCGACCGAGTATCGGTGACCGGCTACGGCGCCGTGCCGATGTACTTCGTTTCCAGGAATTCGAGGATGCCCTCGCTCGAGCCTTCGCGACCGAGTCCACTCTGCTTCATACCGCCAAACGGGGACGCCGGATCGCTGATGACGCCGCGGTTGACGGCAACCATGCCCGCGTCGATGCGCTGCGCGACCTGGAAGGCCTCGTGGGGGTCGCCGAACACGTAGGCGATGAGACCGTAGATCGTGTCGTTGGCCATGCGCACCGCCTCGTCGATGTCGTCGAAAACGACGAGCGCGGAAACCGGCCCGAAAATCTCAGTCTGATTGATCGTCGAACCGTGCTCGACGTCGACGAGCACGGTCGCGGGATAGAACGCACCACCGTCGATGGGCTCGCCCCCGAGGGTCACCTTGGCGCCCTCGGACACGGCGCTCGTGACCAGCTCGGCGACCTTGTCACGCTCTGCGAGGGAAACAAGCGAACCGAGGGTGTTGGACCGATCGATACCCGGCCCGACGGAAAACTTCGACAGGCCGACCGCCAGCTTCTCGGCGAACTCGGCGTGCACGGAGCGGTGGACATAGAATCGGTTGGCTGCTGTGCAGGCCGATCCGCCATTGCGCATCTTCGCGAGCAGCGCCCCCTCCACGGCGGCGTCGATGTCAGCGCCGGGCAGCACCAGGAACGGCGCGTTGCCACCGAGCTCCATGGACGTGTTGATGATCGTGGCCGCGGCCTGCTCGAGCAGCACACGTCCCACCTCCGTAGAGCCGGTGAACGATAGCTTGCGCACGGCTGGATGCTTGATCATTGCGCTCACCGCGGGTCCGGTCGGAACGGGGGTAACCAGGTTGACGACTCCCGCGGGCACACCGGCACGCTCGAGCACACCGACGACGTACGCCGCGGTAAGAGGAGTCTCGCGCGCGGGTTTGAGAACTGTCGTGCAGCCGGCCGCGAGCGCGGGACCGAGCTTGCGGGTCGCCATCGCCGCCGGAAAGTTCCATGGCGTGATGAGAAGCGATACGCCGATGGGCTGGTGGGTGACGACGATGCGCTTGTCCCCGTTGGGAGAGAGTCGGAAGTCGCCGGGAATACGCACGGCCTCCTCGGCGAACCACCGGAAGAACTCCTTGGAGTAGTCGGCCTCACCCAGCGCATCTGGAAACGCCTTGCCGTTTTCGCGAACAATGATCTCCGCGAAGAGTTCGCGCTCCTCCGTCATGATGTCGAATGCCTTGCGCAAGATCTCCGAGCGCACGCGCGGGGCGGTCGCCGCCCACGATGCAGCGGCGCGCTCAGCCGAATCGACCGCCTCGATGCAGTCCTGCTCGGTGGCAATCGCGAACTGGGCCAGCTCGGAGCCGTCTGAGGGATCGATGACGGGAAACGACTTGCCCTCACCGCCCGCGCGCCACGTGCCATTGATGTACAGGTCGGAGAGATAGGTCATTTCAGCTTCTCGTAGATCTCTTTGCAGGTCGGGCAGATGGGAAACTTCTCGGGGTCACGCCCAGGCACCCAGAGCTTGCCGCAGAGGGCACGGACGGGCTTGCCGGTGAGTGCTGACTCCATGATCGCGTTCTTGGGGGCGTAATGGGAGAACCGTTCGTGATCGCCCTCCTCGATGTGCTCGCGCGTGATGAGCTCTTCGAGTTCGCGGTCGAGAGTGTCGGTTCCGCCGCCCGGCGCATCAATGTCAGCCATCCAGCAATTCTAGGCGTGCACTAATTGCGCATCGTGAATGCGAGGAGCTCCGGTGAGTGACGCGCGACGATACGTCCGCCGACCTTGATCCCCCCGTACAGCAGCACGAAGCCGAGGATCACGCCGATGATGAGGGCGAGCCAGTACCACCCCGCCCCTGAGCTGTGCGCGACCACGATCGCGATGACGGTGGGGATGACCGACACGAGGATCGCGCTGAACGAGATCGACTGTGCGAGCGCGCCGGTCGTTCCCATCGCCTGCGGTTGAGCGAATGGGCTGTTGCCGGGAAGAACTGCCGGATAGGGTGCCGCGGCGGAAACAACGCTCGAGATGCCTACCCCGGCGAAGAGTACTCCGAGCGAGAGGCCGATAAACCCCGGGAGTGCTGCCCAGTTGCTGGTCACCGCGACGGAGATGATGCTCCCCACCACGGCGAGGGGAATGCCGAGCACGAGCGCCGGAATGGCGCGCCCCCATCGATCGTCGCGGCCCGGCGTGTGCGCGGAGACGTGTGCCCAGAACGCTGTGCTGTCGTGCGCGATGTCGTTGTGAGCGGACCATCCGAGGAAGAGACACATGACGGGCACAGGGATCCAGGCGATGATCTCCGACGGAACCCCGGCGATCATCAGCACGATGACCATGACGATCGGGACGACGGGGATGACAGCGAGGGCCACGCGGTACCGCGCATCCCGGCTCCAGTAGCTGAGGCTGCGAGCAGCGATGGCGCCCGTCGGCGAGGCGGGCAGCACATCGAACCATCCGAGACCCCGGTACACAGCACGACTCGGCGCGCGCTCGGGGCGCACGACCATGTAGCCCACGAGAAGACGCCATGCGGCAGCCAACGCCGCGAGGAAGGTCAGAGCGATGAGTATCTTCGCCCACACCTCGGGGCGACCATTCGCGGCGTCCCCCGGAATGCTCCACGCTGCTCCCAGGGGCGTCCAGGTGACGACCGCGGCGATACGCCGCACGATCGGCAGTCCACGACTCTCCCAGTCCATCGATGCGAACAGCGCCACGAGCGGAGCAATGCCCGAGAGCACGACGACGAGCGCGACCCCGGCGACCTCGCGCGCTCGGCGCGTAGAGATGTACAGCGCCGAGAGTGCCGTCGACACGCGCGAGGCAAGAACACATGTGGGGATGATGATGACTGCCGCGAGCACGGCGAGCAGCACAGACACGGCGTCGCGTGTCCACGTCACGATCTGCGCGATCGAGAGCACCGTGATGAAGACTGCGGCGACACTCACGCCCGCCGCAACAGTCAGGCCGATTGTGAGTTTCGACGGATCGAGGCCAAGCAGGGTGAATCGGCGCGGATCGAGCGGATCATCCGCCCCGAACACCAACGGGATGAGCAGGAATCCGAGAACTACGGCACTACCAAAGACGATGACGACAGCTCGAGCGATCTCGGGCGTCGTGCCGCGCAGGCCGACGATCGTGCCCGCGACGATAAGCGTGAGCACGATCGCCCACAGCAGCGCGAACAGGATGCCCGCGAGCTGCACGGGGCTGCGGGTGAGCGCGTTGCGCAGAAGCGTTAGCTTCAGTCCGAGAAACTGTGCAACCACTCCATGCCTTCCACGGTCCTGCGGCTTCCGGCAAGCGCGACGAAGCGCTCTTCGAGCGACCCGCCGTCACGCACCGACTCCATAGTGCCGTCCGCGAGAACCTCTCCCCCGACGATCACGGCGACGTTGTCGCAGATTCGCTGCACGAGATCCATGCTGTGACTCGACAGCACGACCGTTCCGCCGGCCTGTGCGTAGGACTTGAGTATCTGCGTGATCGTTGCCGATGACACCGGGTCCACCGACTCGAAAGGCTCGTCCAGAACCAGTAGTCGAGGAGAGTGAATCATCGCCGCGGCGAGTGCGATCTTCTTCGTCATACCCGCCGAGTAGTCGCTCACGAGGCGACCCAATGAGTCATCCAATCCGAAAGCGGAAGCGAGATCGGATATTCGGGCTTTCACCGTCTCCGCATCCAATCCGCGCAAGATGCCGGAGTAGAACAACAGCTGCGAGCCGGTCAGACGGTCGAAGAGCCGCAGGCGGTCGGGCAGCACCCCCATATTCCGCTTTGCCACGATCGGGTCGGCCCACACGTCGGCCCCGTGCACTGTGACAGTGCCCTCGTCAGGCCGCAGCAGACCGGTGATCATCGACAGCGTCGTGGTCTTGCCAGCGCCGTTGGGTCCGACGATTCCGTAGAACGAGCCGACCGGCACGTCGAGGTCGAGTGAGTCCACCGCAACCTTGTCGTCGAATCGCTTCGTCAGGCCATCGATCTGAAGCACCGTGTCAGTGCGTGACTTACGAGGCTTCTTAGGCTTGGTGGGAACGACCTCGGCGGCTTCTTCGACGAGCACGGCTTCGACGACGGCGTCGTCGTCAGCATCAGGCTCGGGCTCAGGCTCCGGCTCAGGCTCCGGCTCCGGCTCCGGCTCCGGCTCAGGCTCCGGCTCCGGCTCAGCCTCCGGCTCAGCCTCCGGCTCAGCCTCCGGCTCAGGCTCAGGCTCAGGCTCAGGCCGCTGTTCTTCGGGCTCTTCCCCCGAGCCGGAATCTTCCGCTGCCTCAGCGCCGGCCTGGGGCGACTCCGCCGCTTCGCCCGCGGCGGACTCCTCAGCACGCCCGTCTTGGGCGGAGGCGGCATCCTCGGCATCCTCGGTCTCGGCCTTTCGGCCGAGCGTGAGATTGAGGCCCGAGACGTTGAGCTTGGGGAGCGTGAGCTTGGGGAGCGAGAACCGGGTGGTCGTGATCGTAGAGGCTACGTCGCCCTCGGTTGCCGCCTCGGCTTTCAGCTCAGCTTCAGCGTCCGCCTCGAAAGCCGGTTCCGTCTCGGCTTCTGGTTCCGCAGCGGCGTCGGGCTCGGCATCGATCTCCGGCTTGGCTTCAGCTTCCGGCTCCGCATCGGTACCCGATTCTGGCTCGACGACGTCCTCGGCTACGACCTCCTCGACCGGTTCGGGTGCGTTCGTACCAACCTCGGGTGACTCATCGACAACCTCTGACACCTGCTCGCCAACTACGTCGACGACCTCATCGACGGTGGACGACTCGACCTCGGTCGGGGGCGCCACGGGCTTTGGGCGGGCGGTGGCGGGACGCTTTGCGGGGGTCTTGGGCTTCGGCTTCGACGATGTAGAACGCTTCGCGGCGGGCTTACCCGCGGAGGCGGGCTTTCGCTTCGGCGTCGGCTTCGAGGTGGGTTTGCTCCGGGGGGTGTTGCCTTTTTCGGGCTCAGGGGCGTTTTCCACCGTCCCAACCTACCTAACGGGCAGGTGTTCGAGGTGCGTTGGATTACAAATGCGCAACATCCGCGGCGTTCTCGTGTTGCTCCCAGACCTCGCGGCTACGCTTGACCAAGCACAACGGAGTGTCCTGACGTATTCCCCATGGTTAACAGCGGGCAAATTCCTGCACTGCTCCTGGGGCACAGAGATAACTCGAGGAGAGCAGCAATGACCACCCAGATCGTGATCCTGGCGGCCGGTATGGGCAGCAGGCTCGGCCGTTCGCTTCCGAAGCCGCTGACCGAGCTCGCCGATGGTCGCACGATCATGCAGCAGCAGTTCGACAACATCCGTCACGCATTCGGCAATAACGCCCACGTGACGATCGTTGTGGGCTACAAGCTAGAGCACATCATCGAGGCATTCCCCGACGCCTCCTTTGTGTACAACGAGCAATACGACCAAACGAACACGTCGAAGAGTCTCATGCGTGCCCTGCAGGCGTCCGCGCCTGGTGGCGTGCTGTGGATGAATGGCGACGTGGTCTTCGATCCGACCGCGCTCGAGCGCGCCGCGCAAATGGTGGCCCGCGATCAGTCCTTCGTTTCTGTGAACACCGCCAAGGTGTCCGACGAAGAGGTCAAGTACACGACCGACGCCGAGGGCTACATCAAGGAACTGTCGAAGACAGTCGTGGGTGGTCTGGGTGAGGCCGTGGGAATCAACTACGTTTCGCGCGACGAGAAGGCAGTGCTGCTTCGTCAGCTCAAGCGGGTCGGCGACCAGGACTACTTCGAGCGCGGCATCGAGCTTGCCATCGAGCAGGACAAGCTTCGGTTCGAGCCCGTCGACATCTCGGACCTGTACGCCGTCGAGATCGACTTCGCCGAAGACCTGGAACGCGCAAACCTATTCGTGTAGTCGGTGGGCCGCGGGTCGGGCCTGTCGAGACCTCACTGGCTGGTGTTGTCGCCGGTGAGATCTCGACAGGCCTTATCCGCGGGAATAATACTGACGCAAGATCGACACCGTACGATAGACGCCGTGCCCGCGACTGAGTTGTCTAGACCCTCGTGGTCGCCTCTCGCGCGATACAGGCACTCGCTGTGGCTACTGACCGCTCGCGACCTGCGCGTGAGGTACTCGACCTCGGCACTCGGATACGTGTGGTCGATCCTGGACCCGCTTGTCATGGCGGGCATCTACTGGTTTGTCTTCACCCAGGTCTTCGATCGCACGGTCGGCGCGCAACCGTACATCGTGTTCCTCCTCTCCGCACTCTTGCCGTGGATGTGGTTCAACGGAGCGGTGTCGGATGCGACGCGCGCGTACTTGCGCGAAGCGAAGCTCATTCGCTCGACCAAGATTCCGCGCACCATCTGGGTCGCCCGACTCGTGCTTTCGAAGGGAATCGAGTTCGTTGCGAGCATCCCCGTCATCATCGTCTTCGCGATCGCGACCGGCGCCTCGTTCCATTGGGAATCGGTGTTCGTGCTGCTCGGAATCGTGCTGCAGGCGATGCTCACCATGGGCGTCGGTCTCATCGTCGCCCCCCTCGTGGTGTTCTTCCGCGACCTCGAGCGCGCGACCAAACTAGCGTTGCGGTTCCTGTTTTACGCGAGCCCGATCATCTACGGTCTTCAGGATCTCCCCGAGGGACTGCACTTGTGGGCATCCTTCAACCCGCTCGCGGGCATTTTCTCGCTGTACCGGGCCGCGTTCTTCCCCGACCAACTGGACTGGACCGCGGTGGCTATCGGAGCCGGGATGACCGCAGGCATCCTTCTCATCGGCATACTGATCTTCAACCGCACCGAGCGTGCTGTGCTTAAGGAAATCTGATGGCTCCTGTCATCGAGGTCGTCGACGCGGGTATCCGTTTCCGTCGCAATCGTCGCTCCCGGCGAAGCTTCAAAGACCTCTTTGCGGGTCGGCGCCGTCGCACCCGCCCCAGTGAGTTCTGGGCGCTGCGCGACGTGAGCTTCACCGTCGAACAGGGCGAGGCAATCGGCGTGGTGGGTCGCAATGGTCAGGGCAAGTCGACGCTGCTGAAGCTCGTCGCCGAGGTCATCCTTCCTGACGAGGGTCGCGTCACCATTCACGAGGGTGTCGCTCCGCTCATCGAGATCACGGGAGGGTTCGTCGACGACCTGAGCGTTCGGGACAACGTGTATCTCACAGCTGGCTTGCACGGAATGACCAAAGCCGAGATCGCGTCCCGCTTCGACGAGATCATCGACTTCGCGGAGATCGGCGACTTCGTCGATACCCCCTACAAACACCTCTCGAGCGGCATGAAGGTACGCATCGCCTTCTCCGTTATCTCGCGTCTGGAGGAACCCATCATCCTCGTCGACGAAGTTCTCGCGGTGGGCGACAAGAGCTTCAGAGAGAAGTGCTACCGGCGGATCGAGGAACTGCTCGCGGGCGGACGAACCCTGTTCTTTGTTTCCCACAGCGAACGCGATCTCCGTCGTTTCTGCACTCGAGGTCTGTACCTCGACAAGGGACAGCTCGTGCTCGACTCATCCATCGGGGACGTACTCGACCGCTACGCGGCCGACTACCCGGTGTGACAACGAGCGATCCACTCCCCGCAGGAGCACAGGCGCCGTCGAGTACGGTGAAGATATGCCCAAGAAGACTGAGGTCACTGTCTCGAATCCCATGATGGTTCGAGGCATCGATCGCGTGCTGACCGTGCAGCGACCCGTGGTACTCGCCCACATCCGCAGTATCCGTCGCGGACGACCGACGGCGACGCCGGACGAGATCATACGGGTGCTCGAGCGCCGCTATCTCGCCGCCGTCACCACGGGAGGAGCCCTGGTCGGGGCGAGCTCAGCGATTCCCGCCGTCGGTACCGGCGCTTCGCTCGCCCTCTCTGGCGTCGAGACGGCCGGCTTCCTCGAGGCGAGCGCGCTGTTTGCCCAGTCGATCACCGAGGTGCACGGAATCGTCGTCGACGACCCAGACCGCGCTCGTGCGCTCGTCATGACTATGGTGCTCGGAACTGCGGGCTCCGATCTCGTTAAGCAACTTGCCGGTCAGGCCGCGGGCATCGGTCCGGGTCGGTCGAAGTTCTGGGGCGAGCTCGTGACCAAGAGCATCCCACGCTCGGTGATGGGGCCGATTGCCGATCGAATCAAGCGCACGTTCATGCGGCGCTTTGCGGTGGCGCAGGGCACGAATGTCGTGGGCCGCCTCATCCCCTTCGGTGTCGGTGCCGTCATCGGCGGCGGTGGAAACCACCTCCTCGGACGTCAGATCGTGCGCGCGTCTCGCGAGGGGTTCGGTGAGCCGCCGGCGGTGTTCCCCGAGTGGCTCGAGCCGGTAGCGAAGGCCCCTCGAGCGCCGCGGCCCGGTCGTGGTGCACGCACGCCGCGCTTACCGCGTGCACCCCGCGTAGTACGGGCACCGCGATCGCGAACCCTGCCCGCTGCGTCCGACAGTAGTGGCGAGGTCTAGTCGGTCACAGTGCGCGGTTGGTCGAGGTTGTGCACGGGGGGTCGGTTGGGGTGCATAGCCTGCGGGGATGAAGATTTCGTCGCTGTCTACCCGTGATCGCGCCTACCGCGTTCCATTCTCCGTGATCAGGCGCGCCGGATCGGATGAGTACAGCATCGTCAATGTCGGGGACGAGCGGGTCACGGGAGTAACCCTCACGCTGCACGGCTCCGGCGTGATGCGCGCGACCTTCCCGTCCACTCTGGAACCCGGCGCTTCGCTCGAGGTTACGGTGGTCGGAGAGAATTTGCCTCGCGACGCAATCCTCGTCGTGCGGTGGTTTCGTGTCGACGGAATCGAATACGTGTGGCGCGTGAGCTTCTAGGTCGAGCGCCGAGTTCGTTCGCGAATGAAGTCCTTCGCCGAGAAGGTCTCAAGCCGCGCGGGCAGGGAGTCCGCACCCAGTCCCTTGACCAAATCACCCGGATCGACCCCGAGAACCGCGGCAATCCGCACGACCGTGTGGAAGGTGGGGTTACTCAGACCCCGCTCGATCTTTCCGTAGTTGGAAACGTTGATCCCCGCGAGGTTCGCTACATCGTCCTGACTCACGGCCAGGCGAATGCGTTCGACGCGGATGCGCTCACCCAAAAGGCGGGCGGCTTCGGAAAGGGCTTGGGGCATGACTCCATGACTACTTGCCCTGATCCCGACCGACCAGATGATACAGCACCGAGCGTTATAAGCACCAATGCTAAATATCTTAGCCCAGCCCGCTACTCTCCCGGGGGCGACTCGTCGTCTTCGTCATCGTCGAATGGGTCGCTGTCGCTGCCGCGGGGATCAAACTCGTGGATCTTGCCGTGTTTGTCCCATTCCGCCATAAGCCTTTCAATGGCCTTGTGGAACCGCTTCGTGGCGGACCCGGGCCGGGTATCCCCGAAGTGGCGCGCAACCCAGAATCTGAGCGTCTCGAGGGCCGTCTCGTCGAACTGCACTCGCTCCGCAATGGAAACGATGTCGGCTGCCTGCGCCGCGTCGAGCCACTCGCACGCGCCCAGGTATCCGCCGTCGTCGATCTCCGCTGCCGGGGAAACCGGCCGCGTGACCAGGAGTGGCTTGCCGGTGGCTAGCCGGTCGTAGACCATGGCAGAAATGTCGGAGATCGCGACATCGGCCGCCACGAGCTGCCAGCCCAGAGCCGGACCATTATCGAAGATGTGGTTGGCTGCGGGATCCGCCGCGTTGGCCTGTCGGATGGCCGTGATGATGGCCTCATTCGCCGCGCGGTACTCCGGGTCGGCCACCCCGCTGCGCGGGTGCGGTCGATAGATCAGGCGATGCCGGGGGCTCGCCAGGAGTGCGCGGGTGAGAGCCACGCCGTGGCTCGCGATCGAACCGTAGGCCGCGGCATCCCGGTCGCCCTCCCACGTCGGGGCATACAACACCACCGTGCGATCATCGGGGGTGTAGGGCAAGTCCCCGGCGAAGTGGTCGGCCTGGGGACGACCGATTGCGATGACCTTCTTCTTCATGTCGAAGTCCCAGAGCTTGTGGCTGAGCCGCTCGATCGCCGCATCGCCCGCCACCAGGCTGTAGTCGTAGGCCTTGAACTGGTTCGTGGTCATGTACATCTTGTCTGACTCGCCGTGGTTGATGAACACGTGCCACATGCGGGCATAACGGAACATCTGGAAGTTCTTGGCATTCTGATTCACGTAGAAGACGATGCGCACGTCCTGCTCGTGAACGAACTGCTCGAGATCGGCGACGCGGCGCAAGTACACGGCCGGCACCGGGGACTCCTTCCAGAGCTCAAGCACCGCGCTGGGGCTACGGGAGATGATCGCGACAGGCCACGTGGGGTTGATTTCGGCGAGCGGCGCGTACCACTGCCGCACCTGGTACATGTTGACCTTGGTGTCCGCAAAGTAGACGGCGATTTGGATGGACCCAGGCTCAGGGAGGGCGCGGGTCTGCAGCTCGCGCGCCACGGCACGGCGGTTGCGACGCGAATTGAGGATGGTGCGCAGCACCCGCCGCGCGGTCTTGATGTCATGAAGTAGTGGCACGTGGAGGACCTCCCGAAGCAATCAAACCAGCGGCGGGCGGCCCGCCAGCGTCATGCGCCACACCGTTACCCACTTGATGCCGCGTCGACCCCCGGGGTTCTCCCGCCACCCCGCGAGCCATCCGCCGAACCAGGCCCGAAGGGCGGTCGGATTTCGCGCCCAGCGCAGCACCTGGATGCCGGTCCACATACCCACGTAGATCGGTGCGAGAATCCACGGCAGGTTGCGCTTGGCAAGCCACACCCGATTGCGGGCGTTCAGTCGGTAGTAGTACGAGTGGCGGGTCGGTTCGATCGCGGGATGATTCGCCACGAGGTCCCCGGCATACAGCACGCGCTTGCCCTGATCCCACACGCGCCACGCGAGCTCGATCCCCTCGTGCGCGTAGAAGAACGGGCCGGCCCATCCGCCGGTCGCGTCGAATACCGCCCGTGGAAGAAGAGTGGCGCCTTCCCAGACCGAGAACACGTTGCTGGAGTGCTGCGGGTCACCCTTGCGGATGCGCGGGATCCAGCGACGCGGATTCTCCACCCCGCTCGGGTCGACCACTCGCGGTTGTATGAGCCCAATCGAACCGTCGGCTTCGATCTTCGCGATGGCGTCGGCGAGGAAGGTGGGCGACGGGATGCTCGCGTCATCATCGAGAAAGAAGATGTACTCCCCCGCCACGGCGACGGCGCCGCGATTGCGCCCCTCCGGAATTCCGACGTTCTCGGGGAGGTGCAGGGACTTGACGTCGCGCGGCAGACCGCTCGGCTCCCAGGCGTTCCCGACGACCACGACATCGAGCTCGACCCCGGTCTGGGCGACGAGGCTTGCGAGGCCGCGCGCCAGGTCATCCGGTCGCGTGCCCTGCGACAGGGAGACGACGCCGACGGTGGGTTTCAGGATCGCACTCGCTTCGATGCCATGATCGCCACGAAGTGGCCGACGAGTGCGAGCAGTGAGAGCGGGAGCAGGATGAGAACGAGCCACCGTTCTGCGACGAGGGGCGGAAGGAACAGGCCGACGATCGATGCCGCAAACGCCAGCATCGTAAGCTCCACTGAATGGTACAGGCGGTGGAAAGGCACGAAGCGCGCCGCGCGACGCAGGCGCGCGACGAGCCGTTGGCTGGGCTCGGCCTCGCCCTTGCGGTCGCTGAGCTTCTCGAGACCAGCGTTCGCCCGCGCGACATGCACCATGTCGTTGAGCGCTTTGTTGAGCACGATGACGAGAGCGAGACCAAGACCGGCAGTCGTCCACGCGTAGTCACCCGGGAATTCGAGCGGCCACCCTGCGGCGCGAAGTCCGAGAGCGATCGGGATGAGAGCCTCGGTCGTGTAGTGACCCACCTTGTCGAGGAAGACCCCCGCTGGCGAGCGTTGGTTGCGCCACCGCGCAACCTCCCCGTCGCAGCAGTCCACGAGCATCTGCAGTTGACCGAGGACCAATGCGAGAGCAGCTCCCCCGATGCCGGGGATGAGCAGGGCAGCCGCCGTCGACCATCCGACCAGGATCATGAGCCCCGTCACGCCGTTCGCCGAGATGGACGTGCGCAGCAGCATCCAGGTGAGGTAGGGCGAGAGGTCACGCAGGTAGAGCGACGCCGTCCAGTGCTCCGCGTTGGCGCGCATACGCACCTCGGGAGGCTGACTCACCTCGCGCAGCTGCGCGATCGAGGTGGGACGTGCGGGGCGAGCGTCGAGTGACATCCTTGTCATCTTCCCGTCTGAGCCGTGATGTTCTTGGTGAGCTTGAGGAAACCGAGCACGAAGCCAGTGCCCCACCCGAAGTGGATGCACGGAAGAACGACGAGATACCACAGCCCCGTGGCCAGCCCGTTGCGTACTGCGGCCCGGATGGATGCCCCGATCACGAGCACGGCATACACGCCGGGAACGATAAGAGCGAGCACTAGCCACGGGATGCCCGCGATCGCACCGATGAGCCCCAAGATGAGCCCGCCGACAACACCGATAACGGCGAGCGGAGGCACGAAGTACCGAATCGAGTTCGCGGAACCGAACCGGCGAGCCAGCTCACCGCGCCAAATGCCGGTGGCGACGAACTGGCGGATCAGCTTTCGCAGGCTCGAGCGTGGACGGTAAACCACCTCGAGTTCCGGCGTGAACCACACCGTGCCACCTGTCTCGCGCAGCCGCTTGTTGAGCTCCCAGTCCTGCCCACGCTTGATGTCCTCGTCGAAGAGCCCCACCTCGACGAGGCGGTGACGCTGAAACGTGCCCAGGTAGGCGGTGTCTGCGGGGCCGGCCTTGCCGCCCACGTGGTGCTGGGTTCCGCCGAGACCCTCCGGTGATCCATACGCGTGCGCGACAGCTTTCTCGAACGGCGTCACGCCCTCCGCTTTCATGATGCCGCCAACGTTGTCCGCGCCCGACTCCAGGAGCGTACGCACGGCGATGCGCGTGTACTCGGGGGGCAGCACCGAATGAGCATCCACGCGCACAACGATGGGGTGACTGGATGCCCGGATCGCAGCGTTCAGACCGCCCGGGGTGGAACCCAGCTCGTTGGGGATGCTGCGGATGCGGGGATCCACCTTCGCCATCGCCGAGATCACGTCGTTGGTGCCGTCGACGCTCGGGCCGAGGGCCAGGACGATCTCGAAAGGACCCTCATAGTCCTGAGCGGTGAGGCTGTTCACCGCCGCCTCAATGTGCTCCACTTCGTTGAGCACAGGCATCACGTAAGACACACCGGGGAGGGCATCCGCCTTCTTCGCCATGGGGTCCAATACGTGTCGCTGGTGGTTCGGTTGAGCCTATCGCTTAGGACGGGCAGAGGGCGCGGGACCCCAAGGATCCCGCGCCCTCGTGTCGTCTGCTACTGAAGCGTGCCGAGGGTCACGTCCACTGTTGCAGGCTTGCCATCGCGCACGTACTCGACGGTGGCCTTCGCGCCAGCCGCAAGACTGCGCACCTGAGCCGTGAGATCGGTCTTTCCGGTGATCGGGATACCCGCGAACCCGGTGATCACGTCACCGACCTTGAGCCCCGACGCCGCGGCCGCCCCACCCTGGGTGAGTTCGACGATGCTGGCACCGACGACCTGCGAGTCTTTCTGGTTCTCGTCCTCGGTCACGTCGGCGACGGACGCGCCGAGCAGACCGTGCGTCGCCTTGCCGCTCTGCATGAGCTCCTGGGCGATGCGCTGGGCGAGGTTGGCGGGAATCGCGAAACCGACACCAATGTTCCCCGCGGACGACGAGTTGCCGCCGGATGACGCGATCGCGACATTGATGCCGATGACCTTGCCATCCGAGTCGAGGAGGGCGCCGCCCGAGTTGCCGGGGTTGATCGCCGCGTCCGTCTGGATGACCGAGAGCGAGATGGTCGACGACGCGGAGGGGGTCGACGGCGCCTGCTGACCCGGGATGTCGAAGTTCCAGAAATCGTAGGGGCTTTCCTCCTGCGGCATCTGTTCCGGCTGGTCGCCCTGCTCCGGTACGGCCGAAGACGCAATCGTGATGCTGCGGTTCAGCGCGCTCACGATCCCATTCGTGACTGTGCCGGCGAGGCCGAGCGGTGCACCGATCGCGATCGCGGTGTCACCCACGTTGAGCTTCGAGGAGTCCGCGAACTCGGCTGGCTGGAGGTCATCGACACCATCGATCTTGATGACAGCGAGATCGGAGATCGGGTCAGTTCCGACGATCGTCGCGGTAAGGAGGCGCCCATCGTTGGTCTTCACCGAGACCGTCGGGTCGGATGCCGCGCCGTCGAGCGTCACCACATGGGTATTCGTGAGCACGTAACCATCCGCGGTGAGGATGACGCCGGATCCGGTGCCGCCCGCGCTGTCACTGGACACGCTGATGGTGACCACGGACGGGGACGCCTTGGCGGCAACGGCCGTGATGAGCGTCGCGTCATCCGCGTCATTGACGGTGATGGTGGACGGTGTGGTGGTGCCGACCACAGGAGAGTCGGCGTTCATGGAGGTGGCCCACAGGGTGACGCCCGCACCGGAGACGCCGCCGACGAGAGCACCGACAGCAAGAGCGGCGATGACGCCCACGGCTGCGGTGCGACGGGGGGCGGTCGGCTTCGCGAGCGCGGGGTGCTGCTCGGGGTCGATGGGGGTGTACTCGGTAACGGCCGAACTCTCGGGCGAGTTCTGGTGGGCGTCGGTCATGGGTGGGTGCTCCTTTCAGCGGTGCAAGCCTCCACCGCGAACCTGAGCATTCTATTTAGGTGGACTGTGAGCACTCTGCGGCCCGGCAGGGAGATCGATTAGCAGCCGGGACCGGTCGGGTTGGCGAGGCAGTCGCGTGCGACGAGCACGGTTTTCGCGTCCCCCGCCGTGGCTTCCAAAGGCGGTGCGGGAACACTCAGGATGCCCGGGATTCGGGTCCACGCGGAGCCACCGACGCGGTACTCGGCCGAAAAGCCCACTGACAAACCGATCGTGTACGTGCCGGGGCTGCGGTAGACGTGACTCGTCGGTGTGGGATCGAACTCCTGGATGCCCTGACCGCGCCACGAGATACCGCCAGTACTGAGACTCGCGGACGAACCGTCGCCGTACGTCCACCGCCAACTCGTGGGGGTGAACCGCACCGACGCAGGATTGCCCAGAAGCGTGCCATCCACGACCTGAGTCGTGGACGTCGAATAGAAGTTCGCGTCGAGACCGACAATCATCCAGCCGTTCGGCTCCATGACGTCAACCGGTGGGGTGGGGCGAAAGTGGGCGATATCGGCGAGGGTGATGGGGCGGGGGGATGCGGGGTCGCCAGGCGACGTGATGTAGAAAAGGCAATCGCCCATCCGTACCGCATCGCAGCGGGGTTGCCCACCAGGGCCCGGGGTGACGTCGTCGGCCCAGCCAATGTCCTCGTAGTACGTCTCCCCATACGAGATCCAGACATCGTCGTCAGTCGCGCCAGCGCAGGAGCCCGAACCAGCTTCAAGCAAGCTGCACCCACCAACGGCGAGCGCAATGATGGCAAGAGTCAGCACTCCAGCTCACCCGTCCAGGGCTCGCTGCCAGAGATGCGGACGTTGTCATGCTCGACTGCTTCGAACTCTACGAGAAGCTTGATCACGTCCCCTTTCCCGAGAGGAGTCACATCGACGCCCTGGGCATCAACGAAACTAACCCCCGAGAGGTCTACGCAGACGTATGCGCTGATGTAGTCGAAACCTCCATCAGAAACCAGACTCTGGATACTTGAGCGTCGAACGACGGAGTTCCCGAGTTGCTTTTTCCCGGACTGTTCAAACTGCCGAAACACCTCCATTTCGTGGCTTAACCATCCACTTGTCACGAACGGTTCGATCCTGGCGGGGTCTTTCCCGCCCTGACTAGCGATCAAGTCACTGACCGATGCGTACGATCTGTAGACCTCCTCCGCGGCGGCGAGGGCCTCCTCCTCGGACGCGAATACCGGGGTGGGTGACGACGTGGAGGTCGCTGTCTTGTCGTAGGGCTTGGCGGGCGTGCATCCGCTCAGGAGCGCGACGACGCTTAGCGCGGCGATTGCGGTCAGCAGGTGGCGGGTTCGCATGGGACGACCTCTTCCAATAGGAGTTCGAATGGTGGGGTGCTGGCCGTGACGAACGTGACGTCGACGAGTTTGCGGAGCGCGGGGGCGGGGACCTCCCAGCCGCGGTAGTCGACCGTGTGTACCTGCGAGGTGTCGAGACAGAGACGCATCGTGATGGAGGCGACCCCTACCCCGTAGTCGAACTGCTCGGAGAGGGTGACGGTGTCGAACGTCGTGGACCCGCTGGTGGTGTATCGGCCGAGGCGGAGGAGGTCGAGTTGGGCCTGCTCGACCTCGAACTGGCGCGGAGTGACGAGTGATCTCAACTTCTCCGCGCTCACACCCGAGGCCGTGACCTCATCGCGGACGAGTAGGTAGCGCGCGAAGGCGTCTCGAGCCGACGAGAAGGCGACAGTCGCGCTGTCGAACGCGTGGTCGTGGCCAGCACGGGAGAAGGTCGGCGGCGCCGAGCATCCGCTCAGAACACCGACGAGCGAGACGATGACCACCCACCCCAGCCTGTGCACGCCGACGACGGTAAGCGAAGTCGACGCGGCGGGCCGCGAATTATCCACAGCGCTAGGCTCGACAGCGTGAAGGTGACGGGCCCTTGGGAGCGCGCGGCGCGCGGCGCGATGCTGCTTGCGGACGACGGGGGCATGCGCCCCTCGATCTTCGCGGAAATGTCGGCGCTCGCATTATCCACGGGGTCGATCAACCTCGGTCAAGGTTTTCCCGACGAGGACGGACCGCGCGAGGTTCTGGAGGCGGCGCGTGATGCGATCGCTGACGGGCTCAACCAATATCCGCCCGGCATCGGCATGCCCGTGCTGCGGGAGGCGATCGCCGCGCATCAGTCTCGGTTCTACGGCGTCACCGTCGACCCAGTAACCCAGGTACTCGTCACTGCTGGTGCGACGGAAGCCCTTGCGGCGAGCATCCTCGCGCTCACAGATGTCGGTGACGAGGTCGTGACCTTCGAGCCATTCTACGACTCCTACGCCGCACTCATCGGGTACGCGCGAGCCACGCATGTGACTGTGCCCCTGCGAGCACCCAGCTTCCTTCCCGATCACGATGACCTTCGTGCCGCCGTGACCGACCGCACGCGTCTGATCATCGTCAACTCACCCCACAACCCGACCGGTGCGGTCCTTCCGCGCGAGACGCTCGAACTTCTCGTCGAGCTCGCTCACGCACATGACGCGATCATCGTCACCGACGAGGTTTACGAGCACCTGACGTTCGACGGGATCGATCACATCCCGATCTCGAGCCTCGCGGGCGGCTTCGACCGCACCATCACGATCTCGAGCGGCGGGAAGACGTTCAGCGCCACGGGGTGGAAGATCGGGTGGGTTGTCGCGCCGGCGCCTCTGGTGTCAAGCATTCTGGCGGTGAAGCAGTTTCTGACCTTCGTGAACGGCGCGCCATTCCAGCCCGCGATAGCTGTCGGGTTAGGACTTGACGACAACTTCTTTGCGGATGCTGCGGCCACCCTTCAGGCCAAGCGCGACCTGCTCTCCGCCGGCTTGGAGCGCGCGGGGTTTGCGGTCGGGCACCCGCAGGCCGGGTATTTCGTCATTGCTGACGCCTCCCCGCTCGGGGTCACCGACGCCGCAGACTTCTGCCGGGAGCTGCCCGCCCTCGCGGGAGTAGTCGGGGTTCCCGTGACTGCGTTCGTACGACCAGAGCGTCGATCGGAGTACGCGAGTCTCGTGCGGTTCGCGTTCTGCAAGCGCGTTGACGTGCTTGAGCGCGCCGCAGCACAGCTTGCCGACCTGCGACGTTAGTGCGTATAGAGCAGTTCGGGCGCTAGAACGGCGGAGGGTCGGCGAGTCGGGTCGCACCCGTGGGGCTCGTCCATGTGAGCCCTGATTCGGTGTGCTCGACCCGCCAGTTCGTCTGGTGCTTCATTCGGTGATGATGTCGGCAGAGATGCGCGAGGTTGGCTGCCTTCGTGCTTCCGCCGCGAGCCCAGTCGACCGTGTGGTCGATGTCGCATGACCTGGTCGATCGACCGCACCCGGGGAACACGCACGCGCCGTCGCGGATTGCCAACCAACGCTTGAGGTCGGCCGGAACCCGATAGCTGGAGCGATCGACATCGAGCACGGCACTCGACACCGGGTGGGTGAGGATACGCGAGAACGACGGGGCGTGCGCTGAGAGAGCACGAGCAGTGGTCGCATCGATCGGCCCGTACCCGTCGAGATGGGCCGGTTTGTCGTCGATGCCGAGTAGCGACAGCACCGGTACGGTCACGGCGACGGTGACCCCGACCGCTCCGCTCGAGCCCAGCACCCCGGCGAGCAGGTCGCTCGTGACGTCGGCGCGAAGCTGCGCGAGAGTGCGGGTCTCATCGGGATGGGCAGCGAGCGAAGCCGCCGCGGCATCGACCCGCGCGATCGCTCTCGTCGCGTCGGACGCAGGCAGGTACGCGGTGAACCAACACATGCCGTCGCCGTCGGGTTCGAGAAACACTCGGCGATCCCTCGCGGCGCGCGCGTGGCGCTCGGGAAGGGTGCGGGCATCGAGACGGTCACGCAACGCGCGCGCAAAGGATCGAAGGCGGGCCGGGGCGAGCGTGGTCGCGCGCTTGAGCACCGTATCCTCAAAGTCTCGACACGTCGGCATGTCGAGGTCGGTAGCGAGTTGCGCGAGGATGCGCGCGTTGGCGGCGGGGAGTTCTCCGGCGCGAAAGAGCTCCCATACGCGCGGCAGGCAGCGTAGGAGAGTGTCAGCCTCGTGCGCATGGGCACGGACCGTGCTTTCGGCCAGCCCAGCCGCACCGCGATGTCGGCCACGGCGGCCCGCTCCGCATACTCGACGGCATCGCCGTCGCGTATGAAGGGCACGTACACCTCGGGGAACGCTCGCGCCTCGGCGAGGATCGCGTGTACCGCCGCGAGCTGATCGGCGAAAGCGATGGTCGCAGCCCTCGCCGCAAACTCCGCACGTGCGAGCGTGAACTCCACGCGCACCTCGGCGCGACGCTCATCCGCGTGCGGTGAAAGGATCATGGTTCGATTAGATCAGGGGCCACCGACATTGAGAACAGGTGATAAATGCTGATCAGAACTCGATTACGGAGAGAACTCGAGCGCTATACACCGGCCCAGACGGGGGCGAGCGGAAGGATGACCCGGAACTCCGTACCCACGCCCTCCTCGCTCTGCACCGCCATGGTGCCGTGATGAGCCGTCACAATCGCCTTGGTGATCACAAGTCCCAACCCGACGCCCGGGACCGCGTTTCGGGTCGCGGTGGTCGCACGGAAGAACCGAGAGAACAGTTGGTCGAGCTCCGACTCGGGAATCCCCATTCCGGTGTCACGCACCGAGATGACCGCATTGCCCTCGTCCACCGAGAGGTGCACCTTGATCGAACCGCCACGCGGGGTGAACTTGATCGCGTTGGAGATCAGGTTGTCGATGGCTTGCCCGAGACGCACCGGGTCGCCCGCGACGACCGGGGTTTGCGTGACGGTCTCGACGAGGTCGATGCCCGCAGCATCCACCGCTGGCAACGCCGACTCGACCGCTGCAGTGACGATGGAGTCGAGTGAAACATCGCGGATGTCCAGGGGAAACTTGCCCGATTCGACCTGCGCGGTGAACAGCAGGTCGCCCACGAGCCGCAGCAGCCGGTGTGCGTTGCGTTCGGCGACGCCGAGATACTGCTGCTGCTCATCGGAGAGCGGATGCTCCTCGTCGTCGCGCATGAGTTCGAGGTACCCGAGGATGGAGCTCAGCGGCGTTCGAAGCTCGTGCGAGATGAGCCCCACGAATTCGTCTTTGAGCCGCGAGACTTCGCGGGCCTTGGTGACATCGGAGGCCACGAAGAGGTAACCACGGGTGTCGCCGTTCTCGTCGACGCGCTTCGTGACGGAGAGCTGAACGGGAACCTCCGAGCCGTCCGCGCGCACGTACGTCCACTCGCGGCTCTCCGCCCGACCAAGACGAGCACTCTCGACCAATGCCGAAAAGCCAGGATTGAGCACCGTCTCGCCCGGAGGGTAGTTGAGCTCGCGCGCGTAAGCCTCGAGCTCCTCGGGGACGTGGAAGTCGAAGATGTGGAACTTGTCTTCTGCCTCTTCGGCCGTGGGGCCAAGGAGGCTCGTGGCTCCCGGGTTCCACAGCTCGATGAGGCCCTCCTGGTCGGTGCCGACCACAGACTGCTCGGTGACGGCGGCCCACACGCTGCGGAACATGCGGTCGTACGCGCGGTACCGGGCCTCGCTCTCCTGAAGCTGGGCCGCGTACTCGACGGTGCGCTGAAGCATCTGCTCGCGTTCGTCGGCGAAGGCCCTGATCGACGCGAGTTGCGCGCGGCCCTGGCGAGCGAGCTCGTTGACGATCGCGGCGGCCGCAGCGAAGACGAGTGGTGTGAAGATGCCACGCAGCCAGTCAATCGACTGGGTGGGCACGCCGAGCCCCAGGCTGAAAGGGAGGAAGAGCGCCATCGAGGTGCCGAGAGCCGCGTACACGATGTACCTTCGGCCGGCGCCAGAGGCAATCCAGATGACCGGGAGGATGATGAGCGCGGTGAACAGCGACGCGACACCGCCCGTGCCCGCGCGGAAGGCGCCGACCGCGATGATGTCGATCGCGGGAATGATGAGGGCGTAGCGTGCGAGCTCTGGCTTGAACGTGAACAGCACCGCGAGTGCACTCGCTAACCCGACGAGCGCAACCCCGACCCAGAAACTCGGTGGATGGGTCACATTGATGTCGTCGAACATCACCAAAATGATCGCGGCGCCGAGGAACCCACCGATCGTCGCCGACTGCTTCACAAACGTGGACGGTCGGTCGAGAGCATCGGCCACCCAGGATCGCGCACGGCTAATGATGGTCATCGCGGCTCCTTGCCGATAGCGAGCCACGCGACGAGCTCACGCGGGCTGAATGGCTTGGCAAAGAAGTAGTCGGCTCCAGCGGCGATCCCGATGGCCCGTGCACTGTCGTCGACCGAAGCTGACAGCAGCAAGATACGAAGGTCGCCGGACTCGGGATCCGAGCGGGCAGCCCGGCACACGTCGATGCCGTTCATCTCAGGCATTGAGATGTCGAGTATCGCGAGGTCGGGTCGGTGCTCCCGGATCGCTGCGAGCGCCGAAGCGCCGTCGGAGACGCTCGCCACGATCTCGAGCCCAGCCTTCGTCGCGGCGATCGAGACGAGTTCGCGGATGTCGGGCTCATCGTCTGCGATCACGACGGTGTGCCGCATGCCTTCGTCGCTCATTGGATGTCTGTCCACTTCGGGACCGTGTCCCTGAGTACCTGGCGCACCTGCTCACCCGTGAAGGGCTTGGGAAGGGTCGCCTCAGCGATGGGAAAATCCATAGCATCCAACACCGAGGTCACCGCGACAGCACACCCGGGTCGGTCACGCTTGAGCCGCTCGATGAGCGCCCACCCATCCATCCCGGGCAGCACGAGGTCGATAACGGCGAGATCAGGCGTGAGCGATTCGTACGCAGAAATCGCGTCCTCGGCGTTCTCGACGATCGTCACGGTACATCCCGCGCGCTCGAAGTAGCGGCGGAGTAGACCCGCCTGGTCGGCGCTGTCTTCCACCACGAGTACGTTCACGTTCTCCGTCATTCGAAGAACACCTGCCTTATCACTACGAGGATGCCGACGACCGCGAGTGCGATCGCCGCTTTGCCGACGAGCCACCGCTCGGCGCGAGCGTTGGCGCGAATCTCCCGCTGGAGATATGCGTCCCCCGGGTTGCGCGGATCGATGGGCTCTCCCATCGCGTGCCGTCCGCTCATCCGGCCACCCGACCAATCTTCTCCGTCTTGTCCCAGACCGCTTCGACGTGGCGGAACTCCTTGATGTAGGAGTCGACCGTGACGGCGCACAACAGCGGACCGTAGCCGACGAGGTAGACGAGTGCGGGGCTGAGGATGCGCCCAACCCACGTCGACTCGATGAGCTTGGCGATCCAGGCACCCAGCATCGCGAGCGATATCCAGGCGTACACGAACAGGGTCCAGCCGGCCTCGAACTGCGGAGACAGAGTGATACCGAAGAGAGCGGGAACCTGCTTCTCGATAAGTCCGGGGAAGAAGGCGGTGATCATGACGACGATCGACACGATGCCGGGGAAGAAGATCGCCTCCCTCCAGCTACCCAGGCCCGTTCGCCCGTCGAGCTGCACCGCGAGCGCGATCGTGTACACATACGTGCACGCTGCAGTAATCCACATGGCACGGAACACGATCGTGGCGAGGTCACTCTCGATCAGATAGAGGCCGATGAGTCCCACCGACGAAACAATCATCGCGACCGGCAGAAGGAGGATCGAGAACCAGAAGATACCAAACGAGAACTTGCCGAGTTTGTGCACCTTGCTGGGCCGGAACCACACCTTCCAGTAGCGCGAGGTGACCTGCACGTTGCCCCGCGCCCAGCGCAGCCGCTGCTTCCACAGCGCGCCGATCCGCTCCGGCTCCTCGGCGAGCACGATAGCGTGCGGCTCGAAGACGACCTTACGGCCCTCGAGTTGAGTCTTGAAGGTCGTGATGGTGTCTTCGGCGAGGGAGGACGTATCGATCTGTCCGCCGATGGCCTCGATGTTCTCGCGCGAGTGCAGCTGGGCTCCGCCGGCGAGGCAGGCGACGGCGCCGAGCACATTCTGGGCGCGACGGGCCGCGACCTGGGCGAGCACGTACTCCATGCCGATGAACCGCGTGAGGTAGTTTTTGTCTTGGCTGCCCTCGCGAATGTAGGCCGTCACCGCGCCCACCGTCGGATCCGCGAGGTGACGGGTCATGCGGCGCAAGGAATTGGGCTGGTAGATGACGTCGGCGTCCATGATGAGTAGCGCCTCCATCCAGTCATCCTCGAGGATGCGACGAATACCGAAATTGAGCGTGTGCGCCTTACCCTCGCCGCCCTTGTCGCGACGCAGGTGGAAGACCGAGCCGGGGTAGAGCAGCTCGCGCGCCTTGACAACATCGGGCGTGGAATCGGTGCTCGCATCATCCACGACGAAGATGCGCAGGCGATCGATCGGGTACTCGAGCGCCATGAGGCGATCGATGGATGCCCCGATCACCGCCCCCTCGTTCCAGGCGGGTACCACGACCGCGACTCGCGGCAGGTACGGTGCGGCCTTCTTGTAATGGTTGATGACGGAGTGGAACGGGATCGCGAGAAACTGATACAGCGTCGCGAGGATCGGGATCGCGCCCACCGCGACGAAGCCGAGCAGCAGGATGAGGGTGCCGTTGTAGAGCCACTCGTAGGGGGTCATGCGACCGCCTCATCCACAATGTCGACGACGCGGCGGTAGCGACCCACATCGGAGAAGATATGGGCGTCGCTTGCTGCGACGATTGTCGCGCCCGCGACGATCGCGGCGCGGATAGCGCGCGGCCCCGGGCACGCCCACTTCTCGTTGACCTCGACGATCGTGCCGGTGCGCGCAGCAGCACTCGCCCACGCGCGCAGATGCTCGTCGGTGAGATCGGACTCGTCGAGCCCGATCTTCGGGAGGATCGAGAAACAGTGGGCAAGCTGGGCGTCGGGGGTGCTGTCCATGGCGGCGATGAGTGCCGAGACGAGCATGTCGACGGCGTCGGTGACACCCCATCCCCCCGCGAGGCGGTTGCGCACTTCATCCGGTGCCCACGGTCCGTCGATACCGGGAAACTGGTGGTCGGCGATGACGATCGCGTCGAGGCCACTCAGGGCAGGTGGGATGTCGACCTCGCCCGCCGCATTCAGGATTTTCGCCTCGACTCCGGTGAATACCGTGAGCCCCTCGGGCACGTCGTGCCCGGCGACCGCCGCGACGAACTCGGGAACCCAGGTCGTCGACTGCCGCACATGATCGATGAGACGTAGCTGGGTAAGACCCCGGTCGTGGGCGGCGGCGATGTTCTCGGCGATGGTGGACACCGCGTCGTCGGAAAAGGTCGAGTGCACGTGGAAGTCGCCGAGCAGCACGAGCTGACCAGGCCGTCCATCGTGCTCGTTCATCCCTCGTCGGCCCCGTGGGCAGCGTGCTCAGATACGAGTACCTCAGAAGGATCGACGAAGACATCTTCGAGGTAGCGCACGTTCGCGATCTCACGGAAATCGAGCGCCGCGGGCAGGGGAAGGCCGAGCGCGAGGTCGAGCGCGAGGCTCGGCATGTCCACGCCCGCGGCGATCGTGAGCGGCATCGCCCCTGGGAAGCGCGGGTTGACCTCGAGTAGGGCGGGAACTCCGTGGCGGTCGTAGCGCAACTGGACGTTCGCGACGCCCGTGAGTGCGATCGCCCGGGCCACAGCGGCGGCCGTCGACTCCAGCGGCTCTGAGTGCACGGTGCGACCGGCGATCGAGACACCCGAGTCCACGCGCGTGCGGGTGCGTGGCACGGTGGCGATGACCTCGCCGTCGGCGCCCGAGATGACGTCGACCGAGAATTCCTCGCCCGGGAGCATCTCCTGGATGATGAGTGACTCGTCGACGCCGATCGCCTCGAGTGCCGCACGGTCGTGCACCGCGCGGACGCCACGCGAGCCAGCCCCGCTGCGCGGCTTCACGATGACCGGGAAATCCCAGTCACGCGCAATGCCGTCGTCGTTCAGTAACGCGGTATCGGGGACGCGAAGCAGCGGTGCGCATCGCTCGGCGAGCCGAAATTTGTCGACCGTCACCTCGAGCGTCTGGATGCCGGGGGCAGCGAGTACCGCGGGAGCGAGGTCCTCTCGCCGACGTGCGAGCGGCGGTAGCTCGACGTCGACAGTCGAGAACACGACGTCGATCGAGTCGTCCCGGACAAGGCGAATGATCCCGGCGACGAAGGACTCAGAGCGCCCCGGCTCGACGAGCCGCCGGCGTGCAGCGGGTACGAGGTAGAGACCACTCGCCCAACCGTCCATGTCGGCAGCAAACACCTCGACACCCTGACGCGCGAGAAGTGAGCGGATGACCGCGACTCCGGCCGGCCCCCCGGCACCCGTGACCAGAACTCGCGTCATGCAGACTCTCCCCGATCGACCGCGGCCGGACGTTTCCTTACGGGCATCGACATGTCCGCGGTCTCGCGCAAGATCTCGAGGGGCTCCACGCTCGTGCCGCCGCCGTAGCGCGACCAATAGCGTGCCGTGGCGAGCACGAAGTCGGGCTCAAGATACGCGCGCACCTCCTGTGACTGGAAGCACTGCAGCAGCTCGAGTTTCTTGTCGGTATATCCGTCGATCGAGACAAAGCGTGTCGGACGGAAATCCACGGTCGATGACGGGCTCTGAAAGCACGCCACCGTGCCGACCGCCCGGGTCGCGACGATCGTGGCCTCGTGGACGGCGCGGTGGTCTTGGTGCCGATCGTGTGAGGAGTGGGTGTAGACGATGGTGGGATTCACCTCGCGCACGACCCGTTCGATGATCGCCACCGTGGGACCGGTGTTGGCGATCTCCGTGTCGACCAGGTCCTCCAGGAAGAGACGAGCGCCGAGCAGCTCCGCCGACTTGAGGGATTCGTGCTGGCGGTCATCCGGCGATCCGCCCTTCGCACCACGTGACAGGGTGAGGATCGTCACCTGGTCGCCCTGCGCCCGGTGGCTCGCAAGGATGCCCCCGACGCCGATCTCGACATCGTCGGGGTGTGCGCCCACGGCGAGTACGAACTCGCGCGGCTTCGATGCCTCCCGGCTCGAGCGTCCCTTCTCCGCGAGACGAAGAACCGTGTCGGCGAGGGTGGCCGCCGACACGGGTTTGGTGAGGAACTCGTCAGCCTGACTACGGAGGGCGCCGAGCGCGTAGTCGACGGAAACATGGGCCGTCATGACGACGACGGGGAGCGCGGGCTGGTCGGCGCGGAGGGTGGCGAGAAGGTCGAGCCCCGTCATCCCGGGCATCTCGATATCGGTCACGACGACGTCGGGGCGGAATTCATCGACGGCCGCACGAGCCAGTCGAGGGTCGTTCAGCTCGCGCACCACGCATCCGGCACGGCGCTCGAGCACCGTGCGGGTGTACATCGCGACGTCGGGATCGTCGTCGACGACGAGAACGCGGAACGCATCATCGGTCGTCCCCATAACAACCCTCCCCCTTGCTACAGCTAACTGTAGGCCGCGCTAGTCCCCCGATCTAGCTAATCTGTACCCCGTTTTGGAGTGACACGGGGCGTGCTCGCGGCCACCGTGAAGCGACGCAGGGCGAGCGCCGGATTAACTCTGCGCACCGAATCGATTCTGTCGGGCGTGACCTCAGCGACACCGACCCCCTGGAGCTCCCCCAGGGTCACGAGCTCGACCCCCATGGGGTCAACGACCATGCTGTTGCCGACTCCTACCGGTGGAGTGTGATCGGCGGCGGCCACAAAAACGGTGTTCTCGAGGGCTCGCGCCGTGACGAGCGTGCGCCAGTGGGCCTCCTTGAGCGGACCGCGCACCCACTCCGCGGGCACGAGCAGGAGATCGGCGCCCGCGTCGACGAGCTGGCGACTCACCTCGGGAAAGCGCACGTCGTAGCACGTCTGAAGCCCGACGGTGAAACCTTCCCACGAGAAGAGTTCGGGGGCGACGATCTCACCGGGGCGGATCCATTCGGACTCCTTCGCTCCGAAAGCGTCATACAGGTGCACTTTGCGGTACACCGCGACGACGGCGGAGGTGGGGCCGACGGCAACGAGCGTGTTGCTCACACGATCCTGATCCGCGGTGCGCTCGACGATGCCCGCGACGAGATGGATGCCGAACTCGCGCGCCAGATCACCGAGGCCGGCCACGAAAGGGCCGTCGAGCGACTCGGCGGCCGCCACCCAGTGGTGCCCCATTTCTGCGTGAAACCATGACGTGTACTCGGGGAACACCACGAGCGTCGCTCCGCGGTGCACCGCCTGCTGTGTGAGACCACGCACCGACTCGAGGTTCGCGACCGAATCGTCGACCGGGGCGAACTGGGCGACCGCGATAAGGCTCATGGGGCCAGCCTAGAGGCCTATCCCTGCTCGGCGATCTGCTGCCGATAGGGAAGCAGAGCCGCCTTCAGGCCGACCCCCACCACGCCGACGAGACGACCGTGGCGGTAGTATCCGACCGCGACCTCCCCCGCGAGATCACCCTCCACGATGCTCACCTCATCCGCGAGTCCGGGCAGGCCGTAGGCCTGCAGCTTGATATCGAACTGGTTCGACCAGAACGAGGGCATGGGCGCGAACGGCTGGGTTACCGCCGTGTCGTCGCCCGCGAGCCATCCGCCGAGCACAGCACCGGCGCGTTTGCCGGTGTCGGTCGGGATGTTCCAGTGCTCGATGCGCCGAGGCACCTCATCGAACAGGGGGTTCGGGAAGCGCGCGATATCACCGACGACGTAGACGTCATCCCGAGCGCCCTCGCTCGTCACCGCGCGCAGAGCGTTGTTCGCGAGCACCCCATCGCTCAGATCGAGACCGCTACCCGCGAGCCATTCGTCATTGCAGTCCGAGCCGATCGCCTCGATGACGACATCGGTCGGGATGATGCGACCGGTGCTCGTCGTGACACTCTCGACGCGCGCAGTGCCCTCCAGTGCCGCGACCGTGGCTCCGAGCTCGAACGCGACCCCCTGCGCCTCGAGGCGACCACGCAGCTCGCGGGCGAGCATCTCCCCCAGGGGGCGGATCATCGGTTCAGCACTCGGCGTGACGATCGTGACGGTGCAGCCAAGTTTGGTTGCGGTGGAGGCCAGTTCGCAGCCGAGGAAACCGGACCCGACGACCGTCACGCGAGCGCCAGGCTCGAGCTCGGCTCGCAGCGCCATCGCATCATCCAGCGAGCGGACGGCGTGTCGGCCCGCCAGTGCAGGGAGGTCGAGACGGCGAGGGCGCAAGCCCGTCGCGATGACGAGCGCTCGGAACGGGAGCGTCGCCGTGTCGGTGGTGATGGTTCTGGCGTCGAGGTCTACCGCCGTGGCGCGCGAGCCGAGCATCCATTCGACGTCTGAGGTCTCAGCCCGCGCGGGGAAAGCGACGGCCTCGTGAGTTACCTCGCTCGAGAGCACGTCTTTTGACAACGGGGGCCGGTTGTACGGCAAGTGCGCCTCGTCGCCGACGATCTGGATCGCGCCCGAGTAGCCCGAACGGCGCAAGGATTCGGCCGTGCGCAAGCCGCCCATCGCGGCACCCACAATGACGACGGGAGCGGTCATTCGACGATGCGGATGGCCTGCATGGGACACACGTCGACGGCCGATTCCACGTTCGCACGCTCTGACTCATCCGCCTCAGCCAGGTACTCGAGCTTGTCATCGTCGTTGAGATGGAAGATGGCAGGTGCCTCGAACACGCACTGGCCGTAGTGCTGGCACTGCGTCATGTCGACGTCGATCTTGATCATGGGCGTTCCTCTACTGTCGACGGGTACAGATCTTTGGACGGGGTTCGGATACCTCGGAACTCCCAGTCTCCCCCGAGCGCGGTCGAGATGACCTCCTCGCTCTCGGTGGGCTGCGCGCCGACATCGGTGCGAATCGGTGTGGGGCCATCGACGATGTGGTTGCGCAGGATGCCGAGTCCCTCGACCTCCACCTCGACGACGTCCCCCGGCTCGACCGGGCGCGAGAACGCAGGCGTGCCAGAGAAGAGCAGATCTCCGGGGCTCAGGGTGATGGTGCGCGCGATATCGGCAACCAGGTAGTGCATGTCCCACTCCATGTGGTCGGTCGAATCATCCTGGCGCACCTCGCCATTGACGATCGTGCGCAACTGTTTGCCACGGAAGTCCCAGTCCGTCACCACGCCGGGACCGACCGGGGCGAGCGTGTCACTACCTTTGACGCGGAGCATGGATCCGGCGTCGGTGTCACGGAAGTCGTGCAAACCGTAGTCGTTGCCGATCGTGTAGCCCGCGATGTAGTCGCCCGCCTCGGCGGGAGAGATGTTGCGCGCCGTGCGACCGATGACGATGACGATCTCACCCTCGAAGTTGAGCCACTTGCATCCCAGCGGGCGCACGACCCCCGCCCCATGACTGTTGAGCGCCGTCACCGGTTTCTGAAAGTACGTGGGCGCGGCGGGGAGCTTCGTCATGAACTCTTCGGTGCGGCTCGCGTAGTTCAGGTGCACCGCGATGATCTTCGACGGAACTGTCGGCGGCAAATGGTGCGCCTCGTCCACTGCCACCTCGCGACCGTCGCCAGCAACGAGGACGTCTCCGTGGCGCTCGACCTCGACGGGGTAACCGTCGAGCAGAATTCGGCGAAACTCGCGCCCTGATCTAGTCACGCGACAGCACGAGATTCTTCGGTGCGGGGAAGCCACCCTCCGGCTTCGGGAACCAGACGTGCACCTGACCGGTGCCGATCGAGTTCTCGTACTCGCTGTACTGCACGCCGGGAGCGGTGCACTGCTCCTCGCCGATGGCGCCGATCGTGAGCAGCCAGTGTCCGAACATGGCCTCCGGGCGGAACTTGTGGAACGCGGGCATCGTCTCGAGAACCTTGGCGTGGTCGCCGGCGGCGAACCACTCCAGGCGCTCGAGGTCGGCCGCGAGCGCTCCCTCCGAGTAGATGTGACTCGGGTCAGCCATCTCGTGCTTGCGTAGCTCGCGGAGTTTGTAGAACGTGTGCGACAGCGCGCCCGAGGCGAGCAGGATGACCCGGCGGTCGCTCTTGGCGATCGCCTCGCCTATCGCGCGACCCGCGCGCAAAAAGTCCTCGTCGGTCGCGGTCTGGCAGACGGAAACGCTGACCCACTTCTTGTCGGGGAGCCCCTCACCCAGGAACTTCCACAGGTTGATGGTCGCGTACATGACGGGGAGGTCGGGGTCGTCGATCGGGGTGATCCACGTGCCGTTCTTCTCGTCTTGCTCACCGATGAGGTTCGCGAGCTCGGGATCGCCCCGGTAGTCGAACGGGACCCCGTGCATCCCGCGTGGCAGCTCCTCAGAGGTGAACAGGCCGTGGCGGCGCGCGTGCGAAGTGACGATGAACTCCACGGTGGATGCCCAGTGGCTGTCGAGAACGATGACGGTGTCATAATCGTCGTTCTCGAAGTAGTCCTTGCGTAGCTTCTCGAGACCCTCGACGAGCGTCGTGTCCTTGCCCTCATTGAGCTCCATGCGCACATCTTTCGGCAGCATGATCGTGGGGACGTGGGCGATGAGGCCCACTCCGACTACTTCACCCATGTGTTTCGTCCTTTCATGACGATGTCTTCCATCCGGTGGGGGCGACGACCGTGTTCTTCACGTCGGCGTAGAAATCGAATGACCAGGTGCCGCCCTCGCGGCCGATACCGGACTTGCGCGAACCGCCGAACGGGGCACGCAGGTCGCGCACGAAGAAGCAGTTGACCCAGATGGTGCCGGCGACCAGTCGTTCGGTGATGCGCCGGGCATGGTCGCGGTCACCCGAGACGACGATCGCCGCGAGACCGAACTCGGTGCCGTTGGCGAGCTCGATGACCTCGTCATCGGTCGAGAAGGTCTGCATGGTGAGCACGGGTCCGAAGACCTCCTGTGTGACGATCTCGCTACCCGCCGCAGGCTGCCTCACCAGCGTGGGCTTGAAGTAGAGACCGCCGAGGGCGGAGTTTGGCTCGCCGCCCCACTCGATGTTCGCGCCCTCGGCGGTCGCCCGGTCCACGAATCCCTTGATGCGGTCGAAGTGCTTCTGGTGCACCTGGGGACCAATATCACTCGCCGGGTCGCGCGGGTCGCCCTGGGTGAGAGCTGCGGCCTTCGCCCGGAACGCCTCAGCGAACGCATCCGCTATTGATTCGTGGACGAGGATGCGCGTACCCGAGAGGCACACCTGACCGGCGTTGTCGTACTGCTCGACAGCGAGGGTGGCGGCGAGTTCGATGTCGGCGTCGTCGAGCACGATGCACGGACTCTTGCCCCCGAGCTCGAAGCTCACGGGGGTGAGGTTGTCGGCCGCGGCACGTGCGATGGTCTTCGCGGTGGGGACCGATCCGGTGAACGAGATGCGGCTGATGCCGGGGTGCGCAACGAGCGCGGCTCCCGCCTCTGCACCGAAGCCCTGCACGACGTTGAAGGCCCCCGCGGGAAGCCCCGCCTGCACCGTGAGGTCGGCGAACGCGGATGCCGTGAGCGGAGTCCACTCGGCAGGTTTGAGTACGACGGTGTCACCGGCGGCGAGCGCAGGGGCGATCTTCCAGGTCGCGAGCATGAGGGGAGCGTTCCAGGGGGTGATCAGGGCGGCGACACCCGACGGATCCCAGGAGATGTGGTTAGTGTGACCCCGCGTCTCGAAGTCGGGATGGCTGAGGTCGTTGACGGCGTAGTCGGCGAAGAAGCGAAGGTTGTGCGCGACGCGGGGCATGACACCGCGGATGTTGCTCCGCAAGAGACCCCCGTTGTCGAGCGTCTCGAGGTTCGCGAACGAGTCAAGGTTCTGCTCGACGAGGTCGGCGAGGCGGTGCAGGATCGCCCCGCGTTCTTGTGGGCTCAGTCGCGACCAGGTGGGGAATGCGGTGCGCGCGGCCTGCACCGCGCGGTCCACCTCAACTTCGCCGCCACGGGCAATGTCACCGAGGAAACTACCGTCGATGGGACTCGTGTTGCGGAACGTGTCGCCGCTCTCGACCCGTTCTCCCCCGATGAAGTGCCGCGTGTCGACGTGCAGGCCCGCCACCTCGATCGTCGACTCCGTCGCCATCGCTACCCACCTCGTCGTAAGTCATTCGGATGCTAATGACTTACTGTAGCGGGCGACGCCGCGGACTGGCTAGTCCTGGTGCGTGAAGCTAGTCCTGGCGCTCGACGTTCGCGGTCACGAGGCGCAGCATCTCGGAGAGCTCCGGTCGTTGCCCAGCGGCGATGGGGCTCGCGATGTGCTGCTCCTGCTGGTTGAAGGCGGGAAACAGCGTGGTCATGAGTTCGCGCCCAGCATCCGTCAGTGTGACCACCACGAGCCGACCGTCGGTCTCCGACTTTCGACGGGTGAGCCACCCCCTGCCTTCGAGCGTGGAAAGGACGCCGGTCAGAGTCGCCTTGGAGAATCCGCCCTCGAGCGCGATCTGACGCGTCTCGATTGGCTCCCAGATCCAAGTAACCCAGAGCACGACGAACGCCGTCCACGACAGATTGTGTTCGGAGAGCACCGTGCGCTCGAAATGGTTGCGCACGGCGTTGGCGGCCCGGAAGAGGTTCGACGCCACGGCCATTGCCGTGTAGTCGAGCGGGAGGCCACCGAGCTTCTGCTCGACCTGCAGCTCGGTCTCCGAGAGAGTGTGCGGTCCGGCCATCGGCCCCCCCCTTTCATTCACAAGCCCGGTTCTGAGGCAAGCCTAGGTGACACGCGCGAGGCAGGGGTTATCATTTGTTCGCATCCTAACGACGGGAGTATCCAGTTGGTTTCAACGACGAACATCAGCCTGGCCAACCTCGACCTGTTCGAGTCCGGCAATCCGTGGGCCGCCTTCGACGAGTTGCGCACGAACGACCCCGTGCACTGGGATGACGAAGACTCCCCCAACCACGGATTCTGGTCACTCACCCGCTACCACGACATCGTCGGCGTGCTGCGTGACACCGAGACATTCTCGAGCGAGCGCGGCGGCGTCAACCTCGAAGAACTCGACCCCGAGCAGATCGAGGCTCGCAAGTCCATGCTCGAGACCGACGGCGTGCGCCACCGGTCGCTGCGTCGGCTGATGCAGGGCGAGTTCACGCCTCGGGCGGTCGCCGGCTACGAGACGTTCCTGCGGGGACTCACGGCATCCACCCTCGACGCTGCCTTCGCGAAAGGCGAGTTCGATTTCGTGAAGGAGGTCGCGGCAGACTTCCCCATTCGCGTGCTCGCGAAGATGCTCGACGTGCCCGACGCCGACATCTACAAGCTCATTGACTGGGGCAACCGCATGGTCGGCAACGACGACCCAGAACACTCAGACGTGCTCGCGTCGAGCGAGGAGAGCGAGAAGTACCGCCTCCTGCCGTTCCGCTCCCCCGCCGCGCTCGAGGTCTTCGAGTACGGACGGGCGCTGGCCGACGAGCGCCGCGGAGGCGACCGCACCGACCTCGTCTCGCGGCTCGTGAACCAGACTCCCGAAGATGGCATTCCGCTCTCTGAGCGCGACTTCAATAGCTACTTCCTCTTGCTCGTCGTTGCCGGCAACGAAACCACCCGACACACCATCACCCACTCGATGAACTACCTCATCCAGAACCCCGACCAGCTCGCGCTGTTGCAGGAGCGCCCCGAGCTCATCCCGTGGGCGGTAGAAGAGTTCCTGCGTCTCGCGAGCCCCGTGTACCACTTCCGCCGCACGGCCAACGTGGACACCGAGATCGACGGCAAGAAGATCAAGGCGGGCGACAAGGTCGTCACGTGGTTCGCCGCGGGCAACCGCGACGCCCAAGTTTTCGACAACCCCTACGAGATGGATGTCACGCGCAGCCCGAACGAACACATGGCGTTCGGGCGCGGAGGCCCCCACATGTGCCTCGGCAACGCCCTGGCACGCCTCGAGATCCGAATCATGTTCGAAGACCTGCTCACGCGCGTCTCGAGCGTCACGGCCCTCGGCGAGCCCTCCAAACTTCGCAGCAACTTCGTCAATGGCATCAAGCGCTTCCCCGTGCGGGTCGAACTGAAGTGAGAGTGCACGGCGAATCTCACGTGGTGTGGGGCGACGAGTCGGATGTCGTGCAGCTCGCACTCGACTGGACGGCGGGTCGGGTCGTTCGACGCACCGATCCGCACTCGACCGCGCGACCCGCACCCGCCCTCGCCGCCGACGCGGGGGCCACGGTCGTGCCGAGAGGGATCGGGGGCGACGAGGCGTTACGCATCTTCGCCACCGTGCTCGAGCCCGCGACGCGTTCCCAGGACGACGCCTACAACCTCGCCTACATCCCCGCCGCGCCGACGCGCGCCGCGGTCGCCTTCGATCTCGTCACGAGCGCCGCGAACATCTTCGGAGGAATGTGGGAGGCCGGCGCCGGCGCGATCTTCGCCGAGAACGAGGCGCTCGCCTGGATCACCGGCCTGCTGGGCTGGCCCGAAGAATCTGGTGGATGCTTCGTCTCCGGCGGCACGTCGGGAAACCTCTCCGCGCTCATGACCGCGCGCGAAACGGCCAAGACCCGACGCGGCGGTCGGCCCGCCGGCGGGTGGAAGCTCGCCTGCACCGAGAACGCCCACTCATCTATCGCCTCTGCCGCCCGCGCACTGGACGTCGACATCGTTCCCGTCGCAGTCGACGACCGAGGGCATCTCACGGGTGCCGCCCTGCGGACAGTGCTCGAACGCGAACCCGACGTCTTCGCTGTCGTCGCGTCGGCCGGAACCACCAACGAGGGACTCATCGACGACCTCGCCGACATCGCCGATGTCTGCGAAGAATTCGAAGTGTGGATGCACGTCGACGGTGCCTACGGGGGTGCGGGCCTCGCAGCCCCGAGCGTGCGCCCCCTGTTCGACGGTATCGAGCGCGCGGACAGCTTCATCGTCGACCCGCACAAGTGGCTCTTCGCTCCCTACGACTGCTGCGCACTCGTCTACCGGGAGCCCGCCCTCGCGCGCGCCGTGCATGCCCAGCACGCGAGCTACCTCGACCACATCGACCGAGACTCCTGGAATCCCAGCGAGTTCGCCCTGCACCTCTCCCGCCGTGCGCGCGGACTCCCCCTGTGGTTCAGTCTCGCCACCCACGGCACCGACCGGTATCGCGACGCGATCGAGAAATGCCTCGCGACGGCGCGCGAAGTCGCGGAGTCGATACGGGCATCCGAATTCCTCCACCTGTCGCGGGAGCCTGAGCTCTCCGTGCTCATCTTCGAGCGCCCCGGATACACCGATGCGCAGTACGAAGCGTGGTCGCGTACGACCGCCGACGAAGGCATCATGCTGTGCGTGCCCACCACGTGGCGCGGTCGCACGGTGCTTCGACTCGCGTTCGTGAATCCGGACACCGACGCGAAAGCCGTCGTGCTCGCGCTGCAGACCCTAGGACGCTAGGAACGCGCTAGACCAGCTTCGCGACGCGTTCCAGGAACGCGTCGACGAGCGCGATCGTGCGCTGTTCGGCGGCAGCCTCCTCGGCACGCGTGTGGGCGATCATCCGCTCGGGATCTTGACCGTCAGCCACGACCTGCTCGGCCCCACCCTCGCGCAGCCACCCCTCGAGCGCGGCAGAGTTGAGTTCGGGGTGAAACTGCACGGCGAGACTGCGTCCCACCGTGAACGCCTGTGATGAGACGGCATTGCGCGCGACCTCGGTGGCCCCTGAAGGCACGGTCCACTCGTCGTAGTGAAAGTGAAACCACGGGCCGGGAGAGACGAGCTCGGGATCGTCGGTGTGGATCGCCGTCCAGCCGATCTCGGCCTTGCGGGCGCGTGCAACCGTACCGCCGAGCGCCCGAGCCAGGAGCTGACCCCCGAAGCAGATTCCGAGCACGGGGATGTCCCGTTGCACCGCCGTGCGCACCCACTCGAGCTCGGGCAGCAGCCAGCGACCGATGCACGCGTCGTCCCATGCTCCCCAGGGCGCGCCCATGGGAACGATGAGGTCGTAGCGATCGAGCTCGGGAAACGAGAACTCGACATTGGGGGTCGCGAAGTTGGACTCATCCACGACCAGCACCTCGTCGACCTCGAACCCGCGATCGCGCAGTCGCTGTGACACGGGACCTGTGGGGCTCACATGATCGTGCTGGACGAAGAGGGCTCGCATCGCGTTAGTATCTCACTAATCGTTCAGTGCCGAACGATTTTTCGCGGAGGTCTCATGAGTATCGACATTGCTGCTCTTCGTGCCGAACTCGACGCTCGTGGTGTCGACGTCCTGCGCCTGATTTTTCCCGACGTTCTGGGCATCACGCGGTCGAAGGACCTGCTCGTGAGCCAGCTGGAGAAAGCCAAGTCACCGGCGTTCTGCCAGGGCGTGTGGGTGACCACCACCCGCGGCGGCGTGCTCGACGGAAACGACATCATGTCCACGGGTCTCCCCGATCTCATTACGCGCATCGATCCGTCGACGCTCACGATGATGCCGTGGGAGCCGGGCGTCGCCATGGTGATCGCCGACTCGTTCAATTCCGACGAGACCGTGAACGAACTCGCTCCGCGGTCGGTGCTGCGCTCGGTCATCCAGAAGTACGAAGCGCTCGGATTGAGCCCCGTCGTCGGCCCCGAGCTCGAGTTCTACATCGCCGAATACGACGACGAGTCGGGCTGGCGTCGGGCAATCCAGCGCACCGGGCGTGTGTACACGACGGGCGCCTGGGTCGACCCCGACGGCACCTTCCTGCACCTGCTGCGCATGCTCGACCAGATGGAGATCGGCGTCTTCGCCGGCAACCACGAGTTCAGCCCGTCGCAGTACGAGATCAACCTGTGGCACAGCGAGGCGATGGATGCCGCCGATCGCACGTTCCTCTTCAAGACCGCCGTGCGCGACATCGTGGCCCGAGAGGGCAAGCACGCGACCTTCCTCGGCAAGCCGTGGGGCGACGAGGGCGGCAGCGGCTTCCACCTGCACTTCTCCGTTGTCGACTCGAAGACAGGTGCCAACCTCATGGCGGAGGGCGATCAGCTCTCCGCGCGAGCGGGTCACCTCATCGCCGGCATCCTCGCCAACTCGGCAGCACTCGCCGCGTTCACCAACCCCACCATCAACGCCTACAAGCGCCTCGGACCGGACACCCTCGCCCCCTACCGTGCCAACTGGGGGCACGACAACCGATCGGCGATGCTGCGGGTTCCCCCCGAGCGCGGCGCTGGCACGCGACTCGAGGTTCGGGTTGGAGATGGGGCGGCCAACCCCTACCTGCTCATCGCGGCGATCCTCGCGGCCGGACTCGACGGGCTCACGCGTGAACTTGAGCTACCCGCCGAGGCCGAGGGGTGGGCGTACGAGAACGAGGCCGCGGCCATCCTGCCCGTCACGCTCACCGAGGCGCTGGATGCCCTCGCCGCCGACAGCGTCATGACAGAGACCCTCGGAGCCCCGCTCGTCGACACGTTCGTCGTGCTCAAGCGCGACGAGGTGGAGCGGTACGAGGCGGAGGTCGACGACCCGACGACGCGCGAGGTCACGGCATGGGAGGTCGACGAGTACCTCGCCGATTACTGAGGCGAGCTACTTACTGAGGCGAGCTACTGACCACGCAGCGGGCTCGAGTACGCGCTAGACCGGACGGGAGCGGTCGGCCACGAGGTCGCCGCCCGCGAAGGTGACACCGAGTTCGCGATAGTAGCCGCCGAGTATCTCGCCCACCGGAAGGATCGAGTGCAGCTCATCCCACGGCGAATCGGCGAGGGTGAGTTCGGCGTCGCCGCGCCAGGGCTGCCCGAGGTCGGCATCCACACCCCCCATCGTCACGAGTTGGTCGAGTGAGAGCCCCTGGCCCTGGCTGATCGAGGGCATGAAGCGGTTGTGCAGCATGCGGTGGCCATTGACGAATCCGTTGGTCTCAGCGGGTTCCCGCAGCGTCACGATGGCAGAGGCGAGCCGGTGGTCGTAGGCCGAAAGGGATGCCCCGAGCTTGGCTCCCGCCTCGAGCCGTGGCGACGCCTTGCCATGGTTGAAGAGGCGGGTGACGTGCACCGACCCGAACTTCTTGGGGTAGCCCTGGAACCAGCCTCGCGCGATCGCGAAGTCCTTCGTGACCCAGATCGCCACACAGCGGCTGTAGACCGTTCCCTCATACGAGCACCGGACGACGACGAAGGCCTCGAGGTACTGCGATCGCACGGGGTCGAGCAGTTCGAGTCCGCCTTCGCTGCACGACTGCCAGTCCGCCCAGATGATCGCCACGGCGCCGGGCCGCTCGGGCGCAAGGTCGATGTCAGGCGGGAGTATCGCGCGCACGTTCGCGGGGTCGGTGAGGTACTCGACGGTCAGCAGGGTGCCGGAGTAGTACCACGGCATCTGCGGCACGAGCGCGCTCGATCCGCGGGGCGTGAGGGGCGGGAGGAAGCCGTGGAGTTCGGTCATGGCGGGAAGTGTAGCAAGAGCCCGTTCGTGACCAAATGACCGAAGCCCTTGACGTGAGGCGGGGGTGCCGCCAAGGTGTACACAACGATCGTGCGTATCCGAACGATTTGGGTACCACGCAATTCCTAGCGCTCGAACTCAACGAGGAGTAACAGCATGTCGAATTCTTCGTCCGCCCCGACCGAAACCGGGCCCGGCCTGCGCAAGGGCCGCCTGGGAGTCGTCGGAATCGTCTTCTTTGTCGTCGCGGCGTCGGCTCCCCTCGTCGGCATGACCGGCGCGGTGCCCGTCGCCGTCGTACTCGGCAACGGCGCGGCCGCACCCGGCGCCTACCTCGCCGTGGGCATCACGCTCCTTCTCTTCAGCGTCGGCTACGCCGCCATGAGCCAACGCGTCACCAACGCGGGTGCCTTCTTCGCCTACGTCGGGCGGGGCCTGGGCAAGCCCGCCGGAATCGCCTCGGCATTCGTTTCGATCGTCGCCTACCTCGCGGTGCAACTCGCGATCTATGGCTTCTTCGGCGGAGTCGTCGCCGCCCAGGTGGGTCTCATCCCCTGGTGGGCCTGGTCCCTCATCGCCTGGGTCATCGTGACAGCGCTCTCCCTCCTGAGCGTCGACGTGGGCGCCAAGGTACTCGGCGTGCTCCTGAGCCTCGAACTGCTCGCACTGCTGGTGACGGCCATCGCGATCCTCATCACCGGAGGACCCGAGGGAATCAACATCGCGGCGTCCTTCTCGCCCGACCAGATCCTCGTCGGCGGGCTCGCCGGCTCTGCAGGTATTGCGTTCGCGTTCGCGTTCGCATCGTTCATCGGGTTCGAGGCGACCGCGATCTACGGCGAGGAATCGAAGGAGCCCAAGCGCATCGTCCCCCGCGCCACCTACCTTGCTGTTGCCACCATCACCGTCATCTTCGCTCTCGTCTCGTTCGCGATGGTCACGGGCATGGGATCCTCCGCCGTCATCGACCAGACGCTCGAACGCTCGGGCGGCCTCGCAGATCCCGCAGCGGTGCTCTTCTCCCTCGCCGCTGAGTACGTCGGACCGTGGATGGCAACGCTCATGAGCATCCTCGTCATCTCGAGTCTCTTCGCGGGGCTCCTCGCGTTCCAGAACGCCGCGAGCCGCTACCTGTTCGCGATGGGCCGGGCATCAGTGCTTCCGACCTCGCTCGCGAAGACCAACGGCCGTGGAGCCCCCAGCCGGGCATCCATCGTCACCTCGGTCATCAGCGGAATCGTCATCCTGCTCTTCGCGGTCTTCCAGCTCGAGCCCGTGCTCAACCTCTTCTACTGGTTCAGCGGACTCGCGGTCGTCGCGATCGTGCTCATCGAGATCCTCGTCTGCATCGCGATCATCGCGTATTTCCGCAAGAACAAGGGCAGTGAGAACGTATTCGTGACCGTCATCGCCCCCGTTCTCGCGGGCATCGGACTCATCCTCGGCGAGTACCTGCTGATGTCGCGCTTCGGCCTGCTCGCGGGCACCGTCGCCGACGGAGTGGATCCGAGCGTGACTCCGTGGGGTCTCAACGCGCTCGGCTGGGTGCTCGTGCTGCTGCCGTTCATCGTCTTGTTAGCAGGCTTCGTTCTCGCGAACACGCGCAAGTCGGTCAACGAGGAGTTGCTGAAGGACGTGCTCTCCTAGCGAATCATCGCCTCGACAGATGAGCTTCGTCGATCAGATCACACTCGAAGAACTCGAGGCCGATCCCTACCCGATCTACGCCCGGCTGCGGGCAGAGGCCCCCGTGGCCTGGATCCCCGCAGCCGAGGTGTGGTTCGTCACGCGGTTTCAGGACTGCTCAGACATCGGCAACGGTCGGTACGGGTTCGTGGCCGCGTCAGGGCATCCGACACTCGAGCGCGTTTTCAACAAGCCCAACGTGCTCACCTCGGACGGCGAGGTGCACGGTGATCTGCGGGCGGGAATCGACCCGCGACTCACACCGAATGCCGTGACCGCGGTGGTCGATGACATCGTGCGGCCGGTAGCGAGGCGGCGGCTCGAGGCACTACGGGAATCGGGACGCTCGAGCGGCGACCTCATGGAGGACTACTTCGAGCCAGTGAGCGTCGAAGCCCTCCGCCACGTCATGGGGCTCGACGCGCTCGTCGAGGCCGACACGCTGCGGCGTTGGTTCGCGGGACTCAACTCGGGGATCGCGAACTTCGCACTCGACTCGGAGGCGTTCGAGCGCGCCGACGCAATCTCGGCCGAGATCGAGTCGACCATCATCCCGCTCATCGACGAACTCACCGCGCACCCCGACGACTCGATGATCGCCCACATGATCTGGGCGGGGGTGCGCGACGGTCGGCCGCGCTCGGTCGCGACGATCATGCCCTCGCTCAAGGTCATCTTGCTGGGGGGAATGCAGGAGCCCGGACATGGGGCCGCGAGCACCCTGCACGGTCTCTTTGGCCGACCCGAGCAGTTCGCAGCAGCGGTCTCCGATCCGCTCGAGTGGGCACCCCTCGCCGTCAATGAGGGACTGCGCTGGATGGCGCCGATCGGTGCGATCGAACGGCAGGCCAGCGTCGATGTCGACCTCGAGGGTGTGACGATTCCCGCGGGCGCGATCGTCGAGGCGGTGATCGCCTCCGCCAATCGCGACGAGAGCCGGTTCGACGACCCCGATACCTTCGACATGGAGCGCGGCACTCGCAGCCACCAAGCGTTCGGAGCCGGCAGCCACTTCTGCGCCGGGCACTTCTTCGCGCGCCAGGTCGAGCGGATCATGTTCGAAGAGTTGCTCCCCGCGCTGCCCGGCCTGCGTCCCTCGCTCGTGCTCGAGCCCGAGGTGAGCGGGTGGTTCTTCCGCGCGCCGAAGATGCTGCCGGTGGAGTGGGACGAGGTGCTCTCCCGCGAGACGATCGACCTGCGCAGCGCCCCCCTCGGCACTGTCGAGCTCGACGTCACGGGCGTGCGCAGCATCGCCGAGGGCATCGTCGAACTCGAGTTGCGGCATCCGAACGGTGTCGACCTGCCCGCCTGGACGCCGGGCGCCCACATCGATCTGTGGGCGATCGCCGAGCGGGGCGGTCAATACTCGCTGTGCGGCGACCCCGACGACCGCTCGGTCTGGCGTGTCGCGGTGCTGCGCGAACCGCAGAGCCGCGGGGTATCGCGCACGATCCACGACGCGGTCGGCGTGGGCACGCGGATGCCCGTGGGCGGGCCGCGCAACAACTTCGCCCTCCAGCCGGCGTCGGCCTACCTCTTCATAGCCGGGGGCATCGGAGTCACTCCCCTGCTCCCGCTCGCGCGCCAGGCGGCGAGTGAGGGCACGCCGTTCGAGTTTCGATACGCGGGTCGCGCGCGATCGTCGATGGCCTACCTCGACGACCTACCGACGGGGACGATCGTGCATACCGACGGCGACCGACTCGACGTCGACGCCGTCATCGCTGAACTTCCGCCCGGAACAGTCGTCTATTGCTGCGGTCCCGAACGCATGCTCGACGCCGTCGTCGCCGCGGGCGAGCGACACGGCATCGAGGTGCACGTCGAGCGGTTCGAGGGGGTCGAGGCCATCCGCGACGGCGACGTCGCCCTCACGGTGGGGCTCGCACGCAGCGGGGGCGAACTCGAAGTGCCCGCCGATCGCTCCATTCTCGGGGCGCTGCAAGATCGCGGCGTCGAGGTGCTCACCGCGTGCGGCGAGGGCAATTGTGGATCATGCGAGACGCGCGTGCTCGCCGGATCCATCGATCATCGCGATGTGTTGCTCACGCCTGCCCAGCGCGCGAAAGGCGACCGCATGATGGTGTGCGTGTCGCGGGGAACCGGGCTCGTCCTCGACGTCTAGCAGAGCGGGCCGCTAGGCGTTGCGCCACCAGTCGTCGAACATCGACACCGGCACCGCCCGCTTGTGCCTCGTGTTGATGTAGCGCGTCTCAATCGCGACGGCAACCTCCTCGGGCACCTCGTGGCCCTCGAGGTAGTCGTCGATCTGGGTGTAGCTCAATCCGAGGTTGGCCTCGTCGGTTTGGCCGGGAATGTCGTCGAGCAAGTCGGCGGTGGGGGCTTTGAGGTAGAGGCGCTCGGGGGCACCGAGATGCTCGAGCAGCGAGCGGCCCTGTCGTTTGGTCAGGCCCGAGAGCGGGAGCACGTCTGCACCGCCGTCGCCGAACTTGGTGAAGAAACCCGTGACGGCCTCGGCGGCGTGATCCGTGCCCACAACGAGGAGCGACGACTGACCCGCGAGCGCGTACTGGGCGACCATGCGCGCTCGCGCCTTGACGTTGCCCTTGGTGAAGTCGAGCATCTCGGTTCCGGTTGCGTCGAGGTACTCGGCCTCGAAGCCGTCGACCGCGCGCCGGATGTTGTACGTCACGACGTGGTCGGCCTCGATGAAGGCGAGCGCGAGCTGGGCATCCGCCTCGTCCGCCTGCACGTGGTACGGAAGGCGCACGGCCGTGAACGACGCGTCGTACCCGGCGGCGCGCAGTTCCTCGACGGCGAGCTGGCACAGGCGACCGGCGAGCGACGAGTCCTGTCCGCCCGAGATGCCGAGCACGAGACCTTTCGACTTGGTGGTGCGAACATAGTCCTTCAGGAAGTCGATGCGCGACCGCACCTGCTCGGCGGGGTCGACCGAGGGGACGACGTTGAGGTCATAGATGATGCGCGCCTGCAGCGGATTCATGGAATCGACCCTACTCGCGATCAGGGGCTACGCTGCGACGCGCTGAACCTCCTCGACGAGGTAGCGCGTGTACGCCGTGATGGTGAGGAAGGTCGGGAAGTCCTCGCCCAGGGTCACCGCGCGGAAGACCTCAGCGGCGTCGTCGACTCGGTTGCCCGCCGGGCGCGGCAGCTCCGCGAGAACCGACGCGAGTTCCGCCGTGATGTGCTCGTGCGTGAGCTCGGTTCCCTCGACGGTCACGACGCGCTGGTGCATCCACTGCCACAGCTGTGATCGGCTGATCTCCGCGGTTGCGGCGTCCTCCATGAGATTGTCGATCGCGGCCGCCCCGATCCCGCGCAACCAGCTCTCGATGTAGCGCACGGCGATCGAGACGTTGGAACGCACGCCGGCGTCGGTCACCGCTCCGTCGATGCTGAGGTCGAGCAAATCGTCGGCCGTGACGTGAACGTCGTCGCGACGTCGGTCGAGCTGGTTGGGGCGATCGCCGAGCACCGCATCGAACTCGGCCCGAGCGGTCGGAATGAGATCCGGATGTGCGACCCAGGTGCCATCGAAACCGTCGGTCGCTTCGCGCCGCTTGTCGCTTGCTACGGCCTCAAGTGCTCGCGCCGTCACCTCTGGATCGCGGCGGTTGGGGATGAATGCACTCATCCCGCCGATTGCGTGCGCGCCGCGCTTGTGACACGTCGCGACAAGCAGCTCGGTGTAGGCCCGCATGAACGGCACCGTCATGGTGATCGCCGAACGATCGGGGAGCGTGAAGTGCGCCCCGCGTCCCCGAAAATTCTTGATGATCGAGAAGATGTAATCCCATCGACCCGCGTTGAGCCCCGCGCAGTGCTCGCGCAGCTCATAGAGGATCTCCTCCATTTCGAACGCGGCGGAGATGGTCTCGATGAGCACGGTCGCCCGGATGGTTCCGTGGGGGATGCCGAGCGCATTCTCTGAGAACGTGAACACGTCGTCCCACAGTCGCGCCTCGAGGTGGTTCTCGAGCTTCGGGAGGTAGAAGTAGGGCCCACTCCCCCTCTCGATGAGTTCGTGGGCGTTGTGAAAGAAGTACAACCCGAAGTCGACGAGCGAGGCGGATGCCGGACTCCTCAGTCCCGCCTGGTCGGTGTACCGCATGTTCTTCTCCACGAGATGCCACCCGCGCGGACGCATCACAATCGTCGGGGTGTCGTCACCGAGCTCGTAGCGCTTGCCCTCGTCGGAGGTGAAGTCGATGCGCCGTCGGATCGCGTCGTGCAAGTTGATCTGACCTCCGACGACGTTCGCCCAGGTCGGACTTGTCGCGTCTTCCTGGTCGGCGAGCCACACCCGAGCGCCCGAGTTCATCGCGTTGATGGTCATCTTGCGGTCGGTCGGTCCGGTGATCTCGACCCGGCGATCCTCGAGGCCCGGACCGGCTCCAGCGACGCGCCAGGTGGGTTCCTCGCGGATCGCGGTCGTCGATGACAGAAAGCGCAGGTTGCGCCCGTTGTCGATGTTGCGGCGCTGCTGCATGCGAGCGGCGAGTCGGTCGTGACGACGACCGGCGAACTGGTCATGCAACCGGGTCAGGAAGCGCAGGGCATCTGGGGTCAGTATCTCGTCGTAGCGCTCGTCGAGCGGGCCGAGGATCTCGATTCTGGTCATGGTCGTGCCTTTCGGTGGTCGTGTGGCTTCAGTGGAACTGCTGGGCTTCGGTGCTTCCCACGAGAGCGAGGGTCTCGCTGCCGGGGTTGAGCGCCGAGGCGATTCGGTCGAAGTAGCCGGTGCCGACTTCGCGCTGGTGACGCGTGGCCGTGTATCCGTGCTTCTCAGACGCGAATTCGGCCTCCTGCAGCTCGACGTAGGCACTCATGTGGCGCTCGGAGTAGTCGCGAGCGAGCGTGTACATGGAGTGGTTGAGGGCGTGGAATCCGGCGAGGGTGATGAACTGGAAGGCGTATCCCATCGCCGCTAGTTCACGTTGGAAGCTCGCGATCTGGTCATCGTCGAGGTGGGATTTCCAATTGAACGAGGGCGAGCAGTTGTAGGCGAGCTTCTTACCCGGAAACTCACGGTGAATGCTTTCGGCGAAGGTGCGCGCGAGCTCGAGGTTGGGCTTGTCGCTCTCCACCCACAGCAGGTCGGCGTAGGGCGCGTAGGCGTGGCCGCGCGCGAGAACCGTCTCGATGCCGGGTGTCGTGCGGAAGAAGCCCTCCTCCGTGCGCTCACCCGTGAGGAACGGACGGTCACGCTCGTCGATGTCGCTCGTGATCAGATCGGCCGCGAGCGAGTCCGTGCGCGCGATGATGATGCTCGGCACGCCCGCGACGTCGGCAGCCAGACGTGCGGCGTTCAGCGTGCGCACGTGCTGACGAGTGGGGATGAGAACCTTGCCGCCCATGTGACCGCACTTCTTCTCGCTCGCGAGCTGATCCTCCCAGTGCACGCCCGCCGCCCCTGCCTCGATCATCGCGCTCATGAGTTCGTAGGCGTTGAGGGGACCTCCGAAGCCGGCTTCCGCGTCGGCGACGATGGGCGCGAGCCAGTCGGTTGTCTCGTCGCGGGATTTCGATACGCCCTGCGCGCTACTCAATGTGCGTTCTGCGAACGCAATCTGGTCGGCCCGCAGCAGCGCGTTGTTGATTCGGCGCACGACCGCGGGAACCGAGTTCGCCGGGTACAGGCTCTGGTCGGGATAGGTCTGGCCGCTCAGGTTCGCGTCGGCAGCGACCTGCCATCCGGAGAGGTAGATGGCCTTGAGACCGGCGCGCACCTGCTGCACGGCCTGATTGCCGGTGAGGGCGCCGAGCGCGGCCACCCACTCGTCGCCGTTCTGTGATGAGTGGATCAGGCGCCACAGGTTGTTCGCGCCGCGACGCGCGAGCGTGCGGTCCTCCCGAACGCTTCCACGCAGTGTGACGACGTCTTCGGCGGAGTAGTCGCGCGTGATGCTGTTCCAGCGTGCATCCGTCTTCCATTCGGTCTCGAGTTGAGCCGCAGTCTGGGTCTGGTCGCCAGGGCGAGTGCTGTTCGTCGTATCCGTGTTCGTCATGACCCCAGCATTCGTCCACCGCGATGGTTCTTCTCTAGATTGGTCGACAGAATTCTTGCCATTCTTCTATTTCGCACAAGAAGGCGCTCTGGCAGGATGTGCGGATGGGTGAGGACGCGCGTGAACTGCCACAGGATGACGACATGCTCGATTCACTCACCGTCGGCCGGCGCATCCGTCAGCTCCGCACCGATCGGGGACTGACGCTCGACGATGTCGGGGCCAAGCTCGGGCGGGCTGCCTCCCAGGTCTCGGTCATCGAGAACGGCAAACGCGAACTGAAACTCGGGGAACTGCAGAAGCTCTCGCGCATCCTCGGAGTCACCGTGGACGACCTGTTGAGCCCCGAGCCACCCACAAAGCGGGCCGCGCTCGAGATCGCCCTGACCCGCGCCCAGCGCGGTCCCCTCTACACCTCGCTCTCACTGCCGTCACTGCCCGTGCGCAAGTCGCTGAGCGACGAGGCGATCGAGACGATCCTCGGTCTGCACGACGAATTGCAGCGCCTGCACAACGAACGGGCGGCGACCCCCGAGGAGGCGCGCCGAATCAATACCGAGCTGCGCCGAGCGATGCGCAAGCGCAACAACTATTTCGCTGACCTCGAAGCGACGGCGAAGTCGCTGCTCGACGCCGTCGGTCACGCCGGGGGTCCGCTGTCACAGAGGGTCGCCTCCGACCTGGCCAGCCACCTCGGTTTCTCGCTGCACTATGCGCCCGATCTGCCCATGTCGACGCGGTCGGTGACCGATCTCAAGAATGGGCGCATCTACCTCCCGCTTGCGGCCGCGGGCGGCGATCCGCGCTCTACCCTGCTGCAGGCTCTCGCGAGCCACGCCCTCGGCATCGCCGAACCCGCGGACTACGCCGAGTTTCTGCGCCAGCGGGTCGAGACCAACTACCTCGCGGCAGCTCTCATGGTGCCCGAGCATTCCGCGCTCGAATTCCTGGCAGACGCGAAAGAGAAGCGTGAGCTCTCGGTCGAAGATCTGCGCGACGCGTTCGCGGTGAGCTATGAGACGGCGGCCCATCGCTTCACCAACCTCGCGACGCAGCACTTCGGCATTCCCGTGCATTTCCTCAAGGTGCACGAGTCGGGCACGATCTCGAAAGCCTACGAAAACGACAGCGTGGCTTTCCCGACGGACGCCCTGGGCGCCGTCGAGGGTCAAATCGTCTGCCGCAATTGGAGCGCGCGCCGCGTGTTCGACGTCGACGATAGATTCAGTCCGTACCACCAGTACACGGACAAGCCCACCGGCACGTACTGGTGCACCTCACGCATCCAGTCGACATCGCGCGGCGACTACTCGGTGAGCGTCGGAACGCCTTTCTCTCACGTGAAGTGGTTTCGCGGGCGTGACACCGCGAACCGCGCCACCTCGACATGCCCCGATGAGGCGTGCTGCCGCCGACCGCCCGCGGACCTCGCGGCACGGTGGGCTCGCGAGTCTCTCCCGAGCGCGCGCCTCAACAGTTCGCTGCACGCGGCGATGCCCGCCGGGATCTTTCCCGGTGTGGATTCGACCGAAGTTTTCGAGTTCCTCGAGGCACACTCCCCGAAATAGTCCGCGGGATCGCCGGCTATCACACTCGCGGCGCCTCTCGCCAGCCCGCTGGGGTGTACCCCGTTTGGGGGCCAGGTGATCGATATGGTGGAAAGATGCGCCATATACGAGCCCGACTCCGACTGACCGCGGTCGTCTCCGCAACTGCCGCTGGCCTGCTGCTAGCGGGTTGCACGTCGCCCGACGCCCCGATCACTGCGACCATCGAGACCCTCGCCACTCCCGCCGGCATGAGCCCGACAGTGCCGCACGTGACCCTCGCGTCGCTTCTGCCCGCCACCGATGACCTTCCCTTCGTGGCCGCTGCAACGGTTTCCGAGCCCGGCGGCCCCTCGGTCGGCACGGTCTACACATCGACGGACGGGACGGCCTGGAAAGAGAGCGCGGTGACGGCCGAGCTCGAGGGCTCCTTCAGCGGGGGACTCGCGGGGGACGAGACGCTCACGGTCTACGCGGGAACGCTGTGGACCGCGGGCATCCAATCGAGCGTGCTCTTCACCTCGACAGACCGCACGGCATGGAACCAGGTCGCTCTCCCCGAGGAACTCGCCGCCCGCTATCGCATCACCGACCTTGCAGTACGCGGCTCAGTCGTGTTCGCCATCGGCACTGACTCGGCTGGCGCGTCGACGGGCGTGCGGATCGACGGCACCGATGTCGTCGAGTTCGCGCTCCCCAGCGTCGGAGAGGGCGAATTGCTCTCGGCTGCCACGCTCGTTGCGGGTGAGTCTCTCGTGCTCATCGCTCGTCCGGGCGACGAGGGCGAAAACAACCCCGTCGTGAGCTTCGTGTCGGATGATGCGGGCGCATCCTGGTCTGATTCGTCACCGCTGGCCGGTGTCGACTCCTTCGTCGTCGGGGCCGTCGCCGTCGACGGCGGCTACCTGGCAACGGGCTCGACCCCGCTCTCGTCGGAGCCGGGTGCCCCGACCGCGCCGGCCGCGTGGTTCTCCCCTGACGGGGCGAGCTGGTCGGCCGAGACCGTCCCGGGTGTGGCGCAGGGGGTGTTCTTCTTCGACGGCCGGTCATCGGTGGGCTTGGGTGCACCGACCGCCAACGGGGATGCGGTCGCCGCGGTCGCCTGGAATGACAACTCGGCATACAGCGGCATCTACCGGCGGACCTCGGGCGGCGTGTGGTCGTTTGTGAGCGAGTCGAGCGTCAATGCGGGCAATGGCCTCGGCGGTCTCGCGGTCGCCGTTGACGAGGTATCCACCGTCTCGTTGCTGGGCGGCAGCGGGTTCGCGCGGCTGGCGATCATTCAGCCCGAGAACGGCTGGATAGACACCGAGGTACTGAGCGAGCGGGAGGACATCAGCTACGTCGACGCCATCTACCCGGCTCCCCTCGAGGAGTCGAGCGAGGGCGATGACGTCGCCGTCGGTCGCACGGTCATGACCCTCGGCACCAGTAGCTTCACGGTCAATCCAGACGGCGGTTGGCGCAACCAGACCTCGTTCGCCCTCGCCGAGGTGACCGACAAGGCCGTCGAGATCGTGCCCTGGGAGCCGGAGCGGGCAAGCCGACTCTCGGGTGTGCAGCTCGCCTCCAACCCCGAGGGCGCCGAGGTCATGGTCGGCGCGAACTTCCCGGAGGGCTCGAACGCCATCCTGGCGGAGGGATGGTTCCGCGCGAGCCCCGATGACGAATGGACACCCATCGCGGGATTCGAGGGCAGCGGCGCCACCCACTTCGTGGGGGCCGCGTACATCGGCGACCGCTGGCTGGCGTGGGGCGATGTGCGTGACACGAGCGCGTTGAGCGCTCCCTCACACGCACTCATGTGGTCGTCGACCGACGGACAGAAGTGGATGCGCGACATCGGCGACTTCGGCGGCGGCGCTCTGGAAACCCAATTGAGTGACGTGTGCGCACTCCCCAACGGAGACGCAATCGGAATCGGGTGGATCGAGGAAGCGGGTGGTGAGTTCCGCACCGCGGTGTGGAAGTACGACGACGGCCAGTGGACGCGCGCGGACATCGGCGACCTCGGCTCCAGCTACGGATACGGTTCGAGCTGCGCAACGGGCGACGACGGAGTCGTGCTCAACGCCTACTCGGGTGGTCGCAGCACGCTGCAGCTCTCGTCGGACGGCTCCGAGTGGACCGAGGTGTTCCGCGCCGAGCGCGGCATCGACTTCGGCGAACCGGTCGCCGTCGACGGCGGCTACGCGGCAAGCGGACAACTCGTGGATGGCAACCTCATGACCCCCGTGGTCTGGCTGTCCGCAGACGGCCGAGACTGGAAGCCGGTCACGATCCCCAGCACCAAGGCGGGCGCAACGACCTCCGTCGCACCCTATGGAGCGGACCTCATCGTCACGATGAGCGGGCGAATCGGCGACCCTGCGGTTGTCGTGCGAGACATCGCAACGCTCATCGGGGGCTAAACGGGCTGAGCCCTAGCCGGAGTGTCCGTCCCAGTTCTCGTACGGGTCCCACCCGGAGCGCGCGTCATAGGCGACCCCGTCGACGCGTACCTCGGGTGGACCCGCGACGACCGATCCGATGATCCGGAAGCCGCCGGGAAGGGTCGCGTCGGCGGGGAAGGTCGCCAGCAGCGAGTGATCCTCTCCCCCGTCGAGGGCGCGACGGGAGCCGACGGCGGCCGAGTCGAGGTCGAGTGCGACGGCACTCGCGTGGGCGAGGCGGCGGGCATCCATCGCAAGTCCGTCGCTGAGGTCGAGCATCGCTGTGGCGCCGGCGAGCGCCGCGGCTCGACCATCGGCGATGGGAGGACTCGGCCGCAACTGTGCTGCGATGACCTCACCGGAACGCTCGACCAGATCGCCGAATGCCGCGGCATCGGGTTCGCCGTCTACCGTGGCCTCGTCGAAGAGCAGCGCAAGTCCCTCCGCCGCTCGCCCGAGCACGCCCGAGACGGCCACGACATCGCCAACGCGTGCCCCAGAGCGGAGCACCGGTTCACGGCCCTCGAGATCCCCGAACGCCGTCACGGCGATCGTGAGCGTCGACGACACCGAGAGGTCGCCGCCCACCACGCCACACCCTGGCGAGAGGGTGTCACACCCCTCGCGCAGACCGTCGGCGAAGGCCTCGAGAAACGCCACGGGCGTCGTGGATGGTGCGGCGAGCGCCACGACGAGCGCCGTCGGCACCGCCCCCATCGCTGCAACATCTGACAGGTTCGAGGCGGCGGCCTTCCATCCCAGATCGAATGGGCTCGACCACGCGAGCCGAAAGTCCGGCCCGTGGATCATCATGTCGGTCGTGATGACGACGCGACCATCGGCCGCCGCAACGACGGCCGCATCATCCCCGGGTCCGAGCAGTTGTGCCGTCGCCGCCGGGAGCCGCGGAAAGATGCGCGCGAGCACGCCCGACTCGCCGACCGAGCCGAGGGTGTCTGTCATACCTCCACCTCGCCATGCACCGTGCGCAGGTGCTCGCGGAAGGTCAGGGCAGGGTTCTGCGCGCGATCCGCGAGATAGCGGCCGAACTGCACTTGCGACCTCAGGCTGGCACCGGCACGAATCCGTTCGGCCTGCGCGGACTCGGTCGCGAAAATCTGCTCGGCAATCGTGAGTACCTCGTCGACCCTGTCCGCGGGAACGAACACGATTCCGTCCGCGTCGCCGAACACGATGTCGTCCGATGACACGGTGAACTCCCCCAGCGTCGCGGCATCGAGCGCGTCGCTCGCGCGCGGCGCGTGATGAAGCGGACCGGTCGGGAGCATTCCCAGGCTGAACACGGGCAGCCCGATCGCGCGAATCTCCGTGGTATCGCGGTTGAGGCCCCAGATCGCGATGCCGCCCAGGTCTGCGCCGAGCGCCTCGAGGGTGACGAGGTCGCCCACGCAACTCTCGTCGGTGCGGCCCGCGTTGTCGACACACAGCACGTCGCCCGGCAGGGCCGCGTCGAATGCTTCGAGGAAGACGTCGACGCTACCCGAGTGGCGGGCGGGCAACACTCGACCCGCCATCCTCGTGCCGGGGATGACCGCGGTCAGGCCGACACAGCGCGTCTCGAGGCCCGCGCGAACGCATCCATCCGTCACATGAGCCGTCGTCAGGGCCGCGAACCGCTCGCGGATCGTGTCGTTGCTGGGAGGGGTGACCATGACACGACGGTAGCCTGAAGGGGATGAAACGCACCACGCCAATACTCGCCAGGTGGACGGGTGCCGCACTCGCGGCGTGTGTGGCGGCGGGTGCACTCGCCGGGTGCACGCCGACCGTGGCACTCGAGCCCGCTGCGGATGCCGTCAACCCCGCGTGCGCCGCCGTCATCGTGGCGCTGCGCAACTACGACACCCTCGCCGACCTCCCGGCGCGGGAGACCAACGCGCAGGCGACAGCGGCGTGGGGCTCCCCGGCGGGGATCATTCTGCGGTGCGGCGTGCCGGTGCCCGCACCGACCGCGACACTGCCGTGCTTCACGGTGGACGGCATCGACTGGCTCCGTGACGACAGCAACGACCCGAACTTCGTTTTCACGACGTACGGTCGCGACCCCGCCGTCGAGGTCATCATCGACGACTCGGCCGCCTCCGCGCTCGACGCGCTCACCGAGCTCGCGCGGCCGGTGAGCGCGATCCCCGCGACGGGCGAGTGCATTTCGCCCACCGACACTCGCGAGTAGCGCGCACGGCTCGCCGCACCGCTAGCGCACGGCCTCGAGCCCGAGCTGGATGAGCTCGTCGATGAGATCGGGGTAGGTCATCCCCGACGCCTGCCAGCATTTCGGATACATCGAGATGGGTGTGAAGCCCGGCATCGTGTTGAGCTCGTTGACGACGAAGTCGGTGCCCGTGAAGAAGAAGTCGACGCGCGCGAGGCCGAAGCCGTCGATCGCCTCGAAGGCCCGCGCGGCGACGCGCTGCATCTCGGCGAGCTCGCCGGGCTCCAGGTCAGCGGGGCACACGAGTTTCGCCGCATCGGGGTCGATGTACTTCGCCTCGAAGTCGTAGAACTCGCGCGTGGTCATGATGATCTCGCCCGCCACGCTGACCCGCGTTTCGCCGCCATCGCGCCCCGAGAGCACTCCGCACTCGACCTCACGGCCGACGACCGCGCTCTCGATGAGCGCCTTCCCGTCTTCCGCGAACGCTACCTCGAGGGCAGCGTCGAGGTCGTCGAGGTGTGCCACCTTCGTGACACCGACCGACGATCCAGCCCGAGCGGGCTTGACGAAGAGCGGCAGGCCGAGGGCCTTCGCCCGACCGAACCACAGGTCGTGATCGGATGCCCACTGCCGGGGCGTCACCGTCACCCAGGGCGCGACACTCACCCCCGCCGCCACGAGAGCGGTCTTCGTGTAGTGCTTGTCCATGCCGAGGGCGGAGGCGAGCACGCCGTTGCCCACGTACGGGAGTCCCGTGAGTTCGATGAGCCCCTGCACGGTTCCGTCTTCACCGAACGGTCCGTGCAGGATGGGGAAGACGACGTCGACGTCGCCGAGCGAGTGGCTCGCGCCCGCATCATCCGTGTAGGTCATCTCACGCGTGAGGGTGGAGGCCGGCCAGTGCACCCGCGTGCCGTTGTCGAGAACGTGGGGCATGGACTCGGGGTTGAGCCGAAAGCGCTCGGCGTCGTCAGGTTGCAGGGTGAACGCGCCGTCCTGCGTGATGCCGATTGGGATGACGTCGTACTTCTCCCGATCGATCGCCGAGAGCACACCGCCCGCGGTCGCGCAACTGATGGTGTGCTCAGAAGAGCGGCCACCGAAGAGCAGGGCCACGGTGAGTTTGCGGGCGATGGCGATCACTCTCCCTGAGGGATGTCGTCTGTCGTGAGATGCGGGGCGATATCACGCGGGTTCAGCGTACCGGCAAGCACTTCGGCCACCTGGCTCACGATGGGCATCTCGACGCCCTTCGCCATCGCGAGCTCGAGCACGGGTGCGACCGACGAGAGACCCTCCGCGGTCTGGTTCATCTGCTTGATGACCTCGGAATAGCTGTAGCCCTGGCCGAGCAGACGCCCCGCAGTGTTGTTGCGCGACAGGGATGACTCGCACGTCGCGATGAGGTCGCCAAGTCCCGCGAGGCCCGCGACCGTCTCCGCGCGACCACCGTAGGCGACCGCGAAGTCGGTCATCTCGGCGAGCCCACGCGTGATGATCGAGGCCTTCGTGTTCTCGCCGTAGCCGACACCATCGACGATCCCGATCGCCACGGCGATGAGATTCTTGAGCACGCCACTGAACTCTGTGCCGATGACGTCGGTGTTGACGAACGAACGGAAGTACGGGTTCGTTGCCGTCATGGCGACCGCCGTCGCCGTCGCGAGATTTTCGGAGGAGACGACCGCCGCGGTGGGCTGCTCCTTCGCGATCTCGAGCGCGAGATTGGGGCCGGATGCCACGGCGACCCGTTCCCCGTCGATCTTCAGCTCCTGACGGATGACCTCGCTCATGCGTGCGCCGGTGCCCTTCTCGACACCCTTCATGAGGGAGACGATGAGCGCACCGGCGGGGATGAGCTCGCGCACGATGCGGAGGTTCTCGCGCAGCGACTGCGACGGCACCGAGAGGTAGACCTGCTCAGCCCCCTCGAGCACCTCGGGCAGGTGCGAACTCGACCACAGGCCCCGCGGCAGGTTGATGCCCGGTAGGTAGTCGCTATTGCGCTTCGACTGGGAGATTTCGCGCGCGAGTTCGGGACGACGCGCCCAAATCGTGACGTCGGCCCCGCCGTCGGCGAGGATCTTCGAGAAAGTGGTGCCCCACGAACCGGCACCGAGAACTGCGACCTTTGTCTTGACGCCTGGAGTGTCTACCACGGCTCCATTATCGCGGCTCCAGCCGGGCGAGCCAGCGCGTGAGGATCGGCTCTATCGCCGCCGCGTCGTCGTCGCCCAGTTGCGCGAGCAGCCTCCGTTCGTTGGCCAGGTGCGCCGCGAAGGCGTCGTCGATCAGACGCTCCCCCGCGCCAGTCAGCGCCACGACACGTGCACGGCCGTCGGTCGTGCACACTCGCCTCTCGATGAGACCGTCGGACTCGAGACGATCGAGACGCTTGCTGATCGCCCCGGAAGTCACCATCGTGTGGCGCGCGAGTTCCCCGGGCGCGAGCTCACCGGAGCGTCGAAGGGTAGCGAGGAGATCGAATTCGCCTTCGCGCAGCCCGTACCGGGCGTAGAGCGCGGTGAGCTCCTCGGTGAGTCTCGCGGCGACCCGATGCAGACGACCGATGACGCCGATGGGAGACACGTCGAAATCGGGTCGTACGGTCGCCCACTGGCGCTGGATGAGTGTGACTCGGTCAACCCCTTCGTGTGGTGCACTCATGAGCCTAGGATATCTTCCGTGGAAGATAAATCACGCATCCTTCGGTGGACGCTGCTCACGGCCATCGCGCCCATTGCCTGGGGATCGACCTACTTCATCACGCGTGAATTTCTGCCCGCGGACTACCCGCTGTGGGGCACGGTTATCCGAGCCCTGCCCGCGGGAATCCTCCTGATTCTGGTGCGCCCGAGACTCCCCCGCGGCGCCTGGTGGTGGCGATCCGTCGTTCTCGGTGTGCTCAACGTGGCCGCGTTCTTCGTGCTCGTCTACGTCGCCGCGCAGGTGCTCCCCACAAGCATCGCGTCGACGGTTATGGCCACAGCCCCCGTCTTCATGATGCTCTACGCGTGGGCATTGCTGTCTCAGCGTCCCGCCGCGCTCTCGGTCGTGGGCGCGATGCTCGGCATCGCCGGTGTTGCACTCATGCTCGTGACCGGAGTCACTCGCATCGACCCCCTCGGTGTGCTTGCCTCGGCGGGCGCGATGACGATGTCAACGCTCGGCTACATACTTGCGACACGGTGGAATGCCCGCACCGACGACGGCGTGGACCTGATCGCGAGTACCGCATGGCAGCTCTTGGCGGGTGGTCTGCTCCTGATCCCCGCGGCGGTGATCGCCGAAGGTGCACCACCCGCGCTCGACCCGTCGGCGACTGTCGCGTTCGTGTACGTCTCCGTCATCGCCACGGCGCTAGCGTGCGTGGTGTGGTTCGGCGGCTTTCGAGTTCTGCCCGCCGGAACTGTCGGCCTCATCGGGCTACTCAACCCGGTGACGGGCGTGCTGCTGGGAACGCTCCTCGCGGGTGAGGTGCTCACGACGCAGCAAATAATCGGACTCGCGATCGTAGCCGTGGGCATCCTGCTCGGTCAGCCGCTGGTACGGGAGGCTGTTGCGCGCCACCGAGCTAGGGGCGGCCAAACTCCGACTGGCCGTGATCAGAGGGATCCCACCGATCCTCCGGTGCCTTCGCGTGTCGAAGCTCCTCCAACAACGCCGTAATGGACTGCATGAGAGCGAGCGACGCTTCGGCGTAGGTGCTCGCGCTGTGGGGCGATCCCTTCCACGGGCTCAGATCGAGGGGCTCGCCGATGAGCACGTCGACGTCCTTGCGCGGGAACAGACTGAGCCGGGACGAATAGCGGGGAAGGATGTTCTGGGCGCCCCAGATCGCCATGGGGTAGATCGGCACGCCGTGCTCGAGTGCGAGACGTACGGCACCCGACTTGCCGCGCATGGGCCACAGGTCAGGATCGCGCGTGAGAGTGCCCTCTGGATACACGATGAGCGCGAGCCCCTCGGTCACGAGCCGCGATGCCGCCGAAATCGGGTCGCCCTCGCGGACGGCCCCCGCGCGCTCCACCGGGATCTGCCCAGTCTTGCGCAGGATCGCACCCAGCACGGGAACACGGAACAGGCTCGCCTTGGCGAGAAAGCGCGGCACGCGACCGGCACGCCACAGCACGTAGGCCGACACGAGGGGATCGATGTTCGTGATGTGGTTGGGCGCAAGGATGAACGCACCCTGCTGCGGCAAACGACTGGCTCCGACGATGCGATACCGCCCGACCAGTTTCAGGAACGGGACGACGATGCCCGCGAGAAAACGCCAGAAAGCGGTCTTCTCCGACGACGGTCGACTCGACTCCGGCCGCGCAGCCGCCGCCCTGCTCACGCCGACTTAGCCCTCGTAGATGAAGTCAGCGCCGAGCGCCTCGAGCTTGTCGATGAAGTGCTCGTAGCCGCGGCTGATGATTCCGACGTTGGTAACCGTTGACTGGCCGTCGGCCGTGAGGGCAGCGATGAGGTGGCTGAACCCACCCCGCAAGTCGGGAATCTCCACGTCTGCACCGTGCAGGGCCGTCGGTCCGATGATCACCGCGGCCTGCTCGAGCGGACGACGGGGCACGCGACGGCTGATCGACTCGAGCCCGTCTTTGTGCACGACGATGTCTGCGCCCATCTCCACGAGGGCGTCGGTGAAGCCGAAGCGGTTCTCATACACCGTCTCGTGAACGACCGAGCGACCCTCGGCCTTCGTCAGGGCGACGATGAGCGGCTGCTGCCAGTCGGTCATGAAGCCCGGGTGCACGTCGGTTTCGACGACGACTGGCTTGAGCGGTGTGCCCGGGTGGTAGAAGCGGATGCCGTCCTCGTGAATGTCGAACGCACCGCCTGCCTTACGGAAGATGTTGAGGAACGTCATGAGCTCCTGCTGCTTCGCTCCACCGACGAAGATGTCGCCCTCCGTCGCGAGTGCGGCAGATGCCCAACTCGCGGCCTCGTTGCGATCGAAGAGCGCGCGGTGCACATACCCGTGGAGCTTCTCAACGCCCTCGATGAAGATGACGCGGTTGGGCTCGACGTTGATGATCGCGCCCATTTTCTGCAGGATCGCGATGAGGTCCATGATCTCCGGCTCGATCGCCGCATTCTTGAGCTCTGTCACGCCCTCCGCGAGTACCGCGGTAAGCAGCACCTGCTCGGTTGCACCGACGCTCGGGTAGGGCAGTTCGATCTGGGCACCCTTGAGGCCGTCGGGGGCGGTGAGTCGAATACCCTCGTAGCTCTTGTCGACGATGGCACCGAACGCGCGCAGGGCATCCATGTGGAAGTCGATGGGGCGGTCGCCGATACGGCACCCGCCGAGGTCGGGGATGAGCGCTTCGCCGAGACGGTGCAGCAGCGGACCACAGAACAGGATCGGGATGCGGCTGGAGCCGGCGAGCGCGTCGATCTCGTGAAAGTGTGCCTTGAGCACGTTGCTCGGGTCGAGACGCAGTTCGCCCTCGCCGACCTTGGTGACGGAGACCCCGTAGGCCTCGAGCATTCCGGTGACAACACCGACATCACTGATGTCGGGAACGTCCTTGAGAACGGAGGGGGTGTCGGCGAGGAGAGCGGCGACCATGGCTTTCGTTGCGAGGTTCTTGGCTCCACGAACCTCGATGCGACCACGCAGCGGCTTTCCGCCGTTGATAACGATCTTGTCGGACAGCAGTCCCACTCGCTCGGCAGCCTTCTGGGCATCCTTCACAAGCGAATTCATGTGCTCACCTCATTCATCGCGCGCACGCGGGTGGTGGTTGGTGCAGGCCGCGCGCGCCGCCTCGACAGTCTACGTCTACTCCCCGTGGTCATTACCGGGCGGGCAACGTCGTCGGTAGCCAGTTCGGTCGGGTCGCCTCGAAGTCGGTGATCGCCCGCTCGTCGCGCAGGGTCAAGCCGATGTCGTCGAGTCCCTCGAGCAAGCGCCAGCGAGTGTAGTCATCGATCTCGAAGTCGAAGGTCGCCTTACCAACGACGACCTTGCGTTCGACGAGATCCACGGATGCCTCAAGCCCCGGGTGCTCGTCGAGGATGAGCCAGATCGCCTCGATGTCGGCGTCCGCTACCTGTCCGGTGAGCAGACCCTGCTTGCCCGAGTTGCCGCGGAAGATATCGCCGAACTTCGACGACAGCACCGCCTGGAACCCGTAGTCACGAAGCGCCCAGACGGCGTGCTCGCGACTCGATCCCGTGCCGAAGTCAGGACCTGCGACGAGGATTCGTGGGTGCGCGTAAAACGGACGATTGAGCACGAAATCCGGGTCCTGGCGCCAGCGGAAGAAGAGTGCGTCGTCATATCCGGTCTTCGTCACACGCTTCAAGAACTCGGCGGGGATGATCTGGTCGGTGTCGACGTTGGAACGCTGCAGCGGCACCGCGACGCCCGTGATAACGGTGATGGGCTCCATGTCAGTTCACCTCTCCGGCCGAAGCGAACTCGGCGACGTCTGACGGGCTCGACAGCGTGCCGCGGATTGCGGTGGCTGCAGCGACAAGCGGAGAGACCAGGTGGGTGCGACCACCCTTGCCCTGTCGACCCTCGAAGTTGCGGTTCGAGGTCGACGCGCACCTCTCCCCCGGCGCAAGCTGATCGGGATTCATACCGAGACACATCGAGCAGCCCGCGAAGCGCCACTCGGCACCGAACTCTTCGACGATCTTGTCGATCCCTTCGGCCTCGGCCTCGATGCGCACTCGTGCCGACCCGGGCACGACCATGACGCGCACACCATCTGCCTTCTTCTTGCCCTTGATGACAGACGCGAAGGCTCGGAGGTCTTCGATACGACTGTTGGTGCACGACCCCATGAAGACGGCGTCGACGCGGATGTCCTTCATCGGTGTACCGGCTTCGAGGTCCATGTACTCGAGCGCTCGCTCGGCGGCGGCACGGTCGTTGGGGTCGGAGTAGTCCTCGGGGCGTGGCACCGAACCGTTCAGAGAGACTCCCTGGCCGGGGTTGGTGCCCCACGTCACGAAAGGTTCGAGCTCGTTCGCGTCGAGGAAGACCTCGGCGTCGAACGCGGCGCCCTCGTCAGTGGAGAGGGTGTTCCAGTACTCGACCGCGGCGTCCCAGTCGGCACCTTCGGGCGCGTGGGGCCGACCCTTGAGGTAGGCGTAGGTCGTCTCATCCGGTGCGACCATGCCCGCGCGGGCACCCGCCTCGATCGACATGTTGCAGATGGTCATGCGACCCTCCATCGAGAGGGCACGAATGGCGCTACCGCGATACTCGAGCACATAGCCCTGACCGCCGCCCGTACCGATTTTCGCGATGACCGCGAGGATGATGTCCTTGGCCGTTACCCCGGGCTTCAGTTCGCCCTCCACCGTGATCGCCATGGTCTTGAACGGCGTGAGCGGAAGGGTCTGCGTTGCGAGCACGTGCTCGACCTCGCTCGTGCCGATGCCGAACGCCATCGCGCCGAACGCGCCGTGCGTCGATGTGTGGCTGTCGCCGCAGACGACCGTGATGCCGGGCATCGTCAGTCCGAGCTGAGGTCCGACCACATGAACGATGCCCTGCTCGATATCTCCGAGGGAATGCAGTCGCACGCCGAACTCGGCGGCATTCTCGCGCAAAGTGAGAATCTGGGTACGGCTGGTGAGGTCGGCGATGGGCTTATCGATCGCGAGAGTCGGGGTGTTGTGGTCCTCCGTCGCGATCGTCAGATCGGGGCGGCGCACGGGGCGTCCGGCCACGCGCAGACCGTCGAACGCCTGTGGGCTCGTCACCTCGTGCACGAGGTGAAGGTCGATGTAGATGAGGTCGGGAGAACCGTTCTCACCCTTGGTGACGAGGTGGGCATCCCAGACCTTCTCGGCCAGGGTGCGGGGGGCGGTGGGTGATACGTCGATCATCAAAGTCCTTCGGGGTCGGATGGGACCAGCCGTTGTGGGAACGCCGCGTCGACGCGGCTTCTAACTCCGCGACGAGGGTGGCGGGTGACTAGGCCTCGTCGCGGCGACGAAGGAGAAGTCGACCGCGAAACATCCTCTGAGGCTATCACCGGTAGGCGAGCTACCATCGTCTGTGGGTGCCCACAACAGCGCCCATCACGATATGCCCATAAGGCATCGACACAGGAGTTACGACAATGACGTCATCCAGCAGCGCCCTCATGTCCAGCCCGTCTGCCCAGGCTGTGACAACACCGCCCTTCACCCACGAGCGAGTGCTCATGACGACGGGGCAGCGCTCCGGTCTCACGATCATCGTCGCGGTGCACTCCACCGTGCTCGGCCAAGCGCTCGGCGGGGCGCGACTCTGGCAGTACGAGGACTGGTCGGATGCCCTGACCGACGCTCTACGCCTCTCCGCCGCCATGACCCTCAAGAACGCCGCGGCCGGTCTGGCGCGCGGCGGCGGCAAGTCGGTCATCCGCATCCCCGTCGGCCAGTCGCTCAGCGACGAGCAGAAGCGCGACGCGATGCTCGACTTGGGAGACGCGATCGAGAGCCTCGGCGGCGCCTACATGACCGCGGAAGACGTGGGCACGAGCGCTGAACTCATGGCCGTCGTCGCCGAACGCACGGCCCACGTGTGCGGCCTGCCTCCCGAGCAGGGTGGCGTGGGTGAACCGGCGGATGCGACGGCCGCGGGCGTGTACGCGAGCATCCTGTCGACCCTGGAAGCCGTGCACGGGAGCCGCACGGTCGCCGGACGCCACTTCGTCATCTCGGGACTCGGCCAGGTCGGTGGACGCCTCGCGCGCATGCTCGCCGAGGCAGGAGCACGATTGAGCGTCGCCGATGTCGCAGATCGGCGGGCCCTCGCTGCCGAGCTGGGTGCGGAGTGGGTGCCGGTCGCAGAAGCGCACCGTATCGAGGCAGACATGTTCGTTCCGTGTGGCCTTGGCGGGGTGCTGACGCCCGAGGTGATCGAGGAACTCCGGGTGGCGAGCGTCGTCGGCGCGGCGAACAACCAGCTAGCGCATCCCGATGGCGCCCTGCAGTTGCGTCACCGCGGTATCGCTTGGGCACCCGACTTCGTCGTCAACGCGGGCGGCGTCATCTACCTCGACATGGCGTCGTCGCCTGATGCCGACGCGGCGAGCATTGAGGCACGCGTTTCGCGCATCGGCGAGACCGTCACTCGCATCTTCGCGGACGCGGAGAAGAACGATGTCACGACCCTCGAGGCGGCCGAGTCACTCGCGCTGGATCGCCTCAACGTCTGAGCCTTCGGGCGTCGCTCGGGCACCGAAGATGGCGACGAGAAGGTCGTTGGTCCAGGCTATGAGCGCGGCATCCGTCGGCTCGGCGGGGAGGGGAACGACGACGACCGCACCCTGCGCGAGGTAGCGAGCGCCGGGATACATGCGCTGCAGTCGCACCTGTATGGAGTCGGCGAGGGCGGCGGGGGCGATGCGTAGTTTGTCGCCCATCACGACGACCTCGCTGAGCCCCGCCTTCTGAGCCATGCGACGCAGTCGTGAAACCGCGACGAGATTCTGCACCGGCTCGGGCGGCTCGCCGTAGCGGTCGGTGAGCTCCTCGAGCACTCGGTCGATCGCATCGTCGGCCGCCGTCGGAGCCGACGCGGTGGAGAGCTTCTGGTAAGCCTCGAGTCGCAAGCGCTCACTCTCGACGTACTCCTCCGGAATGTGGGCATCCACCGGGAGCTCGAGCCGCAGCTCGGTCTGCCCCTCCGCAACATCGCCGCGGAAAGTCGACACGGCCTCGCCGATCATGCGCAGGTAGAGGTCGAAGCCCACACCCGCAATGTGGCCAGACTGCTCGCCGCCGAGCAGGTTGCCCGCACCACGGATCTCGAGATCCTTGAGGGCGATCTGCATGCCCGCGCCGAGGTCGTTATTCGCAGCGATCGTCGCGAGGCGGTCGTGTGCCGTCTCCGTGAGCGGCTTCATGTCGTCGTAGAGGAAGTACGCGTACGCGCGCTCCCGACCGCGACCAACGCGACCACGCAACTGGTGCAGCTGCGAAAGGCCGTACTTGTCGGCGCGATCGATGATGAGCGTGTTGGCGTTCGCGATGTCCAGACCGGTCTCGATGATCGTGGTCGACACCAGAACATCGAACTTGCGCTCCCAGAAGTCGACCATGACCTGTTCGAGCACCGACTCCGGCAGCTGCCCGTGGGCGACGGCGATGCGCGCCTCAGGAACGAGCTCGGCCAGCTGCGAGGCCACCCGGTTGATCGACGAGACGCGGTTGTGCACGTAGAAGACCTGGCCCTCGCGCAACAGCTCGCGGCGGATCGCGGCCGCCACCTGCCGGTCAGAGTAGGGTCCCACGAACGAGAGGATCGGATGCCGGTCCTCGGGGGGCGTCGCGAGCGTCGACATCTCGCGGATGCCCGTGACCGCCATTTCAAGCGTGCGGGGAATCGGGGTCGCCGTCATCGCGAGGATATCGACGTTGGTCTTCAGTTTCTTGAGCGCGTCTTTGTGCTCCACGCCGAACCGCTGCTCCTCGTCGATGATCACGAGGCCCAGATCCTTGAACGCGATGGAGTCGCCCAGGAGACGATGGGTGCCGATGACGACATCGACCGTGCCGTCGGCGAGACCCGCAATCGTCTCCTTCGACTCCTTGTCGGTCTGGAAACGACTGAGCGCGCGCAGGTGCACGGGAAAGCCTGCGAAGCGCTCCGCAAAGGTCTCCATGTGCTGCTTGACGAGCAGAGTGGTCGGCACGATCATGGCGACCTGCTTGCCATCTTGCACCGCCTTGAAGGCGGCGCGCACGGCAACCTCGGTCTTGCCGTAGCCCACATCGCCCGACAGTAGGCGGTCCATGGGAATCGGTCGTTCCATGTCGGCCTTGACTTCCTCGATCGTCGTCAGCTGGTCGGGAGTCTCCGCGAACGCGAACGCTTCCTCGAGCTCGCGCTGCCACGGGGTGTCGGGGGCGAACGCGTGACCCTTCGAGGCCATGCGCGCAGAGTAGAGCTTCACGAGCTCGACCGCGATGTCGCGGACGGCCTTGCGCGCCTTGCCCTTCGCCGCTGCCCAATCGCTTCCGCCCATTTTGCTGAGCGCGGGCGCTTCACCCCCCACGTAGCGCGTGAGCAGGTCGAGTTGATCGGTCGGCACGAACAACTTGTCGCCCGGGTACCCGCGCTTGTTGGGGGCGTACTCGATGACGAGAAACTCGCGTTGAGTCTTGATGGCGTTGCGCCCACCCGTCGAGACTTCCCGCTGCACGAGCTCCACAAACTTGCCGATGCCGTGCGTGTTGTGCACGACAAAGTCACCGGCCTTGAGCTGGAGGGGGTCCACGACATTGCGGCGACGGCTCGCGAGCTTCTTCACCTGTCGCGAATCGAAGCCCGCAGAACGGCCGAAGAACTCAGCCTCGCTCAACAGTGCGAACTTCACCTCCGGCGACTCGAAGCCCTGCTCGACGGTGGATTTGAGCAGGTAGGCGACCCCGGCCTCAGCATCCACCGGGTATTCCTCGACCTCACGACCCGAGAGGCCGTGTTCGGCGAGCACCTGGTCGGCGCGGTCGACGAGGCCGGCGCCCTCGGCCACGACGGCGACGGTCCATCCGTCGCGCAGCCGCTCGGCCACGTGCGTCAACGCACCGTCGGGCTGTCCCGCGAAGCTCGGGACCGGCGAGGCATCGATGCGCACATACTCGTCGGCGTTCTCCTCGCCCGAATCGAAGCTCGAGAGCGTCCACCAGGGGCGGGATCCTGCCGAGTCCCGCAGCGACGCGAGGGTGACGAAGTCGCCCGCATCCAGGTCGATGGGTGCCTCGGCACCCGCCGTCGCAGCGTTCCACGCGGCCGCGAGGAACTCCCGGTTGGTCTCGGCGAGACTCACGGCGCGGGTCGAGACGCGCTCGGGCGAGATCACCGCGACGGCAGCGTTCTCGGGGAGGTAGTGCGTGAGCGGCACGAGGCGATCGACGAGAACGGGGGCAAGCGACTCCATCCCATCGACGGGGATGCCCTCGGCAACTTTCGTGAGGATGCCCGCGAGACTGGGGAACTCGTGCAGCATCTCCCGCGCGCGTTGGCGAACCGATTCACTGAGGAGGAGTTCTCGGCTCGGCGACAGCACTGCTGAGTCGATCTCGGTCGGCAGCGAGCGCTGATCGGCCACCGAGAACTCGCGCACCTGTTCGAGCTCATCACCGAAGAACTCCAGGCGAACGGGGTGTTCGTCTGTCGGGGCGAAGACATCGAGGATGCCGCCACGAACCGCGAACTCCCCTCGACGCGTGACCATGTCGACACGGGAGTACGCGAGGTCGACGAGAGACCGGCTCACATCGACAAGGTCGTAGCCCCGTGCACCCGCCACGAGCCGGATGGGCTCGATCGAGGTGAGGTTGTCGGCGAGCGGCTGCAGCGCGGCGCGCACGGAGGCGACCATGACGAACGGCGTGGAGCCGTCCCGCTCGCGCAGGGCACGCAGCGCGGCGATACGCTTGCCGACCGTCTCGGCGCTGGGGCTCAGTCTCTCGTGGGGAAGGGTCTCCCACGCCGGGAACTCGACGATGGTGGCCGTCGGAAGAAAGCCGGGGAGCGCGCGGCGGAGGGATTCGGACTCGCGGCCCGTCGCAACGATGGCGAGCAGCATCCGCGGGCCGTCAGGACGCGTGAGAAGACCGGCCAGAAGCGGTGCACGCAGTCCGTCGACGAGGGAAAAGTCCGCGCTACGGTTGGCTTGCGAGAGTGCGTTCTCGAACGTTTGGGCGCGCGAAAGGGCCGCGATAATTCCTTCGAGGATCACCGAAGAAGTCTACGCTGGGGTTTCGATACGCGCTTCGCGCTACTCAACCACCGGGTGCGCTTCGCGCTACTCAACCACCGGGTGCGCTTCGCGCTACTCAACCACCGGGTGTGTGGAACTTGAGCTGTGCGGCGGTGAGTCCCTGCGAGGCGATGAGTTCGACGGCATCCGCCGCGTCCTCGAGCAGGTTCGGAAGCACGTGGCGCTCCGCCGAGGCGAAGTCCTTGAGCACGAAATCTGCGGCCGGCTGGCGACCCGGTGGACGCCCGATCCCGATGCGCACACGGGTGAAGTCGCCCGTGCCCGTTGCCGCAATGATGTCGCGCAGACCGTTGTGCCCGCCGTGTCCGCCGCCGAACTTGAGCTTGAGCGTGTCGAAAGGAATGTCTAGCTCGTCGTGCAGCACGATGAGTCGCGACGGATCGAGCTTGTAATACTTCAGCAACGACGAGACAGCGCCACCCGACAGGTTCATGTACGAGTTGGGCTTAGCGAGGATGAAGCGCGGCCCCGACACGAATGATCGCCCCTCTGCGACGGTCGCGCCCGCCTTGTGACTCTTGAACGGTGCAGACGCGCGATCCGCGAGGGTCGCGAGAGCCATCTGGCCCACGTTGTGACGATTGCCGGCGTAGCCGGGCCCGGGGTTACCGAGCCCGACTACCAGCCAGTGGTCGTCGTCCATGGGCCGAGAGCGACGGAAGAGCGAGAGGATGAAGGCCTACTCGGCGTCTTCGACGGCCTCTTCGGTCGCTTCCTCGGCCGCTTCGCTGTCCTCAACGGCGGTCTCCGACTCGCCAAGATCGGCAGCCGTCTCGCCCGTGATACCGACGACGAGCATCTCCGGGTCGGAAACGAGCGTCGCACCGGCGGGGAGCTTCACCGCTCCTGCGAGGATGTGCGCGCCCTCCTCGAGACCCTCGATCGACACGACGACATTCTCGGGGATGTGGATCGCCTCGACCTCGACCGAGATCGTGTTCGAGTCCTGGTTGACGACGGTGCCGGGTGCCGAGTCGCCCTCGAGGTGCACGGGCACGTCGACGGTTACCTTCTCGCCCTTGCGCACGACGATGAGGTCGATGTGCTCGATGATCTGGCGAACCGGGTCCTTCTGCACGTCCTTGACGAGCGCGAGCTGCGACTTGCCCTGGATGTCGAGGTCGAGCACCTGGTTGGACTTGCGCAGGATGAGCGAGACCTCGTGACCTGGCAGGGTCACGTGCTGGGGCTCGGTGCCGTGGCCGTAGATGACCGCGGGGATCTTGCCCAGGGCGCGGATCTTGCGAGCCGCGCCCTTGCCGAAGGTGTCGCGGATCTCGGTGACGAGGTGGTTGCCGTCGTTGTCGGCCATGATAATTCTCCTGTGGGCGTCAGCCCGGGTCGGTGTGCAGATACAACGCGAACGCACGGGGACTTTTCCCACCGCGTCGATAACGGAACCCTTGAACGGGTTCCCTCGCCGAAGTTCAGTGAACGATTCTACACGGATGCCCGGGGTGCGCGATCTGCACGCAGTTTCGCGCCGATGGCGGCTGCGGTGATGACTACACCCACGAGGAGGACGTTTCCCGAGACCCCGGCCGACGTAATACCCATGCCGAGGGGGTGGGCGATTCCGAACGCACCGGCCGACAAACCGGGTGCTACGAGAAAGACCAGGCCGAGGATCGTGATGACGAGGCCGAGCTCCACCGCTCCAACCGACGACCAGCGTGTGAAGTACAGGGCTCCCGCAACTAGACCCACGCCAAGCACGAGCAGGATCACTGCGAGCTCCGGTGCACCGTCGAACATGACGACCGCGGACCGGTAGATCACGCCCCCGGCACCGAGTACGAGCAGAAATCCGGGAAGTCCGATGATCGTCGCGACCGCGGCTGATACCACTCGCATGGTCTGGGCGGGCGCGGTCACGCGTGATCGCGAGGCACTGCCGATCGCGACGAGGGCCGCACCTGTCATTAGTCCCATCCCCGTGGTCACAGCGAAGTACGCGCCGTAACTCACCTCACGACTCACATCGTTCAACGCATTGAGCAGTTGGAAGGCCGGAGCAAATCCGCCCCGCAAGCCCTGGGGCGGAAACAGCACAGCGAGAAGGCCCACCGCGAGGTGTAGGGAGCCGACGACGAGCACGCCCGCTGACGACAGCACGATCGACAGCGTCGCTACCGCAAGCAGAACGACGCCCAAGGCCAGCAGCAGATGCGGAAACACGTCAGGAGCGGAGCGCCCCGTGCCGGCGAATTGGACGAGAGCGGTGCCACCTGTCCATGCGGCGAGGTAGCCCAGTGCGCTCCCGACGACGGCGATGGCAATGCTGAGAATTCGTCTGGTCATGATCTCGACCCTATCGAGCGGCGAGAATCCGATCCACGATCTCGGCGGGCTTGCCCTCGATGCCGACCGTCACGCCCTCGCCGGGCTCGAGGGGTTCGAGCGCAGCAAGTTGCGAATCGAGAAGCGAGGCGGGCATGAAATGGTTTTCCCGCTTGCCCATCCGCTCGGCGAGAAGCTCCCGCGACCCGGTCAGGTGCACGAACGTGGTCTCGGGAGCCTCGCGGCGAATCGCGTCACGGTACGACCGCTTGAGCGCGGAACACGCGACGACGAGACCCGAATGCGCTCCCTGGGCGAGCGTCTGACCGACAACCGCGAGCCACGGCCACCGATCCTCATCAGTGAGCGGCTGACCCGCGACCATCTTGTCCACGTTGGTGATGGGGTGCAGGTCATCGGCGTCGGTGAACGGGAGTCCGAGGAGCTCCGCGAGCAGTTCGCCGACGGTTGACTTGCCCGATCCGCTCACCCCCATGACGACGATCAGGTCGGGTGCACCGGTCGCAGCATCCATTCCTCGACCCTACCCGCCGACGGCGTGGGCGCGGGCGAGGCGACCTTCTCTAGTCCCGCGCGCTCAGCCCGGCCCGATAGCCCTCGTCCCACGCCTCCGCCGTTCCCAGACGGAACATGTCGTCGGCGGCGGGACGAATGAGCGCCGCCGCACCCAGCTCGTCGAGGTCAGTCACGAGGTGAGCCAGACCACGGACCACTGCCACGGGCATGCCGCTGGTCTTGCCCTTCACGAGGTCAGCGGCTCCCGCGATCTCGTCTGCCACGGCCGCGACCGTCACGTCGAGCCGACGACCGCCCGAATCTGTCGTCCCTCGCAGGTCGTCGAGCACGCGGATGCCCGCAGCTCCGATCGCGACATCGGTCTGCCCCTGCCGCCACGGGCGTCCGAGCGTGTCGCTGATGACGACGCCGACGCGCGCGCCGAAGCGCTCCCGGAGGTACTCGCAGAGAGAGCGCGCGCTCGCATCCGGATTCTCGGGCAGCAGCAGCACCGTACCCTCCGGCGTGTTGCTCGAGTCGACGCCCGCCGCGGCGAGCACCATGCCGAGACGGTTCTCGACAATGCGAGTGACGCCTTTCGCGTGTTCACGACTCGCCACGATTCGCACCGTCTCGGCGGTTATGGCGTCTTCGCGATCATCCGCCAGCACCTGACGCCCCTCGGCCTTGCTGACGATCTTCGAGGTCACCGCGACGATGTCCCCGTCGCGCAGCGCCTCCCCCGCCGCGATCGCGTCGGCGATCAGTCCGTCGAGCGCGTCACCCGCGACGATCTCAGGGATGCCCGCGACGGGCCATACCGTGAGCATCACTTCACCAACTTCGGTAGCACGTCGCGGCCGAAGACCTCGAGCCACTCCCGCTGGTTGCGCCCGGCGTTGTGCAGGTAAATGCGGTTGAATCCGAGATCGAGATAGCTCTGAATGTAGGCGCGGTGTACATCGGGGTCGGCGCTCACCGGCATCCGTCCCTCGAAATCCTCGGGACGCACTGTGCGCGCCACCTGCTCGAGCTCGAAAGGCGAGCGCACATCGCCGCGGGGAAAACGCATACCGCCGTTGGGCCACTCGGCAAGCGCAGCCGCCATCGCCGCCTCATCCGTCTCGGCCCAACTCAGGTGCAGACGCATGACCTTGGTCATCGCGTCCGCGCGCCTACCGACCTCGCGCGCACCCTCAGCGAACTTGTGGATGAGGCCAGCAACCTTCTCGATGGGGGCAGCCTCGGTGATGAGGCCGTCCACCGTGCGCCCGGCTCGTTTCGCCGCGACGGGTCCCGCGGTCGCGACGAGGATCTCCGGTGCCTCTGCCGGCATCGTCCACAACCGAGTGGACTCGAGGCGGAAGAACTGACCCTCGTGTCGCACATCCCGCTGGCTCAGTCCCGACGCGAACAGCTTCTTGATGATCTCGACCGCCTCGAACATGCGGTTGATGCGCTCCGGTGCCTCCGGCCAGTACTGCCCGACGATGTGCTCGTTGATCGCCTCACCCGAGCCGATGCCGAGCCAGTGGCGCCCCGGGTACATGGCGGCGAGAGTCGCACTCGCTTGAGCGGTGACGGCGGGGTGAGCGCGAAAGGTCGGCGCGGTCACGCCCGTGCCGAGGTCGCCGCCCGTGACCTGCCCGAGGGCAGAGAGGACGTTCCAGACGTAACCCGCCTGCCCCTGCTGCGGGATCCACGGCTGGAAGTGGTCGTCGGCCATCGTTCCAGTGAACCCGTTCGCCTCGGCGTGCGTGGCGAGTTCGAGCGCCTCGGTGGGATGGAACCGCTCGAGCATCGCGGCAAAACCGATGTGCGGTGCGGATGAGGCGGGCATAGGTACATTCTGGCGCGGCTGGGGCCCGCACACAGAAAGGGACCCGGACGGCTCCGCCCCGTCCGGGTCCCTGATCTGTGGGGGTCTCGATACGCCGCTGCGCGGCTACTCGACCACCGGAGTACACCGCTGCGCGGCTACTCGACCACCGGAATACGCCGCTGCGCGGCTACTCGACCACCGGAGTACACCGCTGCGCGGCTACTCGACCACCGGAGCTACTGCGGGATCAGCGCGAAGGTGACCGCGCCGTTCTCCCCGACCTGGGCGTCCAGGGTCTTGTCGTCGAGCAGCGCCGTGGTGGCCGGCTCGAGAAAGACCTTGGCGCCGGCATCCTCGACGAGCGCGTCGCCCGGCTGAGGTTCGGCGACCACCGCGATCTGGAACTGACGGTCGTTGCCGGGCATCTGCCCGATACGCAGACCACCATCGGTCACGGTCTGGTCTTGGTCGACGATCGACTTGACTACCGTGCTGGCTGTTTCAGTGAGGGTGAGCATGAGCTTCCTTTCCTTGTGCAGCTTCGCCAGCCACGTTTCCAAAGGAGGCGACCGGGATCAAGCCGCAGCGCGCATACGGAGGGAACTCACACCTTGAAAGGGTCTCGACTTCGGGTCTCGACGTCGCTCGACCGCCGGTAGGACTACTTGCGGGAACTGCGCATCGCGGGGACGACGGTGAGCGCATCATCCGCGACGAACGCCGCATACTCGGGGGTGTCGACGCCGATGATCGCGACACGACCCTCGGAGTCGGAGTGCACTCCCCAGCCGTACCGCTTAGCCAGGTCGCTCGAGCGTAGGCAGGCCTGACCCTTCGAGAAGAATCGCTCGCGCGCTGCGGGCCGGTCGGCCTCGGAGATGTCGTTGCGGTCCGCCCACACCGTGAAGAGCACGTCGTCAGAGGTCAGCTCGTAGGGGCGCTCGGCGATGAGCCGATAGGTTCGTTCGGCGACCGAGGGGGTCGCGCGCTGGGGAGGCACGACGGCCTCGACCGCTGCGCTGTCGGGCGCGATCGTGATGAACGTGTCGAAGTAGTTCGTGGTGTGCTCGACCATGGGAGGAGGCTACTCGCTGCGTCCGACGGCGAGACGGAAAGCGTTCCTCAGCACGAATCCCTCGCCCACACGGAAACGCTCGGCGGCCGCGACAACGGTGTCGGTGAGGGCGGCCTGGGTTTCGGCATCCTCACCCAGCAACACCCCGCGAACAAGCGTCGCCTCATCGCGCACCTCCCAGGGCAGAACGATGACGCGGGATACTGTGAGCACGAGCCCCGCGTCCGCGAACAGTTGCTCGAGACCACCCTCACGGCGCAGGTCGCCGTCGGGCGTGATTTCGTCACCCCAGTACGCCGCGACCGCGTGTTCGACGACGTCCAGGTCGTTGCGCGCGCTCTCGGCCCAGTTCGCGACCGCGATGAATCCGCCGGGACGAGTCACCCTGCGAGCCTCCGCGAGCGCGGCGAGAGAATCGTCCGCGAACTGCAGGGCGTTGATCGCGGTCACGACGTCGAATGTCGCATCGGGCCAGGGCAGTGCGTCGAAGTCGCCGAGGTGAGCGTCCAGTCCGGCGAGAGCGATCATGCCGGGTGCCGGGTCGACGCCCCTGGCCATGGCGCCAATGCCTACGAGGGTGCGCAGAAACTCGCCACTGCCGCACCCGACATCGAGCACGCGACTATCCACGCGGATGCCCGTGTCCCTGATGATCGCCTCATGAACCGGCCTGGGGAAGGCACCCCACAGGTGCGACCACTCAGCGGCGACGTCGCTCCAGCCATCTGCGCCAACCACGGTTCGCCTCAGCGTCGTTCTGTGAGATGAACGGCGGGCATGTGAACAGTGTACACATGCCCGATGGACGACTAGGTAAGAGCGCGGAGCCGCGGCGCGAGATCCTTCTCGAACAGATCGAGGAAGCGACGCTGGTCAGAACCCGGGGCGTGGAAGACGAGGTGGTTGAGCCCGGCATCCGTGTACTGCTTGATCTTTTCCACGACCTCATCCGGGTCGGACCCCACGATCCAGCGACTCGCGATCTGCTCGATCGGGAGCGCGTCGGCCGCCTTCTCCATCTCGATGGGGTCGGTGATGTCGTGCTTCTGCTCCTTGCTGAGCGCAAGCGGAGCCCAGAAACGCGTGTTCTCGAGCGCCGTGGCCGCATCGGTGTCGTAGGAGAGCTTGATCTCGATCATGCGGTCGATGCTCTCGAAGCTACGCTCGGCCTTCTCCGCGCCCTCCTTGACGGCGGGGATGAGCTCGTCGTTGTAGAGGGACATCCCCTTACCGCTCGTGCAGATGAATCCGTCGCCGGCCCGACCTGCGTAGCGAGCCACCATCGGTCCGCCCGCGGCGATGTAGACCGGAATGGGCCTGTCGGGACGGTCGTAGATGCTCGCGTCGTGGGTGGAATAGAACTCGCCGTCGAAGTTGACGCGGTCCTCGGTCCAGAGGGCGCGCATGAGGTCGACCGACTCGCGCAGTCGCGCGAAGCGCTCCTTGAACTCGGGCCACGGCTGCTCGCCCGGGCCTGCCCACCCGGTGGCCGCCTCGTTGAGGGCTTCACCGGTGCCGACACCGATCATGATGCGGTCGGGATACAGGCAGCCCATCGTCGCGAACGCTTGCGCGATCACGGCGGGGTTGTAGCGGAAAGTCGGGGTCATGACGCTCGTGCCGATGGTGATCGTCTTCGTGCGCTCACCGACCGCGGCCATCCAGGTGAGGGAGAAGGGGGCGTGACCACCCTCATGTCGCCAGGGCTGGAAGTGGTCGCTCACCGCGACGCTCTCCATGCCGTGCGCTTCTGCCGCGACGGCGATCTCCACGAGTTCGCGCGGGTCGAACTGCTCTGCTGAGGCCTTGTATCCGAGTTTGAGGGTCACCGTGCCATTGTGCACTGTTCGACAGGATGCATGCGCGCGACAGCGCCGACGACCGACCGGGAGGGGCTACTTCTCGTGCGACTGCAGGAAGTTCGCGACCGCGACGGGCACGTACGGCGAGACGTCTCCCCCGAGCGACGCGACCTGACGTACGAGAGAACTTGAGACGTGGGCGTGCGCGGGATCCGGGAGTAGGAACACCGTCTCGACACCCGCAAGATCCCGGTTGACGATAGCCATCGGCGTTTCGTAGGCCACGTCGACCTGAGAGCGGATGCCCTTCACGAGCACACTCGCGCCGACGTCGGTGCAGTAGTCGACGAGGAGTCCGACGCTCCAACTCGTCACCACGATGTTGCCGCCGATGCCCGCATCACGAATGGCCTGCTCGATGAGCGAGACGCGCTGGGCGATCGGGAGGAGTGCCGTCTTGCCGGGGTTGTGGACGACGAGCACATGCACCTCATCAAAGATGCCAGCAGCCCGCTCGATCACATCGAGATGACCCAGGGTGACCGGGTCGAACGACCCAGGAACGACAGCGATCCTGTTCATGGTTTCACCCTATCGGGCACACATTACGGGCCTGTTACCGCGCGACCCTGTGTGTCGAACCCACGGCGAACATGCAGGAAAGCACGACGGGAAGGCGCGCGCGAGATAGCGTGGCGAACGTGAACGGCATACCGGCGAGCGACCTGCTCGCGCGCGACCATTTCGCGGCCGACTGCGATCGATGCGCGGGTCTGTGCTGCGTGGCGCTCGCGTTCACCCGCTCGTCGGACTTCGCGTTCGACAAGGATGCCGGCCAGGAGTGTGTGCACCTCGGCGAGAATGGCGGCACCGACGACTTTCGATGCTCGATACATCCGCACCTGCGAGAGCGCGGCATGCGCGGATGCACCGTGTTCGACTGTCTCGGCGCAGGGCCGCGACTCACCGCTCGCGCAGGTAATTGGCGCACCCACTCGGACTCCGGCGCAGCGACGTTCGCGGCGTTCCCCGTGCTGAGGCAACTCCACGAGCTCGAGTGGTACCTCGTGGAGGCCGAGCGGCGAGTCGAATCGGCGACTCTCCGGCATGAGTGCCTTACCGCCCTGAACGAGACAGAAGGCTTCGTCGAGCGAGTTCTCGCGACATCCGGCTCGGGACCAGCGCAGGTGGACACCCATCAGGTGGATGACCGTCGAAGCGCGATCGCCGCGCTGCTGGGTCGCGTGAGCGAGAGCATCCGCGGTGCGACACCCACACTCGGCCCACGTCTGGATGCCGGAGGCGATCTGATCGGCGCGAAGCTCGCGGGCCGGGATTTGAGTCGCGCGAATCTGCGGGGCGCGTACCTCATTGCGGCAGACCTCACCGGAGCGCGACTCGATCTCACCGATCTCATCGGTGCCGACCTGCGCGACACCCGCCTGCACGGCGCGGACCTCTCGCGCGCCCTATTCGTGACCCAGCCACAGATCAATGCGGCGGCGGGCGACTCCGCCACGCGCATTCCGGAGCGACTCGTGCGACCCAGCCACTGGGGGTGAGAATCGCGGGGGGAGGGTCAGTCAGACGCTAGTTCTTCGCGAGGAATGCCTCGGACTCGGCATCCAGTCGCCGCGCCAGCGCCTCGCGCAGCGCGGGATGCCGTTCGAGCTGCGGATCGTCGGTGAGCACGGCCGCCGCGAGCTCGCGTGCCTCCGCGATGAGCTCGGCGTCTTTCACGACCCGCACGAGGCGCAGGCTCGAGCGACCACCCGACTGCGATCCGCCGAGCACGTCGCCCTCCTGACGCAACTCGAGATCTTTCTGAGCCAGTTCGAACCCGTCGAGGGTCGATGCGACCGCCTCCACGCGCTCTCGAGCAAGGGTCAGCTCCTCGGCACCCGTCACGAACAGGCACAGACCGGGAACACCGCCGCGACCCACACGCCCGCGCAACTGATGCAACTGTGAGACACCAAAGCGGTCGGCGTCGAGCACGACCATCGTGGAGGCGTTGGGCACATCGACTCCCACCTCGATGACGGTCGTCGCGACGAGCACATCGATCTCGCCGGCGGCGAATGAGCGCATCACCCGATCCTTCTCGTCTGCGGGCATCCGACCGTGCAGTGCCTCGATGCGCCGGCCCGCCAACGCCGGGTTGGCACGAAGCTGGGCGAGCGTCTCGACCACCGTCGCGGGGCGAGCGGATGATGCGCCAGGAGCAACCTCAACGGCAGCAGCGGCATCGGGATCGACCTCCTCGGCCACAGTCGCGTCGATCGCGGGGCACACGACGAAGGCCTGCCGGCCCTGCGAGAGCTCCTCAGCCATGCGCTCCCAGACGCGGGCGACCCAGCCCGGCTTGTACGCGGGCACGACGTGGCTCGCAATCGGCGAACGTCCGGCGGGGAGTTCGGCGATCGAGGAGATGTCGAGGTCACCGAAGACGGTCATCGCGACAGTGCGAGGGATAGGAGTCGCCGTGAGCACGAGAACATGCGGGGGTCGCGAGCCCTTGAGCCGAAGCGCCTCCCGCTGGTCGACGCCGAAGCGGTGCTGCTCGTCGACGACGACGAGGCCCAGATCGAAGAAGCTCACGGTTTCGCCGAGGAGGGCGTGCGTGCCCACCACGATCATCGCGGAGCCCGACACTGCGGCGAGGAGGGCTTTCTTGCGCTCCGCGGCGCTGAGGCTCCCGGTCAGAAGCGTCGGGCGGAGACGTGCCGAGAGGTCGGGCCCGAGAGTGCGCACGATCGAGCGCAAGTGTTGGTGAGCGAGAACCTCGGTGGGGGCCAACAGCGCCGACTGCCCCCCGGACTGGGCGACCGCGAGCATCGCCCGCAGCGCGACGAGTGTCTTGCCCGAACCCACCTCTCCCTGCACGAGGCGGTTCATGGGAACATCCGCGGCCAAATCATCGCTGATCTCGCGCCCGACCGCTCGCTGGTCGCCCGTGAGCTCGAAGGGTAGCGCGGCGTCGAAGCCGTCGAGGATCGCCCCCGCCGTGCGTGCCGTCGCAGCCGTCGCCCGCAGTCGCTCGCGCTGCTGTAGGAGCGCAGCCTGCAGCACGAACGCCTCCTGGAAGCGCAGCGCCTTGCGCGCAGCTCCCCAATCGGAATCGACCTGGGGGCGGTGGATGAGCTCGAGCGCACGCGCGTAGGGCATGAGTTTGCGCGCCGAGCGCACCGAGTCGGGAACCGGGTCGTCGAGCACGGGAAGGGTGTCAAGTACGACACCGATGGCCTTCTGCAGTTGCCAGCTGGAGACCGTTGAGGTCGCGGGGTAGATGGGGATCGGCTGTTCAGCCCACGCCTTCGCCGCGGCGGGGTCGAGGCCGAATGATCCCTCTCCCGCCTCGGAGCTGTCGAAGAGCTCGTAGTCGGGATGGGCGAGCTGTTTGCTCCCACGGTAGTCACCCACCTTGCCCGCGAAGATTCCCCGAACCCCGGGGCGTAGCTCGTTTGCCCGCCATGCCTGGTTGAAGAACGTCAGGGCGAGCTCGCCCTTGCCGTCGCTGATGACGACCTCGAGGATGGAGCCCTGCCGCGCTCGCATCGAACGGTTGTTCACCCGAAGGACCTGAGCGACGATCGTCACGTTTTCGTCGGCCGGAAGGTCGATGAGCGCGGTCAGTTCACCGCGCCGGGCGTAACGCCGCGGGAAGTGCGTGAGCAGGTCACCGACCGTGTGCAAACCGAGCGCCTTGGCGAGCGCTGACGCCGTACGACCGCCCAGCGCGCTGCTGAGCTTGCTGTCGAGGGGCGACGCCTCGCGGGGGGCGCTATCGGACGGACGGGGCACGCTACGAGGGTAGCCTCGAAGCGTGACACGCATCATCGCCGGGTTCGCCGGGTCGCTCACGATCGCGGTTCCCGGGTTCGGCACCCGGCCGACGAGCGACCGGGTTCGCGAGGCGATCTTCTCGGCGCTCGACGCCCGCGATGCCATCGACGGCGCGCGCGTACTCGACCTGTACTCCGGATCGGGTGCCCTCGGTCTCGAGGCAGCCTCCCGTGGGGCATCCCATGTCACGCTCGTGGACCGCAATGCCGCGACCTCGAAGCGTAACGCCGCGCTCGTTGTGCGGCAGGCACCTAAGGACGCTCGACCGGAAATCATCGCGACCGGGCAGCCCGTGCAGGCGTACTTGAACTCCGCACGAGCGTTTTGGGACGTCGTGTTCATCGACCCGCCCTACGACATGGGGGTGGCCGAACTCATCCACAATCTCGAAGCACTGGTACCGCGGCTGTCCCCCGACGCGATCGTCGTGGTCGAGCGCAGCGCTCGCACGCCCGCACCCGAGTGGCCCGAGGGCCTCGAACTGGATCGCCGCAAGGACTACGGCGACACGGCCTTGTACTGGCTCAGCGCGACGTAAGCTGCGCCGCTACGCGGCCTTAGCCACCCCGTCGCGAGCCTCGACGCGGGTATCACGCTCGACGCGCACGCCGTCACCGACGTGTACCAGCGGCGCAACCTTCGAGTAGCTGCCGACCTTGGCACCGCGCCCGATGTGGGCACCCTCACCAATGTGCACGTTGCTTCCGATGAACGCTCCCGCACCCACGAAGGCACCCGCGTCGATCCAGCTTCCGGCGCCGATCCAAGCGTTCGCAGCGACCTCAGCACCCGGTTCGACGTAGGCCGACGACTCGATGAATGCGGTGGCGTGGGCGGTCGCCTTGAGCGACACGAGCCCCCGTCCGTTGTCGTGGCGACGGTACCGCGTGACGGTGCCGGACTCGTCTTCGAACTCCTCGAATACTTTTCTCATTCCCACTCCCTCGGGCCCTCGGGGGACCCTCGTCAGGCGTAACGCCCAGCGCGGAGAAAAATTCCCGATCAGCGAGGTTGAGGATCGGGCCCATCAGGTGCGGCGACGCTCGAGACGAACCGTCTGCAGGTGAGTCCGGGCGCGCGGTCACTATACCGGTGGCTCCATAACCCACGTGATCTCAAGCGAGGTGGTGTCCCCGGGGTGGAGCGTGCGCAACGGGCCGAGCACCTCCAACTCGGCGACGTAGGCATCGGGGTGCAGGCCGGACAGTGCAGGCACCGGGTGCTCCATCGGAGCCTGCATCCAGACTTCCACCCGTGAACCGCCGTCCGGGTAGGTCTCGCCCGGTTCTGGGGTGAACTGGAGGGCGAGCCGCGCGCCGTCGGCGGTGGTCCAGTCGATGCTCCCTGTCGCGTCGGCGAATCCGAGCTTGGCGACGACGTCCTGCACGGGGATAACCACCTGGGTGTCAGTCACGGCAACCGAGATCTCGTTCCACCATGTTCCGAGCGGCACCGGGTCCGCCCCCGCGGTGGCCACTCGAATCACGGAATCGGCAACGCCGACGCTGCCGCGGGTGTCGATCTGGCAAACCTCCCAGGGTGCCCAGGTGACGGCACGGGCACCCGTTGCGCGAAAGACGATGCGCTCATGCATCCAGGTTCCGCGCTCGGGTATGGAGAAGATGCGGGTGATACGCAGTCCGGTGCGCGGGTCATCGGGACTCACGAGTTCAATGCGAATGAACTCGCCATCCCGACTCTCGCGCAGCGTCCATGCACCGGCATCGAGAACCGCGTCCGGTGGACCGGGCCACTCGTTCTCACCGCCCCAGCCCTGCGGCGCGGGCCACACCTTCGATCCGCCCAGGTTGCTCCACGACGCGAAGGTACCGTCGATCGGCACCCATTCCGCGCGCGGAACTCGCAGGCGCAAGTCATCGTCGAAGAACTGCGGGTTGCGCCACAGCAGTTCGCGTCCATCGACGCGCAGGGAGAGAAGCCGCCCACCCGCCGTCGGCAGGAAGACGAGCTCGAGGCGCTCGGTCGATACCGCGTAGAGGGGAGTGTCCGGGTCGCCCGAGCTGTACCGGTCAGGGCGCGACATGGCTCTTCATGATCTCGCGGAGTCGTCGGAGCTCATTATCGCGTGCCTCCTGCACGTCCTCGACGAACAACAACATCGTGGGGAGCGAGGTCGCGAAGTAGTCGACTCTCGCCGGGGTAGAGGCAAGCTGATCGATCCACTGGGCGAGGGCGTCTGTGAGTGCGCCGCTCTCCGCCGCTCGCCCGAGTCGCGACAGGGCGAGGGCTGAAAAGACCGTCTGCTCGCTGTACTCGCGTGGTTTCATGCCCGAGAAGTCCCCCGTGAAACCCGCGGAGATCGACCATGCCGAACGCGCGCCCTCGACATCGCCGAGCAGGTCGAGGGCGTCACCCATCACGAGGTGCAGCTCGGCCACGTTCGCGAGCTCGTGACGACCCTCCCCCAGCTCGACGGGCGGATGGAGCGCACTGCGCATGGCGGCGACGGCGGTCTGGGCATCGTTCGCCTCGATCGCTTCGCGCGCAATCGCAAGTTGCGCGGCATCCCAGGCCGCGAGCACGAGACCCTCCCCGCCCTCCCACGGCTGGAATGAGCGCCCCTTGAGCACGTCGATCGCCTCGCGCGCGCGTCCGGCACCCGTGAGCAGGCCCGCCCGCACCACCGTGAGGTCGTCGCGCGAGGAAACCTGTTCGGGAAACGCGTCGAGCAACGCAAGCCGACTGGACGCGTCATCGCCAAGCCGCGCGCGCAACTGGTCGAACTCGAAGAGCAACTTCGCATCGTGCTCGGCCTCAGCACGGGCCATCTCGTAGAAGTGGCGTGCTGCATCCGGATCGCCGAGAACGTTGTAGGACGCGAGACCGAGGTTACGATTCGCGATGACCCGCACCGTGGTTCGATCCGACACCGCAGCGGCGCGCCAGAAGTCGATCGCGTCTTCGCGGCGGGCGCACGAGTACATCCAGTTGCCGAGTAGCAGCGAGGCCACATCATCCGTGGTCTCGTGTTCAATCGTCGCAAAGAGGGTGTCTGCGTCGTCGAGCCGTGACGCCTGGCAGAACCGAATGTCCGATGCGCGAGCGGATGCCCGATCACGTCGCGCCTCGTCCACTCGACCCAGCTTCTGCAGCTGCACGGCACGGTGGTACAGCGCGAGGGGTGCAACCTGCACCTGGCCGACGGGAGTCGTCTTCGCGGCCTCGAGCGTGCGGTCGAGTACGGCGATCGCGTCGTGGTGAAGGCCCGCCGCGGCGAACTCGAGGGCGACATCGAGCAGGGTCGGTGCGTCGGTCGTGACCGTGCGTCCGGCCATCCACCGCGCCCACTGGTCGAGCGGGTCGTGCGCGAGCGTCTCGGTGAGTAGTGCCGTGGCCGCAGCATCCTGGCCCGTCGCTCGCAGAAGTGCGGCGAGCAAGTCTCGGGATTGGGCGTGCCCGGGCGCCATCGACACGAGTTCGGTGAGTACGTCGATCGCACGTTCGACGGCTCCGTGGCGCGCGAAGAACCGGGCGAGCGCGAACGACGCGGGCACCTTCCAGGCGGCGGCCCAGGATGCCCTCGCGAACCATCGCGCACACTCCGCATCCTCGAGCCGCTCGAGTGCAAGCCCGAGGAGGTAGGCGGCTTCCCCGTCACGCGGCGTGCGCGCCCACGCCGTCTGGCACTCCACCGCGCGACGGAGCAGCCCGGCTGCGGTCGAGTACTTCGCCCGAGAGTAGGCGAGGGCACCGAGCGCGGTCAGGGAACGCGTGTCACGAGTGTCCCGACGGATCGCCTCGTTCCAATACGGCTCGGGCGAGCGGGTGGCGTGACGATACTGCTGCAGGTAGACGCCGATCGTGTACAGCTCGTCGATCGATTCCACATCCGCGGGGAGAGGCGGCTCGGTCGCGGGTCGCGGTTCGCCCTCGCTGGGAGTGGGAGCGGTGGCGCCCTCGAGCAGCACGCGACCGTTCCGCTCGAGAACGAAGGTGCCACCCGCCGAGCCCAGGGGAAGGGCGACATCGACCCTCGTAGTCGTGCCCGGATCGATGGCTGCCGTGGTGTCGTGCAGCGCACTGCCCTCGGCGGTGAGGAGGCGGATGCGCACGGCATCCATTCGCTCTGACGGCGCGATTGCGAGGGTCAGGCGGCCTGCGACCGCCTCGAAGCGTGCAGCCACCTCGAGCGCGGCGTGCGTCGCCGGGCCGAGCTGACGGATCGGGTACCAATACTGGCTGAAGGTCTTGAGCTCGCCGGGCGCGAGCCACGCGAAGTCGGGCTGGTTGTCGGTGAACACGCCGGCCATGAGCTCGATGTAAGGTCCATCCCCGTCAGTGAGGTTGTCGTTCCACTGGTGGCCGAAGTCGGCGTCGCCCCAGGTCCACATCTTCTTGCCCGGCGACACCTCCGGTGGTGCCCAATGCACAAAGCCCGCGTCGCGGGAGTGGTCGTACCCGCCGAAGAACCCCTCGGCCGTATCGGTCACCATGTAGGAGGTGGGCACGGGGATGGTGCGATACCAGTCGATTCGCGCGTCATCCGCATCGCGAGCCGCGTAATCGATGCCGTAATAGTCGCGGTCCGCCTGTGGAAACGCGGTCACCGCACGGCGAGCGTGGTCCGCGACGAAGTGCACATCGCCGGGGAAGAACGACTGGTAGTCGTCGTGCACCGCCGCCGCGACGTTGGCCCACCACAGGAAGGTCTGGGGCGTCTCCGAGCGGTTGTAGAGGCGAACCCGCGCCTCAACCCGGGAGGAGTCGGGTCGCAGACGGATGCCGTGCATGCCTTTCATGCGGGCGAACGGGTCGTGGTCGGAGCACCACACCGTGACCGAGCCATCGGCCTCCCGCTCGATCTCGACATCGGTGGGAAGGAATGTCGCCGGGCGGTGGTGCTGCGGCCAGTTGAACTCGACCCCACCGGAGATCCACGGACCCGTGAGACCCACCAGTGCTGGCTTGATGACGTTGTTGCGGTAGAAGAAGTCGTAGTCGGCGACCTTGTCGTACCCGATGTGAATGCGTCCGCCGAGTTCGGGGAGCACGACGACTCGCACCCATTCGTTTTCGAGGTGCACTGCCTGCCACGAGTGGGGTCGCTTGTTCTGGTCGATGCGCTCGTGGAACGGCAGCGGAAACACGCGACCGCTCGAGCCCTGGTACACGCGGGAGTCGAGGTAGGCGGGAAACTCGTGTCCCGGCTCGGGAAGGTAGCTGTCGATAACGAGAGGCTCGCTCCACGCCGCGACCTCGAGGTCGCGCTGGTCCTCAGGAATCGGGGGTAGTTCGAGACGCGATTCGGGGGTGTGCGCAGGCATACCTCACGTTATGGCTCTGCCCTCCCTTGCGAGAATGAGCTATCCAGGGCGATAACTGGACGGAACGACGATCTTCCGCGAATACTTAGGTGCATGTCGATCCCCGATGGGTTTCCCGGACAGAAGCTCATCGTGCTTCCCCGTCCGCTCGTGACCGCATCGCTCACGCGCCCGGGAACCGCTCACCTGGTCGTGACCGACTGCGGCTACTTCCCCCAAGCGCGCGCACACGGTCGAGCGCGACCCGAAGGCGTGGACCAGGCAATCGTCATGGTGTGTGCGAAGGGGCGTGGATGGGCAGAGCTCAACGGCCAGCGCCACCTCGTGCGCCCCGGCGAGGTGCTCGTCATTCCGCCGAGCACTGCGCACTCGTACGGTGCCGACCCGGACGACCCGTGGACCCTCTGGTGGGTTCACGTCACAGGCCCCGACCTCGCCGAGTTGCTTCGCTCGAGTCGGCTCACCGCCCAGTCACCTGTGCGGGAGGTGGGTGATCCGTTTCGCGTCATGGCGCTCATGGCGGAGATCGTCCGCACGCTGGAGCGGGATACGACCGACCGCAACCTGCTCATGGCTTCGGGCGCTGCATGGCACCTGCTCGCAGTGCTCTCGGCTGGGTCGCACGCGCCAGGAACGTCGTCCGCGGTCGACAACGCCCGGGAATACCTGCGTGACCACTTCGTCGACCAGGTCTCCGTGTCTGAGCTCGCGGCGATGGCGTCGATGAGCGCGTCCCACTTCGCCGCGAGCTTTCGAGCGCGATTCGGTGTATCGGTACTGCGCTACCAGACAGAGTTGCGTATGGCCCAAGCACGTCAGCTGCTCGACATGACGGATCTTCCGATCGCGACGATCGCCGAGCAGGTCGGCTACCCCGACCCGTTCTATTTCTCCCGCAAATTCACGAGCATTCACGGCACTCCCCCGCGGCAGTATCGCGCGGAGAAGAAGGGCTAGCTACTCTCGAGGGGACCGGGCCCGCGCCACGAAGGCATCGATCAGCTCCCTCGACCGCTCAGTCGAAACGGCGGCGATCATGGCCTGGCGTTCGCGGTCCAGTTGGGCGGCGAACTCCGCGGAATCTCCCCGTAGCAGCTGGCGAGCGGTCGCCGCGGCAGCGGGCGCCCCAGCCACGACGCGCTCCGCGATCTCGCGCGCCCGGACCTGCGCCGTTCCCGCGGGGACGAGCTCGGTCGCGAGACCGACCTGGACGGCGTCGACCGCCGGCACCGGCTCGTTGAACAGTGCGAACTGCAGCGCGCGCCGAGCGCCCATCGACCACGGCAGCAACCAGGACGTGCCGCAGTCGGGAGTCACACCGATCGCCGGATAGGCGAACACGAATCGCGCCTCCTCGTCGACAACAACGATGTCGGCCACGAGGGCGAGTCCCATCCCACCACCAGCGACGGCGCCCTGCACCGCGGCGATTACCGGCTTGCGGAGGTCGAACAAACCGAGCACCGCGCGGTGTGCTACGTCGGTAAGTTCCGCGAGGTGGGCACCGCGATCCACCGATTCGTGCATCTCGAAGACATCTCCACCGACGCAGAAATTGCGTCCGCCTGCCTGCAAAACCACGACAAGGGCGTCAGGATCCGACGCCGCCCGCTCGACGGCGGTAAGCAAGTCGGCGGCGAGACGCAGTGACAGGGCGTTGCCGTGAGCCGCATCATCCAGTGCGATCGTTGCGACCCCAGCGTCGACCTGGTAGGTGACGAGGGTCACGGCCTGGTCTTGAGATTCTGCGCTGTCGCTCATGGGCCCAGTCAACCGCAGATCGCGCATCACCAGCGCAGGCTCACAGCGCACTCGACCAATAAGAAAAGCCCCGGTTCATTGATGAGCAGATGTGACAGCGTGTGTAGCAGTACGAATCTCGGGCTGATCGTCCGCCCATGCATCCCGCGTTGGCTTGCAACCGATCCGTAGTGGTCAGTTATGCGCTGAGCGCGAGCTTGAACCTCTGCGCGTCCTTCCCACGCGGCGAGCCGGGTCTCATCGAGTTCGAAGTAGATCCCTTCACCCTTGACGACATAGGCAGGCAACCAGTCCTGTGCCGGAGTTAGGACAGCGCGCCGAAGCATCGCTTTCCCTTCTGTCAGCTTCAGCTCGCCGTCGCGCACCCGTGTGAACCCGCGCAGCGCGCGCGTCTCGCGAAGGACATCTACTGATCTCACGCGCGAGAGATGTGTTGTCAGGTCGGCGTGTAGCCCTGGGTCTGATGCGGCGAGGTAGTCGTCTTTCGGCGTCTCCCGAATCTTGACGTACTCGGGGTGTCGCCAGATGTCGTCGCTGGTGAGGCTCTCTGCGTCTGTTGGCGTGTCCGTTGGCTCCTCCCCGGTGGATTCGCCCACACCGAACTGATCCTGGTAGGCCGCCAGTAGTTCGTCGTCGGATATTGGAGCGAAGAGCTCCGGTGGGACGTTTCGTTCAAGCAGTCCTCGCAGCTGTTGGCCTGACACATCGACACCCAACTGAAAGACGTTGTTGAAGGTCGTGCTTACAGCAGGATGCCGAAGCAGTCGATGAACCTCCTCGCTGACAGCACCCTCGCGCCGTGGAAGGTAGATCGACGACTCGACCTTGGGAAAGTAGACGTTCCCCGCCGCGCGCAGCGCGCCGCGGATCGGCTGATCACAGACTCCGTCGAGCTGCGCCAGCCAGGGTCGAGCGCCGCCACAGAGATAGGGCTGCTCCAGCGACACGAGTTGGTCGCTCAGGTTGGTGTGCTCGTCTCCAATTTTATCGAATCGGGCCTCGGTGACACCTCGGAGGGAGCGCTCTTGCTTACATGTGTCACAGGTGACGACCTGTCCCTCGAGCCCCCCACCACCGCGCGATACGAGGCGCAGGGTGCCGACACACGAGGGACTTGTTGAGCGATGAACCCACTTGTCAAATGGGAAGTCGTCGAGGTGCCCGCGTGTGCAGATCGCCACGAATGGCACCTGAGACATCCGTGGCTTGTACTTCTTATCGGCGTGCTCCTTGTCCGGGCACTCGACGAGCGCCTTCATCGTCAGCTTGCTGAGTTCGAGCCGCTTGCAGTACATGCAGAAAGACCATCGCGGGAATCGTAGGACCGGCACGGTGAGTCGGACGTTTCGTGAGTCGTTGCCCTGACCCGATGGCCTGTAGTCCGGCGGGAGCCGAAACTCAGAGACTTTGAGTCGGGATTCAAGCCGCCAGTCATGTTCCTGGTACTCCTCCATCGCGAGAGTGCTTTGGCCGACCACCTGGTACCAATGGTCTAGTCCCGCGGTGATGACTGACGTGCCATTCACCAGCACGCTCATCGCACCCACGCCGAACGGCGTCACCAGCTGCGCGCGCCGCATTTGCTCCAGTGCTCATATGGACCGTCGGCTACAGCGGAGCCGATCCGTTCGGAGGCCCGACCCGGCCACCACTCGACATCGTGCATTCCGTTCACCGGCTCGCCGAACTGGGTGCGTGGGGCATCACCTTCCACGACGACGACGTCTGGCCCTTCGGCGCGTCGGCCGACGACCGCCAACGCGAGATCGACCGGTTGAAGGGGGCGCTCGAAGCCACCGGTCTCGTCTGCGAGATGGTGACCACGAACCTCTTCTCGGCGCCTGTCTTCAAGGACGGCGGCTTCACCTCCAACGATCGCTCGGTCCGCCGGTTCGCCCTGCGCAAGGTGCTGCGCAACGTGGATCTCGCCGCGGACCTCGGGGCCACCACCTACGTGATGTGGGGAGGGCGCGAAGGCGCCGAGTACGACGCTGCCAAGGACGTCCGCTCGGCGCTGGCACGCTATCGCGAAGCGGTGAACCTGCTCACCGAGTACGTGTCCGACCAGGGCTACGACATCCGCTTCGCGCTCGAGCCCAAGCCCAACGAGCCGCGAGGCGACATCCTGCTGCCGACGATCGGGCACGCCCTCGCCTTCATCGAGACGTTGGACCGCCCCGAGCTGGTGGGTGTGAACCCCGAGGTGGGACACGAGCAGATGGCCGGCCTGAACTTCGCCGCCGGAGTCGCGCAGGCGCTCGAAGCGGGCAAGCTCTTTCACATCGATCTCAACGGGCAACGGGGGATCAAGTACGACCAGGACCTCGTGTTCGGGCACGGCGACCTGCACAACGCCTTCGCCTTGGTGGATCTGCTGGAGAACGGCGGGCCCGGTGGGGGGCCGTCGTACCACGGAGCCCGGCACTTCGACTACAAGCCGAGTCGCACCGAGGACGAGGACGGTATCTGGCGCTCGGCGGCGGCGAACATGGAGACGTACCTTCTGCTCAAGGAACGGACGAAGGCATTTCGTTCCGACCCCTCCGTCCAAGCGGCGCTCGAGCACGCGAAGGTCGCCGAGCTCGCCGAGCCGACGCTCGCTCCCGGCGAGGGCTACCGAGGCCTTCTCGCGGATGCCGGCGCGTTCGAGGACTTCGACGCGGGGGCCTATCTGGGCGGCCGGGGGTTCGGATTCGTGGAGCTTCAGCAGCTGGCGACGCGGTTCCTTCTGGGCGCCGGCGCGCGCGGGTGATGGAAGCCCGGTGGCTCGAACCGCAGTGACCGCCGTCATTCCGACGTCACAGCGTCTCGGAAGAGGCGGGTCACGGGCCCGTCGCCTGGTCAGAAGCGCTCAACCCACTTCGCGCGCCACTCGGGCGGGTCGAAGGCATCGCTCCAGTACGCGGTCTCTTTAGCGATCTTTCCGTCGCGGAACTCGAAGATGAACACCGTCTCGTAGGTGGGCCCGGCATAGTCGAGGGTGGCCTCCGCGACGACGATGTCGCCGGAGCTGATCATGCGACGCGGGGTAATCGTGGGCAGTTGCGGGAACGATCCGTATATCGCTCGGCGGTTCTCGGCTCCACGGACCCGCTCCCGGGACTGCGGCCAGTCCATGTTGGCGTCGTCGTGAAACAACTCGTCCATGATCTCGATCTGCCGATCGTTGATGCAGGCGATCAACCGCTCGATCTGCGCTTCGTTGTGCTGGGACATCGGGACCTCCTCGAGGTCGGGTGGCGCCCATGCTACTCACTGGCGCGGCCGAGTGGACCCGGTCCGCGTTACTACTGCGCTTGGGTTCGATTGTTATACAGTGGGCCGCGTGTTATACAGTGGGCCGCGATGGAGGCTTCGCCAGATCTTGCGATTCACCGCTCCGACAAGTTAACGACGCTTGCCGCGAATACGATCGCGGAGGCCATCGTGCGGGGGGAGTTCGGGCCGGGCGAGGCCCTCCCCGAGGTGCCGCTGGCCAAGCGGTTGGCGACCTCCCGCAATACGGTGCGCGAAGCACTTCGCGAGGTCGAATCGCTCGGTCTCGTGGAGATCGAGTCTCACCGTGGAGCGTTTGTGCGGGAGTTGAGCCGGGAGCGAGCAGCGGAGATCTTCTCCCTGCGGGCGGTGCTCGAGAGCTTTGCGGCCCGGCTGGCCGTCGAGCGCAGCTCGGGCGGTGAACTTGCCGCAGCGCTCCGCGCGGCCCTCGAGGCGCAGCGGGAAGCCGTGCGAATCGGCGACATTCTGGGAGTCGCGAAGAGCGACACGGAGTTCCACGAGACGCTGTCGTCGTTTTGCGGCCACGAGTTGTTGCTCAGTCATCTCAAGGCGCTGCAGATGGAGACCCGTCGCTTCATCGTCGCAGCCCGGCAGCACGCCGAGGAGTACTCGCCGATCGTCGACCTCCATGTGCCGATCGTGGAGGCCGTCGAGAGCGGTGACGCACGGCTGGTCGAGTCGGTCGTGTACGCGCATGTGATGACATCGGGCGAGGCGCTGTTGCAGCGTCTGGCCGATGCCGGCCGCTCGTAACGCACGCCACCCTGCGCTGCGCTTTCCCGACCTCCGTCGTCGGCGAAAGAAGGGCTCGCCAGCGGCGTCCCGCCTGAGGTAGATTGATGGTCAATCGACAGGAGCGATGATGCAGCACGTACGCGACGCGCAGGCCCTCTGGTTCCCCCGTGCCTCGACTGCGGAGATCCGCAGTGAGCCGGTGGCGGCCTGCGGTCCGCGGGATGTGACGGTCGAGGTGACCTCTTCCGGCATCAGCCAGGGCACCGAGACCCTGATCTATCGCGGCGAGGGTCCCGCCGACCAGGCCGTCACGCCGCGCACCTGCGTGGGCGAGTCGATGGGCACGTTCCCCATCAAGTACGGCTACTCGAGCGTGGGCGTCGTCACCGAGGCGGGTCGCGACAGCGGCTACTCCGAGGGCGACATCGTGTTCTGCCGGTATCCACACCAGGACCGGTACACGATCGATCCCGACGACGAGATCATGTACAAGCTGCCGGCGTATCCCGACCCCGAGATCGCCGTGTTCGGCAACCTGCTCGAGGTCGCCACCAACGCCCTCCTCGACGTGCCGGTGCGTCTCGGTGAGGTCGTCGCCGTGCACGGCCTCGGAGTCGTCGGGCTGTTCTGTGCGCAGCTGGCCGCCCGCAGCGCTGGACTGGTGATCGGCATTGACAGGATCGAATCCCGTCGGCTGCGGGCCAAGGAGTTCGGCATCCACGCGGTCGCCTCACCCGAGGAGGCGCACGACCTGATCATGGAGCTCACGGCCGGGCGCGGCGCGGACATCTCCTTCGAGGTCAGCGGCGCACCGCCCGCCCTGCAGACAGCGCTCGACTCGACCGCGTTCGAGGGCACCGTGGTCGTGATCTCCTGGTACGGCGAAAAGGTCGTGCCGCTCGTCCTCTCACCCAGCTTCCACATGAAGCGCCTGCGCATGGTCAGTTCTCAGGTCAATGTCGTCGGCGGCCCGCTGAAGCCCAGATGGGATCCCAAGCGACGCATGGACCTGGTCTGGGATCTGCTTCCGACGCTGCATCCCAGCGAGATGATCACGCACCGCTTCCCGTTCGCCGAGGCTCAGAGCGCGTTCGACATCTTCTCGGACCGCAGCGCCGACCCGTTGGCCGTCGTGCTCACGTACGAAGGTGGCCGGTAATGGCCGACCAGATCACCGAGACACCGCTGCTCGCTGTTTCGGAGGTGACCAAGGCGTACGGCCGGGTGATCGCGCTGAGCGGCGCCAGCCTCGAGTTGCGGGCGGGTGAATGCCACGCGCTGGTGGGAGACAACGGCGCCGGCAAGTCCACCTTGGTCAAGGTCATCTCGGGCGTGGTGGTGCCCGACTCGGGCACCATTGCCATCGACGGCACCGAAGCCACCTTCACCACTCCCAACGACGCCCGCGCAGTCGGAGTGGAGACCGTCTATCAGGACCTCGCGATCGCCCTCCACCTGAACGCGTTCGAGAACGTCTTCCTCGGCCGGGAGCTCAAGCGCGCCGGCATCCTTGGCCGGCTCGGCGTGCTCGACCGGCGCGCGATGCGGGAGCGCACCACCGAGCTGCTGAACTCGCTGAACGCACGACTGCAGTCTGCCGAACTGCCCGTCGGGTCGTACTCGGGCGGCCAGCGGCAGGCCGTGGCGATCGCGCGGTCGATCGCGTGGGGTCAGCGCATCCTGATCCTCGACGAGCCCACGGCCGCGCTCGGGGTTCCGCAGAAGAAGATGGTGCTCGATCTCATCGCGAGGCTGCGCCGGGAGCGCCCCGAGATGGGGATCATCCTCATCACCCACGACCTGCCTCACGTCTTCGAGATCGCCGATCGCGTCACCGTCATGCGCCATGGGCGCTCGGTGGCGACCCTCCGCACCGGCGAGACGACGGAGCACGAGCTCATCGCCGCGATCACCGGAGCAGCATCATGAACAAGACGAAGAGCGCAGCCGAAGGTCTGGCGCAGCCGTTCAAGCTTCCCTTCGCCGATCGCTTCCCGGCTGCGTGGATCACTACGGCGCTGGTCGTGTCGATCGTCGTATTCGCCGGCCTCACCCAGGGCCGCTTCACGAGCGCGTCCAACCTCAACAACATCCTGCTCGACGCGGCCCAGACACTCATCATTGCGGTGCCGATGACCTTCATCATCATCACCGCCGGCATCGACCTGTCGGTGGGGTCGACTCTGATCCTCAGCTCGGTCGTAGCGGCATCGGTGATGGCACGTGTCTCCGGAACCCCGGAACAGGTGGCGGCCTTCGACTATCCCAACGGCAGTGCCGGCATTGCCGCGGGCATCATCGCCGCGCTGGGAGTCGGGTTGTTGGCGGGCGCGTTGAACGGATTCCTGATCGCGTTCCTGCGACTGCCAGCGTTCGTGGTGACTCTGGCCACGATGGGCGGATATCAGGGACTCGCGCTCGTGCTGACGGGTGGCACCAACCTGGTCAACGTACCGCCGCTGCTCCAGCGCGGTTTCGGAGCGGCCAAGCTGTTCGACGTCGTGCCGCTCCCGGTGGTCCTTGCGGTCGCGATCGCCGTCGTCGGCTGGTTCCTGCTGCGCTTCACGGTGAGTGGGATGCGCACCCTGGCCATCGGCTCCAACATCGAGGGCGCTCGCCGGTCGGGCATCCGGGTGCGCCTGCACATCTTCGGGCTGTACGCGGTCACCGGGCTTGCGGCGGGCATCGCCGGGATCATCGACCTCGCGCGGTTCCTCTCCACCTCGGTCGAGGCTCACGGGCAGGATGCACTCGACGCGATCTCTGCGGTCGTGCTGGGCGGCACCAGCCTGTTCGGTGGCGTCGGAAACATTCCCGGCACGGTCGTCGGCTCGCTGCTGCCGAGCATCCTGCAGAACGGCTTCATACAGCTTCACCTGCCGCCCTTCTGGCAGCCGGTGGTGCTCGCCGTCGTGCTCATCATCGCCATCGGCTATGACACTCTGCGCAGGCGCGGATGACGATCCTCGACATGCACTGCCATCTCGACCTGTACCCGGATCGTGCGGCCGTGCTCTCCGACGCCCGCGCCGCGGGGGTCGAGGTGCTGGTCGCGGCCAACCGCGCCTCCGAGTTCCGCAATGTGCGGGAGGTGCTGCCCGCCGACGTCACCGTGGGCATCGGCATCCACCCGGAGGCGGCCGGCAGCACGTACCTGCATCACGAACTGAGGTTGTTCGAAGCCCTCGTGGACACCACGCCGCTGATCTCGGAGATCGGCATGGACCTGAAGCTGGCCAACCGGCCCTCGCAATACTTCGGCGACTCACCCACCATGGCAGCGCAACAGGACCTGTTCGAGCGCATCCTCAGCCACGACCTGAGCCGCAAGGTGATCTCGGTGCATTCCCGCGGTGCCGAACGGCTCGTCGCGGATCTGCTCGCTGCCGCCGGTCTCACCGCGGTCTTCCACTGGTTCCACGGCAGCATCGACGACGCCGAGTACGTCGCAGCATTGGGCAACAGCTTCTCGGTGAACGCCGCGATGCTCGAGGTGGATCACCGGACGGATCTGCTGGCCTGGGTTCCCGACGACCGGCTGCTGGTGGAGACCGACGGTCCCTTCGTGGGATGGCGTGACCAGATCATGGCGCCGTCTCAGCTGCCGCAGTTCCTCGACGTCCTGGCGGGCGTGAGGCAATCGACTTCCGAAGATCTGCTCGGGGTGGTCTCGACCAACTCGTCGCGGGTGATCGGCAGGTTCAACACAACCACGACCAACACCCAATAGAGAGGCTGGAATACAGATGAAGCGATCCACATTGATGTTCGGAGCATCCGCGTTCGCTGCGGTGCTCGCGCTCGCCGGCTGCAGCGCCCCCGATAACGGCGGCGCGACGGGCGGGGAGGGCTGTCTGCCCACGAGCCCGCAGGAGATCGGCGAATGGTGCCCGGGAGAGGGTCCGCTGGATATCGTCGTGATCCAGGGCACCAGCGAGCACTCGTTCTACAACACCGTGGGCATCGGCGCTCGCGATGCCGGTGATGAGCTGGGCGTCAACGTCGATGTCCAGGGCGCGGCCGAGTTCAGCCCGACGGCACAAGCGTCGGTCATCAACGCCGTGATCGAGTCGAAGCCGGATGCGATCATCATCGCGCTCACCTCGCCGACGGCGCTCGACCCGCAGCTCGAGGCGGCGGCCGAGGCCGGCATCATGGTGTTCACGGTCGATAACGACACCGACAACAAGGACCTGCGCTGGACCAACGTGGGCACCGACCACGTGCAGTCGGGCAACGTGCTCGCCGAGGTGATCGCGGCGAACGTCTCCGACGGAGAGGTCGGCGTGCTCGCCTCGTCGCCCGGTCCGCTGGTGGAGCGCCTCCGCATCGAGGGCTTCACGGAGGGCATCGAGGGGGCCGGCGACGGCCTCACGGTGCTCGAGACGCAGTACTGCGAGGGTGACGCGGCCAAGTGCAACGGCGTCACCAACGCCATCGTGACGGCCAACGCCGACGTCAAGGCGATCATGGCCGTGGGCGAGCAGATGGGCATCGGCGCCGGCAACGCCGTCCGTGCTGCCGGCCTGGTCGGCCAGGTGCTGGTGGGATCGTTCGATGCGAGCCCGAGCCAGCAGCGCGACCTGAAGGACGGAACCGTGCAGGCGCTTGTCGTACAGCACCCGTACCAGATGGGCTTCGAGGCGATCTCCATCGTCTCGCAGTACCTGCAGGGCGGCTCGATCACCTCGCCGTTGCTCGACGGTGAGGTGTCGCTCGCCGACCTGCCCGACCCGATCTACGCCGAGTTCGACATCGCGGTGTCGGATGCGGCCCTGTGCCCGGACACCCTCGCGGTGTACTGCGGCACGGCCGATGACCCGAAGATCGTTGAATCGCTCTATGTCGGATAGCCCCGCCAGGGTTCCCCTGGACCCCGCAGTACGCGCGATGCTCGCGCGGGTATCGACGGCGACGCTGTGCACGCAGTTGCTCGCTCGTGGGCTCCGCGCGCCCTTCATGGACGGGCCGAAACCCATCGGCACGTCAGGGAAGCTCGTCGGCGTGGCCTTCACGGTGCGGTACGCACCGGCCCGTGAAGACCTCGGCATGAGTGTGCACTTCGACAACCGGACCGACTTCCAGCGTCTGGCGGTCGAGTCGGTGGGCGAGGGCGAGATCCTGGTGATCGACGCTCGCGGTGAGACATCGGCCGGCACCCTCGGCAACATCCTGGCCACCCGGGTCCGCCAGCGCGGCGGATCCGGGGTGGTCAGCGATGGCGCGGTGCGGGATGCGGCGGCGATGTCGCAGGTCGGCATCCCGATCTACGCATCTGGCGCGAACGCCAGGCTGTCGTCAGTGCTCCATCGAGCGGTCGATATGAACGTGCCGATCGGTTGCGCCGGGGTGCTGGTCTGCCCCGGTGACGTCCTGGTGGGTGACGGCGACGGCGTCGTCGTCATCCCCCGGGCGTGGGCCGCGGAGGTGGCACAGGCAGCTCTCGACCAGGAGGAACTCGAAGAGTTCGTCCTGGGCGAGATCCGGTCGGGTCGACAGCTCGACGGCGTGTATCCGGCGGGGCCGGAGGTCCTCGAAGCATTCGAGCAGGCCAGACGACGGTGAGCGACATCGAGCAGGTCGGTGCCCGGGCAGCAGCGGCCTCTCGGGTCTGGGCGGCGACCAGTCCCGCGGATCGCGCGACTGTGCTCTGCGCGCTGGCAGGTGCGCTACGCGGCTCCCGCGATGAGTTGATCCAGATCGCGTCGGAGGAGACGGGGCTCTCGCGGGAGCGTCTGGACGGCGAACTGGAACGCACTGCCGTGCAACTGGAGCTGTTCGCCACGGTGTCGCGGGAAGGTCGTTTCCTCGACGTGCGCATCGATGAGCGCGACGAACAATTCGTGCTCGGCGTACGATCCGAGCTGCGCCGCTACCGGGTACCCATCGGGCCGGTGCTGATGTTCTCAGCGGGCAACTTTCCGTTCGCGTTCTCGGTGCTCGGCGGAGATACGGCGTCGGCGCTCGCCGCAGGATGCGCGGTGGTCGTGAAGGGGCACTCTGGTCACCCAGCGCTCGCCTCCCGCGTGACCGAGCTCGCCCGTTCCGAGCTCGCCGCGGCGGGGGCGCCCGCCGACGTGCTGCAGCTGATCCTCGGGCAGGAGGATGGTGTGGCGATGCTGCGTCATCCCGCGATAGCCGCCGCGAGCTTCACCGGGTCGGAGCGGGTGGGCACGCTGCTGGCAGGCATCGCGGCGGGCCGACCCGATCCGATCCCCTTCTTCGGCGAACTGGGCAGCGTGAATCCGGCCTTCGTCACCCCCGCGGCCGCCCGTGAGCGAGGACCGTCGATCGCCGCCGGATACCTGGCGAGCGTCGGTGGATCCGCGGGGCAGCTGTGCACGAAGCCGGGATTCCTGTTCGTCCCGGCCGGCTCCGGGCTGACCGAGTTGATCGCCGAGACTGCTGCGGATGCTCCCGCGCATCGCATGCTGACGCCCGGCATCGCCAAGGCGTTCGGCGAGCGCCGATCGGAGGTGCTCGAGAGTGAGGTGAGGGTCGTGCGCCCTGGCGGCTTCGAGGTCGACGAGTCGGGAGCGGGGTGGGCGACGACCACCATCGTCGCCACCACGGCTCGACGCCTCGCTCGCCAGGCTGATTCGCTCGCACGGGAGGCGTTCGGGCCGCTGTCCATCGTCGTCGAATATGACGAGGATGACGATCTCACGTCGGTCGCGGACGCTGTCTTCGAGGGGAATCTCACCGGCACGATCCACACCGGTGGCGACGAAGACGACTCGGCGAGCGGCGAGCTGATCCGGTGGCTCGCAGAGCACTCCGGCCGCGTGGTGTTCAACGGTTGGCCCACCGGCGTCGCCGTCACGCCCGCCATGCAGCACGGTGGTCCATGGCCAGCGTCGACGAACGCATCCACCACGTCGGTGGGGACCGCCGCCATCGACCGGTTCACCCGGCCGGTCACCTACCAGGATGCACCGGACGCGCTGCTGCCGGAACCGCTGCGTGACGCCAACCCCTGGGGCGTTCCGCAGGCCCGCAATGCGGCGGGCGAGTCGCGGAGGTGGGGCGCCCCGATCACCCCGTGACCGCGGAGGCGGTCAGGTCGGGGCCGTAGGCGAAGAGCGCGGGGACGCCCCCGGTGTGCACGAAGACCACGGGCGCCGCCGAACCGTCGATGCTGCCCGACGCCACCGTCTCGATGAGGCCCGCCATTCCCTTCCCGGTGTAGACCGGGTCGAGCAGGATGCCTTCGGTGCGCGCGGCGAGCCGGACCGCAGCCAGCCCGGCGGCGCTGGGCACCCCGTAGGCAGGGCCACCGAAGTCGATGGTGCGGAACCAACCGGCTCGCGGTTCCAGCGGGATGCCGATGGCGTTCGCCGTGTCGACGGCCAGCTGTCGCAGAGTCTCGTCGAGCCCGGGCAGGAGCGGACGCCATCCGATCGCCGACATCCGCCAGGACGGGCGCAGGACCTCCATCGCGATCCGGAGACCGACGTGCGTCGCACCCATCGAGGTGCACACGATGTGCGAGTCCTCGACGCCGGCTGCTGCCAGCTGATCGATGAGCTCGATCCCGGCCGCGACATACGCGGTCGCGGCCAGAGGATGGAGAGAGGAGTGAAGCACCCAAGGCCGCCGCCCCGCCGCGACGAGTTCGGCTGCCACCTCGTCCATGCGCGCGGAGGTCGAATCGCGGTCGGCGAGCTCGGCATCGGCGTCGACCCAGTGGATGTCGTCGCACAGCAGCTGGGTGATCAGCTGATTGCCGGTCGCCTCGTTGGCGCGCAGACCGCGGCGAAGCACAAGAACCGGATGGAGTCCCGCGGCGCGCGCGGCGGCCGCACACTGGCGGGCGTGGTTGGACTGCGCCACGCCGCCGCCGGCCACGAATGTGTCGGCGCCGGATCTGATCGCCTCGGCGATCAGATACTCCAACTCCCGAGCCTTGTTGCCGCCGAGCGCGAGCCCCGTCAGATCCTCGCGTTTGACGAACATCGAATCGATTCCGATCGCCGCACCCAGCCGGGGAGTCGCCTGCAGCGGGGTGGGGGTGACCGCGATCCCGACACTCGGCAGCGCGAGCACCCGCGTTCGCAGCGTGCTCGGCGTCGCGGTCACGGCGGTGGCACTCTCGCGATCGACTCGACCTCGATCAGGAACTCCGGGCGCGCGAGGGGTCTCACCACGACCGTGGAGCGGGCCGGCCGCGGCTCGGCGAAGTGGGCCGCGTAGACCTCGTTCATTCCCGCTGCAAGAGAGGGATCGGTGAGGAACACCGTGGTCTTCACGACATCCGAGAGCTCAGCTCCGCCGGCCGCAAGAAGCCGACGCATCACCGAGATGACCTGCTCGGTCTGCGCCTGAATGTTGGAGCCGACCGTGGCGCCATCCGCCGGGTCGACCGGCACCAGACCCGAGAGGTAGAGCATGTCGCCCGTCCGGATCGCCGGCGAATAGGGAGCGCAGGAGTGCCAGGCCCCCTCGATCCGGAAGGCGGTGGGCTTCTCAGTCACGGGAAGCCCCCGGCCAGACGGTCGCTGCCTCGGCGTCCGCGAACGCCTCACGCCGGTACCAGTCCGCGATGCGATCGGGGGTGGTCCACCAGGCGCCGCCCTGTTGTTGGATGCCGGAGAAGATCGCACGCAGCGATTCGATCTCCTGCGGCAGACCCATATAAAAGGGGTGCAGCGCAATCGTCATCACCCGAGCACTCTGCGTACCCTCGGCGGCGAGCACCTCGAACTGGTCGTTGCAGATCCGCGCGAAATAGTCGCCGCCGAAGCCATAGAACGCGCCGCCCGGCATGATGAACGCGTCGTTGAGCTCACGGGAGTACGGCACGCCCACGAGTGTGCGATCGCTGGCCCTGATCGGGAACGGCTGGTCGTCGACGAACCAGTCCATCGTGTAGTCCATGCCCTGCGCGGCGATGATCTCGTAGGTGTTGGTCGACGCCGTGAACGAGGGGCCGAGCAGCCCTTTCGGTGCCTCACCGAACACCGCCGTCACACGCTCTGCGACCTGCGCGTGCAGGTCCCACTCCTCCTGATACGACAGCCCGTACAGCAGGCGGGTGTTGTATTCGCCGTGGCTCATGATCGACCACTTGCGGTCGACGACGGCCTGCCGGACCTCGGGGTAGAGCTCCACGGCAGCCACGTTGAGCGAGCAGGTCACGGGGATGTCGAACTCATCGAGCACGTCAAGCATCCGCCAGAGACCCACCCGGTTGCCATAGTCGCGATGGGAGTACCCGACCAGATCGGGATGGGCCGGCACGCTGGGGTACGGGTTCTTGTAGGCGTTCTTCGGCGGCAGGTAGTCGTAGTGCTCGACGTTGACGACGACGTTCACCGCGACGGTGCTGCCGTCGGGCAGCATCAGCGGCGCGCGGTCGGGCAACGCCGAGATGCCGACGTGATCCCACACCGGATCCTGGCCTGCCTCGGGTTTCATCGGTTCAGCCCTTCGGTCGCCTGCCTGTGGTGGTCGACCACCTCATCCAGCCCGGCCACCCACGCCGATGAGGCGCGCAGGGCGCAGAGGATCCTGTCGAACTGTTTCACCCGGAACGGCTGTCCGGTGAACCACGGCCGCACACCCAGCACGAGCAGCCGGGGGCTCGGGTTGTGCTCGGCCTCGAGCACCCGGATCGCCTCGATCACCGAGTCGGCATGCGCGACAGCATCGATCTTGCGCAGCCTCTCGGCGAAGATGTCGTCGAGGTGGATGGATATCGGCACGGCCGTCAGGCCGTTCTCGAGCGGATACGGCTGCTCGTCGTTCGGACGGCCGCACAGGTACTCCACCCCCGCCTCGGCGAGCAGGTCGGCGGTGCGCGAGGACTCCCCGTACTCGACGGGCGCCCAGCCGCGCGGGCGGCGCCCGAACGCGACCTCGACCGCGTCCAGGTTCTCGCGGATCAACTCGCGCTCCGAGTCGGCGTCGATGATCTCGCTCTGCAGTAAAGCACCGGTGCGACCGTGTCCGAGCACCGACCAGTCGGATGCGGCGAGTCGCGAGACGATGCCGGGGTAGTACCGCGCGACGTTGGTATCGATCGCGGCCGAGGCGGTCAGTCCGTGGGCGTCCATACGATCCTTGAGCCGGAACACCCCCACCCGGTTGCCGTACTCATGGGGAGAGATCTCGTGGATGTCGGGATGGTCGGGGTAGGGCCCGCGATGCGTCACCGAACTCGCGATCGGCAGACCCGGCGGTGCGAGCGGCACGAATTCCACGTGCAGCAGCACCGCGACGGCGAGCGGGGTGCCACCGGGCCAGGCCCATCCCGGGCGGGTGGGCATCGCCGACCACCGCACGGATGGAGCGGAGACCGTCACCCCCAGAGCCGGCCGACTTTTCTGACTACTGTCCATATTCCATCCGCCTCATCGCCGTCGCGAGGTCGATACGCGTGCCCAGCGCGCTGGCCAGGGCGACTGCCGTGCGGGCAAGGGGCGCCGGTCGCGCCGACTCGGCCATGTGACCGACCCGGAGGATGCGCCCGGCGAGGGAACCGATGCCGCCGGCGACCCGGATACCGTCGACCTCCAGAGCGGCCACGATGTCGGGAGCTCCGATCCCGCTCGGCGGCACGAGTGCCGTGAGGCTCGGGCTGGCCAGCTCGTCGTCGATCAGCGTCGAGTAACCGAGCTCGCGCGCGAGTTCGCGGAACCGCCGTGCCATCACCGCGTGACGCTCTGCCCGTGCCGGCAGGCTCTCCTGCGCAATGAGATCGAGTGCGGTCTCGAGGGCGAACACGAGTGCGGTGGGCATGCTCCAGGGCAGGCGACGCGACGACTCCTTCGCGCGGCCGCCGTCGGTTTCGGTGAGCCAGATGTCCCACCAGCGGCGCAGGTCGAGGTAGTACTGGTCGGGATCGCGCGGCCGCGTGTGCAGAGCGTTCAGGGCCCGATCGCTCCACGACACGCTGGACAGGCCGGTGAGGGCGCCGAGCGCCTTCTGCGAGGCAGTCACCGTGAGATCGATCCCGGTGCGGTCGGCGTCCAACTCCAGCGCCCCGGCCGAGGACACGGCATCCACCAGCAGCAGCGCGCCCACTCGGGCGGCGATGGCAGCGGTCGAAGCGATGTCGTTCAGCATCCCGGTCGACGATTCCGAGTGCACCATCATCATGACGTGGGGTTGCCAGGTCTCAGCGATATCGGCGACGTCGCCGACGTCGAAGGCCTGGCCCGGAGGCATCTCGACGCTGCGCAGCTCCATGCGCTGGCGCTGGGCGATCGCGTGCATCATGTTGCCGAACTCGCCGTTGCGCAGCACGAGGACGCGCTTGCCCTCGAGGCTGAGGCTGGCCATCGCGGCCTCGACCCCACCCCGACCGGTCGCCGGAATCAGGGTGCTGTGTCGCGCGCCGGTCACGGCGGACAGACCTCGCGCGACCCTGTCGACCACGCTCTGGAACTCTGGATGAAGGTGGTGGATCGGTGCGCGCCCCGCCGCTTCGCTCACCCGGACGTCGACCAGGGTCGGCCCGGGCTCCATGAGCAGACCGAAGGGCTCGTGGGAGGTGTTCATGACGCGATGTCCACGAGCGCGGCCTGAAGGGCCGAGCCTCCCAGGCCCAGGTCTTCGGCGGCGGTGAACTCCAGCGGACTGTGACTGATGCCGTCACGGCTGGGCACGAAGATCAGGCCAGAAGGGAATCGCTTGCCGAGGATGGCGGAGTCGTGGCCGGCGCCGGACACCATCGTGAGGTACGGCTGATCCATCGCCGTGCAGGTGCGCTCGAGCAGCGCGGACACCGACCGATCGGTGTCCGTCGGGTCGACACCCCAGATCTGACCTCGCTCGACCTCGACACCACGGGATCGCGCGATCCTGGCGGCCTCCTCGACGACGTCCCGCGCGGCATCCTCCAGCGCCTCGAGATCTGAGCTGCGCACGTCGATGACGAGGTCGGCCCTGCCCGGTACCGCCGCGATCGTGCGTGGCACGTGGTCGAACATCCCCGACGTCGCCACGACCGCACCGCCGGTCGCGGTCGCCCTCGATTCGGCGGCGAGGACGATCTCTGCCGCAGCGCACAGGGCGTCGCGACGATGGCTCATCGGCTGTGCGCCCGAATGCGCCTGCACCCCGCTGATCGCGAAGGGAAGGCGCCGGTTGCCGGAGATGGCGGTGACGACGCCGAGCCCGATGCCAGCCTCCTCGAGGTACGGTCCCTGCTCGATGTGCATCTCGAGCACCGCATGCAGCGATCCGGCCGGGCGCATGCAGGAGGCGATGGCATCGGGATCCAGTCCGCACGACTCCATGGCCTGCCTGAGGGTCTGGCCGGTCATCCGACACACCAGCTCCAGGTCGGTGGGACGCAGCGCCCCCAGCATCGCCTTGCTGCCGATGCACCCGATGTCGAATCGGCCGGAGCCTTCTTCGGCAGCCCAGCAGACGACCTCGATGGTGCGCTGCGGCCGTATCCCCGCGGCGAGGAGGCCTTCTACGGCGCCGAGAGCCGCAAGCGTGCCGGCGATGCCGTCGTATCGGCCGCCGGCGGGCTGAGTGTCCAGGTGCGAGCCGACCATCACGGCGGGCAGATCGGGGTCGGCGCCGACCAGCTTTGCGGAGATGTTGCCCACCGCATCCACACTCACGTTCAGCGAAGCGTCCGCCGCCCAGCTGGCAAAGAGTTCGCGCACCTCCTGATCGGCGGGGCTGTAGGGGATGCGCTGCATCGCGCCATCGGACGACGAGCCGTAGGTAGCGAGATGTTCCAACCGGTGCATCATCCGGTCGAGATCGAACTCCACGGTCATCGCGTGGCCGACCGACTGTCCATTGTCCAACAGTACAACTGTCGCGCGGTGACGGGCAAGGCGAGGTTCCCTACCCTCCACGCGCGGCGCCCGCTCGGGTGCGCCGACCATGGCGTGCCATCCTGGGCGCATGTACCGGTTGCACGTTCCCGCCGAACCGCTCCGCCCGTACATCGAGAACTACTGGTCCGTCTCCCATGAGCCGGGCGAGGATGTCGACCTGAGGGTCGAGGTGTTCGTCGACGCTCGCGCCGACCTGATCTTCAATTTCGAGGCACCGTACCGACGCGAGATCATCGGTGGCGAGAGCACGGAGCACCGGCGGTCCAACCTCGATGCGCAACGCCTCGTGCCGATTCGGATCCTCCAGCACGGTCCGGTGCGCATTGTCGGCGTCCGCTTCCACCTCGGCGGGCTCGCCCCATTCACCCGCGTCCCCCTCGCCCGGTGGAGTGGGCACACGCCCTCGCCCGAGCTCGTCATGGGCGACGGCGTCCTCGCCCTGGAGTCGGAGCTCCGTGCGGCACCGGATCCCGGTACGAGTGCACGGATCCTGGACGAGTTCTTCATCGCGCGGCTCCGTGCCGAGAGTGGCCAGGGGACGTTCGAACGCGCCCTCGCCCATCTCGTGGAGGGCAACGGCCGCGCGACGGTGAGTGAGATCGCCGAATCCGCCTCGTCCTCTCCGCGCCAGGTGGAGCGATTGTTTGCGCGGGGCCTGGGTTTCCCGCCGAAGACGGTCGGGCGGGTTCTGCGATTCCAGCACGCGGTGCGTCGATTGATGCCGACCCCGGAGTCGCGCTCGGCGAGGTCGCCGCCGACGCCGGATACTACGACCAGGCGCATTTCATCCGGGACTTCCGCCAGTTCACCGGTGGAGTCCCGCGCGGCTACCGAGGCTACTTCCCGCCCGGCGGCCCGGCCGACTTCGCGCCCAACGTGGTCGTGTTCGTACAAGACGCCGACCCGGCGCCGCGCCGAGACTGACCGGGTGCGACAGCGCACCCGAAGCGAGGAGGATCCCGTGGCCGAGCACTGGTCCGGCACCGGCACGCCTGACGGATCCGTGGAGGCTGACGACGCCGCCGCTCTCGTCCGAGTACACGATCTACCGCGACGACTCAGCCGACCCTGCCGTTCTCGTGTGCCAGGTCGGCGGCACGCGGCTGACCTATCTGGCACGCGCTGTCGACGACCTGCACGCGATGCTCGTCCGGCACGGCGATTGGATGGCGCTCGGGGCCGCGGATGAGCAGAAGGATGCTGCGCCCGGCACGGTCGAGGCCTGGGCGCGTTCATCGGACAACCCCGTCGGCGGCTGGTATGGCCAGAAGAAGGGCCTGCGCGGACGGTTCGGGATGTACCTGCCGCCTCTGCTCGAGGCCCTCGGCCTCGTGGAACTCGAGCACAACCCGCGCAACAACCGGGTTCGTGCGATCACGGGGTGATCCGTCACACCGGCCGGCCGCCCGTGCGCGGCGACGAGCCCTGCATGATCGACCAGGCCCGAACGGCGACATGAAGATTGAGCCGCACGTCGGGGTCCGAGAAGTCACGCCCGCACAGCTCACGGATGTGCGCCAGCCGGGTACCGCAGCGTGCTGCGGTGGATGATGAGCGCGGTCGCGGTCGCGTCGTAGCTGCCACCTGCGTCCAGGTAGGCGGACAGCGTCGGCACGAGTTCTGACTGCTTCTCCCGGTCGTAGTCGAGGAGCGGTCCGAGCCATTGCCGGATGAAACCCTGCAGCTCGACACCGTCATTGCTCGGATCGAGGATGCGGTCGAGGCCGAGTTCGGCGTGCGTCGTGATGCCGTACGGCTCGTTCATCCGGGCGCGCACGTGCAACGCGCGCTGCGCTTCCGCGAGGGATGCGGGCAGTCGACCGGCTTCGCCGGGACCCCCGACACCGATCGATCCGCGGCCACCCTCGCTGATCTCGACGAGTTCACGGTAGAGCCGGTCGCCATCCATCGCCCCCGCAACGATCGCGACCGTGGCATCGGACCGGTGTGAGACGAGTGCCGCGAGCCGCATGTGCGACAGAACCTTTCGCAGCATGACCTCGAATGAACCGGCGGCCGCGCGTGTTCCGGCGGCGTCGGCTGCAATCGGCCTGGCGACTCTATCTTCTGGCCGGCCTGGCCGTCCCGGTCTACATCCTGCTGTTTCCGATCTACCGGATCGATCTGCTGCTCGGACTGTACGGCAGCTACGCGGCGCTGATCGTGCCGTACGTCGCGGTGTCGATTCCGTTCAACACGCTCTTGTTCACCGGGTTCCTGCGCGAGCTTCCCATCGAGCTCGAGGAGTCGGCGATCATCGACGGCGCGGGTCTCTGGCGACTCGTGACCGGGGTCATCGTCCCCCTCTCGCGGCCGGCGATCGCGACGGTGTTGATCTTCAACGTCGTCTATTTGTTCAACGAGTTCCCGTTTGCGTCGATCCTCATCAACAACCCGGCGATGACGACGGTGTCCTTGGCGGTGTCGCAGTTCCAGGGGCAGTACACCGTTAACTACGGCGGCATGATGGCTGCCGCCACGATCGTCCCGATCCCGCAGCTCGTCATCTATGCCCTCTTCCAGCGCCAGGTGATGGCCGGCATGACGATCGGCGCCGTGAAGGGATAACCGACCTAGAGGGTCAGATCCCTCACCGAGTCCCGGTACTCGATCTTCGGTTCGAGTCTGATGCGCTTGATGGATGCGGTGGGCTTGCGTATCCGTCGCTCGACGAGTTGCACGGCCTTCCGGCCCATCCGTTTGGCAGGCTGAACCACGCTCGTCAATCGCGGGCGAAAGACGTCGGCGAACGGGAACTCGTCGAAGGCGACGATGGAGACGTCATCGGGGATGGACAGCCCCAGTTCGTTGCATGCGTGCAACACGCGCACGGTGGAAATCTGGCTCGCGCACAGTATGGCGGTCGGCCGGGTGGGTGATTCCAGGAGGTCGCGCAGCATGGGACGAATCGCGCTGGCCTCGTCGGCCCGGATAACCATCCGAGCGAGCCCGGCGGACGCCATCGCGCCCTCATAGCCAGCGAGGCGCTCATCGAACGTGCTCACGAAGCCGCCCTGCGCAACGAATGCGATTCGCCGATGCCCAGCTCGGACGACGTGCTCAACCAGTTCGCGGGTCGGCTCGCTGTTGCTCACGCTCACCTGATCGATTTCGGAGGGAGACGGTCGATCGAGCAGCACCAGCGGAATCTCGGACGCGGCCAGGAGCTGCGGGATCTCGGGGAGCGAATTGACCACGGGTGCCAGCAGGATTCCGTCGACGCGTCGATCGCGCAGGGCAAGCACCGCTGCGAGCTCCTGTTCGGGATCGTCCCCGGAGTGCGCAAGGAACACCGTCAGCCCGATGCTGCGCGCCTCTTGCTCGACCCCGAGCGCCATCCGATCGAGTACCGGGTATCCGGCCTCGGAGATCACCAAGGCGATCGTGTCGGTCCGCGATCGACGAAGAGCTCGTGCGGGACCGTGCTGGTGGTAATCGGTCGACGAGATCGCCGCCAGCACTCGATCCCGCGTCTCGGGAGCGACTTTGCGGGTTCCGTTGACCACGTGCGAGACCGTCGATGTCGACACTCCGGCCAGTCTGGCCACATCGACGATGGTCGCCACTCTGCCTCCGGTCGTGTAAACCGTCCCTAGGATAGCAACAATCGCAAACGTTTCGACGCAGGTCAGCGCAGGGGTCCCTGAGGAACCGGCCGGTCGTCGAACGGGAGGATAAACGGCTCGAGGGTCGGCCGGAACGGGATCCGCGCGGCGAGGTCATCGACTGCGGCGGAGACGTCGTCGGGAAGCGCACCCGCGTGCAGCGCTGCGAGGTTCGCTTCGAGCTCCCGCTCATTCCTGACCCCGGTGAGCACCACATCGACGTCGGGCGAGGCGAGCATCCACCGCATGGCCATGGACGGCAGGTCGATCCCGGACTCGTCGCAGAGATCCCCGAGGGCGAGCAGTTGGGCGCGCCGGGGAGCGTTCAGCCATGGCGCTCCGTGACGCAACGCGTCGTCGCGGCGAACCGCCAGTGCGCCGCCCTGGAGCGGCGATCCGGCGACGATTCCCATCCCGTGGGCGCGTGCGACGGGGACCAGGTCACGGCTGGCCTCGCGCCACAGAAGGCTGTGGTTGAACGCCGTGAGGACAACGTCGAACCGCCCGCTCTCACACAGCCGAGCCAACTCTGTGACGGTGGTACCGCCGATGCCCACGGCGCCGACCGTGCCATCCGCGCGGAGGGCCTCGATCGCCTCCCACACCGGCCCGTCGTAGGTGAGGGGATCGGTCCACCAGTCGTACTGCCCCGTGCGGTCGGGTTCGTGGATCATCAAGATGTCGATGCGGTCACGTCCCAGCAATTCGCAGCTGGTTCGGACCGATTCGATCAGCGCTGAGGCTGACTGCGGATCGAAGGGCTGCGGTCGGCCGCCGAGCTTCGTCGAGACGACGATCGCATCATCCGTGCCAGCGAGGGCGCGCCCGAGAACGGATTCACTGGCGCGATACGCTGGTGCCGTGTCGACATAGTTGATGCCGGCGGCGACGGCCGCTGCCACGACGCGGTCGACGGCCGCTGGTCGTCGTCCTGAAGCCAGAGGCCTCCGAGCCCGAGCCGGCTCACCTCGAGACCGGTACGACCCAGCAGGACGCGTTTCACCGGGGGCTCCTCAGATCGATGACGGGCTTGATGAGGCTGCGATCACGCGCGGCGCCGTAGGCGTCATGGATCGTGCTCCACCCGAATTCCGTCTCCTCGTCGATCCAGATGCCGGCATCGAGCAGACCGCCATCGATCGCGTGCTCGATGGCGTCGTGGGCCTCCGCCTCCTCGTAGCCCGGATCGAGGAATCTGAACGACGGGGCACGGGTGGGGTCGATTGCACAGCTGCCCGCGTCGTCGAGTCCGTAGACCCCCACGATGCCGTCGGCGGCGATCGCCGGAAGGAGCCGATCGAGAGAGTGACGGATCCCCGTCGCATCGACCAGGATGTCGACGCTCGCACTCCAGTCGTCGACCAGATCCTCCACCGCCGCCGTATCTGTGTAGTCGACGGCGACCGACGCACCGGCGCGGCTCGCCTCCGACAGGCGATGGGGCGACCCCACCATCGCGATCTCAGCTGCCCCGAGGAGCCGCGCCATGGCGGCTATGGCGAGCCCGTTGGCGCCCGAGCCGGAGATGAGGACCCGGCAACCGGGAACGACACCGAGTCGTCGCGTGTAGCTGTATGTCTCACGCCAGGTGATGAAGATGGGCATCTGGCGAGCCGGGAGACGCCTCGTGCGGATGACCTGGTTCACTCGTGCGGCTCGCCAGGACGACTCCGGATGGCCGTCGCGCGCGAGCGCCTCATGATCGCGGGCGATCGCGTACTCGGCCATCCCGCCCCACGCGAGCTCGTACTCGCCGTTCGGACTGGGCGGCACAGAGCGTGTCCGTGCCGGCGCAGATCGCGCCGAAAGTCGTACGGCACAGCGCGTCGTACGGGCCCGGTTCGGGCACGGGTGACTCCCGCACCTCGAGAACCCCTCGGTCCGTCACCATCAGGACTTTCATCGGTCACTCCTCGCATCGCTCGCTTCTGCTCGCAAATATAGAGGCAATGCGCAAACGTTTCGATGATGAATCGTGGGACGGCTGGCGCTTAGGCTGAGGCCCGCACGATCAATTCAGGAGTGAACAGCGTGTGGACCGCTGGCTCCGCTCCCGTCATCGTGTCGGCCAGGAGTATCTCGGCGGCGGTGCGACCCAGCTCGTACGCCGGCTGGCGAACCGTGGTGAGAGGGACGGCGGCCTGCGCCGCGAATCCGATGTCGTCGTAGCCCATGATGGCCAGGTCCGCGGGAACCCGCACGCCCGCACCCAGGCACGCCTGAAGCGCACCGAGAGCGACGAGATCATTTGCGCCGAAGATCGCGTCTGGCCATTTCGAGCGCGGCAGCTCGAGGAGCTCCTGGGTGGCGCGAAGGCCCCCATCCATCGTCAACGTGGGGATGCGAATCAGGTGCGCGCTCGCTCCGTCATGTGACTGAACCACGTCGAGCACCCCCCGCCAGCGTTCCTCGACGTGCACCACGTTCGCAGGATCCCCGAGTAACGCGATGTGGCGGCGCCCGCGGTCGATCAGGTGTTGGGCGCCGACCCTGCCCCCGGTGTAGTCGTCGACGGCAACCGACGGGGTGGCGTCGTCGGGCATCGACTGCTCGATCGTCACACAGGCGACGCCGCGCCTTCGCATCTCGCGAAGCTCAGCGTTGATATCGCCCTGCGGAACCACAAGAACGCCGCCGACGCCCTGCGCCTCGAACAGACGCAGATTGCGTTTCGGTAATCGTTACGACCGGTGTTGCTGAACAGGACGGCCCATCCATTGGCGTCGGCGACGTCCTCAACGCCCCGGGACAACTCGGCGTAGAAGGGTATCCACGCGTCCAGCAACATGAGCGCCATCGTCTTGCTGTTTCCCGAGCGCAGCCGACGGGCCGACTCATTCGGCACGTAGCCGAGTTCCTCGATCGCTGCGCGGATCCGTGTTGCGGCCTCGGCCGACACGAGGTTGGGCCGATGGAAGTAGTTCGATATCGAGGACGGCGAGACGCCTGCTAGCGCGGCGACATCCACCACTCTGGGGCGCACGGCTACGACCTTTCCGGCCAGACGACACTCGATGCGAGCCGTTCGGAGCCCTCATTCTTGCGCAGCCGATTGGCACGTTGCAACCACCACTTGACACGTTGCAACTCCATTGGGCACTTTCATTCCGTCCACCACTTGCAACGCTGCAAGTCGAGGTTGTCGCGTGGACCGACGAGGGGAAGCACTGTGCAAATCGGGTGTCATGGGCTGGTCTGGTCCGGCGAATTCGGCGCCGCCGGCGTCCGGACCGCGGTGGAGAAAACCCGCGCGGCCGGATTCGACTTCATCGAATTCCCCCTCATGGACCCCGACACGTTCGCCGTGGACGAAGCTCGTGCGGCGCTCGAGGCGTGCCAACTCGAGTCCACCGCCTCGCTCGGACTCGATGCCAGCTCCGACGTCAGTAGCGAGGACCCGACCTGCGTTGCCAAGGGAGCCGCTCTGCTGCACAAGGCCGTCGAGGTTGCCGCCGGCATCGGTGCTCCCTATGTGGGCGGCGTCATCTACAGCGCCATGCAGAAGTACATGGATCCGGCCACACCGGCGGGGATCCGCAACAGCGTCGCGGTGATCCAAGAGGTTGCCGACCATGCGGCGGATCTCGGCATCTCCCTCGGGCTCGAGGTCGTGAACCGGTACGAAAGCAACGTTCTCAACACGGGACGCCAGGCACTCGCGTTCGTGAACGAGGTGGACAGGTCCAACGTCGTCATCCACCTCGACACGTACCACATGAACATCGAGGAGTCCGACCCGTACGCGACCGTGCTGGCGTGCGGGGAGCGCCTCGGGTACTTCCATGTCGGCGAGAACCATCGAGGGTACCTGGGCTCTGGATCCATCGACTTCGGATCGGTGTTCGCCGCGCTCGCGCAGATCGGCTACGACGGCCCCGATCGTGTTCGAGTCCTTCTCATCCAAGGTGCTCAGCCCGAGCCTGAGCCGGATGCTCGGCATCTGGCGGGAGCTCTGGGTCGACAACGAGGAGCTTGCCACGCACGCCGCCCACACCATCCGCGGGCATCTCCTGGCAGCTCAACGCGCCTCCTAGGTCATCACATTCGGTACGGAAAGGACGTTCCACAACATGAGCACGGCAGCGACCGAGAAGATACTTCTCGATACGGACATCGGAACCGACGTCGACGACGCGCTGACACTCGCGTATCTCCTGATGCAGCCCCGCTGTGATCTGCTCGGCGTGACGACGGTCACGGGGGACGCAGAGCGCAGGGCAAAGCTCGTCAGCGTCCTGTGCAAGGTTGCCGGCGTCGACATCCCGATCTATCCCGGTCCGGAAGAGACCATGGTGATCGAGCAGCGCGAGAAATACGCTCCGCAGGCGGACATCTTGGCCAGGTGGGACCACCAGTCCGAGTTTCCGCGCGGGCAAGCCATCGAGTTCATGCGCACGACGATTCGCGAGAATCCCGGCGAAGTGACGTTGTTGGGCATCGGGCCGATGACCAACATCGGCCTGCTTTTCGCCGTCGACCCCGAGATCCCGGCGATGCTCAAGGGCCTGCAGCTCATGTGCGGCAAGTTCGCGGGATTCCCGACCAAGGCGACCGGCCTGATCTGCAGCGCATTCGAGCCGAGCGACCACGACTCGATCACTCGATCGGGCGCTCTGGAAGCGAACGCGTGCATCGATCCTCACGCGACGTCGATCGTCTACCGCCACGACACTCCCCGGCACCGATCGGTCGGCCTCGACATCACGCGTCAGGTGACGATCCCCGGCGAGCGGTTCAAGAAGTCGTTCACGCACGACATCCACAAGCCGATCGTGGAAATGGCAGAGGTCTGGTTCCAAGAGTGGGAGGAACTGGTGACCTTCCACGACCCGCTCGCCGCCGCGGCCATCTTCAACGATGACTTGCTGACCTTTGCCAGGGGTGAGGTCACCGAGCTGAACAGCCAGCTCCTTCAGGGCTACACGTACTGGAACGAGGCGCCCGACGGTCGTCACGAGGTGGCGATCGATGTCGACAAGGAAGCCTTTTTCACGGAGTACATGTCCGTCTTCGCCTGATTCGCACCGAAATCCACTCAATCCCTTCGATCCATTCAATGAAGAAAGGAAACACAAGCATGCTCAAGAAAAAACTGATTGCTCCGGTCGCTATCGGGACGATCCTCGCCTCGCCGGATGCAGCGGCGGCAATGGAGAGGCGAGCGGCGACGGCGATGTCGAATAACGGGTTCACGGATGTCGTGGAGGCCTTCGAGGCCGAGAACCCCGACATCTCCGTGAAGCTGGAGATGTATCCATATCGGCAACTGCTGGAGAACATCGAGGTTAAGCTCAGCTCCGAGTCGCAGGACTACGACGTCATCTCCGTGGATGGACCCCTCGTGGCCAACTACACGGTCAAGGGCTTCCTGGAGCCGCTCGACGAATCAGGATCGTTCGGGTAACCGGGCTTGGCGAGAACGTTCGCGTCGAGGAAGACAAGAGTCACATCATCGGGAGCCGAAGAGGTCGTCCCGGAGGTCATCGCGCACCAGCTCGATCACGTCGTCCATCGACTGCTCCCACCACCGGAGGTACTCGTCGAACGGGATACGGTTGCGGTTGCCGACCTTCACGGCGTGAATGTCGCCCGCCTTGATCTTCCGAGAGATTGTCGAGCGCGACACCCCGGCCAACGTAGCGACCTGCTCGGGCGTGAGCATCCGCTGCCTCGCGGTCAGCGTGACCGTCTCGCCTTCCGAGGCCGCACGCTGCACATAGTTGGCGACCTTCTCCAGCCAGGCCGGAAGCGCCGACGCGTCGCGTGCTTCGGCGCGCACGTCCTCGGGGTCGATCGTCAGGGCTGCCAGCGTCATGCTCACATCGTACCTCCCCTTGCACAGTCAGCCAAACGTATCTGTGCATCACCGGCTCCCCCTCTAGGTCCACCTGCTGTGTCTCCGTCACTGCTCATCCGTCGTGCGCGGTGCGAGCGCTTCGAGGATGTCGGCGGTAACCGGATTCACCAGCTCATCGGGTTCGATGTAGTGCTGAATGGTGATCCTGGGCGAGGTATGTCCGAGCATCTCCGCCGCGAGATCCGGGCCGCTCGCGCGATCGAGCGTCGTCGCGACCGTTCTCCGGAAGGCATGCGGCGTCACTCCGCCAATTCCGGCAGCTTCAAGGATCGCCCGCAGACGGCGGCGGACATTGTTCGTCGTGAGAGGTGTGTGGTTGCGACTGAAGAAGATCAGATGCTCGCGGTCCTCCTGCGCGATGGCCGCAAGCCGGGCGCGCAGTGCCTCAGCCGTGAAGCTCGGAACCGACACCACCCTCGTCGAGCTCGCGGTCTTCGGGTGGTCCTGCCGGGCAGTCGGCTTGCCGCTCGGGGAAACGATCGTTCCACATATGCGCACCGTCGCCGGCACGACGGTCACGTCGACATCACACTTGCGGATCGCCAGCACTTCGCCGATGCGCGCCGACGTGCCAAGCATGACCTCGATGATCCGCTCTAGCTGGCCATCCGGAGGTGGGCCGGGGTTCCCAGGATCCCGCCTCCAGTTCCGCACTGCCTCACGAATCGCCTCGACTTGCTCCAAGGTCAGTGCCATCGCGTGAGATGGCGGCTTGCGCAGCGGTGCGATGTCACGCACAGGGTTCGCCCGCATCGCGTCGTATCTCACGGCGAGACCGAATGCGAGGCTCAGGACCGTCCGCGCCTGCTTGGCGGTGCTGTAGCTCTTGGTCGATTTGAGGGTCTTGATGAACTGGTCGACCTTGCGAACCGTAATCTCCCGCAAGGCATAGTGCTCGAACGCGGGCATCACCAAGGCGCGCATGTTTCGCTCGTACAGCTCCCGAGTACGCGGCCCCACCGAGCCCTCTAGGTCGAGGTCGGCGAGCCACATCGTGACGAGTTCCCCGAACGAGCTGTCCGCAGTCAGCTCCTCCTGCCCGACGCTCGCAGTCGCCCGGACGGTGAGCAACTCCTTGAGCTTGCGCTCCGCGGCCTTCCGAGTCTCCGCGGTCGCTTGCACCCGACGAGTCCTGCCGTCGTGATCCCGAAACCGCGTGATCGCGCTGACACGACTTCCCGCGGCGACCTGGAACCGGATTTCCCCGAACGTGCCGATCGGAGTGCGCGGCCTAGACATCCCGCATCACCAACCCGATGCGGTCTGCCCTGGCGAAGTCTCTCCCTGCTCGCCGAGCCAGGTCTGCACGTCGCTGACCGCGAGCCGGAGACGACCACCGAGCCGGATCGCACGCGGTCCTTTGCCGTCGGTGCGCCAGTCCCGGATCGTCGACACCGGGATGCCGAGGTAGTCGGCCAGCTCGTCGATCGAGAGCAACGGTTCCAGGTCGCTCAGAGTGGGGACGCCGATCTTCATACCGAGAAGGTGCGCCCACGGCCCCACCACACTCAGTAAGGTTCCGCGATCGTCCACGACGATGACGAGGAAGCGGGCTGATGCGCCCGACGAGAGGGGGTTTTTGGCAGGTAAGTGGCGGGAGGATCAAATCCCTCAACCTTTCAGGCCCGGAGATCTGCAATCTCCGGGCCTGATTTCGTTGCGGGGACAGGATTTGAACCTGCGACCTCTGGGTTATGAGCCCAGCGAGCTACCGAACTGCTCCACCCCGCGGCGTGAGATCAACTCTACCACGGGGTGGACTCAGCACTAACCGAGGGCCGCGATGGCACGCTCGATGGCCGCCTGCATGCGCGCATCCGCTTCGGCCGCTGCGACGAGGTCGTTCGCCGCGTACGCCGCCTGCCGGTCCGCGAGCGCCGCCTGGTAGTCAGCCAGCGCTTGCTGCACGGCCGCGTTGTCGCCGCCCGGGGTGGTGGGAGTAGTCGGAGTGGTGGGCTCCGTCGGGTCCGCCGGCTCCGTGGGGGTCGGCGTCGGCGTCGTGACGACGTCGCCATCACCGGCCTGGGCTCCGGAGTCACCGCCGAAGAGCTCGTCGAGCGCCTCATCCAGCGTGTCCTTGAAGGCGATCTCGTCACCGAACGAGACGAGCACCTTACGCAGCAGCGGGTAGATCGTGCCGCTCGTTGCCTGCACGTAGACCGGCTGCACGTAGAGCAGACCGCCACCCACAGGGAGGGTGAGCAGGTTGCCCAGGCGAACGTCGGTCTCGCCGCGCTGCAGGAGCGCGAGCTGGTTAGCGACCTCGGTATCCGTCTTGAACGCCGTCTGCACCTGCCCGGGGCCCGGCACCGTCGTCTGCTTCGGCAGTGTCAACAGCGTCAGCTTGCCGTAGTTGTCGCCGGCATCCGCGTTCACCGCCAAGTAGCCGGTGAGAACGTTGCGCGTCGAATCGGCGTTACCGCGCGGGATGTACGTCGAGTACAGCGTGAACGCGGGGGCATCAGTACCGGGTACCTGCATCGTCAGGTAGTACGGCGCCTGCGGAGTGTCGGTGCTCTCGACCGGGTCGTTGGGCGTAACCCACTGGTCGTCGCTGGAGTAGAAGGATCCCGCGTCGGTCACGTGGTACGAGCCGAGGATCGCTCGCTGCACCTTGAACAGATCGGACGGGTAGCGCACGTGCTCGAGGAGCTGGTCACTCATCTCCGACATCGGCAGCACCGTGTTGGGGAAGATGTTCTGCCAGGTCGTGAGAACGGGATCCTCGGGGTCCCAGGCGTAGAGAGTCACCGAACCGTCGTACGCATCGACCGTGGCTTTGACCGAGTTGCGGATGTAGTTGATGTCGTCGACCGCAAATGCCGGGGTCGGCGTGTACGTGTCCGCGATCGCGCTCGAGAGTTGCTCGGTCTGCGAATACGGGTAGTTCGTGCCCGTCGTGTAACCGTCAACGATCCAAACGATCCGATTGTCCACGATCGCCGGGTACACATCGCTGTCGAGCGTGAGGTAGGGCGCGACCTTGGCGACGCGGTCCTGCGGGTCGCGCTCATACAGAATCTGCGACTTCTCTGTTACGGCATCCGAGAGGAAGATCTGCTCCGACTGGAACTTCACCGCATAAATGAGCTTCTTGAGGATGTTGTCGAGCACAGGCCCACCGTTGCCCTCGAACGTCGTCGTGGCGTTCTGATCGCTTTCCTCGCCGCCGGAGGGGTAGTCGAGCTCGATGGGCGTGCTGCCTTCGGGGGCCCCGACGACCGAGTACTCGGGCGAGGACTCACCGAAGTAGACACGAGGTTCGAACTCACCGAGCTCGCCAGACGAGGGAATGCCCGACTCGAGGAAGACCGGGTTTCCGTCGGACGCGCGCTGGTTACCAAACGCCGCGACGACTCCGTACCCGTGGGTGTACACGAAGGTGTTGTTGTACGGGGTCTGCGAGTCGCCGAGACCCGACTGGTTGAGTTCGCGCACGGCGATGACGGTGTCCTGGGTGGTGCCGTCGATCTCATAACGGTCGACGTCGAGGTGAGGCGCGAACGTGTAGTACTGCTTGAACTGCTGCAGCTGCGCAAACGCCTTGGGAACGATGGAGGGATCGAGGATGCGGATGTTGGCCGTAGTCTCAGCGTCTTCGCGCAGTGCACCAGGCTCGGCATCCGTCGTTGCGCTGTACGGCACCTCTTCGACGCCGTCGACGCCGTACGCGGTGCGCGTCGCGTCGATCGATCTCTGGATGTATTGGGCCTCGACGACCTTCGCGTTGGGCTCCACCTGGAAGCGCTGCACCACCCACGGGTAGAGGCTGCCGACGACGAGTCCGCTCACGAGCAGCAGCGCCGTGCCGATGATCGGCAGACGCCAGCGCCCGATGATCGCGGTGACGATGAACAGCACGGCGACGAGGGCAGCGATGCCCGCCAGAATCGCGCGACCCGGGATGGTGGCGTTGGCCTCGGTGAAGCCCGCACCCGTCTCGAGGAAGCCCTGGCTGCGGGAGTAGAGGGTCGTGTACTGGTCGAGCCAGATGCTGACGGCCTGCAGAAGGAGGTAGACGGCGGCAGTGATGGCGATTTGGATGCGCGCCGAGCGCGAGATGCGCACCTCACGACCGCTGAACCGGATGGCGCCATACAGGTAACTCGTGGCGATCGCGGCGAGCCCGGAGATGAGCACAACCGCCGACGCGAAGCCGACAACGCCGTGGTAGAGGGGAAGCTCGTAGAAATAGAACGAGATGTCGAGACCGAACTGCGGGTCGACCTCACCGAACGGAGTGCGGTTGAGCCACTGCAGCACGACGGGCCAGTGCGTCGCCGTCGAGACGCCCGCGAAGACTCCGAGGACGATCGGAATGCCGAACATCGCGAGGCGCCGCAGGGGCTCAATGACCTGCTGGTAGCGGTCGAGCTGCGAATTGAGCTTCGCGTAGACGGGCCGGGAACGGAAGGCGATCTCGATGCTCGCCCACACCGGTATCGCCATGGCGAAGAAACCGATGACGAACATGATTCCGGCGGCGAGCCACTGTGTCGTGAGCACGCCCAGGAAACCGAGCTGATCGAACCACAACACCTCGGTGTAGAGGTTCGAAGCGATGAAGAAGGCGATAACGAGCACGCCGATCACAATCGCCGTGATGGTGAGCGTCGCGCGGGTGCGGTTCGCTGCCGGCGTGCGGCTGTCCTGGTTTGCTTGAGTCGACACTGGCTGGCTCCTGCGGTTGGGGGGTCGCTGCGCTTAGACGCTGGAATACATCTTAAACGGGGTTTCCTGCGCAAACGCCTGGGTGGCCGCCGTCGGACGCCTACGGACCGCTCGATCAGGTCGCGGGGCAGCGGGCGAGAGAGCCGAGATCGGCGCCGGAAGAGATGGCGTCGAGCACGTCGAGAGCATCGTCCAGGTTCGCCACGGCGAAGACTTCCAGGCCAGCGGGGATGTGGCCCGTGACCTCGTCGCAATTTGACTCGGGGGCCAAGAAGAAGTCGGCACCAGCGCCGAGCGCACCATACATTTTTTGACGGATGCCGCCGATGGGGCCGACCTCGCCGGTCGACGAAATCGTGCCGGTGCCCGCGACGTGCTCTCCGCCGTTGAGCGCACCATCGGTGAGTTTGTCGATGATGCCGAGCGCGAACATCATGCCCGCGCTCGGTCCGCCGACGTTCTCGAGCTGAATCGTCACGGTGAAGGGGAATTCGTAGTCGCTCCCGGCAATGATGCCGATAACGGGCACAGGGTTCTCGCCCTCGCTCAACTCCGGGATGATGCGGAACGTCTCCTCGACCCCGTCGCGCACGACGACGATGTCTGCGGGTGTGCTGGTTCCGTTGTCGGCGATCGCCGCACGCAGACCCGTGACGTCGGGGAAGGTCTCCCCGTTGAGGCTCACGAGGATGTCGCCCGGGAGCAGTACATCCTGGGATGGGCCCTCGGGATTGGTGTCGACGACGGTCACGGTGCTGGGAACGTCATAGCCGAGGTGCGTGAGGGCGGCCGCGATGGCCTCCTTCTGGGAGTTCTGCATGTCGACGGCGCCCTGCTGGTTCGAGTCCTCGACGGTGAGGCCCTCGGGAAAAACGAGATCGACCGGAATGATCGCCTTGCTCGGGTCGAAGTACGCCGTGGCGATCTCGAGCCAGTTGGGGAGGTTCTGCCGATTTCCGCGGATGCTCACCGTCAGCATGTCGAGGGAGCCCGTCGTCGGAAACGTCTCTTCCATCGGGATCTGGATCATGGGCTGCATTTCGCCGCCGATCGAGACATCGCCGAGAGTGTCGTAGACGGGGCCCGGCTGCTCGATGACGTACGGGGCTGGCATGAGCGCGACGACCACGATGCCGATGAGGGCGAGGGCGAGCAGGATCCATCCCACCCAGCCGCCGCCGCGACGACGCGGCGGGTCGGGTTCGATGTCAGTGAAGAGGGCCACCGGGCTGAAATCCTTCGTGAGGTCGGGTTGTTCGCCACGGGCGCACAGCCGTGATGGCCAGCCTAGGTGAAAACACGGTGTGTCTGATGACGCAGCGGCTAGCGTAGTTCGCATGCCTGAAGATTCGCGGGACGACAGCTCGCCCGAGGACGAATTCCGCGACATGCTGCGCGACTTCCTCGCGGGAAACTCCGATATGGATCCGGCGAAGCTCGCGGGTGCCGCGGGACTGCCGAACGATCCGGAGATGGTTGCACATCTCATCGCCCAATTGCAGGCCGCGTTGGCGAACTCGGGCGACGGTATCAACTGGGATCTCGCCCTCGAGCAGGCGAAGGGCATCGCGGGACGAACCACCGTCGTGTCTCTGGCCGCCGAGCGCTCCCAGCTCGAGCAGGCCCTGCACGTGGCATCACTGTGGCTCGACGAGGTCACCGACATCTCGGCCCTCACCACCGAACCACGTCTCATGAGCCGACAGGAGTGGGTCGTGGCGACGATGCCCGTCTGGACTCAGCTCGCTGAGCCCGTCGCGACCTCGATCGCGAACTCCCTCACGAACGTGCTCACCGAGAGCGCGCCCGAGGACATGAACGACATGGTCGAGGGTGCATCAAAACTCATGCGCAACGTGGGCGGCACCCTCTTCGCCATGCAGCTCGGGCACGTCGTGGGTCAGCTCTCGAGCGAAGTCGTCTCGGGCGGTGACATCGGCATTCCTCTGCTCGAGACACAGGAAGCCGCGATAGTGCCCCAAAACGCCATCGGCTTCGGCGCAGGACTCGACATCCCGCTCGATCAGATCGAGCTGTACCTCGCCGTTCGCGAACTCGCCCACGCGCGGCTCTTCCGTCACGCCAAGTGGCTGCGGCTGCAGCTACTCACGTCGATCACCGAGTTCGCGCGAGGCATCCGCATCGACACTCAGCGCCTCGAGGAACTGGCGAGCGACTTTGACCCCAACAACCCCGAAGAACTGCGCGAGGCGATGACGAGTGGCGCCCTGATCCCCCCGAAATCCGACGACCAACTCGCAGCCCTCGAGCGACTCGAGACCATGCTCGCTCTCATCGAGGGCTGGGTGGACGTCGTCACCGCACAGGCCACGACTCGGCTGCCGTCGAGCGCGGCGATCGCTGAGACCGTCCGTCGACGTCGCGCCTCGGGTGGACCCGCAGAGTCCGCCTTCGCAACGCTCGTGGGGCTCGAATTGCGTCCGCGTCGGTTGAGGGAGGCGGCCGCGATGTGGCAAGCGGTGACGGATGCCGTCGGCAACGACAAGCGTGACGAGCTGTGGTCCCACCCTGACCTCGTGCCCGAGGCGAGCGACATCGACGACCCCGCAGCCCTCATCGCCCGAATCACCGCGGACGCGCCCGAGCCCGATGACGTGGACCAGGCCATCGAGGATTTGCTCAACGACGACACGACGGAGAGACCCCAGGAGTAGGCGTCGAGCCGGCACCGCGCGTGTGGAGGGATTTGGCGCGGGTCTGACGCGCGCGGGCATCCTGGTCGCGTGATCCTCAAACTCGATCCCCGCTGGCCGCTTGTCTGGCGTAGCCCCACCTCGGTGCAGATCGGAATCGATCCTCCGCGAGTCATCCTGCACGACGTCACCGAAACCGACGAGCGCATGCTCGCGGCCCTCGCCGTCGGGGTGAGCGCGAGCGGACTCGAACTCATCGGCGCGGCCGGAGCCGCGTCGTTCGTTGCACAGGTCGAAGCGGCCCTTCTCGCTCCGTCCGTGCCACGCCGGGAACCGGTGGTCGCCGTGAGCGGCAGCGGGCCGCTCACCGCGCACCTCGCGACGACGCTCGGCCATCACGGCATCCGCACTCTCGTCGCGACCGACCACGCGCAGCTGGCGTCACGATCGCCCGACTTCGCGGTCATCGTGGCCGACTACGTCGTGTCACCCGAGCTGCACGGATTCTGGCTACGTCGGGACGTGCCCCATCTCTCAGCCGTGTTCAGTGACACCGGCGCGACCGTGAGTCCGGTCGTCGAACCCGGGTCCGGCCCCTGCCTCGTGTGCCTCGATCTGCACCACCGCGACGCGGACCCCCACTGGTCGTCGATCGCGACACAACTGCTGACGCGCCGTGCCCCCGCGGCGCCCCCCGTGCTCGTGAGTGAGCTCGTCGGCAGGGTGGGGCGGATGGTGCTGCAGCGGCTCGACGGGCATCCGAGTGCTCTGGAATCCGTTCATCTCGACGGCGCGACCGGGGAGGCGACCTCGCTCACCTGCGCGGCTCACCCGTCTTGCGCGTGCCGAAGCGTGCCCGATGTCAGCGCAGTTCGGAGAGGAATCGGCTCGGCGAGCGCTGACCCGACCGACCGGTTCCCGACGCAGCAGACCACGACAGCGAGAGCGTCCGGCGCGCACGCGTGATGCCGACGTAGAGCAGGCGGCGCTCTTCCTCGATAGCTGCGGCATCCTTGGCGTAGCTGATCGGGAGTAGCCCGTCAGCGAGCCCCACCAGGTGAACACTCTCCCACTCGAGCCCCTTCGCCGAGTGCAGGGTCGCGAGGGTCACGGCCGACCGCGCGGGTTCGTGTTGTCCCGACTGGCGCTCGAACAACTCGTCGACGAACTGGCGCAGCGTGGTGCCCGCTGGAGCTTCCTCGGCAAGACGCATGAGTGCGTTGAGCGATTCCCATCGATCCCGCACGGCGCCCCGGGTGTCGGGCGGATCCTGAGACCATCCGATCGACCGCAGCACGTCGCTCACGGTCTGGAAGAGCGGCTCCGGGCCGGTCGTGACGGTCGCCCCGCGCAGGAGCATGAGGGCTTCCTTCACCTCGCGCTGATCGAAGAATCGCGTTGCCCCGCGCACGAGAAACGGCACGCCGGCGTCGGCGAGCGCCGTCTCTAGCACCTGCGCTTGCACATTAATGCGATAGAGGATGGCGATGTTCTCTGGCGCTGTGCCCCCGTCGATCTCTGCGGAGATGCGTGCCGCGACGGCACGAGCCTCCGCGGTGTCCGTGTCATAGGCCGAGACAGTCGGGGTGGCACCCCGGGTGGCGCTCACGGCGTGCAGCGAGAGGGCGCCCGGCCGGTCTCGCATGAGCCGGTTCGCGGTGTCGACGATCTCGGGGCTCGACCGATAGTTCTGTTCGAGCCGCAACACGACGGCATCCTCGTGTTCGGATGCGAATCCGAGCAGGTAGTCCGGACTCGCACCCGCGAAGGAGTAGATCGTCTGACTCGCGTCACCGACGACGCAGAGGTCACTGCGATCCCCGAGCCAGAGGTCGAGTAGGTCGTGTTGAAGGGGCGAGACGTCCTGATACTCGTCGACGACGAAGAACCGATATTGCTCGCGCACCTGCTGTGCGACTCGCGGCTCTGACTCGACCATTCCGGCGGCGGCGAGCAGAACGTCTTCGAAGTCGATCTGCCGTCGCTCATCCTTGAGCGCCTCATAGGAACGCATGAGGTCGACCATGCGCTCGACCGTGAGCCCGGGGTCGAGTGAGCGTCCCGCGCGCGCGTACTGCTCGATGCTGAGGCGGGAGGTCTTACGCCACTCGATCTCTGCGGCAGCGTCCCGCAGGGTCGCGGTGTCGAGCCTCAAGCGCAGGGAATCAGAGGCATGGGCCAGAAGGCGCGCCTTGCTATCGAGCAGGCGCGGCATCGTGCCGCCGATCACCTGCGGCCAGAAGTAGTTCAGTTGTGAGAGCGCAGAGGCGTGAAACGTGCGCGCACTCACGCCGCCCGCGCCGAGCGCGCGCAGCCTGCTGCGCAGTTCCCCGGCGGCGCGGTTGGTGAACGTGAGTGCCATCACTCGCCCGGGCGGGTAGACGCCCGTGGCCACACCGTAGGCGATGCGGTGGGTGATGGCGCGCGTCTTGCCCGTGCCCGCGCCCGCGAGCAAGCACACCGGTCCGAGTAGGGTCTCGGCCGCAAGCCGCTGCTCGGCGTCGAGACCCGAGAGGATCGACTCAGCGGCGGTCACCACTGACCGTCGTCGATCCGGCCCCCGTACCACTCTTCGACGATGGCACGCGCGATCGAGGTGGGTCCGGGCAAGATGATCTCGCCGAGCGCCGCCGTCAGCTCATCGCGCGTGAACCACCGCAGGTCGAGGATTTCGGCACCATCGGGAGTCGCCGCTCCGTCACTGTCGTCCGCGACGCGCGCCATGAATCCCAGCATGAGCGAGGCCGGGAACGGCCAGGGCTGGCTGCCGAGGTACACCGGGTCGACGACACGGATGCCCGACTCTTCAAGGATTTCGCGTTCCACCGCGGCCTCGAGAGACTCACCCGGCTCGACGAACCCGGCCAGCAGCGAGTACCGGTTGCTTTCCCACAGCGCGTTCGATCCGAGAAGCAGTCGGTCGCTCGCGTCCGTCACGCCGACGATGATGGCGGCATCGGTGCGCGGGAAGACCTCGGTGTTCGAGACGGGGTCGCGGCGAACCCATCCACCCATCTCGACGAGGGTAGGTTCGCCCGTGCGCGGCGAGAACAGGTGCGAGTGATGCCAGTTCAGGATGCCGAGCGCCTCGGTGAGCATCCCGGCGTCGCGGTCGCTGAACTTCGCACCCATCTGTCGCAGGTTTGCCCACTCGGCCTCCGCGAGGTGGCCCGCGTCGGCGAGGTGGACAGCAACGACTGGCGTACCCGCGGGCTCGGTGGCGGTCGCGGTGATCGTACGACCGAGGTACACGCGCAGGTCGCCCTCGGGAACCGCGTCGACCGGGAGAAGAGCGAGGGAGGAGGGGCCTGACAGCAGTGCGGTGCCCTGGAAGATCGGGAGGATGCGCGTCGTCGGGTCAGCCCACAGTTCGTCGAACAGGTTCTCGCGTGCGCGTCCCAAGTGGTCGCGATCCATCTCGAAACGGGAGAGAGGAAGTCGCGAGAGGAAGGTGTGTGACATGTTTCGAGCCCGTCGGAAAGTGCGTGGCGTGCGCCGAATGCACGCATATGGCAACCTACCCTGTTGGGTATGGCGAGATCCCACCTCACTCTAGCCGCGCTCGCGACTTCAGCCGTCGACGGCCTCGACGTCGCGGCTGCGTCGGACTTCGGCTCGTCCCGGGGCAGTGATTACGACTCTGCCCTCATCACCGGCCGTGACGGCCGCCACTGGATCATCCGTGTACCGCGCCACGCGAAGGCAGAGAGCGAGCAGTCAGCCGACCTTGTGGCCTTGCGTGCCCTGAGCGCTGGCGTGCGCACTCGCCTGCCCTTCGCCGTCTCGGCCTACGCGGGCCAGACCCCGCTCGACGGCACGCGCGCCGTCGTCTACGAGTTCGTCTACGGAAACAAGGTCGCCCTGCGCGACTACACCGACGGACCTGAGGGACTCGCTGCCTCGGTGGGCCGCGCGATCGCGGCGATCCACTCCCTTCCCACGAGTTTCGTGGCCGATGCGGGCCTTCCGGTACTTACGGCGGGCGAATGCCTCCGTTCGTGCGTGACGGTCATGGATCGCGCATCCGCCACCGGGCTCGTTCCCTCGGCCCTGCTGGGCCGCTGGGAGCGCGCCATCGAAGACCCGAAGCTGTGGCAGTTTCAGCCGTGCGTGATCAACGGTGCCCTCACCGCAGACTCCTTCCTCGTCGCGGACGGTCAGGTGAGCGGAGTGCTCGGGTGGCAGGATCTGCGCGTGGGCGATCCCGCCCGCGACCTGCAGTTCGTGCTCGGCTCACGCCGCGAGTCGACCATCGACAGCACCTTCGCCGCCTACCAGCAGGTGCGCGGAGCCGGCGATCGTCACGTGCGCCAGCGGGCCGTGCTCTACTCCGAGCTCGAGCTCGCGAAGTGGCTTCTGCACGGCACCGAGAACCGCAGCACCGAGATCGTGGATGACGCGGTGCAGCTGCTCACCGCGCTCGTCGAGTCTGTTCACAATGACGTCATGAACCCGATCGGTGCGCAGACCATGCCCACCATGGCCGTCGACGAGGTCGAGGCGTTCCTCGCGCGGAGCGAACGCGCCGTCTGACCTACGGTCGCTGAGCCCTCGGGCGCGGCACGATCGCGACCCAACGTCCGCGACGAGGCGTCACCTTTACTCGCAGGCGACCCGATCTCGCGAGCACGAGCGCGATACCGATTGCGGCCGCCGCGGGTACGGCGCCCGCGAGGATCATGGCGTTGTTGGGTCCGTACTCTTGCGCGATCCAGCCCATGAGCGGCCCACCGATTGCCTGGCCGCCGACGACAACCATGACCCAGAAGGACATGACTCGACCACGAATCGCGGTGTTCGAAGACAGTTGCACCATGGTCTCGCTCGCGGTCATGTACATCAGTCGCGAGAATCCCACGAACACGAGGAGCACGAGGAAGAGGAGCGTGTGGTGACCGATGCCCGCGAGTGCGAGAACGGTGCCGTAGAGGATCGCGCTGAAGACGATGGTGCGCAACCGCAGACTCGCGCGGCGGGTCGACAGCAGAGCTCCGACGAGGGAGCCGACAGCGACGAGGGTGTTATATAGGCCGTATCCGGTGGCGCCCGTGTCGAGCACGGAGTTCGCGAGACCCGCCAAGAGCACGGGGAGCGGCATCCCGAACACCGCGACGACGAAGACCAGCACCATGGTCCAGAACAGGGTGGGCTTGGCGAGGATGTATCGGGCCGCCTCGCGGATCTGTCCCTTGCCGCTCGGTGCCCGTGGGGCAAGGTGGAGTTCTCGTTTTCGGATCGCGAGCAGCAGGAAGATGGCGATGAGTCCGGCGAGTGCGTTACCGGCGATAGCCCATCCCGATCCGACCGCGATGATGAGCACCCCGCTGATTGCGGGCCCGACGAGGGCGCCGATGTGGAAGACGGAAGCATTGAGGCTGATGGCGTTGCGCAAGTGACGGGCGCCGACCATCTCGTTGACGAAGACCGAACGTGCGGGCAAGTCGAATACCTGCGCGATCCCTATCCCGAGAACCAGTCCATAGACGATCCAGAGGTTTGCCTGCCCGGTGATCGCGAAGAAGGCGAGCAGACCTCCCAGCACGACGGTGACCGCTTGGGCCGTCAGCATGATCGCGCGTTTCGGGAAGCGGTCAGCGATAACCCCACCGAAAGCGCCGAGCACGACGGTGGGCACGAATTGCACGGCGATCGTGAGTCCCACGAGGGCAACGCTTCCCGTGATCTCGAGCACGAGCCAGTCGACCGCGATGCGCTGCGCCCACGTCGCGGTGTACACGATGAACTGGGAAACCATGTACAGCCGGAAGTTGTGCATGCGCAACGCGCTGAAGGTGTCGCGCCACGCGGGACGCTGCATCAATACCGAAATGGGGGTCGTCGCCGGATGTACGGTCTCCGGATTGACTGACACCCTTCTACGGTAGGTGCTACCACTCATATCGTGAAATAATCGACCGAATAACTCGCATAACGTTTCGTAATGAGAGGGAGTCCGAGTGTTCGATCCCGTGCTGCTGCGCACCTTCGTGGCGGTCGCCGAGACCCTCAATTTCACGCACGCCGGACAACGCCTCGCGCTCAGCCAACCGGCGGTGAGTCAGCACATCCGCAAGCTCGAGATCGCGGCCGGACGCAACCTCGTGAGCCGGGACACGCGGGAGGTGGCGCTGACGGACAACGGTGAGGCCATGCTCGGCTTCGCACGCGCCATCCTCGCCGCCCAAGACCAGGCAGTCACGTACTTCACCGGCTCGGCCATGCGTGGTCGCCTGCGATTCGGGGCGGCGGATGACCTCGCACTCACTCAACTCCCGGGCGTGCTGCGCGACTTCCGACAGCTCTACCCGCAGATCAACCTCGAGCTCACCGTGAGCCAGAGCCCCGCCCTGCTGCGTCGGCTTCGGGCGGGCCAGCTCGACCTGATCTACATCAAGCAAGACCCCGGAGGCCCCGAGGGCCGAACAGTTCGGCGCGACCGCATGGTGTGGATGGGCCACAAGAGTGTCTCGCTCGAAGCCCATGATCCCGTGCCGCTCATCGCCTACCAGGCCCCCAGCCTGAGCCGCACCTACGCCATCCGGTCGCTCGAATCTGTCGGCCGCACGTGGCGCATCACGTGCAACGTCAAGGAGGTCAACGGTGTGCTCGCGGCCGTGCGTGCAGGCATCGGCATCGCAGTCTTCCCGCAGTCCCTCATCCCGGGCGACATCGCCCAGGTCTCGCCTGCACTCGGCCTTCCCGAGCTGGGCGACGTCGAATTCGCGCTCGTCGACAACCCGCGTGCCGCACGCGAACCCATCGAGGCGCTCAGCGCCGCGATCATGAGCCGGCCTGGGCAGTGAATCCCCGGCCCTAACCGCCCGACATGAGCTGATCGAGTAGGTTCTGGAATGGCTCAGGCGACACGCTGACCTGACCTGCGTACGGGTGGTCCATGCTGCCCGTCACGAAGATGAGCATGGCGACGAAGATCGCGATGATGCCCGACATGATGAGGTGCACTCGCACGTTGCGCACCTCGATCAGCGCGATCATGAGCGCGTTGAGGAGAGCACCGACCGTCAAGAGGGTCCACAGGAGGGTCGGGAGCGCGAGCTTCGTCTCGTCGAGTCGCGCGCGCCTGTCCTCCAAGAACTGGAAGAACACCGAGAGCGTTTGGTTGTGCAGGGTCTGCTGGCCGACCGTCGCGGGCTCGTAGGCAAGAAGCAGCGACTGAATGCGGTCAACCCCCGGATTGCCCTCCGTGGGAATCACGTTGTCGCGCATCTGCGGCCAATCCACCGTGATGACGCTCTGCGTGTAATTGCGAAGGTGCTCCTGCAGCTGGCCAGAGTAAGGCTCGGGGTAGCCACTGATGCCGCGGTAGAGGCTTGCTAGATCAGACGTCTCGGCCAAGACGACCACGTCGACCCTCTGGAAATTCTCGTACACCGACACGGCAATGAGGGCGAGCAGGATGCCGTAGAAGATGCCGTACGAACCCATGGCGTAGTTCAGCACACGGTCCCACTCCTCGGTACGCGCCGACGCCCGCTTCACCCACGGGCGAACCGCGAGCAGTACACCCCACGACAGGGCGAGAAAAGTGATCACGAAAGTCGGCATCGCGATCCACAGCGGAAGATGGTTGAAGAGGAACTCCACGGGACTGTTTTACCAGCTAGGGCGCGAGCGACGCCCGCCATCGCGCGAGCAGCTCTGTCTCGTCATACACATGCTGCGGCCGGATCACCTGATCGTCGGCTACGTAGTAGAACGCGGCGTCGATTCGAGAGGGGTCGATGCCCTTCCACTTGGCGTACGCAAGCCGGTACAGCGCGAGCTGCAACTGCTTGTCCTCGAGGTCGGCCTCGTCGCGCGGCGCCTTACCCGTCTTCCAGTCGACGATCTCGAAGCGGTCTTCCCCGCCCTCACCGCCGTCCACCCGGTAGACCGCGTCGATCTTGCAGATCACGATGCGTCCGTCGAACGGGAGGTGAATCTCGCGCTCCACGTCGACGGGTTTGCGCGTGGCCCACTCACTCGACTCGAACGTCGCGATAAGGGAGGCGAGGCTCGCATCATCCACAAGATCGTCGCGGTCGAGCTCGGGCAGGGATGCGTCTAGCTCGTCGGAGTCGCCCCCCACCCCGTACCGGTCTTCGACCCAGGAGTGGAAGAGGGTGCCGAGCTGGGTCGCCCGGTACGGTTTCTCGGGCATGGGACGGCGAAGCGCGGAGGCGACCCCAGCGGGGTCGGTCACGAAGTCCTTGAACCGCGAGGCGGGTACGCGAACGGGCATCGCCACAAGTCCGCTCGCCTCGAGTCGTGCCCGGCGCTCGGCGAGAAGCAACTCGAGGTCGCGGGTCCATGGGCCAGCCACCGCCGGCTCGGCGTGCCGCACCGCTTCCGCGGCGGCTTCGACCACGGGGCGACGTGAGCCGAGCGGGTCGAGCGGCCACACAAGGCGGTCGGCGTTCTCTCCGAGTGGGTTGGCGGTGTCTGCGCTCGCCTCCGGCGGCGAGGGGATGATGCCTGCCGCCGCCAGCTCAGCCAGGAACGGGCTCGGGGTGCGCGGCTTCGTCTGCGTCGCCCAGAACGATCCCGTCAGCAAGAGCGCATGGCGAGCTCGAGTGACGGCGACGTAGGCGAGGCGACGTTCCTCGTCGAGCAGGTGCTCGCGCACCCGCCCCGTAAAAGCCTTCTGCTGCGCGACGAGGTCTTTGCGGGTCGTGGCCGAGCGCCAGTCGAAGAACGGCAGTTCGTCGGCGTCGCCGCGGAACGGCCAGGGCAGTTGTCCGAACGTGAGCCAGCCGAGATAACCGCCCTCCACGGGACGGCCGGGCAGTTCGTCCTCGACGAGGCGCGGCACCACCACGAGGTCCCACTCGAGACCCTTGGCGCCGTGGATCGTGAGTACCTGCACGGTGCCGGGTTCCGGGTCTTCGGGGCGCGGCGACAGGTCCTCTCGCATCTCCGCCTCGCGCAACCAGGAGAGGAAACCACCCAGCGTGGCGACATCGTCGATCGCGAGGTAGCCACTCACGGCGTCGAAGAACGCGTCGATGTTGGCGCCGCCGAGCGCACGGTAGTCATTGGCAAACACCTCGATGTCGAGGTGCAGTTCTTGAAGAACGAAGGCGACGAAGTCGGGCAGGTCGAGCCCGGCACGCGAGCGTAGACGGGCGAACAGGAGACCGGCGTTGCGCAGACGCTCGAGCCCCACCGCGGTGAAATCGCTCAGTGCCGTGTGTTCGGGCCGTGCGTGCGCGAGGAAATCGAGAGCGTCGACGATCGAGCCGCCCTCCCCCTCGGCGACCGAGTTGCGTAGCTTTGCGGTGAGCTCCTCGTCGAATTTGCGACCCGCGTAATCGCGATCCCGCAGCCAAGACGCAAGCCGATTGAGGCAGTGGATGTCGTGTACACCGATACGCCACCGGGAGCCAGCGAGCAGTCGTAGCAGCTCGAGCCCGGCGGAGGGATCGTTGACGACGGCGAGTGCGCTCACGAGGTCTGCGATCTCCGGTTCGGCCATGAGGCCGCCCAACCCGAGCACGTGGAACGGTACATCGTGACGGCGCAGCGCCTCGAGGAAGAAGCCCTGCATCTTGCGCGTGCGAAAGAGCATCGCCGCCGACGGCGGGGTCCCCCCGACGGTGAGTCGCGTCTTGAGCCACCGCGCAACAGCATCAGCCTCGTCAAGAACCGACTCGCCGAAGTAGAGGTCGACAGGGTGGTCGGTCGCGGTCGGGCTGGGTTCGAGTCGCTCCACCCCCACGCGCGACTTCAGCGCGAGCGGCTCGACAAGGGTGTTGGCCGCGGCCAGGATGCGGCGACCGTTGCGCCAACTCGTGGAGAGGTCGAATCGTGACGAACCCGCGTCGAACGCGCGCGCAAATTCGTCGAGGTTTGAGGCACTCGCGCCGCGCCATCCGTAGATCGACTGGTTCGGGTCGCCGACGGCCATGACCGGATGCCCGCGGAAGAGTTCGGCGAGCAACCAGGTCTGCACCACCGAGGTGTCTTGGTACTCGTCGAGAAGCACGACCCGGAATCGTTCGCGCTCGTTCTGCGCGACGCGGGGTTGCGTGAGCACAATGCGCAGTGCGAGGGCGACCTGGTCGGAGTATTCGACGAGGGCTCGCTGCACCTTCGCCGCCTCGAATTCGGCGGCCACATCAACAACGACATCGAGGGCACCGACCGCCTCGGCCCAGCGGTCGACGTCGGCGTACGCTCCCGAACCACCGGGGGGAAGCGAGACTGTGCGCGCGAACTCGAGAGCGAACTCGCGCACCTTCTCAGGGTCGGCGACATTCTCGGCGAGGGATCGCGCGATGCCGAGCACCGCGCGCGTGATCGGTTCGAGGTTGCGGGAGAGGTCGGGCAGGCGTTCGTCGCGGCTGCGCATCACGGTCGTGCGCGCGAGCTGCCACGCGGCCGCCTCGCCGAGAACCGCGCCGTCGCTCTCGCGTCCGAGCACGACGGCGTTGTCACGATAGAGCGCATTGGCGTACGAGTTGTAGGTCGCGACCGTCGGGGTCTCGAACGGGTCGTAGTCCTCACCCAGCAGACCCTTGTCGGCGAGTTCGGTGATGCGCTCACGAATGCGCGTCGCGAGCTCTCCCGCGGCCTTGCGAGTGAAGGTGAGGCCGAGAATCTCGCTCTGACGCACGAGCCGGTTGGCGAGCAACCAGAGCACGCGACCGGCCATGGTCTCGGTCTTTCCGCTGCCGGCGCCCGCCACGACGAGCGCGGGTTGGAGAGGGGACTCGATCACGGCGCGCTGCTGCGCGGTCGGGCGTGGTCGGCCGAGTGCATCCGCGATGTCGTCCGCGCTGATCGAGGGGTTGGTCGTGAGGGGCACCTCAGTCACTCGACACCGCCTTCACCCGGTGCAGCTTCAGTCGGGAGATGTCCCCCAGACCGAACATGGGCAGTTCGAGCTGACCCGCGAACTCGGCCGCGGCGATGAGCCGCGCCGCTCCACGCACCCGATCCCGAAATTCCTCGAGCTGCACAACGGCGAGTGGTGCCTGGATACCCTCGCGGTACTTCTTCGAGCCGATCCCCGACTTCACGAACAGCAGCTTCGCCCCTCCCGGCGAGTGCTCGCCATGCTCCGCGAGTGCATCGTCGAGGAGCCCCTCGGCGTAAGCGAGCTGGTACGCCGCAAGTTGGGGGTGGGAATCCACCTTGTCACGCGAGGTGATGGGTGTGCCGGTCTTGAGGTCGACGATAACGACCGCGCCGTCGGGCGAGCGCTCGACGCGGTCGATCGACCCCCGCAGCACGGCGTCATCCACCTCGAGCACGAACCGTCGCTCGGCACCCACGAGCAACTTGCCCTCCGCGGCGAAGTCTGTGAGGTACTCGGAGAGCGCCTCGATGAACACACGCGCGATGCGACGCTGCCGCTCGGCGAGCCACGGTGCCTCGAAGAGCAACTCGCTCCAGCGCGCATCCACCGCTGCCCACAGCGCGTCCACGCTCACGTCGTCGGCCGTCTCCATCGCCCAGTGGATGATGGTGCCCACGTTGGCCAACACACCCGACTCCGACCCGGCCATCGTCTCGAGGAACCAGTCCAGTGGGCTGTCGACAAGCCTCTCGAGCGCGGACGGAGACACCGGAACCTGCTGCCCCTCATAGAGCGGGGCGGTCGACGATATCTCGATGAGTCCGTGCCACTCGTCGGGATCAGCGCCCGCGACACCCTCGACCGCGAGCGCGGCAAGTGAGGATGCCGCGGCCGACTGAAGATCGACGCTTCGCCCGGTCACGAGCCGCTTGCGGAGATACCCGGTCATCCCGCGCAACGAGAGCGGAGTCAGGGTCGACGAGTCGATCACGGGTGTGTCGGGTGGCAGCAGGGTGAAGAGCACGCTCTGCGCTTCGTCGTCGTTGGCGACGGCCGCAAGCACGACGCGCTCGCGCGCTCGGGAGACCGCGAGCGCGAACATCCGCAGCTCGTCGCCGAGCACTTGGCGACGTTCGTCAACCGCGACGGAGACGGTGCCCGTGACGACGCGAACGAGCTCCTGAGGCGCCAGAAGCGAGCCGCGAAGACGCAGATCCGGCCACACCCCGTCCTGCAACGCGGCGACGACGACGGTGTCGAATTCGAGTCCGACGGTCGACGACGGTGTCGCGATGAGAACGGCTTCGTCGCTCGGCTGGCGTGAGAGCGTGTCCTCGGGTACCTCCGCGTCGAGCACCTCGTCGAGGAACGTGCTCGGTGATGCTTCAGGACGGCGCTCCACGAATCGTTTCGCTGCCGTGAAGAGCGCGACCACCCCGTCGAGATTGCGGTTGGCTTCGGCGGCGGTGATGCCACCCCCGAGCGCCTGGTCGTACCACGTGCGGGCAAGACTGCTGCGATCCCACGCGGTCCACAGCAGCTCCTCGATCGAGCCATCCCCACCGCGCAGCAGTGCGAGCGTCTCGGCGAGCCGGGCGGCGAGCCGACCCACACGATGGTCGATCGTGACGAGGCGTCCGGGTGACTCGAGTGCCTCGACCAGTAGCTCGTCGGCGGGGCGTGTGCCACCACCCGCCACCTCTTCTGCCCGCAGGGCCAGGCGCAGGCGTCGCAACGCGAGGCGATCGAACCCGCCGAATGGCGAGAGCAGCAGATCCGTGGCCGATTCGGGGGTGAGCGCGGATCGGCCGATACCGACGTCCACGACCGCGAGCAGACTTCGGGCGGCATGATCGTCGCGCAGCGCCGTGCCGCCCACGGTGGTGCGGGTGGGCACCTCCGCGAGGGCGAGCGCACGCGCAATGGTCGGGATCTGCGCATTGCTGCGCACGATGACGGCGAGCTCGCTCCACGGCACCCCCGCCTCGAGGTGACGCTCCCGCAGCGTGCGCGCGATCGCAGCCCACTGGCGAGCGGGCGACACAGCATCGATGCGGGCGAGAGGCACCGCGGATGCCGCACCGCCCGCGACCGCCGCACGCTGTGTGCCCGCCGCCGCCGTGCCGATGCGCCCCGTAATCCCGGCGGTGAACCGCCGCAGCTCGGGGCCCTGGCGGTAGCTCGTGCCGAGCACGAGCGTCTCGACGTGCGGACTCTCCGCGCCGCCGAGCACCGACGCGAGCCTGCCGAGTGCATCAGGCTCGCCGCCGCGGAAGGCGTTGGCGGCGACATCCGGGTCGCCGAAGGCCACGATCGCGATGCCTCGCGCCCGCAGTGCGCGCAGCACGGCGAGAGTGGACTGTGTGGCCTCCTGTAGGTCGTCCACCGCGACGAGGCGCAGACCCTCCACTCGCTCCCCCGGCGACCCCGACTCGATGGCGGCGACGGCGAACTGCACGAGCTCTGTTGCGTCGAACTGCGTCTCGCGCGACTGTGCGGCAACCGTGAGGTACTCGTCGATGAAGTCGGCGGCAGCGATCCATTCGGGTCGACCGGTCGAGGCGCCAAGCTGGCGCAAACGCACGGGACTCACGTCGTATTCGGTCGCGCGCATCATGAGCTCACGCAACTCGGTGCGGAAGCGCCGTAGTCCGCGCACGTCGGGTCCGAGCAGTTCCGGCCACGCCGGACCCCCACCGTCGACGAGGTGACCCTCGATGAGCGCCGCGATGTCCGCATCCTGCTCGGCGCCCGTGACGAGGCGCGGCGGCGGAGCACCCGCAGCGCGCGCGGCGTCGCGCACGACCTCGAACGCGAGCGAGTTGACGGTTCGTGCCATGGGTCCCGTGGTCGGAAGCTCGAGCCGCAGGGCGATCGCGTCGCGCAGTCGGGTCGCTGTCGCGCGTGACGACGTGAGAGCGACGACGGCATCCGGACCCCAGCGCGTCGCGCGATCGGCGACGAGTTCGATGAGAGTCGAGGTCTTGCCCGTTCCCGGCGCCCCGAGCACGGCTGCGGATGCGTCGTCTGCGAGCTCGATCACGGCGCGCTGGGACGCGTCGAGCGTGAGTGGCACGCGACGCTCGGTCGCCTCCCCCGCACGCGTGAATCCGGTGATCGTCACGTGGTCAACGGTAGTGGCGCGCGCCGACACCGGCGCCGGCGTGCGCTCAGAGAGAACGCCGCGGAAACCCGCGCGGGTTGTGCCGTAACCTGGTCGCGTGGACATTCGAATCGGCATCGCCAACAGCCCCCGAGAGATCAGCTTCGAGTCGGCGCAGACGCCCGACCAGGTCGAGAAGGTCGTCGCGGAGGCCTTCGATTCGGGCGCGAAGCTCGTCAAGCTCGCAGACGACAAGGGCAAGATCTACATCGTGCCGACCGCGGCTCTCGCGTATGTCGAGGTGGGGTCGGAAAGCTCCCGCCGCATCGGTTTTGTGGCCTGAGTTCATGGAACTCTTCTTCGTCACCATCATCGGAGCCTGTATCGGCGCGATCGTGCGCTACATCCTTCCGAAGCGCGACACCTACGGCGTGCTCCTGCTGCCCGCGGTGGGCGCCGCCGCCACGGCGATCGTCTGGGTCGCGCTCGTCTGGGTGGGCCTGACATTCGATGGCACCTGGATCTGGGTGGCCGCGATCGGTGCCGGCGTGATCGCCAGTTTCGCGACGGCAGTCCTGCTGCCGCGCAAGCGCATCGAATCGGATGCCCGCAAGCTCGCCGAACTCTCCGGCGGCCGCGCTTAGATCACGCGGTGAGGCCGAGCGCGTCCATGCGTCGGGTGTGAGCGGCGACGAGCTCGGTGAATACGGGTTCGACTCGCGCCTCATCCGACTTGTGATTGTCGGTGAATTGCAGTGCGGAGCGGGCGACGAGCATAGTGTCGCCCAGCATCCGCCGACCCCACATCGCGAGGCGTGATGCGAGGCGAGGGTTGTCGTCGATAGCCGACTGCAACTCGGCGGTCAGCAGCGCCTCATCGGCGCGGCGGTCGGCATAGATGGCCTGGATGCGCTTGGCCGCGTCCGCGGGGAGGCCCGAGGCGAGTCGCTCGAAGAAGTCATCGAGAAAACCGGCCGACAGATAGCACGTCATGACGGTCTCGAACCAATCGCCGCCGCGAGTAGAGCGCTCGAACGCGTCGACCGGGCGAGTGAAGGGCTCCATCGCTTCAGCGACCGTCGAACCGGCTCGAACGATCTCGTCGGCGAGTGCACGGTGACGGGCGATCGAATGCTCCGCCGCAGGACCGAGAGCGGCTTTGTCCGCCGTTGACGGAGCAGTCGAGATCGCACGGGACAGGTTCTCGAACAGCGTGAGCTGCACGTACGCGGCGCGACCCAGGTAGCTCAGCAGATCCGGGGTGAACTCGTCGAGTTCGAGCTTCGTCGTGACGAGCTCCTCACCCCGGGACCCGAGCTTCGGTACCTCGATGCGCCGGGACCTGCGCGAGAACCAGTTAGCCACCGTGCAAGCTTAGGCGACCTGCCCGGCCTGCGGCATATCGCCCCATGAACCGGCTAAACTGCTGCGATGCCTCCCATTCTGGCGGAGGCCCTACGCCCCAGGTCAAAAGCGGGCGTACATCGCTAGCTGACAGGGCTGAATACACACGTGACTTTCGCAGATCTCAACATCGATCAGGACATGGTCGACGCACTCGCCACCAAAGGCATCGTCGAACCATTCCCCATCCAGACCCAGACCATCCCCATGGGACTCGCCGGGCAAGACATCATCGGGCAGGCCAAGACGGGAACGGGTAAGACCCTCGGTTTCGGGCTCCCCCTGCTGCAGGCGCTCGGTACCGATCCCGAGCCGGGCGTCAAGGCGCTCGTCGTCGTACCCACGCGCGAGTTGTGCGTGCAAGTCGCCGAGGACCTCGTGCTCGCCTCATCCAATCGCTCGACTCAGGTCGCGGCGATCTATGGCGGCAAGGCGTACGAGGGCCAGGTGGAGCAGCTCAAGGCGGGCGCGCAGGTGGTGGTCGGCACCCCCGGTCGTCTGCTCGACCTCGCGAGCCAGCGTCTGTTGAGCCTCAAAGACGTCAAGGTCATGGTGCTCGACGAGGCAGACAAGATGCTCGACCTCGGGTTCCTCTCCGACATCGAGAAGCTCTTCGCTCAGACGTCGCCGACACGTCACACCATGCTCTTCTCCGCGACGATGCCCGGCCCGATCGTCGCACTCGCCCGCCGGTTCATGAACCGACCGATCCACATCCGCGCTACCGACCCCGACGAGGGACTCACGCAGGCCAACATCAAGCACGTCGTCTACCGGGCGCACTCGCTCGACAAAGACGAGGTGATTGCGCGGATCCTGCAGGCCGAGGGTCGCGGCAAGACCGTCATCTTCACCCGCACGAAGCGCGCCGCCGCGAAGCTCGTCGAAGAACTCGGCGACCGCGGATTCAATGCAGCCGCAGTGCACGGTGATCTCAACCAGGAGCAGCGCGAGCGGGCGATGGCCGCGTTCAAGGCGGGCAAGAAGGACATCCTCATCGCGACTGACGTCGCCGCCCGCGGCATCGATGTTAACGACGTGACTCACGTGATTAACCACACGATCCCCGACGACCACGACACGTACCTACACCGCGCCGGGCGCACCGGCCGTGCAGGCAAGACGGGAATCGCGGTCACGTTCGTGGACTGGGACGACATGCACAAGTGGGCGCTCATCAACCGCGCGCTCGACATGGGTATCACCGAGCCCACCGAGACGTACTCCTCCTCGCCCCACCTCTACACCGACCTCGACATCCCCGAGGGCACGAAGGGTCGCCTCAAGACGGCCGACGTGCAGCGTGGTCACGAGCGCGCCCCGCGCACCGAACGCGGGGGCCGCGGCAGTCAGGGTGGCGGACGCAGCGGAGGCGGCGATCGCCAGCCCACGTCGTCCGAAACCAAGGCAGAGGGATCGCGCCCGCCGCGCACCCGCACGCGCACCCGCACGCGTCGACCGAGCACCCCGCCGGCCTCTTAGCAGAACGGTCAGGGTCTGGGCAACGATCCGTGACAGATCGTCGCATCTTTCGACCGCGTCGCTAGGGTGTTGAGCATGACCTACTCAACTTCGCCCGCAGAGGCACCTCTCGATCAGCCGCTCTATGGCGCAACGCTGCCGCAGGCCGTCAAGCGATTCTTCAAGAAGTATGCGACCTTCCACGGTCGCGCCAGCCGCAGCGAGTACTGGTGGGTCGCGCTCGTGCTCGGTGGCGCCTATCTCGTGCTCGCGATCCTCGCGGGAATCGCGGGGGCGGCGACTCGCACCCCCGGGTCGAGTGACCCCGGCCCCGGCATCATCCCGTTCGCGATCATCCTGGTGCTCGGCGGTCTCGCCGTTCTCGTGCCGAGCATCGCCGTGGCGGTGCGCCGTCTCCACGACGCGAACTTCAGCGGATGGCTCTACCTTCTGCACCTCGTGCCGTACGTGGGCGCGCTCATCGTTCTCGTGTTCACGATCATGCCCACGAACCCCATGGGCGCCCGTTTCGACTTCGGAGCCCAGCCTCAGTACTACCCGCCGCAGCCCGGTTCGCCCTATGGCGCCGTGCCTCCGTCGCCCGCAGCGCCCGGTTCGGTCACGCCGCCTCCCGCGCCGCCGGCCCCGCCCGCGCCCCCGACACCGCCGACCGCGTAGGCCGCGGCGAGTCGGCCAGACCGGCTAACCGTAGTAGGGCTGAGAGCCCGTACCGCGCCCGATGAGCTTCTCGAGCACATCGGGCGCGGTCTCGTTTTCGCCCAATCGGTTCGGCTTGCCTACCCCGTGGTAGTCGCTCGATCCGGTGAGCTCGAGCCCGAGCTTGGCGGCGAGCTCCGTCAGCCGCACCTTGCCCTCGGCGGTGTTGTCGCGGTGTCCGACCTCGAGCCCGAAGAGGCCCGCGTCCCTGAGCTTGCGGATGACTGAGTCATCCATGGGGCGATACTTGCCGTAGGTCGCTGGGTGAGCGAGCACGGGCACGCCGCCAGCAGCAACGATCATCTCGACGCCCTCGAGTGGCGACGGCGCGTAGTACTTCTCGTAGTAGCCACCGCGCCAATGCAGGATGGACTCGAACGCGGCACTGCGATTGGGTACGTGGCCTTTGCGCACGAGGGCGTCGGCGATGTGGGGGCGGCCGAGGGTCGTGCCGTCGGATGATTCGGCGAGTACGTCATCCCATGTCAGGTCGTAGTCCGCGGCGATGCGCTCCACGATCCGCTCGGCGCGGTGCAAGCGACCGTCCCGAATGCGGGCCGTCTCGGCGACGACATCGGCATTAAGGGGGTCGAAGAGGTAGGCGAGCATGTGCACGCTCGCGGGGCCGTAGTTGGTGCTGAGTTCCATGCCCGGGATGACGGTGAGGCCGGTCCCCTCCGCTGCGGTGAACGCCTCCTGCCACCCCGCGGTCGAGTCATGATCGGTGAGCGCGACGGTTCCGAGTCCGGCCGCGACGGCCGCCCTGATGAGCTGCGTTGGTGTCTCGGTTCCGTCGGAAACGGCACTGTGAGTGTGCAGGTCGATGGCGCCGGGCATCCTGCAAGGCTAGTGGTTTAGGGTGGGGCAGCCATGTTTCGTCGTTCCCTCGCCGCCCTCGTGATCGTCGCCGTAGGTGCGGCGCTACTTGTCGCTGCGTGGCCGCAACTCTTCGGACTTCAGCGAGCGCCCGTCGTTGCCCAGGTCGTCTCGCTGCGGGGATTCGCGATCGCGGTTGCGATCCTGATGGTCATCGCCCTCACGCTCGCGGCACTGCTGGTCGGCACAGTTCGTCGGTTCGCGGCCGGGCTGGCCGTGACCCTCCTGGTCTTTTGCGGCGTGAGCCTCACGGTTCTTGCAACACGTGGTTTCGGTAGCCCCGGTTTCGAATCGGCCACCGACAACGATGTCACCGTGCTCGGCTGGAACACCCTCGGCGACGCGCCGGGGGCAGGAGTCATCGCGCAGCTCGCGCTCGACACGGGTGCCGAGATCGTCGCCCTACCCGAGACGACACGGCAGACCGGGCTCGACGTCGCCGCGATCATGGGCGAAGCGGGCAAGCCCATGTGGGTCTACACCGTCGCTTATGACGAGATTTCCAAGGCACGCTCGACGACCCTGCTCGTGAGCATCGACCTGGGCGAATACGTCGTCGACGAATCGGAACGCACGACGGCGGTGCTCCCCACGATCATCGCAACCCCGCAAGACGGCACCGGTCCCACGATCATCGCGGTGCACGCTGTCGCACCCATCCCGGGTGAGATGGACAACTGGCGTGCGGATCTCGACCTACTGGCTCGCGCGTGCGAAGGTGACAACGTCATCATGGTGGGCGACTTCAATTCGACGCTCGACCATTACACCGGTCTCCCGGCGCGCGACGGCGCGACTCTCGGTAACTGTGTGGATGCCGCGCTCGCGACCGACAACGCCGCCGTCGGCACGTGGCCGACCATGCTTCCCGCGCTCGTCGGCTCGCCCATCGACCACGTCATGGCGACCTCCAACTGGCGCGTCTCCGGGATGCGCGTCATCGAGTCCCACGACACCTACGGCACCGATCACCGGCCGGTGCTCGCCCAGCTGACTCCGGCGGGCTGAGTCGGCGATCCTGACGCCGCTGCGTGGGACACTGGGGGCATGGGCGACAACTCCAACCGATCGACGACCCCCGTGTCTGAGACGTTCGCACAGTACATCTCCTCTCAGTGGGCCGATCGCAGCGACACTCTGCCGCCCGCGCGTGAGCAGGCCACATACGCGGCCGAGCGACGCTCACGCATCTCCGCGATGTACCCCGGCAAGCGCCTCGTGATTCCTGCGGGGGCGCCCAAGCAGCGCTCCAACGACACCGACTACCCCTATCGCGCGCACTCCGCGTTCGCGTGGCTCACGGGATGGGGCGCCGATTCCGTGGCCGACTCCGTGCTCGTGCTCGAGCCCACCGAGACCGGCCACGAGGCCACCCTGTATCTGCGCGAGTCCGCCGGCCGCGATACCGACGAGTTCTACGCGAATGCAGCGATCGGTGAGTTCTGGACCGGTCCGCGGCCCTCCCTCGCCCACGTCGCGGCAGACCTGGGTCTCGCGACTGCGGCTCTCGAGGGCTTCGCCGCGGTGCTCGATTCGACGGATGCTGCGACCCTCGTCATCCGCGAGGCAGACCGCGACATCACCGACCAGATCGACGGACGTCGACTTCTCGCTGCCGACTCAGAGTCCCTCGCGACCGAGGCCGATGCCGAACTCGCGCGTGACCTGAGCGAACTGAGGCTCGTCAAGGACGCGTTCGAACAGGCGGAGATGCGCGCCGCGATCGCCGCGACGAAGGTGGGCTTCGATGACGTCATCGCCGACCTCCCTCACGTTGTCGCTCACACCCGGGGCGAGCGACTCGTCGAGGGGACGTTCAACCGCCGAGCGCGCGCCGACGGCAACACGGTGGGATACGACACCATCGCGGCATCCGGTCCGCACGCGTGCATCCTGCACTGGACGCGCAACGACGGGCCCGTCGTGCCCGGCGACCTCATCCTCATCGACGCGGGTATCGAGCTCGACAGCTACTACACGGCGGACATCACGCGCACGCTGCCGGTGAACGGCACGTTCACCGAGGTGCAGCGTCGCGTGTACGAAGCCGTGCGCGAGGCGGCAGACGCCGCGTTCGCGATCGTCAGGCCCGGCATCCGCTTCCGCGAGATCCACGCCGCCGCAATGGCGGTGATCGCGAGAAAGACCGCCGAGTGGGGGCTGCTCCCGGTCACTGCCGAGGAATCGCTCGATCCCGATCACCAGTACCACCGCCGCTACATGGTGCACGGCACCTCACACCACCTGGGCATCGACGTGCATGACTGTGCTCAGGCCCGACGCGAGATGTATCTCGACGGGATCGTCGAAGCCGGCATGGTGTTCACGATCGAGCCTGGTCTGTACTTTCAGCCCGACGATCTCAGCGTGCCCGAGGAGTACCGAGGCATAGGCGTGCGCATCGAAGACAACGTGCTCGTGACCGAATCAGGGGCGGAGAACCTGTCGATCGGCATCCCCCGCACCGCCGATGACGTCGAGCGGTGGCTGGCGGGCAGCTGACTCGCCGCTAGTTGTCGACGGGAGCGTTCGCGAGAGCCTGCTGCGCCTTCGCGGTGACCTCGGGGTCGCTGATGATCTGGTAGTTCGACGCGAGTACCTGGTGCGTCGAGGTGAAGTCGCGGCTGCGGCGATTGATCGCATAGGTCACGAGGCCGAAGATCATGCCGAAGCCCGCACCGATGAGCAGGGCCGCGCCCACGAAGCCGAACGACTGAGGTGTCGGCGGCGTGAAGAGGGTGAAGACGAGGCCGAAGAACAGACCCAGCCACGCTCCGCTCGCTGCGCCCGCGAGTGCCGCGCGACCGTAGGTGAGCTTGCCCGTGACCCGCTCGACGGTCTTGAGGTCGTTGCCGACGATCGAGAGGTGCTTGACGTCGAACTCGGCCTTGGAGAGACGATCGACGACCTGCTGCGCCTCGAGGTAGGAGTCATACGTGCCGAGCACGTCGCCCTTCGGAACTGCCGGGGACACGGGGCCGCGACGGCCGAATGCATTGGGGTTGGTCACGGGTTCATTGTTCCACGCGGGGGTAGGGTTTTACGCGTGAGCACGACGAGAGTATTCGCCGCCCGTTTGGTCGGGTGCTCCGTCTTCGACCCCAACGGCGACCGCGTCGGCAAGGTGCGTGATGTGATCGTCGTGTACCGCACGAAGGCCTCACCTCGCGTCATCGGTATGGTCGTCGAGGTCCCGGGAAAACGTCGGGTTTTCCTCTCCATCGGTCGGATCACGAGCATCGGCTCGGGACAGATCATCACGACGGGCCTCATCAATCTGCGCCGGTTCGAGCAGCGCGGCGGTGAGGTGCGCGTCATGGCCGAACTCCTCGGTCGCAAGGTTCGCCTGCGCGACGGCTCGGGCGATGCGCAGATCGAGGATGTCGCGATCGAGGAAGTCGGACTCGGCGAATGGGAGATCAGCCAGGTCTTCCTGCGCCGCCCCAAGACGACGGCCTCGCCCTTCGCGAAGGGCGCGACAGTCTTCGCCGCGTGGAGCGAGCTCATCGACGATACCAAACAGGGTGACTCGCAGTCGGCCACCCAGCTCGTCGCAAGCTATGCCGACATGCAGCCCGCGGACCTCGCGAGCGCCATGCTGGAGCTGCCCGAACAGCGCATGCTCGAGGTCGCCGACGAGCTTTCGGATGATCGACTCGCAGACGTGCTCGAGGAGATGCCCGAGAACGAACAGGTAGACATCCTCAACAAGCTCGATGACGATCGGGCCGCGGACGTGCTCGACCAGATGCAGCCGGACGATGCGGCCGACCTCATCGCACACCTCTCCGATGAGCGCGGCGAAGCTCTACTCGACCTCATGGAGCCCGAGGAAGCCGAAGACGTGCGCTTTCTGCTCTCCTACGCGCCCGACACCGCGGGCGGCCTCATGACGACCGAACCCATCATCGTGTCAGCGGATGCGACGGTCGCCGAGGGTCTCGCCCTCATCCGTCGTCACGAGCTCGCCCCCGCGCTCGGTGCGGCGATCTGCGTCACCCTGCCGCCCTACGAGCCTCCGACGGGGCGATTCCTCGGGATGGTGCACTTTCAGCGCATGCTCCGCTATCCCCCCAACGAGCGCCTCGGCACCCTGCTGGACTCGACGCTCGAACCTGTCGGTGCCAACACGAGCGCTGCCGAGGTTTCGCGCATTCTGGCGAGCTACAACCTCGTCTCCCTCCCCGTCGTGGATGAGAATCACCGCCTCGTCGGGGTGGTGACCATTGACGATGTCCTCGACTACCTGCTGCCGGACGACTGGCGAAGTACGAGCGACGAAACCCCCCGTTTCGACGACACTTCGACCGCAACCATCCGAGTGAGGAGGACATCCAGTGGCACGCGCTAACTCTCGCACCGACAACCGGCTCGACTCGCCCAAGGGGCTCCGCACCAATTTCACGCTGTTTCAGAGCCGCGACCGCACGGGCCGATTCTCGGAGGCGTTCGCCCGCGCGATGGGGACCCCGTGGTTTCTCATCGGCATGACCGTCTTCGTGACCGTGTGGCTCGTCTTCAACACGGTTGCGCCCGAAGAGCTGCAATTCGACCCGCGGCTGACCAACTTCACCCTGCTGACACTCATCCTGTCGCTGCAGGCCTCGTATGCGGCGCCGCTCATCCTGCTCGCGCAGAACCGGCAAGACGATCGGGACCGCGTGCAGATCGAGCAGGACCGTCAGCGCTCGGAGCGCAACCTCAACGACACCGAATATCTCGCGCGGGAGGTCGTCGCCTTGCGCCTGGCCGTCAAGGACCTCGCGAGCAAAGATTTCATCCGCGCTGAGCTGCGCTCGCTGCTCGAGGAGCTCGACAAGGAAAAGGATCGTGACGGTGACCGGTGATCGAGCGCAGTCGAGATCATCGTGACCGGTCTCGACACGCTCGACCAGCGTGTTCGTAGCGCGCTCGCCCGCGTCATCGACCCGGAGTTGCGTCGCCCGATCACTGAGCTCGACATGGTCGGCGACGTATCGGTTGACGGAGGTCGGGCATCCGTCGGGCTAAAACTCACAATCGTCGGATGCCCCGCCGCCGACACCATCGAGCGCGATGTTCGCGCCGCCGTCGCCGGGGTTGCGGGGATCGACGAGCTCGACCTGTCGATCGGCGTCATGACCAAACACGAGCGGGACGCGTTGACTCTCAAGCTGCGCGGCGCCCGACGCGCGCAGTTCGGCCCGGACACGCTCACGCGCATCTATGCGATCACGAGCGGCAAGGGCGGCGTGGGCAAGTCGACGCTCACTGCCAACCTCGCCGTTGCGCTCGCTGCGCGCGGTCTACGGGTGGGGCTCGTGGACGCGGACGTCTTCGGATTCTCGATCCCCGGTCTGCTCGGCATCCCCCACGCCAAGCCCACGCAGGTCGGCGACATGATTCTGCCGCCGATCGCTCACGACGTGAAGGTCATCTCGATCGGCATGTTCGTGGAGGGATCCACCGCGGTGTCGTGGCGTGGGCCGATGCTGCACCGTACGCTGCAGCAGTTTCTCACCGATGTCTTCTTCGGCGACCTCGACGTTCTCCTCCTTGACCTGCCGCCCGGCACGGGTGACATCGCGATCTCACTCGGTCAGCTGCTCCCTCACGCGGAGGTCATCGTGGTGACGACGCCGCAGGCCGCCGCCGCGGAAGTGGCCGAACGCAGCGCCCTCGTCGCACGTCAGACCGGCCAATCGGTACTGGGGGTCATCGAGAACATGGCGGGTCTGCCCCAACCTGATGGCAGCGTGCTCGAACTCTTCGGGTCGGGTGGCGGGGCGGATGCCGCGCGCCGGCTCGACGTGCCGGTGCTGGGGTCCGTGCCGCTGTCGCTTGCGCTGCGTGCCGGCGGTGACGCGGGGGTGCCCGTCGTGCTCGCGGATCCGCAGGATCCCGCGGCTCGGGCCATCACCGCGATCGCGGACGGACTCGCGGTGCGCGAGCGGGGGCTCGCGGGGAAGAAGCTCGGTATCTCGGTGGTCGAGTAGCCGCACCGCGGCGTATCGAGACATTAAATGCAGAACGCCCCAGCATGCTGGGGCGGTGCGGGTACCGCGCTGAGCGCAGCTCGGGAGTTACGCCCGACGGGTGGGCACGCGACGGTAGCCGTCGCGGACGACGAGCACGATGGAGCCGAGAATACCGGCGACCGACAGTGCCGCGATAACGATGAGATCGATTGACATGAATCAATTACAACGCCGTCAACAGTGTAATTCAAGTGCACGTTGCTTACATGACTCTGTAGAATAACTTCATGGATATTCGACGGCTCGAACTGCTCCGCGAGCTCGCCGAACGCGGCAGTATCACTGCCGTGGCCGCCGCCACCAGACGGACTCCGTCTGCGGTGTCGCAGCAGCTCAAGATCCTGGAGCGGGAGGCGGGAGTACCGCTTACCGAGCGTCACGGGCGCGGCATCATCCTCACGTCTGCCGGTCGCGCGCTCGCTCGCACGGCGACCGACGTCGCGACCGCAATAGAGCGCGCGGAGGCGCTCTGGGACGACTTCAGATCGGCGCCTCGGGGCGAAGTGACCCTCTCGATCTTCCCCTCGGGTGGCGAGATGCTGCTCGCAGGACTGCTCACGGCGGTCGAGAGGATGCCCGGCCTCACCCTCATCTGCAGCGACCTCGACGGGCAGGTCACTGATGTCGCCGACCTCACGGCAGACTTCGACATCGTGGTAGCCGACTCCCCCGGCATCCTGCCGGTGTGGGCAGAGCGCGGCATCACGGTCGTGCCGCTCATGCGTGAGCCCCTCGACGTTGCGCTTCCTGAGGGCCACCCGCTCGCGTCGAAGGCCTCGCTCACGCCGACTGACGTCATCGACGAGACATGGATCGGAGTGCCCGAGGGACTCCCCTTCGACCGCGTGCTGCGCGGGATCGAAGCCGTCAACGAGCGGCCGGCGCGCATTGCCCAGCGAATCGGTGACAACGGCATCGTGGAAGCCCTGGTCGCGGCAGGCCACGGAATCGGCATCTTGCCCCGCTACACCACTCGCGACCACGAGAACGGACTCACGACGCGCCCGCTCGTGGGCGTACGAGCGGGTCGGCTCATCTCCGCGCTCATGCGCCCAGACCGCGCCGAGCGCCCATCGGTGCGCGCCGTCATCGAAGCTCTGGGAGCAGAGGCCGCGCGCTTCGAGAAGGAGCACGAGACCGCCTAGCGAGGTGTCACGCCTCCGCAGTGCGCGCGATGAGTTCGGTCAGGAGCCTTTCGGTGAGCGGAGCGGGCAGTGCGGAAATCAGGGCCAGAAGGGGAGCGAGCCTGTCAGGGAGACCCTCGTGAGCGGTCCCGCCGATCCCGACGGTCGCGAGCACGCTCAGCGCCGCCGCGGAGTCGAGTGGGCCTGCGGTCGTGAGGCCTGCCACCAGGTCGGGAGGAAGGGTACCGAGCACGTCCGAGGGCGACACCGACGGCAGGCCTCGCACCTCGTCCGCGGCCACGACGAGCGCTGCCGACAGGTCACCAAGCACCGCCTCGGTGACGGGTGTCACCGTGAGGTGCGTCGTCGCGGGCAGCTCGCCGAGCGCGGGCTGCAACTGCAGCAGCCATCCATGCGCGCGCGCCTGATCGGCCCAGTGGTGCGGGTCGACGCGACGGTCGGCGGGTACCGCCTCGTCTGCCGCGACAGCCAGCAACGGCCCGACCGGATGCCCCACCACCCGCAACCCCTCGATACCGTTGACGACCTGCACGAGGTGCGCCGTGGAGCGTTCGCACGAGGAGGCGAGCGTTGCGAAACCCTCGCGTCCGAGCGCATGGATGATCGCCCACGAGGCCGCGAGCGCGCCCGCCGACTTCGACCCCAGCATCGTCGGGTTGACGACCGGATAGCCCGGCCACCGGGTCGTGGCGAAGTACTGCGTGCGCTGGCGGTCGCGGTCGCGATGCAGCAGCACCGAGGCTCCCTTCGGCGCGTAGCCGAACTTGTGCAGGTCCGCGCTCATCGAGGTGACCCCGGGCACCCGGAAGTCCCACGGCGGCACATCGCTCCAGAACGGAAGCACGAGCCCGCCGATGCACGCATCGACGTGGCAGTCGATACCACGCTCGGCGGCGGCGGACGCGACTTGCGCGATGGGGTCGAGGGCGGCGTGCGGGTAGCTGGGTGCCGAGACGATGACGAGGGCCACATCCGCGCCCATGCGCGCGACCATATCCTCGGCCGCTACACGACCGTCCGACTGAACCGGCACGAGATCGAGGACAAGCCCGAAGTAGTGTGCCGCCTTCTGGAAGGCCGCGTGGGCGGTCACGGGGGCGAGCAGCCGGGGTGGGACATCCCCGTTCCCGGTTCGCGCCCGCCAATTGTCGCGCGCCGTCTTCACCGCGAGTAGGCAACTCTCGGTGCCACCCGTCGTGACCGAGCCGACGACGTCTGTCGCGGTGCCCGTTGCCGCGCCGCCCAGCAGGTCTCGTACGAAGGCAACGACCTCGCGTTCCATGACCGCAACCGATGTGAAAGTTGTCGGGTCGAGACCATTGACAGGCTGCACGGCCAGGATGGCGGCAGAGGCGAGCTCATCGAGTTCGGCGAGTCCCGAGTCATAGACGTAGGAGAGCACGTGTCCACCATGCGTCGGGGCATCCGCCGAGCGCAGCGATTCGAGGCGCGCGAGTATCGCATCGGGCTGCTCGGCGAACCTCATGCGTCGACCTTCGCGGTGCCGATTCCGCGTGTATCGATGTCGGACTTACGCAGCGGGTAACGGGCGAACGCGAACAGTGACGCGGCGATGATGACAGCAGGCACGACACTGAAGCTCAGGATGATGCCCGCGATGGCCGACGGCGGCTGAGCCACAACCTGCCCACCCACCGACTCCAGGTAGCCGGATGCGGCCAACACGACGGTGAGCACGGTCGCCCCGAGCGCCATACCCGTGGTTTCGCCCGCGGTCCAGACCCCGCCGAAGGTGCCGGCGTTGCCCGTGCCATGAGAGGCGGCGTCGTGCGAGATGACATCGGGCAGCATCGACATGGGCAGGGACTGCATTCCGGCGTACCCGGCTCCCGCGAGTGCAACCGGAAGATACAGCCACTCGCCCGGGAACCAGACGAGCAGGGTCAGTGACGCGGCCGCGATCCCGAACAGCAGTGAGGCGCACACGAAGGAACGTTCTTTACCGATGCGCTTCGAGATGATCGCCCACACGGGTGCGAACAGCAGCGCGGGGGCGATGAGCGCGAGGAACAGGATCGTCACGCCCGTACCGAGCACCCAGTTCGCGACGTATTGTGCGCCCGCGAGCATGAGTCCTGTCGCGAGTCCCTGCAGCAGGAACGCGAACAGCAGCGAGCGGAACGGCTGGCTGCGCTTCAGAGCGGCGAATCCGAGCCGATAGTTGTCGAGGATCGAGAACGCCGGGGCTTCGGCCGCGACGCCGCGCGGAGCGGAGAACGAGGCGATGAGCATCCCGATGCCGATGACGAGACCGGCGACGATGGCCATGACGAGGTAGCCGACGTACTCGTCCGCGAACGCCGTGCGGATCTCGGGGCCGCCCGCGCCGAACAGCAGGATCGCGATCGTGAGTACGACCACGCGCGCCGAGATGAGCTTGGTGCGGTCGTCATAGCTCGAGACGATCTCGGCGGGCAGCGCGATGTACGGCACCTGGAAGAGGCTGAACGCCGTCGCCGTGATGAGGAACGCGAGCAACACCCAGACGCCCGACACGACGGGGCCGAGGCCCGCGGGAACCGCGAAGGTGAGCGCGAAGAAGACCGGGAGCGCGATCGCCCCGATCAGCATGAAGGGCCTGCGCGAGCCGCGGCGCGCGAGCGAGAGGTCGCTGCGGGCGCCGATGACGGGGTCGATGAGCACGTCCCACACCTTCGCGACCGTCACGAGGATGCCCGCCGCGAGCGCTGCGATACCGAGGGTGTCCGTCAAGTAGAACACGAGCACGAGACCCGGCAGGGTGGCGAAACCACCCGTTCCGAGGGATCCGATGGCATACGTGGCGATGGTCCTGCGGGTGAGCATTCGCTCCGGTGCGACGGTCATTTTCCATACCTTAGTCGTAGGCTTTCGTCATGCCAGCAAGCATCCTGACGCCTGCGCTCACCGCCGAGCTCACGGGCGACCTCACCGTCACGGGGCGCAAGACCGCGACCGTCATCGCGCCCTTCACGGGCGAGCCGCTACACGAGCTCCCGCTGAGCTCCGAGAGAGATGTGCAGGATGCTGCGGCCGCCGCTCGCATCGCACAGGCGTCCTGGCGCTCCGCAGGTTTCGCCCACCGTCGCGCGGTGCTGCTCAAGGCCCACGACCTACTGCTGCAGCGCCGCGAGGAGATTCTCGACATTCTGCAGACCGAAAGCGGAAAGACCCGCGGTCAGGCGTTCGAGGAAGTCTTTCAGGGCGCGAGCGTCACACGCTACTGCGCGCTCGCGGCGCGCAAGGTACTCGCGACGAAGCGCCGGCGCGGGGGCATCCCCGTCGTCTTCTCAACGCGAGTCACATACAAGCCCAAAGGCCTCGTGGGCGTCATCACGCCCTGGAACTACCCTGTCTCCCTGTCCCTCATGGACGTCGTCCCCGCGCTCGCCGCGGGTAACGCTGTCGTGCAGAAGGCGGACAACCAGGGCGTTCTCTCGATCCTCGCGAGTCGTCGCGCTTTCATCGACGCCGGTGTGCCTGCCGCGCTGTGGGCGGTCGTTGCCGGTTCGGGCGACGAGGTGGGCAGTGCCGTCGTCGACGTGAGCGACTACGTGTGCTTCACGGGCTCGACGCCGACGGGCACCAAGGTCGGTGAGCGCGCAGCGAAGGCGCTGCACGGCGCCTCACTCGAGCTTGGCGGCAAGAATCCACTCATCGTGCTCGACGACGTCGACCCCGCGAAGGCCGCGGCGAACGCCGTGTACTCCTGCTTCTCGTCGATGGGCCAGCTGTGCGTCTCCATCGAGCGCGTGTACGTCGATCGCCGAGTGTCGGACGCCTTCACCGCCGCGTTCGTCGAGCGCGTGCATGAGCTCAGCCAAGGTCCCGCGCTCGATTACACGACCGATGTGGGGTCGCTCACCTCGGCAGCGCAGCTCGAGCGCGTGCAGGAGCACGTGGCGGATGCGGTGAAGAAGGGCGCGACCGTCCTCGCGGGCGGCAAGGCGCGTCCCGACCTCGGCCCCTTCTTCTTCGAGCCCACAGTTCTCTCGGGCGTCACGAGTGATATGGCGTGCTACGCGCACGAGACCTTCGGTCCCGTGGTTGCCATCCACCCGGTAGCAAGCGCAGACGAGGCCATCGCGCTCGCGAACGACTCCGAGTTCGGGCTCAATGCCTCGGTATTCAGCTCCTCGCGTCGTCGCGCGCGCGAGGTTGCGGAGCTTATCGACGCGGGAAGCGTGAACATCAATGAGGGATACCGCGCCACGTTCTCGAGCGTCGACGCCCCCATGGGTGGCATGAAGCACTCGGGACTCGGCCGCCGCAACGGCCCCGAGGGCCTCCTGCGCTTCGTCGAGGCACGCACGATCGCCGAATCGACGGGAGTCATGACGCTTCCTCGCACGGGACCCGAGTTCGCCAAGATGTCGGGCATCATGATCACCCTGCTCACGGTGCTCAAGGGGATTCGGCGCCGCTAAGCGCTCGAAGCGACCGCGCTAGGTGGCCTCACCGTCGAAGGGTGCCTCGGCATCCTTCGCCTCGGCGAGCTTGCGTCGGCGCTGAGCGTAGGCGGACTCACCAGGCTCACGCGGGGTCGTACTGGCTGAGGTGTTCGCCACCGTGGCCGCGGCAGAGGGAGCTCGCACTGTCGGGCGCACGGGGGTGTCGTCTTCGGTGAGGGCATCGCGGATGATGCGGCGCGGGTCGTACTGACGGGGATCGAGCTTCTTCCAGTCGATATCGTCGAAGTCGGGACCCATCTCCTCGCGCATGCGATCCTTCGCACCGTTGGCCATGTTGCGCAGCGACTTCACCAAGCGCGCAAGCTGCGACGCGTAGTAGGGCAGGCGATCGGGGCCGAGCACGAAGACGGCGATGATCCCGATGATCAGGAGCTTCTCAAACGTCAGGCCGAAGGACACCCGCTCAGGATAACGGTTCAGAGGCGAGGAAAGACATACAGTGGAGCGAACTAAGGAGTCACTGGTGTCGGATAAGCAGCTCAGCTGGAAGTTCGCTGAGGAATTCGTGGTCGAAAGGCCCGATATTGCCCTGGCGCGGCAGCACTCACTGGAACGCGGCGTCGAAGCGGTCACGCCCGCCGTGGGCGCCCAGTTGGCAGTCCTCGCGGCCGCGGCTGATGCCAGGGCGATCATCGAGATCGGTACGGGTGTCGGTGTCAGTGGCCTCTGGCTACTGACCGGCGCACCCGAAGCGGTGCTGACCACCATCGACGTCGAACTCGACCACCACCAGATTGCGCGTAAGGCGTTCGCCGACGCGGAGATCCCCGCCAATCGCATCCGACTCATCGGCGGCCGTGCGGCCGAGGTGCTCCCCCGGATGAACGAAGGCAGCTACGACATCGTGTTTATCGATGCCGACCCGGCGTCGGTGATCGAATATGTCGAGCACGGCCTGCGGCTCGCCCGTCGTGGGGGAACGGTGATCGTGGCCCACGCACTGTGGCGTGGGCGGGTCGCCGACCCCGCACAACGGGACGACACCGTCGCTAATTTCCGGCTTCTGCTCAAGGAGATCGCCGCGTCGGACGCCGTGCTGAGCGCCCTCTCCCCCGCGGGAGATGGGCTGCTGCAGCTCACGAAGTTGACCGACTAAACGGTTCGTGCGCCGAAGGACGACTACGCGGTCGCGACGACTCCCGCGAGCGCGTCGTGCAGTTCCTTCGCCTCGGCGTCGTTGACCGACACGACGAGACGTCCGCCACCCTCGAGGGGTACGCGCACGATGATCAGGCGACCTTCCTTGACCGCCTCCATAGGTCCGTCACCGGTCCTCGGCTTCATGGCTGCCATGAGTTGTCCCCTTTCACACGGATTGACCCTCCATTATCCCGCATTTTTCAAACAACTAGAAAACGTCGGGTTACGGGGGCGTCCAGTCGTAGCCCGCGACCCACCACCCCATCCAGGTCCAGGCGACTTGTCCCGCGATACACGCGAGCACGAGACCCACCCGATAGACGAGAGATCGAGGCTGCGCGAGGATGCCCAGAGCGGGGTACAGCGGCACCAGAAGCCGGAACGTGCTCGACTGCGGAAAGAACACGGCGAGGAGGTACAACGCGTAGCTCGCGACCCAGAACCGCAGGTCGACCCCGAGCCGGCGCGCAGGTCTCGTGAACAACAGCGCGAAGAAGCCGACGACGACAATGGCAAGGATGCCCATGAGCACGGGGAAGGGAATCCCCCACCATCCCGCCCAGAATCCCGCGCCCTGAACCCACGGCGTGAACGGCACGAGCTCGACATACCCGATGTAGGCGGAGCGCCAGGCGAGCTCGGTGTCTGTGTAAGCCGTGAACGATCCGGTGACCGCCCAGGCGATGAGGAGCCACGCGACGCCCATGACGGCACTGAAGAGTCCGACGACGACGGATGCAATGCGTTCTGGGGTGGGGAATGGCTCGTCACGACGCACCCACCAGCGGTGGATCACATGCAGGAGCATGGCAAGGGCGAAAGCGAGACCGCTCGGCCGGGTGAGCGCCATGACGGCGATCACCGGCAGCATGATCCAATACCGCCTCGTCATGAGCAGGTACAGGGCCAGTGCGAGCAGGAAGGCGTGCATCGACTCCGCGTAGGAGACCTGCAAGATCGGCGAGAGCGGCGCGACGCAGAACAGCACGACACCGAAGAGCGCTGTTGACCCGGGGAGCACGAGGTTCAGTACCCGATAGAACATGAGAGCGGCACCGAGGGCGAAGCCCACCGAGACGATGACACCCGCGATCGTGAAATCGAGCCCCGTAACGAGCATGAGCAACCGCACGACGGCCGGATAGGCGGGCATGAAGGCCCACGCGCTCTCCCCGACATGACCGTCGTCGGTGAGCGGCAGCTCGGAGGGGTAGCCCACGACCGAGACGATGTAGTACCAGTGACCGTCCCAGATCTTCGCGTAGTCGAAGTAGTTGGGGTTCGCGCCCGTCCAGGCGTTCGCGCCCTGGTTGGCGGCGAACGAGAGCAGGATGATCGTCGTCACGACTCGCGACGCGACGAACACTACGAGCACCTTCAGCCACCATGGCGTCAGCCGGTAGCGCACTCGCAGGCTGGGCGCGCTCGGGGTGCGGCGCTCGGTCAGCGCGCCGTCAGCCACGCCCGTAGCCCACGCTCGCACTCCACGATCTCCGACACCCGCACCCGCTCGTCATCCGCGTGCGCCTTGAGCGGGTCGCCCGGACCGTAGTTGACGGCCGGGATGCCCAGGGCCGAGAAGCGCGCGACGTCCGTCCAACCGTACTTGGGGCTCGCTGCGCCGCCGACGGCACGAAGAAAGTCCTGCGCGAGCGGGGCATCGAGTCCTGGGCGCGCGCCCGCCGCGAGGTCGGTGACCTCGATCTCGTATCCAGCGAAAACCTCCCGGAGGTGCGCGATGGCATCGTCCGCGGAGCGGCTGGGGGCGAAGCGGTAGTTGACGCTCACGACGGCGAGATCGGGGATGACGTTGCCCGCGACGCCACCCGTGACCCCGACCGCGTTGAGACCCTCGCGATAGACGAGACCGTCGACCTCGATCTCGGCGGGCACGTAGTCGCGCAGGATCGCGAGCACGCCCGCGGCGTCGTGAATGGCGTTGTGACCGACCCAGGACCGCGCGGAGTGCGCCCGAGTGCCGTGCAGGGTGATATCGATGCGCGCGGTGCCGTTGCATCCGCCCTCGACTGTTGCACTTGTGGGTTCACCGAGGATCGCGAAGTCGCCCGCGAGCAGGTCGGGGCGCGTGCGAGCGAGCCGACCGAGTCCGTTGAGTTCGCTCGCGACCTCCTCGTGGTCGTACCAGATCCAGGTGAGATCGACGGGCGGGGCATCCAGCTCGGCAGCGAGGATGAGCGCGACGGCCACGCCCGCCTTCATATCGACGGTGCCGCGACCAACGAGGAACTCTCCCTCGACCCGCACCGGAAGGTTGGCGTTAACGGGCACGGTATCGATGTGACCGGCGATAACGACGCGTTTGTCCCGCCCCAGAGAGGTGCGAGCGACCAGCGCGTCGCCATCCCGAATGAGTTCGAGGTGGTCGAAGCCGGCCAGCGCCGCCTCGATTGCGTCGCACAGCGAACGCTCGTTGCCCGACACGGATTCGATGTCGCACACCTGCCGCGTGAGCTCGACGGAACCCGCAGTCAGATCGAGCACGGGCAGGGTGGGGTCGGTGACGGGCACCGACCCAGTTTAAGTACTCTGGAGTACATGACCTCCCGAGCAGCCTGGGGCTACGGCCTGGCGACCGTAACCCGTGACCGCACCGTGCTCGATACGTGGTACCCCACACCCCACCTCGGCCCCGTTCCGGAGGGGACCGACCCGCACATCGCCCCGGGTGAGTTCGAAGACCTCACGGGGCTCGACGAGCGCCGCGCCGTGACCCTCGATTTCGTCACGACCGAGATCGACCTGGATGCTGCACCCGCGTCCACGCCGGACGCATACCTACGCCTGCATCTGTTGAGCCATCTGTTGGTAAAGCCCAACACCATCAACCTCGACGGACTCTTCAGCCACCTCCCGATCGTCGTATGGACGAACGCGGGACCGGTGCACCCCGACGACTTCGACCGCCTGCGCCCCGCACTGCAGCGCGCTGGTATCGCTCCGACCGGCATAGACAAGTTCCCGCGCCTCCTCGACTACCTCTCGCCCGCGCGGGTGCGCATCGCGGATGCCTCGCGCGTGCGGCTCGGAGCACACCTCGCTCCCGGCACGACCGTCATGCACGAGGGCTTCGTGAACTTCAACGCGGGAACGCTCGGCACCTCGATGGTGGAGGGACGCATCTCGCAGGGCGTCGTGGTCGGCGACGGTGCGGACATCGGTGGTGGGGCATCCATCATGGGAACCCTCAGCGGCGGCGGAACCGAGCGCGTCTCCATCGGCGCGCGTGCATTGCTCGGGGCAAACTCGGGCGTCGGGATCGCGATCGGCGACGACACGGTCGTCGAAGCCGGACTCTACGTGACCGCGGGCACCAAGGTCGTCATCGTCGATTCGGGACCGGCGCCGCGCACGGTCAAGGCTGTCGAGCTGAGCGGAGTGCCCGGGCTTCTGTTCCGCCGCAACTCCCTCACGGGCGCGGTCGAGGTGCTGCAGCGCACCGGCACCGGTGTCGAACTGAACTCCGCACTGCACGCATAGCCGCTGCGGCGCTACTGTCGGGAGATGGGACGCGCGAGGGACTGGATCACGGCGGGAGTGCTCGCCGTCGTTGCCGTCGCTGCCACCGGAGCTGCCGCGGCAGTGTTCGCCCCCGGGACGACAGCCGATCAGGTATTCGCAGGGCGGTTCTCGGCGCAGAATCCCGTGACCATTGCCAACCTCTCGGTGGCCGACGGGCGGTACATCGTCGCCTACTCGATGCGCGTGTACGTTGTTGCGGCATCCGACTCGGCTAGCGTGACGTGCGATGTTGTCGACACGACGGGAGTTTTCGAGGACCTACCAGGACTCGAACGCACGGTGCCGGCGGGCCGGTGGACCTTCATCGCAGCCCAGGACGCATTCGCCCTCCGCGAAATGACGTTGGGCCTGCGGTGCTATCCCGAGCAAGAAGCCGTGCTCGAGGTGCTCGTGAGAGATGCCCGACTGCAGGCCACGCTCGCGGGCTAAAAGAGCCCGAGCGAGCGACCTACGCCGTCGGCCAGGCGCGTTCGGTCTCGCCTGTGTAGAGCTGCTGTGGGCGACCGATCTTGGTGTGCGAGTCCTCGTTCATCTCGCGCCAGTTGGCAATCCACCCGGGGAGGCGGCCGATCGCGAATAGCACCGTGAACATGCGGGTCGGGAACCCCATGGCCTTGTAGATGACGCCCGTATAGAAGTCCACGTTGGGGTACAGCTTGCGCTCGATGAAGTAGTCGTCAGCGAGTGCAGCGGCCTCGAGCTCCTTGGCGATGTCGAGCAGGTCGTCTTGCACGCCCAGGGCCGCGAGCACCTCGTCGGCGCTCTCCTTGACCAGGCGGGCGCGGGGGTCGAAGTTCTTGTAGACGCGGTGCCCGAAGCCCATGAGGCGCACGCCGTCTTCCTTGTTCTTGACGCGCTCGACGAACTTCTGCACGCCCTCACCCGATGCCTTGATGTCCCCGAGCATCTTGAGCACGGCCTCGTTGGCCCCACCGTGAAGCGGTCCGTAGAGGGCGTTAATACCCGCGGACACCGAGGCAAAGATGTTGGCCTCTGTCGAACCCACGAGACGAACCGTCGAGGTGGATGCGTTCTGCTCGTGGTCCTCGTGCAAAATGAGCAATCGGTCGAGCGCCTTGGACAGGATGGGGTCGACCTCGTACGGCTCGGCCATCGTGCCGAAATTGAGCTTGAGGAAGTTGTCGACGAAGCTCAGGCTGTTGTCGGGGTAGAGGAATGCCTGACCAATCGACTTCTTATGTGCGTAGGCGGCGATCACCGGAAGCTTGGCGAGAAGGCGAATGGTCGAGATCTCGACCGCCTCGGGGTCATGCACGCTGAGCGAGTCCTGGTAGAAGGTCGACAGCGCCGAGACAGCGCTCGAGAGCACCGACATGGGGTGCGCGTCGTGCGGTAGGGCGTCGAAGAAACGGCGCAGGTCTTCATGCAGAAGCGTGTGACGACGGATCTTCTCGTCGAATTCCGCGAGCTCATCAGCCGTCGGGAGTTCACCGTGGATGAGCAGCCACGCCACCTCGAGATAGGTCGAGTTCTTCGCCACCTGCTCGATGGGGTAGCCGCGGTAGCGCAGAATGCCGGCATCACCATCGATGTAGGTGATGGCGCTGCGAGTCGACGCCGTGTTGACGAAGCCCTGGTCGAGCGTCGTGAACCCCGTCTGCTTGGTGAACGTCGAGATGTCGATCGAGTCATGACCCTCGGTGCCGCGAACGATCGGGAACTCTGCGGTCCCCCCGGGGAAACTCAGGGTGGCCTTCTCGGATTCTGCTGCGGCGTCAGTCACCCCTACAGCTTATAAGTGACCACTCACCACTGTCGCACGAGCCAAAGGGCCCACAACTCAGTTAGAGGGTTACGACAAAGTCTCGAGGCGCGTCACCGCAGCGTCGATGGCCGCGTCGGTAGCGGTGAGGGCAATGCGCACGTGATCGGTCCCCGCTGCGCCGTAGAAACTGCCGGGGACGACGAGGATGCCGAGCTCGGCCAGTCTCGCGACGGACTCCCACCCGTCCCGCCCCTCGGTGGCCCAGAGGTAGAGGCCCGCGGTGCTCTCGTCGATGCGGAAACCCGCGGCCTCGACGGCGGGCGCGAGCCGGGAACGGCGCGCTCGGTAGAGTTCGCGCTGGGCATCCACGTGTTCTTCGTCGCCCAGGGCGGCGATCATCGCGGCCTGCACCGGGGCTGGTGGGATCAGACCCGCGTGCTTTCGTACCGCCAACAACTCGCCTATGAGCTCACTGCAGCCCGCGACGAAGCCCGCGCGATACCCGGCAAGGTTTGACTGCTTGCTGAGCGAGTACACGGCGAGCACAGAACTGCGAACCCCGTGGATGACGCGCGGATCGAGAATCGACGGCGTCGGGGTCTCCCCCTCCCAGGCGAGCTCGGCATAGCACTCGTCGCTCACGATGATCGCGCCTAACTCCCGCGCACGCGCGACGGCAGCGGACAGCTCGGCGACCGAGAGCACCCGGCCGTCGGGATTGCCCGGCGAGTTGAGCCAGACCAGCTTCGTGTTGTCGGGCCACTCGGCGGGATCGTTCGAGCGCACTAGTTCCGCGCCCGCGATCGCGGCACCGATCTCGTAGGTCGGGTACGCAACGACAGGCTGCACGACGACGTCACCTCGGCCCAGCCCGAAGAAGGTGGGCAGCAATGCGATGAGTTCCTTGGAGCCGATCGTCGGGAGAACGTTGGCGGCACTCAAATCGTCTACTCCGCGCCGCCGGGCCCACCAGGCGACGATTGCTTCACGGAGCGCCGGGGAGCCAGCCGTCTGCGGGTAGGCGTGAGCGTCGGTCGCGGCAGCGAGTGCATCGCGCACCACCGCGGGCGTCGCATCCACGGGAGAACCGACCGAGAGGTCGATGATCCCGTCGGGGTGGGCTCGCGCGCGGTCGGCGAAGGGGACGAGCGAATCCCAGGGAAAGTCGGGCAGGTCGAGCGGTGTGCGCGACATCAGTGGTCTGCGAGCGGCTCGGCGAGCACGATCGGGTGGTCGCTGTCGAGCACCCCGACCTTCGACGCTCCGCCGGGCGAACCGATCTCCTCAAAAAACTCGACGTTAGCCTTGTAGTAGTCCGACCACTTATCGGGCAGGTCATCCTCGTAGTAAATGGCCTCCACGGGGCACACGGGCTCGCACGCACCGCAGTCGACGCACTCGTCCGGCTGTATGTAGAGCATGCGGCCGCCCTCGTAGATGCAATCGACGGGGCATTCGTCGATGCACGCGCGATCTTTCACATCGACGCAGGGCTGGGCGATGACGTACGTCACGGGTGATCGAGACCTTTCGCAGCGGGAACTGCTGCAATTCTATGCCCAGCAGGAGGATCGACTCGCGGCCACGCGAGCACGACGAGGCTCACGACCACGGGCGCGAAGGTCCAGATGTACCCAACGATGTTGTCGGGCACGAGGATCGAGCCACCCTGGGTCTGCACGGAGAGCAGCGCCGACGCCCCCAGGAGGCCCGTTGCGGCGGCGGCCGCGACGAGACGCGTGACGAACACGAGGCGTAGTCCCGCGATGAGCGCGGTCGACACGACGATCGCCACGATGATGCCCCACGGGATTCCCGCGACGGTCGCCTGGTGAGAAACGGTCAACACCACGCCCGCGAGCGCGCCCACCACGAGGGCAATGAGACATGTCGCGATGCGCGCGACGAGCGAGTATCCGGCGAACTCGGTTACGGGTGGCTTCAGCCGGCGAAAACGCTCCGGTTCGGCGAGCCGTCGTGGCGCGCCGGAGGAGAGGGAGAACGTGTCGCCCTCGAGCGTGACCTGCGTGCGGTGAGCGGCGAGTGCGGCGCGCTTGCGCTCGAGCACGGGTGCGGCATCTACGGTCAGGCCCTGGCGGGCATCCGGGTCGATCACATAGAACGGCACGCGCATCACCTCGGCCGCTGTGCGGGTGGCCTGGTGCACACGAATGTGGTCTGGATGCCCGTAGCCCCCGTCGGCGCGATAGCTGACGACCACGTCCGGTTCGATCTCCGCCATGACGGCGGCAATGTCGGCGGCCACCTCACCGAGGTCCGCTGACGTGAGCGACCACGGGTCCATAGTGTCGAGGGCGCGCGCGGTGCCGGATCCCGACCAGCGCATGCCGGAGTCGCGATACACGCGGGGATCGCGCCCCTGCCACCGCGCATCGTCGGAGCCGAGCATCCGGTGATCGCGCACGCCGAGGGCGGCCATCGCGGCGGCGAGTTCGAGTTCACGGACCGGGCCCAGGCCATCTGTTCCCTCGAGGTGCGCGAGGTCGTCAGGGATGACCTCGCCGCGCTCGCCGCGAGTGCAGGTCAGCACCGTGACGGAATCCCCCGCGGCGACGAGCGTGGCAATAGTGGCACCCGTCGAGATCGACTCGTCGTCCGGATGTGCGTGCACGAACAGGACCCTCTGCATCTCTTTTCCCCCTTGTGGACAGAATACCGCCGCTGGAGTAGGGTCGCCTGCGGTAAGGATAGCCTTACCAACTTTCATTCAGAAGGCGTCAGTGTTCGCAAACTTCCTCATCGGACTGAGAGAGGGCCTCGAGGCCGGGCTCGTGGTCGGCATCCTCGTCGCCTACCTCACCAAGATCTCGCGCCGCGATGTGCTCCCCCGCCTCTGGATCGGAATCGGCCTCGCGATCGGCATCTCGCTCGCGACGGGCGCCGTACTCACCTGGGGTCCCTACGGACTGAGCTTTCAAGGCCAGGAGATCCTCGGCGGATCGCTCTCGATCCTCGCGGTCGCCCTGGTCACGTGGATGATCTTCTGGATGGCGGGACACGCGCGAAACCTCAAGCACGACCTGGAGACCAAGCTCGAGGCCGCCGTTGCGGGAACGGGCATGGGAATCGTGGCAGTCGGGTTCGTGAGTGTCGGCCGCGAAGGCGTCGAGACGGCGCTCTTCATCTGGGCGAACGTGACGTCGAGTGGGAACGCGCTCATGGGTACGGTCGCCGCGCTTCTGGGCATCCTCGTCGCCGTCGGCCTGGCCTATCTGATCTATCGCGGGCTCGTGCGGATCAACCTCTCGCGATTCTTCTTCTGGACTGGCCTCTTCCTCGTGCTCGTCGCCGCAGGTGTGCTGCTGTACGGCATCGGCGATCTGCAGGAGGCGGGTGTGCTCCCGGGGTCGGGTGAGCCCGCATTCTCCCTCGCCGAGCTCATCCCGCCGTCGAGCTGGTACGGCACAGTCCTGGCCGGCGTCTTCAACTTCACTCCGGAACCCACGTGGCTTCAATTCGGCGCGTGGCTCGTCTACCTCCTCGTGGTCACAGCTTTGTTCCTCCGTCAGTCGCTGCGACGACCGACGACCCCCTCACCCACGAGCCCCACAGAACCACACAGGAGCTGACCATGCGCATCCGCACCATCACCGGCGTCGCACCAGTCGTGGCGCTCGCCCTCGCGCTCTGCGGTTGCGTGCCCAACAACCAGACGGATGCCGCGTCCCTCACCGTCGACATCACCGACGACGCGTGCGTCGTGTCCGAGTCGACCGCCGCGACCGGAGCCATCACATTCACGATCACCAACAGCGGCACCGACGTCAACGAGTTCGAGATCCTCGCCGACGATAGGCTGCGTATTGTCGGCGAGAAGGAGAACGTCACGCCGGGACAGACTGTCTCGTACGTCGCCCAGCTCGCGCCCGGCACCTACTACACCGCGTGTAAGTTCCAGCTCATCGGTGCTCCGATCGGACTCGCCGAGTTCACGGTCACTGGTGAGTCCTCTGCGCTCTCCGCCGATGAGCAGGCGCTCAACGACCTCGCCGTCATCAACTACATCGCATACATCAAGTCTCAGGTTGCCGAGCTCGTTCCGCAGGTCGCGGCGTTCACGGCCGCGTATGCCGCCGGCGACGACGCGACGGCACGCGGACTGTTCGCGAGTGCTCGCGTCTCCTACGAGCGCATCGAGCCGACGGCCGAGGCATTCGGCGACCTCGACCCGCGGATCGACTACCGAGAAGTGGATGCCGTCGCCGAGGGTCTCGAGTGGACGGGTTTCCACCGCATCGAGAAAGACCTGTGGCCACCCATCGAGGGCGACCTCAACTCCGATGGCGAGTCGGCCCTGCTGGACTGGGCGCCCTCGACCCCCGCGGAGCGTCAGGCCTACGCCGACGGACTCAACGAGAACGTGCAGGAGCTTTACGACCTCGTGTTCGCGCCCACTTTCAGCGTGACTCTCGGCGACATCTCGAACGGTGCCATCGGACTCCTCGACGAGGTCGCGGTCGGCAAGATCTCGGGCGAGGAAGACTGGTGGTCACACACCGACCTCTACGACTTTTACGCTAACGTGCAGGGCGCCGAGGTCGCCTTCGGCAACGTCAAGGACATCGCCGCGTCGAAGGGCGAAGCGGGTGCGACGCTCGTCGCCGACATCGAGGCCGAGTTCGTGGCCCTCACAGACATCTTGGCGACGCACGGCAGCCTTGAGACGGGCTTCACTCCGTATGACGAGGTCACTGAGGCGCAGCGCAAGGAGCTCTCGGATGCCGTCAATGCCCTCTCCGAGCCGCTCTCCAACCTCACCCACACCGTGCTCGGCGTCGCCGAGTAGTTGTCGCGATGACTGAGGAACGGGCCGAGCCGATACCCGACGACGCGGGACCGCGGGGTCTCTCGCGACGGGGGCTACTGGGGCTGGCTGGCGCTGGTGTTGCCGGGATCGCGGTCGGGGGCAGCGCGGCCGCGACGATCACCCTCGCCACCGGGTCGAACTACTCCCCCGGAGTGTCGACGATGTATCCATTCCTGGGCGAGCATCAGTCGGGCATCACGACGCCGGCGCAAGATCGCCTGCACTTCGCGGCCTTCGACATGGCGCGCAACGCCACTCGGGACGACCTCATCGAGCTGTTGCGGGACTGGAGCTACGCAGCCGAGCGCATGACGCGCGGCGAAGAGGTCGCCGAGGGGGGCGCGATCGACGGCTCTCCGCTGGCCCCGCCCGCCGACACGGGCGAAGCTCTCGGCCTCCCGGCGAGTGGACTCACGATCACCTTCGGCTTCGGCCCCACACTCTTCGAGACCGAGGATGGCGGCGACCGCTTCGGTCTTGCCGCGAAGCGTCCTGCGCTCCTCGCGAAACTCCCCCGGTTCTCCGGAGACTCCCTGCGCCCCGCCTCGTCGGGCGGGGACCTCTGCATCCAGGCCTGCCCGGATGACCCTCAGGTGGCTGTTCACGCGATTCGTAACCTCAGCCGAATCGCGTTTGGCCGGGCATCCATCCGCTGGTCGCAACTCGGGTTCGGTCGCACGTCGTCGACCTCCACGAGCCAGGTCACACCCCGCAACCTCTTCGGCTTCAAGGACGGCACCGCCAACGTCAAGGCGGAAGATCGGGCCGCTGTCAGCGACCACGTCTGGGTGGGCGCGGGCGACGGGCCTGCCTGGATGATCGGGGGCTCCTACCTCGTCACCCGCAAGATCCGCATGATCATCGAGGCCTGGGACCGCACGCAGCTTCAGGAGCAGGAGCGCATCATCGGTCGCAGCAAAGGCGAAGGCGCCCCGCTCTCCGGCGGCACCGAATTCAGCGAGATCGACTTCGAGGCGACGGGCGCGGCCGGCCAACCACTCGTCGACGTGGATGCGCACGTGCGACTCTCCCACCCGAGCGCCGTGCGCGGCGCACGTCTGCTACGGCGCGGCTACAACTACGTGGACGGCACCGATGAACTGGGGCGACTGGATGCCGGGCTCTTCTTCATCTCATTCCAGAGATCACCGCAGCAGTTCATCGACGTGCAGTCGAATCTCGCACGCGACGCACTCGGCGAGTACATCACGCACGTCGGCTCGGCGATCTTCGCGGTGCCCCCGGGTGCATCATCCGGCAGCTTCGTTGGCTCCGGACTGTTCGAGCCGCAGCCGTAGCGGGGATCAGCCGCCGACGACCGCCTTCTCTGTGACCGTGTAGTTGGCCACGAACCCCTGGTCGCCCGCGTTCGCGACGACCACGAGCACGCCGTAGTTCGCATTCTCGAATACGCCAGTGCCGACCTCACCACCGGCGCCCGGGTCGGTGTAGCTGAAGCCGGCTCCCTCGAGGTCGGCCTTGATGGTGTCGAAGGCCGCGGCATCCGTCACCTTGATCACGACGTTCCAGACCTTGCCGTCGCCCGTCGTGAGGCCCGAACCGTTGATGATGTCGCCCGAGATGAGCGGAACCTCGCTCGGGAAATCGGCGGGAACGCTGTTGCCGCCGAGTTGCACGTCTCCGCCGGTCTGTTGCTCAATGATTCCCTCGACGACGGAACAGCCCGCGAGTGCGGGTGCGCCGACGAGTCCGACAATGAGGGCAAGGGTCAGGGTGGTCTTACGCATGATCAGTCCTTCTTGACGACGAGGTAGTTGAGGTTGAGTCCATAGTCTTCGGCATCGCTGGCGGTTACCTGAACCTGATATTTGGCGTTCTCGAATACGCCGAAGGAGCCGTCATCGCTCGAACTCTCGGTGAGGGCCTCGAAACCGGCCCCCTTCAGGAGAGCCGACGCCGCCTCGAAGTCAGTCTGGAGGTCATCGACGAGCACGATCACGGCCCATCCGGTGCCGACGTCGATACCCATCGCGACTTCGCCCGGGAGAAGTGGAACATCCGTGGGGAAGGTTGCCGGCAGCCCCTGGAACATCTCGTCGCCCGACGTGGAGTCATCGGTCTGTCCCGACGTTCCCCCGCCCTCAGAACCACCGGTCGGCGGGATGCTCGGCACGCCGAAGCACCCCGACAGAAGCAGGACCACGGCCGCGAGAGCTGCGCTCAGTCGAATCATGGCCCCAGCTTAGTGAAAGGGATTCAGGCGTTCTGCTTTTTCCGCTGTGAGTACGCGCGGGCACGTGCGTTTGCGTCGAGTTCGACCTTGCGGATGCGGATGACCTCGGGCGTTACCTCGACGCACTCATCTTCGCGCGCGAACTCCAGGCACTCCTCGAGTGTCAGGCGACGAGACGGAGTCATGCGCTCAAACACGTCGGAGGTCGACTGACGCATATTGGTCAGCTGCTTCTCCTTCGTGATGTTGACGTCCATGTCGTCGGCGCGAGAATTCTCGCCCACGACCATGCCCTCGTAGACCTCCTGCGTGGGCTCGACGAAGAACGTCATGCGCTCCTGCAGTGCGGTCATCGCGAACGGAGTGGCAACTCCCGCACGGTCGGCGACGATCGAGCCGTTCGTGCGGGTCTCGATCGCTCCAGCCCACGGCTCGTAGCCGTGCGAGATCGCGTTGGCGATTCCGGTGCCGCGCGTGATGGTGAGGAACTCCGTGCGGAAGCCGATGAGTCCGCGCGAGGGAACGATGAACTCCATGCGCACCCAGCCGGTGCCGTGGTTGGTCATCGTGTCCATGCGACCCTTGCGCGACGCCATGAGCTGCGTGATCGCGCCGAGGTGCTCTTCGGGAGCATCGATCGTGAGGTGCTCGTAGGGCTCGTGGAGCTTTCCGTCGATCGTCTTCGTGACAACCTGGGGCTTGCCCACCGTGAGCTCGTATCCCTCGCGGCGCATGGTTTCGACGAGGATGGCGAGCGCGAGCTCTCCACGACCCTGCACCTCCCACGCGTCGGGGCGGCCGATGTCGACGAGTTTGATCGAGACGTTGCCGATGAGTTCGCGGTCGAGGCGGTCCTTGACCATGCGCGCGGTGAGCTTGTGTCCCTTGACCTTGCCGATGAGCGGGCTCGTGTTTGTGCCGATGGTCATCGAGATTGCGGGGTCGTCGACCGTGATGGTCGGCAGCGGCCGCACATCTTCCGGGTCGGCGAGGGTCTCACCGATCGTGATGTCCTCGAACCCGGCGACCGCGACGATGTCGCCCGGGCCGGCGGACTCGGCCGGGTAGCGGTCGAGCGCCTTGGTCATGAGCAACTCGGTCACACGCACGTTCGCGACGCTTCCGTCGTGCTTGACCCACGCGACCGTCTGGCCCTTCTTGATCGTGCCGTTGAAAACACGCAGCAGCGCGAGACGACCGAGGAACGGGCTCGAGTCGAGGTTCGTGACGTGCGCCTGCAGCGGGTGCTCATCGTCATAGGTGGGAGCCGGAATGTGCTTGATGATGGCGTCGAACAGCGGCTCGAGGTCGTCGTTGTCCGGCAGCTCGCCGTTCTCGGGCTTGGTCCAGCTCGCGGCGCCGTTGCGGCCGGAGGCATAGACGACGGGCACGTCGAGTACGGCATCCAGATCGAGGTCGGGCATGTCCTCGTGCAGGTCACTCGCCAAGCCCAGCAGCAGGTCCTGGCTCTCGGAAACGACCTCATCGATGCGGGCATCCGGTCGGTCGGTCTTGTTGACGAGCAGCACGACGGGCAGCTTCGCCTCGAGAGCCTTGCGCAACACGAAGCGCGTCTGCGGCAGCGGGCCCTCGCTCGCGTCGACGAGCAGCACGACGCCGTCGACCATCGACAGGCCGCGCTCGACCTCGCCACCGAAGTCAGCGTGGCCGGGGGTGTCGATGACATTGATCGTCACGGCGCCACCCTCGGGAGCGTGGATGCCCTTGTACGAGATCGCCGTGTTCTTGGCGAGAATCGTGATGCCCTTTTCGCGCTCGAGGTCGTTTGAGTCCATTGCCCGTTCCTCGAGGTGGGCGTGCTCGGCAAACGAGTTCGTCTGGCGGAGCATGGCGTCGACGAGGGTGGTCTTACCGTGGTCAACGTGGGCTACGATCGCCACGTTGCGCAGGTCATTGCGTGTGGCGATCGCCATAGCTATTCCTTAGGTTTGCGGCCCTGAAGCGGCCTTGGACGCCGAGCGGGTCTCCCGCCGCTCACGCTGCGCAATGGGATCGGGCAGCGGCACGGCAGCGATGAGTCGCTGGGTGTAGGGGTCTTTGGGGTGTCGCAGAATGTCGTCTCGCGAACCCTGCTCGACAATCTTACCGCGATGCATGACCGCAATCCTGTGCGCGAGGATATCGACGACCGCGAGGTCGTGGCTCACGAACAGGCAGGCGAACTGCAGACGCTCCTGCAACTCCTGCAGAAGATCGAGGAAACGGGCCTGCACGGAGACATCCAGGGCACTTGTCGGCTCATCAGCGACGAGCAGCTCTGGCGTGAGCGAGAGGGCTCGAGCGATACCTACGCGCTGGCGCTGACCACCGCTCAACTCGTGCGGGTAGCGGTTGCGGTAACTCGTCGGTAGCTCCACCTGGCTCAGGAGTTCCTGAACGCGCCGGTCGAGCTCTTTGCCCTTCGCCTCCCCCGCGAGCAGCAGCGGCTCCCCGATCGACTGGCCGATGGGCATCCGGGGGTTCAGGCTCGAGCCGGGGTCTTGGAAGACGATGCCCGTCTTTCGACGCAGGGGTCGCAGGTCGCGGTTGTTGGCGTGCGAGATGTCGACGCCCACGACCGTGAGCGTGCCCTCGGCGATGGGCAGAAGACCGACGGATGCCCGCCCCAGGGTCGTCTTGCCAGAGCCCGACTCCCCCACGAGCCCGAGAATCTCACCCGGCAGGATCTCGAGGTTGATGTCGTCCGCCGCTCGGAACGCTGGGACGCGGCCGCGCTTCGGGTACTCGATCGCGACGTTCTCGAACTTCAGCACCGGCTCGCGCTTCTCGCGAACGTTCGCCGACTCCCGCTCGTTGACCTGAACGGCGGCGGTCCCGAGGTGGGGAACGGCGGCCAACAGCTGCTTCGTGTACTCCGCCTTCGGCTTCGTGAAGACATCCAGTACGGTGCCCGACTCGACCGCGAGGCCGTCTTTCATGACGAGGATGTTGTCGGCCAGGTCGGCCACGACGCCCATGTCATGCGTGATGAGGATGATGGCGCTGTCGAGACGCTTGTGCAGGCTGCGCAGCAGATCAAGAATCTCTGCCTGCACGGTGACGTCGAGAGCCGTCGTCGGTTCGTCGGCGATGAGCAGCACGGGGTCGCACGAGATCGACTGCGCGATCATGGCCCGCTGACGCTGACCACCCGAGAGTTGGTGCGGGAATTTGTGGAATGCCGTCTCCGGGTCGGGCATCTCCACCTGAGTGAGCAGCTCGATTGCGCGCGCCTTCGCGTCGGTCGGGTTCAGGTCGAAGTGCGAGCGCAGGGCCTCCATGATCTGGAAACCGATCGTGTAGACGGGGTTGAGCGCCGTCATGGGCTCCTGGAAGATCACCGCGATCTGGTTGCCACGCACATCGCGCAGCTCGTTCTGCGGTATGCCCTGCAGCTCGCGACCGAGCAGCTTGATGCTGCCCGAGACTTTCGCGTTGGCGGGCAGCAGCCCCAGGAGTGCCATCGAGCTCGAGCTCTTGCCCGAACCAGACTCACCCACGATCGCGAGCACTTCGCCGCGCTTGACCGTGTAGTCGAGGCCGATTGCGGCGGGGTAGAACGTGCCATCGACCCAGAAGTCGACGCCCAGGTTCTCGACTTCGAGCACCGTCTCGGATGTCAGGGTTGCAGTCACTTGCTCATGCCTTTCCTGCGAAGCTGTAATCATGCGATTCGCGCCCACGAGCTTTCGGCCCACCTTCGGACGCGCACTCGCGATCGCCATGTGCGTGCTCGCCGCCGCGGGACTCGTGGGATTCGTGGTCGCGGGCGACGTGGCCGCGCTCACGCGCTACGCGTGGCCCCTGCTGCTGCTGGCAGCGGTCGCGCTCGCCCTGTTCTGGTTTCCGAGCCTCGACATCCAGGAGCATGAGATCACGGTGCGCAACGTCTTCAGCACCATCCACGTTCCGTGGCCGGCGATCCAGCGCATCGACACGAAGTACGCACTCACGCTGTACACGAGCGAAGGCACGGTGACCGTGTGGGCGAGTCCCGCACCCAACCGCTACGCCTCCCAGATGGCGGACACGAAGGATGCCCGGCTTGCCGCTCGCGCCGCGGGAACCAACCCGCGCCCGGGTGACCTGCCCACGACGGTGAGCGGCGCTGCCGCGTTCGTGATTCGGTCGCACTGGGACGACCTGCGCGAGGCGGGTCTGCTCGAGAACGGAGTGGAACCGGGAAGCCTTCGCCGCAGCATCCACTGGCCGACGATCGCCGTGCTCGGTGGGCTCGTCGTCGCGAGTGTGCTGGGATTTGCTCTCTAGCATCAGCTCGAGCGCCCGATCGAATTCATCGACTTGCGCGGCACAAATGCCTCGGCCTTCGCGAGAGCGCGATCCGTGGGCATACGCCGTTGACGCGGGTCGAATGCGTCGCGCAGACCATCGCCGATGAAGTTGATGCACAGCGCGATCGCGATGATGAAGACACCGGGCCACCAGAACAACCACGGTCGGGTCGAGAATGCGACCTGGTTCTCGCTGATGATCTTGCCGAGAGATGTGTCGGGCGCCTGCACGCCGTACCCGAGGAAGCTCAGACCGGTCTCGATGAGAATCGCCGCCGCCATGAGGAGCGTCGCGTTGACGATAATCACGCCGACCGCGTTGGGGAGGATGTGGCGGAAGATGATGCGCCGGTCACGGGCGCCCGCGACGCGTGCGGCATCCACGAATTCGCGCTCGCGCAGACTCAGGAACTCACCGCGCACGAGACGGGCCATGCCCGTCCAGAGCACGAGGCCGAGGATGACCGCGAGCACGGGTGCACCCGCGATACCGAACCGGCGACCGAGCACAGCACCGATCACAATGACGGGGATCGTGATGACGATGTCGGTGAAGCGCATGAGCACCGAGTCGGGCCAGCTGCGGTAGTACCCCGAAATCGCGCCCACGACGGTGCCGATGATCGTGGCGATGATGCCCACGATCGCCATAATCATGAGCGACTGCTGGGTGCCGCGCATGACGACCGCGAAGATGTCGCGCCCGACCTCGTCCTGACCGAACGGGTGGTTGCCGATCGCGAAGGGCCACAGGCTGAGGGTCGGGCGACCCCCGTTCTCGATCGCGACGGCGATGTTCCAGGTGTACTGCCACCACCCGCCGGTCTTGAACGAGCCGAACTGCAGACCCACCGAAGTGAAGGCGAGCAGGATGATGAACGCGAGCACGATCATGGCAACGAGCGCGCCGCGGTGACGGAAGAACCGCTTCGCAACGATCTGACCCTGGCTGAGACCCGCGATGTCCTTCATCTCAATCGAGTTCTCGGCGTCAGCCGCAACTGAGTCGAGGTGCCCCGGATCTTCGACGGGGGGAGGAATGTTACTCATCAGGACACCCGGATTCTCGGGTCGAGACCCGCGTACGCGAGGTCGGCGATCAGGTTGAAGAGGATGGCCAGGCCACCAGTCACGAGAAAGAACGCCATGACGGGGTTCGGATCCACGTGGTCGAGGCCGTTCTGGAAGAGGGCCCCCATACCGGTCCATCCGAAGACTCGCTCGGTGATGACCGCACCGCCGATGATGCCGCCGATATCGAAGGCGACGACCGTGGCGATCGGGATGAGCGCGTTGCGGAACGCGTGGCGCACGACGACCGTGCGCTCGGTGAGACCCTTTGCCCGGGCGGTGCGGATGTAGTCCTGGTTCATGACCTCGAGCAGGCTCGCGCGTGAGTACCGGGTGTAGGTCGCGAACGAGATGAGGATGAGAGCGATCGTCGGCAGCAAGAGGTGCGTGAACATGTCGACGCCCTGAATCCACAGCGACCCCTCGAGACCCGGGGTGCCCGCTCCGATTGTCGCGATCGGGCGTCCCTTGATCCGGCTGGAGTTCGTGTACTGGTACCAGACAAACATGTACCGGTCGAGCGCGATCACGCCAGCGATGAGGAACCCGGCGATTGCCGTGGTTCGTGCGACCGGCATCCGATCATCGCCGCCCCAGAACCAGCCGATGAAGAAGCTCACGACGACCGTAACGACGGCGAGCAGGGCGAGCCCCCACGCCTCGAGGCCGTACGAGAAGCCGTACATGAACGGGAAGTAGATCGCGATGCCCACGAGAGCGACCGTGAGCGAGGCGTAGAGCGCACGCCGCCTCTTGAGCCCGACCGAGAGAGCCGTGATGCCGACAGCGATGCCGATCGACGTGATGACGATTCCGACAATGCCGATGTGGGGACTCGCGAACCAGTTGGTGAGGTCCATGTAGAAGAGGATGCCTGCCGTCACTGCGGCGGCGATCAGGAAAGTCCAGAGCTTCTGGATGCCCTTGCGCGGGATGATCGACATCCAGATGAGGCCCGCGACTATCGCGAAGATCGGGATGATCCAGTAGGGGATGTCGGGCTTGCGCAGGAAGTCGTTAAAGCCGATGGCCACATACTGCTTGAGCAGCACCGCCACCCAGAAGATCGGCAGCGAGAAGAAGAGGAACGACAGGAAAGTCACGCCATAGTCGTAGCCGCTGTACTGGCGCAGGGCCGTCGTGATTCCCACGATGAGACCCAGCACGATCGCCAGGAGCGTCGCGATCGTCACGAGCTGGAGGGTCGACCCGGCGGCCTGGCCGAGGAGCACGTTGACCGGCTGGTTTTGAACCGTCACGCCGAGGTCAAAGAAGCCCTTACCGCGGAGCCCGAGGATGCCACCGATCCAGAGGAAGTACCTCAAGTACACGGGGACATCGAGGTCGAGTAGCCGCGTTCGCGCGGCGATGAGCTGCTCCTTGTTGGGTGCAGCACTGGTTCGCAGGTCCTCGAGGGGGTCTCCTGACAACGCCGTCAGGATGTACATGAGGTAGGTGGCTGCGAGAAAGATGAAGAGGGAGGCGATAAGGCGCCTCACGACAAAAGTTGCCACGGATGGGTCCGCCTAACGGAGATTTCCTAATGGGTGGGCGCTGGGACCTTTCGGTCCCAGCGCCCGGGGTGCCTAACTACTGTCAGTCAGTGCCGAGCCGAGGCTCGACTACTCACCTGCAGAGACAGGCTCCCAATCCCAGATGTTCCAGAAAATGGTCGGCGCGAGCGTCGACGGCGAGATGTTCGCAATCGCGTTCTGGTCGTACGCCGTCACTGCCGGGAACTGGAAGATGGTTACTCCGTAGAAGTCCTCCCACGCAAGCTTGTCGATCTGCTGCATGATCTCGATCTGCTTGTCGGCGTCGAACTCCTTGCCGAGGGCACCGGTCAACTTGTCCATCTCAGGGTTGCTGTAGAAGTTCAGGTTGTTGATGCCGCCGGTGGTGAACGTGGGGGGCGCACCATTGGTCACACCGAGGCTCGTCGACTGCCATCCGAAGAGGGACGCGTCGTACGCACCGGGCGTGCCCAGGAGGCCACCCCAGTCAGGGCTGGAGCAGTCGGTCACGTTAAAGCCGGCGAGGGCTCCGGACTGCTGGATGAGGAGGAACTCGTTCGCGCGACGAGGGTTCGTCGACGAGAAGAGCATGCAGACCTCGGGGTTGGTCACGCCAGCCTCAGCGAGGAGGGCGATCGCACCGTCGATGTCGACATCGGCGTAGGCGTCGGAGCCGTTGTTGGCGACGGACTCGTCGTAGCCCTCGGCACCCGGCAGGAAGACCTGCGAGTTACGAACCTCGGCGTCCTCCTGGAGGGGCTTGATGAGCTTGTCGACGATCTCCTGGCGCGGAATGACCTTCATGAACGCCTCACGGATGAGGGGGTTGTTGAAGTTTCCGCTCTTCGACTGGTCGAACTGCAGGTCGATGTGCTCGTAGGTTCCCTCGTAGCCACCGATGACGGTGACGTCGAGTGCCGAGAGCGCGTCCGCCACATCCACGGTCGCCTGCGGGGAGATCACCTGGACCTCGCCATTCTGCAGGGCCTGAACCGCGGCGAGCGGGTCCGTGATGAAGCGGACCGTGATTTCCTCGACCTTGGGCAGGTTGTCACCCTGGTACTCCGGGTTGGCCGTGAGGGTCACGTACTGGTCAGCGACGAAGTCGGTGATCATGTACGGGCCGCTCGCAAGCACGAGGTCGGGGTCGGACGGCATCTCGGTGAAGTTGAAGCCCGAGTTCCAGAACGAGGAGATCGGGGCGAGCGCCTCGGCGTCGCCATCCAGAATCGCCTTGAGTACGGCGTCCTTGGCCTCCTGGTTGTCCTCGATGCCGAGGGCCTTCTTACCCACGACGTGCGCCGGAAGCGGCGAGGTGAGCTGAAGCTCCCAGTCGACGAACGGCGTGTTGTAGGTCATCGTGACCGACTTCTTGTCGTCGCTGACCTGCGGCGTAGTCGTCACGAGACCGAGACCGACCTCGGGGTCGGCGCCGGAGTCGAAGAAGACCACGTCGGTCGGGAAGTCGTCAGTGAACTCACCGGTGTCGGGGTCGGTGAACTCCGACGAGTCGAAGTCCGGGGTGTCAAGCGCGCGAGAGAGCGCGGCCCACTGGAGCATGATGTCGGTCGCGTCGACCGCGGTGCCATCCGACCACTTCACGCCATCGGCGATCGTGTACTTGATCACGAGCGGGTCGTCGGAGACCTTCTCGATCGTGCCGAAGGAGGTGTCGCGCACGAGCTCGGGAACGTCGTTGTAGTAGTTGAAACCGCCGAGCGTGGCGTAGGTGATGTTGTTGTTCGCCGTGGCGTTACCGAACGACGTGTTGCCGTTGTATGAGTAGAACGGCTGGTTCCACGCCACTGATAGCGATGATCCCTCAACGATCTCGGACTGCGGCGCTGCGCAACCCGAGAGCACGAGAGCGCCAGCAGCGACCGTGGCAGCTGCTGCCGCGAATCGTCTGATTCTCAATTTTCCTCCTGTGCAAGATGGCAAGCGTCTCGACGATTCCTAGCGTCGAGACCTGCGTATTTATTCACACCCTAAGCGGGGGCCAACCCCCCACAAAACTGTAGGCCGAAACGTTACACAGTGGTAACGCTGAGTGAAATTCGTTGCGCCCCCTGACGATTTACTGCGCAGGTGGATCCCGAAACGCAACGAAATTGCACGCAATTCATTCAGGTGCTGAGAAATGAGCGTGCGCGTGCGCGTAGCATCGAAACGTGATGAAAACAGCGTCGTCGGATATCGACTCCCCGACCCTGCTGATCTTCGACGGTGATTGTGCCTTCTGCACAACCTGGGTGAACCGGTTGGCGGCATGGCTGCCGATCTTCCCACCCTCTTCGCCATGGCAATGGATCGATCTCGACCGGTACGCGCTGACCACGGACGACGTGACCTCGTATGCCTGGCTCGTCACGCGCCGACACCAGTACGCCGGACACCTCGCGTTCTCCGCTCTGCTGCGGATGCAACCCATCGGTGCGCTGCGATTTCTCGGACACCTCATCGCCACCCCTCCGTTCTCCTGGGTGGCTGCCGTCGGATACGCCTTCATCGCGGCGAACCGCCACCGCCTTCCCGGGGGCACGCCGGCGTGCGCGCTGCCGCGCCCATGACCGACGTGCAGCCGACACGACGGCGGCTGTGGGCCGAAGTGCTCATTGTGCTCGGGCTCTCGCTCGGAGCATCCGCCGTGTACTCGGTCGTGTCGATCGCCAACAAGCTCACGCGCACCGAATCGCTCGCCTCGCAGACCACAAGTCTCAACTCCTCGCTCAGCCCCCGCCCCACTTTCGACCTCATATACAACCTGCTCGCAGTCTTCTTCGACCTCGTGCCCGTCGCGCTCGTCGCCTTCCTCCTGTGGCAGACCACACGACCGCACCTGGGCCGACTCGGAATCGACTTCACCCGGCCGAAGCGTGATCTCGGGTGGGGCGCCGTACTCGCGCTAGTCATCGGGGCAGGCGGCATCGTCGTCTACCTGGTGAGCCGCACCCTCGGCATCAACACGACCGTCGACCCCGCAGCCCTCGAGAGCTACTACTGGTGGACGGTGCCGGTGCTGTTCCTGCGCGCCGTCGACGCGGGCGTGACAGAAGAAGTCATCGTGATCGGATACCTGTTCGCGAGACTCGGTGACTTGGGGTGGGGCAAGTGGCACATCATCCTGTCGACTGCACTACTGCGTGGCACCTACCACGTGTACCAGGGGTTCGGTGCGTTCGTCGGCAACGTCGTCATGGGGGTCATCTTCGGATGGCTGTACACACGCACCGGGCGCGTGCTGCCACTCGTGATCGCCCACGTCATCATCGACACCGTCATCTTCATCGGCTACCCGTGGGCAGCCGCGACCTTCCCCGCGGTCTTCGGCTGATCGAACCGCCATTCCCAATTCAGGTTGTCACGGGGTTCGGCTGGATAGTCCAGCCGTAGCTCCCCACAACCTGAATTGGGAAGCTCATCTACGCGTTCGCGGCCAGAGGTGGTCACCGCGACGAATCATCGTGAGGATGGCCTGCTCGGCCGAGTCCCACTCGTGCATGACCTGGCGATAGCTGAGTCGCACCGTTCGGTAGCCGAGCGCAGAGAGCGCGAGATCGCGACGTCGGTCGGACTCGAAGAACTCCCCCGTCGCGTGAAACCCGTAGCCATCCAACTCGAGGACGAGACGGTCACCGATCATCACATCCACTCGACCGACACCGGCGATCTCGACCTGGGTCCGCACCCGAAGTTTGAGGGAGCGAAGGCGCCACCGGGCCATCGTCTCCAACCCGGATTGACTACCGGAGTCGCTCGCCTGGAGAAGTCGGCGAGCTAGCACTGTGTCAAACGCGGCCTGAAGTTGGGGAAGTCGAACGAGTTCCCGATTCAGGGCGCAATCGATCGCCACAAGCGCAAGCTCGGGTGACTGACAGAGCACGGCATGATTGAGCGCTGTCGCGATCGACTGCACGGGATGCGCGATACTCCCAGCGCCGTTGCGCCAGTGAATGACAGCACCCGCCCTGTCGTCCTGCCGGGTGACACGAGCACTGGCCACCGAACGAAGCCGAGATGCGTTGGCTGGAACGGCGACGTGGACGCGATCGTCGGCACGCACCCAGACCCCCGCACGAGCTAGCGCGCTGACGCAGGTGAGCGCTCCGCCTACCCGCACGGACGCGACGACGGCCGGGTCTGCACGGACGCTCGCGTACCACCCGCGGCGCACCCGGAAGATTGCTCCGCTGTGACGAGCTCGACCGATGTCATAAGAGGTGTGACCCGCGTCGATGAAGGCGCGCCGCGGAGCCACGCCTTCGTGAGAGAGCAGGACAGATTCCATGGATTCCATGGGGCGAGCGTGGCCGCTGCGGGTTCGCGCAGGGATGCGAACGGCGTCAGCGGTGCATCCATCGCTTCCTTTTCAGGCTGTGAGCGATGAGAGCTGGATTGTCCCGTCATCGCCGCCCACAACCTGAAAAATGAAACTAGGCGAAGGCCTCCACCGGCGGGCAGGCGCACACGAGGTTGCGGTCGCCGAAGGCGTTGTCGATGCGACCCACCGGCGGCCAATACTTGTGACGGATGATCGAGCGCAGCGGGTAGACCGCCTGCTCGCGCGAGTACGCGTGTGTCCACTCGCCCTCGATGACGGACTGCGCGGTGTGTGGGGCGTTCACGAGCGGGTTGTCGTCGGCCGGCCAGGTGCCTGCGGCGACGGCCTCCGCCTCGTCTTTGATCGCGATCATCGCGTCGATGAAACGGTCGATCTCGGCGAGGTCCTCGCTCTCGGTCGGCTCGACCATGAGCGTGCCCGCGACCGGGAAGGACATCGTCGGGGCATGGAAGCCGAAGTCGACGAGGCGCTTGGCGACATCGTTGTTGTCGATGCCCGTCGCCGCCTGAAGGGGACGCAGGTCGAGGATGCACTCGTGCGCGACCAGGCCGTTGTCGCCCGCGTAGAGCACGGGGTAATGCTCACGCAGCCGCACAGCGACATAGTTGGCCGCGAGCACCGCGGCGCCCGTCGCGGCCTTGAGACCGTCGGATCCCATCATGCGCACGTACGCCCACGAGATCGGCAGGATGCTCGCGCTACCGAAGCGCGCCGCCGACACCGGATTGCGGTCGCCGAACGGCAAGAACGGCGCGAGGTGCTCTTTCGCGGCCACTGGTCCTACCCCGGGCCCGCCCCCGCCGTGTGGGATGCAGAACGTCTTGTGCAGGTTGAGGTGCGAGACGTCACCCCCGAAGTCGCCGAAGCGCGCATAGCCGAGGAGGGCGTTGAGGTTGGCGCCGTCGACGTACACCTGGCCGCCGGCGTCATGTACGGCGTCGCAGATCGCACGCACCTCGTGCTCGTAGACGCCGTGGGTCGACGGGTAAGTGATCATGAGCGCCGCGATCGAGTCGGAGTGCTCTGCGATCTTCGCGCGCAGGTCATCCAGGTCGACGTTGCCGAGGTCGTCGCACGCGACCACGACGACGCGCATGCCCGCGAGCACCGCCGAGGCCGCGTTCGTTCCATGCGCGCTCGAGGGAATGAGGCAAACGGTTCGCTGTGCGTCACCGCGCGAGTGGTGATAGCCCCGGATCGCGAGGAGACCCGCCAGCTCGCCCTGGCTACCCGCGTTGGGCTGGAGCGAGACCGAGTCGTATCCGGTGACCTCAGCGAGCCAGCTCTGCAGCTGCTCGATGAGGGTGAGGTAGCCGTGCGTGTCCGCCTCAGGAGCGAAGGGGTGCAGCCCCGCGAACTCCGGCCACGTCACCGCCTCCATCTCGGTTGCGGCATTGAGCTTCATGGTGCACGACCCCAGCGGGATCATCCCGCGGTCGAGCGCGTAATCCTTGTCGGCGAGGTACTTGAGGTAGCGCATCATGCTCGTCTCCGAGCGATGAGTATTGAACACGGGGTGGGTGAGGTACGCGCTCGAGCGCTCAAGCGCGGTCGGGATGCCCGTGCCGGCCGTGCCCGATAGCTCGCCATCCACGGCGCCGCCGAACGCGCGCACGACCGCGTGCAGGTCAGCGGGGGTCGTGGTCTCGTCGACAGAAATGCTGATGGTGTCGTCATCCACCGCGTTGAGAAGCACACCGAGCTCGTACGCCTTCTCGACGATCGCGCGGGCGCGACCCGGGGCTGCGACCGTGATGGTGTCGAAGTAGTGCTCGGTCACGACTCCATCGAGGGCGCTCGCGAGGGTCGCGGCCTTCTGGGCCACCGCGGTCGCGATGCGACGCAGCCCCGCGGGGCCGTGGTAGACCGCATACATACCGGCCATGACGGCCAGCAGCACCTGGGCGGTGCAGATGTTGGAAGTGGCCTTCTCACGACGGATGTGCTGCTCGCGCGCCTGCAAGGAGAGGCGGTACGCGGGGTGACCCGAGGAGTCCTGGGAAACGCCGACGAGGCGGCCGGGAAGCTGGCGCTCGAGGCCCGCGCGCACGGCCATGTAACCCGCGTGAGGACCACCGAAGCCCATGGGAACGCCGAAGCGCTGGGTCGTGCCGATCGCAACGTCCGCGCCGAGCTCGCCCGGAGAGGTGAGAAGGGTGAGCGCGAGCAAGTCGGCCGCGACGACGACGACGCCCCCGGCATCCTTGACGGCGGCGATCACGGCGGACGGGTCCCAGATTGCGCCCGAGGCACCGGGGTATTGGATCGCGACGCCGAAAGCGGGGGGCGTTTCGATACGCGCTGACGCGCTACTCAACGACCGCAAGTCGAGCTCGACGAGCTCGATGCCGACTGGCTCGGCGCGGTGTTTGAGCAGCGCCTTGGTCTGCGGCAGCATGTCTGCGTCGACGATGAAGGTCGCCGAATCGGACCCGGATGCGCGCCGCGCGAGCAGCATCGCCTCGACGACCGCTGTGCCCTCATCGAGCATCGAGGCGTTGGCCGTCGTCATGCCGGTGAGGTCAGAGACCATGGTCTGGAAGTTGATGAGCGCCTCGAGACGCCCCTGCGAGATCTCCGGCTGGTAGGGGGTGTACGCGGTGTACCAGCTGGGATTCTCGAGCACGTTGCGCTTGATGACCGCGGGCGTGATGGTGTCGTAGTATCCGAGCCCGATCATTGAGCGGCGCACCGTGTTGCGAGCCGCGAGGGCGCGCAGTTCGGCAAGCGCCTCGCGCTCCGACGCAGCCTCGGGGATGACGGACGACGCCAGGGGGGCGACGTGGATCGACGGCGGCACGGCCGCGTCCACGAGAGCCTCGACCGAGTCGTACCCGACAGCGGCGAGCATGACGGACTGGGCATCGGCGTCGGTGCCGATGTGCCGTTCGGCGAAGCGCTCCGTCATCACTCGGCGGTGAGGGCCGAGTAGCCCTCGAAGTCGAGCAGGTCGGGGAGCGCGTCGAACTCGACCTTGATGAGCCAACCCTCGCCGAAGGGGTCGCTGTTGACGAGCTCGGGGCTTGCGACAACCGCCTCGTTCGACTCGACGACCTTGCCATTGACGGGCGCGAAAAGCTCCCCCACCGACTTGGTCGACTCGATCTCGCCGACCACTTTGCCTTCAGCGACCGTCGAACCGGCCTTCGGGAGGTCGACGAACACGATGTCGCCGAGCTTCTCGGCGGCGTACTCCGTGATGCCGATCGTGGCGACCGGGCCTTCCACGAGCACCCACTCGTGCTCAGCGGTGTACTGGAGATCCTTCTTGTCGACCATGGTCAGTTCTCTCTCTTGTAGAAGGGCAGTGAAACAACGGATGCCGCGACTCGCGACCCCCGCACATCGATGTCGAGCGTGGTGCCGGGCTCAGCAGACCCGCGCTCGACGTAGGCCATCGCGATCGGGTAACCCAGGGTGGGCGACAAGGCGCCACTCGTGATGACGCCGACCTCGCGGTCACCGTCCATGACCGCGTAACCCGCGCGGCCCGCGCGCTTGCCCTCGGAGACGAGACCGACGAGCACGCGCGAGTCGGCCGGGGCGCCGGCTTCAATCGTGGCGCGACCGACGAAGTCGCCCTCCTTGGTGAGGCTCACCACCCGGCCGAGTCCGGCCTGCTCCGGAAGGGTGTCGAGGCCCAGCTCGTGCCCGTAGAGCGGCATGCCCGCCTCGAGGCGGAGGGTGTCGCGCGAGGCGAGACCCGCGGGAACCAGACCTCGGCCGGAGCCCGCCGTCGTCAGGGCATTCCAGAGGGCCACGGCATCCTTGACGGGCACATAGAGTTCGTACCCGTCTTCCCCCGTGTAGCCGGTGCGGGCGACGAGCACCGTGGAGTCGGCGAAAGTCGAGCCCGTCGAGGCGTAGTACTTGAGGTCGCTGAACGACTCGATGTGCAAGCCCTCCGTCGACGCGAGAATGTCCCGCGAGTTCGGGCCCTGAACAGCGATGAGAACGATGTCATCAGTCAGGTCGCTCACGGTGACATCGAAGCCAGCGGCACGCTGCTGGAGGGCATCCACCACCACCTCACGGTTGCCCGCGTTGGCCACCACGAAGTATTCGTTCTCGCCCAGTACGTAGACGATGAGGTCGTCGAGGATGCCACCGCTCGCCTCGAGGATCAGAGAGTACTTGGCTTTGCCGACGGCCACGGCGGAGATGTTGCCCGCGAGCGCGAAATCGAGAAAGCGCGCTGCGTCGGGGCCGGTGACCGAAATCTCCGCCATGTGGGAGATATCGAAGATGCCCGCGGCCGTGCGTACGGCGTGATGCTCGGCAAGATCTGACGAGTACCGCACGGGCATCTGCCAGCCCGCGAAGTCGGTGAAGCTCGCGCCTGCGTCGACGTGCAGCTGGTGGAGCGGACTGTTCTTCACGGAGTTCTCCTGCCGGTGGGCGTGGACTAGAACTCCCCCTCTGTCATTGGCCTGAGAGTTTCGCGCGAGTGGCGCTTTCACCGTCGGCGGCTCACGCTGCGATTGGGGTTTCGATAGGCGCTGTGCGCTACTCAACCTGCTTCGCGCTTCACGTGAAGCACTTTTCAGAGTGGCCAGAGTCGATGCGGTACGTGAACCTGAGAGATTGGCGGGGAGGCTTGCTCCTTCGGTGTCGACTCCGAGGTGTCGACTCTCCCGCATCGGTCGTGCGGCCCTGTCTGCAATTGTGAGGCAAGCATACCCCGCCGCTCGCGTGCCGTTCAGTACTTCTGGTCGGCGGATATCGTGAGATCGGTCAGGCTCACGAGAAGTTCGTCCATCGTCGCCGACTGAAGCAACCGCACGCGGTCAAGCTGTTCGAGTGGCGCAATTCCCGCGAGCTGCCAGACGGCCGCGACCGGGTCGTCCGCAAGTTCGACGTCCGCGCTCCACTCCTGGTCAGCGTGCTCGCTTGCTCGCGCCAGCGCGCGGCGAACCACCTGTTCCGCCCGCTCGCGCGCGGGCCGCAGACGCTCGTCCCAGTGGAGCTCGGGAAGGGTGCGCACGAGAGCGCGGGGAAAAGGATCGTCGTCGAGCCATTCTTCGACCTCCACGCGACGCTCGCCCTCGGCGACGAGCACAACGAAGCCCTCGGCCGAATCTAGCTCGGTGATCTGGGCCACCGTGCCGGTCGCGAAGCGGTGCTCGCCGCCGCCGACCTCCTGCCCGCGCTCGATCAGGACGACACCGAATTCTGCGGGCTCATCGGCGAGGATGCGGGAAAGCATCACCAGGTACCGCTCCTCGAAGACGCGAAGCATCGTTGGCATGTGCGGCATGAGCACGGAACCCAACGGGAACATCGGGAGCTCGGTCATCAGTCGGTGATGTCCGCGGCGTAGAGCGCCGCAGCCCCAACCGCGGGGATCGTCAGCAGAACCGCGACGACGACCCCGACTGTGCAGATGACGCGCGACAGCGTGCCGGGGGTTCGTAGACCCACCGTCGCGAATACGGCCCCCACCATCCAGGGGAAGCCTGCTAGGAATAGCCCCCAACTGAGACCGTCGTAGCGGCCCCGCTCGCCCTGGAGTACGCCGACCCACCCACCGATCGAGAGAAGGAACGAGGCGAGCGCGAGTGCTACAAGTGCGGTACCGACAATGCCGAGCACGCTCGGTGTGCGCACCGGGCGGGCCACCCGTGGCGCGGCCGCACGCACCGCCAAGATCGCCAAGGCGATGCCTGCACCGATGAGCACGAGCGTGATGCCGAAGTTGATCGCCATCTCGACGGGTGCATTGCTCGGAAACCCACGGGTGCCCATGAGGCCGGCACCAAACAGCTGGCACAAGACGCCCGCAAGGATGAACGCCGCGGCGACCACACCGCGGATGATCGCCTGCGTACGGTCTCCCGGCTCGAAAGCCACGGGCTGCGGGGCCACGACAGGCTGCTGCGGAACACCGGGCTGCGGGAGGGGCACGGATGCGTAGGGAGAGGTGTCACTCACCCATTCACGGTATCGGGTGCATCATGTGTTGTCATGACGATCATCGAAACCCCCGAGGTATCCGAGGCCACTGGCGAGGTTGCCGCCATCTACGCCGAAGACATCGAGAGTATGGGCTACGTCCCCAGTCACACTAGGGTCATGGCGGTCAATCCTGAGGCGTACCGTGCCTGGGAGAACCTCATCGGAGCGATCGCTCGGCCCATGGACAAGCGGCGCTACGAGCTCATCACTCTTGCTGCGGCGGGCGCCATCGGCTCCCGTGCCTGCCGGCTCGCGCACGGCAAGAAATCCCTCACCTACATCAGCGAGGACGAGCTCGTGCGGATTGCCCGCGACTTCCGCACCGCAGGACTTGCCGACAACGAGGTCGCTCTCATGGAGTTCGCCGAGAAGCTCAGCTCCGACTCAGCATCCATGACCGAGGCGGATGCTCAGGCCCTCCGTGACGTCGGGTACACCGATCGTGAGATCGTCGACATCACCCTCGCGGCCGCGGCGCGCAACTACTACAGCCGGGCGCTGCACGCGCTCGCGGTGCCCGTCGACATCCCACCCGGGCTCAGCGATGAACTTCGGTCCGCCCTCGTCGACTCGCTCTAGCCCGAGCTAGTTGCTCGCGACGACGACAGTCGTCTCGGTGTCATCATCGACCTCGATGGTCGCGGCCAATCCGTGCTCTGCAAAGAGCGCGGCGGATGCCCGAGCCTGAACCGCGCCCACCTCCACGAGCACCACGCCGCCGGGCGCTAGCCACTGCCGCACCTCGCTGGCGAGCCGCCGCTGCACGTCGAGACCGTCGGATCCCCCGTCGAGCGCCTCGATCCGCTCAAACATCCTCGCCTCTCGAGGGAGCAGGTCGATCTCTGCTGTGGGCACGTAGGGCGTGTTGCAGATCAGCACATCGACCCAGCCACGAAGCGCCTCAGGCAACGGGGAGAACAGATCGCCCTCGAACACGTGCTGCGGGTCGAGGTTGAGTCGCGCCGATCGGGCGTCGAGATCGCTCGACCACAGACGGACGTTCGGAACGGCATCCGCGACCGCCGCTCCCAGCGCCCCCGAGCCACAGCACAGATCGAGCACGACCGCGCCCGGCGCACACCGCGCGATCGCCAGGTCGACCAGCAACCCCGTGCGGTGGCGCGGCACGAAGGATCCGGGCTCGACGCGGTACCGTCGGCCTCGGAACTCGGCCCAGCCGACGATGTACTCGAGTGGTTCGCCGGCGACCCGTCGGGACACCATCGATTCGATCATCCCCGCATCGCTCGACTCGGCGAGAATGAGGGCTGCCTCGTCCTCGGCGAAGACACAGCCCGCCGCACGAAGACGATCGACGATGTGCTGCATCGTCAGCCGCACGACTCCGCGGCGTCGGAGGTGAGCCCGAGCACGTCGCGAATACGGCCCGCGGCACCCGCCGAATCGTCGCTCGAGGGGAACTGCACTTGGTCGGCCTCGTCGAGACTCGTCACCTGCGAGAGCGTCTCGTATGATGCCGCGATCGCTATCGATGCGTCACGCAGGATGATGATGTCTGGCTCGATCTCGGCAGGCCACGCGACCTCCTCCGAACCGAAGCGCGCTGCCGACTCCTTATACTCGTCGCGAGCGACGGCCGCTGCCGCGGTGAAAGCCTCCACGTCTTGCGCGGAGTACGCCTGAGCGAGGTCCCTACCGACAGCGTTGGTGGGGCAGACGGTGTCCAGGTAGAACTCGCCCGCCTCCTCGATGCTCATCGCGGAGGCTGAAGGCTGCGGGGCGGGCGCCGCGGAGCAACCAGCGAGGGTGAGCGCGACGAACGCGAGTGCGGCTACGGCGCGGGCGGTGAGGGAAGTCATCGCATCATCCTGCCCCACCACAGCCGAGAGTTACTTGGTGGCGATTCCGTAGGCGACGTAACGCCAACTCTCGGGGACGCGCCCGAACCCCCTATCGTCGAGACCCGCGAGCGCGCGGCGCTGGGACTCACTCATCCCGAACACACCGAGAAAACCGGTCGTGTGCAGTTCATAGTTCGAAAACGGCTCGAGCAGTTCCTGCATTTCCTTGACGGTCGTGAAGCGCCAGGTCGCGCGACGGAGGCGATAGGCGATCGCGCGCCCAAACCGATGGAGCCAGGTTCCGCGAAGGTTCTCGGCGAACAAGAGCAGACCCCCCGGTTTGAGCGCCTTGTGGATCTCGCTCATCGCGTTGCGTTGGGAGGAGAAGTTCGGCCCGAGTCCGCCCAGCACCGACTTGAAGACAACAATGTCAAAGTGGTTTTCCCACGGGATCTGCGCGTTGAGGTCAATGTCGATGTAGTCGATTCCCGTGACCCCGTACGACGTGTGAAGCGGTTCGGCCTGCTCACGCGTGTGCTGCCAGTTGCTGCACACAACGTCGTGGCCCAGTCGGTGCAGCCACAGGGACGGTCCGCCGGGCCCGGCCCCCACCTCGAGCACCTTCAGCAGGGGCGGAGCCGCCGCGACGTGCGGCTGCCAGAGGCGCACCGCCTTCGACCACGTGCGCACGTCCCACCCGACGATGTCGTTCATGAAAGCGTCGTCGATTGTCATTGGTCCCCGTCCCGATCGGTGGCGCTGTGGCTGAGCCTATTGGGCGGGAAGACAGAATGGTTGGGTGACACGAAAACGACCGGGCGGGCGAATCGGTTTCGCCCTCGACGCGCTCCACCACGCGGAGTCTGACCGGGAAGTGCGCTCTCTTGCCGAGGCACTCGGGGGTGCGCCGTCGGCCGTGCGGGAGATATCCATGGGGGTTCCGACAGTGGCCGCCCGACACCTCGTGTTCGGGTCACGCGGAGAAATCATCCTGCACGACGCCGTCGTTGTGGGCGTCGTGCTGCGTCTCGACGCGACCGGGCAGAGCCCGCGCGGCATCGAGCTTGCGGACTGGATCGCGGGCGCATCCGCACAGGCGACCCTTGACGAACTTGCCTTGGCGTTCGGGGCTCGGCCGCAGTTCGCGGGGTTCGGTATCCCCTACTTCGCCGTCGACGGCGGGTACGTGCGCGCCACCTTCGCCGACAACCGCGGGTGGAAAGAACCCGGCAATCTGCGCAGCCTCACCGTGACGGCGGCTAAGCCTGGCCTTGCCATCAGACCCGAGGATGATGCGTGCCCCGTGTGCAGCGACCTGCTTGTGCGCGACGACCGCGACGGTGTCGATGTCGGCCCGACCGTCGCCTCCCTCGCTGCCGCGCTCGACGCTGACCTCGTCACCGAAGACTCCCACTGGGTGCCGCTCGCCGACCTGCAACCGCTGCACGCATCGCGCCTCATGGCACGCGTCGAGAGCCAGCTGCGGTGTACCTCGTGCCGGCGGATCATGTGCTTCGTGCTGGCGCGAGATGCGCCGGCGGCGTTCGGCTACTTCGTCGTGAACGACGCCCAGCGGCATCCGCTCTCCCTCATCCCGCCCGTCGAGGAGTGGGGCGACGCGGAGCGCATCGACCGCGGCCGAGCCGGAATGCGGTACCGCGACCACGAGCCGGGGCGGTGGTTCCTCGTCGAGAAACGGGGCGAGTTGTACCTGGACGCGCGGTACAACCTCAGCAACATGATCGACGACTCGGCGCTCATCCAACTCGACGACTCGGAGGCCCTGGCCTATGAGTTGGGCGGGCACGACTACATCGCGCGGCTCGCGAAACAGGTGCACGACGATCCGCCCCATCGCGAGAAGTCGCGGTATCACTCGCGCGACCTGTACCAGTCGCCGGAGGGTCGCGCGTACCGCGACGCGGTCGGACGCGCGATCGTCAATCACACTTGGCTCGCGCAGCAGCGGAACGGCTGAGAAGCGCGAGGAAATGTCACAGATGGCCGAAGAGATTGTTCGGAACTGTCCTGAAACGGTGTAGCGTCACGAGAGAATGGCCGCGTTCCCTGGACTAACCACGGGCGCGGATGCTCGCCGTCCGGTACACGAAGGTAAGGGCCTACTGGGATGTCCGACCTCCCCCACCCCGCCGAGCACGCTGCGGAATCGTCATGGCAACGCTTCTGGAACAAGGGGGGATGGTGGAAGTCAGTTCTCGTCGCGGCCGTCTACATCGCGATCTACCTTCTCCTCGGCTTCCTGATCAGTAACGTCAGTGGAATCAAGCCCGAGAACGTGCTCTCCGATCCGCTCAGTGTGTTCTTCGGGCTTGCCGTCCCCATCCTGGTCATGGGCGCGCTCACCTACCTCTTCATTTGCTCACTCGGCTGGACCAAGGAGATCTTCGGCAAGCAGCCCGTGACGGGTAGGCGGTGGATGTGGATCGCTGTCGTTCTCGTCTTGATTCCGAACGTCATGCACCTCGTCGCCACCAACTGGTCGGCATACGGTGTCGCGCTCGTGCTCGCGATCCTGTTCCTGGGGCTCTGCGTCGGGTTTTCCGAAGAGCTACTGACCCGAGGCGTAGCCGTCAACCTGCTCCGGCGGGCCGGATACGCCGAGCGGTCAGTGATGCTGCTGTCCGCCACAATTTTCGGCCTGCTGCACTCATCAAACATCGTGAGCGGTCAGAATCCCATCACCGTAGGAATTACGGTGCTCTACACCTTCGGGTTCGGCGCGATGATGTACCTCTCGATGCGCGCTACCGGGAGCATCATTTGGGCAATACTGCTGCATGCGTCCACAGACCCCAGCACCATCCTGGCCACAGGGGGGATCGATGCTCACAGTGGCAACTCGGGGGACGCCGGAATCATCGCGATCGCGGGCTTCTTCAACTACGCCTACATCTTGGCTGCACTCGTGGCCATCTTCTTGGTGCGGGGCAAGGTTGACCAGGAGCGGTCTCCACGAAAGCACCCCGTCTCGAAGGAGTAAGCAGCCGCTGGGCGCGCGCCTGACAGCGTGGCGATGCTCCCCAGCCCCCGCGCACCGGGTAGCCCCAACGCACTTAGGTCAGACTTGACGCATGAAGGGCATGGACGCCGTCGAACGCGCCCGAGCGGTCGAACTGCTCGGCGCGTTCAACGACGAAATGACCCGCGTCGTGGACTCCGTGTTCGGCACACAATGGGCCGAGATAGAGGAGATCATCGCCATGGTCGCGCTCATGCGGAACCGGGCGATGACGACGCGATCACTCGCGGAGGTCAGCGGACTGGATCGACGTGCGATCTCGAGACTCGTTGCGCGCTTGAGCAGCGAGGGAACGATCGAGACTCGATCGGCGCCGCAGGACCGGCGCTCCGTGCAGGTTGCGCTGACCCGCCAGGGCCAACGGCAAGCAGTGGCGCTCAGGTCGTTGATCGGCGAGTTCTTCACCCGCTCCAGATCTATCGCCGACGAGATTAGCCGTGGACTCGGCTCTCGAGGTGGTCGGTCGGGGTCAAAGTCAGCGACAGATTCGCTCGACCTTCTCCGACGAGTGTGCGACGCGGGCGCATCCCTCGTTCGTGCGATGCCGAGCCAAGCGCGACAGGGCTCGCTTGCCGCGCGGCAGCGAGCCGCGCTAGTTCTGATCGCGAACAGCGGCGGACTGCGGCCCAGCGAGCTAACTCTTCCGCTCGACATCTCGCGTGCCGGTGCGACCTACATCATCGACCAACTCTGCACAAAGGGCTTCGTCTCGCGAAGCCGGGGACTACTCCCCGGCGACCGGCGCGCTGTCGTGCTACAGATCACTGCCGAGGGCGGGGACGCGCTACGCGCCGTAGCGAATGCAATCGAAGACCAGCGGGAGTCGCTGTCCGCACTTTTCGCGGAGGTTGCCGCATGGGACTCGCGCTAGCCTCGCACGTCGCAAAACTCGTTCGGGATTGTCTCGAAGCTTGTTCATACCTGAGCGCGAGGGGCGGCCTAGTTATCGGGGTGGGCGTCTAAACCGTACCTGGCGTTGGTCGGGTCGACAAAGAAGTCGGGCTCCGCAGGGGGTGCGATCGTGTAGCGCGTGAATGCAATCCCCAGCGCGATAAGGAACGCGACGCTCAGGGCAATGGTCCACGCGCTAGCAACAAGTTCGGTGGCGACAAGCGCGAACACCATGAGCGCGACGCCAACCGTAATGAAGAAGCTGAGGATGTCGATGAAGAGGATGTTGCGGCGAGCGATTCGCTTATATCCGAACACGACCGCGATCATGGTGACGGGCACCGAGTAGAGCGCGATTGTTGCGGCGGGCACGAACCCGGTAACGCTCCACCCGCCGAGGGCGAAAAGCACGATGAGCCAGATCAGGATCGGCCAGAACGCGATCTTGATGTGCTCCCAGTAGCTCTCGTTGACGGCCGCGAATACGGCGACAACACGGTTGTGCCGAGACCAGTCGTAGGCGAAATGCAGCAGTGAACCGACGATCGACAGCGGAATGATCGCGATGGCGTTCAACGCAATCAGGCTCTCGGCAGTCACGAGACACACCCTAGTGCGGGTTGCCGTGCCGGCTTCATGGCGTTCGATCGACGGAAGAGGTCGGACCTACCGCTGTCACGCATCCGCGAACACAGAGTGGATGTTGCCTTCCGGGTCGGCGAAGAAGCCGACGTACTGGCCCCACTCTCGGAGAGCCGGTCGCCCGGCGGGCGTCGCGCCGGCCAGGACTATCTCGTCGTACCGCCGCACAACCTCGGCTGGAGTGTCGCACTGAAAGTTCAGCTCGAACGCCTGCCCGGTGAATTGGGTCGCATAAGACGGGTGCCCATCGGTGTTGCCAGCCATGAGTTGACGCGAGAAGATCGCGAACCGAATGCCCTGACCGCCGAAAGCGACGTACGACTCTTCACGCGCAACGACCGCGAGGTCGAGCGCTCGTTCATAGAAAGCAGCGAGCTGGGCCACGTCATCAGCGAGGACCGTAATTCCTTCGAGGCGAACTGTCACTGCATGAGGCTAGCGGGCAGTCCCGACACGGATGCTAGGAGCCGCTTCACGCGACCATGAGCGGGGTGATCGCAGCAACTTTGTCGCGAAGCACCCGGCGCTCAATTCGCAACTCGTAGTTGCTCTGAAGATTCATCCAGAACTCTTCCGAGGTTCGGAAATACTTCGCAAGCCGAATCGCTGTATCGGCCGTGATCCCCCGTTTGCCATGGACGATCTCATTGATGCGTCGCGGTGGCACGCCGATCGAGACCGCCAGCTTGTTCTGGGTGATCCCGAACCCTTCGATGAAGTCTTCCATCAGGATCTCGCCAGGATGGATCGGCCTAATCAGATCCACCTCAGTGATAGTCGATGAGCTCGACATCTTCCGCACCTTCCTCTCTCCATACAAAACACAGACGCCACTGCTCGTTCACACGGATGCTGTGCTGCCCAGGTCGGTCACCGACCAAACGCTCCGGGCGATTTCCCGGCGGAATCCGCAGATCCTCCACATCCCTCGCGGCATGGATCAATTCGAGCTTGCGCAAGGTCGCCCGTTGCAGGGTCCGATCAGCACCCTTGATGTACTGCTCGTGCCAGATACGCTCGGTGTCCCTGCTTCCGAACGATCTGATCACACGCGCATTCTATAACGCCTCACGTCAATAACGCCCTGCGTTATCGATGTGAGGGTCATCGCCGATCGGGGAATTCCAGCTCCATCGTCCCGTCCTGCACAGCTTGTGACTAAGCACGAATTACCCCAGATCGCGTAGCGGTTCCTAGCGGACCCAGCTCGCTGCACAAAGGTGGGACCATGGGCATCCGCTATCTCGCAGTCTCGATCTCAGAGGCCGACTTCACGCGTCTCTCGTCCGAACCACCTGCGATGTTGAGTGAGCTGGAAGGCGATGGAACTCGCGATGGGCTCGACCTCGACAAGAGTTGGTCGTATCTTCAGCGGTATCTGGAGGAGGCCGGCCTAGAAGCGGCGGGCGCGCTCGTGGCTGGTGCTGTCACGCACACGAATGACGGTTGGATCCCGTATCGCGGCCTCGTCTCGCCCGAACGAGTCAAAGTTGCGGCGGCGGAACTCGCGAGAATCACGCCGCCGCAGCTCCAGGCATTCTTCAGCGTTTCTGAGACCGAAGGAACAAGCCGAGACATGGAGGACTACTGCTACGTGTCTACCTCCAACGAGCCGTCGAGTTCATCGCCAGTGTCGCGTTGCAGGAACGTGCGCTCGTCTACTGGATCGGCTAGTAAACCACAGGGCGCCCCCTAGTTGTTGAAGCGGAACTCCACTAAATGCCGTCGTCGTGCAATACTGGGCTCATGTCGACCCAACGAGCCGCGATCTACCTCCGGATCAGCCTCGACAGAACCGGCGAAGAGCTCGCCGTCGCGCGACAGGCTGAGGACTGCCGGGCCATCGCTCAGTCCCGAGGGTGGGATGTCGTAGAGACCTACACCGACAACAGCGTCTCCGCTTCGAAGCGATCGGTTCGTCGCCCGGCCTACGACCGAATGGTGGACGACTTCAACGCAGGCAAGTTCAATGCGCTCATCTGCTACGACCTCGACCGCCTGACCCGCCAGCCCCGCCAACTCGAAGACTGGATCGACGCGGCGGAGGAACGCGGGCTACTTCTTGTCACCGCGAATGGTGAAGCAGACCTCACCACCGATGGCGGGCGCATGTTTGCCCGTATCAAGGCATCCGTAGCCCGCGCTGAAGTGGAGCGAAAGAGCGCTCGCCAGGTCCGGGCCGCTCGACAGCGTGCCGACCGCGGGAAAGCGCCAGGAGGACCGCGCCTGACGGGCTACACGGCGTCTGGAAGCATCGACAGCGGCGAGGCGAGCGATATCCGACGCATGTTCGAACTGTTCTCGCAGGGAGAGACCCTACGCAGTATCGCCGCCCTCACCGGACGCACACCATCGACGGTTCGCACCATCCTCATCAACCCGCGCTATGCGGGTAGAGCCGTCTACCGCGGCGAGCAGACCGGCAAGGCGGGCGACTGGGAGCCGATCGTCTCAGAAGCATTGTTCGACGCTGTGCAGGCCCGCCTAAACGACCCTCGACGCATCACCAACCGTGTTGGCACAGACCGCAAGTACCTCGGCTCTGGACTTTTCCTCTGTGGCGTATGTGGTGACCCCGTGCGCACGAACGGACCTCGCTACTGGTGTCCAGTCGGTGGACACGTCACAAGGACACTCGCGCCGATCGACGAGCTCGTGACGTCGGTAGTGCGAGCGCGTCTTGCACGCCCCGACGTCCACGCCCTAGTCACTCCAGTCGACAACGACGCGCTACAACAGTCCGACCGCGATTCACGAGATCTGCGGGCTCGGCTCGCGACCGTGGAGGCCGACTATGACGCCGGCCACATCGACGGCACCCGCTTTGCGGTTGCCTCGGAGAAGATCCGAGCGGAGCTCAAGCGAATCGAGGGCGAGCGCGCGCGAGCCCTACTGGGCGGTGCTGCGGGGGGAATGCTCTCCTCGTCCGAACCGGTGACGGCATTCGACCGAGCTTCGCTGTCCGCCCGCCGCGCGCTCGTCGACGCACTCATCACGGTTCGGCTGCTCCCCCAGCCCCGCGGCCGCAGAGGATTCGACCCCGACTCGGTGTCGATCGAGTGGAAGACCTGACCTAACGAAGATGCCCTCGCGCTGCGTCAACAGCCGAGGGCAGAGCCAAAGCACCACTGATGAAAGGGAATGCAATGACCAAGGTCCACCGTACAGGCGACGTCCGATGACGAACACAAAGACGGCCGTCCTCCTTCGTGACGACTTCGACGAACGGCACGGCTTCAAAGAGACGATCATGCGATATCGGCGACACCTCCGCGCCCGCGGCCTCGGCGACGGGACTGTCGCTCAGCGGCTGCTTTACGTCGCTTCCCTGCAACAGAGCTTCCCGGACGTGCTGAGCGTAACGACCGAAGACATGGAGCGTGTCCTCTCGTCTCGCAGGCACACACACGCTCCGGAGTCGCGTCGCTCGATGCGGAGCTCGTGGCAATCATTCTTCGGATGGGCGCTGAAAGCCGGACTGATCAAGGAAGATCCGGCGGCGATGCTGTCGCCCGTGCGCTTACCTCGCGTCGTTGCCCGAATCGCGCCGAATGACAAGGTGATTTTCGGGTTGATCGGTGCGAGCGCCCAAGAACGCGCGATGGTGCTACTGGGCCGGTTCGCTGTGCTGCGGTTGTCCGAAATCTCGACTCTTCACACGAGCCACCGGGAGGGGACCGTTCTGCGCATCCTCGGCAAGGGCGAGCACACACGAATGGTCCCCATAAACCCGGAGCTGCTCGACGCCCTCGAGGCGCTGGAACGCATGCAGGGAGGCGGCTACTACTTCCCCGGTCGTTTCGGCGGGCACATGCACCCGCAGGCCGTCAACAAGATCATCACTCGCGTGACCGGCTGCAACCCGCACAGTCTGCGTCACGCCGGAGCGACAGCCGCGTATGAAGCCACGAAGGATCTCAGGGCAGTTCAAGAACTACTCGGACACGCCTCACTCGCCACGACCGAGCGGTACATCCATGTTCGCGTCGAACAGATACGTGAAGCCGCGAACGCGACGTCGGTGGGCTTCCGATGAGCCGCGAGTTCTGGGCATCCGCCTACCCTTCCGAGCAGAGATGGCGGCTGTTCGTAAACTTCACTAGCGACGGCGAGCGGATCACGGTCGGCACCTGGGATATCCCGACGATGTGGTGTGTTCTGGGCGATGTCGACTTCCGCCTAAGCGCACTTGGGTTCGATCGCACCACGATCTGGGAGGAAGGGAGCTCGGGGGGCTTCGTAGCGTGGCTCGAACCCTGTCCGGACAGATGGTTGAGCGAGCTACTGTTCTCAGCGGAGGAGCAATGACGGGAACGCCTCTCGCATACTGCGACCGCCCGCGCGGGCGTCACGTGCTTGCTCGGCTTTCCGCGATCGACGGGGCCGCAGGCGTTGAGGCGTCGGTAGCTCTCCTCGAGCGTAAGAAGACAAGAACGAGCGAGGTCGACCACCAGTCCGCGCGGTGGGGATTCTTCCCACTAGACGGCGAGGCTGTCACGGACGGCGAGAACGCGATCCCGGTCTATTGCGCTCAATGCCGGCGCTCTTTCGTCCTCTCCATCGCGCAGGCGCTTAGAACTCATGCGGACGGTCACCCACCCCTGACTCTCAGACACACCCCGAATCGTTGACGGTTTTCGAGAAAACCCGATATAGCGTGTAAACGAGTGCCCCGCCTATCGCTGGCGAAACTACGTCTTCTCCTTCGGCAAGGATGACACCCCTTCAAAAGGTGTTGTCACCATGCCCAAGAAAGTAGAAGCGCCCTCTCTCGCGAGCTACATCGACCGAGTCGTCTCGTCTGCTCCCCCACTCTCCCCACACCAGCGGGACCGCATCGCGGCGCTGCTGCGAGGGCACTGATGGGTGCCAAACTCGCCCTCGAGGCAGTGGCGTACTGCAACCTGAAGCGAATCGACCCGGTTCCTCGCTGTTTGCTGATGTACATGGCGCTCCGCGCCCTCGACGATGCATCCGGCAGCCCCGATCGACCCGCGCGACTGTCATTTCTCCGCCGCTCAGAACTTGGTCTAGCGCTGGGCCGCTTCATGCCCGACCGGAAGCCACACAAGGATGCGCCCGAGATTGAAAGGCGTCAGTGGGAGAAGGACGACCAGGCAATCATTCGAGCTCTACGTGCGCTGAAACGAGCCGGAGCTATCCGCGAGGTCTCGGCAGGACGCAACGGACGGACTGTGGAATACGAGATCTCGCTGGGAATCGACCAGTCACTCAGCGTCCCCCTAGACCAGTCACTCAGCGTCCCCCTAGACCTACGTTCAGTGTCGAATCTCCAGTCACTCAGCGTCCCCCCAAGGAGTACTGAGGATTACAAGGAGAAACAGGGAGGACAAGATCACGTCCCAGCCCTCACCCACCTGAGCGCTGTGGAAAGCGGGGTGTTGTCGTGAATCCCGTCGTCCTCCTAGCCGAACTGATCGCGTACGGTCTCGATCCGGAAGTCAGAGACGGGGTCGTCCACTACGTCGGCGATCGACGACGAGTCGCCCCTTCACTCCAGGCAGAACTCGACACCCATTGGCGCGAGCTCGAGGCGTACCTCCTAGGTAACAAGGAGGATCACCATGCTCGCTGACCTCGACCACGGAATCCGCTGCGAGGAGCACATCGGCGAAGCGTTCCGTCCACGCTGCTACGACTGCGACGCGCTCGTATCCCAATGGGGCGAGCTCGACTACCGGCTATGCCCGCTCCACCCTGTGCACTTCCGGCCGTGCGAAAAGTGCGAACTCCAGGAGGTGGAGGAATGAACCTGCGACCGTTGGAAGGACGGCAGCTAGGCAACATCATTACCTACCTCCGTCACATCGCCGACAATCTCCACCCGGCCGACAAGCAGTACGCCGCGGCACTGATCCAGATCGCCAACGTCATCGCAGATCCACGCGCGAGCTCCGGCTGTGAGCGCTGCGGAGACCGACTCCCCACCGCGAGCAGCGCCGGTGGTCGACCACGGAAGTACTGCGTGCGATGCTCTCCGCGGAAAACCTCCGGAAAACTCCACCCTTGAGACATGGCAAAAGCACACGACATGCGAGTCCCGCTGACAGAGGTACTAGGGGTACCCGGATTCCTCTACGGCACAACGAGCTTCGAAGAGTGGTGCCGGGTCGAACGAGTCGACGTCCAGGAGGACTGGAACGGCCGACCCTCCGTCGACCTACCCACCGCGTGGCGTATCAAGGAGAAGTACGACGCCATGCTCGCCAAAAGCACGGAGTCCAACAGGCGGGCTCTCAACGAGAATCACGACATCCATCTCGAGCAGCAGCGCCGCGAGGAGCGCTTGGGTCGCGCACTAGCTACGAAGCGTGGTCAGCGCCCCGAGAAGATGCTGCAGCTCGCTCGTATGGAAGTGCTCGAGGAAGAAAAACACCTCGACATCCCCGCCAACATCCGCAAGCGACTTGTGTGGTCGAACGGCGCACACCTCACGTTCTAAGGAGAAACGCATGCCTGAGTACAGAGTCAACAGCAAGGGAATCCGACTGCATTCGCGCAAGCACGCAGTCGACCCAGACCTCCCCGAGCACTGGACGGGCATCAGCCACGGTCAGAGCGTCAGCGAGCGCGAAGCTGCGATCCTACGCAACATTGTCTCCGACCAGGCTCTCAAGCGCCGCGGTCTAGATCCCGCCGCGCTCGCTCAACGCGGCGCGACGCCGCCCATGTCCGCACAAGCGGCGATGCTCAAGGTGCAATCACTGCGCCGCTGATACCCCCACGGGAGCCACCGCGGAGACGCGCCCCGGAGTTTCTCCTTTCGCTCCGTTGCTCGTCCCCGGTGGAGGTGGTGCCCCTCGCTCACGAATTGGGCCGGCGGCGAGGGGGCACCACCACATAACTAGGAGACGCAGATGGCTATTGAGATCGAGATGACTGCGGATGTCCGCAACATCATCAAGGCCCTGAAGTCGGGTGAGGTGTCACTCGATGACTTCGAAGACTCCCTCGACGACGCCGGCGATGCAGGCGAGGACGCCGGAAGGACTATTAAGCGCGGAGCGGAAGAAGCCTCTGATGCGCTCGACGAGACCAGCGAAGCTTCGGACGAACTGGGCGGAAAGCTCGGAGACATCGGCGGAATCGCGACCGATGTCCTGGAGGGAGATCTCGCTGGTGCTGCTCAAGGCGCACTCGGTGCCCTCAGCGCACTCGGTGCGGGTGGTGCAATCGCGGGCGCACTGGCAGCAGCCGGAGTGGGCCTCATCTCAGAAGGTCTCACAGCCACGCAGCAAGCCGCGGACGAGATGGCGCGCCGCTTGTCCGCCGCGTACCAGAAAGCAGCAGAAGACGGCCGCACGTTCCTCGACGAAGCTCAGATTCAAGCAGCGGCGCTCGACGTCCTCTTCGACCCCACACTCCGCGAACAGGCAAAGTCGGATGCCCGAGCAATCGGAGTGGAGGCGATCGAGTTCGTGCGCGCGATGGTGGGAGACCGAGAGGCACTTAACCGAGTCATCGAGGCCGGCGCACAAGCTGAGGCCGAAGCTCGCGCACAGACTGAGGGCATGGTGGGCGCGAACGGTGAAGCGCTCGAGAGCTATAACTCCCGCCTGTCAATCATCGGCAATATCAACGAACGTCTAGCAGAGCAACAGGCTCTCGCGGACGAGAACGCACGCGCGGCCGAGCTCGCCATGCAGTTGTACGGGCAGAGCAATGAGGAGATACAGAAGCTCAACAAGTCCATGGCCGAAACGCCCAAGACGCTCCCTACAACCGTGACACTCGACTCGTCAGCCGTCGACAGCTACGTGGCGAAGAACATCTCGAAGAGCATCACGGTGGAATTCAAAGACCGCTACGGACGAAGGATCGACTAATGACATCTCTCACGCGTGCAGTCCACGCCTACCTCGACGCGCTCGTAGCGATCGACCCGCATAACCCCTTGGGCGGACCCGGCATGGCTATCGCTCTCAACAGCCTGCCCGACCCGATCGTCACGGCACACGGGGATGGCACCGCAACCGTCGACCTTGGCTCTATCACACTCAGTGCAGTACAGATCATGTACGTGCTCGCGAGTCAGATTGCCTCAGCTCAAGGCGGAACAGTCGAGGACATCGCATCCACGCTGCGAAAGACGTTCGGCGATGAGTTCACGCTCTAGTGCCCATTTTTTGAGACCAGGGCCGTACACCCGGCTTGCCCCGGCGACCCGTCTCTCCCCGTCTTTTTTTCCCCACACTTTCCACCAGACGTCTCACGAATGAAGCAGTGTTCGAAGTGCAGAGAGGTCAAGAAGTTCGATGAGTTCTACGACAATTCTCGGAGCCCTGATGGACTTCGGAGCGACTGCAAGAAATGCGTGCTGGCAGCTCGTCGTGCGCGCTACCTCGCGGACGGGGATACACTTCGTGCGCGGTCGAAGCAGTACGGGGCGCGGAAGCGAGCCGAACGCGCGGAGCTTCTGTCATCTGACTTCCGGCCACAAGGGATCTCCGAAGCCCGGAGGTAGGGGCTGCTGTTGTGACACGACCGAGGCCGTCTAGAGTCTGCGCATGAGCCGCTTCCAGAAGATCGTGATCGCTTTGCTCGTCGGCCTGATTGTCGTTGTGATTGTCGGCGTCGCAGTGATCGTCAACAACCAGACTCAAGCTGAGCGGCAGGCCACTTATCTGCTCTGTCTCGAGATTCGGGGCTACACCCCGAACAACGCCTCGATAGACGACCCTGAGTTCAATAGAGCAGTCGAGGAGTGCCTCGCCAAGTAGCTGCCCGGATTATGAAGCGCTAGACCGCACCGACGATGTGCGCAATGCTCTGAGCATCGTTGGTCCAGAGGAGGATTTTGATGCCAGATTTTGCGGACGCCAAAGCTATCAACAGTCGATTGAATCAGGAGAACCGACTCTGGACCGATTCAGCGTTCTTCGAGACGGCCGAGAAGGGAACTAAAGGCGAGATTGCCTCCCTGATTGCGCACTCCGTCAACGACAGCCCGATCGCGTACATTTGCGCCGACATGAGCGAAGCACTCGACTCGGATTATCTGACCGTGACGGTGCTGACTGACGATCTTGTCGTCATGGTTGACGCAGACAAGCACAATTGTTCGGCGGCGATCATCCCGCGCAGTTCGCTTCGGAAGCTCGAACTGCATCAAGTTCCGAATCTGTTGGCGAGCGCGATCGACGAAGCGGGTAGCGTCAAGGTTGTCGCATACTACGAGGAGACGCAGGTGTCGCTTCCGAGCGATGACAACGCATCGCAATCGAACCGAGAGTCCCTTCAAGATTTGCTCCCCAGTCTCCTGAAGGATCTGGCCAGGACGAGCTAAGGCAAGAACGTGCCGTCGAGGTCGATCACCGGTCGCCACCCATTGGCGTAGGCCTGTTGGTCGTAGAACGGCCATGACGCGACAGGTTCGTCCGTGACGTCGACGCCGCCACTCCAGACGCGGAGATAGCCGGGGATCATCCCGGCCCGTAAGGCGACCCAGTCTTGGGCGTCGAGGCTCGGTTTTGGGATGGTGAGCTTGGCGAAGCGCACGGTGTCCTCTCGATCGAGGGCCCCGGCCAGCCGCTATATCCGAATCTAGCGAGTTCTCCAAGCGACGATCCAGTTGCGCGCTCGCAGTAGAGGGCGCAGGATCGTCTGCCCCGCCACATGGGTCTGGTACATGCGTTCCTGCAGTCCGAGTCGAGGGCTCTTCGACGCTGGCGGTCCGAGACGCCCGAGATCGACCCACCGGTCAGGGTAGTTGAGAGTGCCGGTACCGCCGAATAACGGGTACTCCAAGCCGCCGTGTTCGTTCGTCTGAGTGAGTTGGTGCACGACAGCATCCCGAGCCCGGCGCAATCCGGGGATTACCTGACCGTCAGTATCGACGTCACGCGCCTTCTCATAACCTGCATCCGGCCAGAACGACTCGTCGAGCGCGCACATCCACATCAACGCCGAGCCAACCCGCCCGTGCAAGGACCAGCTATGGTCGGACGATATTGCAGTTACGCAATGATCGAATGCCTCGAGTGCGTTCGCCGTGTGGAGCCCCACCTGACCCTCAGCACCTAGGAGTGAGCGGCGGAGTCTTTACACGGACACCAGCATGCGCGAGGTAACTTCTACCCCTGCGAACGCCTCGGCTTCGTCGCTGAACACAGGTTCCGCTGCTGCGCCGCCGATGTAGTGCCCACCTGTCGAGCGCAGGACATCTTTCACGTAGAAGTCGGCCAGCGCCTGGGCCTCACGCTCGCTTCGCGCGGCGGTAGTCACCGAGATCTCGATCACGCCTTCACCAAGATCGATCGCCACACTGTGGTCTAGGAGCGATGACATCTTGCCCTGGCGTTCCATCAATGCGAAGCCGAGCTCGTGGAATAGGAGCTCAAGATCCTCGCGGGAGATATCCCGCACGATGAGCCTGACGGTGAGAGCTGCGCCGAACATCAGATGCTCCTTCCGTAGCAAGCCTGGCGGAAGAGCCAGGATAATGCGTCTTTAGCGTAGTTGGGGTTGCTGGGCGTGAGATGGATCTGTCTCATATGGTCTCCACACTGACACTTCACTGTGTAGTACTGCGGTGGATTCTCGATCGTCCAGCCCGCTTCGTGGAACTCCCCCAGAAGCGCTTCTAGGTCTTTACGAGGGTGCTTTTTCCAGTATCGACCCACACCGCGCCTCTCGTCCAGTGAGTGGACTTCAGCTTAGGGGCATAACAGATCGCAGTTCGCGCGGACCCATCACGTTTTTCCGAAGCGGAACTCCACCACGTCGCCGTCCTGCATGACGTAGTCCTTACCCTCGATGCGGGCCTTGCCCTTCGCGCGGGCCTCGGCGATCGAGCCGGCCTCGACGAGGTCGTTGAAGCCAATGACCTCCGCCTTGATGAAGCCCTTCTCGAAGTCCGTGTGGATGACGCCCGCCGCCTGCGGAGCCTTCCAGCCCTTGTGGATCGTCCACGCGCGGCTCTCTTTGGGACCCGCCGTCAGATACGTCTGCAGCCCCAGAGTGTCAAAGCCGATGCGCGCGAGCTGGTCGAGTCCGCTCTCCTCCTGGCCGGTGGAGGCGAGGAGCTCGGCAGCGTCCTCGGGCGAGAGGTCGATGAGCTCCGACTCGAGCTTGGCGTCGAGGAAGATGGCCTGTGCTGGGGCAACGAGGGCGGCGAGCTCGGCGAGTTTCGCGGAATCGCCCAGCACCGTCTCATCCACATTGAAGACATAGATGAACGGCTTCGCGGTGAGCAGGCCGAGTTCGCGAATCGGCGAGATGTCGAGACCGGATGCCGAGAGCGGCTGCCCTCCGTCGAGCACCGTGCGCGCGGCGATCGCCGTCTCGAGCACGACTGGTTCGGTGCGCTTGGTCTTGACCTCTTTCTCGTAGCGCTCGATCGCCTTCTCGAGCGTCTGGAGGTCGGCGAGCACGAGCTCGGTGTTGATCGTTTCCATGTCGGACGCGGCATCCACCCGACCGTCGACGTGCACGACGTCGGAGTCCGTGAACCCACGGATCACCTGAGCGATCGCGTCGGCCTCGCGGATGTTCGCGAGGAACTTGTTGCCGAGTCCCTCGCCCACCGAGGCGCCCTTGACGATGCCCGCGATATCGACGAACGAGACGGGAGCGGGCAGGATGCGCTCGCTCGAGAAGATCTCGGCGAGCACCGTCAGGCGCGGGTCGGGCAGGTTGACGACGCCGACGTTGGGCTCGATCGTCGCGAACGGATAGTTCGCCGCGAGCACCTGATTCTTGGTGAGGGCGTTGAAGAGCGTCGACTTGCCGACGTTGGGGAGACCGACGATCGCGATAGTGAGAGCCACGGGGCTCTAGCGTACCGGGCGACGGATCACCCCCGGGTCACGACCAGATCATCCCAGGCGCGCGCGGAACGAGTGAGTGATGTACGGCATCGGGATCGTGTCCTGGCCCGCAAGCGCCGGGTGTGTCGCGACGAGATCGCGCGCACTCGCGAAAATGCGTTCCCTGGTCGGGGCGTCGGCCGCGATGATCGCACTGCGTGAAGCCACGAGTGAGAGCAGCTCGTTGAGCGTGAAGTCCTTCGTCCAGGCTTCGGTTCGCGACTCGGTCTCGCCGAACGGCGCGCCAATCGTGACGGTTTCGCGCATCATCTCCTCGGCCTTGCTCGCGCCCATGATGCGCGTCAGGTCAGCTACCCAATCGACGCTCTCATCACGGATGTTCCAGACGAGGCCGAGCGTGCCACCGGGCCGAAGCACCCGAGCCACTTCTGCCGTCGCCCGCACCGGGTCGACCCAGTGCCAGGCTTGCGCGCACACCACCGCATCCGCACTCGCGTCCGCGAGAGGAATGGACTCCGCAGTGCCCGGGATCGCTCGAGCGGTCGGCAGGTTCGCACCGAGTTTCTGCAGCATCGTCGTGTCGGGGTCGATCGCGATGACCTCGAGGGAGCGGGCGACAAGCGCACGCGTGAACTTGCCGGTGCCCGCGCCGAGGTCCACCACGACACCCGACTCGATCGGGACGAGCCACTCGGATGTTCCGGCGGGGTACTCGGGACGCGCGGCGTCGTACTGCTCCACGGCCCGGCCGAAGGAGTTCGCCAGTGCTGAGGGGTTGCGCACTCCCGCGCCCACGCGCGTCGGTGGGGTGTCTGCCCGCACCACCTGGCCCGTGCGACGAGCCCACCACGTGCTGAAGAAGGCCGCGCCGAGGCAGAGGGCCATCGGCACAAGCACGAACGCACCGCCCGTTCCCTCGCTGCGGTCGATGCCCTCGGCAAGCTGACCGTAGAGCGCCGCCGGAATGAAGATGAGCACATTGTTGACCACGTGCACCAGCACGGGTGCCTCGAGTCCGCCCGTACCTCGTGCCGCAATCGACCCCGAAACACCGAACACGAAGTAGTAGGCAATGAGCCAGGGGTCCGCCGCGAAGTGCGCGGAGGCGAAGACGGCCCCCGAAATGATCGTGCCGACGACGAATGCCCACACCGGGCTGCGGAACCACGAGCCCGCCGAGCGCTGAATGAGTCCGCGCGTTCCGTATTCTTCACCCGCCGCCTGCAACGGCGTCGTGAGGATCACGATCGCGAGCATGAGGATCGCGGCGCCATCGATGCGCAACTCTCCTGCCGGTTCGATCACGAAGCTGAGACCGACGTAGATGATCCACACCGGCACGATGATCAGCGCGAGCCGCATCATCCAGCGCCACCGGAAACGCCCCGTGACCGACGAAAGGTAGCCGCCCTTCACCCCGAAGAACGCCCGCTGCAAGAGCATGGCGAGCGGGATGGATGCCGCGAGCGAGAGATTGTTCGTCAGCATGATGGCAGGCGTCAGAGGTATGACCCCCGACGAGAGCGCGTCGAGGTCCACCCCGCCGACCGCGTACTCGTACAGGAACCCCGCGCCACCGACCACGCTCGAGATGATCAGGAAGCCGACAACGAAACTGACGATCGCCAGCAGTCCTCGCCACTTGCCGGGGATGCGGGATAGGGCGTGGTCGTAGGTGAGCTGCGACATGCTTCCACACTAGGTGAGGCATCCGTGCGATGTCGGCGTGCCCGACGGGCCAGCGTCGGTCGCCCATGTGACCATCGACTCGTGCCACTGGATTTCACCGCGATCGACTTCGAGACCGCCAACAACTCGGCGGCGAGCGCGTGCTCCGTCGGACTCGTGAAGGTGCGTGACGGCGAGGTCGTCGAGACCGCCTACTGGCTCATCAAGCCGCCGCTCGGCTACGACGCATTCCTCGAATGGAACGTGCGCATCCACGGCATCATGGCGGTCGACGTGGTCGACGCGATGATGTGGAGCGAGCAGCTACCCGAACTCATCGCCTTCGCCGAGAACGACCACCTGGTGGCCCACAACGCGGCATTCGACATGGGGGTCATCGCCTCCGCGAGTCGCGCGAGCTACGTCGACACGCCGAGCTACGACTACCTGTGCAGCCTGCAGGTCGCGCGCAAGACGTACAGCCTCGACTCGTACCGCCTGCCGAGCGCGGCGATGGCAGCGGGATTCGAGGACTTCGAGCACCACAACGCGCTCGCGGACTCGCGCGCGTGCGCCGCGATCGTCGTGCACGCCGCGCGGCGTCACGGTGCGTCGAGCATCCTCGAACTCGCTGAAATGACGGGCTCGCGGATCGGGCGACTCGGGGCGGCCGCAGTCGAGCCTGTCGAGACCGCGTCTCTCGGCGGGATCTCGACAAGCTCGATCAGCGGGTAGCGCTAGCCGTTCTGCGGGAAGCCCAGGTTGATGCCGCCGTGGCTCGGGTCGAGCCAGCGGGACGTGATCGCCTTCTGGCGGGTGAAGAAGTGCACGGCATCCGGGCCGTATGCCTTGGTGTCGCCGAACAGCGAGTCCTTCCAGCCACCGAAGGAGTAGTAGCCGACGGGCACGGGGATCGGAACGTTGACGCCGACCATGCCCACGGTCACCTCGCGCTGGAAGCGGCGCGCGGCGCCACCGTCGTTCGTGAAGATCGCGGTTCCGTTGCCGTACTGGCTCGCGTTGATGAGGGCTACGCCCTCCTCGTACGAGGCAACACGCACGACGGAGAGCACCGGTCCGAAGATCTCGTGCTTGTAGACGTCGGAGTCGGTCGAGACGTTGTCGATGAGGGTGGGACCGAGCCAGAATCCGTCGGCGCCGCCGTCGGCCTTCACTCCACGGCCATCGACGACGACGGTCGCGCCATCCTTCGTCGCGATGTCGATGTAGCCGGCGACCTTATCGCGGTGCTCCTTCGTGATCAGCGGGCCCATGTCACAGTTCTTGGTGCCATCACCGATCGTGAGTCCCGCCATGCGGTCCTTGATCTTCGAGATGAGCTCGTCGGCGACAGGCTCGACCGCGACGACGACGGAGATCGCCATGCAACGCTCACCCGCCGAGCCGAAGCCCGCGTTGATGGCAGAGTCGGCGACGAGGTCGAGGTCGGAGTCCGGAAGAACGAGCATGTGGTTCTTCGCTCCGCCGAGGGCCTGCACGCGCTTGCCGTTCTTGGACGCGGTCTCGTAGATGTACTTGGCGATGGGGGTGGAGCCGACGAACGAGATCGACGCGACATCGGGGTGCTCGAGCAGGGCATCCACCGACTCCTTGTCGCCGTGCACGACGTTGAAGACGCCGTCGGGCAGGCCCGCCTCCTTGAGGAGCTTGGCCATCCAGATGGCTGCTGACGGGTCCTTCTCGCTCGGCTTGAGCACGACGGTGTTACCCGCGGCGATCGCGATGGGGAAGAACCAGAGCGGAACCATGGCCGGGAAATTGAACGGGCTGATGATGCCGACAACGCCGAGCGGCTGGTGCACGGAGTAGACATCGACACCGGTGGAGACGTTCTCGCTGTACTCGCCCTTCAGCAGGTGCGGGATGCTCGTCGCGAATTCGACGACCTCGAGTCCGCGGGCAACCTCGCCCAGCGCGTCGGAGGTGACCTTGCCGTGCTCGTTGGTGAGGATCGCGGCGACCTCGTGCTTGCGGGCATTGAGCAGCTCGCGGAAGGCGAAGAGCACGCCCTGACGCTTGGCGAGCGAGGCGTCGGCCCAGGCGGGGAAGGCGTCCTTCGCGGACTGGACCGCGGCGTCGACGTCTTTCACGGTCGCGAGGCGAACCTCGCGAGAGACGGTGCCCTCCGCGGGGTTGTAGACGGGGGCGGTGCGAGTGGATGCTCCGGCGAACGTGGTGCCGGAAACCCAGTGGTCGAGGATGTCAGTCATGGGCCCAGTCTGGGGGCTGAGCGATCTGCGATCAAGCGACATTCATGCACAGCGGATGCGCGTTATCGCACAGCGGGGAGCAGCTCGTCCGCGCGCTCGACCACCTCGCGTCGCAGAGCGTCGGTGACGATGCGCACACCCTCGAGTGCCATGCTGTCTCGGCGAACCGAGAGCGAGAACTGCAGGCGAAAGTCCACCTCTCTCGGGAGAACCGGTACGAGATCTGGATGACGCTCCGCCATGAACGCGTGCAGCAGCCCGATCCCGGCACCCCGTCGCGTCGCCTCCAGTTGCGCGAACACGTTCGTGGAGCCGAACCCCACGTGCATGCCGTTGAGCACGGGAGCGAGATCGAGCTCGCGCACCGTGAGAAGGGCATCCACATAGAAGACGAGCGGATGGGTTTCGAGGTCCGCGAGCGTCTCGATCGGCGCGTGCGCGGCGAGGTAGGAGGGCGCCGCGTACAGGCGCAGGGCATAGGGCGCAAGCGGCTGCGCAGTGAGGCGGGAACTCGCGGCAGACCCGACCGTGACCGCTATGTCGTAGCCGGAGCCGCGCAGGCTCAGCGGACTAGTGGAGGTCACGAGCTCGACGGCTATTCCCGGGTGGTCTGCCTGCACACGGGTGAGTGCGGGCACGACGAACTGTGTCCCAAACCCCTCGGGCGCCACGAGACGCACCGTGCCCCGCACGGAGTCCACACCCCCGGAAGCCGCGCCGATCACCTGCTCGACGATGTGATCCAGTCCCCCGGCTCGCGCGGCGACGTCTCGCCCGATCGCCGTCAGCTCCCAGCCGTCGGCGCCTCGGTCGAGCAGCCGCACGCCGAGCGCACCCTCTAGCCGGTCGATCCGACGCCGTACCGTCGTATGGTCGACCCCGAGCAAGGTTGCCGCCGAGACGAGACGACCCGCACGCGCGACCGCGAGCAGGTAGCGCAGGTCGTCGGTGCTCACGTCCATGCGAACACCCTAGGGCGTCGCTGGTGGTGTGCCCCGCTGCGCTCATCCCGGATTGGGCGGTTCGCGCCCGGGCAATGTCCCACCCCGCTGGCACACTGTCTGCATGGACCCCATCGTTGCCCTCCTCATCGGCCTTGCCGCCGGTGTCGCCCTCGGCGCGCTCGTCGGCGTCCTCTTCGCACGCACCCGCAGCGTTGCCGCTGACCCCGCTGTTGCCGAGGCACGTCACGCCGTGATCGTGGCGGAGATCAGAGCGCACGAGGCGGATGCCCGCGCCGAGCTCCAATCACAGCTCGCCGCCGCACAAGCCGCCCTGACTGGCCTGCGCGAGCAGCTCGATGCCGCGAAGGAGCAGTATCGCGACTCCGTCGCACGCACGCAGGCCGAGGCGCAGGAGCGTGCGTCCGAGAGCAAGGTGCTGCAGGCGCTCACCCCCGTACAAGAGACGCTTCGCACGATGCAGCAGAAGGTGCTCGACCTCGAGGAGCAGCGCAACCGCCAGCACGGTGAGCTCGCCCAGCAGCTGCGTACCTCGGCAGAATCCGAGCAGCGGCTCGCGTCGACCGCGGAGTCGCTCGCGTCGGCCCTGCGCAACAACGCGACTCGCGGGGTGTGGGGCGAGACACAACTGCGCAGCCTCGTCGAGTCGGCGGGTCTCCTCAACCGGGTCGACTTCACCGTACAGACGAGCATTTCCTCGGAGTCGGGCTCTCGACGCCCTGACATGGTTCTGCGCCTCCCCGGCGGAAAGTCCATCGCCGTCGATGCGAAGGTTCCCTACAACGCGTACATCGACGCGAGCGCGATCCCCGCGACCGCGACGGGCGAGCAGGATGCCCGGCGCCAGTCACTGCTCGCACAGCACGCGAAGCAGGTGAAGGCCCACGTCGACGCCCTCTCCGCGAAGAGCTACTGGACGGGACTAGATTCGAGCCCCGAGTTCACGATGGCCTTCATCCCGAACGAGTCACTACTCTCGGTCGCGCTCGACCAAGACCCGTCACTGCTCGACTACGCGTTCAGCAAGCGAGTGCTGCTCGCCTCGCCCGTGAGCTTCTGGGCAACGCTCAAGACTGTTGCGTTCACGTGGCAGCAAGACGTGCTCACGGAAGACGCCAAGCGCCTCTTCGACCTCGGCAAGGAGCTCTTCGGTCGCATTTCCACGCTCGGTGAGCACGCGGAGAAACTGCGTCGCTCGCTCGACTCGACCGTCGCGAGTTACAACCAGTTCGCGAGCTCCCTCGAGTCGCGCGTGCTCGTCACGGCCCGCAAGCTCGACCAGCTCGACGAATCGAAGATCATTCCGACCGCGAACCTCGTCGAGGAGCGTCCGCGCCAGCTCAGCTCAGTCGAATTCGAACTCGCGTCTCTCGACGAGTTGGACGGCGTTGGCCGACCGGAGCTCGAGATCCCCGACCTGCCGCCGATCGCGAAGAAGTCGAAGTCGGCCTAGCGCCCGACTAGCCGAGCCACTTCTCGGCGAGATGGTCGGCGTTTACCCGACGGATCGTTCCCGAGTGGGAGCGCAGCACGATGCTCTCGGTGCGGATGATCGGGCCCAGGCGCTTCACACCGTTGACGAGGCCACCATCGGTGACACCGGTCGCGACGAAGAACGTGTTGTCGCTGCGCACGAGAGTCGACGCGTCGTAGACGTGATCGAACTCGAGTCCGGCATCCAGACCCTTCTGCTTCTCGTCATCGGTCTGGGGCGCCAAGATCGTTTGGATGAGACCGCCGAGGGCCTTGATCGCACACGCCGTAGCAACGCCCTCCGGGCTCCCACCGATACCGACACACATGTCGATGCGCGTTCCGTAGAGTGCGGCATTGATGCCTCCCGCGACGTCCCCGTCCAGCATGAGGCGCGTTCCCGCACCCGTCGCACGGATATCCTCGATGAGCTGCTGGTGACGCGGGCGGTCGAGCACTGCGACGACGACCTCGTCAACAGGCTTGCCCTTGGCCTTCGCGAATGCACGGATGTTCTCGCCGATCGGCTTGCGGATGTCGACGACACCGATGCCCTCCGCGCCCGTAACGATCTTGTTCATGTAGAACACCGACGATGCGTCGAGCATCGTGCCGCGGTCTGACACCGCGATCATCGACAGAGCGTTCTGCCGCCCCGCCGCGGTGAGGGACGTGCCATCGATGGGGTCGACGGCGATGTCGCACGAGGGCCCATGGCCCGTGCCGACGTGCTCGCCGTTGAAGAGCATGGGCGCCTTGTCCTTCTCGCCCTCGCCGATGACCACGACACCGTCGAAGTCCACGGTGCCGAGGAACTTGCGCATCGCGTCGACCGCGGCGCCATCGGCTCCGAGCTTGTCGCCCTTGCCGATGAAGGGCACTGCACGAATGGCCGCGGCTTCGGTTGCTCGAACGAGCTCCAACGCCAGGTTGCGGTCGGGGTGGGCGTAGAGCGTGCCGGAATCAGGGGTAACCATGGAACTTCCTGTTGTATCGCCGAACGCTGTGGTGGGGTTCCGTGAACCAACGCGGGGCCAGCCTATCGGGCATCGCTAGACTTTCAGCGCCACCACGTGCGCCCAAGGAGAGAGCAATGCCCGTAGCAACACCAGACCAGTACGCCGAGATGCTCGACAAGGCCAAGACGCGCGGATTCGCTTATCCCGCGGTCAATGTGTCGTCGTCGCAGACCATCAATGCGGTGCTCCAAGGACTCACCGAGGCGGAGTCCGATGGAATCATCCAGGTGACGACGGGTGGTGCGGATTACTTCGCCGGCCAGAGCGTCAAAGCCCGCGCATCCGGAGCCCTCGCGTTCGCGGCCTTCGCGACTGAGGTCGCCAAGAACTACCCCATCACGGTGGCCCTGCACACCGACCACTGCCCCAAGGACGCGCTCGACGGATTTGTGATGCCGCTCATCGCCGCCTCGGAGGCCGAGGTGAAGGCGGGTCGTAACCCCCTCTTCCAGTCACACATGTGGGACGGCTCGGCCGTACCGCTCGAGGAGAACCTGCAGATCGCGAAGGACCTGCTGCCGCGCATGAAGGCCATCAACGCGATCCTCGAGGTCGAGATCGGCGTCGTCGGGGGGGAAGAAGACGGCGTGAGCCACGACATCAACGAGCACCTCTACACGACTCTCGATGACGCGATCGCAACCGTCGAGGCTCTCGGTCTCGGTGAGAACGGTCGCTACATGGCCGCGCTCACCTTTGGCAACGTGCACGGTGTCTACAAGCCCGGCAACGTCAAACTGCGCCCCGAGTTGCTTGGCGAGATCCAGGCAGGCATCGCGGCCAAGTACGGCACGGGCGCCAAGCCACTCGACCTCGTCTTCCACGGCGGCTCGGGCTCGAGCGACGAAGAGATCGCGACCGCCGTCGCGAACGGTGTCATCAAGATGAACCTCGACACCGACACGCAGTACGCCTTCAGCCGGTCGATCGCCGACACCGTCATGAAGAACTACGACGGCTTCCTCAAGGTCGACGGTGAAGTGGGCAACAAGAAGATCTACGACCCGCGGGCGTGGGGCAAGATCGCCGAGTCGGCGATGGCCGCGCGCGTCGCCGAGGCGACCCGCCAGCTCGGCTCGGCTGGACACTCCGGCAAGTAGTCAGCCCTCGTCCCGGGGAATCCGAAACGACAGACTCAGGAAACCGCCGTCGTCGACCGCAAGGTCCTCGACGGCGGTTTTCAACGTCAGGTAGTACGGCGCCAGATGCATGATGCGCCGGCCCTCGGGCAGTGCCATGTCGAGACTCACACCGACCGCGGTCGCTCCGTCCGGTGCCGCGCGCAGGTCGACCATGAGCGAACCGCTGTCGGTTCCCGGGGTATCAAGGATCGCCTTCAGCAGACCTCGCAAGGCCGTTCGCTGAGCGTTGTTCATGCGATGCGCGCGTCGGTCCGGGTCGACGACGACGAGGCGGGACTCCCCCGCGATGGCATCGAGCCAGCTCAGATTGGACTGGGTGACGAGTTCGTCGCGCAGTCGACGCGCGATCTGACCGGCGAACGCCCGGTCGACGGGTGTGATGCGTCCGGCATCCGCGATCTTCGTGAGAAATGGCACGGCACGGGCCGTCAGTCGCGCAACCATGACCCGTTCCATTTTCTGCGTGACCTCGTCGCGTACGGTCTGGCCGACGACCATGATTCGGGACGGACTCTCGAGCATGGGGATGATCGTGCTCACGACAGCGTGCGCAAACGTCGCGGTGGCCGCGATACCCAGCAGTGGCGGGTAGGCGACGATTACCGCCGTCTCTATCGCACCCCACGAGTCGTCAGTGGGATGGATGATGGCGAGCACCACCGGCACCGTCACGGCGACCGCGCCCAACCCGAGTGCGAGCACACGCCGCGCCGGCAGGTACGGGCCGAGACTCGCGACCGCGAGCGCCATACAGCCGGGGGCCCACCACAGCTCGATGGGAAACGAGGAGCCTGCATATCCGACGGCCGAGAGCACCCACCCACTCGCGGTCAGGAGCATCGTGATCGCCCCTGTTCCCCACCCGATATCGGCTCGCGCCGGTCGCGTCGCCACATGCACGAGCGCGGGGGCCGACGCGCTCAGCCCGACCGCGACGAGCTGCACCCAGGGCTGAGCGGTCAGGCCCCACGTGAGTACAGCAGAGATGGAGCCGTAGATAAGCGCACAGACCGCGAAGGCGAGCGGAATGAGCGGTCCGGTAAACCAGCTGAGCGGATCGACTTGTCGTGCCGACAGAACGAAGTACCTCTTCGTCGGCGACCAGTTATGCCCGGGCATGATCGGACTCCTCATTCGGCGCCACGACCTCGAGGATGGGCACGCGCATGACGATGGATGTTCCCGCGCCAGGCGACGACCAGATCTTGACGGACCCGCCCACTGAGCGCACCCGTTCGACGACCGACGTACGCAGACCCAACCGGTCGTCGGCGATGGCCTGCGGATCGAAACCGCTGCCCTGATCAACCACGACGACCGTGATCTCCTTCTCGTCGTAGGCGAGATCAACCTCGGCAACCGTGACGCCCGAGTGCCTCAACACGTTCTCTAGGCATGCGCGCACGGCATCGATGAGGGCGGGGCCCGCATCGGCTGAGAGGCGGTAGATGCCCACCCCAGACCCGGTCACGTGCACCGTGAGCCCGCGCCACTGAAGGTCGCTGATGATCATCAGGATCTGATTACGCAGTGTCACGTCTTGCTCGTCGACGGGAACTTCGTCGTTCGAACGCAACCATTCGGGGCTCGTGAGCGTCTCGATGTCGTGGCGTAAGCGTTGAGTGACGCGCTCGTCGAGATCGTCGGGCGCATTCATCACGATCGACAGATCGTTGAGCAGTGTGTCGTGCACGGTCGCCGCGACGCGCTTGCGCAGGTTCTCTTCAAGCCCCAGCCGGCGGGTCTCAGCCTCGAGCGCATCGAAGTCTGGCACCTGGCGGCGAAGCGTGACCTGAATCGCCGCGAGCGCGAGGTACGCGACGACGAACGCCAGATAACACAGCACCGCGCCCCACCCCGGCATAAATGGCACGTCCGCCACCACGGTCACGATGAGGGGAACCGCGGTCGAGACGACGAGTCCGATCGTCGACCACAGCACGCCAGTGCGCGTCGTCGTGTTGCCGATGCCGATGAGCACGAGCGCCACGGCTGGGCGGTTGAGCAAGAATAGTCCGTCACTCTGAATCGTCGGGGATGCCGCGAGCAGCGCCAGTTCGTAGGCCACCGCGCTCGCGGCACCGATGGAGAGAAACGAGATCACGACCCACGGCTTCGGCACGATCGCCGCTGCGATGGCCAGGAACATGAGCCCCAGAAGGATGGTGAGCGGGATCGTGAGGTGGTGCTCGAGTCCGCGCGAGACGAGGTAGCCGACCAGGATCGGGACTGCCAATCCCAGCGCCGTCGCGTTGACCGCCCACGCCCCGCGCGCAATGCCGTTCGTGATGACGGTGCTCGCGACCTCGCGAGGCAGAACGGCTATGCGCAACCCTGGCGTCCCGCTACGAACGCTCGCTGATGAACTGGGCGAAAACCGGGTCGTTCAGCACGACCGTGAAGACGCACACCAAGAGAGCGATACCCGCGAGCGCACCGCCGACGAGTGGTGCCCAAAACGCTGTGCGCCGTTTCGCAATGAGAAGAAGTGAGACGGCAACGGTGAGAACGAGGATCACAATGCGGGCGACGGTGAGGGCGGCCCCCGCTTCGCGCGCAGACTGGAACGCCGTGAATTCACCGAAGCCCTGCTGGGTGTAGGCATCGGCGAGGGCGGGTCCGAGGTCGGCGTAGGTGGCGTAGCCGCCCACCACGTCGTAGACCGCGATGAGCAGCAGGGTCGTGGTGAGCACGAGGTCCCAGGTGCGACGGGGGCGCGGTGCCGCGGCATCCGTCACGACCGGGGTCTCGACTACAGGCGACGGATGCGGCGTCGGCGGGATCGGCGCGTACTCGCCGTACTTCGGACGGGGGCGCGGATCGACGGGCGAGGCGGGGTCGGTCACCTAAGCCCCCTGCCAGTCGAGCCGGCGGGTGCGGCCGCCGAGCCCGCGCTCGTCGGGCTTGCCCGTCGCGTCGGTACGCAGCTCTTTGGGCAGCGAGAACATCAGGTCTTCCTCGGCCGTCACGACCTGACTGACGTCGGTATATCCGGCGTCGGCGAGATCGTAGAGTACCTCCTGAACGAGAACTTCGGGCACGGACGCCCCGCTCGTGACCCCGACGGTAGCCACCCCATCCAGCCATTCCTGCTGGATCTCGCTCGCGTAGTCCACGCGGTAGGCGGCCCGTGCCCCGTTCTCTAGAGCGACATCGACCAGGCGCACGGTGTTCGAGCTGTTGGCCGACCCCACGACGATGACTAGCTCGGCTTCGAGTGCGACCTTCTTGATGGCGACCTGGCGGTTCTGAGTGGCGTAGCAGATGTCGTCGCTCGGGGGATCCTGCAGGGTGGGGAATCGCTCGCGCAGGCGGCGCACCGTCTCCATGGTCTCGTCGACGCTCAGTGTCGTCTGCGAGAGCCAGACGAGGTTGTCAGGATTCGTGACCACGATGTTGTCGACGTCTTCGGGACTATTGACGAGAGTCGTGCGCTCGGGTGCATGACCCATCGTGCCCTCGACCTCCTCGTGGCCGGTGTGGCCGATGAGCAGGATCTGGTAGTCGTCCCGGGCAAAGCGCGTCGCCTCGCGGTGCACCTTCGTGACGAGCGGGCACGTGGCATCAATCGCCTGCAGGTGACGATCGGCCGCGCCCTGCACGACGGCGGGCGAGACCCCGTGAGCGCTGAAGACGACGTGGGAGCCCTCGGGAACCTCATCGACATCGTCGACGAAGATCGCCCCCTTCTTTTCCAGCGTTGATACAACGTGGATGTTGTGCACGATCTGCTTACGCACGTACACGGGAGCGCCGAAGTTCTCGAGTGCCTTCTCCACGGCGACAACGGCTCTGTCCACACCCGCGCAGTATCCCCGCGGAGCGGCGAGCAGCACACGCTTGTGTCCGGGGACCGGCGTATCCTTGAGCCTGTTGCGGAGCGCGGGAACGCGCGGCATCGTCAGGTCGACGAGATTGCCGTTCGAAATGCTCACGCAGGCAATTCTAGGCGGCGCTGCCGCACAACACCTGGAGGGCGGCCCCATGAGCGACGTCGCTCCCCCTACCGCTGACGCACCGTGGCCGGTCTCGGTCTTCTCCTCGAAGGTCAAGGGCTGGATCGAACGTCTCGGCACGGCCTGGGTCGAGGGTGAGATCACGCAGTGGGGTGTCTCGGGCGGCAACGTCTACGGCAAGCTCAAAGACCTTGAGGCCGACGCAACGGTGTCTTTCACCATCTGGTCGTCGGTCAAGGCACGACTTCCGGATGACCTCAAGCAGGGCGACCGTGTGATTGCGTTGCTCAAGCCCAACTATTGGGTCAAGGGCGGCTCGCTCACGATGCAGGCCTTCGAGATGCGCCACGTCGGTCTCGGCGATCTGCTTGAGCGTCTCGAGCGTCTGCGCCAGAAACTCAAGTCCGAAGGGCTGTTCGAGAGCAAGAAACCCTTGCCGTTCCTCCCCCACTGCATCGGGCTCATCACGGGCAAAGACTCGGACGCCGAAAAAGATGTGCTGCGCAACGCTCAGTTGCGCTGGCCCGCCGTCACGTTCCGCGTCATTCACGCCGCGGTTCAGGGCGATCGGGCGGCTTCCGAGGTCACTGCGGCCATCAGAGCCCTGGATGCCGACCCCGACGTCGACGTCATCATCGTGGCTCGGGGTGGTGGCGACTTCCAGAACCTGCTGGTGTTCAGCGATGAGACCCTGGTGCGCGCCGCAGCAGCCTGCTCGACCCCGCTCGTGAGCGCGATCGGGCACGAGGCGGATCGTCCACTGCTGGATGAGGTAGCCGACCTGCGGGCATCCACTCCGACAGATGCAGCCAAGCGCGTCGTGCCCGACGTCGCAGAGGAGCTCGCCCGAGTTCGCCAGGCGCGGGCATCCATGGGATCGCGCATCACTCAGCGCATCAGCCATGAGATCGATCGGCTGCAGGCGCTGCGCTCGCGTCCTGTGCTCGCCTCGTCAGGGTGGATCGTCGATTCTCGGTCAGAAGACCTGGGCCGCTACGTCACCCGCAGCCGTGACCTCGTCGATCGCGCCATCGAGCGCTCGCACACTCGAATCACCGAGCTCGTGTCGCAGTTGCGCGCGCTCTCGCCGCAGCGCACCCTCGATCGCGGATACGCGATCGCCCAACTTCCGGATGGCCGCGCGCTGCGATCCGTGGCCGACGCCCCCGCCGGAACTCCCCTCCTCCTCACTGTCGCGGACGGACGCGTTCCTACCACCGTCGACGAACCCGCTCCGTAGGGCCAGATAGGATCGAAACCGTGTCCAGCGCAGCGAAACCGGATGTCGCCGACCTCAGCTACGAGCAGGCGCGCGACGAGCTCATCCAGGTGGTGAGCGAGCTCGAGCAGGGATCATCGAGCCTCGAGGATTCGCTCGTGCTGTGGGAACGCGGCGAGGCGCTCGCCGCGCGCTGCGAGGAATGGCTCATCGGCGCGAAGGCTCGGCTCGATGCTGCCCGCGCCGCGGCCGAGTGATGGCCGAGCCACGAATCGTCGCCGAGCTCGGGCGACCGGAGACTGCTCAGGAGACCGCGGATCGTAAGGCCGCCGCTTCCCGCAAGCACCGCGCGAACCAGACGCTGTTCAATCTCGTGATCGCGACTATCGCCTCCCTCGGCATCGTGCTGTTCCTCGTTCTCGTCGTCGTACGGCCGACGCCCGAGCCCAGCCCATCAGTCGACTACGTGAGCGCAGCCGCAGAGGCTCAGGGCGCATCGAGTGAGCCGCTCGTCGTCCCGGTGCTTCCCGCCGACTGGCCGGCGAACGCCGCGCGCTTCGAGAACCGTTCCGGCGTTCTCACGTGGTACATCGGTTTCATCACGCCGTCGGTCGAGTTCATCGCCTTCAACCAGGGTGTCGACGCGAACCCCACCTGGCTCCAAGACATGGTCGACTCGCGCGCCATCACGGGGACCACGACGATCGATGGTGTGACGTGGGACGTCTACGACCACCGCACCGCACCGAATCCCGGCAACTATGCCTACGCACTCAGCACCGAGCGGGGCGGGAGCACCTTCGTGCTCCACGGCACAGCCTCGGACGCCGAATTCGAGGCGCTGGCCTCCACGATCGCCGCGGAGGTGGCACAGTGACGAAGAGTCCTGCGAAGGCCTGGGAAGAGATGCTTCGAGGCAACGCGCGTTTCATCGACGGCACACCGCAGCATCCTCGGCAAGATGTCGAACGGCGCACTGAACTCGCGCACGCGCAATTCCCTGACGCCGCCCTCTTCGGGTGCAGCGACTCCCGACTCGCCGCCGAAATCATCTTCGACAAGGGCCTTGGCGATCTCTTTGTCGTGCGTAACGCGGGGCAAGTCATCTCGGACTCGGTCGTCGGTTCCCTCGAATACGCGGTCGGTGTGCTGCACGTTCCCCTCATCGTCGTGCTCGGTCACGACGAATGCGGAGCGGTTCGCGCCGCGATTGACTCGCAGGGGAAGGATGCTGCGCCCCTCCCTCCCCACATCGCGTCGCTCATCGCGAAGATCGCCCCCGCGGTGCGGCGCGTTGCCGTTGCCTCTGGCGCTGTCGACGCCTCCACTGCGGAACCGCAGGAAGTGGGACGTGAACACCTGCGAGACACGATCGCAGAACTTCTCAGGTCGTCAGAACTCATCAGCGACGCGGTTGCCGCGGGTACGCTGGCAGTAGTGGGCGCGAACTATCGCCTGCTCGAGGGTCGCGCAGTTCCCGATGTCATCGTGGGCGCGGTGTAGTCACCACTCCCCTCACCCTCATAACCCCAGGCAGACCAGCAAAGGAAGCACAGCGCCGTGAGCACCTCCAGCGAGTTCCGTATCGAGCACGACACGATGGGCGAGGTGCGGGTTCCCGCGAACGCCCTCTACGGCGCGCAGACCCAACGCGCAGTCGAGAATTTCCCGATCTCGGGCTCGGGCCTGGAGCCTGCGCAGATCATCGCCCTCGCTCGCATCAAACGCGCCGCGGCCATCGTCAACGGCGAGATGGGCATCATCGATCCAGCTGTCGCACAGGCAATCGTGGGGGCCGCAGACGAAATCATCGCCGGATCCCACCATGACCACTTCCCCGTCGACACCTACCAGACCGGCAGCGGCACCTCGTCCAACATGAACATGAACGAGGTGCTCGGCCTCCTCGCCACGAAGTCCCACGGTGCCACAGTTCACCCCAACGACCACGTGAATGCCTCCCAGTCATCCAATGACGTCTTCCCGACCTCGGTGCACATCGCGGTGACGGGCGCGCTATTGCGGGACCTCATCCCGTCGCTGGAGCATCTCGCTACTGCGCTGGAGGCCAAGGCCGCACTGTGGAAGACGGCGGTCAAGGCGGGGCGAACCCACCTCATGGATGCTACCCCCGTGACGCTAGGTCAGGAGTTCGCGGGCTACGCGCGCCAAATCCGACTCGGTATCGAGCGCGTTCAGTCGACGATTCCCCGGGTTGCTGAGGTTCCTCTCGGCGGCACGGCCACCGGTACGGGCATCAACACCCCACTGGGATTCCCGCAGCGCGTGATCGCCGTACTCGCGGAGGACTCGCAGCTGCCCATCACTGAGGCACTCGACCACTTCGAGGCCCAGGGTGCGCGCGACGGCCTCGTCGAGGCATCCGGTGCGCTGCGCGTCATTGCCATCTCGCTCACCAAGATCTGCAACGACCTGCGGTGGATGGGCTCGGGTCCGAATACCGGACTCGGTGAGCTGCACATCCCCGACCTGCAGCCGGGTTCGTCGATCATGCCGGGAAAGGTCAACCCGGTCATCCCCGAAGCCGTCCTCATGGTGTGCGCGCGCGTTGTCGGAAACGACGCGACGATCGCGTGGGCGGGCGCATCGGGCAACTTCGAACTCAATGTCGCCATTCCCGTGATGGGCACGGCACTGCTCGAGTCCATTCGTCTACTCGCGAACTCGTCAGTCGCACTCGCCGACAAGACAGTCGAGGGGCTCGAAGCGAACCTCGACCGGGCCCGCGCCCTCGCCGAGTCGTCACCCTCGATCGTCACGCCCCTCAACAAGTTCGTCGGATACGAGTCGGCAGCCAAGATCGCGAAGCACTCCGTCGCCCACTCGATGACGGTGCGCGAGGCCGTCATCGACCTCGGGTTCGTGGAGCGCGGCGAGGTCACCCTCGAGCAACTCGACAAGGCGCTCGATGTCATGTCGATGACTCATCCCGGCTGATTCACCCCAGCCGATTCGCGAGTACGGCGATCCAGAACCCCAGTAGTAGGTAGGGGCCGAAAGCGATGCGCGTCTTCGGCCCCGACCGCAGCAGTGCGATGGTTGCCGCGACGCCCCCGATCGCGAAGGCCGCGAGTGGCGAGACGATAGCCGCGGTGGGCGAGAGCGCTCCGGCGGCGAAACCCAACACGCCCGCGAGCTTGACGTCGCCGAGCCCCATGCCTCCGACACAGGCAAGTACAAGGGTGCCGCCGAGATACGTTGCCGCTGACAGCAGGGCGGCCGTCGGGATGCCCGTACCGATGACGACCGCCAGGGCCCCCGCGGCCGCGCACACGAGGTAGCCGGGGAACACGAGCCAATTAGGCAGACGGTGCTCCCGCACATCGATCGACCACAACCAGGGCGTCACGACCGCCAGGTAGACCAACGGAAGCACGAATGGCATCGTGTTCGCGGCGGAGAGGGCGAGAACGAGGAGCCCCAACGCCGCGAACACGTGCACGCGGTGAAGACTAGGTCGTCACGCGTGCGTGGCGAGCGTGTTATCCACAGGCCATCAGCCTTCGACGGGAACCTCGTTCAGCGGGGTGCCATCGAGGGACTGCACCTCGCGGTCTCCCACCTCGGCGGCGAGTTGCACGGGGATCAGGAGCGAGCCGGTGAGGGACTGGCCGTCGGCGCACGCCTCCAGGTGGTCAGGAACCGAGCCGTCGGTCGGGTTCGGAAGGCCGAAGAACACGCCGATCTGCACGGCGGTCTCGGTCTCCACGACGACAGCTTGACGTGGGATGCACAGGATGGCTGCGCGCACATTGACGATGATCTCGGCCTTGTCTGTGGCCGCGAATCCCACGTCGGGATACGTCCCGACAAGCCCGGGGATCGACTCGGTGCCGAGTCGGGTATAGGTCTTGAGCTGCTGGAGGTAGCGCGGGGGACTCCCCTGCTCGAATGCTTGATATCCGAGGATGGGAACGTCAACGAGGTCGGTGGGCGCGGCACCAATACCGAGGATGTCGCGGTTGACGATCGTCGGTTTGGGGTTGCCCCACATGAGCTCGATCGCGGTCGGTTCCTTCCCGGGCGTTGCAGGGCGAAACACGAACGCCGTCGATGTCGTGCCGACGACGACGAGTAAGGCCGCAAGCCCGAGCCCCGAGGCGACACGTCGAATGGCGTACGCGGTCGCGCCTGGCTCACCCGCGTGGGGGTCGCGAAAACTCCACGACGCGAGTGCGCGCCACTGACCGCGCGGTGCCACGAGACCCCAGAGACAGATCACTCCGGCCGTGACGGCGAGCGCGATGAAAACAAAACCCACGGGGAAGACAATACGTGACTACGGCGTGCCCGCGATGCCGGCCCGCGGGCACGCCGTGCTCACGTGCTACGCGAGCTCGTTCGACTCCAGCATCTCGGTCACGAGCGCGGCGATGGCCGAGCGCTCCGAGCGAGAGAGAGTGATGTGCCCGAAGAGGGCGTGTCCCTTGAGCGTCTCGATGACCGACGCGACCCCATCGTGGCGTCCCACGCGAAGGTTGTCGCGCTGAGCCACGTCGTGAGTGAGCACGACGCGAGAATTCTGGCCGATGCGACTGAGCACGGTGAGCAGCACGTTGCGCTCGAGGGATTGGGCCTCATCCACGATCACGAATGCGTCATGGAGCGAGCGGCCGCGGATGTGCGTGAGCGGGAGCACTTCGAGCATTCCGCGTTCGATGACCTCATCGAGCACGTTCTGCGAGACCACCGACCCGAGGGTGTCGAAGACGGCCTGCGCCCACGGGTTCATCTTCTCGGCGGCGTCCCCGGGCAGGAAGCCGAGCTCTTGACCGCCGACCGCGTAGAGCGGTCGGAAGACCATGATTTTGCGGTGCTGCTGCTTCTCGAGCACCGCTTCGAGCCCCGCGCAGAGCGCGAGTGCAGACTTACCAGTACCCGCGCGACCCCCGAGCGAGACGATCCCCACCTCGGGATCGACCAGCATGTCGATCGCGAGGCGCTGCTCCGCGCTGCGGCCGTGTAGCCCGAAGATATCGCGATCGCCCCTGACGAGTCGCATCTCGCCCCGACCCGAGACGCGTCCGAGGGCCGAACCGCGGTCAGAGTGGATGATGAGACCGGTGTTGATCGGCAGATCCTCGACGACGCGCGAATGCAACTGCTCGGTCTCGTAGAGCTGCGCCATCTGCTCGGAGCTCAGATCGATTTCTGCCTGACCCGTCCATCCCGAGTCGACCGCCAGTTCGGCGCGGTATTCCTCGGCAGCGAGCCCGATCGAGGCGGCCTTCACGCGCAGTGGCAGATCTTTCGAGACGACGGTGACGGCAAGACCGTCGGCCGCGAGGTTCATCGCGACAGCGAGAATGCGCGAGTCGTTGTCGCCCAGCTGCAGCCCCGACGGCAGAACCGACATGTTCGTGTGATTGAGTTCGACTCGCAGAGAGCCACCCTCGCCGACGGCGATCGGGAAGTCGAGCCGCTCGTGCTTGACGCGGAGTTCGTCGAGATTGCGCAGCGCCTGACGCGCGAAGTACCCAATCTCCGGATCATTGCGCTTCGACTCGAGCTCCGTGATCACGACGACCGGAAGTACGACATCATGCTCGGCGAAACGGAACACGGCCTTCGGGTCCGAGAGGAGCACGGACGTATCGAGCACATACGTGCGCTGGGTCTGGCGGATGCCCGAACCCTCCGCCCCGGTCTGGCTCTTCTTCTGCTTGGGGTTGGCTAGCTCGGCCACGTCCACTCCATCCCCGGGGGCTCAGCACCCGGATCCCTGTAGCGAGGACGGCCTATGTGTTGTTGGACACATATCGCGAGACGAACTTACGTGGCCGTCCCGATCAGGCGCCATACCTGATGTCTTGACGCTAAGCCGCGCCCGGCTGGAGCGCCGCGCGACACACCGTGTCGCGCATGTCGGGGAGGTTACGTGTTTCAGTCCAGTTTGGAGTCAGGGCCGGGGAACCCGCCGCCACCATACTTCTGGTTGGCTATGGCCATCGTGTTGCGCATGATCTGGTGGCGTAGCTGGCTTCCCGACACCCCGTTCCAGCCGAAGCGGGAGAGCGGGTACGTGCCGATGGTGTTGCCGACCCACACACCGGTAGCCACGCGTGTCGTCGACGTCACGATCCACGTCTGGTTCGCGTCGTCGGTGGTTCCCGTCTTGCCGAATATCGGAACCCCGTCGTAAGGGTTGGACGCAGTTCCGGTGCCGCTCGAGGTTACGCGCTGAAGCGCGTAGGCCGCGGTCGCGGCGATATTGGGAGCGACGGCCTGTCTGCACTCGCGCTCCTGCCCGGGAAGCTGTTCGCCGTTGGGACCGATGACCCGGTCGAGAACGATGGGCTTGCAGTAGACGCCGCCAGCCGCGATCGCCGCGTAGGCGGAGGTGAGGCTCAGCGGTGTGATCTGGTTCGTGCCGAGAACGGATGACGGGTTGGTCCACAGCGGTGTTCCGTCGGCACGCTCGACCCCGAGGCGTTCCGCCGCGCCACGGATCGCACACAGGTCGAGCTTGAGAGCCATCGAGATAAAGGCACCGTTGACTGACCCCGCCGTCGCCGAGAGCACGCTCGTGCCGCCACCGCCACCGCCGCCGTCGTTCTTGAACGGGTACGGACCGCCCCACGGTCCGTGGCTGTCGGCGCACGTGTCCTTGAACAGGCTCTGTTGCACCGTGCGTCCGCTACCGTCGACGCTCGCGCTCAGGGTGTTGCCTGCCTCGAGCCACGCGATGAGGGTGAAGAGTTTGTACGTCGAGCCGGACTGGAAGCCGCTCGATCCACCGTGGTCGTAGTCGGTGTTGTAGTTGACGGCGGAGAAGCCCACTCCGCCACCCTCGAGCGTGTCGTTGAACACCTTGTTCTCGGTCATGACCAGAACGCGCCCCGTGCCCGGCTCGACCGACACGGTCGAACTGCCGAGGTTGAATCCGGGGTCGTTGTTGGGAGCCCACGACCACGTGAGATCCTGCGCGGGGTACTGCAAATCCATGTCGAGCGTCGTGTAGAGCTTGTACCCGCCGCGCTTCCAGTTGTCCCGACGGTCCTCGACCGTGGGGCCGAGAGCGGTGAACTCGTCGACATTCTTGACCACGAAGTCACAGAACCAGCGTGCGTACGAGTTGGCTGCGAAGCATCCGTTGCTCAGCGGCGAGGGCTTGAGGGTCGTGTCGTCGACCGGAGTCGCGAGCGCCTCATCCAGCTCGGCCTGGGTGAGGTGGCCGGCGTCGAACATGCTGTTCAGAATGACGTCGCGGCGCGCCTGGTTGCGCTCGTAGTTCTCGGGGTTGTCGAGCCCACGCTCTCCCGGGTATTGGACGATCGCGATGAGGCTCGCGGCTTGGGCCGCGTTGAGTTCGGATGCCGAGATGCTGTAGTACCGCTGGGCTGCAGTCTCGATGCCGTAGGTGTTGTCTCCGAAGAACGAGATGTTGAGGTAGGCGGCGAGGATCTCGTCTTTTGTGTACGACTTCTCGAGTCCGATCGCGAGCTTCATCTCCTTGAGCTTGCGATCGAAGGATGACTCGGTGGCGGCCTCATAGGCCGCCTTGCGCTTGTCTTCAGTGGGTTCCTCGAGCGCCTGCTGCACGAAGATGTTCTTCACGAGCTGCATCGAGAGCGTGGATGCACCACTGTCGATGTCGCTCGACCGGAGGTTGCCGAGAGTCGCGCGAACGACGGAGCGAACATCCACACCGCCGTGTTCGTAGAATCGTCTGTCCTCACCGTCGACCGCGGCGTCCCGCACGTAGCTCGAGAGTTCGTCGTACGAGACTGTCTGGCGGTTCTGGTCGTAGATCGTGGCAATCGGGATGTACCCGTTCTCGTTGCCCTCGCCCGTAAACTGCGCGTAGATCGTGTTGCGCTCAGAGAGGCGACCGAGCTGGATGTACTCGGGGAGGTCATCGAAGATGCCGATCGTGCTCGCCGCGGTGACCCCGGTGACTCCGATAACGGGCGCTACGGCAACGGTCGCGAGGAGTCCGGCGATCGCGCTGAAGGCGAGAAATCCCGTGAGCGCGCCAATGACCGAGCGGGCGCGCGACGACGAGGGTACGGATTTTCCGGCGAAGAGCTGGAGATCGTACCCCTGCGGCCGTTTCAGGGGCGTGGGAGACACGAAGACCAGCGTAAGTGGTCAGACGCCAGAAGTCCCAAACGAAACCATGGACGACCTCAACATTGCGAAGGTTTCCTCATCTGTGGTGACATGCGGACTCAGGCGCACCGATCCTGCCCGAACGGTGGCCGTGACACCGTGATTGTGCAGCGCGGCGGTGAGGGTCGTGAGTCTGTCCGTCCCCGGGTCGAGCACGACGATTCCAGCCCTTTCGGTCACCGCCCGCGGCGAGAGAACCTCGATGCCGAACTCGTCCGCGAGATCGATGATGCGCTCGACACGGTCGGTGAGGGCATCCGAAATCACCTGAACGCCCACCGCCTCCAGCTCCTCCAGGGCAGCCGCGAGACGCGCCTCTGCGACACGGTCGGGGTTGCTCACCTGGAATGCCCGCGCGCCCGCGGTCGGCGGCAGCACTTCGTCGAGGGGCGTACCGTCGGCGTCGGTTGCCGAGAAGCCCGAGAAGACGGGCTGGATGCGCGAGAGCGCGCGATCGCTGAGAGCCATAAACCCGGTGCCACCACCCGCGCGTACCCACTTCTGTCCGCCGGAAACGACGACGTCCGCGAGCTCCCAGGGCGCGTCGACGACTCCGAAGCCCTGGATCGAGTCGACCACGAGCAGTCGATCTCCGACGACATCCCGGATGCCCTCGAGGTCGACGAGGTGGCCGGTGCGAAAGTCGACGAGGGAAATACCGACGGTCTCGATATCAGGGGTGAGCACGTCCCGGATTGCGCCCGGAGTGATTCTGGCGTGGTCCGGCGTGAACCACACGGGCTCGACCCGTCCGATGGCCGCGGAGGCGCGCGTTGCGGCAAAGGTGAGACTGGGGAAGTCCGCAGTCGAGACGAGCACTTGTCCGGAGATTCCGAACATGACGTGCATGAGCCCCTGGCTCGTATTGGGCTGGAAGACGACGCGGTCCGCCGAGGTGCGCAGTACACGGGCGACGGCCTCGCGCACTCGGGCATCCTGGGCGTCGAGCTGGTCCAGGGTGCCGAAGCGAGCGCGACCGAGGATGCTCGACTGCATCGCCTCCTCGTCTCGCACGGTACGACCCACCGGACCGATCCGCGCGAAGTCGAGGTAGCCCGGCTCGTCGCGGAACCCCTCGGCATACTGCTCGAGGGAGATGGAACTCACTGCCCGAACCGTCGCTGGCGGCGCCCGTAATCGCGTAGAGCACGCAGAAAATCGACCTCGCGCAGATCGGGCCCCAGGGCTTCGACGAAATAGAACTCGCTGTGTGCGCTCTGCCACAGCATGAAGTCACTCAACCGCTGCTCTCCCGAGGTACGGATGACCAGATCGGGATCGGGCTGACCTCCCGTGTAGAGGTGCTCGCCAATGAGCTCGGGGGTGAGAATCTCGGCGAGAGCCTCGAGGGTACCCCCCTCACTCTCGTGCGTGCGCACGATGCTGCGCATGGCATCGGCAATCTCGCGACGCCCGCCGTATCCGATCGCGAGGTTGACGTGCAGCCCCGTGTTGCCTGCCGATCGGGCCTCGGCATCGGCGAGCTTCTGCTTGAGAGCATCCGGCAGGCCCTGGATCGAGCCCACGTGTTGCACACGCCAGTCGCGGTAGTGCGAAAGGTCTTCGGCGAGGTCGCCGATGATCTCGAAGAGCCCGTCGAGCTCGACCTTCGTGCGTCCCGTGAGATTGTCGGTCGAGAGAAGGTACAGCGTCGCAACTCGAACCCCGATGTCGTCGCACCACTCGAGGAACTCACGGTACTTCGCCGCGCCCGCCCGGTGCCCGTGAGCCGCGGTCTCAAGCTCGCGGAGCTTGGCCCACCGACGATTGCCGTCGATGATCATCGCCACATGGTGCGGGACCGGCTGGTGGCTGATGAAACGACGCAACCGGTTCTGGTACAGCCCATAGAGAAAGCCGCGACCGAGGGGGAACTGGCGCTCTTTCACACGCCTACGCTAGCCCAAAGCGCGCTCCCAGCCTCGGGTGCCGACCACGACGTACACTTGCGCCATGACCGCCCCTGCCGACTTCGAGAACGGGCGGACGGCAGACGCCGACCTCTCCGCCGAGCTTCCGAATCTGCCTCTGCTCGACGATGAACTCGAGCAGACGCACGCGGAGACCAAGCCGACCTGGCGGGGATGGATCCATGCCGGTACCTTCCCGGTCGCGATCGTGCTCGGCCTCATCCTCATCGTGCTCGCCGATGGCGTCGCCGCAAAGGTGAGCTCGGCCGTATTCGTCGCCTCGTCACTCATGCTCTTCGGCGTGTCTGCTCTCTACCACCGCATCAACTGGAGCGATCGCACCAAGCGACTTCTCAAGCGCTTCGACCACTCGAACATCTTCTTGCTCATTGCGGGCTCGTACACACCTATCACGGTGCTGTGCCTTCCGCCCGACAAGGCGACGATCCTTCTGTGGATGATCTGGAGCGGTGCCGCGCTCGGCATCGGGTTCCGCATCTTCTGGATCGGCGCCCCGCGCTGGCTGTACGTGCCCCTCTACGTGCTGCTCGGGTGGGCCGCGATGCTCTTCATCGTCGACTTCTTCCAGGCCAACTGGATCATGATGACGCTCATCATCGTGGGTGGGCTGTGCTACACCCTCGGCGCGGTCTTCTACGGGCTCAAACGACCGAACCCGATTCCCGGAGTTTTTGGGTTCCACGAGCTTTTCCACTCGCTCACCCTGCTCGCGTTCCTCTGCCACTGGACCGCGATCTTGCTCGTGGCGATCAATCCTCCGGTGCTGGCTTAGGCTTCGACGACGTGCTCGCCGCCTTCTCGTCGGCGATTTGTTCCTGGACTTCGGCCCGGTACCGCACCCGACGCACTCGACGCGTCATGTCGAGAATGAGCAAAACGGTCGCGAGGGCGATGAGGAAGATGGCCACGAAGCCGACGACCCCGGGCGTCACCATGTTGGGGTCGCCGAGGAACTCCGGGATGGGACTCGGCGTGGGGCTGGGATTCATTTAGGTTTCCTCTATTCCTGCGAACAGGTCGGTTTCGGGAAGGTCTGACGCAACCGACGACTCCACGAGCTGGAAATCCTCGAACGGCCACGCCTCGCGCTGGGTGTCGTTGGGCCAGAAGAAGAAGGGGCTATCAGCTGGCACCTGGCTCGCGTGAGCGCGCAGGGCCGCGTCGCGCGTCTCGAAGTGCGCACCCACGTCGACGTGGGTCGTCGCCAGTGACGGGCGCTGCCCCATCCACGCCACCATCTCGCCCAGGCCCTCGGCGGCCGGGTGCGCGGCCGCCACGAGCGCGCCATGAACAGCACGTGCCTTGTCGCCGTTGAAAATGCGGTCGTAGTACACCTTCGGGATGCGCCAGGCCGGGCCATGCTCGGGGTAGCGGGTCGCATCGGCGGCCGCCTCCCACGCGTACATCGCCAGCACATGCGTGCGGATGTGGTCGGGGTGCGGGTAGCCACCCGACTCGTCATACGTGATGAGCACCTGGGGCCGGAACTCACGGATGATCCGCACGAGCGGGTCGGCCGAGAACTCGACGGGCACGAGCGCAAAGCAGTTCGCGGGAAGCGGCTCATCGTTCTCAGGGAGGCCCGAGTCTTCAAAGCCGAGCCAGCGGTGGTCGATTCCGAGGATGCGCTGGGCCTCGGCCATTTCGAGGCGACGTAGCCCCGCCATGTCACGCTCGGCCATCGCCCGGGGCTCGAGTGCGGGGTTCTGCACGTCGCCGCGCTCCCCTCCCGTGCAACTCACGACCATCACTTCGGCACCCGAGCGCACGTAGTGCGCGTAGGTGGCAGCACCCTTGCTCGACTCGTCGTCCGGGTGCGCATGCACCGCAAGCAGTCGCCGGGACACCGTGCTCCTCGAATCGTGCGGTTAGCCTAGGAGTCTCAAGACTAACGGAGCCACCCGAGTGACAACCCCCGACCATGACAAGCGCTGACCAGCTCGCCGCGCGCTACGGCCGCACGCCCGGCTCGGCGCGCCGCACACGCTGGGTCGTCGCGGCATCCGCCCTCGCCTTCGTCATCGTCTTTGCAGCCTGGCTGCTGTGGGGTGGCCTACTCGCTCCACCCGCCCAATACGAAGCGCGGGATGTGGCGCACCAGGCGATCGGTGATACCGCGATGAGCGTCACCTGGCAGTTCACGTCAGAGCCCGATACGCCCGCGCGCTGCGCGGTGCAGGCGCTCAACTCCACCTTCGGAATCGTGGGGTGGAAGATCGTCGACATCCCGCCGTCACCGGAGCGCATCCGCGAGTTCACCGAGGTGGTGCGCACCACCGAACTCGCGGTGACCGGGTTGATCTATCGCTGCTGGCTCACCTAGGCTGTCCGGATGGCCGGCGGCTCCAGTCCGTCGGTTTCCGTCTGTTAAAGGAGAGTGCCGTGGCAAACGACAACTCGGTCACCTGGTTGACCCAGGAGGCGTTCGACCGACGCAAGGCAGAGCTCGAGCAGCTCGAAGGCCCGGGCCGCATCGAGATCGCGAAGAAGATCGAGGCGGCGCGCGAAGAGGGCGACCTCAAGGAGAATGGCGGCTACCACGCGGCCAAAGAGGAGCAGGGCAAGATCGAGGCCCGCATCCGTGTGCTGACAGAGCTGCTGCGCACCGCCGTGGTGGGCGAGGCTCCCGAAGCGGACGGAGTAGTCGGTCCCGGCACGGTCATCACCGCGACGATCCTCGGAGACGAGTCCACCTTCCTCATCGGCAGCCGCGAGATCGCGGGCGACAGCGACCTCGACGTGTATAGCGAGGGCAGTCCACTCGGCATGGCGATCATCGGACTGAAGGTCGGCGAGACGACGACCTACACCGCACCCAACGGCAAGTCGATCGCGGTGGAGATCTTGAAGGTGGAGCCGTATTCGGCTTAGGTTTCGATACGGCCTGCGGCCAACTCAACCACCGAGACTAGAAGGTAATTCGGGGCTCGTAGCCGTCTGCGCGTAGCGCTTCGAGCACCTGTTCCGCATGCTCGGGACCGCGAGTCTCGATGTGGAGTTCGAGCTCGACGTGACTGATCTGCATGCCGTTGCCGTGTCGCGTGTGCAACACCTCGACCACGTTCGCGTTGCACTCGGCGATGATCGCCGAGGTGCGCGCGAGCTGGCCGGGACGGTCGGGAAGTGGGATACGCAGCTTGAGGTAGCGTTCGGACGCGGCAAGCCCGTGGCTGATGATTCGCTCCATCATGAGCGGGTCGATGTTGCCGCCGCTGAGGATCACGACGGTCGTGCCCGCGTTGCGAACCTGGCCGGAGAGAATCGCCGCGACGCCGACGGCACCCGCGGGCTCGACGACAAGCTTGGCGCGCTCGAGCAGCACGAGGAGGGCCTGGGCCGTGTCATCGTCGGTGACGGTGACGACCTCGTCGACGAACTCGCGCACGATGTCGAAGTTGAGAGCGCCCGGTTTGGAGACCGCGATGCCATCGGCGATGGTCGGGAGGATCGCGATCTCGGTCGGCTCCCCGTTCTTCAGCGAGAGAGGGTACGGCGATGCATTGACCGCCTGCACCCCGATGATGCGAACGGTGCGGCCATCCAGGGCTGCGCGCTGCTTGATGGCGCTCGCGACACCCGAGATGAGTCCGCCGCCGCCGATCGGCACGATGACCGTGTCGACGTGGGGAACCTGGTCGAGGATTTCGAGCCCGAGGGTGCCCTGCCCCGCCACCACGTCGGGGTGATCGAAGGGGTGGATGAGCACCGCCCCCGTCTTTTCCGCGAACTCCGCGGCCGCGCGCAGGGGCTCGTCCACGGTGTGTCCGCGCAGCACGACCTCGGCACCGTAACCGCGTGTGGCCTGCAACTTCGGAAGCGCGACACCCACGGGCATGAAGATCGTGGCCTTGATACCCAAAGTGCGAGCGGCCAATGCAACGCCCTGAGCGTGGTTTCCCGCCGACGCCGCGACGACCCCGCGCGCCTTCTCTTCGTCGGTGAGGCGTGAGAGTCGGTTGAATGCGCCGCGGATCTTGTAGGAACCGGTGCGCTGCAGGCTCTCGCACTTGAGGAAGACGGGCGACCCCAGCACGTCTGCGAGGAAGCGCGAACTCTCCATCGGGGTCAGATCAGTCGCCTCGGTTACGCGGGCACGTGCCTCGACGAAGTCGTCGAGCGTAGGTCCAACAAGCACGGCATCAGGCATGCGGAAGGATCTCCTCGGCGGTCGGGTTCGGGTGGGTGCGCCAGTCACCGCTTGCGATGAACTTGATCATGATATTCGCGACGGCGATGACCGGCACCGCGAAGAGAGCGCCGGGGATGCCCGCGATGAACGATCCCGCGGCCACCGCGAACACGACAGCGAGCGGATGCACCTTGACGGCAGTTCCCATGACGAGAGGCTGCAACACGTGGCCCTCGACCTGCTGCACGAGCAGCACGATTCCGACCATGATGAGCGCGGGAACCGGCCCGAGGTACACGAGCGCGACGAACACCGCGATCGCGCCCGTCACGACGGCACCCACGACGGGGATGAACGATCCGAGGAACACCGCGATCGCGATGGGAATCACCAAGGGGAATCCGCCGAAGACGAGACCCAGGATCCACGCACCCAGTCCGATGCCGATGGCGTCGACGGCGGCGACGAAGATCTGCACCTTGACGAAGGTCGTGAGGGTGATCCATCCGGCCTTGCCCGAACCGTCGACCGCCTGGCGAGCGCGGCGAGGGAAGAGTCCCACGACCCACCGCCAGATACCCTTGCCGTCGATGAGGATAAAGAGGGTCGCGAAGAGGGTCAGGAGAAGCCCCGCGACCACGTGACCGGCAGTGGACCCCACGGAAAGCGCACCGGAGAGCAGCGCCTGGCCGTCGGCCTGCAGTGCGGCGAAAGCTTGCCCGATGTAGTTGTTGATGTCTGCCTCGGAGAGGTGGAGCGGCGATTCGAGCAGGAAGACCTTGAAGTCCTCGAATGCCGTAATCGAGCGAGCCTCGAGGTCGGGATAGCCGCTGCGAATCTGAGACACGATGACGTAGATAAGCCCGCCCACTATGGCGATCGTTCCCACCATGGCGAGCGCGACGGCGAGTCCGCGCGGCCAGCGGTGACGCACCAAAAAGTTCACGAGAGGCACGAGCAGCGCCGCCACCAGAATCGCGATCATCAGTGGGATCACGATGTACTTGAACTGAATGATGAGGAACACGAAGACCGCGAGCACGCCGAGCACGAGAAGAATGCGCCACGAGTAGGCGCCCGCGATCTTGAGGGCGGGCGGTACCGCGGTGTCGGGGTCGACCGTCGTCGGGTCGACGACGGGTTTCTTCTGACGTCCAAGTGCCATAGAGCGAGTCTAAGTCAGCGTGCAACCGCGGATGCGGGGGTGTCCGAGCGGCGCACGGTGACCGGGAAGCGCGCACCCAATGTCAGCCTGGCTCGCTAGTGTCGAAAACGTGGTGGATTCGGTTTCCGCGGCAGCCGCGCGTCGGATCGGCCTCGCCGCGCAGGGCTTGGGCCGACCCCGGGGGCCGGTCGGTACGCGCCAGCTCAACCTCACCATGCAGCGCCTCGGCGTGCTGCAACTCGACTCCGTGAACGTCTTCGAGCGCAGCCACTACCTCCCGCTCTTCGCGCGCCTCGGTCCCTTCGACAAGGCCTTGCTCGACAGGCTCACCTTCACCGCGCGGTCCGCCTACACCGAGTACTGGGCGCACCAGGCCGCGCTCATCCCGATGGCGCAGCGCCCGCTCTGGCAGTGGGCCATGGACCAGTGGCGCCACGACAAGAAACTCACGGAGTGGAGCGACGTCAACCAGCCGATGCTCGACTTTCTGCGAGCCGAGCTCGCGGAGAAAGGTCCGCTCACCGCGGGGCAGGTCGAGCACGAGGCGGGCGCGCGCCGCGGTCCGTGGTGGGGTTGGTCCGACGTGAAGACCGGACTCGAGACGCTGTTCTTCTGGGGCGACGTAGTCGTGGCCGGGCGCACGCGATTCGAGCGGGTGTACGACCTCGCGGAGCGGCACATCCCTGCCGAGTTGCTCGGGCGCAGCATCCACAAATCGGATGCCGTGCGTGAACTCACGCGACGCGCTGTGGCCGCACTCGGTATCGGCACGGTGCGGGACATCGCGGACTACTACCGCCTTCTGCAAGCGCCGGTGAAGACTGCGCTCGACGACCTCGTCGAGGCGGGCGACGCGACCCCGGTGACGGTGCCGGGCTGGAAGGCGCAGGCTTACCTGCACCGGGATGCGCGCACTCCACGCCGCATCGAAACTGCTGCCCTGCTCTCCCCCTTCGACCCGGTGGTCTGGGAGCGCGAACGCACACTGCGCATGTTCGGATTCCACTACCGCATCGAGATCTACACACCGGCACCGAAGCGTCAGTTCGGCTACTACACGTTGCCGGTTCTGCTGGATGAATCGCTCGTCGGGCGCATCGACCTCAAGACCGATCGGCAAGCGGGCGTACTGCGCGTGCAGTCAGCGTGGCACGAGCCCGGTCAGGTCGCGGATCTGGGGCGCATAGCCGACCTGCTGCGCGAGACCGCAGCGTGGCAGGGCATGGAGTCGATCGCAGTGCAGGACTGGGGCGACATGGCGGGGGGGCTTGCGGGCGTGCTCGGGGTATCAGTCGTCGATCGGTCGTCGGTTTCGATACGGCCTTCGGCCTACTCAACCACCGGCTAGGGCCTACTCAACCACCGGCTAGAAGGTACGACCGATTTCGCCGAGACGGGCGATGCGGTCGGCGATCGGCGGGTGGGTGCTGAACAGACGGTCGAGGATGCCCGGCTTCACGGGGTCGGAAATCCACATGTGGGCCATCGTGTTGTTCTGGCGCTGCATGGGTCGGCCGTACTGACCCAGCTTCACGAGTGCGGAGGCCAGGGCATCCGGGTGCCGCGTCGTGAGAGCCCCCGTGGCATCCGCCAGGTATTCGCGCTGGCGCGAGATCGCTGCCTGCACGACCGCGGCGACGAGCGGGGCTATGAGCATCGCGACGAGACCGAACACGAGCACGATCGGGTTTCCGCCGCCATTGTTGTTGCCACGCCCCCCGAAGAACGCGATACGCAGGAAGATGTCGGAGATGAATCCGACGGCAACGACGAGGCCGAAGACAATCATCGAGACACGGATGTCGTAGTTGCGAACATGCCCGATCTCGTGGGCCATGACGCCCTCGAGCTCGGAGTCGTCGAGAAGCTCGAGGATTCCCGTGGTCGCCGCGACCGACGCGTGTTCGGGATCCCGACCCGTTGCGAACGCGTTCGGAGCAGGATCGGCGATGATGTACACCTTCGGCATCGGCGTGCCCGTCGTGATCGAGAGGTTCTCGACGATGCGGTACAGACGCGGGTTGTCAGCCTTCTGGATCTGTCGCGCCCCGCTCAGCGAGAGAGCCTGCGACGAGGCCGCGAAGTATTGGAACAGCGCGTACCCCAGCGAAATGACGACCGTGATGATGACGATCGAGACGTCGTTGTAGATCCACGCGGCCAGCGCACCCAGCCCTCCGATGATCAGGAGGAACAGGATGATGATGAAGACTGTGTTGCGCTTGTTCTTGGCGATCGCTCTATACATGCCGGGTACCTCGCAGGGTCGATTTCGATACGCGCTTAGCGCTACTCAATCCGCGGGGTTGAGACTAGAACTGCACGCGAGGCGGCTCCGCGATTGCCGCAGAGTCGGTGACCTCGAAGAACTCGCGCTCCGTGAAGCCGAGGCCGCGCACGAAGAGCGTGTTTGGGAACACCTTGATCTTCGTGTTGAGCTCACGCACGCCACCGTTGTAGAAGCGGCGGCTGGCCTGGATCTTGTCTTCGGTGTCGACGAGCTCGGACTGAAGCTGGAGGTAGTTCTGGCTTGCCTGAAGCTGCGGGTACGCCTCCGCGACCGCGAAGATCGACTTGAGGGCGGACTGCATGTGGTTCTCGGCCACGGCTGCCTCGGCGGGGCTCGAAACGCTCAGGGTTTCAGCTCGTGCCTTGGTGACGTTCTCAAAAACTGCCTTCTCGTGAGCGGCGTAGCCCTTGACCGCCTCGATGAGGTTCGGGATCAGGTCGGCGCGGCGCTTGAGCTGCACGGTGATGTCGCTCCAGGCCTCATCCACACGCACGTTCAGGGTGACGAGACCGTTGTAGGTCGCCCACAGGTAGCCGCCGATGATGACGACGAGCAGCACGATGACGCCGATGACGATGAGGATTTCCATACGGAGAACTATATGCGCTCTCAGTGCACGGATCGAGAAGAGATCAGTTTCTGCAGCCAGCGGTATGACGCCTTCGGCGAACGCTCCTGAGTGCGCGGATCGACGCTCACAAGCCCGAACTTCTGCGAGAAACCGGCGGCCCACTCCCAGTTGTCCATGAGGGTCCAGATGAAGTAGCCGCGCACGTCGATACCGGGAGCGGACTCGATAGCGATGGCGAGGTGATCGGCCAGATAAGAGATGCGGTTGGCGTCGTCGACGCTCCCCTGCGTGCTCACGCCGTCGGCGAAGCTCGCGCCCCCCTCGGTGATGTAGACGGGCGGCAGGTGCCCGGCGTAGCGATCAGCGTAGTCGCGCAGCGTCACCCCGAGGTACTCGGGCGCGACAGGCCATCCGAACCCCGTCACCGGGAACTCGGGCCACTTCGCGATGTGGAACGGGAGGTCGCGCATCCCCGCGGAAGACCCGCCATCGGGCGTCGAATCGTCCGCTGGAGCACCCGCACCGATACGCGTAGGCATGTAGTAGTTGAGACCGTAAAAGTCGAGCAGCTGGGCGATCGTCTTCAGATCGTCGGAGTCGACCTCGAGAAGCGGACGGAACAGCTTGCGCGCCAAGAACGGGATCTTCGGGTAGCGCCCGAGCAGAACCGGGTCGGCATAGATGCGGTTGTGCACGAGGTCGAAGACCTCGGCGAACGTGCGGGTCTGGAAGTTGTCTTTGAGCGGCTCGACGGGCGAGTGCACGTTCGTGATTCCGATCTCCCCCGAGACCGACTCGGAGCGCAGCGCCTGCACGGCCAATCCGTGGCCGAGCAACTGGTGGTGCACCGCGAGGAGCGAATCGAACATGAGCATCTCCCCCGGGGCGTGCACCCCGAGGGCGTAGCCGTTAAGGGTCACGGTGGTGGGCTCGTTGATGGTGACCCAGCGATCGACCCGATCGCCGAACGCGTGACCGGCGAGCGCCGCGAAGTCGGCGAAGCGGGAGGCCGTGTCTCGCAGCATCCACCCGCCCTTGTGCTGCAGCGGGGAGGGCATGTCCCAGTGGAACAGAGTGACCATGGGGCGGATGCCCACCGCGAGCAACTCGTCGAGCAGTCGGTCGTAGAACGCGAGGCCCTCCTTGTTGGGCCCGCCCGTGCCGCCCGGCTGCACACGCGGCCATGCGAGCGAGAAGCGATAGGAGTCGACGCCCAGCTCCTTCATGAGCTTCACGTCTTCACGGAAGCGGTGGTAGTGGTCGGCGGCGATCGAGGCGTCGGACCCGTCGGCGATGCGACCGGGTTGTGCCATGAAGTCGTCCCAGGTCGACGGGCCGCGACCGTCCTCGCGCACGGCGCCTTCGATCTGGAACGCCGCAGTCGCGACCCCCAGAGTGAAGCCTGCCGGGATGCGAGCACCCAACGCTTCGGGTTCGTGCAGCCAGTCGTTCATTCGCCGAGAACCGCTCTCAGGTAGTCGTTCGCGAAAACTCGGGTCGGGTCGAGCCGGTTGCGCACGGCGACGAAGTCGTCGAAATGCGGATACGCCGGTCGCAAGTCGTCGGCCGTGCGGGTGTGCATCTTGCCCCAGTGCGGGCGCCCGTCGTGGGCGCGCATGATCGCCTCGACCTCACGGAAATACTCGGTCGGGTCATCGCGCCAGAACCGGTGGACGGCGATGTAGCCGGTCGCGCGCCCCGATGCGGTCGACAGCCACAGATCGTCGGCAGCCGATGCGCGCACCTCGATCGGGAAGGAGATGCGCCAGTTGCGCTGCGCGATCAGGGCATGGACCGCGCGCAGGGCATCCGGCACCGCTTCGACCGGAAGGGCATACTCGCTCTCGCGAAAGCGCACCGTGCGCTGCGAGGCAAACACCGACGACGAGCGGTCGGTGAACTCGCGGTTGGCCTCGAGCTTGACCGAGAGCCGGTTCATCGGCGGAATGAGTGCGGGAACGACCCTCAGCACCTCGAGGGAGGCTCCGAACACGGTGTTGGCCATGAAGGCGTTGTCGAACCAGGCCTGGAGGCGACCGAGCGGCTTGCCCGCGGCATCGAGCGGCACCCTGTTGTTGGACTTGGTGCTGACGAGGTCGGCGTGTGGCCAGGAGTAGAACTCGAAGTGGTCATTGATCGCGAGGCGTTCATGCCACTCGTGCAGCACCGCCTCCGCGTTCTCGGGTTTTTCGACCGCGTGCAACTGGAAGGCGGGCACACACTCGATCTGTACCGCGACGAGCACGCCGAGCGCCCCGAGCCCGAGCTTCGCTGCGGGCAGCAGGTCGGCGTTCTCGGTTTCGCTGATGTGCATCAGCTCGCCCGCGGCGGTCACCAGGTCGACCGCGCGAATCTGGGTCGCAAGGCCCCCGAAGCGCGCACCGGTGCCGTGAGTTCCCGTGGAGGTCGCTCCCGCGATCGTCTGCGCGTCGATGTCGCCCATGTTGGCGAGGGCGAGCCCGTGAGGTTGGAGCAAGGCGGGAAGCTGGTACAGGTTGGTGCCAGCACCGAGGGTCACGAGGTTTCCGTCGACGGCGAGCAGTCCGTCGAGGGCAGAGATGTCGAGTTGGATGCCCCCGGTCGCCGCGATAGCGGTGAAGCTGTGTCCCGCACCGATCGGTCGCACCGTGAGATCGCGTTCGCGCGCCAGCCGCACGGTCTCGACGACGTCTTCTACGGACGACGCCCGCGAGACGAGGGCAGGAGTGGACGACACCGACCTCCCCCAGTTGCGCCACAGCTTGCCCGACTCGATCGTCACAGAAACGCCTTCCCCTCACCACGGTATGTGGGTACCGTCCCCACGATCCTGCCACCCTCCACGAGAACGAACTCGTCGAGGTGCTCGCTGAGCTCCCCCGCCTTGGTGTGACGAAGCCAGACGCGATCGCCGACGGTGAGTGCGGCGGCCGCGATGCCGGTGACGGGAGACTGCACCTCACCGGCACCCTCCCGTCTCACGTAGTCGAGTCCCTCGGGCCACGCCAGCCGCGGAGATCGGTCGGCCGCTGGCGGACCGGACGCGATCCATCCCCCGCCGAGCAGGGTTGCCATGGTCGGCTTCGGCTTGCGCACGACCGTGAGCGCGAACGAGGCTGCCGGGGCTGGTGAGAAGTGGCTGTAGTCGTCGAAGAGGTGCGGGCCGAACAGTCCGCTGCCCGCCGCGATCTCAGTAACCGAGGGGTCGGCGGCGGTTCGCTCGAGCGAACCAGTCCCGCCGCCGTTGACGAACTCGAGATCGGCGATCTGCCGTACCGCGTCGACGACCGCTCCCCGTCGCTCCCGAAGCTCGGCGGTCGAGTTCTTCTGCACGTAGTCGACTGTGCGCGCGAGGAGCGGCTTGCCCTTGGGCCGGTTGACGACGCCCGCGACCTGCGACTCGTACGCCATCATCCCCACGAGCTCGAAGCCGGGCCGAGCGACGATCGCCCGCGCGAGCGCGGTCGCCTGCTCGACCGTGCGCACGGGAGAACGGTGCACACCGAGGTAGCCGAGCACGCGGGACTGCCATGCCGCGTCGAGTTCGATCGCGACGCGGATGGGCTCGCGCTTGCCCGCAGTAAGTACCGAATCGATGAGGTCGAGGTGCTCGACACTGTCGACCATGAGGGTGACGCGACTCGCGAGCTTTTTCGAGGTCGCGAGGCTTCGGAGCGCAGCACGGTGAGCGGTGGGGTATCCGACGACGACGTCCGCCACGGAGTCGGCGAGCCACAGCGCCTCGGGCAGGGTGTAGGCGAGAACTCCGGCGTATCCGGGCAGCGCGAGCACGGCATCCACCACTCCACGAACGCGCACCGACTTGCTCGCCACCCGGATGGTCGTGCCGTTCGCCCGAGCGAGCATGTCGTGCGCGTTGTGCGCGAGTGCCTCCACGGAGAGCACCCCGAACGGCGGATCGAGTTCTGCGGTCGCTGCGTCGAGCGAGGCCCAGTAGGTTGCGGGGTCGAGCCAGGGGCTCGAGCTGGGCGGGGCGAGTTTCATCGCACACTCCTGATCGGTAGAACGGCGAGGGCGCCGAGGATGGCCGCGACCGCCGACAGCACGAAGAGCCCGGAGAATCCGGCGAGTGCCGCGACGACGAACGCGCCGAGTAGTGGGGCGAGTGCCTGCGGCACCGCCGTGGCGATGTTCATGATGCCGAGATCCTTACCGCGCGTGTGGGGGTCGGGCAGCACTTGGGTCGCGAGCGCCTGGTCGACCGAGAGGAAGCAGCCGTATCCGAGGCCCAGGATGCCCGCCGCGACGAAGGCGACCCCGAGGTCGGGGACGAATGCGAGCATGAGAGCCGCGATGCCCTGCAGGGTCGCCGCGACGAAGACAAACATGCGACGGCGACCGAGGTAATCGGAGAGCCGACCGAAGACCAGAGACGCGAGGATGACGAAGACCATGTAGACGAGCACGAGCATGATGAGCACCGACTCCGCGTCGTCGACGAGGAGACCGAATTGCAGGAACTGCAGGAGAAGCGCCGTACCGAACGCGTTGCCGAAGTTGACGAGCACGCGGCTGAGGAGGGTCCAGCCGAAGTCGGGATACCGGCGCGGACTGATCCAGAAGCCCTCGATGAGGGTGCGGAAGGTCAGCGGCGTGCGCTCGGTGACCGGCAGTACGGCATCCGGCACCCGCAGGAGGAACGGGATCACGAGAAGGAGAAGGAGCACAGCCATCGCGGCGTACCCGAACAGTTGACCGACGAACAGCTCGGTCACAAGGATGAGGCCGAGGATCGTGCCGATCGCTTGCGGAGCGGAGATGAAACCAGAGACGAAGCCGCGCTGCCCCACCGGCACCTGGTCGGAGATCGTCGCCGTGAGAGCGGCCGCGAGCACGCAGAAGCCCGTCAGGGCCAGAGACCAGAAAATAGCGATGCCGACCATCGAGGTCTGCAAGCCCAGGATGACGAGCGCGACGGCGAAGAGCACTGCGCCACCCGCTATCCACGGTCGGCGGCGCCCGAATCGACTCGTCGTGCGATCCGACAGGGCGCCCGTGAGCGGGAAGGCGACGACCGCACAGAGACCCGCGATTCCGGACACGACACCGAAGGCGACGACGTTGTCGACCCAGTAGGTGGCCTGCAGCTGGGCCTCGATCTGCAGAGGAAGCAGCAGCTGCACGGGCGTGAGCTGCGCCATCCACACCCCCAGCCATGCCGTCGCGAAGAGGGCGATCCAGCCTCCCGTGACACGTCGAGTGGGTTCGGCGAGTGCCGCGGTCATCGGGTCTCCTGAGAAGCGTCTGCGGGAACGGGAACGGAACGGCGAACGGCGAGGGCGGCGAGCGAGTCGGCGGCGAAGTCGAGCGTGCGGTGCGCGGCGGCATCGTCGCGGTCGGCGAGCCACGCGAGGGTGATTCCGTCGGTGAAGGTCACGATGAGCCGCGCGACGTCGGCCGACGGAATCGACCACTCGACGCCCACCGCCTCGGCTCCCCCGACGACCACTCGCGCGACGGACTCGTGGTAGCGCGCGTACTGCTCTCGAGCGAGCACCTCCAGGCCGGGCGTGCGCAGAGCGTAGTGGAAGAGCTCGAACATGACCTGTTCGTGGGCGGGGTCGGCGACGACGTAGTCGAGGTAGGCCTGCATCCCGCTACGCAGCGTGCTGCGGATGTCTGAGCCGGGGGTGACGGTGGCGAAAGCTGCCGCGACCTCCGCGTCGACGACGTGGGCGATGAGCTCGCGCATCATTTCGGCGTGCGAACGGAAGGCGTAGTGGAAGCTCGCGAGCGACATCCCGGCCTCGGCGACGATCGCTCGCGTTGTCGCCCCCGCGACGCCCTGCTCGGCGATAACACGCAAGGCAGCCTGCACAAGCAGAGCGCGGCGTTCGGCAGAGGAGAGACGCATAGTGGGTCAACTGTCCCAGACGGTCGACCCGCATGCAAGAGCGCTCGTGAGATGAGAGGGTTTGTTATTGAGGATTACTCCTTAATAATTGACGTACCTCCCAGGGTCGCGTGGAATGGTTGAAACGGTGTCTTCCGAGCAATTGAACGGGGTGCGACGCTCGGCCCGCCATCGCGGGGCGAGGCTGATCGCCGTACTCGCGGGCCTTCTTATGGGGCTCGCGAGCATTCTTGCGACCCCCCAACCCGCAGCCGCCGCCCCGTTCGCTGTCGCCACCGCCGACGGCAGCTTCTTCGCCGGACCCGTGACGATCTCCGGCGTCAAAGAGGACGGCAGTCGCGTACAGGTCGGAGTCACCGGCGCCACCCCCTACTGCATCACCCCGGGCGTCGACAGCCCCGCGACGGGCGAGACGTGGAGCTGCACCTTCACCCCCGCAAGCGGAAGCTACTCCATCACCGCAACCCAGTTCTTCGATGACGGCAGCGTGGCACCCGTCTCGAACACGATCACTGTGCGCGCGCTGGGGGCCGCGACCATCACGAGCGCGACCCTCACCACGGGCCTCATCTCAGGAACCGGATACCCCGGCGCAGGCATCCTCGTCTCTGCGAATGGCCCCGCCGGTTCGTACAACCAGCAGTGCACCGTCGTGCAGGCCGGCGGGTTCTGGTCGTGTCCCCTGCCCCTACCTTCCGGCACCTACGACGTGAGCGTGCAGCAGACCTGGCCCGGGTCGGGCGAGGCGGGTGTCTCGTCGGGCATCCACACGATATCGATCGACAAGGAACCACCGCCGGCTCCCGTGATCACGAGTCCCACGGTGGGTGCGACGATCACCGCGCAGCCCATTTTCTATGGCGGGACCGGGGAGAGCGGTGCGCGAGTGGACCTTTTCGTCGACTCCGTGCTGCATTGCTCCGGCACCGTCGTCGGCGGGGCCTGGAGCTGCGCGGCAGGGGGGATCGCTGCCGGACAACGTGCCGTGCAGGCCATCCAGTGGGATGCCGCCGGAAACCCGAGCGCTGCCAGCGCGACCGTAACTGTCACCTTCGTGGACCCCGCCGTCACTCCCCCCGGCGCGCCCAGCCAGCCCGGGCAAGGGCAGACCGGGGCGCAGCAGTCACCGCCCGCGCCAAGTCCGAGTCCCTCCATCGCCTCGCCGCCCTCGGCCGGCCCGGTCTTCCCTGACCTTCCGTTCCCACTCTTTCCCCCGCCCGTCGGCGGTGAGAGCGGGTTGCCGCCACTCGACACGTGGGGAACGCCCACACACTATGGCGCCGCCATTCCCTTCCTCGGCGATACCGATTGGGTGAGCGCCCTTCTGCTCGCCCTCGCCTACATCGCACTCGTCGCGGTGCCCGCGCGTCTGCTCGCCTCGAGTCTGAGCGGGCGAATCGAGTGGCGCCGCCGCCGCATCGCTGGACGCAATCGCGTGGAACCCGAGCGCGACGAACCCCTGCTCAATCCGTGGATCACGGCCGCCGGGGCCCTCGGAGCGGCGGTGCTGCTCGCGACCCTCGCCGGCGGCGTTCAGGCCGAGGTTCGCTACCTGCGGCTCGTAGTCGCAATCGGGATCGCGCTCGTGGCCGTCAACGGTCTTGCCATCGTCGCTGCCGCGAAGTCCGCCGCCCGGCAGATCGGCGAGAGCGCCGGGGTGCGCCTCGCGCCGATGCTTCTCGCCGCAGCCGCGGTGTCTGCCCTCGTGTCGCGGGGGCTGGGCATCCAACCGCCCATCATCGTCGGTGTCGTTCTCGCCGCGACGTTCGCGACCGGAGTCAACGGCCGAAGACAGGGAGCGATCTCCCTCGCCCAGCTCGTGAGTCTGATCGTTCTCGGCGTCTGGGCTTGGGTCGGCCACAGCGCGATCGGCGCGGTCGACGGATTCTGGGGCTCACTCGTGAGCGAAACACTCGCCGCCATGTGCGTCGCGGCGCTCGGGTCGGTGCTTCTGCTGCTGCTGCCGATCGGGGGGATGCCCGGACGCCGCGTGTTCGAGTGGTCTCCGACCGCGTGGCTGGCCACCGCCCTCATCGGTGGCATCGCCGCCTCGGGGGCAATCGCCGAAGGGGAACGGTTTCCCGCCCTCACGCTCGTCGGAGTTGCTGCCGCCTTTGCGGCGCTGAGCGTTGCGAGCTGGGCGTGGGTGCGCTTCGTCGAACCGCAATTTTCCGAGCGGGACGCGTAAACGGCCCGACCACCGATCTCGCACAGGTCGACCGCCCTAGGATCGGTCGGTGACCTCCACACAGACCTCGCGCGGGGTCGCCGCCTCCGTTGTCGCCTCGGCCCTCTTCGCCGTGCTGTTTCTGCTTCCCGCGTATGTGCCCGAGCTCTCATCCAACGAGATATTCGCCTGGCGCGCGGTCGTCGCACTCCCCCTGCTGAGTGTGCTGTTCGTCTTCACCGGGTGGGGTCAAATACGCGCCGTGAGCGCACGGCTTCGACGGCGCCCCTGGCTAGGCCTCATCCTTCTCGTGCAGGCCGCCCTGCTGGCGGTGCAGATGTGGATGTTCGGGTGGGCACCGCAAACCGGCCACGGTCTCGACCTCGCGCTGGGTTACCTGCTGCTCCCGCTCGTGCTCGTCGTCATCGGGGTGCTGCTGCACCGGGAAAAACTCTCGCCGCTGCGCATCGCCGCGGTCACCGCCGCGGCGGCGGGCGTGATCGCGGCGTTCTTTTTGGCGGGCGGCGCGGGCAGCATCGCGACGGTTCTCGTCGCGGTCGGGTATCCCCTCTACTTCACGCTGCGTCGCCGCTTCGCCCTTGACGGGCTGGGGTCGGTCTGGCATGAGCTCGCGATCCTCTTCGTCGCCGGGGTGGTGTGGATGTTCGTGTCACCGCCCGACGCTGTGCGAGTCGGCCCGCCCGACCTCTGGGTGGCACTGGTCATGGGTGTCGTGAGCGCGACGGCCCTCGTGCTCTATCTGGTGGCGAACCGGATGCTGAGCTTCGCGCTCTTCGGGCTGCTCAGCTACCTCGAGCCCGTGCTGCTCGTCTTCGTCTCGGTACTGCTGCTGGGCGAAGCGCTCAAGGTCACCGACCTCGCCGTGTATGGACCCATCGCCCTCGCGCTCGTTCTGCTCGCGGTCGACTCGTTCCGGCCGGCGAGGGGTGCCCCGGTGTGACCGAGGGGGTTGTCGCGCGGACTAGTGCCCACTCCCGAGATTTCCCGCTAGCCGACCGTGCATCGCGGCACTGGCGTCGTTCAGGCCTTCGAGTACCACGCGCTTGCCGTGATTCTCATACTTCGTCATGATCGCGTCCAGAGCAGCGACCGTCGAAGCATCCCAGATATGTGACCCCGACATATCAATGACGACCCTCTCCGGGTCGTCCGCGTACTCGAACTGGGTGGTGAGGTCGTTGCTTGAAGCGAAGAAGAGCTCACCAGCGACTTTGTAGTAGACGGTCGGGACGAGCTCTTCGAGCGCTTCCACGCGAGTGACAGTAGCGAAGTGCGCGACACGGCGCGCAAAAATCACCATGGCGACGAGGACCCCGACGAGGACGCCGATCGCAAGATTGTGGGTCGCCACCACGATCGCGACCGTGGCGACCATCACGACGGTCTCGCCCAGGGGCATCCGCTTGAGGGTTGCAGGTCGAATACTGTGCCAGTCGAAAGTCGCCACCGACACCATGATCATCACGGCGACGAGCGCCGCCATCGGAATGATCGCGACCACGTCGCCCAGAACCAGGACAAGTACGAGGACAAATACTCCAGCGAGGAATGTCGAGATACGTGTACGCGCCCCGGATGCCTTGACGTTGATCATCGTCTGACCGATCATCGCGCAGCCGCCCATGCCCCCGAAGAAGCCGGAGAGAATGTTTGCTACTCCCTGCGCCCACGTTTCCCGCGTCTTTCGTGAGCGAGTATCTGTGATCTCGTCCACGAGCTTGGCGGTCATCAGTGATTCGAGGATTCCGACGGCCGCCATGGCAGCGGCGTAGGGAGCGATGATTCCGAGGGTCTCCCACGTCACAGGCACGTTGGGGAACAACAGCGCTGGCAAGCTTTGCGGAAGTTCGCCTTGATCACCCACTGTGGGCACAGTGATTGCGAAGAGAACCGCTGCGCCTGTCAGGAAGACAATTGCAACCAGCGGCGCGGGGATCACCGTGGTGAAGCGCGGCATGACGAACATGATCACAAGTCCGGCTACGACGATCGGGTACACCATCCACGGAACATCGATGAGATGTTCGAGCTGAGACGTGAAGATGAGAATGGCAAGCGCGTTGACGAAGCCGACCATGACGCTGCGGGGAATGAATCGCATGAGCTTCGCCACGCCGAGGGCCGCGAGCAGGATCTGAATTGCACCGCCAAGAATCACGGTAGCGATGAAGTAGTCCATGCCGTAATCGCGCGCAACCGGAGCGATCACTAGTGCGATGGCCCCGGTCGCCGCGGTGATCATCGCGGGTCGGCCACCAAGAAATGCAATGGACACCGCCATAACGAAAGACGAGAACAAACCCAGTCGCGGGTCTACTCCCGCGATGATGGAGAAGGCTATCGCCTCAGGAATCCGGCGAGCACTTCTCTCGTAAGGATTCGCGGGCTCCGGAGTGCCTGAAGAACGGAGGGTTCGGCGCGGTAGCGCTCCGCTTCGGATGCGCGGTTGGTGATGGCCATGAGGCTCCTCCCAGTTGGGCTCCCAGCGGGAGAGCGGTTGGATTGACATGTGGGAACTTCACCGCGCCTCAGCGAGGTGCTCAACTACGACCGAGGTCGAGGAACAGCCGTGGGAATGAAGTAGCTTTGCAAGTCAGGATCTACAAACTTACCCTAACGTAATGAGAGAGTTGGAGCTGCAATGCCCGAGGACAACTCCGTGATGCACATTGGGGAGGTGGCCGAGCGGGTCGGCCTTTCCCTGCGGACTCTTCGGCACTACGACGAGATCGGACTGGTCGTTGCATCGGGTCGGTCCGAAGGCGGGTTTCGCGAATACACGGATGCAGACGTAGATCGCCTTCTCCTCGTGCGCCGGATGAAGCCGCTCGGGTTCTCGCTGGAAGCGATGATCGAACTGCTGGCCATCATCGACGAGCTGTCCACAACGAACGTCGACTCGTCGGCGAGCCTGCGCGCACGGCTCGACCACTTCATCGTGGATGCCGAGGACCGACGCGAGCGACTACGAACTCAGGTCGCGATGGCTGACGAGTTTATCGGGCTGCTCCGTCGACGCTAAGCAGACCAGACAGACTGCGCCGGGCCCGAACGAAGACCACAAACCCGGCCATTTCCTGTGCCCCGGCAGGGACTCGAACCCTGACTGAGGCGATTTTAAGTCGCCTGCCTCTGCCGATTGGGCTACCGGGGCGCACGCCCCGATAGTGCCGATGGGGCTAAGGGGCGCAGCCCAACCCTATGGCGTGGGGACTACTTTTTGGCGGGGTTGCCGCCCACGGCAACGGGTGCACCCGCCGGCGCGGGGTGACCCTCACCAGCCGGCTTCGGGCGTGATGCGAACTCCTCGAACGCGGCGCGCGGGTGAACGCGGGCCTCGATCGAGACCATGTCACGACGCACCAGGAAGTTGATGATCCAGTTGCCGAAGACGCGGATCTTGCGCTCCCACATGGGCATCGCGAAACCGTGGTACCCGCGGTGCATGAGCCACGCCAAGAAGCCCTTGATCGCGATCTTCCCCGACTGGAATACGCCGTGGTATAGGCCGATTCCGGCCACCGCGCCCTGGTTCTCGTGGTAGTAGTCGCGAGGGGCTTCGCCACGGATAACCGCGACGATGTTCTTCGACATGAGCTTTCCCTGGCGCACGGCGTGCTGAGCGTTGGGGACGCAGAATCCGCCGACGCCACCGCCCGGCGTGAGGTCGGGAACCGCGGCGACATCGCCAGCGGCCCACGCATCCTCGATCACGCCCGAATCGTCGATAACGCGCAGGTCTGCCTGCACGCGCAGGCGCCCACGCTCCTCGATCGGCAAGTCGGTGTTGCGTACCATGGGGTTCGCCATGACACCAGCGGTCCAGACGATGAGGTCGGACTCAAAGGTCTCCCCCGTCGAGAGCTCGATCTTGCCGCCCACCGCCGAGGTCAGCTGCGTGTCGAGGTGCACCTGCGCTCCGCGCTCGGCGAGATTTTTGATGACCCACAGGCTCGTCTTGAGCGACACCTCGGGCATGATGCGACCCATGGCCTCGATGAGGTGGAAGTGCGTGTCGTCGAACGAGATCGTCGGATACTTCGCCACGAGCGACGAGGCCAGGCTACGCATCTCGCCGAACACCTCGATGCCCGCGAAGCCACCACCGACGACGACGAACGTGAGCAGGCGGTCCCGCTCGGGGCCGGGCGGGAGATTCGATGCCTTATCGAAGTTGGTGATGAGGCGGTCGCGAACGGCGATCGCTTCCTCGATGTTCTTGAGGCCGATCGCCTCGTCCGCAACGCCCGGAATCGGGAACGTGCGCGAGACGGCGCCTGCCGTCATGACAACGATGTCGTAGTCAATCGTCCAGGGCTGGCCCACCGCGGGGGTGATGGTCGCCTTCTTGGCGGCGTGGTCGACGTTCGTGACCTTCGCCGTGATGACGGTCGTTTTGCGCAGGTGTCGACGGTGCGAGACGAGCGCGTGACGCGGTTCGATGGAGCCTGCTGCCACCTCGGGGAGGAACGGCTGGTAGGTCATGTACGGAAGCGGGTCGACCATGGTCACCTGCGCCTCGCCACGCGCGAGCCATTTCTCGAGCTTGAGAGCGGTGTAGAAGCCGGCGTAGCCGCCGCCGACGATCAGGATTTTACGCACGAGTGGTGGTCTCTCCAGGCTGGGATGAGCAAATCAAACCACCAATCTACTCCCTGTGACGCAGTGTCCTGAACCGTCGCACCACGGTCACGATGAGCCACACGAGGAGCGCCGCGAATCCGGAGATCACGAGCGCCGGAACGCCCACATTGCGCAACAGGTTGACTGTCGGCAGCAACGTGCCGAGGGGGTTGGCGGGAGCCGTGGTGACGATCTCCTCGGGAACCTCGGGTGCGGTCGTCGGCACGGGGGTCGGCGTGGAATCCGCGCGACGGTAGATGCGGATCCAATCGGCGAGGTCGCCCATGGGGTTGGTTGTGACACTCGGCACTGTCGCGGTGACGGCGGCCGCAGCATCCACGAGCCCAAAGCCGTAGAGGGCATCGGCCCCCGCGGAACCCGAGTCGTCGGCGGTCATGACTATACGGTTGATGACGTTGGCCGCGTCAAGTTCCGGGTGGGCTGCGCGCACGAGGGCGACGATGCCCGCGACGATGGGAGTGGCGCCGCTCGTGCCGTTCCAGATGACGTAGCCACCACCAGGGACGACCCCAACGAGATCCTCGCTCGGCGCGGCAACCGCGATCGTGATTCCCTGCGATGACGCGTCGAAGCTTGCGACGCCGTCGACGTCCACACCCGCGACGGTGAGCACTCCCGGCATCGTCGCCGGCGCACCAACTTCCGTCGTACCCGACCCGCGGTTGCCAGCGGCCGCCACAACCACGACATCGTTCTGCATCGCGTAGAGGAAGGCGTCATCCCAGCTCTCGGGCCACTCGAGCGTGTTGCGGGTGAGCGACATGTTGATGACGTCGGCCCCGTTGTCGACAGCCCAGCGCACCGCCTGCGCGATCTGGTCGTCCGAGCTCGAATCACCCTCCCCAAAACCTATGGAGATAGCGAGGATGCTTGCCGCCGGCGCAGATCCGATCACGCCGTTGTTGCCACCGGTGCCGCGACCCGCGGCGAGCGAGGCGACCATAGTGCCGTGGTTCGAGCCCTCTGACCCGACCGGGCGCTGACCGTTGGGCGAGCCGAGACCCGAGAAGTCGGCACCGCCGACAACGGCACCCCGCAACTCGGGGACGCTGCCATCCACTCCCGTGTCGATGATCGCGATCGTCACACCAGCGCCGCGCGTCGTGTTCCACGCCTCGCGGATGCCGTACTCATCGAGCCAGTACTCTCTATCGCGCACTGCGTCGGTGGTCGATGCGGAGGCGGCACTCCCGACGAGAGCGCCGGACGACGCGAGGCCGAGAGCAAGGCAGATCGCGACGAGGCTACGCACCACGCGCGTCACGTGCTCACCTCGTAATCGAGGCACTCACAGACCTCGGGGCTCCACCCGCAGCGCGCGAGCGCGATGTCGCCGATGGGGTTCACACCCGGTCCCGCCGCGAGCGCGTGGCCGACGAGGGCGTGGAGGCACTTGACGCGCTCGGGCATGCCGCCCGCCGATATGCCCGCAATCTCCTCCACGAACTCGACCGCCTCACGGTCGGCGATGTACGACTCGTGCGCCGCGCGGTACTGACCGGCGGTCTCGCACGTGAGCAACTCAGCGAGGCCGGGCATCTGGCCCTCCGCCTCGAGGGTCGACACTGCGGCCGTCGCCGCGGGGTGGGTGAGGTAGTAGAAGGTCGGGAACGGGGTGCCGTCCGCGAGGCGCGGTCGCGTCGAGACGACGGTGGGGGCTCCGCACACGCAACGCGCCGCGATGCCGACGACGTCTCTCGCGGGACGACCGAGCTGGCGGGAGACGGTGGCGACATCATCCGTCGTCGCCCGATCGAGCGTCACGGGTTAGCTCCCTGTTCGGGTCCAACGAGTTCGTCGGGGGTTTGGTCGGTGAGGCCGGCGGTGTAGATCGAGGTGAGCAGAGAGTGCATCCAATCGACTTGGGTGGTCTGGATGCTGTCGCTGATCGGAAGGCCCTCCGAGGTCGTCACCTCGACCGCGTCGCCGACGACGAGATAGCTGACGTCCCCGGGAAAGACGTAGAAGAGTCGCTCGCGCGCCTGCGACTCGATGTAGGCGGGGTCGCTCCAGCGGGCAAGATCCGCGCTCAGTTCGTCGACCGACTCCTGGGTGGTCGCGAGCTGCTGTTCAAGCTGGGCGATCGCCTGCCGCTGCTCGATGAAGATGCGCAGGTTCGGCGCGAGCACGATGATCGCGAGGATCACCAGACCCAGCATGAGAACGCTGAAACCGGAGAGACGGATGGTGCGCAGCCAGTGCTCCGGGGCACTCTCGTCGATCTCGGCCTCCGCGCGGGCCCGAGGCCGCGCCGGCCGGGAACGCGCCGCCTCTGAACGTGCAGACGCGGCGGCACCCGTACGAGTACCGCCGCGCCTGACCATACGTTCGATCCTAGGCAGGATTTCTCGCTATGCGCTGAACCTCGGGAACGCGGAGCGCCCCGCGTAGACCGCGGCGTCTCCGAGTTCCTCCTCGATGCGCAGCAGCTGGTTGTACTTCGCCACGCGCTCCGACCGCGCGGGCGCACCCGTCTTGATCTGGCCCGCATCCGTGGCGACCGCGATGTCGGCGATCGTCGTGTCCTCCGTCTCACCCGAACGGTGGGAGATGATCGCGGTGTAGCCGGCGCGCTGCGCCATCGACACGGCGTCGAGGGTCTCGGTGAGGGTGCCGATCTGGTTGACCTTGACGAGGATCGAGTTGCCGACGTGCTTCTCGATGCCGTCCTTCAGCCGGGCGGGGTTGGTCACGAAGAGGTCGTCGCCGACGATCTGCACCTTGTCGCCGAGCTGCGACGTGAGGTGGGCGTAACCCTCCCAGTCGTCTTCTGCGAGCGGGTCTTCGATGGTCGCGAGCGGGTAGTCCTTGACGAGCGAAACCCAGAAGTCGGTGATCTGCTCGGCGCTGAGTTTATGCCCCTCGAAGGAGTAGACGCCGTCTGCGAAGAACTCGGTCGCGGCGACATCGAGGCCGAGCGCGAAGTCCTTGCCCGCCTCGAAGCCAGCGCTGCCGATCGCCTCAACGATGAAGTCGAGGGCGGCACGAGCACCGGCGAGGTCGGGGGCGAAGCCGCCCTCGTCGCCGAGGCCCGTGGGCAGACCGTTCTTCTTGAGCAGGCTCTTGAGAGCGTGGTAGACCTCGACGCCCTGGCGCAGCGCCTCTGAGAAGCTCTCGGCGCCGATGGGCAGGATCATGAACTCCTGAATATCCAGTGCCGTGTCGGCGTGTGCTCCACCGTTGATGATGTTCATGAGCGGCACGGGCAGCGTGTGCGCGTTGGGTCCGCCGAGGTAGCGGAACAGCGGAAGGTCAGCCGAGTCGGCGGCGGCACGCGCGACCGCGAGCGAGACTCCGAGGATGGCGTTGGCGCCGAGCGCCTTCTTGTTGTCGGTGCCGTCGAGTGCGATCATCTCCGCGTCGATGAGGCGCTGGTCGGCTGCGTCGAATCCCTCGATCGCGGGGCCGAGCTGGTCGAGCACGGACTCGACGGCCTTCTGTACGCCCTTACCGAGGTAGCGCTTGGGGTCTTCATCCCGCAGCTCGTACGCCTCGAAAGCGCCCGTCGATGCGCCGGACGGAACGGCGGCGCGAGCAACGACGCCGTCGTCGAGCAGAACCTCGACCTCGACGGTCGGGTTGCCCCGAGAATCCAGAATTTCGCGAGCGCCGACTGCCTCGATCAAAGCCACGGTGGGAATCTCCTTCAGATTGCGGACATCAGTGGTGGTGGGGTTGTCCGTCTGGAATCCTACTCGCGCGTCGTGTCGCGCAATCCCTCGTCGATCTCGCCTCGCTCGAGCCACGCCGTGAGGCTCGAGTTGAAGAGCGCGACGTTCTCGATGTTCCACTGGTGGTGCACTCCCTCGGCGATCGCCGTTCGACTTGTAGGCACCTCGGCGCGCAGGCGAGCGAGGGAGGCGCCGGTGATCGCGCTCGAGTCCCGAGAGCCGGGGACCGCGAGAACGGGTGCCGTGACGCGAGCGAGTGTTTCCGGGGGCACCCCGCGGGCCACCTCGTCGTAAACGGCAACCGCCGTTGACCGGTCGATTCCGAGCCCGGTCTCGACAAAGAGAGCGGCGTCATCGCCCGTGAGCCCGTAGCTGCGTGCCGTTGCCTTCCAGAATCCCGGCTGCTGCCAGAACAGGCGAAGGAGCAACCGCGCACTCACCAGGTGGCGCCGCAACGGTGGGGTCACCTGCGCGCTCGCGAGGAACAGGGATGCCACAGCATCCGGGTGGCGCGCGGCGAGCTCGAGCGCGACACTCGAGCCGAGCGACAGGCCGACCACGTGAGCGCGACCCCCATGAGCCGCCGTGCGGACGAGGTCGGCGACGGCGTTCGCGGTATCTGCCATCGAGAGCCACGGCTCGTCATTGCTGGCGCCGAACCCAGGCAGGTCGGGCACGAGAACGTGGAAGCGCCCGAGGGCCGGGAGCTGTTCTCCCCACATCCACCCCGCGACATTGCCGCCATGCAGCAAGACCACGGACTCACGGCGGTCGGCGCCGAACTCGAGGTGCTTCACGAGGTGACCCCGAGGATGCGACGACCATTGTCGATGAGGCGGTCGAGTTGAGCAGCGAGGGCCGCATCATCCACGCCGTCATCGAGGCCGCTCTGGTGGCGATCGAGACCCTGCCAGGCCGTGTCGATGAGTGCCGTGCCGCGCTCCGTGAGGCGCACGAGGTTGGCGCGAGAGTCGCGCGGGTCGGGCACGACGTCGAGCAGTTCCGCGGAGACGAGAGGGGTGACGCGCTGAGTGATGGATGCTCGTGACACCCCGAGACTCGTGGCGATGAGTTGCTGGTTGCACTCGCCGTTGACGCGGGCCATGAGCAGCACGAGGAAGGCGGGATACCGCAGGTCGTGCTCACGGCGCAGGTAGTCGTCGGCGACGCGATCGATGAGCAGGGTCGCCTGGTGGAGCTTGAAGGCGGTGCTGGACAGAATGGACTCGGTCATATTGTTAATTACTTAACAATATGACCGACGTGGTGTCAATCCGTCACGCCAGCTTTCTGAACTCCGGCGTCGTCGTGGAGGCCGTCACGACCGCGTACTCGCCAAAGCCAGACCCGGCGAGCTGGGCGAGCAGAGGCGCCATGTTCTTACGAGACCTCTCGAGACGCACCCGACGCCCCTCCCCCACGAGCTGCTTTTGCAGGGCGACGACGGTGGCCGGCGGCACGTCGGCGTCGTAGACGAGCGCGACGGCGTCTGATGCGCCGATCTCGGGCAGTTCGACGAGGTCGACGATGCGCTCGAAGCCAAGCGAGAATCCCGCCGCGGGAACGTCGCTACCGAGGAACCGACCGATCATCCCGTCGTAGCGTCCCCCACCGCCGAGCGAGTAGCCGAGCGTGGGGTGGGCGACCTCGAAGATCGCCCCGGTGTAGTAGCCCATGCCCCGCACGAGCCACGGGTCGTACTGCACAAGATCGCGGCCGGTGATCGAGTTCACGGCCTCGCCGATCAGCGCGAGTTCGGCCACTGCGGCGGGATTGACGCCCTCCGGCAGTGCCTTTCGGATCGCGGCCTCGCCGAACGGCGTGCCTGAAGCGGACGCAGCCTCGAGAGTCTGCGGTCGCCGCAAGAACGCTTCGAGAGCGTCGACCGCCGCGGCATCCGAACCGCGCTCGCGCAGCTCGGCCACGACGCCCTCGGCGCCCAGCTTGTCGAGCTTGTCGACCGTCACGAGCACGGCGTCGTGGCTCGCAGACGGAAAGCCGAGGATCTCGAGCATGCTCGTGAGCAGTCGACGGTCATTGAGCCGGATGCTGCACCCCTCGAGCCCGAGCGCGTCGAGCGTCGCGGCCGAGGCCGTCAGCAGCTCGATCTCGGCGAGCGGCCCGGGCTCGCCCAGGATGTCGATGTCACACTGCACGAACTGACGGAAGCGACCCTTCTGCGGACGCTCCGCGCGCCACACCGGTGCGATCTGGATGGCCCGAAAGACGGGGGGAAGTTCACCGCGGTGGCTGGCATAGAACCGCGCGAGCGGCACAGTGAGGTCGAATCGGAGCCCCAGGTCGGCGAGCTCGAGAGGGTCTGTGGCTGCTGCCAGGTCATCCGCCGTGAGCCCACGCTTCATGACCGCGAACGCAAGCTTCTCGTTGTCACCACCGAGGCCCGCGTGCAGCCGTGAGCTGTCCTCCATGACGGGTGTCTCGATCTCGTCGAACCCGTGCGCGCGGTACACCCGGCGGATCTCGCCGAGCACACGCTCGCGGGTCGCCTTCTCGGCGGGAAGGAAATCGCGCATTCCGCGCGGCGGGTTCACGGGTGAGGCCATGGACTCGATTCTTGCACCGACGTTGCACCACGCCGTTCGACCTACGGACGAGACAGGCGCACACGTTACACTGGTGCCGTCCGCAAGGACCTACAGACGAGACCGGTGGATCGGGTAAATCCACTTGTCTCTGGGGTGCGAACGCTCTCAGTCGCGTTACTACGCGCTGCGTAGCGCGCGCCCAGGTGCCCTCTCCATTCGGGTTGGGGAGGGCACCCCTCCCTTTTTCGGAGCGGAACGGTCAGCCGGTTTGTTCAGTCTCGGCTACCCGGATCTGCTCCTGCAGGCGGCGTAGCGAGCCGCGCAGCGCGCGCTCGGAGTCGAGTCCCGCAGATGAGGCGGCGGCGACAACGGCGAGCAACTGGTCGCCGAGGGCATCCTCGGTCATCGCGGTGCCGTTCTGGTACACATCAACCCCGACCTTGGCGGCGCGACCCAGGAGCTTGTCGGCGAGCGCGAGGGCGGGCATCCCCTGCGGCACGCCGTCGAGCACGCTTGTGCGGTTCGGCTTCTCGGTCTTCTTGAGGTCGTCCCACACGGCCATGACGTCGTCGGCGGTCTTTGCGGTCGCCGATCCGAAGACGTGCGGATGCCGCCCGACCATCTTCTTCGTCATGTGCTCGGCCACATCCTCGAGCGTGAACCGCCCCTGTTCGGCAGCGATGTCGGAGTGAAAGATCACCTGATAGAGCACGTCGCCGAGTTCCTCGACGAGTTCAGCATCGTCACCCGACTCGATCGCCTCGACGAGCTCGTAGGTCTCCTCCACGAGGTATCGAACGAGGGAAGCGTGCGTCTGCTCACGATCCCAGGCGCAACCGCCGGGAGCGCGCAGACGATGCAGCACGGCGATGAGTTCGTCCACGCGGGGGTTGGGGGCGGCGCTGGGAATCATGTAACGAGTGTGCCACTGGCAGACTTGACGGCATGCTCCAGCGCATCATTCTCGCGATCGTGGTGCTCGCGATCGTCATCGCGGGGGCTGTCGCCTTCTTCCCTCAACTCGTTCGTTCTGAGCAGTCGGGCGGCACCGCACCCGGGGCGATCCCCACGAACGCGACGGAGGCGACCGTCGACTACGTCCACGACGGGGACACCCTGTTTTTGAGCGACGGTCGCAAGGTGCGCCTGCTGGGTATCAATACGCCTGAGATCGGCGACCGGGCTGAGTGCTACGGCGAGGAGTCGACGCGTGAGTTGCGCGAGCTGCTGCCGGCGGGTACCACGGTATGGGTCGTGCACGATCTCGAGCCCCTCGATCAGTACGGTCGGTCCCTTCTCTACGTGTACACGCAGGACGGCCTCAACGTGAACCTCGAACTGCTGCGACGGGGGGCCGCCGAGGTGGAGATGTACGAACCCAACGTCATGCTGCGGGATGAGATCTACGCGGCGCAAGGCGCCGCGCAGTCCGCCGATCGCGGCCTGTGGGGGGTGTGCTGATGCTTGACCCCACCTGGGCGCTCACGCGGCCCATACTGTGGCTCGCGCTCGTCCTGCTTCTCGTGTTGCTGGTGGTGCGTTCGGTGCGCAAGGACCGGCGCGAATACCAACGCTTCAAGCGCTACCGCACGACCCTCAAGCGGCAAGCGATGTTCCGGCGCTGGCTGCTCAGCGCCTTCCTGTCATTCGGCGGGTTGTCGGTCGCGATCCTGCTCCTCGCAGGTGCCTTCGTTGCTCCGCTGCTGCAGCAGCTCACGCAGTGGCCCGTGCTCCGCGAGATCCGGGGGTTCGCGTCACACGAGACCGGATTCTTCATCGCCATCGTTGTGGCCGTCGTCGTTGCGCTGACGGTGCTCACGATCGTGGGCATCCTCGCCGCCCGTAAGGAACCGGAGATTACGACAGTGGGCGACATCCACGCGATGCTGCCGCGCAACCGTCAAGAGCTCGTGCTCGGCGGTGTCATGTCGATCAACGCGGGCGTCGTCGAGGAACTACTGTTTCGACTCGCCCTTCCGGCCCTGCTGTTCGGGGCGACAGGAAGCGCGGCCGCTGCCGTGCTCGGCAGCGTGCTGCTGTTCGGTGCCCTGCACGTTTACCAGGGAGTTGCCGGGGTCATCGGAACGACGATCATCGGTGCGCTCATGCTCGCCCTCTATGTCATCTCAGGCTCGATCGTCGCTCCCATCGTCGCGCACGCAGTATTCGATCTGCGGTCCCTCGTGCTGCTTCCCATGGCCATCTACGGGTCGCACCACATCGACGGGCGGGTCACGCGATTTGTGAGCATCCACCCACCCACGCGCACAAGCGAGCCCACCCCGCCGGTCAGCTGATCTGGCTCTCGAACATCGTGAAGAACTCGCCTCGCCGGGCGATGAGTTGCTTGCTCGTGCCGCTCTCGACGACACGGCCGTTCTTGAGCATGTAGATGATGTCGGCGCGCTCGATCGTGGTGAGTCGGTGACTGATGATGATGAGCGTCTGGCTGGTGTCAGCAAAGAGGTGGTTGAAGATGCGCGACTCTGCGAGAGCATCGATCGCCGACGTGGGCTCGTCGAGGATGATGATGGGCGCCTGGCGGTAGAAATTGCGGGCCAGGGCCATGCGCTGCCACTGGCCGCCGGAGAGGTCGACGCCGTTGGTGCCATCGGCATGAGCCTTCCACGGTGACACGTAGCTGTCTGCCCCCTTGGGCAGCTTCTCGATGAACTCGGCGGCCTCCGCTTTGCGCAGAGCAGCATCAAAGGCCGCCTGATCGAACTCCTTATTGACCTGGCCGAAGAAGACGTTGTCGCGAGCCGTCGCGAAGCTGTAGCTCAGGTAATCCTGCTGCAGCACCGCGAGCTGCTTGTGCCAGGTGTCGAGCGAGAACTCGGCCAGTGACGTGCCATCGAGCGTGATCGACCCCTTCGAAGGCTGATAGAGGCCGCTGATGAGTTTGATGAGGGTCGACTTGCCCGCACCGTTCTCGCCGACGATCGCGACGCGCTGACCACGAGAGATCTCGAGCGAGACGTCAGTGAGCACCTCCTGCTCGGACGACGGGTACTGAAAGCTCACGTGGTTCACGCGGATCTCCGCGGGCGGTCCCTCCAACACCTCATCGCCGCCCTGGCGGATATCGAGGGCCATGAACTCCTGATAGTCGAAGAGGTTCGCGAGTTGCTCATCCAATGAACTGATCTCGGTCACGAAGCTGTTCATGGCCGTGAGAGCACGCGAGACGATCTGCTGTACATAGAGAAACTGCCCGATGGGCTGCAGGTGGGCGATGATCTGGAAGGTCACCCAGAGCAGCGACCCGACCTCGGCGGCAAGTTCGATCGCGTCGGCCGCGAGTCGCTTGAGGATGAATTTGCGCTCGAAGATGATGCGTTCCTTTTCGTCCGCGTCGCGGAGCGACTGACGCAGATTGAGCAGGTAGCGCACCATGCCGTACAGCCGCAGCTCGGCGATGTGCTCCGGCTGAAAGAGGGAACGTTCGATGACACCCTTCGACCGACGGATATCGACCGTGCTGTTCCAGTGCCGTACCTGGGCCCGGCTGAGGGAGAACTGCAGGTAGACGCCAGGGATGATGGCGACGACGAGGATGACCGCGAGCCACCACCCCACGAGCAGAAGCGCCACGACACTGGCAATCAACGTGATGACCTGCGACAGCATGCGGGACAGGGTCGCGAAGGCCTGCGAGTAGAACAGCGAGAAGCGCTGGGCACGGTCGTACATGTCGATCGTGTCTTTGTCGTCGTAGCGCCAGAATTCGAGCGAGAGGAAACGCTCGTACATGATGTCGCTCACCTTGGCTTCGAGCGCGTACCGCATGAGGCGCTGCACGTACTGCTCGAGGCTGCGCCATGCCGTCAGAAGCAGACCGAGGGCGGCCGTCACGATCACGAAGGTGACCGCGCGGCCCCCCGCCGTCGAGTCGCCCGCGAACGCCTCGCCCAGGGCCGTCGTCGTGAGGGCCGCGAAGTAGGTCGTCACGATGGGCAGCACTGCGGTGATGATTGCCCCGGCGATCTGCAGAATGATCGTGCCGGGCGTCGTCTCCCAGGTGAGTTGCGCGATCTCCCTCGCCGCCCTCAGGTACTCGCGAGCACCGAGATTGGACTGCTGGATTCGACGATTACGACCACCGGGAGGCATACCTCGGTTCTACACCCATCCGACGCGACACTCGCGCGGGCAGGGGCCTAGGTCGCCCTAGGCGTCGATCGTCGGCTTGCGCTTGTCGACCGCGATCTTGATAAGGCTCGCGATCGTCGCCACCGCCATCGCCCCGAGGATGACCGCAAGGGATGTCCACGTCGAGATCTCGGGCGCCCACTCGACGCCCTGACCGCCGTTGATGAAGGGCACCTCGTTCTCGTGCAGCGCGTGGAAGACAAGCTTCACGCCGATGAACGCAAGGATGAATGCGATGCCGAAATGCAGGTACACGAGCTTGTCGATGAGATCGCCCAGCAGGAAGTACAGCTGGCGTAGCCCCATGAGCGCGAAGACGTTCGCCGTGAAGACGATGAACGGGTCCTGCGTGATACCGAAGATCGCGGGGATGGAGTCGAGCGCGAAGACGAGATCTGTCGTGCCGATGGCGATGAAGACGATGAGGATCGGCGTGAAGACCCAGCGGCCGTCGATCTGGGTGCGCAGCTTGACCCCGTCGAACTCGTTCGAGATGGGGATGCGCTTGCGCAGGAACCGGATGATGGCGCTCTCGCGCTCCACGTCGTCTTCACGACCGCTGAAGGTCTGCTGGATCGCCGTGAAGAGCAGGAAGGCACCGAAGATATAGAAGATCCACGAGAAGTTTTCAATGAGCTGCGCACCGAGAAGGATGAAGATGCCGCGCAGCACGAGCGCGATGATGATGCCCACCATCAGCACCTCTTGCTGGTACTTACGGGGCACCGAGAATCTCGCCATGATGATGACGAAGACGAAGAGGTTGTCGATCGACAACGAATATTCGGTCACCCAGCCCGCGATGAATTCGGCTGCGTGGTCGACCGAGCCCTGCCAGAGCATGAGCCCCGCGAAGATGAGCGCGAGTACGACGTAGAACGTCACCCAGAGCGCGGACTCGCGCGTCGAGGGAATGTGCGGACGCTTGAACGCCAGAAACAGGTCAGCGGCAAGAATGGCGAGGATCACGATGAATGAGGTGATCTCGAACCAGGCGGGCAGTGCAGCTTCCATCGGAGTCCATTCGGCAAGGGAGGGTTGGCTGAAATCCGAAAGTCTCTCCCGCACCCGAAAGCTGATGGATGCCGTTGGCCCGGAGTCACAACATCGGGACTCGTACTGACGGGCTCAACGAGGCGGGATACTCCCCTTCGCGACCCTCAGCCTACTAGTGTCTTGGCCATGGACAACGACGAACTCCGTGCGCTCGCGACCAAGCGTCTCAAGGCGAAATCCGACTTCTATCACTACCTCCTCGTCTGGCTCGGGGTCTCCGTTCTCGTCACCGCCGTGTGGTTCCTCACCAACCCGAGCGGGTACTTCTGGCCGGTCTGGGTCATCGGTGGAATGGGTGTCGCCGCACTCTTCCAGGCGATCTCCGTTTTCGGGCCCACTCGCGGTGTGATCAGCAACAGCGCCATCGAGGCCGAGATGAAGAAGATCAACCCCGACGCGAACTAAAGCAAAGTGAGAAAAAGCCCGTTCTGAACACTCAGAACGGGCTTTTTTCGTTACAGTGACCCCAGCGGGATTCGAACCCGCGTTACCGCCGTGAGAGGGCGGCGTACTAGGCCTCTATACGATGGGGCCGTCACGACAACTAGACGAGTATGCCACACACGGCAGAGGCGACCAAACAGCATGACCACCCACAGCACCGGGGGAACAATGACGAGGCACATCCGATCCACTATCGCGCTCGCGGTCGTAATCACGGCAACGCTCACGCTCTCCGCGTGCAGCCTGTTGGGGCTCGACGGTCCGCCGCGCGGCAACGACGGACGGGTGACCGAAGCTACGGTCATCCCGTCGACTCAGCTTCTTGACGGCGACTGTTTCTCGTTCGTCGAGGGCAGCGACCACAACAAGGCGACAGTCATGCCGTGCGCCGACGAACACGACTACATCGTGATTGGACGGGGCGAGCTTTCGACCAGTGAAATCGACAAGGCGGGCGGCCTGCAGAACGCCGTATCGGCGGCATGCAAAGACGCCTTCGAGGCCTTCAAGGCGTCGGCAGCCGAGGGGGTTCGACCCGAGCAGGAGTTCATCGTCTCGCAGGTCGAGAAGGATGGCGAGACGCTCAGCGCCTACTCGTGCGTCGCGACTGACGCCCCAGCAGCGAGCTAACCCAGCTCCTCAGCTCAGCACGCGCAGCGCACCCGGCACGACCTCGATGTCGATGGGGAGGCCACCGATGCGCTCGCCGTCAGCGTAGGCGACAGCCGAACTCGACTCGATGCGAATGCGACGAGCGCGATGGATGCTCACACGCGGGTCGCTCGTGTGGGTGCCCTGGAACACGCGCGGGAATATCCGCATGAACGCGATGCGGGAGAGCGGTCGCACGACGAGCACGTCAAGCAGTCCGTCGTCAACGAGCGCATCGGGAGTGACCTTCATGCCGCCGCCGAAGGAGACATTGTTGCCGACCGAGATGAGCATGGCCCTCGTGTCGATCGTCTCCCCGTCGTCGAGAACGAGGCGGTAGTCGATCGGCTTGAGCTTCACGAGTTCGAGGCCGAGGGCGATCATGTAGCGACTGGCACCCTTCGGGCGCGTCATCCGGTTCGCCCGCTCGTTGACGACCGAATCGAAGCCAGCCGACAGCACGCACGCGAACCAGCGTGTCTCGGGGGCACCGGTGTCGGCATCCACGTAGTCCACCCGACCGGCGTCGATGACGCGCGCGGGCCTCGCCAGTGCAGCAACGAGCGCCTCGATGGCTGCCTCGGTGTTGTCGTGCGGAATGCCGAGCCCGCGGGCCATGTCGTTACCCGTTCCGGACGGGACGATGCCCAGTGGCACTTTCGTCTTCACGACGAGGTTGGTGCCGAGGTTGACCATTCCGTCACCGCCGACCACGATGAGCGCATCGGGCTTCGACGCGACCGCCTTGCGCCCCGACGCGAGAAGCTGCTCGAAGTCAGGCTCCTGCAGGCTCGTGACATCGTGGCCGAGAGCGCGGAGGGTCTGCACCACGGCGGGCCCCACGTCGCGACCCTTGCCGAAGGATGCGGTCGGGTTGATCGCCACCACCAGGCGCAGGGACTTCGTCGTCGTCACGCACCCCAGTATGGTGCCTCACCCCTTTTCAGGAGATACCGGCCGCCACCGCCACTATGTACCTGAGGCCGGGTATCTCCTGAAAACGGAGTCGTCAGCGGGCCGACAGACGCAGGCGGCGCAGCAGTTGGGCGTTGAGGGCGACGATGATCGTCGACGCTGACATCAACACGGCGGCAAGGGCCGGGGCGAGCAGGATGCCCGCGCCGAACAGCGCGCCCGCCGCGAGCGGGATGCCGATCGCGTTGTACCCGGTCGCCCAGAACAGGTTCTGGAGCTCCTTGCGCACGGTCGCGCGACTGAGGACGATCGCGTCGGCGACGCTGCGGGGGTCGGATGATGCGAGCACGATGCCCGCCGACTCGATCGCCACATCCGTGCCCGCACCGATCGCAATGCCGACGTCCGCCTGTGCGAGCGCAGGTGCGTCGTTGACGCCGTCGCCGACCATGGCGACCTTCGCGCCACCCTTCTGCAGGGTCGAGACAACCGAGGACTTTTCTCCCGGCAGGACCTCGGCGAACACCTCGTCTATTCCGAGCTTCGTCGCCACCCAGTTGCCCACCGCGGCCGAGTCACCCGTGAGCATCGCGACGCGCACGCCGCGGGCCTTGAGTTCGGACACGGCTTCTGCCGACTCGGGACGGATGGTGTCGGCGAGCGCGATCATGCCGAGCAGAGTCGCCCCCTCGGTGAGGTAGACGACGGTCGCTCCGAGTTCGGACTGCTCGCGTGCGGCATCCTCGATCGCCTGGGTCGGTTGGATGCCCGTCTCGGCGAGCACTCGCGCGCTGCCGACCACGAGCTCGCGCCCCTCGACCGTGGCTCGGGCGCCGCGCCCCGCGAGGCCCACGAACTTCGTCGACGTGGGTACGGCGATACCGCGGGATCGTGCTTCCGCCACGATCGCAGCCCCGATGGGGTGCTCCGAGGTGTTCTCGACGGATGCCGCGAGCCGCAGCACCTCATCGTCGCTGACGGTGCCCCCGCCGACGACCGATGCGACGCCTTGCTTTCCCGTCGTGAGCGTGCCGGTCTTGTCGAACAGCACGACGTCGATGTTCTTCGCGCGTTCGAGGGCGATGCGGTTGCGGATGAGGATGCCGTTCTTCGCCCCGATCGCGGTCGAGATCTGGGAGACGAGCGGAATCGCGAGTCCGAGCGCGTGCGGGCACGCGATCACGAGAACACTCACGACGCGCTCAAGAACGAAGGCCGGGTCGTTGGCGCGCAGGACGAGCCACACGACGAGGGTGATGATCGCAGCACCGAGCGCAACGTAGAAGAGGATCGCGGCCGCGCGGTCGGCGAGCAACTGCGCACTCGACTTGGAGGACTGAGCCTCAGCGACGAGCTTCATGATGCCGGCGAGGGCGGTGTCTGACCCAGTCTTGGTGACGCGCACCGTGAGCGAGCCGGAGCCGTTGACGGAGCCCGCGATCACGTGAGCTCCCGCGGTCTTCGCAACCGCAGCGGACTCCCCCGTGAGGAGCGACTCGTTGACGTCGGACTCGCCGTCTGTGACCTCACCGTCGACGGGCACCGACTCCCCCGGCCGCACGAGTACGAGGTCACCGACGCTCAGGTCGGAGACCGGCACGGTCATCTGGTGGTCGCCGTGCAGCATGGTCGCCTCGTCCGGCAGTAGCTTCGCGAGCTCGCCAAGCGCGTTCTGGGCGTTCATGACGGCCGACATCTCGATCCAGTGACCGAGGAGCATGATCGTGATGAGGGTCGCGAGCTCCCACCAGAAGTCCATGCCCTCAAGGCCCAGCGTCACGGCGAGGCTGTAGCCGAAGGCGACGACGATCGCGAGGGAGATGAGCGTCATCATGCCCGGGCTCTTCGCCTTCAGTTCGTCGACGGCCCCCTTGAGGAAGACGAGACCCCCGTAGAAGAACAGCACGATGCCGAACACGGCGGGTATGAATTCGCTGCCGGGGAAGCGAGGGCCGGTGAGACCCAGGATGTCTTGCAGGCCCGTCGAGAAGACGAGGGTCGGGATCGTCAGGACCAGGCTCAGCCAGAACTTTCGCTTGAACTGGGCCGGGTCGTGGGCCGAATGGTCGTGGGCGCTGTGGTCGTGCGCGCCGTGATCGTGGTGACCGTGGGGGGTCTCGACAGGCTCGACCACCGAGTGGTGACCGTGGGGGGTCTCGACAGGCTCGACCACCGAGTGGTGACCGTGGTCGTGCGCGTCGTGCCCGTGGTGCTCGTGCTTCGTGTGATCCATCAACTGCTCCTGTTGTTCTCGAGCTCGTACACCTTGAGTAGCTCGTCGACCGCAACGTCCTGCTCCCCGTTCGCGAACATGTGCGCGACGTGGGTGCGCAGGTGGTTCTCGACGAGGAGCTTGTTGAGGCTCCGCAGTGACTTCTGGATGGCGAGCGACTGCGTGATGATGTCGACGCAGTAGTCCTCGTTCTCGATCATCTTCTCGAGGCCCCGCATCTGGCCCTCGAGGATGCGGCTGCGGTGCAGCGCGCGTTTCTTGATGTCCGCGATCATGGGACCATGATACCCCCCAGGGGTATTGGCGCAACCGGGTCGGTACTAGCGTGGGGAGCATGAAGCTGACGAAGTACGAGCACGCGTGCATGATCCTCACGAAGGGCGACGACTCTCTCGTCATCGATCCAGGCGGGTACACGATGCCCCTCACCGACATCGACGGGGTCAAGACGATCGTCATCACCCACGAGCACGCCGACCACTGGACGACCGAACAGCTCACTCGCCTGCTCGACCGCAACCCGGATGCGCGCATCTTCGCGCCCGCCGGTGTCACCGCCTCGGCAATGAGCTTCAAGGTCGAGTCGGTCGCCCACGGCGACACGATCACGGTCGACCCGTTCACGCTCGAGTTCTTCGGCGAGAAGCACGCACTCATCCACGAATCCATCCCGATCGTCGACAACGTCGGAGTGCTCGTCGACAACACCTTCTATTACGGCGGCGACTCCTACACGCAACCCGACCGACCGGTCGACACCCTCGCGGTGCCCGTGGGAGCTCCCTGGCTGAAGATCGGTGACGTCATGGACTACGTGGCGGCGATCGCGCCGAAGAAGTCCCTACCGGTGCACGAGGCGGTGCTCTCCGTCGTCGGCCGCAACATGGCCAACGCTCGCGTCGAGTCCGTCACGGTCGCTGGCGGCGGCGAGTTCTTCCCCCTCGAGGTGGGCGAGTCGCTCGACCTCTAGGCTACGCAGACCCCGCGCGATGATGATGGCGGCAGCGCACAGGGCGGCAAGAACGATGGATGCCGAGAGCACGAGCGTCACGGCATCCGGCCGCACTATCGACTGACCACGAAGCGCCTGCCAGGTCACCATGGCGAGTACGGCGCTGTAGACGGCCGCGAGTACGACCATGAGCGCCCAGCGCACGGATTCCCGCCGCAGCACCGCGATTCGCCGGGACGCCCATTCGAGCCCCATCAGTACGAGCGGGATGACCTGCAGCGCGTGCATTCCGATGAAGTGCGGGATTCGCAGGTCGCCCGCGACGGTGCTCCACCCGAGGATGGGAACACCCGGTCCCCCGTCGGCGATGCCGACCGCGTGGGCACCGGCGATGCCCTGCCAGTTGCTGAGTTGCTCGCTCGTGGGGCCCGTCATGAGGAAGGCGAGAGCCATGCCGACGAGGGCGATGACCGCGCCGGAGCGAATCGCGAATGACCGCGCATGATCGCCGAGTGGGTTACGGAACAGCACCACGCTGACGACGAAGGTCGCGACCCACAGGGTGCCGATCGAGCCCGCCATGATCGACCAGAGCACGGTGCTGAAGGCCGTCGACACGTTGAAGTGGCTTGTGATGCCGGCGGCGGCCGCGCCCGTGATGATGATGAGTTCGACGAGGAGGAGCACGGCGCTCAGGGTTCCCGCCCACCACGCGACGCGCTGAAAACGCTGCAACTGCCCGATGAGCCACGACCACGTGACCGCGTAGATCACCGTCGAGAGGGCGAACTTGAGCGGCTTCTCCCAGATGCCGACGCCGAGCAAATGACGCGGATCGACGATCATGCCGACGAGGCACGCGACGGCAAGGAGGCCCATCGCGGCGGCGAGCACGAGCAGGGGGCGGTGCCAGCGGATCGCTGCGGTCATTTCTCACTCCGAGGTTGGGCCCAGTTCTGGTGGGCGAGATTCTCCTGCGCGATGCGGCGCAGAGAGGCAAGTAGTCCGTCACCGAGAACCGTGCCGACCACGACGGTCTCGGCCATGTCGGCGGTTTCGGTGCTTCGGGCGACAGCGGCAAGGTCGGCTGCAGCCACGAGCTCGGCGGCCTGGGCGTACTCGGGCGAGATCGTCGACAGGGCGGTCTGGCCGAGCGCGGAATAGGTGTCGAGGATGCGCGCGGCGCCATGCCGCCCCGGGTTCTCGTCGGTCACACTCCACCCCATCCGCTCGATCGTCGCGTCGACGTGCGCGAGACCGGGACTCGTCGCGTCGACCTCTTCGTAGAGCGCAGCGTCCGACACCGCATACTGAGCGACGCCGAAGATGTGACTGAGCGGGAGGTCGGGGGAATCGATCGCGGCGAGCACGCGTTGGGCCGTCGCGACCGAGAGCCCGCCGACCTCGAGGAGCGCGCGGATGAGCCGCAGCCGTTCGACGTGCGACTCGTCATAGATCGCCTGAGTGGCGCTCGTGCGCTCACCCGCGGGCAGCAGCCCCTCGCGCAGGTAGTACTTGATCGAGGGCAGCGGAACCCCGCTTACCTCGCACAGTTGTGACACTCGCATAATGGATAGTGTAACTATCGATAGTGCCGCTGTCCATATGTCGAGCTTGACCGGACGCACAAAAAAAGCCCCGCCGGGGCGGGGCACTGGGTGGGGAACTACAGCTGGGGTACCTGGACTCGAACCAAGAACAAAGGAATCAGAATCCTCCGTGTTGCCAATTACACCATACCCCACCGGTCTCGACCGAAGCCGAGCCGACTGTCCACTTTAGCGTATGGATGGGGCGAGGTCATATTCGACGGTGCAGTACGCCGACGTCTCGCAGCGCGCGGTCGCCGTCGCGTCGAAGCCGAGGCGGGACGAGGGGCCGAACGAGAACTCGTACGGGGTACCGGCCCGCGTCGCATCCTCCACCCGGGTGTAGATCTCGGGGACGCCCGACGTGTCCCACCCGTACGTCTTCGCGTCGTCGAGCAGGTCCTGCAACACCACACGGAAGCCGCTGCCGTACGCGCTCGTCAGCAGCACGTGCGTCAGCTCACCCTCCGCCGTCACCACGCGCACCTCGCTCGCCGTGACCTTCACCCCACCCGGCCCCTCCCCCGCACCATTGACGATGACCTCGTAATTGAGCACGGTGTCACCCGTGTCGATGGGGAAGAGCTCGAGCACGCCATCGCTGGCCAAGCCCAGCGGGGCCGCCTCCACGGGTGGGCGAGACAGATCGATGCGGATCTGGCGGCTCGACTCGATGTACGCGAGGCCCTCCTCGCTAAAGCTCGACCAGTTGAGGTCGGTCACCTGACCCTGCGTCGGCTTGGGCGCGGGCTGGCCCAGCCCGGCACCGACGAGCAGGCTCGCCGCGACACCCACGCCGACGATCGCGACGCTCAGGATAATGGCGGGAAGCCAGCCGAGCCAGCGACGTCGGTCTCGTGAAGGTGCAGCCATCCCTCCACGCTAATCGAGCTAGAGGGAGGCGCGAAGCTTCGTCAGTCGCGCGAGGGTCGACTCGCGGCCGAGCAGCTCCATCGACTCGAAGAGCGGCGGGCTCACGCGACGGCCCGACAAAGCCGAGCGCAGGGGCCCGAACGCGAGGCGCGGCTTGATGCCGCGGGCGTCGATGAGCTCGGCCCGCAGGGCCGCTTCGATCGCCTCCGTGTTCCACGGCGCCACCGCGGGAAGGATGTCGATCGCGGCATCGAGCACCTCGATGCCTTCGTCGCCCGGTGCAGCGTCGGCTTCGACGACGATCTCGTCGTCGGGGGTGAAGAGGAACGCCAGCAGGCCGCGCGCCTCGCCGAGCAGCTGCATGCGCTCCTGAACGAGGGGGGCGGCGGCGAGGAGGCGCGCGCGGTCCGCGTCGTCACGGATGAGACCCTCGAGGTAGGGCAGCAGGCGATCGGCGAAGTCCTGCACCTCGAGCATCCGGATGTGATCGCCGTTGATCGACTCGGCCTTCTTCACATCGAAGCGTGCGGGGTTCGGGTTGACGTCCACGACGTCGAACGCCTCGACCATCTCCGCGATAGAGAACACGTCACGATCGTGAGCGAGAGACCACCCGAGCAGAGCGAGGTAGTTGATGAGACCCTCGGGGATAAAGCCGCGATCGCGGTGATGGAACAGGTTCGACTCCGGGTCGCGCTTCGACAGCTTCTTATTGCCCTCCCCCATCACGTAGGGAAGGTGGCCGAAGCGCGGAATGAACTCGGTCACTCCGATCTCGATGAGCGCGGTGTACAACGCGATCTGACGCGGGGTGGACGACAGCAGGTCTTCACCGCGCAGCACGTGCGTGACGCCCATGAGCGCATCATCCACCGGGTTCACGAAGGTATAGAGCGGGGCACCGTTGGGGCGAACGACGACGAAATCGGTGAACGAACCGACGGGAAATGTGATTTCGCCGCGAACGAGGTCGTCAAAGCTCAGATCAGTGTCGGGCACGCGCAGCCGAAGCGCGGGCTGGCGCCCCTCGGCGCGGAACGCCTCGCGCTCGGCCTCGGTAAGTTCGCGCTCGAAGTTGTCGTAGCCCTGCTTGGGGTCGCGTCCGTTCGCGATGTTGCGCGCCTCGATCTCCTCGCCCGTCGCGTAGGACTCGTAGAGGTGACCAGACGCCTTGAGCTGGTCGATGACGCCCTGGTAGATCTCGGTGCGCTGCGACTGACGGTACGGCTCGTTCGGTCCGCCGACGTCGATACCCTCGTCCCAATCAATGCGCAACCACCGCAGCGCGTCGAGCAGCTGGAGGTAGCTCTCCTCGCTGTCGCGTTCGGCGTCGGTGTCTTCGATGCGGAAGATCAGCTTGCCGCCGGTGTGGCGCGCGTACGCCCAGTTGAACAGTGCCGTACGGATGAGGCCGACGTGCGGCGTTCCGGTCGGGGACGGGCAGAATCGCACACGAACATCGGAGCCGGTGGCGGTGGAGAAGGGAGCTGACACGGAGGGCAATTCTAGCGGCGCACGGGGTTACGCAGCGTACCGATGCCAGAGACGGTGATCTCCACGACATCGCCGTCCACGATCGGGCCGACACCGGCCGGGGTGCCCGTGAGGATCACATCGCCCGGAAGCAGAGTGAATACGGCAGACGCGAACGCGATCACGGATGCTACGGAGTGCACCATCTCCGTGAACGGTGCGTCCTGCTTGAGGTCGCCGTTGACGCGCGTCTGCACCGAACTGGCCGCGACATCGAACTCGGTTTGGATAACGGGCCCGAGCGGACAGAAGGTGTCCGCTCCCTTCGCCCGCGCCCACTGACCGTCGGACTTCTGCCAGGTGCGCTCAGACACGTCGTTGGCGATCGTGTACCCGAAGATCACGCTGTCGGCATCCGCCTCGGCGACGTTCTTGGCGATGCTGCCGATGATCACGGCGAGCTCGCCCTCGAACTCGACCTTCGTGCTGTGCGGGGGAAGGATGATCGCATCGTCGTGGCCGATCACCGAGGTGTTGGGCTTGAAGAACAGCATGGGCTCGACAGGGACCTCGTTGCCCCCCTCCGCCGCGTGGGCTCGGTAGTTGCGGCCCACCGCGATGACCTTCGAGCGCGGGATAACCGGCGCGAGCAGCTTCACCTCGGCGAGGGGCACGCGCTCGTCTGTGGTGTCGAAGCCGCTGAACATCGGGTCGCCCTTGAGCACGACGAGTTCACCATCGTCGACGATGCCGAATCGGGGGTCACCACCGGTGCTGAAACGCGCAATCTTCACCCGACGAGCCTAGCGGCGGGCAGATACCATCACTGCATGTCCGAGCTGCTGTGGGACTCGCCCGACGATCCGATCGCCACCCTGCTGCTCGCCCACGGTGCGGGCGCGGCGATGGACAGTGCCGGGATGAACGATCTCGCGCGAGTGCTCGAGGCTCGCAGCATCCGTGTCGCCCGCTTCGAGTTCGACTACATGGCCGCTCGCCGACTGGGCATCCGCCGGCCGCCGCCACGCGCCGACACCCTCACGGGCGAGTACCTCGCGGCCGTCGAGCGAGTGCGCACCGAGATCGGTGGGGCGCCCCTGTTCATCGGCGGTCGGTCGATGGGCGGCCGGGTCGCGACCATGGTCGCCGACGAGCTGGTGGATGATGCGCGCATCGGGGGCGTCGTGTGCTTCGGGTACCCCTTTCACCCGCCGACCAAGCCAGACCAGTTGCGAACGGCCCACCTCGAGTCGCTGCGAGCGCCCCTCCTCATCGTGCAGGGCACGCGGGACGAGTTCGGATCACGCGATGAGGTGAGCGGCTACGCCCTATCGCCGTCGATCGAGCTCGTGTGGCTCGAGGACGGCGACCACGGGTTGCGACCGCGCAAGGCGATCTCGGGCTTCACTTACGCACAGCACCTGGACGCTGCGGCAGACGCCGCCGTTCGCTTCATCGGGCGGGTCTCGACCACCGGCTAGGCGTCGAGGCGCAGCATCCAGCCGTGGCGGTCTTCCCGACGCCCGTACTGGATGTCAGTGAGCTCTTCGCGCAGCGACATCGTGAGTTCCCCTGCTGGCGCGTTGGGGTCGCCGACCGAGAAGTCCTCACCCTTGATCTGGGCGATCGGCGTGACGACCGCGGCGGTGCCGCATGCGAACACCTCGGTGATGTCGCCGGATGCCCATCCTTCACGTACCTCGTCGATGGTGATGCGGCGACGCTCCACCGTGTGACCACGGTCCTCAGCGAGCTGGAGGATCGAGTCGCGCGTGATGCCTTCGAGGATCGAATCGGACGCGGGGGTCACGAGGGTGCCGTCCTTCTTGACGATGACGACGTTCATGCCCCCGAGTTCCTCGAGGTACTTGCCCTCTTCAGAGTCGAGGAAGAGCACCTGCGCGCAGCCGTGGTCGTAGGCCTCCTGCTGAGCGACGAGGCTCGAGGCGTAGTTGCCGCCCGTCTTCGCGGCACCCGTTCCACCCTTGCCCGCGCGCGCGTAGTCAGTGGAAAGCCAGATCGAGACCGGGGCGACGCCGCCGTGGAAATAGGCTCCCGCCGGGCTCGCGATCACGTAGTAGTTGACCTTCGTCGCGGGCCGCACCCCGAGGAACGCCTCCTTGGCGAACATGAAGGGACGCAGGTACAGGCTCGTCTCGGGAGCAGACGGCACCCAGCGCTCGTCGACGGCAATGAGCTGCTTGAGCGACTCGATGAAGTAATCGGTCGGCAGTTCGGGCAGTGCCAGGCGACGCGCAGAACGCTGCATGCGCTCCGCGTTCTTCTCGGGACGGAACGTCCACACCGAACCATCCTCATGACGGTATGCCTTGAGACCCTCGAAGACCTCCTGCGCGTAGTGCAGCACGGCGGCGGCGGGGTCGAGGGCGATGGGGCCGTACGGCTGAACGCGCGGACGGTGCCACCCCCCGCGCTCCGACCAGCAAATGTCGACCATGTGGTCGGTGAAGTGCTTGCCGAAGCCCGGCTCGGCAATGATGTCCGCGTGCTCTGCCGCCGAACGAGCGGCATCATTCACCGTCACGGCGAACTCGAGCGACTGGGGGGCGAGGAGGTTCTTCATGATGCGGTCCTTAGTGGAAGAAGTACTGAAAGGTTACGCCGACCGGTTTCGATACGCGCTGAGCGCGACTCAACCAGCGTTGGCTACAGCCGCGACGATGGCGTCACCGATCTTGCTGGTGCCACGTTTCGACGTCCCGCGGGAGGCGAGGTCGGCTTCGACAGCCGCGGTCACCCGAGCCGCAGCATCCGTCTCGCCCAGGTGTGTCAACAGAAGGGCTACCGAGAGGATCGCGGCCGTGGGGTCGGCGAGCTGCTGTCCCGCGATGTCGGGTGCCGAACCGTGCACGGGCTCGAACATCGAGGGGAAGGCGCCGTCCGGATTGATGTTGCCCGAGGCTGCCAGTCCGATGCCGCCGCTTATTGCGGCCGCGAGATCGGTGATGATGTCGCCGAAGAGGTTGTCTGTGACGAGTACGTCGAATCTACTCGGATCGGTGACCATGAAGATAGTCGCCGCGTCGATGTGGATGTAATCGACCGCGACATCGGGGAACTCGGGGGCCACGCGATCGACGGTTCGCTGCCAGAGGCCGCCGGCGTGCACGAGCACGTTGGTCTTGTGCACGAGCGTGAGCTTCTTGCGACGTGACGCCGCCTGGGCGAATGCGAAGCGCACGACGCGCTCGACGCCGAACGCGGTGTTGACCGAAAGCTCATTGGCGATCTCGTGCGGGGTACCCACGCGTAAGGCTCCCCCGTTGCCGACGTAGGGACCCTCGGTGCCCTCGCGCACGACAACGAAGTCGACCTCGCCGGGGGCCGCGAGCGGGCTCGGCACGCCGGGGACGATCTTTGTGGGACGGAGGTTGACGTAGTGATCGAGGGCGAAACGCAGCTTGAGCAGCATCCCGCGCTCGATGATGCCGCCCGCGAGCTTCGGATCCCGGGGATCGCCACCCACCGCACCGAGCAAGATGGCGTCGTGCTTCGAGAGGTCTGCGATGTCTGAGTCAGAGAGGATGTTGCCCGTCGCGAGGTAGTGACCGGCGCCGAACGGGTACTCGGTCGTCGCCACCGAAACGCCCGTCGCCTCGAGCACGCGCAGTGCCTCTGTGATGACTTCGGGACCGATACCGTCGCCGCGAATGACGGCCAGAGAAAGAGTGCGAGGCATTGGATCAGGTTACCGGCTTGCGCATCTCGGCTGCTCGCGCAAGGGGGTGCACAGTTTTGCCCTACCTGCCTAGTTTCGAAACATGAGCATTGGAACCGGAATCGTACTGTTCGTGATCGGCGCTGTTCTCGTCTTCGCCCTCAACCTCGAAGTCACGTGGATCAACATCGACATGGTCGGCTACCTGCTGATGGGTGCGGGCTTCATCGTCTTCCTCGTCGGCATCATCCTCATGACGCGTCGACGCCAGAGCGTCACGACCGTGCAGTCGGGGGTCGACCCCGCCACGGGCGCAAGCGTTCAGGAGCGTCGCACGAGCGTGACGCCCGACGAGACCCTCTAGGTCTCGATACGCCCCTACGGGGCTACTCGACCACCGCTAGGACTCGACGATGTCGATCTCACGCAAGAGGTCGGCATCGATCGAGACCCGCACCTTCTCGAGCAATTCGTCGGGGACAGGTGAGTCGACCGTCAACACCGAAAGCGCCTGCCCGCCCGCACTCTGACGCGCGATCTGCATGCCCGCGATGTTGATGTTCGCTTCACCGAACTCCTTGCCGTAGACGGCGACGATGCCCGGGCGGTCGGTGTAGATCATGACGATATGGTGCTCGGCGACGGGCACCTCGACGTCGTAGCCGTTGATCTCCACGATCTTCTGAGTCTGTTTGGTTCCCGTGAGTGTGCCCGAAACAGAGATCTGGGAACCATCGCTGAGCGCACCGCGGATCGTCAGCAGGTTGCGGTACTCGTTGGACTCAGGATCTGTGATGAGGCGCACGGTCACTCCGCGTGCCTCTGCCATGAGTGGAGCGTTCACGTAGCTGACCGACTCGCTCACGGTGTTTGAGAAGAACCCCTTGAGTGCCGCGAGCTTGAGCACGTTGACGTCGTGCTCCACGATCTCGCCCCGTACCTCGACGTCGATACTCGTGACCGGCGAGTCGGCGAGACCCGCCAAGACCTGCCCGAGCTTCTCCATGAGCGGGATGCCCGGACGAACCGTCGGATCGATGACACCGCCCGCAACGTTGACGGCGTCGGGGACGAGCTCGCCGTCGAGGGCGAGGCGCACCGAACGAGCAACGGACACTCCGGCCTTCTCCTGCGCTTCGTCTGTCGAGGCCCCGAGATGCGGGGTGAGCACGACATTGTCGAGAGCGAGCAGCGGAGAGTCGGTGGGCGGCTCCGAGACGAAAACGTCGAGGCCGGCTCCCGCGATCCGGTTCGACTTGAGCGCCGCAAATAGGGCGTCCTCGTCGATGAGTCCGCCGCGAGCGACGTTCACGATGAATGCCGTGGGCTTCATGAGACCGAACTGATCTGTGGAGATCATGCCGGTCGTCTCGGGGGTCTTCGGCATGTGGATCGAGATGAAGTCGGACTGCGCGAGCAGGTCATCCAACGTCACGAGCGTGACGCCGAGCTGCTGGGCGCGAGCGCTCGTAACGTAGGGGTCGTACGCGACGACATTCATCCCAAAGGCCTGCAGGCGAGCGGTGATGAGAGCGCCAATGCGACCCAGACCGATGATGCCTACCGTCTTCTCGAAGAGCTCGACGCCGGTGTACTTCGAGCGCTTCCAGGTGCCGGCCGCGAGGCTCGCATGGGCCGCCGGGATGTGGCGGGCAAGGCTCAGGATGTGACCTACCGTGAGCTCAGCGGCGGAGATGATGTTCGAGGTCGGCGCGTTGACGACCATCACACCCGCCTCAGTCGCCGCCTTGATGTCGACGTTGTCGAGGCCGACTCCGGCGCGCGCGACCACCTTGAGCTGCTTGGCGGCAGCGAGAGCCTCGGCGTCGACGGTGGTCGCGGAACGGATGAGGATCGCGGAAGCGTCGGCGAGGGCATCCAACAGTGCAGGACGGTCGGTGCCGTCAACGGAGCGGATGTCGAAGTCGGGGCCGAGAGCCTCGACGGTCGCCGGGGAGAGTTCTTCTGCGATCAGCACGATCGGCTTTGCCACGGGATCGAGTCCTTCTGTATTGGGGAAGGATTCAACCCTACTGGGTGTGACAATGGGTGAATGTCCACCCCCGAACTGCTCGGTTGGATCGTGCGCGGGGCTCTCGCGGCGGTCTTCGTCGTCATGGGGGTGTCCCACTTTCTGCCCGGCCCCGGGCGCGCGATGGGGGCCATGATCCCACCCGCGCTCAAGCGACCGGGGCTACCCTCGGCGCGCACGCTCGTCGCCTTCACCGGCGTGTGCGAAATCGCGGGCGGCATCGGCTTGCTCGTGCCGTTCACGCGCACCGCGGCGGGACTCGCGCTCGTCGTTTTTCTCATCGCGGTGTTTCCCGCGAACGCCTTCGCCGCGCAGCACCCCGAGAAGTTCGGACGCGCCGCTTTCCCCTACTGGCCGCGCTTCGCTGCGCAGCTCGCGCTCATCGCGCTCGTGATGGGTGCAATCGCCTAAGAGCTCGTGGCCGGGAGCACCGGGCCGAAGATCAGGATGTACGTGAGCGCGATCACGCTCAAACCGAGCCCCGCGACCACCGCGAGCCCCACCGTGAACAGCACGGCCTTGCGCCCCACGTTCTCGCGGCGCCCCACCGCGGCGGCGACGCCGAACACGACCGGCGGAATGACGACACCGAGAATCAGCAGCCACCACGGGATGCGCGCACCGGAGAGTCCCAGTGCCGCCAGGTTGGTCGGCAGCTGCACGAGAAGGCTGACCGCCTGCCACAGGAAGTAGGCGTAGACCAGGCCGAACAGTGCGGCGACGGTGAGGCTGAGCCATCCGTAGCGGCCGCGGGTTGCCTGCGCCGCATCATCCACAATGACGGCTTCGACCGGATCGTCGGACTCGGCAATGGTGGATTCGTCGGTCACGTCACACTCCCAGCACGGTCGGCCACGGGATCACGATGGCCAGTCCCACGAGCAGCCACAGCAGCCGCACGAGGGGCTTGCGTCCCCGGGTGAGAAGGAAGACGGCGCCGAACCAGATCGCCGGGCTTGCCACGGCGAGACCCTGCTGAACCTGGAACATTATCTGGTCGAAGACCGTCGCGCGCACCGGGGCGCCCTTGGCGACGGAGAGTATCCAGCCGACCACGTAGATGAGGTACAGGCCCGCGAGAAGTCCGTAGGTGATCAGGAGGGGTGCGGAGGTGGGGCGCTTAGTCGGGTTCTGCACAACCTCGACCGCGGGTTCTGCCGTCGCGGGGGTCTCGATACGCGCCCTCGGCGCTACTCGACCACCGGGCTTCTCGATGGGCTCGTCGCCGGCCCAGGCGAGGGCGTCTTCGTCGGGATCAGCGGCCATGCGCACACCCTACCCGCACCGGGGTGGACAGCACGGGTTTACCTTGCCGGTTTCTGAAGGGCCCTGCGGCGTCGTGTGGCGACGACCGCCTCGAGGGGCACCGAGATCGCGACGATCGGAGCCACCACGAACGCGACGAGGTACAGAATCTCGACGACCCCGCCGACGGGCGCTTCCCCGGCCAGTATCGAGATGATCGGCGCTCCCACCCAGAACACCGCCGCGAACGCGACGAGGGCACGACGCACGACGCGCCAGAGCTCGGTAGGGGTGCGCCACAAGGCGATCGCCGCGGCCACGACCGCCAGGAACACGAGCCACCCCACTACCGCGACCCACGCTCGCTCGCCTCCCACCGGCGCGACGAGGATGATGCCCGCCGGGATCGCCGCACTCGCGCCGATCGCGGCTCGGGCCACCGCCACGGGAACCGCCCGGTTCCAGAACCGCGTGGGAGGGTGAGTCGCGGCGGAATCCATGCCCCGACGATACCCGGCCCGCGGCCACAGCCTGGCCGCGATACCGTTGAGGATGGCCCGAGAAACGAAATTCCACCTCGCCAACGGCGTGCACCGGGTACTCATGAAGCTCAGTGGCGAGCGGCTCGGCTGGCGTGTGATCGGGATGCCCGTGATCGAACTCACCACGACGGGACGCAAGTCCGGACAACCCCGCTCAACGATGCTCACCGCCCCGCTGTCCCCGGGCGACGGATACGTGATCGTGGCCTCACGCGGCGGAGACCCCTCCCACCCGGACTGGTTCCGCAACATCGAGGCGGACCCGCTCGTCGACGTGCGCACGCGCACGGGCACCCGTCACATGGTGGCGAAGATCGCGTCGGCCGAGGAGCGCGCCACCCTGTGGCCTGAGATCACCGCGCGCTACCCGCGCTACGCCCAGTACCAGTCGAAGACGGAACGGGAAATTCCCGTCGTCATCCTCGAACCTCGTCACTGACGCGCCTCGCCCGCATTCGGCTGTAGACCACGCCGAGCGCGGCGATCACGAGGATGAATGCGCTCAGGGCGACGATGTAGATCGTGACGCTGCCCCATCCGTCATTCGCCGGATCGAGGAAGGGGTACGGGTACTCCCCCGTGAAGAACACCCCTCGAACGAGCGTGTAGGCCAACCAGGCCAGCGGGTAGACGACCGCGACGAACATGGCCCTGAACGGCAACCGTGGTCGCCCCGGTGAGAACAGCCAGTCGAGCACCACGAAGACAGGCAGCCAGACGTGCTCTGCCTCGTTGAGCCAGGCGATCCCCTGGTACCCCTCGTAGGGAACGGAGCGCAAAAGTAGGTTGTAGACCCCCGCCGTGACGATCGCATAGGCCACGACCCCCAGGCGCACCGCGGTGTAGAGCACGGTGTCTTCGGCTCGCGTGAGCGCCATCCATCCCCCGACCAGAAGCACGACGATCGTGATGAGGATGGACTGGATCGTGAAGTAGCTGAAGTACTCGCTCGGGTCGAACGCGTCGTGGAGCACACGGTCGGTGATTTGGATGATGATCACCGTCAGGGCGAAGAGCCCCACCAGGATGCGGGCGAGACCCGTGATGCAGCGACCTCGAGTGATACTCATGACGAGTGTTCGGAGCGCTGGGCCGCAGGGTTGGTGCGTCCACTCAGCAGGCGATCGCGCACGCGGTCGGGTAGGCGCGCGATGAGGGCCGACCCGAGCCGGGCATCCGTGCCAACCGTGTATCGAGTGCGGGGCCGCTTCGCCGTGAGCGCCTTGAGGATGACCTTCGCGACCTCCGCGGGAGGCAGTCCGTTCTTCGCGGCATGCCGAGCCAACTTCTGTGCATCCTCGATGCGCGCGCCGTAGAGCTCGGTCACCTGGGGTGGCATGTCGCTGAGCAGCCGCTGCGAGTTGGAGGAGGCAGTGTGCCAGATGGGTGTCGCGATCTGACCCGGCTCGATCGCGATCGCGCGGATGCCCCACGGGGCGAGCTCCTGTCGCAGAACGTGCGTCACCGCCTCGAGCGCGAACTTCGACGCGTTGTAGGGCCCCATCATCTGACTGGCGATGAGGCCGCCGATCGACGTCACGTTGATGATCCGGCCCGCGTTCTCCCGCAGCAACGGGATCATCGCTTGCGTCACCGCAAGCTGACCGACGAGGTTCACCTCCATCTGGCGCCGGAACTCCTCGATCGGCACGAACTCGAGCGGGGCCGCGCTCGCAATACCGGCGTTGTTCACGAGACCGTCGAGACCACGGCCCAGTTCGGCGACGCGGGCGGCCGCGGCTGACACCAGGTCGGGCGATGTGACATCGAGGATGATGCTGCGCACGTCCCCCTCACCCGCCGCAGCCTCCAGGCTCTCGCCGTCCACCGCTCGGCGCACGCCCGCGAACACGGTGAAGCCACGCGCGGCAGCCAGCAGCGCGGTCTCCCGCCCGATGCCCGTCGACGCACCCGTGACGAGGAGCACTCCACTATTCATGCCGACAGTCTGGCAGCGCGGGTGCCGAGAGACCACGAAAAAAGGGCCGCCCCGCTTGTGGCGGGACGGCCCTTGCTTGTGGCGGGGTTTCGATACGCGCCTGACGGCGCTACTCAACCACCGGGTGGGCTAGCGGGCGGCGGAACCGTCGGTGTAGTCCGAGTCCTGCTGCTTCCACGCGAAGAGCGCGCGCAGCTTCTTGCCGGTCGCCTCGATCGGGTGCGCCGCACCCTTCTCGCGGAGTTCGAGGAACTCCTTGCCCCCGTTGTCTTGGTCGGCGATGAAGCGCTCGGCGAATGCACCGTTCTGCACGTCCGCGAGCACCTTCTTCATGTTCTCCTTGACGGAAGGGTCAATCACGCGCGGGCCGGAGACGTAGTCGCCGTACTCAGCCGTGTCGGAGACCGACCAGCGCTGCTTGGCGATGCCGCCCTCCCACATGAGGTCGACGATGAGCTTGAGCTCGTGCAGCACCT